>VOFH01000770.1_pt1 | contig 206338 bp, 274 predicted proteins | sample 5384091 | NCBI WGS metagenome assembly VOFH01 (sample SAMN12384727, study PRJNA508395) | human gut metagenome | isolation source: healthy gut G | host: Homo sapiens | reverse complement strand
TTATTACCGAGAATCAGGTTTCATTTCCCTGGTTTCCACTTGCGTCTGAGCCGGATGCGGTGAATGCTTATACAGAATTTATCTCTAAACTGTGCGAATTAGCAATAAAGCTAAGAAGAGTATCAGTGACGGATAAAGAAGTTGAGAATGAAAATATGCATCCCGATGTTTCCTCTTACGTCTGGGATTTGTCGGAGACGATAGCAAGACTGCTCGCCGGATTCTTCTTCAAAATCTTTCTGGAAATTCAGCATTTCGCAAAGCATAAAATAATGCTATTCTTTGGTGCAGGGTGTCGCAGAGATGCCCTGTATTATTTTATCTTAAGAAGCTGTATGGCTTCTGGACGGATGAGCTTGCCATCTATACGCTCATAAGCTGCGTCTCCGGTTAGATTTTCGCGGGCATACAGTTCTGTCAAGACTTTCACAGAAAGGGGCTGTCGTTCTAATATCCAGAAGTAGGACAAATCTCCAAATGCAACAGGAACGCTGCTGGCTGTTATATTCGGCATGTATGGCGAGATAACCACTGGCCTGCTTAAGATGGTGTCATCTGACTGACGCCATAGATAATTGCCATCCTTGTCTTTTAATGTTCTGAGGGTTAATGCTGTATTGTCATTCATTAACCAGACGCCATTCTTCCTGAATTCAGGCTTGGTGGCAAAGTATAAGGCGATAATATCATCATAAGATAAACTATCGGCAGTATCAATAGAACGTCCTGTCTCGGCGGTTATTAAAAGGCCTGTTGGCTCGTTTACACCTGTTCCGTTGATGAAAACCTGTTCTTCGGCTCTGCCAAATCTGCGAGCAAATTCATTTGTTAAATACTTTTCTACATTGAAGTGCATATCCTCAATGAATCGGTTATTTAATTTTGATACAGCAGCTACCTTGTAAGAAGAAAAGGATGCTTTGTCAATGTATACTGCAAATATTATGAAGTAGTATACATACTTTTCCATACTGGTATGCGAATTCCAGAATTTTGCGGCTTTACGATTAAGGATATTGATTTGGAACACAGGATTGTGAATATAGACCATCAGCTTCAACGCTTATCCGATATGACGTTGGTTATTGAATCAACAAAAACTTCCGCTGGAACAAGAAAAATTCCGGTAACAGAGGATGTTGCAAAATGCTTTCAAGCCATCATCGAAGACCGGGAGAAGCCAAAGGTAGAAAAGGTGGTGGACGGATATACCGGTTTCCTGTTTTTGGATGACAAAGGTCTGCCACTGGTGGCAATGCACTGGGAACATCGGTTTAATCATATGGTGAAGCGGTACAACGATATTTATCGGGTGCAGATGCCCAATATCACGCCACATATTTGTCGGCATACGTATTGTAGCAATATGGCGAAATCGGGAATGAATCCTAAGACGCTACAGTACCTTATGGGGCATAGTGATATAGGGGTTACGCTTAACACCTATACGCATCTGGGCCTTGAGGATGCGGAGGATGAATTGAAGCGGCTGGAGGACCTGCAGAATGCCAAAAAGGAACTAGAACGGACACAAGGGGAGAAGCCGGTGTCGCAGAGGATGTTTAAGGCGATATAGAAGTAAAACAGAAATGAATGGAACGCTCTGATTTAGGTTGGGGCGTTTTTTGTATGCGTGGACATAAAAAGCGTGGTATAATATAATTGTGGTAGGTTACTCTCAACGAAAAGCCATATTTATGAAAGGAATGATTATATGCTGTTTTCAGAGTATTTTAATATAAAATGTTTAGGTGATGAAGATTGGTTTAATCCGATTTTAACACAAGATACTTTGCTATTTATTGATCCATTTGCGGTTTTAAATCAAAAGATGAATTGTTTAAAGATACTTATTCTGAAATGATGTATTTCTTTCAACAGGCTTTTGAACTTATTGCTCATGCAGGTGGTAATAAAATAATTTGAGTTATAAGAAGGCCGAAAGTATGCTGCTCTTTCCGGAGGAGAATGCTTTTTGCTTAGGGTATTCCAAAACTCGTAGAGGTTCAGGAACTGACCATTATGGGCAAAAAACTTTAGCTAGTAATATAAATTCTATTATTGCTAGAGGGGTGACACATATATCTCATTTTGAGGAATTGGGGATTTTTTTGTACAGGAGTTGGTCCTGATAGATTAAGTGATATGACGACAAATCTCTTGAAAATAGATTTATTACATATACACAAAGAATATGCAATTTACATGAAGTTCCAATGAAAAAGGTAAGGGTTCAAAATGCATATTTTGATTATGAATTTAAGAGATGGTGCGATTCAGAGTGTTTGTTGCCAGTAAATCCATATAAGGGTAATGCTCCTGTTATTTTAGTTCCAAAAGATTTTTTTGAATATGTTGCCAGAAATCAATAGTGATGATTTTATAAATACAATAGATTTAGCGGAAAGGATGAGGAATGATTTCAATTATGAAATTGATAAAAACTTGGATAAAGAAAAAATAGCCGAAATAGCAATTGAACATTATGATTTGGTCAAAGAATATATTGATATAGTTGAAAAAGCGTGAAGCGTGTACGTTCGGAGAACTTATGAAAAGGACACTTCGTTATGCTTGGTATGATTTATCTAAAGAGATAGTTACATTGAATAAGTTTGTTTTTGGTGATGTGGACAATGACACTTCATTTTTTTTGATAAGATATTTGGTTTTACTCAGTATTATAAGGACTTTGTGGAATTAAGGTCAGGTTATAAACTTTTATGGAATGAAAGTAAGACGTCACCGCGGAGTGAAGAAGATGTTCGGATATTATTTAAAGGGATTTTGGATGAACATTGTAGAGCGAATAATATTGATTTTACAAGAGAAGTGAATCAAGGTATGGGGCCGGTAGATTTTCGCTTTAGTAGTGGATATACTAACAGGGTTTTATTAGAAGCAAAACTGGCAAAGAATTCTAAATTCTGAATGGGCTTAAAAGCAGTTGCCTAAATATATGAAAATTGATTCGTGTAAGTTGGGAATTTTTTTGGTTATCGCATTTACGGATAAAGATATAAAACGTGTGAACGATATTCAGGATATAGCAAGAGAAACAGAAGAATATTATAATATCACGATAAAAACTGTTGTGGTAGATGCGCGTATTGATAATAAAGAGTCTGCGTCAAAATTATAAAATGACAAATGTTATGTAATAAGAGAATTATCTTTACTATTTATAGATTATAACGCCTTACTCTTACAGGATTGCTTTTAGAGTGCGTATCGATAATAAAATAAGTCTTTATGAAAGGAAAAATGTATGAGGATAATAAATGAATATGATGATAAAGTATATAAATTGGCATCAGAAAACACAAAGTACAATTCTGAAGGGAGAGCAGTTATGACGTTAGACGATGAATGGCGTGAAGAAAAGGAATGGGATGCAGTGTTTAACCAGATACAGATGGAACAGAAAAAACTTGATTAGTTGAAGGTAATTATGAGATTATTTGATTTTCTATCATTTTTTGATGAGTCAACAATGGTAAAAATAGTAGATAAGGATGAAGTATTAATGGAATGCAAGGTTGGAGAGGTGACACAAAGGTTTTTAAATTGTCGTTTTCTTATAAAAAGCTATATAGAGAATGGCGCACTATTCGTACATACAGAAGTTAAACAACAAGATGATATGTTGGATGAATTGGAGTAAAGTGATGTTAGTTACAATGTATAGAAGTATACTGGCATGCAGGAGTAGTAATCTACCTAGCCTTTTACTACGTTTCTACTACGATTGCTGTACACATCTTGCAAAATTTTGCTAAGATTTGCATTTTTATGTACAGAAATAACCGATACATAAAGAAAAATTAACACCGCGCAAAACGCTGCAAATGGCAGCAGAAAAGCGCCTTTTTGAAAGGAGTTTATATGAGTATACGAGTGCTTTTCATCTGCCACGGCAACATCTGCCGTTCCACCCTAGCCCAAAGTGTCTTCACCCATAAAGTCGCATCCCAAGGGCTTTCCGCTCACTTCCTTATCGACAGCGCCGCCACAAGCACCGAAGAAATCGGCAATCCACCGCACCGGGGGACGGTGAATAAGCTGAGGAAGGTTGGAATTCCTCTGGTGCCGCACCGGGCGCGGCAGGTGACGTGGGCGGATTATGAGAAATTTGATTATATCATAGGTATGGACAGTGCCAATATCCGAAATTTAAACCGGATGCTGAAAGACGATCCGGAGGGGAAAAATATAAATTCCTCACATTTGCAGGTTCAGACCGTGACATCGCGGATCCGTGGTATACGGGTGATTTTGACGCGACGTATGAAGATGTTCTGGAGGGCTGTATGGGTTTTCTGGCATATCTGAAAGAACAGGGACAGATATAACCAAAAGTTTGATGAGTATCCATTTCAGGTTAAGATGGAAGGAACGGACTGTTTCTGCTGCAATTTATCAGTGTGCTGGAGGAACATCCGGGCGATTCGTGGATTAAAAATATATTTTCCCGGGCGTAATGGTTCTAAGTCTCTGGGAAATGATTTCTTGTGGTTCAGCAGATGGATTTTATATCCTGGATATGGAAAATCTGCGTCTGCACCAGATTTTATTTACAAAAGGAATTAATAATGACTTGCCGATGACACGCTGGTATTAATAAGTGGAGTGCTTTTTTATTTCCAGCTGAATCCGTTCGCAGAGATCCTTGACTGTGACAAACTCGATAAAATCCGTTTCCGGAATATCGATCTCGAAGCAGTCTTCGATCTCTGTGATAAAGTATACGATCAAAAAATGAATCCAGCCCCAGATCGTCGATCAGGCGGTCAGCCGGTGTCAGCGGGCGGGTGATTTCTATGTATTCTGATAGAATGTCTTTTATTTCAACCAGGATTTCTTCCTGCGTCAGTTCGTGTTTCATGAGAAGTTCCTCCTAATATATGTGATTCATGCAGCTATTTTTTATTGTAAATTTAACATAGAATCTGTGTTTGTGAGATGATTCTATCTGTGTGTTTATTTTATCATGAAACTGCCCGCTTGAGTAGATATATCCCTTAAAATAGGAGGAGCCGACAGGAACGGACTCCTGTCGGCGTAGGTATGAAAAAGTATATTATGAAAGGTCTTTTGCCTTTACGCGTATTACTATATCGAAAAATGTGATAAAAGTATGTTCGGAATGTGAAGAAATCATAAATTTCGGAAAATATTTTGGAAGTGGATGGGGAATAAAAATGATACGCAGATATAAGTTTGTGCAATTTTATTCATAAAATGAAAATATATGCGTGAAATTTCTGAAAAAGATAGAATGTAAAAAGGTAATATGATATAATGAGCGCAAGTGAGCCAGAGAGCTGCTTGCAGATTTATGGCGAACGGCGAATGGCGATCACGATAGCTGCGTTAGCAGCGGTAAGCATCGAAGATGCGAATCGTGATATAATATGAACACTTACAGAGAACTTGTCAAATCTAGTGTGAGTTATAGATGAACATTTGATGAATCTGAGATAAAGGAGAAAAATAATCCAAATAAAGATTCAAAAAACATATCTACAAAGAAGGCAGAACATCAGGCGGATGCAAAAGCATTTGCCGGAACGAGTTCAGAAAGGACAGGGAACGATGCGGGCGTTTACATTTGAAAATGCGACAAAGATTTATTTTGGCGGAGGCTGTGTGAAAGAGCACCTGCTGGAGGCGGTGAAGCCGTATGGGGAAACGGTGATGCTGGCATATGGCGGCGGCTCGATCAAGACGAATGGTATTTATCAGGAAGTGATGGATGTCTTAAAGCTGGCTGGAAAACAGGTGATAGAATTTTCAGGCATCATGCCGAATCCGACCTACAGCAAGGTGATGGAAGGGAAAAAAAGTCGTACAGGAAAATCAGGTAGATCTGATTCTGGCAGTGGGCGGCGGTTCGGTCATGGAGTGCAGCAAGGCGATTCAATGGCGGCTGCGACGGACAAGGACGTCTGGGAGGCATACTGGATCAAAAAGGGCGAGATTGATTTTGAGCCGGTTCCGGTGGGCGTGATTGTGACCGTGGTCGGCACTGGAAGCGAGGTCAACGGCGAGGGGTAATCACCCATGAGGAACAGAAAATTAAGACGAGCCGGAATTATCCGCGCTGCAATCCGGTGTTTGCGATGATGGACCCGAAATATACCTACACGGTTTCTCCACTCCAGACGGCAGCGGGCGGTTTTGATATGCTCAGCCATGTGATGGAGACATATTTCAGTGCACCGGATGAGGATAATCTTTCGGATGCGATCTCGGAGGCGTTGATGCGGAGTATTATTGAGAACCTGCCGGTGGCGATCCGGGAACCCGAAAATTATGAGGCACGCAGCAACCTGATGTGGGCGTCCACGATGGCGGAGATTGGCATTATCAAATTAGGAAAACAGTGTGATTTTTTGAGGCGCATATGATTGAACATCAGATGGGGGCTTACACGGACTGCAACCACGGCATGGGACTTGGCGTGATCCATCCGGCGTATTATCGTCGAATTTGCCGGGACGGCATCAAGAAATTTGTGAAATTTGCCGTAAATGTCTGGGGAATGTCACCAGATGGCGGCGATGAGGAAGAACTGGCATTTGGCGGAATTGACGCATTGCAGGCGTTTATTCATGAGATTGGTTTGCCGGGGACGCTGCGGGAACTGGGAATCACAGATCAGAGCCTGCTGAAAACGATTGCTGATTCATGTATCCGCAATGACGGCGGGTATCGGCAGCTGACGCACGCGGAAATCTTGGATATTTTGGAAGAGTGCTATTAGTACAAAGGAGGAAAATCATGCCACACATTGCAATATCTATGTACCCGGGACGGAGCCGGGAAGAGAAGGCAGCGCTGGCTGAGAAGGTCAGAACGCTGGTATCAGAAGAATTAAAGAAGGATCCGAAGGTTGTGACGGTATCGGTTCATGATGTACCGGCTGAGAAATGGCAGGAACATTTGGATGCGATTCCGGGCGAGGAGAGATTCTATTAGAAGTCTAAGTCGGGGTTGCAGAAAGAGGCAAAAGATCATCAGACGATGGATAATATACCAATGGATAATATAGCTCAAGCAGTGTCGAAAAAATAAACTGCAAAAGATATATAATAATGAATAAAAAAGAACGGACTGTTCATAAATAGACAAAAAAGCATAGGATGTAGAGAATAGATATTTGAACTGTGCCGGATTACAGAGTATCATCTGTAATCCGGGCAGAAAGAAGCACATTTACGCGCATTACTTAGTGGATTTTGTCTGTATGAACAGTCTTTTTTGCAGCATTTTATAACTGAGAAAACATTTCATTTACTCCTTTTAAATTCCCACAAATATTTCTTGACATTTCCCAGTTACATTCATATAATGAACATATGAACAATCATTCATATAAATAAAAATATTTCAAAGAAATCTTGATAAAATCCCTGCAAACTGCTTTCACGAAAGAAGCAGTGAAGCAGGGCAGAAACGCGTAGCATGAAGGGAGAAATCGGATGGCAATTCATGATGTAGAGTGCTGTGAGGAGTGTGCTGTTCACGATGAGGTTGTGCAGTCGGTCCGGGGAATGCTGCCGGATGACGATGATTTGTATGATCTGGCGGAGCTGTTTAAGGTATTTGGTGATTCGACGCGGATCCGGATTCTGTTTGTGCTGTTTGAGTCGGAGATGTGTGTCTGCGACATTGCACAGCTGCTTAATATGACGCAGTCGGCGATTTCGCATCAGCTTCGGATTCTCAAGCAGTCGCAGCTTGTCAAGAGCCGCCGGGACGGAAAGTCGGTGTTCTATTCGCTGGCAGACGACCATGTTTACCGGATTATCAACCAGGGCTTTGAGCATATTAAAGAATAGCAAGTTCCTTTGAATGATGATAATGGATTGAATGAATGTGAAAGCGGTGCTATCTGTAAAGAAAAAATTGCAGGTCTCGGAAAGCAAACATTAAAAAATTTATAACTCAATAAAAAGAGGAGGATTATCATGAAGAAGAAATTTAAATTAACTGATCTGGATTGTGCAAACTGTGCAGCAAAGATGGAGGATGCGATCAAGAAGCTGGATGGAGTCAATGATGCGAGTGTCAGCTTTATGATGCAGAAAATGACGATCGATGCGGATGACGCACGTTTCGACGAGATCATGAAAGAGGTTGTAGAAGTGTGCAAGAAGGTGGAACCGGACTGCATTATTAATATGTAAAATTGGAAAAGGCATAATCGGATCAAAAGCTGCTTTTTAAAAAGAATAAAATCAGATTGTGTAATGCACAGAAGGGCAAAGTAAAAGATATAGGCAAATGAGCTGTGCCGGCACATTTTCCTATATCTTTTTCTGGGAATGTGTTTCCAGAATGAAGGGAGGCTTTATGAATCAGAAGCAGAAAACGATGCTGAAGCGGATCGTCGCGGCGGCAATCATATATATCGCGGCGGCAGCAGCGAAAAAATGAATGTATTTGCCGGAATGCCGCAGCCGTGGACAGAGTTAGTCGTATTTTTAATTCCGTATCTGATTATTGGATGGGATATTGTATACAAGGCGTTCCGGGGGATTAGAAATGGTCAGGTGTTTGATGAGAATTTCCTCATGACAGTAGCGACGTTCGGGGCGTTCGGTGTGGGCGAGTTTTCTGAGGCGGTTGCGGTTATGCTGTTCTATCAGGTTGGCGAGCTGTTTCAGAGTTATGCGGTCAACCGTTCGCGCCAGTCGATCAGCGATCTCATGAATATTTGCCCGGAATATGCCAATATTGAAAAAGATGGACAGTTAGAGCAGGTCGATCCGGACGATGTGGAAGTGGATGACATCATCGTGGTGCAGCCGGGAGAGCGGATTCCGCTGGATGGCGTGGTGGTAGAGGGTGAATCGATGATCGATACCTCGGCGCTGACTGGTGAATCGGTACCGCGCCGTGCGGCAGCCGGGGATGAAATCATCAGCGGATGTGTCAATGGCAGCGGGCTTCTGCGGGTGCGCGTGACGAAAGAATTTGATGATTCGACGGTGGCGCGGATTCTGGAGCTGGTGGAGAATGCCAGCAGCAAGAAGGCGAAGGTGGAGAACTTTATCACCCGGTTTGCCAGATATTATACGCCGGTGGTCGTGATCGCGGCGGTTGCTTTGGCATTTGTACCGCCGATTGTGCTGGGCGGAGAATTTGGCGAGTGGATTCAGAGAGCTTGTATTTTCCTAGTAATTTCCTGCCCGTGTGCGTTGGTGATTTCGGTTCCGCTTAGCTTCTTTGGCGGCATTGGTGCTGCATCCCGCATCGGTGTGTTAGTCAAGGGAAGCAATTATCTGGAGGCAGTTTCGGAGCTGGATACGGTTGTATTTGATAAGACAGGCACCCTGACGAAGGGCGAGTTTAAAGTGACGGAGCTGTATCCAGCGGGAATCAGTGAGGATGAGCTTCTGGAGCTGGCGGCGTATGCCGAGAATTATTCGACGCATCCGATCGCGGAATCGATACGGGAGGCGTATCGTGAGAGAAAAGGCAGTTTGGCAGAAGCAGAAACTCAAAAGGCGAATGCGGGAACAGCAGAAATCGTTCTGGATGCTGACAATGACACAATAAAAGAGGTGCAGTCCAAAGAGGGTGTGCAGGGAGTGGTACGCAAACCCCTGATCGACTTAACCCGCATCGGTGAAACCAACGAGATTTCCGGTCATGGTATCGAGACAACGATCGACGGTCACATAGTTCTGGCGGGTAATGGACGCCTGATGAAGAGTAAAAATATACCGTATCAGGAATGCGACGGCATTGGCACTGTGATTTATCTGGCAAAGGACGGAAAATTTGCCGGAAGTATCCTGATTGCCGATACGATCAAGCCGGAGACGGAGGATGCGATCCGTGGACTGAAGGCGGCTGGAATCCGCCGTACTGTTATGCTGACGGGCGACCGGAAAGCGGTCGGCGAGGCGGTGGCTGCGAAGGTTGGCATTGATCAGGCGTACACGGGGCTGCTTCCGGCGGATAAGGTGCAGAAGGTCGAGGAGATGCTGGCGGAGATGACCGGAAAGCGGAAGCTGGCATTTGTCGGCGACGGCATCAACGATGCACCGGTTCTCTCCCGCGCAGATGTCGGTATTGCAATGGGAAGCATGGGAAGTGACGCGGCGATCGAGGCGGCGGACATTGTCCTGATGGATGATAACCCGGCGAAGATTGCAGGTGTGGTTAAAATCGGACGCAAGACAATGGCAATCGCGCACCAGAATATCGTGTTTGCCCTGGCGGTTAAGGCGGTTGTGCTTCTGATGGGCGCGGCTGGAGTGGCGAATATGTGGGAAGCCGTGTTTGCGGACGTCGGTGTTTCCGTCATTGCAATTTTAAATGCGATGAGGGCATTAAGAACTAAATAATCGGTAATATCAAAAAGCTATGGCGGAAGGAATACTTGATGGTTCCGGAAACTGTAGCTTTTTAAACTTGCAGCTCTAAGGAATTTATATATAAAACCAATATTTGCAAGTGGAAAGAATAGGAATAAGAAAGAAATCAAGGCTTGAAAAGATAAAATGTTGGGAATCATACAGAATTTCCAAAATAGTTGTAATAATCCTTAATAAAATAGTAATTGAATCTGACGGAAGAATGAAGTATGAGCAAATACCATAGGATATTAGACGGAAAGGAAGGAACAGGATGAAAAAATGGATGAAAACGGCGCTTGTCCTGGCTGCAGCGGTCTGCCTGAGTGTGGCGGCTGCGTTCACAGCACTGGCGGCGCAGACGTTTCAGATAACCGCTTCGATCGGCTCCTGTCTGATTGGTTCGGGGCAGAATACAGTGGATATTTCACTTTCAAGCAACGGTGATACAACGGGGACGGACGGAAAGATTTATCTGTTTGAATTGCGGCCGTATGAGTCGGAGATTGGAAGCCGGACTGATTATGTCAGCAGCGTAGGCGCAGGGAAACGAGGACCGTCTCGATTCCTTTAAACAAGGGAACTGCCCAGGACCGCCTTTACAGCCGGTTTGTTCCGGCAGTGTTTGACGGAACTACATTTACGGCAGTTGGCGCGGCACATTATATCACAAATCCGGAGGTGGTTGCATCCAATCAGGATGCGTTTAAGACGCCGCTGACGAAAAAGGGCTTGAATATCCAGTTAAATATGCTCAACGATGCATTTACACTGGGCGTCAAACATGTGGCGGTCAATATCGCATTTTCCCAGTTTTTAGAAGTGGCATTGATTATGAGTACGATGGAAAACGTATCATTTTAATAAGTCGGTGGTTGAAAATTATGATAAGGTGATCAGTACATATATCGGAAAAGATATATCTGTGACGGCGATCGTTTTAAATGACTGGAATGACGCGCACCCGGAACTGGTTCATGCGGGAACTGCGAAATCTTCGAGCGCCAATTATTATATGTTTAACACGAAGACACAGGAAGGATTTGAGACAACGCGTGCGATCTTCGCGTTTTTGGCGGATCGTTACAGCGGCAAGAATCATAATTCAAATTATGCGAAGATTTCCAACTGGATTCTGGGCAATGAGATCAACAACCAGATTTGGAACTACATGGGACCGGCAGATTTGAATGCATATGTATCCACGTATCAGCAGGCATTCCGCACGTTCTACACGGCGATCAAGAGCACAAGCGCGAATGACCGGGTTTATTTTTCACTTGATTTCTGGTGGGGAGCTCCGTATGAGAACCTGAACGATCAGGTGCATTATACGGGCAAAGGCATTGTTGATATGTTTAACGCCTTGGCAGTAACGGAAGGCCAGATGGACTGGGGCATTGCCTACCATCCGTATCCGTACCCGATGACGGAACCGGAATTCTGGGATGATCCGGCAACGGGGCTGGTAACCGAGAGTGCAGATTCACCGATTGTCAACTTTGCAAACCTGCATGTACAGACCGATTATCTGAATCAGGATTCGATGAAGACAGCATCTGGCGAGGTGCGCCATGTCATTCTGACGGAGGAAGGATTTACTGCACAGAGTCTGACGCGCGGCGATGTGTCGGATATCCAGGCGGCGGCATTTGCATATTCTTACTATATCGTGGACAGTAACCCGTATATCGACGCGTACATTCTGAGTCGTCAGGTCGATGCGCCGTCAGAGGTAAGGGCAGGCTTAAGCTTCGGTCTGTGGTCCTGTGATATGAATCAGGGCAATGAGATTGTAGCGGTAAAGGATCGAAAGCTCTGGAGAGTTTTCCACGACATTGATCAGAAGAGATACACGCTGGAAACTTCGAATTTTGCAAAATCAATCATCGGAATTAATAAGTGGTCGGATGTGATTCCGAACTTCCGGTGGAAGTCTCTGGAACAGTAGCGGATGGTAGACAGAGACTTGTAGAATAAAAACTATAAGAAAAAAAAGTATAAATAAAAAGTTCCTTTTTTCTCGAAGAAAATTTCTTGAGAGGAAAAGCACTTTTTTTTTTTAGAAAATAAACGTATCTGGTGTATCGGAGAACCGGGAGTCTCAGATACCATAGATGGTTTGCTGGATTTTGTCTCCGAATTCTGCCGATTTTATCAGATCTTGAGTTCTTATCAGATCTTATTGCTCTGTCTCCAGATATGCATCTTCTCAGCTTCCTTAATCAGCTGATCGCGGAACTGCGGATGTGCAACGGAGATGATAGCCTCGCATTTCTGCCAGGTTGCAAGACCCTTTAAGTTTACTTTACCGTACTCGGTTACCAGGTAGTGCAGGTTTGCACGTGTATCGGTTACGATGGAACCCTGATTTAAGGTCGGGAGAATACGGGACTGCAGCTCGCCAGCCTTGTTCTTGAAGGTGGAGGAGCAGCAGATGAAGCTCTTTCCGCCCTTGGAAAGGTAAGCTCCAAGAACGAAGTCAAGCTGTCCGCCGGCTCCACTGATGTGCTTGATTCCTGCGGACTCAGCGTTTACCTGGCCAAAGAGGTCGAGGTCAACCGCGTTGTTGATGGACATGAAGTTGTCAAGGGCTGCGATGGTGCGGACGTCGTTGGTGTAATCAACCGGAGCACTCATGCAGGCCGGGTTGTTGTTTAAGTAGTCATACAGTTTCTTGGTACCAGCGCCGAATGCGTATACCTGACGACCTTTGTCCAGTGCTTTGTGAGCGCCTGTGATCTTGCCGGCTGCGGCAATATCAACGAATGCGTCAACGTACATTTCGGTGTGAACACCCAGATCCTTTAAGTCAGATTTCGCAATCAGGGGAACCAACTGCGTTCGGCATTCCGCCGATACCAAGCTGTAAGCATGCGCCGTCCGGGATCCGTCTACGATCAGTTTTGCAACTGCTTCATCGACATCAGTCGCTGCTGCGCCGCCTCCCATCTCTGCGATGGTCGGGTTGCTGCCCTCTACGATCATGTCTACGTTGGAGATATGAACGCCGTTCTCAAATCCGCCGAGGCAGACCGGCATATTTTCATTGACCTCTACGATGACAACCTTGGAAGTCTCGCAGCAGGCTGCCATATGGGAAGCATTTGGTCCGAAGTTGAAATAACCGTGCTCGTCCATCGGAGCGACCTGGAATACAGCTACATCCGGTTTGGTTGCGGACTCACGATAGTATCTCGGAAGCTCGGAATAACGGATCGGAGCATAGAAGCTGAATCCCTGTGCGATTGCCTTTCTCTCGATACCGCTCATATGCCAGGAGTTCCAGGTCATATGTTCTGCCGGATTCTCGATCTTGAAGATCTCCGGTACCCACATCAGGATACCGCCGCGGAAGTTTACATTCTCCAGTTCCGGAAGACGTTTTGCGATAGCAGCATCGACTGCTACCGGAGTGCCGGTGGTCCAGCCATAGTCAACCCAGTCGCCAGATTTAACGACGGAAGCAGCTTTTTCAGCGGAAACCAGCTTTTCTGCATACAGTTTCTTGTAATCCATACTTATTCACCTTGTCCTTTTTAATAATATGAAGAAGTCCGTACAAATGCGTGATTCGGACATCCCCCGTTGTTTATCAGTGTATCATCTCCACTACCCCTTGTCAACGAAAGAGGCGGAGGACAAAATAGGGGAAAATGACGACATATTCATATTTATGAATTACAGATATAAGTGTATGTAAATAGAAGGAGAATGACTTTGTCTATTAATTCACAAACAAAATACCACGTTGGTTATAATGCCAGAGAAGACCACTTTTATTGAGAAAACGGAAGAAAAAAATTGTGCATTCCGCCTAAAGGCGATCAGAACGATGTAGAAATAAGTGGATTGTACGCGGAAAAATGAGAATCTTAAATCTTTATAAATCCATTGATAATTATTTGACAGGAGCCGCGTGGGGTGTTAAGATACAAATACACTATCATATTTATCACTATTTTACTATTTACTGCAGTTGTGTTATTTACGTGGTGGATCATTTTCAAGGAGGATTTTTTCAATGTCTAAGAAAGTCGTAATTGCAAGTGCATGCCGTACCGCAGTAGGTTCTATGGGTGGCCAGCTCAGTACTGTTCCAGCAGCTGAGATGGGTGCCGTAGTTATCAAGGAGGCTCTGAAGAGAGCAGGCGTTGCTCCGGAGCAGGTTGATCACGTATACATGGGATGTGTTATCCAGGCTGGCCTTGGTCAGAACGTAGCACGTCAGATGTCTCTGAAAGCTGGTCTTCCGGTAGAAGTTCCGGCAGTTACCCTGAACGTGGTTTGCGGTTCTGGTCTGAATGCTGTAAACGCAGCAGCAGATATGATCCTTGCAGGCGATGCTGACATCGTAGTAGCTGGTGGTGCAGAGAACATGTCCGCAGCTCCGTATGCTCTGATGAAGGCTCGTTACGGATACCGTATGAACAATGCGACCATGATCGACACCATGGTAAATGACGCTCTGTGGGATGCATTCAACGATTACCACATGGGTATCACCGCTGAGAACATCTGCGATCAGTGGGGTATCACAAGAGAAGAACTCGATGAGTTTGCAGCAGCTAGCCAGCAGAAGGCTTGCGCAGCTATCGAGGCTGGACGTTTCAAAGACGAGATCGTTCCGATCGAAGTTAAGAAGAAAAAAAGAGACTGTTATCGTAGATACCGATGAGGGTCCGCGTCCGGGTTCCACTGTAGAGATTCTTGGCAAGCTTCGTCCGGCATTCAAGAAAGACGGACGTGTAACAGCTGGTAACGCTTCCTCCATCAACGATGGTGCAGCAGCTGTAGTTGTTATGAGCGAAGAGAAAGCAAAAGAACTGGGTATCAAACCGATGGCTACATGGGTAGCAGGCGCTCTGGGCGGTGTAGATCCGAGCATCATGGGTATTGGACCGGTTGCAGCTACCAAGAAAGTTCTGAAGAAGACAGGCTGGAAGGTAGAAGACTTCGACCTGATCGAGGCAAACGAGGCATTCGCAGCTCAGTCTATCGCTGTAGCTCGTGACCTTGGCTTCAACAAAGACATCCTGAACGTAAACGGCGGTGCAATCGCTATCGGACATCCGGTGGGAGCATCTGGCTGCCGTATCCTGACAACTCTGTTATACGAGATGCAGAAACGTGACGCTAAGAAGGGTCTGGCTACTCTGTGTATCGGTGGCGGCATGGGCTGCGCAACGATCGTTGAGAGGGACTAATTTCTGACGCAGAACCGGAGTCGTCGGGGCTTATCCCCGGCGCTCCGGCTGTTTCTGGTTTTACGTATTTCAATTCAAGAGCTTTTTAGGAGGAACTGAAGTGGGATTTGTAGACTATGAGGTAGACGGACACGTCGCAGTCATAACTATTAATCGTCCGAAGGCACTGAACGCGTTAAACGAGGATGTGCTGAAGGATATTGAAGCTGCATTTGATGCAGTAGACCTTTCCGAAATTCGTGCAATTATCCTGACCGGCGCAGGAGAGAAATCTTTCGTAGCCGGTGCTGACATCGCTGCTATGAGCGTGATGACCAAGGAGCAGGGCGAGCACTTCGGTAAATTCGGCAACGATATTTTCCGCAAGATCGAAACTTTCCCGGTTCCGGTTATCGCGGCAGTAAACGGTTTCGCACTCGGCGGCGGCAATGAGCTTGCCATGAGCTGTGATATCCGTATCTGTTCTGACAATGCTATATTCGGACAGCCTGAAGTAGGTCTTGGTATCACACCAGGCTTCGGCGGTACACAGAGACTCGCACGTCTCATCGGACCGGGCAAGGCAAAAGAGATGGTATTTGCGTCCCGCAACATCAAAGCGGACGAGGCATACCGTGTCGGACTTGTAAATGCTGTTTATACACAGGAAGAGCTGATGCCGGCTGCGAAGAAGCTGGCAGGCGCTATCGCAAAGATGGCTCCGATCGCTGTTAGAAACAGCAAGAAGGCGATGAACGACGGACTTCAGACTGATATGGATCAGGCTATCGTGATCGAGGAAAAAATGTTTGGCGGATGCTTCGAGACAGAAGATCAGAAGAACGGTATGCAAGCATTCCTTGAGAAACGGAAAGTGGAGCAGTTTAACAATAGATAGTTAGTTAAATTATAGTTGTATAATTTCAGGAGGATTTGTCATGAAAGTTGGTATTATTGGTGCAGGAACCATGGGTTCCGGAATCGCTCAGGCATTTGCCCAGGTAGATGGATATGAAGTATGCCTGTGTGATATTAACGAAGAGTTTGCTTCCAACGGCAAACTGAAAATTTCCAAGAACTTTAAGAAGAGAGTAGCAAAAGGAAAGATGGCAAAAGAGGATGCAGACAAGATCCTTGCCAGAATCCATACCGGCGTTAAGACTATCTGCAGCGACTGCGATCTCGTAGTTGAGGCAGCAATCGAGAACATGGAGATCAAAAACAGACCTTCAAAGAGCTGAGCGCTATCTGCAAGGCAGACTGCGTATTCGCTACCAACACATCTTCTCTGTCCATTACTGAGATCGGTGCAGGTCTTGACCGCCCGGTTATCGGCATGCACTTCTTCAACCCGGCTCCGGTCATGAAGCTGGTTGAGGTTATCGCAGGCTTAAACACTCCGGCAGAGATTGTTGACAAAGTTAAGAAGATCTCTGAAGAGATCGGCAAGATCCCGGTACAGGTAGAAGAGGGCGCTGGTTTCGTAGTAAACCGCATCCTCATCCCGATGATCAACGAGGCCATCGGCATCTACGCCGAGGGCGTCGCCTCCGTCGAGGGCATCGACACCGCCATGAAGCTGGGCGCCAACCACCCGATGGGCCCCCTGGCCCTGGGCGACCTGGTAGGTCTGGACGTTGTTCTGGCTATCATGGAAGTACTTCAGTCTGAGACTGGTGACCCGAAGTACCGTCCGCAGCCGCTTCTTAGAAAGATGGTTCGCGGCGGCAAGCTTGGCCGTAAGTCTGGCGAAGGCTTCTACAAGTACAACTAATATGTACATAAGTCTGGCTTTGACCAGATGAAAACATAATAGAGTACCAGATTTTTAAGAACCGCAACGGGGCGGCGCTTAAAGCCGCCTCTTAAGCGTATATAAGAAAATGATGGAGGAATAGACACATGGATTTTACATTATCCAAAGAGCATGAGATGGCGAGAAAGTTATTCCATGACTTCGCCGAGAACGAAGTAAAACCTTTGGCACAGGAAGTTGACGAGACAGAGCACTTCCCGGAGGAAACCGTTAAAAAGATGCAGAAGCTTGGCTTCATGGGCATCCCCGTTCCCAAGGAGTACGGCGGACAGGGCTGTGATCCGTTAACATACGCTATGTGTGTTGAGGAGCTTTCCAAGGTTTGTGCAACCACCGGCGTTATCGTATCCGCACATACCTCTCTGTGCTGCGATCCGATCCAGACATTCGGTACAGAAGAGCAGAAGCAGAAATTCCTGGTTCCCCTGGCACAAGGTGAAAAGCTGGGTGCGTTCGGCTTAACGGAGCCCGGTGCTGGTACAGATGCTCAGGGTCAGCAGACCAAGGCTGTATTAGACGGCGACGAGTGGGTATTAAACGGCTCCAAAGTTTTCATTACTAATGGTAAAGAGGCTGACATTTACGTTATCATCGCTGTAACAGGTGTTGTTGAAGTAAAGGGCAGAAAGAAAAAAGAAATCTCTGCATTTATCGTAGAGAAAGGAACTCCGGGCTTCACCTTCGGTACCAAAGAGAAGAAGATGGGTATCCGTGGTTCTGCTACATACGAGCTGATCTTCACAGATTGCCGTATCCCGAAAGAGAACCTGCTTGGCCAGAAGGGCAAAGGTTTCCACATCGCTATGCATACCCTGGATGGCGGACGTATCGGTATCGCTTCCCAGGCACTTGGTCTTGCAGAGGGCGCTCTTGAGAGAACTGTTGATTATGTAAAAGAGAGAAAACAGTTTGGTCGTGCTATCGGTCAGTTCCAGAACACTCAGTTCCAGCTGGCAGATATGGCTACCAAAGTTAAAGCAGCTCAGCTCCTTGTTTACAGAGCAGCCGTTGCTAAGAAGACACAGAAAACCTATTCTGTAGAAGCAGCTATGGCTAAGCTGTATGCTGCTGAGGTTGCTATGGAAGTTACAACCAAGGCTGTACAGCTTCACGGTCGTTACGGCTACACGAGAGAGTACGACGTAGAGCGTATGATGCGTGATGCTAAGATCACTGAGATCTACGAGGGTACATCTGAGGTTCAGAGAATGGTTATCTCCGCTGATCTGTTAAAATAATTCAGTCTGCAGAGAAATCAGAACAATCTCAGTCCTAGAGAAAAAGAAAAAAATAAGGAGTGAAAATACCGTGAAAATTGTAGTTTGTGTAAAACAGGTTCCGGATACCAAAGGCGGAGTTAAATTTAACCCGGATGGTACTCTTGACAGAAGCGCAATGCTGGCAATCATGAACCCAGATGATAAAGCAGGTCTGGAGGCAGCGCTTCGCTTAAAAGATCAGTATGGTGCAGAAGTTACCGTAGTTACTATGGGTCTTCCGAAGGCTGAAGAGGTTCTTCGCGAGGCTATGGCTATGGGCGCAGACAATGGTGTTCTTGTAACTGACCGTGTACTTGGTGGTGCAGATACCTGGGCTACTTCCCAGACAATCGCAGGCGCACTTCGCAACCTGGATTATGACTTAATCATTACTGGCCGTCAGGCTATCGATGGCGATACCGCTCAGGTAGGTCCGCAGATCTCCGAGCACCTTGGCCTTCCGGTAATCAGCTACGCTCAGAAGATTCGTGAAGTAAACGAAGCTGAGAAATACATCGTAGTTGAGCGTCAGTATGATGATAGATATCATGTAGTAAAAGCACAGCTTCCGTGTCTTTTAACCGCTCTTGCAGAGTTAAACGAGCCGCGTTATATGACTCCGGGCGGAATCTTTGATGCATATGCAAAAGAGATCACCGTTTGGGGCAGAAAAGATCTGAAAGATGTTGAGGATTCCAACCTTGGTCTGAAGGGATCACCGACACAGATCGCAAAAAGCTTCCGATAAGGTAAGAAAGGGTGCTGGCGAAAAAGTAGAACTTGATCCGGCAGCTTCCGCAGATTATATCGTTGGCAAACTGGCAGAGAAACACATTATCTAATTATTTTATAGAAAAGAGTGGTGAATAAGATGAACAACTTAGAAGCATATAAGGGCGTATTTGTCTTTGCACAGCAGGTGGATAATGTTATCAGCAATATCGCTTATGAGCTGATTGGCAAAGGTAAAGAATTAGCAAAAGATTTAGGAGTAGAAGTAACCGCTGTTTTAGTTGGTTCTGACGTTAAGGGTCTTGCAGATCAGTTAGCAGAGTACGGCGCAGATAAGGTTATCGTTGTAGACGATCCGGAATTAAAAGAGTACCGTACAGAGCCGTACACACATGCAATCGCATCTGTTATCAAAGAGTTCAAACCGGAAATCTTCCTGATCGGTGCAACTGCAATCGGTCGTGACCTTGGTCCGCGTGTTTGCGCTAGAATCCATACAGGTCTGACTGCAGACTGTACAAAACTTGATATCGGCGATTTCCCGATGAATCCGGTTCCGGGTAGAGAGACAAAGCACAATCAGCTGCTTATGACTCGTCCGGCATTCGGCGGTAACACCATCGCTACCATCGCCTGCCCCGACAACCGTCCGCAGATGGCAACCGTTCGTCCGGGTGTTATGCAGAAGGCTCCGAAGGAAGCTGGCAAAAAAGCTGTTGTTACTGAGTTCAATCCGGGATTCACAAAGAACAACAAATATGTTGATATTCTGGAAGTTGTTAAGGCTGTATCCAACACCGTTGATATCATGGATGCTAAGATCCTGGTATCCGGTGGCCGTGGCGTAGGCAGCCCGGAGAACTTCAAGATTCTGGACGATCTGGCAGAGGCTATCGGCGGTACCGTAACCTGCTCCCGTGCAGTTGTAGATGCTGGCTGGAAACCGAAGGATCTTCAGGTAGGTCAGACAGGTAAGACTGTTCGTCCGAACGTATACTTCGCAATCGGTATCTCCGGTGCTATTCAGCATCTGGCAGGTATGGAAGAGTCTGACATCATCGTTGCTATCAACAAAGATGAGTCTGCTCCGATCTTCGATGTTGCTGACTACGGTGTAGTAGGTGACTTAAACAAGATCGTTCCGATGCTGACTGAGAAGATCAAAGAAGCAAAAAGCAGCAGCTAAGAACAACTAATTAAAACAGGAAGAGAAATCTTCTTACCATATAGCAGTAGAGTTTTGTATGTTTTTCTCTGATAAATATATGAGACAGCGGCGGCTGGATGGATTTACTCCACCCAGTACTCCGCAGTCCCGTGCCAGCGAGTAAAGAGAACCCTGTTTCCGAGGTGATGAACCTGGGAGGCAGGGTTTTTTTTGTTTCATAGGAAATTGCGTCCTATGAAACAAAAAACGCCCGCGAGGATGCGCACTCGCGCGAAGCAGAAATATGTCGCAAGCGACCGCGCTCGGCGCGAGAATGTGCCAAGGCACATTCTTTATTCTGGTCAAAAACACTTGACAGATTAAGGGGGATTACCCGTATAATAGAGTGTCTGGAATATAGATATGATTTATCTGCTATATAAGAAAATACAGGTTACTGGGCACGTATGTGTGAACAGTAACAAATACAGGATGGTATGATTTATGTTATTTAGTTCCCTTTGTGTTCCTATGGTATTTTTTTTGCCAGCGGTATTTTTGCTTTATTTTATAACGAAAAATCTGCATATCCGTAATGGCGTCCTTCTGGCTGCCAGCCTCTTTTTTTTTTTATGCGTGGGGCGAGCCGAAGTATGTGATTCTGATGCTTGTTTCGATCGGGCTGAATTATTTCTTTGGATTGTGGATTGGGAGGATGCAGAGTAAACACAGAATGCGCCTTGCTGTTACAACCTGCGTGTTTTTAAACCTCCTTCTGCTGGGCTATTTCAAATATTTTAACTTCGCAGTCGAGATTGCAAATTCTCTGTTAAGCCGCTTTGCGGGCGGCGCACATACCCTTTCTTTCCGCGAGATTGCTCTTCCGGTCGGAATATCCTTCTACACGTTTCAGGCGCTTCCTACGTGGTGGATGTGTACCGGGGGACGATTCAGGCGCAGAAAAATATCTTTCATCTGGCGCTCTATATTTCTTTCTTTCCGCAGCTCATCGCGGGACCGATCGTCAAGTATCACGATGTCTGCGAACAGATTGGAAACCGGCAGTGTACGGCGGAGGGATGGCGTATGGAATCAAGCGCTTTTCCTACGGACTGGCGAAAAAAATGTTGTTTGCTAATACCTTTGCGGCGACGGTGGACTGGATGATGGAGAAACCGCTGGCACAGCTGGGAACGGTCAATGCGTGGATGTTGGCGGTTTTGTACACACTTCAGATTTATTTCGATTTTTCGGGATATTCGGATATGGCGATCGGATTGGGAAAAATGTTTGGATTTGATTTTATGGAGAACTTCAATTATCCGTATATCTCTACCTCGATCCGCGAGTTCTGGAGACGCTGGCATATTTCACTCTCGACCTGGTTTAGGGAATATCTTTATATCCCGCTGGGCGGCAACCGGAAAGGGCAGGTGCGGACGTATATTAATCTGCTGATTGTCTTTTTGCGACCGGGCTCTGGCACGGCGCTGGGGCAACCTTTATCATCTGGGGATTGTACCATGGGCTGTTTTTGGTGGTGGAACGCATGGGACTTGGGAAGCTATTGGAGAAGAACTGCTTCCGGGGACTGAATCACATCTATACGGCGTTGGTTGTAGTGGTTGGCTGGGTGTTCTTCCGCGCTGATACGCTGGCGGATGCGAAGGTGATCCTGCATCAGATGTTTACCTGGGAGAATGGCATCTATCCGGCGTCGCTGTTCGTGAATCGGAAGGTGATTTTTCTTGCGGTGCTGGGCGTGCTGCTTTCGGGCATCGTGCAGAGTATATGCCCGAAGCTGCGGGAGCATTTGTATGAGAAAGAGGTGACAAAGACAGTGGATATTGTGATTATGGCTGTGCTGCTGTTTTTGTGTACCATGTATCTCGTCAGCAGCACGTATAATCCGTTTATTTATTTCAGGTTTTAGATCCAGCCGCCGTCCAGTTGAATTATCTGTCCCGTTAAATAGGAGTCCTCGCTCCCCAGCTGGTATGCCAGTTTTCCGACTTCCTCGGCACGCCCCATACGTCCGGCTGGAATTTCTTCCAGCAGGGCATTCCGTTCTTCTTCATCGAGAAACTGGTTCATTTCGGTGTCAATAGCGCCGCAGGCGATCGCGTTGACCTGGATGCTGCTCGGCGCAAGTTCCTTCGCGAGGGCGCGCGTCATGGCGTTGATGCCGCCTTTGGTGGCAGAATAGGCGACTTCGCAGGAAGCGCCGCAGACGCCCCAGACGGAGGAAATATTGAGAATGCGTCCCGATTTGCGTGACACCATCATCGGAACGGCGAGGCGGCAGCAGTTGAAGACGGAGGTCAGGTTGGTATTGAGAATGTGGTTCCACTCGTCCGGCGTCATATCCTGGAACAGACCGATGTAGGAAATCCCTGCATTGTTGACGAGGACATCCAGGGAACCGAAGCGCTCCCGGATCGCGTCAAACAGGCGGGAACAGCTCTCAAAATCGCCCGCATCGCCCATCCACGCAAGGCAGGAAACGCCCAGCGCTTCGATTTCGCGCTGGGTCTTTTTTAATTCTTCTTCCCGCTTCAGGCAGGTAATCACGACATCCCAGCCATTCCTGGCGTAGGTTAATGCAATCGCTTTCCCGATTCCGCGGGAAGCGCCGGTTACGAGGATAGTTTTATGATTCATGGCAGTAAACTCCTTATATGCGTATATTTGATTGAATTATAGCATGTATTTAAAATTCATGAAATAGTTTCATTTTTCCGCCTGTCATAAAATCGTAAGAAATTTTCATCCATTTTTTGCTGTTCTGAGTGTTTTACAGCATTGTATGAAAGTGCCAAAATGTGTTATACTAAAACCAAATGGATCTGACACAGCGATAGAGCGGATCAATTACCGAACAGATTCGGAAGAAAGGGACTGTATACCATGTATGATATAATAATCATTGGTTCCGGACCAGCTGGCTTGAGTGCGGCGATTTATGCACAGCGGGCATGTCTGGACACGATTGTGATAGAGAAGAATGGAATCAGCGGCGGACAGGTGCTGAATACCTGGGAGGTGGACAATTATCCGGGATTTCCGGGTGTGACCGGCTTTGAGCTTTCCAGACAGTTCCGGGAGCATGCAAACAAGCTGGGAGCAAGAGTTGTACAGGATGAGGTCGTGCAGGTCGAGCTTTCAGGAAATGTGAAGAAAGTAGTCTGCGAGGAAGAGACGTATGAGGCACGCTGTGTGATTCTGGCATCCGGAGCACATCACAGGACGTTGGAGGTGCCGGGAGAAGAGGAACTTCGCGGGGCAGGCGTTTCATACTGCGCGACCTGCGACGGGGCATTTTTCCGGGGAAGGACGGTTGCCGTTGTGGGCGGCGGCGACGCGGCGCTGGAAGATGCAATTTTTCTTGCACGGATGTGTGAAAAAGTATATATCGTCCATCGCAGAGACAAGCTTCGCGGGGCAAAACGGCTGCAGGAGCGCTTACAGGCGCTTGAAAATATTGAATTTGTCTGGAACAGCGAGACGGTTGCGATTGAAGGGAACGCTCAGGTGGAGGCGTTGCGGCTGAGACAGACCAAAACCGGAGAAGAGAAGCGGCTGGACGTGGATGGTGTCTTTATTGCGGTCGGAATCGCACCGGAGAGTGAGCTGTATGCGGGTCAGTTAGAGCTTGATGAGCAGGGCTATATCCGGGCGGATGAGAGCGGTCAGACGAGCGTTCCGGGCGTATTTGCAGCCGGAGATGTCCGGACCAAGGCGCTGCGCCAGATTCTGACAGCGGCATCGGACGGTGCAAACTGCGTGGCATCTGCAGAGCGATATCTTCAGGCATAACTCATTTTTAACATAGAAGAAAACAGAGTAACTGTTCAGTAGGTCTGCGCATTTACTGCGCTGACCGTACGAAAACATGGGTCAGCAGGCAAAAATCCCATTGCCGTAGGCAATTTTTAATGGATTTTTGCGCGTGACTGTGAAGGTACTGAACAGTTACAGTTTGAGATAAAACGACGGAACAGAACGGACAGAAGAGTAGGAGGTTCTTATGAGAAAAACGCTGAAATTTCTGATAGCATCAGGAGCGTGCCTTGTGATGGTAGGGACGGGACAGATGAGCGCCCAGGCGGCGATGAATCTGGAGACGGATGCCCCGGTCGCTGGTGCGTCAGTGGCGATCAATAATTACTATGCGAGCAGCTTGAACCCGGAAAAAGAGCTGGCGGAGGCATTTGTTTCTAAAGAAGTTCTGGCAGTGGCGGGAGCCGGTCAGACGGGCGTGGCAGGCGGCGCGCAGACAGCCAAACCGGCACAGGTGGCAGCAGAGACGAAAGCCCAGCCAAAGGAGACAACTGGCGAGACTGAGGCGGTTGTCCGCGCGATGTCCAAGTCGATCTACGATAATATCGCGATTTCCCGTGTGACCAATTATGTCAATGTTCGCGCACAGGCGAGCACAGGCAGCGAGGTAGTCGGAAAGATTTACAATAACTGTGCGGCGACAATTCTGGATACGGTGGACGGCGAGGGCGGCAAATGGTACCATATCCAGTCGGGTTCCGTGACCGGTTATATTAAAGCACAGTATTTTGTGACCGGCGAGGAGGCGTCCAAGATTGCCAGGGAAGTCGGCACAACCTACGCGAAGGTTACAAATACCTCTACGCTTCGCCTGAGAGAGACGCCGAGCTTAGAGGGCAAGACGCTGGATCTTCTTTCTGCCGATGCAGAGTATGAGGTGATCGGAGAAGAGGGCGATTTTGCCAAGATTTCCGTCGATAATGATCTGGTCGGATATGTGTATAAAGATTATATTACGACACAGGTAGACTTTAAGCAGGCAGTTTCCGTAGCTGAGGAACAGCAGCAGAAAGCGGAAGAAGAAAAACTGAAACAGGAAGCGAATGCGGCGATCGAGAACCTGGAACAGGTAAAGAAGAAAGCCGAGGAAGAGTCGAGGGCAGCGGAAACCACGGCAGCGGCGAAGGAAACCACGGCAGCGGCGAAGGAAACCACGGCAGCTGCCAAAGAGATGACCAAAGCATCGGAGACTTCCTACAGCGGAACAATAGAGGCGAATCCGAGCGAAAGCAAGGCAGCTGAGACGAAAGCGGCAGCCAAGGAGACGACAAAGGCAGCTGAGACGAAAGCGCCGACTACCGCGGCAGCGACGAAAGCGACCACTGCAAGCGGCGTTGGACCGGGCGGTGGACCAGGCACAGGCGGTACGTCCTCTTCTGGAAATGAAGTAACAAATGCTACCCGTTCTGCGGTTGTGGCATATGCAAAGCAGTTCCTTGGAAATCCGTATGTATACGGCGGAACCAGTCTGACAAACGGCGCGGACTGTTCCGGATTTACAATGAGTGTATTTGCACATTTCGGTATTTCAACCGGACGAAGCTCGAGAGATCAGGCGGCAAAGGGCAAGGAGGTTGCGGTCAGCGCAGTACAGCCGGGCGATCTGCTTTTTTATGCGAGCGGCAATTATATCAATCACGTAGCACTTTACATAGGCAATGGACAGGTTATCCACGCAAGTACGGCAAAGAGCGGCATCAAGATTTCGCCGTCCAACTACCGAACACCGTGTAAGGCAGTTTCATTCTTAAATTAGTAAACGCAGATAAAGGAGTATATCGGTTCTTACGGAGCGATTTCATATCCGTAGGGCGCGGTGGGAATACCGCAAAATTACGTTGCCAGCGGGGCAGAAGATTTCTGATCGGTGAGACAAGCAATTTTGCGGTATTTTTTCATTTTCATAGGAAAATGTGTGCACTCGCGCGAAGCAGAAACATGTCGCAAGCGACCGCGCTCGGCGCAAGAATGTGCCAAGGCACATTCTTTTTCATAAAAAAGGAGAAAAATCATGGCAGAATTAAGAGAACTTTCTGTAAACCAGTTTGTAGAAGAAACTGCTTCGAAGGCGTCTGTACCGGGCGGCGGAAGCGTGTCGGCGATGGTGGGGCGCTGGGTGCGGCATTGATGGAAATGGTGGCAAATCTGACGATCGGAAAGGAAAAATATGCCGGGGTGCAGGCGGAAATGCAGGCGCTGGCAGCTGAGGGCGCTGCGCTGCATGAGGAGCTGCTGGCAGGGATCAAAAGGACAGCGAATCGTTCAATGGATATATGAGAGCGCTGAAGCTTCCGAAGGAGACGGAGGAGGAGAAAAAATCCGCACTGCCGCCCTGCAGCAGGGGTTAAAAAGAGGCGACCGAAGCGCCGCTTGCGATTGCGGAGTCAGCGGCAAAGATTTTTCCGATGGCGGAAGCGGTCGTAAAGAGGGGCAATAAAGGTGCCGTTTCCGACGGTCTGATTGCGGCGATGTTAGCCCGGACAGCGGTTGTGGGTGCGCTCTTTAATGTGAAGATCAATCTGGCATCGATCAAGGACGAAAGTTATGTATCCGAACTTGAGAAAAGAGTAGAAAAACTGGAATCGGATGCAATTTTTTGTGAAAAATCAATTTTGTGTCTTTCCAAATTGTCAGACACAGTATATAATAGATAACATTCACAGCCTTTCCGGGAAATTCACAGGGGGGGATCTTCTTTACAGAAGATAAAGCAGATAACATTCACTGTGTGAAAACTTCCGGAACAGGCAAAACCGCAAAAACAGGGAGGTACAGGAGTAATGATGACAGATATTGAGATTGCACAGGCAGCGAATCCACTGAAAATCGGTGAGATTGCACAGGCGGCAGGCGTAGACGAGAAGTATCTGGAGCAGTATGGAAATTATAAGGCAAAGGTTGACTACAATCTTCTGAAAGAGACCGAGGGCAAGGATGGAAAACTGATTCTGGTGACCGCGATCAACCCGACTCCAGCCGGAGAAGGAAAGACCACGACCACGGTCGGTCTGGCAGACGGATTGAAACGTCTTGGCAAAAAGGTAACCGTAGCGCTTCGTGAGCCGTCGTTGGGACCGGTCTTTGGTGTCAAAGGTGGTGCAGCTGGCGGCGGATATGCACAGGTCATTCCAATGGAGGATATCAACCTCCATTTTACCGGTGATTTCCACGCGATCGGCGCAGCAAACAACCTGCTGGCAGCGATGCTGGACAATCATATCTATCAGGGCAATGCACTCCGCATCGATCCGAAGCGCATTACCTGGAAGCGTGTTGTCGATATGAATGACCGTCAGCTTCGCAACATCGTAGATGGTCTGGGACGCCGCGTGGATGGCGTGACCCGTGAGGACGGATATGACATCACGGTTGCCAGCGAGATCATGGCAGTTCTGTGCCTGGCACGCAATATTACGGATCTGAAAGAACGCCTTTCCAAGATTATTGTAGGTTATACCTATGACGAGGAACCGGTCACTGCCGGTGATCTGAAAGCAGCGGGCGCGATGACGGCTCTTTTAAAGGATGCCCTGAAACCAAACCTGGTACAGACCTTAGAGCATACACCGGCATTTATCCACGGCGGTCCGTTCGCGAACATCGCGCATGGATGTAACTCCGTCATTGCGACAAAGATGGCATTAAAGCTGGGTGATTACACGATCACAGAGGCTGGCTTCGGCGCTGACCTGGGTGCGGAGAAATTCCTGGATATCAAGTGCCGGATGGCAGAGCTGAAACCGTCGGCGGTCGTTGTAGTAGCGACGGTACGTGCCCTGAAGCATCACGGCGGCGTGGCGAAGGCTGACTTAAACGCAGAGAATCTGGAAGCACTGGAGAAGGGACTTCCGAACCTGATGCAGCATGTAGAAAATATTACCAAGGTATATGGACTTCCGTGTGTCGTAGCGATCAACCGCTTCCCAATGGATACCGAGGCAGAATTAAAGCTGATCGAGGACAAGTGCCATGAGGTCGGTGTCAATGTAGCTCTGTCCGAGGTATGGGCGAAAGGCGGAGAAGGCGGCGAGGAGCTGGCAAAAAGAAGTCATCCGCCTGTGCGAGACTGAGAGCGAGTTCCACTACTGCTACGAGACCGATACAACGATCGAGGAGAAACTGGATGCGATCGTGAAGAAGATCTACCACGGCGATGGCGTTGTACTCACGGATGCAGCAAAGAAGCAGGCAAAACGACTGACTGAGCTTGGATTTGGTAACTATCCGATCTGTATGGCGAAGACGCAGTATAGCTTTTCGGACAATGCGAAGCTGCTTGGCGCACCGAAGAACTTTACGGTAACTGTCCGCAACCTGAAAGTATCCGCGGGTGCAGGCTTCATCGTAGCGCTGACCGGCGACACCATGACGATGCCAGGACTTCCGAAGGTGCCGGCGGCAGAGAAGATCGATGTCGATGAGAATGGACGGATCACGGGTCTGTTCTAAGAAAAGAAATAGGATATGAATGGAACTTAACACAACGCAAAAAGGGGAGCTGCCACATGGCAGCTCCCTTTTGCTAAAGAAACTTGTCTACTTATAGTACGAAGCGATGAATTAAAATTCTGGTTCGATCAATCCGTAGGTGTTGCCTTTACGTTTGTAAACAACATTGACCTGCTCGGTCTCGGAATTCAGGAATACATAGAAACTATGTCCTAAGAGTTCCATCTGTATACAAGCCTCTTCCGGATCCATCGGCTTCATAGCGAATTTCTTTACTTTGACGATATCTACTTCGTCGTTGGAATCATATTCTTCGTTTATGAAGAGGTCAGAGAATGCAACGGCTGCCTGTTTCTTGTCTACGATTTTATTCTTATATTTTTTGAGCTGACGCTCGATGATTTCTTCTACCAAATCAATCGATACATACATATCGTTGCTTTCCTGTTCTGCACGGATGATGGTGCCTTTGACAGGGATGGTAACCTCGATCTTCTGACGATCTTTCTCAACCGTAAGTGTGATATTCACTTCCGTGTCCTGATTGAAGTATCGCTCTAACTTTCCGATCTTCTCCTCTACAGCTGCTTTTAACCCCGGGGTAACATTGATATTTCTTCCAGTAATCTTATAACGCATAATCATCGCTCCTTTTTATTGGGATGGCTATAGTATACCACTTTTGGATGTTAAATTCAACCTTTTTCGCAAAATTGTCAACACAATTAATTGAAAAACAGGTCGAAAATACTGTGTCGTTTGATTTTTCATGAATTGCTGTTGTTTTATAAGGGATTTGCGCGCGGTTTGTGCGGCGGACAATGAAATATGAAAAAAGAGTCTTGCAGGATAGGGCAGAATGGGTGTGTTTTTGCAACAGAAAAGGTCGAAAAAGCTAGAAAAAAACGGGGGGTTTGGAGGCAATGCAAGGGTTCTTCATTTGTCAATAGATCTGCTTTGTATTTTTGGAAGAAATATGCAAGTTTATGAGATCTGAACAAAAAAGAAATCAAAATGCGCCGGGGAAAATGGGGCTTCGTGAACAGACGGAAATTGTGGATAATGTGGATAAGTCGGTGCAAACTCCATTTTCCCTAAAAAAGGGAAAAATGGGTGTGCAAAACTTATCCACAAAACTGGGGACAAAATGTGGATAATGTGGACAACAAGAAAGTCGAACATATATTTTGTGCAAGATGTCTGGTTTACCATAAAGTTGGCGGGCTGGCAGAAGAAAAAACGTTTTACCTGGATAGGCAGGGAGGCGGAGTTTTACAGCAGGTTCCTTTGTTCGTGTATGGAGGGTCTTGTTTTATGGCTGGGATTTTCCGGGTACGGCAGGTTCGGCTTATCTTAGCCGGGCGCGTGCGCAGAATAAATGTAAAAAAAATGAAATCATTGAATAAAATCCCTGTTAGTGTTAGAATAAATAAGATTGTATAACTATACCTATATGATCTTTTTCGATCTAAAACACATCATACATTGAGCTATAAAACGAAAAAAGAACGAGAAAGCAAGAAATAGGAGAGAAAAGCATGAATCTGATAGAGAAAGTGTTTGGTACCCACAGCGAACGCGAGCTGAAGCTGATCCGCCCGATTGTGGATAAGATTTTAGGTATCATCAGGGCCGTATCACAGAGATGCGTACCGGTGAAGGTAAGACGCTGGTATCCACCGCCCGGCGTACTTAAATGCACTGGCAGGAAAGAGGCGTATTGATCGTTACCGTCAATGACTACCTGGCAAAACGAGATGCAGAGTGGATGGGACAGGTACATGAATTTTTGGGACTGACTGTTGGATGGTATTTGAACAATGAATGAACAATGATGAGAGAAAAGAAGCTTAATGCCTGCGACATTACCTACGTAACCAACAATGAACTTGGTTTCGACTACCTGCGTGACAACATGTCGATCTACAAAGAACAGATGGTTATGCGGATCTGGACTATGCGATCATCGATGAGGTTGATTCCGTGTCTGATTGATGAGGCGAGAACCCCGCTTATCATTTCCGGACAGAGCGGCAAGTCTACCAAAGCTTTATGAAGTATGTGATATTCTTAGCACGTCAGTTAGAAACGTGGTACTGTTTCAAGGAATTCTCCAAGATCGATGCCATTATGGGTGAAGAGATCGAAGAGACCGGTGACTTCGTAGTAGACGAAAAAGATAAAGTAGTCAACCTGACTGAACAGGGCGTCAAGAAGGTTGAAGATACTTCCACATCGATAACCTGGCTGATCCGGAAAATCTGGAGATCCAGCACAACATCATCCTGCCACTGCGCGCAAACTACCTGATGTTCCGTGATAAGGACTACGTAGTTAAGGATGACGAAGTCCTGATCGTTGATGAGTTTACCGGACGTATTATGCCGGGCCGCCGTTATTCAGATGGTCTGCATCAGGCGATCGAAGCAAAAGAACACGTAAAAGTAAAAAGCCGAGAGAGCCGCACGCTGGCAACCATTACCTTCCAGAACTTCTTCAACAAGTTCAACAAGAATGCGGTATGACCGGTACGGCACAGACCGAGGAGAAAGAGTTCCGTAACATTTATGGAATGGACGTTATCGAATCCCGACCAACCGTCCGATTGCAGCGTATTGATTACGAGGATGCGGTTTATAAGACAAAAAGAGAAATTCCATGCGGTTGTCGAGGAAGTCAGCAGCCCATGAAAAGGGACAGCCGGTTCTGGTTGGTACCATTACGATCGAGACTTCCGAGCTTTTGAGCAAGATGCTGACAAGACGCGGCATTCCGCATAAGGTATTAAATGCAAAGTTCCATGAGCTGGAGGCTGAGATCGTAGCAGATGCAGGTATCCACGGTGCCGTTACGATCGCGACTAATATGGCAGGTCGTGGTACGGATATTAAGCTGGATGAGATTTCCAGAGAACTGGGAGGCTTAAAGATTATCGGTACAGAGCGTCATGAGTCCAGACGTATTGATAACCAGCTGCGTGGTCGTGCCGGACGTCAGGGCGATCCGGGTGAATCACGTTTCTACCTGTCCCTGGAGGATGACCTGATGCGTCTCTTTGGTTCAGAGCGTCTGATGAATATGTTCAACGCCTTGGGCGTGCCGGAAATGAGCAGATCGAGCACAAGATGCTTTCCAAGGCGATTGAGAAAGCACAGATGAAGATTGAGACCAACAACTACGGTATCCGCGAGAACCTGTTAAAATACGACGAGGTTATGAACGAGCAGCGTGAGGCAATTACGCAGAGCGCCGCCGTGTACTGGATGGCGAGAATATGCGTGATCCGTTATCATGAAGATGATCACGGATATCGTAAAAACGCCGTAGATATGTCCATCTCTGATGAGCAGGAACCGGCTGAGTGGGATCTGTCCGAGTTAAATTCCCTGCTGCTTCCGGTTATCCCGTTAGAGCCGATTCAGCTGACGGAAGACCAGCAGCATATGAAGAAAAAATGAGCTGAAACATATCTCAAAGAGGCGGCAACGAAGCTTTATGAGACACGGAGGCAGAGTTTACAAGCCGGAACAGGTACGCGAGATGGAGCGCGTGATCCTTCTGAAAGTGGTTGATGCAAAGTGGATGGCTCATATCGACGATATGGATCAGCTGCGCGAAGGCATCGGTCTGCAGGCATATGGTCAGAGAGAGGACCCGCTGGTTGAGTATAAGATGAGCGGCTATGAGATGTTCGACAGCATGACGGCAGCGATCCGTGAGGATACCGTCCGTATTCTGTTCCACATCCGTGCAGAGCAGAAGGTCGAGCGTGAACCGGCTGCCAAGGTAACGGAACCAACCGTGACGACAGCACCGTGCAGGCACCGAAGAAGCGTGAGGAGAAGAAGATTTACCCGTACGATCCGTGCCCATGCGGTTCCGGCAAGAAGTACAAACAGTGCTGTGGACGGAAGCTGTACGCGAAGAATTAATAGATGAAAGAAGGCAGGCTGCCGTGATTTTGCAGTGTGCAGAAAAATTCCCGAAACTATGGCGAAATACCTGGTTCCGGAATTTTTCCAAATATAAAAAAGAGTTACGGTCTATATGTGTGTGATCCGTAACAAAATATAACTGAAAGAATGCTGAACCGTTGAGGAAAATGGCAGCAGATAGATGAGAATGGAGAAGGTGAGAGCATGGTTGAATTAGATCAGTTTAAGTATACATTATCAACCTACGATGAGACGCTGAAAGAGGTCAAGGATTCCCTGGATCTGGAAAATAAGGAGGCATCACGGAGCTTGACAAATCAATGGAAGAACCGGGCTTCTGGGATGATCCGGAGCGCTCGACCAAGACGGTCCGTGAGGCGAAAAATCTCAAAGATACCGTGGATGGCTACAAGCACCTTGAACAGCAGTATGAGGATATCCAGGTCATGATCGAGATGGGCTATGAGGAAAATGACCCGGCGATGATTCCGGAGATTCAGGAGATGTTAGATGAGTTCGTCAAAGAGCTGGAAGAACTCCGCACAAAGACACTCCTGTCCGGCGAGTACGACGGCTGCAACGCGATCCTCGCTGAACGCGGGCGCGGGTGGTACCGAGGCGATGGACTGGTGCAGTATGCTGTATCGTATGTACCAGCCGCTGGGCGGACAAAAAGGGCTTTACGACCGAGGTGCTTGATTTCCTGGATGGCGACGAGGCGGGACTTAAGTCCATCACACTTCAGGTCAACGGCGAAAATGCCTATGGCTACCTGAAATCGGAGAAAGGCGTCCATCGTCTGGTCCGTATTTCCCCGTTCAACGCGGCTGGCAAGCGTCAGACCTCGTTCGTCTCCTGTGATGTCATGCCGGATATTGAAGAAGATCTGGATGTGGAGATTAATCCGGACGATATCCGGATCGATACCTATCGCTCGAGCGGTGCCGGTGGACAGCATATCAACAAGACGTCCTCCGCGATCCGTATCACGCATCTGCCGACTGGTATCGTCGTACAGTGCCAGAATGAGCGTTCCCAGTTCCAGAACAAGGACAAGGCGATGCAGATGTTAAAGGCAAAGCTGTACCTGCTCAAACAACAGGAGAATGCCGAGAAAGGTTGTCCGACATCCGCGGCGATGTCAAGGACATCAACTTCGGAAACCAGATCCGTTCCTACGTTATGCAGCCGTACACGCTCGGTCAAGGATCACCGGACGAACGCTGAAAATGGAAATGTGAACGCGGTGATGGATGGAGATATTGATCTGTTTATCAGTGCGTATTTAAAGTTGGATCAGCCTGAAAAACCAGAAGACAGAAGAGGCGTAAAAGAAGATAAATCAGCCTGGATTGGCGGCACAAAAGTTTGACAGAGAAGAAAACACTCTGTCGAGTGCCGTCAGTTCAGGCTGTTTTTTTACAGATACAATTCGATTATTATGAAAAAAATAGATTGCAGAGTGTCAATAAATGTGATAATATCTTCCTGGTAAACACAAATGTATTTCTGGTGCGTACATAAGCGGAGATGGAATGGAAGAAAAGACAAAGTATTTCTGTTAAAGCAGAAAGCAGTGCCGGAAGTCCTTTTGAAGGTGGCGGAAGCGAAGAAGCTCATTGCGTCGGAAAAGGCGATGACGATTCAGGAGGCGACCGACCAGCTTGGGATCAGCCGGAGTTCCTTTTATAAGTATAAGGACGATATTTTTCCATTTTACGACAACGCCAAAGGGCAAAACGATTACCATGGTGCTGCAGATGGATGATGAACAGGGACTTTTATCGGATCTTCTTCATATCGTAGCGATTTACAAGGCGAATATTCTGACGATTCATCAGAGTATTCCGGTCAACAATGTGGCGACGCTGACACTGAGCGTGGAAGTCCGGGAAGATACCGGAAATATTTCGCATATGGTCGAAGAACTGGAAGTATTAGAAATCCATTATGTAAAAAATACACCAACGTAAAATTATAGATCAGGGCCGGTAAAAATATTATGATTCAGGTAGCAGTGATGGGCTATGGAACAATTGGTTATGGCACCGGAGTCGTAGAAGTATTAGAAATCAACAAAGAAAAATCACAGAAAAAAACCGGCAGGAAGGAAGATTGCAGTAAAATATATTCTGGATTTAAGTGAGTTTTCCGGACAGCCCGGTAGAACAAAATAGTTCATGATTTTAAGGTCATTGAAGAAGACCCTGAAGTATCGGTATAGTTGTAGAGACAATGGGAGGCGTTGAATCCGGCATACCCATTTGTAAAGGCAATGCCTGTTGGCAGGAAAACAGGTAGCAACATCAAACAAGGCTTTGTTGCTGCAAATGGAACAGAGCTTCTCAAGATTGCCAAAGGAAAATGGAGGTGAACTTCCAGTTTCGAGGCCAGTGTTGGTGGCGGAATCCCTATTATCAGACCACTCAACAAGTGTCTCACAGCAGACGAGATTGAGGAAATCACAGGTATCTTAAACGGAACAACCAACTACATGCTTACAAAGATGGAAAAGAGGTCAGAAACTTTGAAAATGCCTTGAAAGAAAGCTCAGAACTCGGGATATGCAGAGCGCAACCCGGAGGCAGACGTAGAAGGCTACGATACCTGCCGCAAGATCACGATTCTTACCTCACTGGCAACTGGAAAGAAGTAAATTACGAAGATGTGTACCGACCGAGGGCATCACAAAGATTACCGATACCGATTTCAAATATGCGGCAAAGCTGGGAACCTCGATTAAACTGTTTGGAACCAGCCGCATGGAAGGCAATAAAGCCAGTGTCTATGTATGCCCGATGATGATCGGACCGGATCATCCGCTTTTTGCAGTCAATGACGTATACAATGCAGTCATGGTTCGCGGCAATACACTTGGAACCGTCATGTTCTACGGCAGCGGCGCCGGAAAACTCCCGACCGCCAGTGCAGTCGTCAGCGACATCGTAGAGATCGCCGGACACATGGAAGACAACATCCCGACCGGCTGGACCGACGAAAAACAGCCAGTTGCACCGATGGGCGAAGTAACCTTCAGCTACTTCCTCCGACTGGCAGGCAAATCAGCCGACAAACTTGCCGATGTGCGTGCAGCCTTCGGTGAGGCAGAAACCATCGAACTCCCGGAGATGGACGAATTTGCGGTCGTAACCGGAGAAATGACCGAAGCACGCTTCCGGAAACTGGCAGCGGCATTCGAGGAAGATATCCGCCAGACAATTCGCTATACAAAATAGGATATAAAGTAAAAAGCACGCCAAAGTCATTCATGACGCGGTGTGCTTTTTAACGCAAGAAATACACAGAAAAAGGTCCCCTTGCCAATCATTTTATTGTAACGGACCAATCAAACTCTCATACAACTCCATTGCCTGATCAAAAAACGGCGCATATTGCGGATCCGTAATCATATGGTACACCTGGATCAGGCAGAAAAACTCAACTACTCCAAAGATGGTAGACATAACTCCCAGTATCAGCCCGACCACTGCGCTGCCGCGCCGCGGCTGTCCTTCCTCCTTGGAGAGGACAAACAGTACATTCGCCGACATTCCGAGCAGAATCGCGGCGGAAAAACTCAAAAACAGGGAGAAAAATGCGAAGATGCCGCACATCATTGACATCGTAGCATAGCGGCGCGAACGATTGCGCCGGGTTTCATTTGTATCTGAATGTTCCTTCGGAGAATGTGTTTCATCGTAATAACTCATCGTATATCTAATCCTTTCATAACTGTGAAAAAAAACAGCTACATCCTTTTCTGAAAATTAGAGACAGCCGCTGAATAGGGCAAAACAAAATCTATGCCCATCTGGCGGATTGAATCCGATAAAAGTGTATCATGAATAAAGCCGCTTGTCCAGTTAGGCATTGACTTGCGAAATATGCGCTGGAATGGTATGATTAAACAGCGTATTGATATTGAAGGAGAGTTTTTGCATGGATATTATACAGGCATTGAAAGAAGAGCTTCAGATAGGGGAGAAATCAGGTCGAAGCGGCGGTAAAGCTGATCGATGAGGGAAACACGATCCGTTCATCGCGCGCTACCGCAAGGAGGCGACCGGTTCCCTGAATGATGAGGTGCTGCGCCAGCTAGATGAGCGACTGCGCTATCTTCGGAATCTGGAGGATAAAAAGGAGCAGGTGATCGGTGCGATCCGCGCCCAGGAGAAGCTGACTCCGGCGCTGGAGAAACAGATCCGCGATGCGGCGACGCTGGTTGCGGTGGAAGATCTTTATCTTCCGTACCGCCCGAAACGGCGCACCCGTGCCGGAATTGCCCGTGAAAAGGGCTGGAACCGTTAGCAGTCTGGATTTACAAGCAGGAAGCGGGCGGCAGCCTGGAGGCTGAGGCGGCGAAGTACGTGTCGGAAGAAAAGGGGTGTTGCAGATGTTTCAGAGGCAATAGACGGCGCGCGTGATATTCTGGCTGAGCAGATCAGCGAGATGGCAAAATACCGCAACTACGCACGTAAAAAGACGATGCAGGAAGGTCTTTTGGAGGCATCCGCAAAGGATGAGAAGATACAGTCGGTGTACGAGATGTACTATCATTTCTCCGAACCAGTCAAAAAGCTGGCGGGACACCGTGTGCTGGCGATCAACCGCGGTGAGAAAGAGAAGATTCTGAGCGTGAAGCTTATAGCGCCGGAGGAGCAGAGTGTCCGGTATATGGAGAAACAGCTGATTATCCGCCCGGATGGGGATGCGGCGCGCGTGATGGAAGAAGTGATTCTGGACAGCTACCGCCGCCTGATCGGACCGGCGATCGAGCGCGAGATCCGCGCGGGGCTGACAGAAACGGCAGAGAACGGCGCGATTCAGGTATTTGGCAAGAACCTGGAACAGCTCCTGATGCAGCCGCCGATCGCAGGATGCGTGGTGCTCGGCTGGGATCCGGCATTCCGGACGGGCTGCAAGCTGGCAGTTGTGGATGAGACGGGAAAAGTGCTCGATACGACGGTCATTTACCCGACTGCGCCGCAGAACCGCGTGGAAGAGTCGAAGGAGATCGTGAAAAGCTGATCCGCAAGTACGGCATTTCCCTGATCTCAGTGGGGAATGGTACGGCAAGCCGAGAATCTGAGCAGATCATCGTGGAACTCTTAAAAGAAATTCAGGAGAAAGTCCAGTATGTCATCGTCAATGAGGCGGGTGCGTCGGTTTATTCGGCGAGCAAACTGGCGACGGAGGAATTTCCGCATTTTGACGTCGGACAGAGAAGTGCGGCATCGATCGAGAGACGCCTGCAGGATCCGCTGGCGGAGCTGGTAAAATTGATCCGAAATCCATTGGAGTCGGTCAGTACCAGCATGATATGAACCAGAAAAATTTAAGCGAAGCGCTGCAGGGCGTGGTGGAAACGTGTGTAAATAAGGTCGGCGTGGATCTGAATACGGCATCGGCACCGCTGCTCGCCTATATTTCCGGCATTAACAAGACGATTGCGAAAAATATCGTGGCATATCGGGAGGAGAATGGCGCATTTTCAACGCGCCGTGAGCTTTTGAAGGTGGCGAAGCTGGGACCGAAGGCGTATGAACAGTGCGCCGGATTCCTGCGGATCCGGGGCGGAAAGAATCCGCTCGATGCGACGAGTGTGCACCCGGAGAGCTATAAAGCAGCGGAGGCACTTTTTAAAGCAGCTTGGACATGATCCGAAGGAGATCGCGGCGGGCGGCATCCGCAATATCCGCAAGGAGATCGCGGATACGGCAAAGCTGGCAAAAGAGCTTTCGATCGGCGAGCCGACCTTACTCGATATCGTGAGCGAGTTGGAAAAACCGGCGCGCGACCCGCGTGAGGAGATGCCAAAGCCGATTCTCCGCACGGATGTGCTGGAAATGAAGGATTTGAAGCCGGGCATGATTTTAAAAGGAACCGTGCGCAATGTCATTGATTTCGGCGCGTTTGTGGACATCGGCGTGCATCAGGATGGTCTGGTTCACGTGTCCCAGATGACAGACCGCTATATCAAGCATCCGCTGGAGGCGGTCAGCGTCGGGGATATCGTGGAGGTCAAGGTGCTGGCGGTTGATGTGGCGAAGAAGCGCATTTCGCTGACGATGAAAATCCGGGAGACGAAGTAAACCACGGCAGATTCAGCCGTTGGTTATAGGATGCAGGAGCGCTGACTGGAATGGGCGGCGGATAAGGCATAGAAAATTAGGGAGAAGATAAAATGGACTTACGTGTAAAAATACAGCCAAAAGAGATTTTTATTTATTCGATGTACAATTTCTGGGCGGGACTGCGTGGAATCGGATGCATCATACTGACGGTGCTCGTTATTATTGCAGCGGCAGCCAGCGAGGAACGTCTGGGAACGCAGGTGACGAATCTGGTGATTCTGGGAGTGATTGCCTTGACAGGCTTTCAGATTTTTGCAATCTGGAAACAGGCAGAGCGCACCGCCGGGGATGCGAAAACGGGAGCTGAGATTGTATTTCACATTGGAGACGAGGGCATCCGTGCCCGCCAGGCGAACTGCAAGGGTGAGATCAGCTGGGATAAGCTGGTAAAAGTGAAAAAGATCGCGGGAATATATGTGCTTTACCTGGGTCGAGACAAGGCGTACCTGATGCCGAAGCGCGTGTTCAGAGGTTCGGAGGAGCAGATTTTTCTCAGTATGCTTACAAGAAATCTGCCGCAGGAAAAGAGAAGAGGAATTCGAGCATGATGATAGAAACAAACAGCCCGGAAGAGACGTATGCGTTTGGAAAAAAGCTTGGAATGGAAGCGCAGGCAGGGCAGGTGTATTGTTTGAATGGTGATCTGGGCGTAGGAAAGACGGTTTTTACGCAGGGGTTTGCCGCGGGACTTGGAATTCAGGAACCGGTCAACAGCCCGACTTTCACGATCGTGCAGGAGTACGACGATGGGCGCCTGCCGCTCTACCATTTTGATGTATATCGTCTCGGCGATGTGGACGAGATGGATGAGATTGGCTATGAGGACTATTTCTACGGCGAGGGCATCTGCCTGATCGAATGGTCGGAGCGCATCCGCGAGATCCTGCCGGAACATCCGATCCAGATCACGATTGAAAAGGATCTGGAAAAGGGCTTTGATTACCGGAAAATTTCAGTAAACGAGCAGTAGCCGGCAACAGGAGGAAAGAGAAAATGAGAATTTTGGGAATCGAAAGCGCATCCCTGGTGGCATCGGTTGCTATTGTTACGGATGATGTGATCACGGCGGAATATACGGTGAATCTGAAAAAATGCATTCGCAGACACTTCTTCCGATGATTGATGAGATTGTGAAAATGCTGGAGGTGCCGTTGGAAAGCATCGATGCAATCGCTGTATCCGGCGGTCCGGGCTCTTTTACGGGGCTTCGGATTGGCTCTGCGACAGCGAAAGGACTGGGACTGGCGCTCAAGAAGCCGCTGATCCATGTGCCGACGATGGATGCGATGGGATATTGTCTGTACGGGGCTTCGGCGCTCATCTGCCCGATGCTGGATGCGAGACGGCAGCAGGTGTACACGGGACTCTATCGGTATGAAGAGAAGTTCGAGATTGTGAAAGAACAGTACATTACGGATATCCATGCGTTGATTGCTGAGTTAAATGAGCGCGGCGAGCGCGTGATTTTCCTGGGGGACGGTGTGCCGGTCAACCGGGCGGTGATCGAGGAAGAGATGAAGGTGCCGTATTCGTTTGCACCGGCACAGGCGAGCCGTCAGCGAGCTTCGGCGGTGGCAGCGCTTGGCGCAGTGTATCTGGCAGAGGAAAGACCGAGACGGCAGCCGAGCACAAGCCGGATTATCTGCGGAAATCGCAGGCGGAGCGCGAGCGCGAGGTCGCAGAGCGCCAGGGCGAGATGGATAAGCTGGCAGCCGGTATTGTGGTTGTGGAGAAGAAATAATGGCGGCAGGAACGAGAACGCAAAAAGAGCTTCGTGTTCAGATAGTGGATTTACAGCCGGGGGATCTTCCTGCGGTCCGGGCACTGGAACTGGAATGCTTTTCGGATGCATGGTCGGAGAAGCTTTTACAGGATCTGCTGACGAGCAGCTGGGATAAAGCCTGGGTGCTGAAAAGAGGATGAAACCGTCCGTGGCTACAGCAATTTCCGCGTCATTGCCGGGGAAGGCGAGCTGATGCGGATCGCGGTTCACGGCGCGTGCCGGGGGGCGCGGCTATGGGCGGCTTCTGATGGAACGGCTGTTAAGGGAAGCAGAGGAAGAAAACGTCGAGGATATCACCTTGGAGGTGCGTGCATCCAATGCCCCGGCGATTGCGCTGTATGAGGCGTATGGCTTTCAGAAAGAGGCGGTTCGGAAGAATTATTACAGCGGGCCGACGGAAGATGCGCTGATTTATTGGAAAAGAAGCGGAAAAAGCATTGACAGATGAAATGGAAATGAGTATACTGTTTAACAGATAAAAGCGTAACACTTTACAGTGTTAAATTGAAAGAAAAGAACGGTAGGAGGTTCATATGCTGAGTCAGGTATCTATTTTTGCAGAGAATAAGAAAGGACGTTTACAGAATATTACATCCCTTCTTCAGAAGGAGAATATTAACATCTGGGGTTCGATCACGAATGACAGTGCGGAGTACGGTATTATCCGTATGGTTGTTTCTAATCCAGAGCACGCGGAGAAAGTGCTGGCGGAAGCTGGTTATCTCTGCCGTCTGACAGAGGTGCTTGGCGTCGAACTGGATGACGAGGTCGGAGCACTCAACCGTCTGTTAATTTCCCTCGAAGAGAGCAATATCAATGTGGATTACCTGTATCTCTCCTTCAATCGTGATTCTGGCAAGCCGGTTATGGTGCTTCACACGGACGATGTGAGGGAGGTCAGCATCTGCCTGACATCGAAGGGATATAAGGTACTGTAAGTATTTCCAGCACTTTCCGCTTAAAAACCGGTATAAAAAACAGTATAATGATGGAGAAGCTGTGGAGGACATGGCTTCTCCATTTTGCGTATATAGAAGAGAAAGGCGAGGAGAGCATGAGAAAATATGGAGAGAGCGGCATTCTTCTGTCGGTTGTCTGCAACCGGTGCGGGAAGAAGCTGGCGGTGAAAGAAGGCATTCTGCGCGAAGGAGCGGCGCATTTTGATGTGGCATGGGACTATTTTTCGGAGAAAGATGGGGAGGTGCATCATTTTGATCTGTGCGAGGAGTGCTATGATGGAGTGACGCGGGAATTTCTGATTGAGGCAGATAAGGAGGAGAGGACGGAGCTATTGTAGAGTCGTGAGGGGGACGGAGAAACGCGGGACAGGCGGTGCGCTATCTGCGTCTCTCCTGTGAATTGGATTGCTGAATTTCTGGCTTGCAACATAGTATTTCTTTATGATATTATTAAATGATATGGGAGTTAGGAGAAAAGGTGTTTTGACAGCTTTTTGCGTGACTTTTAATTAAAAAGATTTATTATGAATCATTTATTTAATAGAAAAGAGGATGCTTCATGTTAGATGTATGTTTGCTGGGAACGGGCGGGATGATGCCGCTGCCGTATCGGTGGCTGACGGCTTTGATGGTCCGCTGCTCGGGCAGCAATTTGCTGATAGACTGCGGGGAAGGCACGCAGATTGCGTTGAAAGAAAAGGGCTGGAGCCCAAAGCCGGTGGATGTGATTTGTTTTACACATTATCACGCGGATCATATCAGCGGTCTGCCGGGACTTTTGTTGACGATGGGAAATGCGGAGCGGACGGAGCCGATCACGATGATTGGACCGAAGGGACTGGAACGCGTGGTGACGGCACTGCGGACGATCGCGCCGGAATTGCCGTTTCCGCTTGAGTTTATCGAGCTGACGGAGCCGAGACAGCAGCTTCAGATTGGACCGTATGTGATCGATGCGTACCGGGTCAACCATAATGTGACCTGTTATGGGTACTCGATTTCGATTCCGAGAAAGGGACGGTTCGATGTGGAACGCGCGCGGGCGCAGGAGATTCCGCAGAAGTTCTGGAGCCGCCTGCAGAAGGGGGAGACGATCGAGGAGGAAGGCAGAACGCTGACACCGGATATGGTGCTCGGAGGTGACCGGAAGGGAATCAAGGTGGCATACTGTACCGATACGAGACCGCTTCCGGTAATTGCGGAGTACGCGAAGGATGCGGATCTGTTTATCTGTGAAGGCATGTACGGCGAGGACGGGAAAGAAGCCAAGGCGAGAGAATACAAGCATATGACATTCCAGGAGGCGGCGCACCTGGCGAAGGAGGCCCAGCCGAAGGAAATGTGGCTGACTCATTACAGCCCGTCGCTCATCCGTCCGGATGATTATATGGATAAAGTGCGTGAGATATTCCCGAGAGCGAAAGCCGCCCGCGATGGCTGGACGGCAGAGCTGGGATTTGATGAGGAGTAAGGGCGATGCAGACGGAAGAAAAGAGAGAGAATATAGAAGAAAAAGAAGGACGAACGGATGGAAATGCCAGTTTCAGGAGCATTGGAACGGGGACTAGGGAAAGCTCCGGTATCGGGGGCAGAGATTTCCGTGCATGATACAGAAAACGGACACCCATCAGAAGATGTTTACATTCTTGCAATCGAGAGTTCCTGTGATGAGACGGCAGCTTCAGTCGTGAAAAACGGACGTACCGTTCTTTCCAATATCATATCTTCCCAGATCGATCTTCACACGCTGTTTGGCGGCGTTGTGCCGGAGATTGCGTCGAGAAAGCATATCGAGAAGATCAACCAGGTTATTGAAGAGGCGCTGACAGAGGCACATATGAGTCTGGAGGAGATGACGGCGATTGCAGTTACCTACGGTCCAGGGCTGGTTGGCGCGCTTTTGGTCGGTGTGGCGGAAGCCAAAGCACTCGCGTATGCGGCGAAGAAGCCGCTGGTCGGCGTACACCATATCGAGGGGCACGTATCGGCAAATTTCATCGAAAATCCGGATCTGGAACCGCCGTTCATGTGCTTGATCGTGTCAGGCGGACATACACATCTGGTGATTGTGAAAGATTATGGCGAATTTGAGATTCTGGGACGCACCCGAGACGATGCAGCAGGCGAGGCGTTTGACAAGGTGGCACGCGCGGTCGGGCTCGGTTATCCGGGCGGCCCGAAGGTCGATAAGGCGGCAAAAGAGGGAAATCCACATGCGATTGAGTTTCCACGGGCAAAAGTGGGCGACAATCCATATGATTTCAGCTTCAGCGGCTTAAAATCGGCGGTCTTAAATTATATTAACCATGCGAAAATGATGGGTGAGGAGATCAACGTGCCGGATCTGGCGGCTTCGTTCCAGAATGCGGTTGTGGAAGTATTGGTATCGCGCACGATCGAGGCGGCGAAACAGCACGGCTATAAGCGCGTGGCGATCGCCGGCGGTGTGGCATCCAACTCCGCTCTCCGGGCGGGCATGGAGAAGGCCTGTAAAGAGGCGGGCATCCAGTTCTTCCATCCGTCACCGATCTTCTGTACGGACAATGCGGCGATGATCGGCGCGGCGGCGTACTATGAATATAAGAAGGGCGCGCGTGCAGGCTGGGATCTGAATGCGGTGCCGAATTTGAAGCTGGGCGAGAGATAATACAAATTTTTTCAGGAAGAATTGTTTTGCGGTTAGTTTTTTAAAATATTGATTTGACAAAAAGTGGAAAAAGAGTGTTTTAAGAGATCGTTCTGGCATGGAGGAGAAACGAGATGGAACATACATTGGATCAATTTGGGAAAGAGAAAATTACACCGCATCCGACCCGCACCGCCGCTATCGTTCTGGCAGCCGGGCAGGGAAAACGGATGAAAAGCAAGATTCAGAAGCAGTTTCTCCTTCTGGAGGAAAAGCCGGTCATCTGGTATGCACTTCACGCGTTTGAGGAGAGCCGGGTCGATGATGTGATTCTGGTGACCGGGGCGGATGAGATCGCGTACTGCCGGGACGAGATTGTAGGAAAATATGGATTTTCCAAGGTGCGCGCTATCGTTGCGGGCGGAAAAGAGCGCTACCATTCGGTCTACGAGGGTTTAAAGGCGCTCGGCAGCCAGCTTTCCTATGGGGAGGGGGACTGCGTCCTGATTCATGACGGGGCGCGTCCGTTTGTGGATGAGTCGATGATTGAACGTATCGTATCAGATATACGAAGTTATAGCGCAGCAGTGGCAGGCATGCCGTCAAAGGATACGGTCAAGCTGGCGGATGCGGACGGATTTGCCTCTGTGACGCCGGAACGGGCGCATGTCTGGATGATTCAGACACCGCAGGGATTTACTTACCCGCTGATCCGCGCGGCGTATGACAAGATGATGAGTCGGGAAGAGTACCAGCAGGAGTGACGGATGATGCGATGGTGGTCGAGACGATGACCGATCACAAGGTACGCCTGACCGAAGGGTCTTACCGGAATATCAAGGTGACAACGCCGGAGGATATGGAGGTTGCGGCTGCATTTTTAAAAAATAAAAAAAGTTAATAGGTCTATTGACAACCCTTGACTTCTATGTTATAGTACTTATCGTGTTTAACTGCCGAAGACAGCAGGTGCCGAAAGGCATAAGGTTAATACGCCTGCCGAGGGAACTGATATCGTTGTATATTTCTATCCCCTGTCCTGCGAGTGACGGAGGGATTTTATTTTACAGAAAACGTTTACCAGGCGGTTATAGAAATAAAACAGGAGGTAAACCAATCATGGCAAAGTTGAATTAAAGCAGCCGGTTGTTGCTGAAATCGCAGAATTATTCAACGGCGCTAAGGGCGCAGTAGTAGTTGACTACCGTGGACTGACAGTTGAGCAGGACACACAGCTCCGTAAGCAGTTAAGAAGCTGGTGTTACTTATAAGGTATATAAGAACACCATGATTCGTTTCGCTGCTAAGGGTACCGCGTTCGAGGCTCTGGAGCCGAATCTGGAGGGTCCGACCGCTCTGGCTGTATCCAAAGAGGATGCTACAGCTCCGGCAAGAATTTTAGCTGAGTTCGCTAAAAAGCAGACAAGCTTGAGATCAAGGGCGGCGTTGTAGAGGATACTTACTACGATGCAAAGGGTATGCAGGTTATCGCAACCATCCCGTCCAGAGAAGTACTTCTTGGAAAGTTCTTGGAAGCATGCAGTCTCCGATCACAAACTTCGCTCGTGTTATCAAACAGATCGCAGAGCAGCAGGAGGCATAAGACCCTTACCTGCAAAGCAGGGTGTAAGGTGCGTGAGAGCCGCATAGTAAAGCAAGAGGCCGCATAAGGCCGATTTAAAATTCAATCACAGGAGGAATATTAAAATGGCAAAGTTAACAACAGCTGAGTTCATTGAGGCAATCAAAGAATTATCCGTATTAGAGTTAAACGATTTAGTAAAAGCTTGCGAGGAAGAGTTCGGTGTATCCGCAGCAGCAGGCGTTGTTGTAGCAGCAGCAGGTGCAGCTGAGGCAGCAGAAGAGAAGACTGAGTTCGACGTAGAGCTGACAGAGGTTGGCCCGAACAAAGTTAAAGTTATCAAGGTAGTTCGTGAAGCTACAGGTCTTGGTCTGAAAGAGGCTAAGGAAGTAGTTGACGGTGCTCCGAAGGTAGTTAAGGCTGGCGCTTCCAAGGAAGAGGCTGAGGACATCAAGACTAAATTAGAGGCTGAAGGCGCTAAAGTTACCTTAAAAAGTAATTTAAGTAATTTCGCATAGAGCTAATTGCATTACAGATGGGGAGTCTGGCGTGTGCGTGAGCGCATGCCAGGCTCTTTTATTTCATGGGAAATTGCGTCCTATGAAATAAAAAAACTGCTCCGCGAAGATGCAGACTCTTTTTTAAACGGGGGAATCAAATCAAGATGGCAGAGAAGACAAGAAATGAAACGGCAGCAGATGAGGAACTTAAAACGCTTGGGGAACGGCTTAAGGCGTGCGAACTTCTGCTGATTGGGCTTGGAAGCGAATGGGAAAAGGCGGGAGGCGCGGAGGTACAGGAGGCATACCGGGCGCTGGCATCGATGACAGAGGGGAAGGATTATTTTATCGTGACAACCGCAAAGGATGCGCGCATCTTTGAAAGCTCGTTGGATGAAGCGAAAATCACGGCGCCGTGCGGTAATGTGAACTGGCTTCAGTGTTCGAAAGGCTGTACGAAGGATATCTGGGAGCGCGGCGAGGTGGCGGATGGTATCTGCCCGCACTGTGGGGCACCGCTGACAGAAAACACAGTTCTGGCGAATCCGTATATCGAGGAAGGTTATTTGAAAAGCTGGAATCTCTACCGGGAATGGCTGGCTGGAACCTTAAACCATGCGCTTCTGATTCTCGAGCTGGGAGTGGATTTCAAGACGCCGACCGTCATCCGCTGGCCCTTTGAAAAGACGGTCTTTTTTAACCGCAAATCGCATATGTATCGGATAAACCAGAAGTTTTACCAGATTGTCGGAGATATTCAGGAGAGGACCGTATCGATTCCGCAGAATTCGGTCGGCTTTATCCGCAATTTTGCTTCCTGCGATTGAGAGTCCACTTAGTTACTGGGCACGTATGCGTGAACAGTAACGTCCACTTATCTGCGGAGGGGACATTTGGGAAGCAAAACTTGAGAAACCGCTTCGATTGTGCTAAAATGGAACCATCGTTTGACAGAAAACGACAGAAAATGACATGGACGAGAGGATAGGGCAATGGGAGCAATCAGTAATGACTGGCTGGCTCCGCTCAGCGGAGAGTTTAAAAAGCCATATTACAGAAAGTTATACGATACTGTGAAACGGGAATATGAGACGCATGTTGTATATCCGGATGCGAATGATATTTTCAATGCATTTGATTTTACCCCTCTTTCCGAGGTAAAGGTGGTTATTTTAGGTCAGGATCCCTACCATGGTCCGGGACAGGCGCATGGGCTTTGCTTTTCGGTAAAGCCGGATGTGGAAATCCCGCCGTCCCTGGTGAATATTTATCAGGAATTGCACGATGATCTCGGCTGCTACATCCCGAACAATGGCTATCTGACGAAATGGGCGAAGCAGGGAGTCATGCTGCTGAACACAGTTCTGACCGTCCGCGCACATCAGGCAAATTCCCACCGTGGAATCGGCTGGGAGAAGTTTACGGACGCTGCGATCAAGATCTTAAATGAGCAGGACCGTCCGATGGTATTTATTCTGTGGGGACGTCCGGCACAAGCGAAGAAATCGATGCTTAATAATCCGAAGCATCTGATTCTCGAAGCACCGCATCCGAGCCCGCTGTCTGCGTACCGCGGATTTTTCGGCAGCCGCCCATTCAGCAAGACCAATGAATTTTTAAAAGAGCATGGTGTTGCCCCGATCGACTGGCAGATAGAAAACGTGTAGGGAAGGAGCAGACATGAGTTTTGTTGAGATTTTAAAGGTAATTGTACTGGGAATCGTGGAAGGTTTCACGGAATGGCTTCCGATCAGCAGTACCGGGCATATGATTCTGGTGGATGAGATCATCCATCTGGATGTCAGCGAGGCGTACCGGGAAGTGTTTATGGTTGTCATCCAGCTGGGTGCGATTCTGGCGGTTATGGTGCTGTATTTCAATAAATTGAATCCGTTTTCACCGCACAAATCGATGGCGCAGAAGCGCGGTACAATCCGTTTGTGGATAAAATTATTATAGCCTGCATTCCGGCAGCGGTGATTGGGCTTCCGCTTGACCATTTCATGGATAAGCTGATGAACGGCTATGTCGTAGCAGCGATGCTGATTCTCTACGGCGTTTTGTTTATCGTACTGGAAAATCGAAACGTGCACCGTCATTTTCCGATTGAGCGCGTGACGCAGATTTCGTTCCAGACAGCGGCGCTGATCGGCTGTTTCCAGGTGCTGGCGATGATTCCGGGTACTTCCCGTTCGGGCGCGACGATTCTGGGCGCGATGCTGATCGGCTGTTCACGTCCGGCGGCGGCAGAGTTTTCATTCTTCCTTGGGATTCCGGTTATGTTCGGTGCGAGTTTTTAAAGATTGTGAAATTTTTCATTCAGGGCGGCGGATTTTCTTTCGCGGAGTTCATTTATCTGGTTCTTGGTATGGTGGTCGCATTTGGCGTGTCCGTGTACTCGATCAAGTTCCTGATGGGATATGTCCGCAAGCATGATTTCAAGTTTTTCGGATATTATCGGATTGTGCTTGGTATCGTGGTGCTGTCCTACTTTGGTATTTCGGCGCTAGTAGGTTAAAATGTACGCTCGGAGTCTTTCCTGCACTTGCTTTTGCGGCTGGCGGAAAGATTCCGAGAGCACATTAAATAGAAAAGAGGATTCAGACCTGACAGAAATGCGGAGGTCTGGATCCTTTTTGCGTTCATATAATACATGGAAGCGGAAACGCAAATATAAAGGGGATGCCCTGTCACAGTTCAGGGCTGATACATCTAAAATGGTAAATCGGATCATTCAAAATAAGGGTTCCATGAGGAAAAAACTGCTCTGCCTGTGCACGGCAGTGCTGCTGGATCTGTGTTTCTTAGGAATCGTGTGCAGGCTGGCAGTGGGGATGCAGTGGGAAGATTTGGCGGAAGTGGAGCAGGCGGACCAGACGAACCAAACGGTTTCCTCCCGGAATGCTTTTTCCGGCGGGAGCTGGCGCTGACCTTCGACGACGGACCGCACAGGGTGTACACGAAAAAGCTGCTGGACGGCTTGCGCGAGAGGGGCGTGAAAGCCTCTTTTTTTTTCTGGTCGGGGAAAATATTCCGGGTAATGAGGAACTGGTGCGACAGATGTCTAAAGACGGTCATCTCATCGGGGTTCACTGCATGGCACATGTGGATCTGTCGCACCAGCCGATTGAAAAGAGCGTGGAGAGATTCGGGAGACGGCCGATTGGATCGAGGCGGTCACGGGAAAACGTCCGGAATACATACGTCCGCCGTATGGTTCATGGAGTACGGAACTTCAGGAGAGAGTGTCGATGACGCCGGTGTTCTGGGACGTCGATACGCTGGATTGGAAAAGCCGGAATACGGCGCGGATTGTGAAGCATATCTGTAAAAATGCGGCGGTTCACACGGTGGTGCTGATGCATGATGCATATCAGACTTCGGTCGATGCAGCGCTTGAAACGATTGACACATTGACGGCGGAGGGATATACTTTTGTTACAATAGAAGAATGTCTGATTGATTGAGAGGATACGATGGATTTATTTGATTATATGCGGAAAAATACGATCGAGCAGGAGGCACCGCTGGCATCCAGGCTGCGCCCGTCCACGCTTGACGAGGTGGTGGGACAGAAGCATATCATAGGAAAGGATAAGCTTTTGTACCGGGCGATCAAGGCGGATAAGCTCGGATCGCTGATTTTTTACGGACCGCCCGGAACGGGTAAAACGACGCTGGCGCGCGTGATTGCCAACACGACGAGCGCGCGTTTTGAGCAGCTCAACGCGACGGTGGCGGGGAAAAAGATATGGAACAGGTCGTGCAGGATGCCAAGGATGCGCTGGGGATGTACGGAAAGCGCACGATCCTGTTTATCGACGAGATTCACCGCTTTAATAAGGGGCAGCAGGACTATCTTCTGCCGTTTGTTGAGGATGGTACGATTCTGCTCATTGGTGCGACGACGGAAAATCCGTATTTTGAGGTCAATGGGGCGCTGATTTCCCGATCCCGTATTTTTTGAGCTGAAACCGTTGGAAAATGCGGATATCCGCGAGCTTTTAGAGCGGGCGCTCCATGACAAGGAAAAGGGTATGGGAAGCTATCGCGCGGAGGCGACGGACGAGGCGCTCGATTTTCTGGCCGATATGGCAGGCGGAGACGCGCGCGCGGCGCTCAATGCGATCGAGCTTGGTATTCTCACAACGGAACGGAGTGAAGATGGTCTGATTCACATCACACTCGATGTAGCCCAGGAGTGCATCCAGCGCCGTGCCGTGAAGTATGACAAGACGGGGGACAACCATTACGATACGATTTCAGCGTTTATCAAGAGTATGCGAGGTACCGATCCGGATGCGGCGGTTTATTATCTGGCGAAGATGCTGGATGCAGGCGAGGATATCAAATTTATTGCACGGCGTATCATGATCTGTGCATCGGAGGATGTCGGCAATGCGGATCCGCAGGCGATTCAGGTTGCGGTCAGCGCGGCGCTGGCAGTGGAGCGGATTGGTCTGCCGGAGGCGCGGATTATCCTGTCGCAGGCGGCTACCTATGTGGCGAGCGCGCCGAAGAGCAACGCGGCGTATGTGGCGGTCGATGAGGCACAGGAGGCGGTCAGGTTAAAGGGCAACTTTACGGTGCCGTCCCATCTGCGCGACTGCCATTACAGCGGGGCGGAGAAGCTGGGGCATGGCGACGGGTACAAGTATGCACATGATTATCCGAACCATTATGTGAAGCAGCAGTACCTGCCGGATGGACTGGAGGGCAGCACATTTTACCGCCCGTCAGAAAATGGGTATGAGAAGAAGATTGGGGAGTGGCTGCACTTCCTGAAGGGCTCTGAATGAGAAAAGCTTCTTTTCAGATGGATTTTGATTTGAGATGGAAAACAATTTTCATATGTTCCGTTACTGTTCACACACGTGTGCCCAGCAACGGGATTTTGCCGATGCTACGCATTCCAAATCGGCAAAATCTGCTGCCGAAACTGTATCGTACGGAATTTTCAGTTCAAAAAATTCCTACCTGTGAACAGTTACTATGTTCCTGAATTGATATGTATGAAGAAAATGTTTACTTGAATTTTTATGAAAACCGGTGATAATAAAACCAAGGTGGCTGCAGGATAAAGAGCAGTCACAGCATAAAAGGCTATGTTAAAAAGGTATGCCGGGCAGGTATCTGCCTGTCCGGTTTCGTGTAAGTACCTGGAAGACATCCACACGTTTCTTATTTCTGATTTTTGAATCCCAGAGAATATGATACAATTAAACAGGGTAAGGAGAACTATATGAGAGAAAAATTAAAGACACTCCCTCTGGTGCAGCTTCGGGAAATGGCGAAGGCACAGGGGTTAAAGGGATCAGCACCCTGAAAAAAAGGCGGAGATCATAGACAGGCTGTGCGAACTTGAGAAGCCGGCGGAAGGGGGACAGAAAGAAGAAACGCACCAGGCTTCTGTCAGTCAGCATACGGCTGGATCGGCGGAACCGGCAGAGAGAACGGAAATGCACGTGCAGCCGCGCAGAACTGATGCAGGGCAGAATACATCGGCACAGACGTATTCGCAGCCGCGGAGATCTGCCAACGGAGAACGGGCTGCGGGAGGGCAGAATTCCAGCTATGAGCGCCGCAGCGAAGGCGGATACCGCCGGAATGAATACGGCTCCTATACACGCCGTGAGAATAATAATACCCGTTATCAGGATAACCGCAGACGCGAGTACACGCAGCGAGAGGGGTATCAGAGAAATTCCTATGTGCCGCGTAACAATTATAATGAAGCGATGAGCGCAAGAACCGAGTATAGCCAGCCGGAACATACCGCACCGGCACCGCAGATGGCAGAAGCAGCCTCCGAGTACAGTCAGCCGGAACGTACCACGCCGGTGCAGCAGATGGAAAGCACCCGTACCGAGGTGGAAAATGCACGCATGGAGGATCTGAAAAATGAATTTCAGGAGCTGGACAGCGGCATCGAGGCGAACGGAATCCTGGAGGTAATGCCTGACGGATTTGGGTTCATCCGGTGTGAGAACTTCCTGCCGGGGGAGAACGACGTGTATGTGGCGCCGTCCCAGATCCGCCGCTTTAATCTGAAAACTGGTGATATCGTGCGCGGAAGCCGTCGTGTGAAGTCGGCGACGGAGAAATTTGCCGCATTATTATATATTAATTCGGTCAATGGATACCCGACCAGCGTGGTGGAAAAACGCCCGAATTTTGAAAATCTGACGCCAATTTTCCCAAATGAACGTCTGCACCTGGAATATCCGGGGGTTAAGACTTCCATGGCGATGCGCGTGATGGATCTGCTGTCCCCGATCGGAAAAGGACAGCGAGGCATGATCGTATCCCCGCCAAAAGCCGGAAAGACCACCCTGTTAAAGCAGGTGGCGACGACCATCACAAAGAACCATCCAGAAATGCACCTGATCATCCTTCTGATCGATGAGCGTCCGGAGGAGGTGACAGATATCCGTGAGACGGTAACGGGAGAAAATGTCGAGGTCATCTATTCGACGTTTGACGAGCTGCCGGAGCGTCATAAACGTGTGTCGGAGATGGTAGTAGAACGGGCGAAGCGCCTTGTCGAGCACGGAAGGGACGTTATGATTCTTTTTAGACAGTATCACCCGTCTGGCAAGGGCTTACAACCTGGTGGTTCCGCCGAGTGGACGAACTCTTTCAGGTGGTTTGGATCCGGCGGCGCTGCATATGCCGAAGCGCTTCTTCGGTGCGGCGAGAAATATACGCGAGGGCGGCAGCCTGACGATTCTGGCGACCGCGCTGATTGAGACGGGCAGCCGTATGGACGATGTTATTTACGAGGAATTTAAGGGAACCGGCAACATGGAGCTGGTGCTTGACCGCAAACTTTCCGAGAAGCGCATCTTCCCGGCGATCGATATCCTGCGTTCCGGTACGCGAAGAGATGATCTGCTTCTTTCGTCCGCCGAGGCGGAAGCGGTCGATATCGTCCACAAGGCGACCAACACGCAGAAACCGGAGGATACCGTCGAGCGAATTCTGGATCTGTTTGCCAAGACGAAGAACAATACGTAATTTGTGGAGATCACGCGGAAAAAGGGTCATTTTACTAAAAATCATGTTTCATCAATAGCGCATCTGTGAGGACTTTCTTCCAGGCAGGAAAACAGGACTGTAAGAAGAAAAATAGTATTGAAAAATAGATAAAATTGCTTGCTAAAAAGTACACACCATGATATAATTATAAGGCTGTATTAACAGACGGTAGTTCTGACATCTGCGTGAGTCGTCCTTACGAGTGGAAGGAACGCTTAAATGATGGAATAGCGTGCCTGGATGTGCGGAGCTTTATATAGAGCCGTTTTAAGACGGCTTGCAATTAAAAAAGCGGTCGGAAATCGCAATGAAAAATTCAGAGAGGTGAAAGAAATGAGAGAAGGAATCCATCCAGCCTATTATCAGGCAAAAGTAGTTTGCAACTGTGGTAACGAGTTCGTAACTGGTTCTACCAAGAAAGACATCCACGTAGAGGTTTGCTCCAAGTGCCATTCATTCTACACAGGCCAGCAGAAAGCAGCCGCTGCCCGCGGACGTATCGATAAGTTGAACCGCAAGTACGGCATCAACGCAGGCAAATAAGTTTGAACCATGTAAAGGTTGGGTTTTAGTGGCGACATTAAACTCAGCCTTTTTGTTTTCTTCTTTTTATTTTGAAAGGACAGCATGAAGTATTCAGGAATTGGCGGTCAGGCGGTAATTGAAGGCATCATGATGATGAAAGGTGAGGACTATGCAGTGGCAGTCCGCCGGCCTGACAAAGAGATAGAAGTAAAAAAAGACACATACCAGAGTATCACGAAAAAAGCGAAGATTTTACAGCTTCCGTTTGTACGCGGCGTGTTCCGGTTTGCAGATTCGATGATCATCGGTATGCGGAGTCTGACGTATTCCGCCAGCTTTTTTGAAGATGACGAGGATGCAGAGCCGGGAAAATTCGAACAGTTTTTAGACCGCGTGTTCGGCGAGAAGCTGGAGAGTGCGATCATGGCAGCTGTTCTGGTAATTTCGTTTATCCTGGCAATTGGTATTTTTATGCTCCTGCCGCTGGGGATTGCGAACCTGTTTAAGGGAGTTATCACATCGGATCATCTGATGGCAGTGCTGGAAGGTGTGATCCGGATCGCGATTTTTATTATTTATATTAAACTGGTTTCGCGGATGGAGGACATCCGGAGGACCTTTATGTACCACGGGGCGGAGCACAAGTGCATCAACTGTGTGGAACACGGACATCCGCTGACGGTAAAATATGTGCGCGAGAGCTCGAAAGAGCACAAGCGCTGTGGTACCAGTTTCATATTGATTGTCATGGTGATCAGTATTCTGATGTTTATGGTGATCCGGGTCGATACGATCTGGATGCGGATTCTGAGCCGTATTATTCTGGTTCCGGTCATTGCGGGTATATCATATGAGGTATTGCAGTGCGCCGGACGGAGCAATTCGAAGTTTATGGATCTGGTGAGCCGTCCGGGTATGTGGATGCAGGGTCTGACGACGAAGGAGCCGGATGACTCGATGATTGAGGTGGCGATCGCGGCGACCGAGGCAGTTTTTGACTGGAGAGAATACCTGACGGAGAATTTCCCAGGCTGGGAAAAGCAGCTGGAAGAGTCATAAATAGAACACGGTACGACAGAGGGGATGAGTCGATGAGCGAGGAAAACGGAAGAACAGACCTGACCTGGAGAGATCTGTTGGATGAGGCGGCGCGCGCTTAAGTGAGGCGGGTGTGCCGGACGCAGGAACGGATGCCTGGTATCTGATGGAAGCGGCGTTCGGGATTGACCGGGTGCATTATTATCTGGATCAGAACCGTCCGATCCATGCGGAACGCCTGGAAAAGGGCTATGGGCGCTATCAGGAAATGCTTCAGAAACGGGCAGAGCGCATTCCACTGCAGCAGATTCTGGGAATGCAGGATTTTATGGGAATGACATTTTCTGTCGATGAAAATGTCCTGATTCCGCGCCAGGATACGGAGACGTTAGTTGAGCGGGTTCTTCGGGATTACCCGGAAAAGGATCTGAAACTTTTGGATATGTGTACCGGATCCGGCTGTATCGCGATCAGCCTTGCCGTGCTTGGCGGCTACCAGAACGTGACGGCGGTGGATATTTCCGAGGCGGCGCTGCGCGTGGCAAAGAAAAATGCGAGACGTCTCTTTTGATTCAGAAGGGAACTGCGCGGTCAGAATCGTTTCAGGTATCGGAGGATCCGTGGTGCATCCGCCTGAAAACGTGGCTGGCAAAGGGACCGCGCCTGCAGGCAGAGATCGAGGAACACAGCCTGACACTTTTGCAGAGCAATCTGTTTCAGGCGGTGGAGGCGGATGTCATGTACGATGTGATTGTGTCGAATCCGCCGTATATCCCATCGGCGGTGATCGACGGTCTGGAACCGGAGGTACGCGACCATGAGCCGCGGCTGGCGCTGGACGGCAGCGAGGACGGTCTGTATTTTTACCGGGTTCTGGCGCTGGAGTGCAGCAAACATCTGAACAAGGGCGGCTGCGTATATTTTGAGATAGGATATGACCAGGCGGAGGCGGTCAGCCGGATACTGACCATCGCCGGGTATCGGGAGATAGAAGTGATAAAGGATGAGCCGGGGCTGGATCGCGTGGTAAAGGCACGGTGGAACCGTTAGACGATAGAGGAGGATATCATGTTTGACAGATTGGATGATTTGCTGATCCGTTATGAGGAGCTGATGGAAGAGCTCGGCAGCCCGGAAGTGGCAAGCGATACAAATCGTTTCCGCAAGCTGATGAAGGAGCAGTCGGATCTGGCTCCGATTGTGGAGGCATATAAAGAGTATAAGAAGGCAAAACAGGACGTAGAGGACAGTCTGGCGCTTCTGGATGAGGAATCCGACGAGGAGATGCGCGAGATGGCGAAGGAAGAGTTAAATGCTGCGAAAAAGCGCATCGAAGAGTTGGAGCAGGAATTAAAAATTCTGCTTCTTCCGAAGGATCCGAACGATGAAAAGAACGTTATCGTCGAGATCCGTGCAGGTGCAGGCGGCGATGAGGCGGCATTATTTGCGTCCGAACTGTACCGTATGTATGTGCGCTTTGCAGAGCGCAACCGCTGGAAAACTGAGCTTGTCAGCGTCAGTGAAAATGGAATCGGCGGCTTCAAGGAGGTCGTTTTCATGATTACCGGCCAGGGCGCTTACTCCAAGATGAAGTACGAGAGCGGTGTTCACCGCGTACAGCGTGTGCCGGAGACCGAATCCGGCGGACGTATCCATACCTCGACCGCGACGGTTGCCGTGATGCCGGAGGCAGAGGATGTGGACGTTGTCATCGATGATAAAGATATCCGTATTGACGTTATGCGTGCGTCCGGAAACGGTGGACAGTGTGTCAACACGACTGACTCCGCGGTACGTCTGACCCATATTCCGACCGGTATCGTGATCTACAGCCAGACTGAGAAATCCCAGCTGCAGAACAAAGAGAAGGCGTTCCGCCTTCTGCGCTCCAAGCTGTACGATCTGGAGTTGGAGAAACGCCAGAACGAGGAAGCAGCAGAGCGCCGCAGCCAGATCGGTACCGGTGACCGTTCCGAGAAGATCCGTACCTATAACTTCCCGCAGGGACGTGTGACCGAGCACCGCATCAAACTGACCTTGTATAAGATCGATTCGATCATGGACGGCGATCTGTATGAGATCATTGACAGCTTAATTGCAGCCGATCAGGCGGCGAAGCTGGCAAAGATGAATGAGGGCATCTAAAGAATTAGAGAAAACGGAAGGGGGATCCTATATGGAAAGAAGAGATAAAGTCAATTATTATTTGGATCTGGCGGAAATGGTTTCGCAGCGGAGTACCTGTCTGCGAAAGCACTACGGGGCAGTGATTGTGAATAACGATGAGGTTATCTCGACCGGCTATGTGGGCGCCCCGCGCGGACGGAAAAACTGTTCCGATATCGGTCGCTGCATCCGCGAGGAGCTTCATGTGCCGCGCGGCGAGCGGTACGAGTTGTGCCGCAGTGTCCATGCCGAGGCAAATGCCCTGATCAGTGCCTCCAGAGAGCGCATGATCGGCGCATCGCTGTATCTGACCGGTGTCGATGCGAGAACCGGCGGGTATGTGGAAAAATCGAGTTGCTGTTCGATGTGCAAGCGCATGGTAATCAATGCCTGAATTGAACATGTCTATATCCGTGATACGAAAAATGAGTACCGAAAAGTCGATGTAGAAGATTGGATCCGCGAAGATGAATCGCTGGAAGGAAAATTTGGGTACTAAGAAGCGCACAGGAGACGGCGCTGCCCGCTGGGCACGCCGCATCTTCTGTGCTTTTTTGATCGTGATTGGATGTCTGGTTCTGGCGGATGGTGTGGGGATGCGGTTAAAAGGGCGGAAAACAGAGATTCACAATCTGAAGGAAATGTAGAGCAGAATTTATCTGGAAAATCTGATTCAGATGCGTCAGAGCCGATATGGCAGCCAGATTTCGCAGCCTTAAAATGTCAGAATGCCGACGTCATCGCCTGGATTCGCATTCCCGGTACTCACATCGACGAACCGATTGTCCAGACAACCGACAATGAATCGTACCGCAGCATCGGGCTGGATGGAAAACCAGATCCAGCCGGGACTGTCTTTCTGGACTGCGAGAGTGCACCGGATGCATCGGATTTTCATTCGATTTTTACGGGCATCATATGAAGGACGGAAGCCGGTTTTCCGAGCTGATCCGCCTAAAGACGAAGATTTCTTCCAGAAGCATCGGACGGCTTATCTCTATTTCCCAGATGGGAAAAGGCGGACACTCCGTCTGATTGCAGCGCTCACTGCGGGCAGTCAGGGGAACGGCGTAGGACGGAATTTGCGGATCGGTCGGAGATGCATTCTTATATAGAAGAAATGACGGAGGGATGCCGGTTTCGCGAACTGCCAGACGAGGAGGTTTCCCACTTGTATTCCTTTGTGACGTGCAGTTATGAATTTGCGGATGCGCGGACGATTGTGTATGCAGTGGATGAATGATGCTTATGGATTGTACGTTACTGTTCACGCATATGTGCCCAGTAACGGAATTTGCCGTGGCTCCGCATTTAAATACGGCAAATTCCTGCTGCCACCACGTTTTCTTACGGCACTTTCGGTTCCAAAAGTGCCTACCCGTGAACAGTTACGATTGTACAATGCAAGAAAGAAGTGCAAAGCAAATAAATTTGCAAGCAGCAGGCAAATGTGGTATATTACTTATAGTGATGAGATCTGCCTTTTTTTAGAAAAGAGGCGTGAAAATAAAACATATGAGGAGAACAAGATATGAAGGGTATCGTTTTAGCAGGCGGTTCAGGCACACGCCTTTACCCGCTGACACGCGTAACTTCCAAACAGCTGCTTCCGATTTATGACAAACCGATGATTTACTATCCGATCTCCGTTCTGATGAATGCGGGAATCCGGGATATTCTGATTATTTCGACACCGGATGACACACCGCGTTTTAAGGAATTGTTGGGCGATGGACATCAGTTTGGTTTACATTTAAGCTATGCCGTGCAGCCAAGTCCGGATGGACTGGCACAGGCATTTATCATCGGCGAGGAGTTCATCGGGGATGATTCCGTAGCGATGATTCTGGGGACAATATTTTCCAGGGTCAGGGACTTGTGAAACGCCTGCGTGCTGCCTCTGCCAAGAAAGAGGGCGCGACTGTATTCGGCTACTATGTAGATGATCCGGAGCGCTTCGGTATCGTAGAATTTGACGACCAGGGCAAGGCGATCTCCATCGAGGAGAAGCCGGAGAAACCGAAGTCCAATTACTGTGTAACAGGTCTGTATTTCTACGACAACCGGGTAGTAGAGTATGCGAAACAGTTAAAACCGTCTGCCAGAGGCGAACTTGAGATCACCGATTTGAACCGCATCTATCTGGAAAATGGCGATCTGGATGTCATTCTTCTGGGACAGGGCTTTACCTGGCTCGATACCGGTACACATGAGTCCTTAGTTGAGGCAACCAATTTCGTTAAGACAGTAGAGACCCACCAGCACCGCAAGATCGCGTGCCTGGAGGAGATTGCGTACTTAAACGGCTGGATCAGCAAGGAAGAAGTGCTGGAGGCATACGAGGTATACAAGAAAAACCAGTATGGCAAATATCTGAAAGACGTACTGGATGGGAAATATGTTGATAAAATACATCAGAATTAAAAAGGAGTTAAAACAATGAAGATTATCGTGACAGGCGGAGCCGGATTCATCGGCGGAAACTTCGTACACCATATGGTAAATAAATACCCGGAGTATCAGATCATCAATCTGGATCTTCTGACCTATGCGGGCAACTTAGAGACACTGAAACCGGTAGAGGATAAGCCGAATTACAAGTTTGTACACGGCGATATCGCAGACCGCGACTTTGTGTTTAAACTCTTCGAGGAAGAAAAGCCGGACATCGTAGTAAACTTTGCAGCAGAGAGCCATGTAGACCGTTCCATCACGGACCCGGAGGCATTTGTCCGTACCAATGTCATGGGAACGACCACCCTGCTGGATGCCTGCCGCACCTATGGAATTAAACGTTATCATCAGGTATCGACCGATGAGGTATACGGCGATCTGCCGTTAGACCACCCGGATCTCTTCTTCACGGAGACAACCCCGCTTCATACCTCCAGCCCGTATTCTTCTTCCAAGGCGAGTGCGGATCTGTTTGTACTGGCATACCATAGAACCTACGGACTTCCGGTGACCGTATCCCGCTGCTCCAACAATTACGGTCCATATCATTTTCCAGAGAAGCTGATTCCGCTGATGATCAGCCGTGCACTGGCAGACGAGGAACTTCCGGTATACGGCGACGGCGCGAACGTCCGCGACTGGCTGCACGTATCCGATCATTGTGAGGCGATCGATCTGATTCTCCACAAGGGACGCGTCGGTGAGATTTACAACATCGGCGGACACAATGAGAGGACCAACCTGGAGGTTGTCAAAACCATCCTGAAAGCGCTGGACAAGCCGGAAAGCCTGATCCGTTACGTCAAGGATCGTCCGGGTCATGACCGCCGTTATGCGATCGATCCGACCAAGATCGAGACGGAGCTTGGCTGGAAGCCGAAATACAATTTTGACACCGGCATTCGTCAGACGATCGACTGGTATCTGAACAATCAGGACTGGTGGAAACACATTTTAAGCGGTGAGTACAGCCAGTACTTCGAAAAAATGTATGGAGATAGATTATAATGAGAGTATTAGTGACAGGCGTTAAAGGCCAGCTTGGCTATGACGTGATGAATGAGCTGAAAAACAGGGTCTTACTGGCATCGGTGTAGATGTCGATGAGATGGATATTACCGATGCAGAGGCATGCCGCCGCGTGATTACCGAGGCAAAGCCGGATGCAGTGATTCACTGCGCTGCATATACTGCAGTAGACGCAGCGGAACAGAACATGGAACTCTGCCGTAAAGTCAATGCCGGTGGAACGAGAAATATCGCTGAGGTCTGCAAAAGTCTGGACATCAAAATGATGTACATCAGCACCGATTATGTATTTAACGGTCAGGGCACCCGCCCGTGGGAGCCGGATGACCACCGGGAACCACTCAACGCCTACGGTCAGTCGAAGTATGAGGGCGAGCTGGCAGTTGAGGAGCTGGTAAAGAAGTTTTTCATCGTCCGTATCGCGTGGGTATTTGGCGTGAACGGCAAGAACTTCATCAAGACGATGCTGCGCGTTGGCAAAGAGCGCGGGGCAGTCAGTGTTGTGGATGATCAGATCGGTTCCCCGACTTACACATACGATCTGGCGCGTCTGCTGGTTGATATGATTCAGAGTGACAAATATGGTCGTTACCATGCGACGAATGAGGGACTTTGCAGCTGGTATGACTTTGCAGTTGAGATCTTTAAGCAGGCGGGCATTGACGTCAAGGTGACGCCGGTCAGCACTGCCGAGTATACAGCTGCTTATCCGGGTCAGGCAAAACGCCCGATGAACAGCCGGATCAGCAAAGAAAAAACTTTCGGACAACGGATTTGAGCGCCTTCCGTCCTGGCAGGATGCGGTAGGTCGCTATCTGAAAGAAATTCAGTAAAAAATGTGCAATCAGACATAGAAAGCAGCAGCGGCAGAAAGTGTGAAGCGCCGTTGGCTGCAGGATTTTCTTCAGGTTGGAATCAAAATCGTAGAAGGTCATGTATGTTAATGGGGTATTTCCATAAATGTACATGACCTTTGGACTCTGTATTTGATGATGTAGGAGGAACTCTCAAAATGGGTAAATATTTTTGGAACAGACGGATTCCGCGGCGAGGCAAATGTGACGCTGACCGTGGAGGACGCCTATAAAGTAGGTCGTTTCCTGGGCTGGTACTATGGACAGAAGACGAAAGCAGATCGCTGCCGGGTTGTGATCGGCAAGGATACGAGACGCAGCAGCTATATGTTTGAGTATTCGCTGGTATCGGGACTGACCGCTTCCGGCGCAGATGTCTATCTGCTTCACGTGACAACCACTCCGAGTGTATCGTATGTTGTACGCACAGAGGAGTTTGACTGCGGGTATCATGATCTCCGCAAGCCACAAGCCATACTATGACAACGGAATCAAGGTCATCAACGGACGCGGCGAGAAACTGGAGGAGGAGACGATCGAGAAGATTGAGTCGTATCTGGATGGCGAGATGGGCGAGATTCCATTTGCCAAGCGCGATGCGATCGGACGCACCGTTGACTATGCGGCGGGACGCAACCGCTATATCGGTTATCTGATTTCCCTGGCAACACGGTCTTTCAAAAATATGCGGATAGGTCTTGACTGTGCAAACGGAAGCGCTTCCGCGATTGCAAAAAACGTATTCGATGCACTGGGCGCGGAGACACACGTCATCAATAACACGCCGGATGGTCTGAATATCAATACAAATTGCGGTTCCACCCACATCGAGGGACTGCAGAAATATGTGGTTGAAAATCATCTGGATGTTGGATTCGCTTATGATGGAGATGCGGACCGCTGCCTGGCAGTGGATAGTGAGGGCAAGCTGGTGGATGGCGACAAGATCCTCTATGTATGTGGAAAATACATGAAAGAACAGGACACGCTGGTCAACAATACGGTTGTCACCACGGTTATGTCGAACTTCGGTCTTTATAAGGCATTTGAGCGCGAGGGCATTTCCTATGAGAAGACGGCGGTTGGTGATAAGTATGTCTATGAAAATATGTCCCAGAACGGTCACTGTTTGGGAGGCGAGCAGTCGGGCCATATCATTTTCAGCAAGCACGCGACGACCGGAGATGGCATTTTAACATCATTAAAGCTGATGGAAGTGATTCTGGAGAAGAAAGAGACACTTGCAAAGCTGGCTGATGAGGTGCAGATTTATCCGCAGGTTCTGAAAAATGTCAGAGTCAAGGATAAAGAGGCGGCGCAGGCAGACCGCGACGCAGGCGGAGGTTCAGAAGGTATCGGATGCGTTGGGCGATACCGGTCGAATCTTAGTTCGTCCGAGTGGTACGGAGCCGCTGATCCGCGTGATGGTCGAGGCACCGACGGATGAAATCTGCGGAAAATATGTAGCACAGGCTGTAGAAATGATAGAAAAAAAGGGACTGGCAGAGTAAGACATGAGAGAGCAGCTGACAGAAAGTGATGTAAAGAAGATTCAGGAAGAGATCGACCATCGGAAGCTGGTGGTCCGCAAAGAGGCGATCGAGGCGGTTAAGGAGGCGCGCGCACAGGGTGACTTGAGCGAAAACTTCGAATATTATGCTGCTAAGAAGGATAAGAACCGGAATGAAAGCCGTATTCGCTATCTGGAAAATATGCTGAAGCACGCTAAGATCGTATCGGAAGAATCCCGCCCGGATGAGGTCGGAATGAATGATACGGTTACTCTGTATTTTGAGGATGACGACGAGGAAGAAGTATACCGTCTGGTAACGAGCATCCGGGGCAATTCCCTGGAAAACCGGATCAGCATCGAGTCGCCGCTCGGAAAAGCGATCGAAGGACACCATGTGGGTGACCAGGTGGAAGTGAAGGTCAACGATAAGAGCAGCTATGTGGTGGAGATCCGGAAGATCGAGAAGACGGGAGAAGAGGATTCGGATCGGATTCGTAGTTATTAGTTGCGATACAAAGGAGAGTTTTGATTACTATGAAATTTGAAGAATTATGTGATGCACGTTATTCACTTCGTAAATTTGACAGCCGCCCGGTTGAGGCGGAAAAATTACAGAAAGTGCTGGAGGCAGGACGCAAAGCCCCGACGGCACATAACTTACAGCCACAGCGCTTTTTCGTGATGCAGAGTGAGGAGGCTCTGGCGAAAGCGGATGCATGTACGGCGTGTCATTTTCATTCGCCGGTTGTGATTGTAGCAGCCTATGATCCAGAGATTTCCTGGAAAAGGGAAGAGGACGGGAAAAACCATGGAGAGATCGATGTGACATTGGCGGTTTCTCAGATGATGCTGCAGGCAGCAGAACTGGGACTGGGAACAACGTATGTTGGTATGTTTAATCCAGAAAAATTGCTGGAGCAGTTCCCAGAGATGAAGGGCTTACAGCCGACGGCCTATCTGCCGCTTGGATATCCGGCAGAGACAGCTCATCCGTCCAGGCTGCATGCAGATCGCAAGCCGCTAGAAGAGCTGGCAGTATTTCTGTAAAATATAGACAATCCGTAACTGTTCAGTACCTTCACAGTCACGCGCAAAAATCCATTAAAAATTGCCTGCGGCAATGGGATTTTTGCCTGCTGGTCCATGTTTTCGTACGGTCAGCGCAGTAAATGCTCAGACCTACTGAACAGTTACGACAATCCTTTATTTACCATAATCCTTAATTGATGCAGTCTGTTTCCTGAAAAGCTGGGAGGCAGAAACGCCGCAAGCGACCGCGCTCGGTGCGAGAATGTGCCAGGGCACCTTCTTTTTTATGGACTCTATGTCAATAATGGTGTGGGACTCGTTAGAATCCCGTCCTATTACTGACTTTAGAGTCTTTTTTTATTCATAGGAAATTGCGTCCTATGAAACAAAAAACGCTCCGCGAGGATGCGCACTCGCGCGAAGCAGAAACATGTCGCAAGCGACCGCGCTCGGCGCGAGAATGTGCCAAGGCACATTCTTTTTCATGCTGATTCCAACATATGGGGAAGTATCATTACTGTTCACGCATACGTGCCCAGTAACGAAGCATCCACAGAATATGTAACGATATATCTTGCAATCCATGTGCATTTAAAAGTATAATAAAAAAATATGAAGAGAAGCATGAAACGATGTAAGATGAGAAAAGGAAATGGTATGTTATTAAGAGAATATTTAAAAAGAATGGACCAAAGAAGACTTATTAAACGAAGCAAGAAGCTACGAGTTAAAGAACTGTTCCCGGCTTAAAAAGGATGACCTGATTGACCGAATTGTAGAATATTTAACGACGGAAGAGGCACTCCGGGGCAGACTTTCATGCCTGACGAAAAAGAGCAGATGGTGCTTTTTGCAAAGCCTGTACCGAGCCACAGAAAATTTCTGCAGAAGAGATTATGGATGGAATGCAGTTATATAAATATGTACTTGGAAGTTTTGAGGAAGTGAGTGACTGCTTTACTGTCTTTGAAGAGATTGCACAAGGTTTTAGTGGGATTGACGATGAGGCATTCCGGGCGGTTCAGAGCAAAAAGGCTGGCTGATGAAGTGTATCAGCTTCTTTATCGATTATTATGAGATTGCGCCGCTGGAAATTTTGTATGAACTGTACAAATTGAAGGTGAAAGGCACGATCGAAGAAATGATTGGGATGCTGGAGGAAATGCCGGAGGACATCACAGAATCCTGCATTTTCCCGATGGAGAAACTGGGAATGCAGGACCTGCCGAAAGAGAATCCGCTTTATTCCGAGAGGGGCTTGTATGTACATCTTCCAGTTTTTGAGGGTGATGGACTCACTGCTTTGTTGAAACAGCAGCAGAATAAAAATTCTATATTCCGTCTGCACAGCAGTTGGATGAAATCTGTCAGAAAGGGTATGAGGCAGGGGTACTGGCTTATAAGGAGCTGGAGTCCTATTTCATAAAAAATTGGATGTGTCGTATGAGAAAAAGCGGCTAGATGGTGCTTTGAGACGTGGACCAGCAGTTATGAAGGAAAATCACCGGCAGAACTGATGAATAAGATGCATGAAGAAGGGGTTGTCTTCCAGAGCGAGCAGCAGATGGGCGAATTTTAAGACTTCTCATGGATGCGTTCAACAATACGAGAACAAAAGAAAACCGCGGAAATAAACCGTGGGGATTAAGTGAGAGAGGTATGATCGGCGGTATGCCGGCGATGGTGCCGGAAATGTCCCAGCCAGCACCGGTAACCGCGAAAAGGTGGAGAAGATTTATCCGAATGATCCGTGTCCTTGCGGATCTGGGAAGAAATATAAGAAGTGTTGTGGAAGAAATTAATACTCAGAGGTGAAATGAAAAATGCAGCAAGAGAGGAAAGAAATATCTGGCAAAGCTAATACGATCGCTGGTTTTCCATCCCTCTGTATCTAGGCATCTTGGCGCTGGTGGTGGTCTGTATGTATATGGACTGTCTTCCGGCAGGCTTGGTCGGCGGCATGATTGCGCTGATGGTGCTGGGCGAGGGACTCAATTTTTTAGGAAATCATACACCGGTCGTGAAAACGTACCTGGGCGGCTCGGTCATCTGTATTCTGGGGGCGGCGGTCATCCAGGCGCTGGGGCTGATTCCAGAGCAGACGCATGAGATTCTGGACAATTTTGTCAACAAAGAAGGATTTCTGGTCTTCTATATCTCAGCGCTGATCACAGGAAGTCTTTTTCAATATCGACCGCGGGCTTCTGATCCGCGCAACGGTGAAACTGCTTCCGACAGCTGTCATATCGCTGGCAGTCGGCGTGATACTTTCAGGTCTGCTCGGTATGGTGATGGGGATAGTTTTCTGGAAGGCATCCTGTATATCGGTATTCCGATGACGAGCGGCGGCATGACGGCGGGAGCAGTGCCTCTGTCGGCAATGTATTCGTCGGTTCTGGGGACGGACGCCGGACAGATCCTGACGCGGATCGCACCGGCGACGGTGCTGGGAAATTGTGTGGCGATCATTTTTGGCGGTTTAGCCAATAATATCGGCGAGCGAAAGCCATCCCTGACCGGAAATGGCTGCCTCGTCAATGACGGTCACGAAGTGAAGAAACAGCCTCCGATGAAACCGACCTTCGCACTCTTATGTACCGGACTTATCATTTCGATGGCATTTTATGAGCTGGGGCGCTCTGCCATCATTTTATTTCGATTGTACCGACGTATGCGTGGATGATTGTAGCAGTTGTGATTGTGAAGGGAACGGGAATCCTTTCAGACCGCCTGGAGGACGCGGCGAGAGAGTGGGGACAGTTCGCGATCCACAGCTGGACAGCGGCGGCGCTGACCGGAATCGGGGCGACGCTGATTGATTTAAAGACGATTTTACACACGATCACTCCATTTTATCTGCTCAGTGTCGTGCTGATTGTCGGGGCGATCACACTGACCGCCGGACTGATCGGCATCAAGATGGGATTTTATCCGCTGGAATCATCGATCGCAGCGGGAATGTGTACGACGAACATGGGCGGTTCCGGAAATGTGGCGGTGCTTAGCAGTTCGAAACGGATGGAACTGCTTCCATTTGCACAGATTGTGACGCGTTCCTGCGGAGCACTGATGCTGACGATCGGGGGCGTGCTGATACAGCTGCTGGTGAGGTAAAAAAGAATTGTGACTGACAGAGAATTGTGCCTGATAGAGGGAAAATAAGTGAAAACAGGGGAATAGAGAAATAGGGAAAAGCTGGGAGGTAGGTGTTATGAACATATTCATTGCGATCATGCTTGTATTTGCGGCAGCCGGGCTTTGGATGAGATACTGGGAGGAAAGCTGGGGCTGATGCCGAACTTTGAAAAAGGGGCTTGCCACGATGGGGGGTCTGGCGATGTCCACGGTCGGATTTTATGCGATCGGAGTTACATATGTGCAGACACATGCGGAAGCGATTGTGGAGGCGGCAAAGCATATGCCATTTGATCCGGCGCTCATTCCAAGCTGCCTTCTGGCGCCGGATATGGGGCGCTTGGCATGGCACAGAAGCTGGCGGCGACACCGGCGCTGGCGGCATTTACCGGAGCGATGGTAGCAGGCAGTCTGGGAATGACGGTCGGATACCAGCTGCCGGTCTTTCTGGCAGCTGTTCGAAAAAGATGAAATAGGAGAGCTGATGCGTGGATTCATATTCGGGCTGATTGCCATACCGTCTGGTCTGGCGGTCGGAGGCCTGATGCTGGGTCTGCCTGTCCGTCAGCTCTTTTTAATATGATCCCGGTGCTGGTGCTGTGCACGGTGCTGATTGCGGCATTTGTGCTGGTTCCGGCGCTGACGATGAAGATCATGATTTTCCTCGGAAATGCGATCCGTATTTTTAGTTTTCTCCTGTTTGGTGTGGCAGTCTTCGGAATTTTCATGCCGAAGTATGCGGTTGTCGAGGATGCCTTGATTGAGGAAATGCTTTTATGGTACTCCGGATGGTCATCGCAGCGTGCGGCGGTCTGGTGCTGTCGCAGGTGGCGTTAAAACGTCTCCAAAAGCCGATCCAGCGTATCGGGGCGGTCCTGGGTATCAATGAGGAGGCAGTTGTCGGACTGTTCCTTTCCTTTATACAGAGCCTTGCGATGCTGCCGTTGTTTTCCAAGATGGATAAGCGCGGAAAAGTATTAAACGCCGCTTTCTCTGTTGCAGGCGCCTATGTGGTAGGCGGTCAGATGACTTTCGTAGCATCCCTGATACCGGGAAACTGGGTAACAGCCTATATGATCAGCAAGGTGCTGTCAGGTGGACTGGCAGTTGCCCTGGCGGTTATTTGTCTGAGAAGGTCAAAAATGATAACAGAGTAGAGCGGAATATCTGATATTGAGATAAGGATAAAGAAATAAGAAAGCCCCGGCAGTTTCGCTGCCGGGGCTTTCGCCCTTTTGGGGCTATATCATTTTCATAGAAGGTATTAATTATGATGCAATGAAGACTTTTAGAGTTGTCAAACGGTTGCGAGCAATTAACAGCAGCCACAGCCTCCAAAGCTCTGCTCGGTTCTCTCAATGATTTCGTTCTGAAGCGGTTTGTCCAGGTTACGGAAGTAGTCACTGTATCCAGCTACGCGGACGATCAGCTCCTTGTATTCCTCTGGGTTCTTCTGAGCTTCAATCAGAGTCTGGCGGTCGATAACGTTGAACTGCATATGATGTCCGTTCATAGCGAAGTAGGAACGAATCAGAGCAGCCAGGTTGTCAATACCCTTCTCGCCTGCGATAGCAGCCGGAGTAAACTTCTGGTTCAGCAGAGTACCGCCGGTCTCACAGTGATTCATCTTGGAGCAGGATTTAACAACTGCGGTCGGTCCGTTGATATCAGCGCCTTTTTCTGGGGAAATACCCTCAGACAGCGGGATATGTGCCAGACGTCCGTTCGGGCTTGCGATCATAACATCACCGAAGTATACGTGGCAGGTGGTCGGAAGCATATCTACATGATATACACCGCCTCTGGTGGTAGGTCTGCCGGTGATATAATCTTTGTACTCGTTGAATACGCTTACCATGATGTCATCTGCATAATCATCATCGTTGCCGTATTTCGGAGTCTTATTCTTAACCAGGTTCAGGATATCCTCATGACCCTTGAAGTCGTCATTCATAGCGTCGATGAGTTCTTTCATGGTAAACTTCTGATTGTCAAATACGTTGAACTTGATAGAGGAAAGTGCATCGGAAATGGTTCCGATACCAACACCCTGGATATAGCTTGTGTTGTATCTTGCACCGCCTGCGTTGTAGTCTTTACCTTTCTTGATACAGTCATCGGTACAGATGGAAAGGAACGGAGCCGGCATCATTTCTGCGTAAATTCTCTCGATAACCAGGTTGCCGCGCATCTTAACATCAATGATGTACTCAAGCTGTGTCTTGAATGCGTTCCACAGTTCGTCGTAGGATTTAAAGTCTTCTGCCTTGCCGGTGTGCGGTCCGATCTGTTTTTTGAACATTACATCGTAGCCATCATACAGAGCGAGCTGTAAGCACTTCGGGATGTTTAAGTAACCGGTCAGCCAATAAGCCTCGGTTCCCCAAGCACCTGTCTCAACACATCCGGAGCATCCAGCGTTTCTTGCATCTACCAGAGATTTGCCCTGATTTACCAGCTCCTGAATCAGCTCATCGGTATTGTAGAATGCCGGCTGGCCCCAGCCCTGACGAGCGATCTCGCAAGCTCTCTTTAAGAACTTATCCGGAGTAACCTTGGAAATCTGAACGTAGGAGTTCGGCTGGTTCTGTCTCATATCTTCCATACAGTCAAGGATTAAGTAAGAAACAGCGTTAACTGCATCAGTACCATCTTCCTTCACACCGCCGGAGTTGATGTTTGCGAAGTCTACGTATGTACCGGACTCTTTTAAGGTTACGCCAACCTTAACCGGAGCCGGAGAGTTGAACAGTTTAACCCAGAGGCACTCAAGAAGCTCAAGAGCTCTTGTATCATCCAGAGTACCTGCAGCGGTATCTTTCTCATAGAACGGAATCAGATGCTGATCCAGACGGCCCGGTGTAAATGCATCCCACGGGTTTAACTCGGTTGTAACACCAAGGTGTGTAAACCAGTACATCTGAAGTGCCTGCCAGTAGGTCTCAGGTTTGTGCTCCGGAACAACCGCACAGTTAGCTGCGATCTGCTCGAGCTCTGCTTTTCTGACCGGATCCTTCTCCTCAGCAGCTTTCTCAAGAGCCAGATCGTGATATCTCTTACCTAAGATAATGATAGCATCGCAGCAGATATCCATAGCGCGAAGCTCCTGCTCTTTGTCATAAGCTTCCGGATCATTGAAGTAGTCAAGCTCTTTGATAGCCTGCTCGATCTCTTTCTTTGTAGTCGCCGTAGCCCTTGATGTAGAAGTTCTTGCCGCCGGCTGTATGACCCGGTCCACGCTGCTCCATGAACTCGGTGAACATACCAACCTCATAGCAGTCTCTCCATTCCTGGGTCATAGCTTTTAAGAGATGTTCTCTGACTGCACGGTTCTTCCAGTATGGAATAATTTCTTCTTCCTGAAGTTTCAGATCGTCTTCGGTAACGGTGAAGTTAACCAGTTTACGGTCATTCATGATGTGCATATCTTCGATAGTATGACAGCACAGCTCCGGGAATGTCGGTGAACACTGCGGGTCTTTACCCTTTCACCAACTAACAGCTCATCATCGCCTAAGTAAAGAGTTTTCTTAGAGAAGTACTCTTTCAGAACAAGAGCTCTTAAAACCGGTACGGATACAGAACCTTCGTACTCTTTGTAAACATCGGTTTCGATTTTGGCTCTTTCCAGATCCAGATGTGGCTGGGTGGAATGGCTGAGTCTTCTCAGTCTTTTAATTCTTTCGGTGCATCCGCGGTCGTTGTCTTTAACAGACCTTCTGGTGTGTGTTGATTACGAATGAAGTATCAATTTTCTCTGCCATTTAAATCATCCTCCTATATTGACTTTGTTGAAGCCCTGTTCTTCGAACATGGACTTAAGGTGTTCCATAAGCTCGGACACCGGTACGCTCATCTCATCATCATGGTACTCCATGTCGAGGCTGGCGTATTTACCCTTTCCGATGTCATGATAAGGTAAAAGGTTTACCTGACGTGCGTGAATATTGTTTTCTTTCAGGAAATGGATGACACTTTCAATGTGTTCATCGGTTGCGTTGACCTGCTGGATAATCGGAAGCCGGATATAAAGACCTGCGCCTTCATCACTTAATTTCTTTAAGTTCTCAAGAATCAGTGAATTGTCAACGCCGATATACTTCTTGTGGCCTTCCGGATCCATCACTTTGATGTCGTAGAGAAAACATCTACGTAAGGAAGAATCCGCTTCAGATTCTCATAGTCTGTGTAGCCGCTGGTGTCGATGAAAACGCTGACACCGTTCTCGTGGAGCTTGCGACAGACCTCTTCCACATAGTCCATATGCTGGGAAGCCATAACTTCACCGCCGGAGAGTGTTACACCGCCGCCGGATTGTTCATAGAAGATTTTGTCCTTCATCGCTTCTTTGACAAGTGCATCTACCGTGTATTCCTTACCGGCTAACTCCCGGGCCTCTGTGATGCACCAGTCGGTACAGACGCCGCAGGCGGTACACTTGGAACGGTCAAATACAATCTTGCCGTCTACGATGGAATTGGCTCCCTGTTTACATTTTGCAACACATCGACCACAGGCGGTACATTTGTGATGATGAAAAATCAGTTCCTTATAATAATGCTGACTCTCCGGGTTGTGGCACCACATACAGTGTAAGGGACATCCCTTGAAGAAAATCGTGGTGCGGACACCATCGCCGTCGTGCGTTGAAAATTTCTGGATGTTAAATATGTAAGGAGTTTCTGCCATCCTTTCCCCTCCTTTGCAAAAAAACTAGACTGTGTTCTAGTTCTGAGTCTATAATACTACAACCAACTCAAGAATACAAGAGTAAATTGAAAAAATGTATTAATTTAATTTTTAACAGACGAATCTGAAAATAATCATCCGATCACGCTGAAACAAGCGAAATGCGGAATGACTATAAAAGAAAATTAATATAACATATAAGATATCATAGAAAATGAGGGCTTACAATCGGCAAAAGTGAGGATATTATGCATGAAAAGAAAGTGAAAATTGTAGAAAAGATAAAATGGTTTGAATATTCATAATATATAAAACAAAAACAAAAAATTAAGCACAGTTAAAAGAGCATCGCACAAATATGAAAAGGGAAAATCAAGATAGAAGTGAAAAAGACTAAAAATCCAGAATAACAGTAGAAAAGAGCAGTAAAAAACAAAAACAAAATAAATAAGAAGCTTGAAAAATGAAAAATTTCGCTCATGTGAAAGTTGCCCGGTTGACAAGAGGAATTTTGACATGGTATAGTAAAAATGTATAAGGATGTTTCGGGAAGTATTAGAAGAACCCGGACAGCAGAAGCCAGGAAAACTATATTTCGAGCTGAAAAACCTAACACAGTATATTGTCAGGGTTTACAGCCAATGGGTATCAGGGGAAACCCGATGCCTCCCGCATTTGGAAAGAAATGCATTGAAAGAGAAGTAGGACCTGCTGCTTATTAGGAAGAAAGGCAGCTGGTAAAAGGCGGCGCATCCTCTGCCAGAGTCTCGTTCCGATGAAATGTTTTCAGAGTATTCTTAAACAAAAGAAGGGAGAAGAACAATTTCATGAAGAAAACAAACAGAATCATTGCATTGGCAATGGCGGCCATGACAGCATTGTCTATGACAGCCTGCTCCGGAAGCGCAAAAGAGACGACGGAGGCGGAAAGCGCCGCAGAGACAACCGCAGAGGCTGCTGAGGAAAGCAGCGCAGAGGAGACCAAGGAAGCATCCGGAGAGACGCTTCTGATGGCAACGACGACCAGTACCGATAATACAGGTCTTCTGGATTACTTAAAGCCAATCTTTTTAGAGGATACAGGTATTGACTTACAGTGGACGGCAGTAGGAACCGGTGATGCGATTCAGAAAGCAAAAGATGGTGAAGTCGATGTGATACTGGTTCATTCCAAAGCAAAAGAAGAAGAATTCGTGGAGAGCGGCTACGGTGTAGAGCGTTTCCAGGTTATGTATAATGATTTCGTGATCGTAGGACCGAAGGATGGTCCGATTGCAAAGACGGATGATATCAACGCTGCATTTAAACAGATCATGGACGAGCAGCTGACATTTGTGTCCCGTGGAGACAACTCCGGTACCCATAACAAGGAGACCGGAATCTGGGAGAAGCTGGGAATTACAGATTACGAGAGCAATCCAAACTATGTATCGGCAGGCGCTGGAATGGCTGATACACTGGCGATGGCAGATGAAAAGGTGGCTACTGCCTGTCTGACCGCGGTACCTGGCTTGCCAAGAAGGCAGATTTCCCGGATATGGCTATTGTATGTGAAGGCAGCAAGGAACTTTTAAACCAGTACGGTGTTATCGCAGTAAATCCGGAGAAATATCCGGATGTCAACAACGAGGCGGCGAATACGTTTATCAAGTGGATCTGTTCTCCGGAAATCCAGACGCTGATCGGTGAATACGGCGTAAAGGAGTACGGCGAGCCGTTATTCTTCCCGAATGCAGAGCAGAAATAGAATACTGCCGGATGATATGCGGCAGTGCTGGGATTAGCGTATTTAAACGAATAAAGCAGGCAGTTGAACCTTGCAGAATTTATAATGTATAAACAGGAAACCGGAGAAGGGAGGATGCACTTTTTCCGGTTTTTCTGTCATTAAGAATTGAGAAAATGAGAACGCCTGCAGAACATAAGGTGTTTCAGTGGATATGCTGGGAGAAAAAATATGGGAAACCTGTTTTCAAAATTTTTGGTACGGTCGGAGTGATAGATTCTATCCGGGTAACGCTGGTGATGTCTTTCTGGTCAACCTTGATTGCGTCCATGCTTGGAATTTTTCTGGGACTTGTGCTGAGCAGACGAAATTTCCAGGAAAAAGCTGGTAGTCCGCGTGAACCGGACCTTGATGGGAGCAATCCTCCGGTCGTCATCGGACTGATCACATATATGATTTTTGAGAAAAAAGGTCCGTTTGGGGCGCTTCGATGGGTATTTACGATCAAAGGAATGGTGACAGCCCAGGTTCTGATCATCACCCGATCGTCTGTGGAATGGTATATTCATATGCGGTCCGCACGGCGCCTTCGATCCGGGCGTTTGCCAGGACGATGGGAGCTGACCGGCATCAGACCGCGCGGCTTCTGCTGCGTGAAATGAAAAAAATGAAATTTATTTTGCGGTTGTGTCTGGATATGGGCGTTCCATCAGTGAGGTCGGGGCGGTCTTTCTGGTAGGTGGAAATATAAAAACAGCACCCGGACAATGACGACTGCGATTTCAACCCTGAAAGGTGCAGGCGATTATTATGAAGGGGTATTTTTGGGAGTGATCCTGATGCTTCTGGCATTTGCGGTACAGACATTGGCAGAACATTTCAGACAGGAGGAGACACCGGATGAAAATCTCTAAACTGCAAAAAGAAGATAGGTCAGTTTACGCTTCAAATCGAGGAACTGTATCTGGAGAGCGGGAAGGTTCATGGTCTGATAGGAACCAATGGCTGCGGAAAAACAACGCTTTCCAAGCTGATACAGGGGATATTGGTTCCGGATGGCGGGAGAATTGATTACGAGGGACTGACACCCCGGGATATTACGATGACAACACAGAGACCGTATCTTTTGCATGATACGGTGTATCAGAACCTGATCTATCCGCTGAAAATACGGGGAATCCGCCCAGATGAAGCGAAGATGGATGCCTGGCTGGAACGATGTGGGCTTTGCAGAAAAAAATCAGTATGCTCGTTCCCTGAGCAGCGGAGAACAGCAGAAATTATCATTTATCAGGGCGCTGGTATTTGACCCCTGCGTTTGTGATTGTTGATGAAACACTTTCCAACCTGATCCTGACAGTACAGAATTGTTTGAACAGCTTATGCGGGAGCAGCAGATGAAAAATAAGATGACATGGCTGCTAATCAGCCATCAGCTGGTGCATGTCCGCAAGATTTGTGACCAGGTACATTTTATGGAGCAGGGAAATGTTCTGGTGTCCGGAACACCGGAAGAAATCCTTCTTCACCCGTCGCATCCGTCCATCCGCCGATATCTGGCAGATACGGAGGTTTCATATCGTGAAAATGAAAAAGTTCAGAAATATGAATATAAATGCGAGACGATTGCGCTGAATATGAAAAAAATGGGAAGAGTTTTGCTTTGGGATGATTGACACAGTTTGTGAAAATGTGGTATAATTTCTGGTAGAAAATCATGAAAAAGAGAATTGTCGCACGAGAGCGGCAGTTATACAGAGTTGATTTCGAGCTTTTCTGCCTAAGCTGTGAACCGATTGACAGGATGGAAGAAAAGCCAATGGGTATCCGGGGAAACGCGGGTGCCTCCCCGCATCAGACGATGCATTGGAAAGGAATAGCTCTCGGATGACCGATGAAGACCCGGAAGTTCTGGAAAAGGGCAGTAAATTCCGCCAGCGCAAGCAAAGCCTGATGCAGATAAGTGCATATCAGCAGAAAGCCATAAGAGGCAGACTGCATCATCAGGAACGGATACAGAGAGCGGAATGTTTTCTGTATTCGTTTTTTGTTTCATTCGGAAAGGGCGGTCTATGAATCAAAAAGTACTTCGCGTGGATGCGTACCTTCGCAAAGAAGAATCATGCCGCAAGGAGGAACTATGAAGTTATTGAAAGTTGATACGCTGGTGCAGGCGCGGGAACGTCTGCTTAAAGCGGCAAAAGAATGCCTGCCAGAAACGGAGCAGGTCGCGCTTGCAGATGCATCTGACCGTATTTTAGCAGAAGATATTGTCTCTGGGGAAATGATTCCGGCATTCCGCCGTTCCAGTGTAGACGGGTATGCAGTCTGTTCAAAGGACACGGCGGGCGCAACGGAAAGTATCCCGGTTTTTCTGAAGGTGCTGGAAGAAGTAGAGATAGGACATCCGGCGATATCAAAGATTGAACCGGGTACCTGTGCCTATGTGCCGACCGGCGGCATGGTTCCGAAGGGGCAGATGCCATGGTGATGGTAGAATACAGTGAACGGTTCGGAACAGATGAGGTTGCCCTGTATGAAAATGTTCCGTATGGGAAATGCATCGTGCTTCCGGGAGAAGATGTAAAAACCGGGGATATAGTCCTTAAAGCGGGAACCCGGATTGGTCCGGCGCAGGCGGGAACATTGGCAGCGCTTGGCGTGGTGCAGGTTCCGGTTTTTAAACCGTGGAAGGTGGCAGTTCTATCGACGGGCGACGAACTGGTCAGGATCGATCAGGTTCCTGGACCGGGACAGGTGCGGGATATTAATACATGGGCGCTTTCCTGTTATGTGAAGAAGACAGGTCTGGAGCTTGTTTCGGCAGAAGCGGTGAGGGATGAAGAGGTACTTTTAGAGGAGAAAATCAGGAGGCGGTCAAAGCCTGTGATTTGATTCTGATCTCCGGAGGAAGTTCCCAGGGAAAGAAAGATATGACGATGGAGATATTAAACCGTATCTCCAAGGAGGGAGTATTTACCCATGGGCTGGCACTGAAACCGGGAAAACCGACGATTCTGGGATATGATAAAGAGAAAAATACGCTGTTAGGAGGACTTCCGGGGCATCCGGCAGCAGCGCTTGCCGTTTTCCACTTATTATTTGTGTGGCTTTGGAAGCAGGTAACCGGTCAGCCAGATCAACCTCCGCTAGAAGCCTTTATGACAACGAACCTGGCGGGGGCACCCGGAAAAACAACCTGCCTGCTGGTAAAGCTTCAGATGGCTCCGCAGGGCTGGAGGCAGAACCGGTATTTGGAAAATCAGGCTTGATTTCGACGATGGCAGAGGCAGACGGCTACGTTCTGATTGATATGAATCAGGAGGGTCTGAAGAAGGGTGAGCAGGTGAAGGTATACCGTTTTTAAAATGAATTGCTTCCAGAAGGGCGACGGAGAATAAAGGATCGGCAGAGCCTGATGGAAACAGAATAGAGGCAGAGATGGGAAAGAGAAATTTATATCTGAATAATACACCGGTGGAGGAGGCAAAAGCCCTTTACCAGAAAGCACTGGGGAATTATTAATCCCAAGGCAGAATGGATTCCCGTGACGGAAAGTCTGCACCGGATTACAAAAGAGGCAGTCTATGCGAAATATTGTTCTCCGCTTTACAATGCAGCGGCGATGGATGGAATCGCGGTTGAGGCAGAGAAAACAAAAGGAGCATCGGGCGGAAACCACTTACCCTATATCCAGGTACAGATTTTACAGTGGTGGATACGGGCGATCCGATTCACGCGCCATGCGATGCAGTTATCATGGCGGAGGATCTGCTGGAGCAGGAGGATGGCTCGGTGCAGATTACGGATGCAGCTGCATCATGGCAGCATGTGCGCCCGATCGGAGAAGATATCGTAGCGGGTGAGATGCTGATGCCCGGCTATCATGAGATACGCCCGATTGATATAGGTGTTCTCCTGTCTGGCGGAATTACAGAGATTGAGGTGTTGAAAAAGCCGTCGGTAGCGATTTTTCCGACGGGAACCGAAATCATAGAGCCGGGACAGGAACCCAGGGATGGGGGACATCATCGAATCGAATTCGAGAGTGTTTGAGGCACTGGTAACGGAACATGGCGGTGCGCCTCATCGTTTTCCGCCGATTGCGGATGAATATGAAACATTGAAAGCAAAGGTGGCAGAGGCGGTTGAAAACTATGACATGGTGATTGTCAATGCCGGCTCCAGTGCAGGAACTGAAGATTTTACGGTTCATGTACTTCGGGAGTTGGGGAGGTTCTGGTACACGGAGTGGCAATCAAGCCGGGAAAACCGGTAATATTGGCGATTGTCAATGGAAAACCGGTAATCGGACTTCCGGGATATCCGGTATCCGCCTATATCAACTTTGAAAATTTTGTGATTCCTGTGCTGCAGAAACTGGCAGGACGTACAGAAACAGGCGGCACGACGGTGCGGGCTGTCATATCCAAACGCCTTGTATCATCCCTGAAACATAAAGAGTATGTGCGGGTGAAGGTAGGAGAAGTGGGTGACAAAGCTCGTCGCTTCTCCACTGGCGCGCGGGGCAGGGAGCAGCAATGAGCCTGGTGCGGGCAGACGGATTCTGTGTGATTCCTCAGAACAGCGAGGGGGGTCGAGGCGGGAGATACCGTTGACGTAGAGCTATACCGTTCCCTGGAGGAAATTGGAAGTGCGGCAGTGGCAATCGGAAGCCATGATCTGATTCTGGATGTGATGGCAGATTTGCTGCCGTGTATGTACCGGGTAATTACCTTTCCAGTACGCATGTAGGCAGTATGGGCGGTTTAATGGCATTAAAGCGGGAGAGGCGCATCTGGCTCCGACTCACCTGCTGGATGAAGAAACAGGAGAATATAATATTGCGATCCTGAAAAAACTGTTTGCGGGTGAAAAAATGGCACTTGTCAAGGGGGTTGAGCGAATTCAGGGAATTATCGTAAAAAGGAAATCCGCTTGGAATCCATGAAATTGAAGATTTGCGTGGTTTGAATTATGTCAACCGACAGAGAGGAGCGGGGACAAGAGTCCTTTTGATTATAAGCTGAAGGAAGCCGGTATTTCACCGGAAGAGATTCACGGATATGACAGAGAGGCGGCAACGCATATGGCAGTGGCGGCTGCCGTGTCCGGCGGCGATGCAGACGCGGGTATGGGAATCCAGTCGGCAGCCAGGGCAATGGGACTTGATTTTATTGAGATTGGACGGGAAGAGTATGACTTTGCGATTCCAGTCAGATTTCTGGATTTTCCACCGGTACAGCATTTTCTGACGGTTTTGAAAAGCCGGGAGTTTGCAGAGAGAGTGGAGAAGCTCGGTGGTTATGGGCTGGCAAGAACCGGAGAAATTTTATATTTATAAAAGAGGGGATTAGATGGGAGCAGTTGTGCGTGAATTATATGTGTTCCGGCAGAGGGGACAGCCGGGAGAAGCCGTGGAGAGCGCCTGGTTCCGAAGGGGATCGGAATGGAGGGTGACCGGCATGCAGCGGGAGGTGAAAGGCAGACTTCGCTGTTGGCGGAGAAGCCCGGGACTGGATGGAGAAGCAGACAGAACCGGGACTCTGCTTCCGGCGCTACAAGGCAAACCTGATAACGGAGGGAGTAGATACCACCCAGTTAAATACGGGGGATCTTCTGGCGGCGGGAGGGGCGGTGTTCCGCGTCTCCGGGTATGGAAAAAAGTGTTTTCCAGAGTGTATTTACCATGAAAAGGAGTTTTCTGCCGCCTTTCGGCAGGAGCCATATTTTTGGAAGTGATTCGGGACGGGTATGTATCTGTTTCGGATGAAATAATGAAATTAGGCAAAAAGGAGGAACTGTGATGAGACGATTAGAGAAAGATGAATCACTCTGCATTGGCTGCCACCAGTGCGAAGAAGCCTGTTCAAAGGCATTTTACAAGGTTTCGATCCAATGAAATCCTGCATCCGCATTACCGACAAGGAGGATGGAAGCCATCATATTGCTGTGTGCACACAGTGTGGAAAATGTTCTGAAGTATGCAATACAGGTGTGATTACGGAGGATGCGAGAGGCGTTTACCGGCTGAATAAGAAAGAATGTGCCGGCTGTCTGATGTGCGTCGGATTCTGTCCGGAGAATGTTATGGTACAGTGTGATGATTATCTGGAGCCGTCCAAATGTACGGCGTGCGGATTGTGCGTAAAAGCATGTCCGACCGAGCAATCCGTCTGGTAGAAGAGTAAAGGGAGGAGAAAGGCATGATTAAAATGTGTGATCTTCCGCGTTATGCGGACGCAGATATGGAAGAAATCAAAAAAAATGAAAGAGGCCCACACGGTTCTCAATCAGGTTACATATGAGCCAAAGCCGCTGTATCATGGATATACGGATAAGCGCCTTCGAATCAATGTGACAGATAACACCATCGATATGATCGACATTCCTCAGGAGGTCAAAGAAAAATTTACCGGCGGCAAAGGTTATTGCCTGCGTTATCTGTGGGATGCAACGAAGCCGGATACAAAGTGGAACTCTCCGGAAAATGCCATTACCATGTCGGCAGGACCGATTGCCGGAATTACGCAGTACGGCGGTACTGGAAAATGCCTGGTATGCAGCATTTCACCGATGACAGATATCCCGATTGATTCAAACGTCGGCGGATATTTTGGCCCATTCTTAAAATTCTCCGGATTTGATGTGATCGAGCTGACTGGAAAAGCGGAGGAAGACGTGATTATTGTCATCGATGGCAATAAGGGAACCGTTTCAATTGAAAAAGCACCGTTAGAGCATAAAGATGCACATGTACTGGGAGAAGAGCTGACAACCATGTATGCGGAGGATGACAATGATCGCAAAAACGTGGCGGTCGTATGTTCTGGTTCAGCGGCGGATCATTGCAACCTCTCTATGCTGAATTTTTACATTCTATGATCCGAAAAGAAATGTAGTCCGCTTAAAACAGGCTGGACGTGGTGGTATCGGACGTGTCTTTGCGGACAAGCACATTAAAGCGCTGGTATGCCATTTTAAAGGCGTAAAAGCAAATCTGAACCATGTATATGATATCAGTATCCTGAACCGGGATGGCCTGAAATTCCATCGTGAGGTGGCGACACAGGATGACAAACAGAATTCAATGCGTAAATCCGGAACAGCATACTCCCTGCGTATCATGAGCGATTATGATATTCTGCCGACGCGCAATTATAAATATGGCGGAACGGATAAAATCGATGAGATGGCACCGGAGGTATGGAGAAATAAATGGCTGACCCAGGGCGGAGCGGACGGATGTTGGTATGGATGTTCGATGGCGTGTGCTAAAACAGCCGATCAGTTTGAATTAAAGACAGGTCCGTATAAGGGACATAAAGTATGTGTGGATGGTCCGGAGTATGAGACAGCAGCCGGTGTTGGTCCGAACTGCGGTGTAACCGATCCGCAGGTAATCCTGGAAGTGAATTTCTACTGTGATACATATGGCATTGATACGATTTCCTTTGGCACCATGACTGCCTTCCTGATGGAATGCTATGAAAATGGTATCCTGAATAAGGAGAGAACCGGCGGTCTGGAGCTTGTATGGGGCAATGCAGAGGCGGAGCTGGAGCTGCTGCACCAGATGGCGCGAAACGAAGGCTTTGGCAAGATTGCGGCACTTGGAAGCCACAAGCAGAAAGAGTATTTTGCAGCACAGGGCTGGGGCGATATGGATTTCATGAATGATATTGCGATGGAACAGAAGGGACTTGAATATTCAGAGTATGCTTCCAAAGAATCCTTGGCGCAGCAGGGCGGCTATGGTCTGACCAATAAGGGACCGCAGCATGATGAGGCATGGCTGATTTTCATGGATCAGGTAAATAACCAGATCCCTACCTTTGAGGATAAGGCAGAGGCGCTGTATTACTATCCGATGTTTAGAACCTGGTTTGGTCTTCTGGGACTTTGCAAGCTGCCGTGGAATGATATTGTACCGGCTGACAACAGCCTGACCGATGAACCGGCGAAGGTACCGGAGCACGTAGATAACTATCTGGATCTTTTATTATGGTGTTACTGGGGTCAAGATTGATAGGGATGAGATGATTAAAATGTCCGAGCGTGTCTACAATTTCCAGCGTGTTTTCAACATTCGTCTGGGCAAGGGACTGCGTGCGAACGATGCGATTCCATACCGCCCCAGGGACCGGTTACGGAAGAAGAATATCTGTCCCGTCAGGAGCGCTACGATGGTCAGCTGGTAGAGCTGGTTGGTTTTACAAAAGAAGAAGTCGAAAAATGTCCTTAAAGGAAAAGATGGCTGCGACCAGAAAGCACAGAGAAGGGGAATATGAGAAGCTGATTGATGCGGTATATCCGAAGCGCGGCTGGAATTTAAACGGCGTTCCGACAATTGCACACCTGAAAGAGCTTGGCATGGATCTTCCGGAGCTTTTGGAAGTAGTTGAGCCGCTTCAGTAAGACTATTCATTAATACGTTGCAGAAGGGAAGTGGATATAATGGTACTGAATAACCGTCCATATCCGGACTGGCATGAAGGACTGACAATCAGGGGTGTGATGGAACACATGAAATTTACCTGGCCCAAGCTGGTCGAAGGTAAATGGGCAGCTGGTCTGGCCAGAAGACTATGATAAAGTAACACTAGAAGAAGCAGATGATTTGAAGATTTATCATTTACTGGGGGCGGTTGATTCAGAAAGGAGACGCTGGTTTGGAGATAGACAAAGAACGCTATAAAGAAATATTCTCCTGCCGGAGGTAGGAGAAGAAGGACAGAAAAAGCTGGCGGAAAGCCGGGTGCTGGTAGTCGGGGCGGGGGACTTGGATCTCCCGTCAGCCTCTATCTGGCAGCAGCAGGAGTCGGTACGATCGGGATTGCTGATTTTGACCGGGTGGATGTCAGCAATCTGCAGCGGCAAATCCTTTACCGGGAACAGGACATTGGAAAGGCAAAAGCAGAACTGGCGGCGGAGCAGCTTCAGAGCCGGAACCATTCGGTGCAGGTAGAATTATACCCAGAGGGGATTACAGCTGAAAATGCAGAAGAAATTCTTGCAAAGTTTGATGTGATTGTGGATGCTTCGGATAATTTTCCAACCCGCTATCTGCTGAGTGACACATGTATGAAGCTGGGAAAGCCGGATGTATATGGAGCTATCTGTGAATTTGCGGGACAGGTTACCGTGTTCGCATCGGACGGACCATGTCTGCGCTGTCTCTGTCCGGAGGCAGAGGACCCATCCGGAAACCCGAATTCGGCTGCTTATGGTGTGCTTGGCGTGATTCCCGGCATGATCGGGTGTATGCAGGCGGCAGAAGTATTGAAGCTTCTTTTGGGCAAGGGAGAGCCGCTGATTGGAAAAATGCTGTTCATTGATGCCAAAACGTGGTCCACGGATCTGATAGAAGTTCCGGTGCATCCCCAGTGCAGCTGCCATGCACATACCAAAGTTCACCGGACGTGAAAACGGTATTAAAAATAGACATAATTAAAAATAGACACTAAGAACAATCTCTTTACTTCACAGGAAAAGAATGATAAAATAAATTAAATTGTCGAAAGCAGATGAGGAAGATTATCCACTCTGCTTTCGGCTGATTCAGGTAAACAAAAAGGTAAATTAGATGACCAGGAATGTTTCCCTGAAATTACGATTATTGAGAAGTTAAGAGGTAAAAGGCAAATGGCGAAGGGTAATAACACAAAAGCAAAAATTGCCCGTGTTGCATGGAAATTGTTTCATGAGAAGGGATATGAGGAGACGACGATCGATGAGATTATCCTGCAGTCTGGAACATCAAAGGGAAGCTTCTATCATTATTATAGTGGAAAGGATGAGCTTCTGGCATCTCTCCCAGAGATCTTTGATGCAAAGTATGAAGAGGTAATGCAGGCGCTGGATCCGGAGATGGACAGCTTTGACAAGCTTATGACGCTCTGCTTCAGTGTACATGATCTGATAGATTCGGATATCCCGGTAGGGCTTCTGGCGTCACTCTATTCCTCACAGGTGGTGACAAAGGGGGATAAGCATCTTTTAAAACCAGAACCGTTTTTACTATAAGATGGTAAATCAGCTGGTCGATGAGGGGCAGCGCCGGGGGCAGATTACCCGCAGTATGCCATATTACGAGATCGCACATATGTATGCACTCTGCGAGAGGGCAATCATCTATGATTACTGCATTTCAGACGGTGGCTATGCACTTGGAGAGTATACAAGAAAGACAATGCCTCTGCTGTTCGGCGGAGTGCGTGTAAAGCAGGAAGTCAAATAAAAAGCAGACGGAAAAATGCTTCTTAGGGGTATTTTCTGTCTGCTTTTGTGCGTGATAGCCGCGTGCAGATCAGGATAGCATTGAGTACTTTTAAAATAAAGGAACCTGGGACGGGAAAAATGCAGCTTAAGAAAGGAAGAATGCCAGATGGAACGAGAAAATCAGGAGTACATAAGCATTGTGAATGCAACGGAAAATAATTTGAAACATGTGTCGTTGAAAATTCCGAAAAAGAAAATCACGGTTTTTACCGGTGTGTCCGGTTCGGGCAAATCATCGCTCTGCCTTGATACGATTGCGGCAGAGTCGCGGCGGGAGCTGAATGTGACATTTCAAGTTTTGTCCAGCAGTTTCTGCCGAAATATGGTCGTCCGGAGGTCGAGCGCATGGAGAATCTTCCGGTTACGATCGTGATCGACCAGAAAAAGCCGGTGGCAAACTCCCGCTCGACGGTCGGCACATACACCGATATCTATGCGCTGTTGCGCCTGCTCTTCTCACGTGTGGGCAAACCGTTTGTCGGCTATTCGGACAGCTTTTCCTTCAACCATCCGAGCGGCAAGTGTGAGCGCTGCGAGGGCTTGGGCGTTGTGACGGAGCTGGACATCCACAAGCTGGTGGATTTTGATAAATGCTTAAACGATGAGGGCGTTATCCAGTGGCCGGCGTTCACGACTGGCGCATGGCGGTGGAAGCGGTACGCGTACAGCGGTCTGTTTGATTTGGACAAGAAGATCAAGGATTATTCGAAGGAGGAGATGGATTTATTTCTCTATTCGCCGCAGATCCGTCTGAAAAACCCGCCGGCAAACTGGCCGAAATCTGCGAAATATGAGGAATTTATCCGCGTATGTACCGCAGTATCATCACATCCAAAGAAGGGCAGCTTCATAAGAAAGAACTGGATCGGATTGTCAGCACATTTACGTGTCCGGAGTGTCACGGGGCGAGACTGAATGCGAAGATCCGGAGCTGCCTGATTAACGGAAAAATATATCTGCGAGGTTTCGGATATGCCGATCCCGGAGGCGGCAGAGTTTATCCGCCAGATCGATGATCCGCTGGCACGCGATATCAAGACCGGATCCTGAAGCGGATGAATGCGCTGATTGAGATCGGACTCAGCTATCTTTCTTTAAGCCGTGGAACAGACACTCTCCGGCGGCGAGGCGCAGCGTAAAGATCGCGCGTTACATCAATTCGCCGCTTACCGATATGATGTATGTGCTGATGAGCCAAGCGTCGGACTGCATTCGCGTGATATCCAGAATCTTAAAAATTCGCTGATCAAGCTGAAAGAGCACGGAAATACCGTGATGATTGTGGAACACCACCGGGAAGTCATCGCGCTGGCGGATCACATTGTGGATATGGGACCGGAAGCGGGCATAAACGGTGGACAGATTATGTATCAGGAAGCTACGAGAACCTTTTGAAAGCGGACACTGTGACCGGGCGGATGCTGCGGACGAAAACGCCGATGAAGATGGAGTACCGCAAGCCGACCGGATGGTATCAGGTCGAGCACGCGAAGCTTCATAACTTAAAAAAGATCTGAGCGTAAAGCTGCCGCTTGGCGTGATGACGGTCATCGCCGGTGTGGCTGGTTCGGGAAAAAAGCTCCCTGATGGAATATTTTATGAGCCAGTATCCAGGCGAGGTGATCTCGATCCGGCAGAAGGATATCGGTATCAATCTGCGTTCGACCCCGGCGACGTATCTGGATATCGCGGATGCGATCCGGGCGCTTTTTGCGAAAGCGAACCATGTCGCACAGGCATATTTCAGTTTCAATTCCAAGGGCGCCTGCCCGGCGTGTCAGGGTAAAGGTGTGATTATATCGGATATGGCATATATGGACTCGATCGAGACGGTCTGCGAGGTCTGCCACGGAACGCGGTATTCGAAGGAAGTGCTGAAATATCAGTACAAGGGAAAAGAATATTGCGGAAGTCATGGATATGACCGTCCGTCAGGCGATCCAGTTCTTTGAAGATGCGGATTTTGTGAAGAAACTCGATACGCTGGTGCAGGTCGGACTCGGTTACCTGCATCTGAATCAGTCGATGACGACGCTTTCCGGCGGCGAGCTGCAGCGTGTGAAGCTGGCGAGCAAGCTGGATGAGCGGGGACAGATATTTATTCTGGATGAGCCGACTGACGGGCTGCATCTCGACGATATCCGCCGTCTGATGAAGCTTTTCAACCGGATGACCGATCAGGGGCAATACACTGTTTATCATCGAGCACAGCCTGGATGTGATGAAGGACGCCGACTATATCGTGGAGCTTGGACCGGGCGGCGGACTCGCAGGCGGCAGTCTGCTCTTTTTGCCGGGACACCGAAGGAGATGCTGGAAGCGGAGCGGAGTGTGACGCGGGGAGTATCTGCGGAGAGCTTATAGATAAAGAAAAATATCCCGAATGCATCGGAAAGTACATTCGGGATATTTTTAACAACACTCAATCAATTCGTTCAAATACCATGGTAGCTTGAATTTTATCGCCGCCAAGAAAACCCTTGGAGCCAGAAGATGTTGTTGAGATCGTGAAGCCGGTATCCTTTGGCCGCTTGTTTATTAATTTCTGATTGCAGATTAGTAAGACTAGCTGTGCCTGAACCAGTGCCAAGTAGTTTTCTGTTAAAACAACCTGTAAAACAACATATTTGTCCCCATTATTTCCTGCAGCTTTTCCTGCAACATCATCCCATGCCATAATGCTACTCCTCCTTTGCGTATTTAAACTGACTTAATGATATCAGAATTATATTTCCCTGGAAAGATATTTCTTCGCATCCTTAAAAAACGCCGCCACGATCAGGAGAATGATAAACGCGATCGGAAATGCTGCAATGATGGACACGGTCTGCAGGTTTGCCATCGAATTATCACTGAAAATAAGGACCATCGGCAGTAGAATCAGGCTCAGGGACCAGAAGGTTTTGATCGCCATGTGCGGTTCGTCCTCGCTTGTCAGGTTCTTGTAGGAGTAGGCGGAGGCAACCAGTACGATCGCGTCAAAGCTGGTGGCATAGAAGGCGATCATCGCCGCCGCGAGCAGAACGAGGACCATTGGGGCGAGCGGAAGCGTGCGGATGATGGCAGTGATTGTGGAATAGAGGTCGCCACTGGCGGCATAAAGCCCCATGACATCCAGTTTTCCGAACACCTGGAGTCCCAGGCTGTAGTTTCCGAGTATAATAAAGCTCACAAACGTGCCGCCAAGCCCGAACACGTAGCCGCCGAGGATTGTCTGCCGGATCGTACGTCCACGAGAGATGGTTCCGATGAAGAACGGGGCAGCGACGCACCAGACCATCCAGTATGCCCAGTAGAACATTGTCCATGTCTGCGGAAATGAGGTGGTGCGCTGTGGGTCGGTGTAGGTGGACAGTCCGATAAAGTTCTGTACCAGATTTCCGATGGAGGAAAAGCCGGTTTCGATGATATAGCGTGCTTCACCGCCAAACAGCAGCACATACGCCAGAAGAGCGAAGAAGAGGTAGACGCAGGACGCCGCGAGCTTCTGGATGCCCTTCATGCCGCTCACGACGGAAACGGTGTATACCAGGCAGGTGACTGCCAGAATCGCGATGGTGATGAGGCGGGTGTCGCTGAATCCGAAGAGTTCGGAGACGATCTGGCTCATCAGAGGGGTCGCCAGCGTAAAAGTAGTGGTTGTGCCGGCCAGCAGTGCGAAGACCGCCATCAGATCAATCAGGGTTCCGGCAAGCCCGTCTGTGTGTTTTCCGAGGATCGGGCGGCAGGCTTCGGAGTATTTCTGTTTATGGCAGCCGCGCACATGAAGCATGAAGCCAAAGGCAGCGGCGAGCACGACATAGAAGCCCCACGGATCGGACCCCAGTGAAAGAGCGGGTATGTGCTCGCCCAGTCCTGAATACTGCCCATTTCTGCCAGATGCGGGTCATTGGCGTAGAGAACCCACTCACACAAGGAGTAAAAGAGAATGTCCGCCGCAAGTCCGGAGGTAAACATCATCGAACCCCAGGCAAAATTGGAATAGAGCAGCTTCTCATCCGGTTTTCCGAGCCGGATGGTTCCGTAGCGGGAAAAAGGCGATGTAGATTGACAGAAGAAAAAATGCCGAGTCCGATGGCAAGATAGCCGACACCGAAGTTTTCCCGAGAAAGCTCCGGAGATTTTCCAACACTGCCTTGGATGCATCTGGCGCAGCCAGAAAGCAGAGACAGAGTATTATAATAAGAAGAAATGGGACGACCATCGTGGTCCAGTCCAGGCGTTTCGGCTCTGGCACTGTTTGGGATTGTGGATTTTGCATGGGAAACCTCCTTTTTAATTCATTTGTAAAATGAGGATTTTTGCAAATGATTCGCGTTCATTTTTTTGATAAATAAATTAAATATTGAACACATTATAGCATTGGGAGGAAAAAAAAAGCAATGAAAAATTGGGAAAAAAGGGGAATCGATGTAAAAATGCGGCAAATTCCGTTACTGGGCACGTATGCGTGAACAGTAACGAATCGATAGAAAAATGTATGGGAGGCGGCAATGGAAAAATCCTGCCGCCTCCCTACTGCTCAATCTGCACATCAAACCCCAGTCCGCGCAGCATGTTCGCATAATTCTCCATATCCTGGCCGGAGAAGGTCTGATCGCGGGCAAGAGCCGGAGATTGTGTGTATTTTTCATATTTAATGATCCCCAGATTTGAATAGGAGAGCAGAATTACATGTCTGATGTGGTGCTCAGACAAAAAGGTGGGCATACCTGCGGGCATCGATGAGCGTGTCGTTGATGCCGGGGGGTAATGGTAATGCGGACCGCCACTTTTTTGCCGATAGAGACGGCAAAGTCCAGATTTTCCAGAATCGAATGATTTGAGACGCCGGTGAACTGGACATATTTCTTTTCAGAATAATGTTTTAAATCGATGATAATCATGTCCGCGTTGGCGATGAAGCGGGAGAAAGCCAGCGGTTTGGCGAAAGCGGTCGTCTCAATCGCGGTGCGGATGCCGTGTTCTTTACATTTTTTCAGGACAGCGGTGGCTGCTTCCGGCTGCATCAGCGGATCGCCGCCGGAGAAATGACGCCGCCATTTCCATAGAGCTCCCGGTCGGCAAGGATTTTTCCATGATTTCATCCATATTCATCATCTGACCGACGAAATGAAGCATTCGGGACGGACAGTGATCCGTACAGGCACGGCAGAATGTACAGGTGTCCGGGGTAAAGGTGAGACGGTTGTCCGAAAATGCCAGACTTCCGGTGGGACATTCGCTGACACAGAGATTGCAGTAGAGACAGTGCTTGCTGTCCCAGAGAATCCGGGTCGGGCGCTCATGCGCCTGCGGTGTTGAACACCAGACACAGCGCAGGGGGCATCCTTTAAAATAAATCGTAGTCCGCAGCCCGGAACCGTCAGCCAATTCATTTCGTTTGATCTTAAATATATTCGCCTGCATGAATACAATACTCCTGAAAATCCTTCTGATATTTATAAAACACGATAAGACATTGAGTATTCCGGCACGGGATGGCACCGGAATTTCCGAATGGATTCGTAATACATCTGAATGCAAAATACAGGCTAACTATAGCATAAAGAAGATAAAAAGTAAATGAGACAGTTTCTCCAATTTGCTGCTTTATTTTTTTTACAAAGATTTGACAAAAAAACGGGAATAAATTTTACAAATAAGCGTTATAATAAAACAGGTTCGAGAGAGAATATGTGTGAACGCTGCAAAAGAGCAGGTTATACAGCGGCAGATTTGCCAACTGGCACATATCGAAAAAGAAACCACGAAGGAATACCGCGAGAGATCGGGCGGCTGGCTTAAAATGAAGCGCGGAAACAGCTGCAGGAAAAAGATGGAAGATGGCGGGGAAGATATGGAATTGAAATATGAACTCTGGAAAGAGAGTATATTTCAAGAGAAAGTTATATGTGAATGTAGGAAGCGTCTGTCGGGATATCGGCGGGCGGTTTTTTGTTTCATAGTAGAATTAAATATATCATTTGCGAAATTACAGTATTATACATAATTTCTATACACAAAAGAGGTATTTGTTTATGTTATGAGCACAGGCTTACAACACTTATTAATAAGAATTAATATAAGGTACTTTTAACGAAAAATTCACGGAAAATCACGCTTACAACGTGAAAAACACGGTTGTATTTAGGAAATAAACTTGTTATAATGAGTGGCTGAAATGGAAAATGTAAAACAAAAAAGAAAAAAAGTTGGGAGGTTACGAAGGTGAAAAGATTGAGTGCGTTTTGCGCGAGCCTGGGATTATTTTTTTGATGGCAAATCCGATGACGGCTCTGGCAGCAGAACAGGAAGGCGGTGCATCGGCATCCTCTGTGCCGCTCTGGATGTGTATTCCATTTGCGGGACTGCTTCTCTGTATTGCGATTCTGCCGCTTGTGAAGGCAGAATGGTGGGAAGAGCACCAGCCTCATGCGGTTGCTCTTTGGTCAATTCTTTTTATCATTCCGTTTGCGATGCGTTACAGTGCGGGGACAGCACTGGAAACGGTTCTGGAATGCCTGGTCAATGACTATTTGACCTTTATTATTTTGTTATTTGGACTTTTCTGCGTTGCCGGTAATATCACGATGTCCGGTGACCTGGCAGGTTCTCCGCGTGTCAATGTGGGATTACTGGCACTGGGAACCCTGCTTTCCAGCTGCATCGGAACTACCGGAGCCAGCATGCTGATGATTCGTCCGGTTGTCAAGATGAATGCATGGAGAAAGAAGAAACGTCATATCATTATCTTCTTTATTTTCCTTGTATCCAACATCGGCGGATGTCTGACCCCGATCGGAGATCCGCCTCTGCTCATGGGATTCATGCGCGGCGTACCGTTCTTCTGGAGCTTACATCTGGCGCCGATCTTATTCTTCAATATGCTGGTGCTGCTGACAATCTTCTATTTCATTGATAAGAGGGCATATCGTCAGGATATCGCGAGCGGTCTGAAACCGGATATCAGCAAACCGGGTACCGAAGTAAAGCTGCGCGGCGCGCACAACTGATTTTCCTGGTTATGATCGTGGCAGCCGTTATTTTAAGCGGCACCTTACCGTCCATGCCGCAGTTCAGGATGCAGCCGGAAAGGTGCTTGGCATCCACCTGTTTGGAGAGGTAGAATTAAGCTATCCGGCCATCATTGAGATTGTGATCATTCTGGCGGCAGCCTTCCTGTCCTTCAAGACCACGAAGGTTGAGATCCGCCGAGAGAACCACTTTACCTGGGGCGCGATCCACGAGGTTGCAGTTCTGTTTATCGGTATTTTCATCACGATGCAGCCAGCCCTGATGATTCTGAAAGCAAATGGCGCGAACCTGGGCATCTCCGAGCCATTTGAAATGTTCTGGGCGACCGGTCTGCTGTCCAGCTTCCTGGATAACACGCCGACCTATCTGGTATTTTTAACAACGGCAGGTGCGCTTGGATTTTCGGAGGGCATGGTGACGACGTTAGGAACGGTTCCGATTAAGATGCTGATGGCGATCTCCTGTGGTGCGGTATTTATGGGTGCGAACACCTACATCGGAAATGCACCGAACTTCATGGTTAAGTCGATTGCGGATGAAAACGGTGTGCGTATGCCGTCCTTCTTCGGATATCTGCTCTGGTCGCTCGGTATTCTGGTTCCGGTCTTTGCACTTGATATGCTGTTATTCTTTTATAGGGGTGAGTGACGATGAGCAACAATCAGGAACATACCAATACAGATAATATGGAAAATCAGACGCAGCAGGCGCTTGAAAAGGACAGCGCCCAGTATGCGAATGAAGTAACGGTGCGGAAAATGCAGCCGAAAAGGATTCAGCAGGGAAGAAGCCGGGCAGCACGGTGCCAGGAAGCGATGAAAAACGAATCCTTGAACTGGCGGAGAGTATTTACGATCTGGATGCGGAGGTTTATGCACAGTTAGGTTCTTCTCTGGGACGTGTTTTCAACCGTGACCGGAAGCGCTGCGTGGATGAGCTGACTCATCTGATGCTGACACGCCCGCAGGGTAACCTGGTTCGAAGTGAGATTGCCCTGATCGGAAACATGGCGCGTACCATCGAGAATAAGGAAGAGCGGAAGCTCGTCATGACCGAGTACAACCGGATTCTGACCGAAGTCATGAGTCTGCCGACCAGTTTCGCGAGCGGCGACGTTATCAACGCAGAGCTGGCGAAGCTGAATACATTTAACCTGAAAACCGTTTCTCCGAAAATGACCACCTGATCGTATGTATCAGCTGGACCTACGGAAGCGGCGGTGTAAATATCGGATTTAAGCTGGCAGATAAGCTGAAAATCAATTTCTACGACGCGGAGATCTTTGAAGCGGTTCTGAAACGTCTCGAGGCTCAGAAGGATTCTATACAGGATTCTGTCAGCTACGGAATCAAGCCGGGAATCAAGAAAGAGCCGGCGCACGATCAGGATGCCAATGTAAACCCGAGTGAGGCATTCATCCCGGAGCGCCATCTGACCCTGCGCCAGCGCATGCGCGAGTTCAGCCGTTTCCACGGACTGCCGAAGCGTGATGCGGTCTTCTTCAACGAGAGCGACCTTCTGGTTGACATGGCGAAGAAGGAAGATTTTGTTATTCTGGGACGATGCGGAGATGCCATCATGGCAAATAACAACATCCCGCATATCAGTATCTACATCACGGCGCCGTTTGAGCAGCGTATCAAACGTGCGATGGAGATTGACAGCTCCCTGACGGTCAAGCAGGCACGCCATATGTTAAAGCATCTGGATCATGTCCACAGCCAGTACTATCATTACTATACAAACCGAAACTGGGGACATTCCAACAACTATGATCTCTGTATCAACAGTGCCAGCTACGGTATCGATGGAACCGTGGATTTCATCTATCGGATGATCACGGCGCGGGAAGAGGATAAATAAGAGAACGGCTGAAGATGATGGGAGTCAGCGAAAGACAACAGACGCTGCTCCCAGATTCTTCGGTCGTTTTTTTACATTTATAGTTTACTGCCAATAGGATGTATAACTAAAAGATTCAGAATTTTTGCGGCGGAATACTTGCAAATTTGAGGGAAAGCCAGTATACTAGGTACCATATCACAGGGAAGTCCTTCGAAAGCGGGAGATTGGAAGAGGCATCCTTCTCGAAAGGAGAAATAAATTATGGAAGAAAGAATGATGCGCCGCGTAGCGGATTCAGCTGTTATCCAGACACAGCTTGTATTAAATAGTCACTTAAATGGTGCTGGTCGTTTGTTTGGCGGTCAGCTGATGGAATGGATCGACATTGTAGCGACCGTTGTTGCGCGCCGCCACGCACTGCAATCCGACAACTGCAGCGGTTGATAACCTGCAGTTCAAAGAGGCAGTCCACCTGAACAATACCCTGATTATCGAGGGTAAGCTGACTTATGTCGGCAGAACCTCCATGGAAGTGCGCGTCGATACATTCGTAGAGTCTTTAAGCGGCGCGCGTAAACTGGTTAATACCGCTTATGTGGTTATGGTAGCGCTGGATGAAAACGAGCATCCGATGGAAGTTCCGGGACTGCTTGTCGAGACCGATGAGGAGAAGGCAGAGTGGGAAGCTGGCGTGAAGAGAAACGACTTGCGGAAACACCGCCGTGCGGAGAACTACTAATCGGCAGTGTTTTTGTTTTTGGGAAAGGAATTTGCATAAACCGGAAACAGATGTAATAAGATGTAAAAAACGTTCTCAGGGGAACTCCCATGAAGGAATATATCGAGGAACGGGCGGTTGCGATCGCTAATTACATCATAGACTACAATGCGACAGTGCGGCAGGCGGCCCGGAAATTTGGGATCAGTAAATCTACCGTGCATAAAGATGTGGCCGAGCGCCTTTCCATATCAATCCGCCGCTTGCATCCCGGGCGCGTGTGGAACTGGACATCAACAAAGCGGAACGCCATATCCGGGGCGGGATGGCGACGAAAGAAAAATATGAGCATGAGCACCAGCTGCGCGCGTGCAGCCGGGACGAGGAATAGAAAAGCTGGTAAAATTGGGCTGAAAGCAGAAAAAGGGGCATTCCGCCTGGACGGGCGGAGTGCCATTTTTTCTGCTTCATTGCAAACTATTTCAAAATATGCTATAGTAGCTTCGATTCATAAAGCTATATGTCAGCCAGATTCAGGCATATGGCAGCGTAGGAGGAACGGGAAAATTCTGAATTGAAAGATAAAAACAAAGAGGAAGAATGATAGATGGAACCAAGACAGGCAATCCTGGTAGTCAGCTTCGGGACAAGCTACAATGACAGCCGAGAAAAGACGATCGGAGCGGTTGAGCGTGCAGTGGCGGAGGCATTTCCGGCATATGAGGTGCGCCGGGCATTTACCAGCCAGAGGATCATTGATAAATTGAAAAAGCGGGATCAACGGTCGATCGACAATTTGAAGGAGGCACTTGACCGGGCAGCAGCCGATGGGATTAAAAGTCTGATTGTGCAGCCGACCCATCTGATGGATGGATTTGAATACATGGATGTAAAAGCGGAAGTGGAAGCGAATCAGGGGCGTTTTGAACGGCTGGCGCTGGGAGCACCGCTTCTTGCCAGTGAAGCGGATCTGGATGCGGTGATTCGGGCGATGGCAGGAGAATTGACGGATATGACGATGGAAAACGGCACTCTGTCTGATGGGGCATGGGACGGACGCGGCTTCCAATCAGGTGTATCAGAAGATGCAGGATAGGATGATCGCGGGCGGCTATGCAAATTATTACATCGGAACCGTGGAAGCGCAGCCGGATTTACAGGCGGTGATCGAGAAATTGGGCGCGCAGAAACACTATCAGAGGGCGGTGCTGCAGCCGCTCATGGTGGTTGCAGGCGACCATGCGAATCAGGATATGGCAGGTGAAGAGGAGGATTCCTGGAAGAGCCGCCTAGAACGCGCCGGATACCAGGTGGAATGCCGCATCCGGGGACTGGGAGAGGTTGAGGCGATCCGGAAGCTGTATGTGGCGCACGTGAGAGAGGCAGAGTGGGAAAAATGAAGAAAATAGGATGGATAACGGGAAAGAAAAAGTTACTTAGGCTGGCAGGGCTGTCGCTTATGGGGGTGCTGCTCTTGAGTGGCTGTGGAAATACGGGAAAGAGTGCGGTGGCGGCAGCGTCGTCTACATCTGCCAGTGAGACATCCAATGAGGCGGGTAAAGGTTCGAAAGTGTCCCAGCCGGCAGAAAACGTGGATGCACAGGTGGCGGAGGCATCACTTCCACAGCCGGGTGAGGCGATCAGTGCGTCCCTGACCTGGAAATCGCGGATGGAGCTTGCCTATGCGACCCAGTTTGCGGTCGATACCTATGAGGATGCGGACGGGATGCAGTACGAAGCAGTTTCGGTTGCGGATGGAAGCCGTTTTCTTCTGATTCCAGAGGGCGGAAAGGTGCCGGAAGATCTTCCAGATTCGATCCAGGTGCTTAAGCGCCCGGTCAAACAGATTTATCTGGTAGCGACCGCGACCATGGATATGTTCCGGATGCTGGGAGCGCTCCCGGATATCCGGTTTTCGGGAACCGATGCGTCGGGCTGGTACATCCCGGAGGCAAAGGAGGCGATGGAGAATGGGTCAATTCTCTACGCAGGCAAGTACAGCGAACCGGATTATGAGCGGATCGTCTCGGAGGGCTGCGGTCTGGCAATAGAAAATACGATGATTCTCCATTCGCCGGAGGTAAAAGAAAAAGCTGAAAGCTTCGGAATCCCGGTGCTTGTGGATCATTCCAGCTACGAAGCACATCCGCTGGGGCGGACGGAATGGATCCGCCTGTATGGAGTGCTGACCGGAAAAGAAAAAGAAGGCGGAAGCGGCATTTGCAAAGCAGGAAGCGGCGTTGCAGCGTGTTACAGAAGAAGGTTCGGATGCGGAGAACGCAGGCGGGAGCGTAAAAACAGAACAGACGGCGCAGGCGGAAAAGCCGTCGGCGGCATTTTTCTATATTACGAACCAGGGCAGCGTGAACGTGCGCCGTTCCTCTGATTATATACCGAAAATGATAGAATTAGCGGGCGGCAGATACATATTCGGGCATCTGGGGATGACGGAAAGCGGTCTTCGACCGTCAATATGCAGATGGAAGAATTTTATGCAGCCGCGAAAGAATCCGATTATCTGATTTATAACAGTACAATCGACGGGGAGATTCACTCAATTTCGGAGCTTTTGGCAAAAGCGCCGGTTCTCAAGGATTTCAAGGCGGTACAGGCGGGAAATGTCTGGTGCACGACGAAGAATCTCTATCAGGAATCCATGTCGGTTGGAGCAATGCTGGAAGATATCCATGCGATTTTCAGCGGAAGCCAGGAAGATGGGACATATCTGTATAAATTGCAGTCGTGAGGAAGGAAAGTGTAATAAAGATAGATAGGAGAAACGATGCGTTCAGTATCAGAAGCAAACAGACAAAAACAGGAAAAAAACAAAGAAACCTGGCGCAGGCAGGCAGACAGGTGCGGATCGCAGGCGCATTTCTGCTTCTGATTATGCTGCTGCTCCTGTCGCTTATCTGGAGTATCTGTTCAGGCAGTGTATCGGTTCCGATCATGGAATTTTTACAGGAACTGCGGGAGCCTAAGCTGCGTGGAATGGCGTGGACGATCATCTGGGAGATCCGTCTGCCGCGCGCGCTGGCGGCGCTGATCCTGGCGGGGCGCTGGCACTGTCAGGGTATCTGTTACAGACCTTTTTCCACAATCCGATCGCGGGTCCCTTTGTGCTGGGAATTTCTTCCGGTTCAAAACTTTTGGTAGCACTTGTGATGGTCGGATTTCTGGAATGGAATATTACGATCAATTCGGGGATGCTGGTGGCAGCGGCATTTGCCGGAGCGCTTCTCTCTATGCTGTTTGTGCTCCTGGTCGCGCGGAAAATGGAACAGATGGCAATGCTGATCGTCGGGGGCGTGATGATCGGCTATATTTGCTCGGCAATCACGGATTTTGTTGTGACCTTCGCCAGCGATGCGGATATTGTCAACCTGCATAACTGGTCGCGCGGAAGTTTTTCTGGTATGACCTGGGAAAATGTGGCAGTCATGGCGGGCGTGACCCTTGTCTCAGCGGCAGCGGTGTTTCTGTTATCCAAACCGATCGGCGCATACCAGATGGGGGAGACGTATGCGAAAAGTATGGGAGTCAATGTCGCACATCTGCGTTTCTTTATGGTGATTTTGTCCAGCATCTTATCTGGCTGCGTAGCGGCATTTGCCGGTCCGGTTTCCTTTGTTGGAATCGCGGTTCCGCATCTGATCCGCTGGCTGTTTGCCGATACAAGACCGCTGGTGCTGATTCCGGGCTGTTTCCTGGGCGGAAGCGTGTTCTGCCTGTTCAGCGACTGGCTGGCGCGGACGGTCTTTGCCCCGACGGAATTGAGCATCAGCACGGTAACAGCTGTCTTTGGTGCGCCGGTCGTGATTTTTGTGATGATGCGGAAACATCGAAAGAGCACCTGAAGTATAGAGCAGCAGAGGAGAAAATACATGAATCCAGAAACTGAGGAGAAGATCTACTTTTATACAGAGGACTTACAGGTTGGATACGGTGGAAAACAGATCTTAAATCCAGTCCGGATCGGGATAAAGAAGGGTGAGATCCTGACTTTAGTCGGACCGAATGGAGCCGGAAAGTCGACCATTTTAAAGAGTGTCGCCGCGCAGCTTCCCCCTCTGGGAGGCGCGGTTTACCTGGACGGCGCGGACCTTCTGGGAATGAAGGGAACGGAGGCGCGCACGGCGGATGGCGGTCATGTTTACGGAAAAGGTCCATGCAGAGTGGATGACCTGCCGGGATGTTGTGGCAGCCGGGCGTTATCCGTGCACGGGGCGGTTTGGTGTCCTCTCGGAGGAGGACTGGAAGGCAGTTGACGAGGCGATGGAGGCAGTGCAGGTATCAGAGCTTCGGGAGCGGGACTTCCAGACCCTCAGCGACGGTCAGCGGCAGCGGGTGATGCTGGCGCGGGCGCTCTGTCAGGAGCCGGAACTGCTGCTTCTCGATGAGCCGACTTCCTATCTGGATATCCGTTATAAGCTGGAATTTATGTCGGTCTTGCAGAGCTGGCGCGCCGCAAGAAGGTGGCAGTCATTTTATCCATTCATGAACTTGATCTGGCGGAGCGCGTCTCTGACTGGGTGCTGTGTGTCAGCCCGGGGCAGGAAAGTCAGTTTGGACGCCCGGAAGAGATGCTGACTCCAGAACATCTTTCCGAGCTTTTTCAGGTCGAGGAAGGGCGTTTCCGTCAGACAGGCGGCAGTATGGAGCTTCCACGTCCGGAGGGGGCACCAGAGGTGTTTGTGCTGGCAGGAGGAGGAAGCGGGCGCGCTGTCTTCTGGCAGCTTCAGAGAGCTGGAACCACGTTTGCGGCAGGGATCGTATCGGAAGCCGACTTAGATTATCCGGCGGCTTGTACATTGGCGTCCAGATTGATTGCAGTCCCCCGCATTTGAAGAAATATCAGAGGAAAAGGAACAAGAAGCCAGAGAATGTCTGGATGCGTGCCAGTGCGTGATTGCGTGCCGCAGGCAGTATGGGGGCTGGGCGGCGGCGAACGACCGGCTGCTGGCGTATGCCAGGGAAAAAGGAAAAAGATAGAATATCACAACCTTCCGCTTCATAAAATGCAGTAAATCAAAGCATTTTGCCGCGTGGCTGCGTGCAGGGGAGCGGGAGGTTTTTATTTGATGAAAAGTAAGAAAAGCAGAAAAAATGGCTTCTAAGCCTTATGGCTGTGATGGGAATCTTTCTGGCGGGGGTCTATGCGGTTGCATGCGGCGGTGAAAAACAGGCAGAAAAATTGCGGGATCTGGAATTTGCCGTCATAGGTCCCGATGAGACGCCGCAGGAGCTGGCGCAGATCATAGAAGAAAAGAAGAACGATTCCTTCCGTCTGACTTACACAAGCGGAAATGACCTCTACATAGCTGCCGGGTACGGCAAGCAGGAGACCGGCGGCTACAGCATTACGGTTCCGGAGTTGTACCTGACGGACAATTCGATCATCGTCAAGACCGAGTTAAAAGGACCGGAGAGAAGCGAGCCGACCGGGGAAGAGCCGTCGTATCCGTATATTGTGCTGCGGACGGAACTGCTGGAGGAACCAGTGGTATTCCAGTAGTTTCCTATGAAACAAGAATGTGCCTTGGCACATCCGGCGTCTCGCGCGGTCGCTTGCGACATGTTTCTGCTTCGCGCGAGTGCGCATCCTCGCGGAGCGTTTTTGTTTCATAGGACGCAATTCCTATGAAACAAAAAAAGGAACCGGCGAGAGTATCATCCGGTTCCTGTCTTTATGCAGTTTCTGCAGAACGATTTCCGCAGGATTTCCTATATGAGTATAAGACTGGTTTCCTGATTACAGGGAAAGAGCCTCTTTTACCTTGGAAATGATGTGAAGTCCGATGTCTCTGGAAGCATCTACGGACTGAGCACCGATGTGCGGGGATACGATGAAGTTATCGCACTCGAACAGCGGGCTTGCAGAATGTATCATTACCTGTTAAGCCGCTGCCTGCAAGCTCGTTCTCCATAACGTCTGCTGCGTAGCCGCCGATCTTGCCAGCTTTCAGAGCCTGGTACATGTCTTTCTCGTTTACGATACCACCACGGCTCATGTTCAGAACAACTGCATCATCCTTCATCTCAGCGATGGACTTAGCGTTGAACAGATCCTTTGTCTCTGGTGTCAGCGGTACGTGGATAGATACGAAATCAGCTACCTTTAACATCTCGTCTACGGACATGCCAGTTGCATGCTCTTTCTCGAAATCTTCCGGTTTCAGGAATGGATCGTAAGCAACGACAGTCATACCAAATGCACGACCAAGTTCGCCGACTCTCTTACCGATACGACCGAAGCCCATAACACCCAGAGTCTTGCCGCGAAGCTCACGACCTTCGAATTTATATTTGTTCCACTCGTGTTTTACTTTTACATCGTAGTTAGCTGTGAAAGTACCACGGGAGATATCTAACATTTTGGAAATGGTCAGCTCTGCAACTGCGTTAGCGTTTAAGCCCGGTGCGTTGAAGATCTGGATTCCTTTGGATTTCGCATAGTCCATATCGATATGGTTTAAACCAACGGAGCAAACGCCGATAACCTTTAAGTTCTTAGCTGCGTCGAGGATCTCTTTGTCGATCTTCGGGTCTACACGCATGATCAGAACGTCTACGTCACCGATTTCAGCTAATAACTGATCCTTGGTGGACGGCAGATTCTCTGCAGTTTTAACTTCCATGTATTTGCTGAGTTCTTCAGCAATACCAGCGTATACTTTGTCAATGATAAGACACTTCATAGTTTAATTTCCTCCGCTCTTATTTTGTAAAATGTACCTATATGCAAGTATACCTAAAATCTGCTGTCCAGTCAAGTCATTTTGCTGTACCAAAAAGAAACTCGTATTCGATTTTTTGTATAACACTTATAAGTAAATGCTGGATAAAAAGGTGTTTTTGTAGAAAATACCGCGAGGGCGATTTATAAATTGTATTTTGAGATAGGGCAGACTATAATAAAGGTACGATGCAGTTCAAAGTCCGGTTCCGGACGACATTCGATGATTCTGCCCGCAAAGAGGGCATCTGTGATTCACAGAAATATCCGGGTATTTATGAAATTTCATAATGCATTTTTGTTTCAGGGAAACTGCGTCCTATGAAACAAAAAGCAGTCATATGATTTCGTGGTGCTGAATATAAGTATCATATCGGCATTTAGAAAACATGGCATCTTATATCTTGAATGATATTTGTGTGTGATGCGGTATTTTATGCTGATTTAAACTCAGGACAGAAAATTTCAGGTTACTGTTCATTTAATGCGAAGCCACGGCAAATTTCGTTACGGGGCACGTATGCGTGAACAATAACAATTTTAGAAAGGATGGAGAAGGTTGAGAGAGGAGTACGGAAATTTAGAACGTGCTTACGAAAGAATGCGGTTCGGCTGGCAGGAGACATTTGCCGGGGAATGGCAGAAAGGGAGAATGTATGGGGAAAAGAGAAGACAGAAGATATGGCTGGAGGCTGGCAGTGCTGACATTTGTGCTGCTGTGCCTGCAGGGCACCGGCGGACAGGCTTACGCACAGGAAGATAAGGCGGGAGAACGGCGGATCCGTTATTCTTCTTCCTATTTGAAAGAGGCTGAGATACCAGAAGTGCCGGAAGAATATCTGGAAGAGGGGAAATTACCTACCGGCTTGTGGGGACAGAGATAGAGGCGGTGCCGGTGCGCGGCAGAACGCGGGAGGTTTCGGGGGAGATGGTCTATCCATCCGTGACGCGGGAACAGGGAGATCCCGGCGAGAGCGCCGATGGAGGTGGAGGATCAGGAGAGCCGGAAGACGGTATCGGTTATGCTGGATCTGAAAAGAACCTCTTATGAGAACGAACACTGGCAGGATGGATTTGAGATTTCGGTCGTATTTCACGAATACGGGGCGGACACATACCGGCTGGGTGGAACTGTCGTGATGCATGATGAAAAAGTGCCGCCGTTGGAGGCGTGCAGGGAAGAACTGCTTGCAAGTGCAGGGCTATCGGAGGATGAGGTGCAGATTGAGTCGGCAAGCTGGGAGGGAGATGCTTATCAGGATGAGGATGGCATCTGGTGCCGCAATGCGGCGGTACAGGCAAAACGCCGCGTATGGGACTGCCGGGCAGTGTACGGGGAACGGTCAGACTTCCGGCATATGAGCGTTACCGGAGGCGGATGGAGTATGAAAAAGCGGAACCGGATGTGGAAGAGATGACAGAAATAGAAGCGGATCCGGGAACTCTGGTGGAAACAGAGACTGCGCCGGTGGAAAAACCTCCCGCTTCCGTTCTGGAGACGGTGGATTCACTACGGACTGACGATCAGTGTAAGTCTGCTGCTGCTTTACTGGCATGGCTTGGATTTCGGCAGCTGCGGCGGATGGCGCGTGAAAAAACGAACGGTAGGTTATGTGGGCGCAGTTGATAAAAGGAAAAAAGTGCCGTATACTAGAAAACTGGTAAGCTGGCGGTTATGGTTCGTGTAAAAAAATTTGAAATCAGAGGCGCGATGGGAGGATATGCCGGCAGCCAGAATCGGGGATCAGACCAGAAAGAAGAGGAAAAACGGCGTGACAAGAGATGTTGTATTTAAAATGGAACGTCCGGACTGGTAGAAGTCGGACAGACAGTAGAGGTGACGGAGTCGGTGACGCCGTTTAATGTCAATTATATGATTGAACCGGCGGTGGCGATGTCGGGGCTTTTTAAGCTGAATGACCGGATTCCCGCCGATCACGGCGTGGTAAAGGCGATCGAGGAAAATGATCGCGGTTACTATGTGACAGTTACGTTTGAGTATGAATAAAAGGACAGAAAGGGAAAAAGATGGCAGGAAAAATACCGAACGATCCGATTATGTGCCTGAGCTTTGTGAACACACAGCTCAGAGATTTTTACCCGGATTTAGATGAATTATGCAGTGCGTTTGATACAGAACGGTCGGAGCTTGAGAAGAAGCTGCAGGCGGTGGGATATACCTATGACAGAGAAAAGAACCAGTTCCGCTAGGGCACGGTCAGGCTTTACGCTGGCAGAGCTGCTGATTGTGACCGGGATTGTGTCGATTCTCGTTGCAGTTTCGATCCCGATTATGTCCGGACAGGTACAGAAAGCGAAGGAAGTGCGGGCGAAAGCCGAGGCGAGGATTCTATGCACGGCGCTCTGGATGTATCTGCATGATTTGGATGAGCAGGGCATTCATCCGGAAAGCTGGGAGCTGATGATGGATCTGGGTGGTTCTTTCCGGGATCGGGGGAGAAAATCCGCTGGAAAACTATCTGGATGGAGAGATTTCTGAGGATGTGTCTATCTACAGCGTGTATTACAGCGATACACTGGAAAGCTATGGGGGAATCTTGTGCGAGATAGGTGGAATCGAGGTGGAAGCGCTGACCAGCGGAAAGACGGAGATTGTGAATCCATAAATAAGAGAGAGAGGCAGGATGTCTTACAAGGAAAGTCTTGTAAAACCCTGCTTCTTTCTATATAATGAGACAGTAAAGCAGTCTGTCTGGAAATGAAAATAGCAGGATAAAAAACCAGACGGTTTCGGACAGATACAAGAGAAAAGAGAGGTATCAGTATGTTTCGCGCGATAAAGATAGTAGGAACGATCGTCAGCTTCCTTGTTGGTTCCATCGGCACATTGCACCGTATGGATAAACAGGGACAGGTAGATCCGGTCGCAGTGGAGGAAGAAAGCACCCAGATGGTGCGTAATATTTTTGAAAAACTGCTCAAAATGGCAGGTGTGACGGTAGAGGTGCGCGGATATGAAAAAAATATTCCGCAGGATCGCCCGGTGCTCTATGTTGGAAACCACCGGAGCTATTTTGATATCCTGGTCGGCTATACGACGGTTCCGGGACTGATGGGATTTGTGGCAAAGAAAGAGATGGAGAAGATTCCGCTCTTGTCAAAATGGATGCTCAATGTCAACTGTCTGTTTTTAGATCGGAATAATATAAAAGAAGGTTTAAAAACGATTCTGGCGGGGATCGAGAAGGTGCGCCGCGGCGTTTCTGTCTGGATTTTTCCGGAGGGAACCCGCAATAAAATGAACAGCTTTCCGATCTGCTTCCATTTAAAGAGGGAAGCTTAAAGATTGCAGAGAAATCTGGCTGTCCGGTTGTTCAGTGGCGATCAAAGGGAACAGCGGAGGTCTTTGAAGCATATTCCGCTTATTTGTCCGAGCCATGTCGTGATTGAGTTCGGCGAGCCGTTCATCGTGAAAGAGCTGGATCCGGAGAACCGGAAGTTTGTCGGCGCATATACGAGAGAAAAGATCGCAGGGATGCTTTCAGAGATGGAAAAAGGAGAACAACTAGGAGATGGATTTGCTGGAGATAAGAGGGCGTCTGGACCAGATTGACACCCAGATAGAAAAGTTATTTGAGGAGAGAATGCGTCTTTGCAGCGAGGCGGCAGAGTATAAGATCGCGACCGGAAAGGCGGTTTACGATGCCGAGCGTGAGAAACAGAAGATCGAGTCAGTTCAGGCGATGGCAGAGGGCGAGTTCAACAAGCAGGCGGTTGCCGAGCTGTTTTTGCAGATGATGACGCTGAGCCGCCGGTATCAGTATCAGACGATCGCAGGGCGCGTCGGCGGTCGGATCTGGGCTTCCATAAGGTGGAGAAGCTTGAAACGGCCGGAAAACGCGTGGTGTTCCAGGGATTAGAGGGCGCTTACGGTCATGCGGCGGCGCTGCAGTTCTTTGGGAAAGACGCGGATATCCATCATGTACGCCGGTTTGAGGATATGATGGTGGAGATTCAGGAGGAAAAGCTGATTTTGCGGTGCTTCCGATTGAAAATTCTTCCGCCGGTGCCGTGACGGACAACTATGATCTGCTTTTAAAATACGACAATGTGATTGTGGCGGAGACATTTCTGCCGGTACACCACTACCTGCTTGGCACACCGGATGCGGAACTTTCCGATGTGAAGCGTGTTTATGCACATCCGCAGGCGCTGATGCAGAGCAGCGATTTCTTAAACCAGCACGACTGGCAGCAGCTAAGCATGGAAAATAATGCTGTGGCGGCACAGAAGGTACGCGATGAGAAGGATCCGTCACAGGCGGCAGTCGCAGGTGAGGTAGCAGGAGAGATTTACGGACTCAAAAAAGCTGGCAGGACCGATCAACAACTGTCCGGACAACACGACCCGTTTCCTGATTCTGGCGAAGGATCGCGTCTATCAGGCGGGCGCAGAGAAAATCAGCCTCTGCTTCGAGCTGCCGCACCGCAGCGGTACGCTGTACAGCATGCTTGGCAATTTTATTTTCAATGATGTCAATATGCGGATGATCGAGTCCCGCCCGATCCCGGAGGAGAGTTGGCAGTACCGCTTCTTCGTGGACATTGAGGGAAACCTGGAGGATGCCGGTGTGCAGAATGCACTGTACGGAATCATGCGCGAAGCGAAAAATGTAAAAATATTAGGAAATTACTAGACTCTTTAGCTTAGGACAAGATGAAATGGGTTACTGTCCGCGGGCAGGCATTTTGGAACCGAAAGTGCCGCAAAAGAATGTGATGGTAACCGGAAAGGCAAAATGATGGAAGAAAGAAGAAAAAATACGATGATTTTATACCGCAACCTGCGGTATCAGCAGTTATTTGACGATATGTGCAGCCTCTTAAAACCAGAGGAAGGCGGGGCACGCCCGGATGCGTATGCATGCGCGAGCCAGCTCATCGATCTGGCAGTGACCTATGGATTCCGCGGAAACCTATGGCATTGTTTCCTGGCGTTCTGCATGGCAAACAATGAAAATGCCTACAGCACATCCTGCGAGATCATCGGACCGGTCGGCGGCAGCTTAAGCGAGCTTGCCCGTCACGATTTTGCACAGGTCAGAGAGCTTTTTCCCTGGATATTGCCCGTCTGGACGAGGCTGAGAACGGCATCTGGTCGGAGATGAAGCATTACGAAAATGCGCTGGAAAACAGCAAGGTGTTCAACCACCGCATCCGCGACCGGATCGTTGAATTATCGGTTTCACTGGAGAATGCGGAGAGTGATCAGGAATTTCAGGATATCGTGACCGAATTTTTATAAAGAATTTGGTGTCGGCAAGTTTGGTCTTAACAAAGCATTCCATATTATCATGGATGACGAGGCAAAGCAGGTCGATATCGAGCCGATCACGCGCGTGGAACATATCGAGCTGAGCGATCTGGTCGGCTATGAGCTGCAGAAAGCCAAGCTGATTGAGAATACCGAGGCATTTATCGAGGGCGCGCGGCAAACAACTGCCTGCTTTTCGGTGACAGCGGTACCGGTAAATCATCCAGTATCAAGGCGATCTTAAATCAGTATTATGACCGCGGACTCCGCATGATCGAGGTGTACAAGCATCAGTTCCGCGGACTGTCAGATGTCCTGGAGCAGATCAAAGACCGCAACTACAAATTTATCATTTATATGGACGATCTTTCCTTTGAGGAATATGAGCTGGAATATAAATATCTGAAAGCAATCATTGAGGGTGGTCTCGGCATTAAGCCGCAGAATGTCCTGATTTATGCGACATCGAACCGCCGTCACTTAATCCGCGAGAAATTCAGCGATAAGCGCGAGCTGGACGACGATCTGCATTCCAACGATACGGTGCAGGAAAAACTGTCCCTGGTTGCGCGTTTTGGCGTCACGATCTACTACGGTTCACCGGACAAGAAAGAGTTCCAGAACATCGTCCGCGTACTGGCAGACAAATACCACATCCATATGCCGGAGGCAGATCTGCTTCTGGAAGCCAACAAGTGGGAGTTAAGCCACGGCGGGCTGTCCGGACGTACTGCCACCCAGTTTATTGCAAACTTACGCAGCAAGCTGAAAGGAGAGATCAAGTAATATGACCGTTAAAACCTTTGCCGCTATTGATGTGGGTTCCTTCGAACTGGAGCTGGGAATTTTCGAGATTTCTGCTTCCGCCGGAATCCGCGAGATTGATCATGTGCGCCATGCGCTGGCGCTTGGCAAAGACACGTACAATGACGGACGTTTGAGCCACGAGATCGTGGAGGAAATGTGCGAGGTCCTGAATAAGTTCCGGGAAGTGATGAAAACATACCGGGTATCGGATTACCGGGCATTTGCGAGCAGTGCGCTTCGGGAGGCGCGGAACAGCCAGATGGTACTGGACCGGATTCTGGTGCGTACCGGACTCCGGGTCCGCACGATGAACAACTCGGAGCTGCGTTTTAAGAGTTATAAAGCTGTTGCAGCCAGGGAGGAAGAATTCCAGCGCACCGTGAAAAACGGCGCGGCGCTGATGGATGTCGGATTCGGAAGCACCCAGATCTCCCCTCTTTGATGAGGAGGTACTGGTATCGACGCAGAACCTTCTGCTCGGCGTGCTGCGCTTAAGCGAAATGTCAGCACACTGGCGCGTCGATTACCGGAAGATCCCGGCGATCATCGACGAGCTGGTAGAAAATGAATTATACACATTCCGGAAGATATTTTTAAAAGAGCATCAGATCGAGACGCTGATTGCAACCGGCGAGACAATGAACTATATGATCAGCCGCGGTATGCATGAAAAAGGCGGGGCGCGGTTCACGGCAAAGAAATTTGGCGTGTTCTGCGAGAAGCTGATTGGAATGTCCTCGGAGGAGATTCAGGAGCGCTATGAGCTGCCGCAGGATTACGCAGAAGTGCTGATTCCAAGTGCGATTCTCTACCGGAAGGTATTAGACATGACGGGTGCTTCCTATATCTGGGCACCGGGGACGACACTCTGCGATGGTATCGCGGCAGAGTACGCACAGGAAAACCGTCTGGTCCGCTTCCATCATGATTTTGAGGCAGATATTCTCTCAACGGCGCGCCAGATGGCGAAGCGCTACCGCTGCCACGGCGCACATGTGCGCGAGGTAGAGCGGTCGGCGGAGATGATCTTTGATGCAACGAAAAAATACCATGGTCTGGGAGCGCGGGAACGCCTGCTTTTAAAGATCGCAGCGACCCTGCATGACTGCGGCAAGTTTGTCAGCATCACGCGCGGTTCGGAAAGCTCGTACCAGATCATCATGGATACGGAGATCATCGGAATTTCCCATCTGAGCGCGAGGTTGTAGCCAATATCGTGCGCTACAACATTCAGGAATATGCCTACGATGAGGTCATCCTGGAGTCGGATCTGTCCCAGTATGCGGGGCTTGGAACCTCCCGGAGAGAGCTGACGATCCTGATTGCGAAGCTGACGGCAATTTTGCGTCTGGCCAATTCGATGGACCGCAGCCACCGCCAGAAGCTGAGCGACAGCCGCATCGCTGTGCGGAACGGCAGTCTGGTGATTACGACGGACTGTCCGGAGAGTATCGTGCTGGAGCAGTATTCATTTGACCAGAAGGCAGATTTCTTTGAGGAAGTCTTTGGAATACGGCCTGTACTCAGGCAGAAAAGAGGGGTATAAGGATGTCGGATGCAGTGTTGAAATACGGAGAACCTGAAAATTATGTAAACCGTGAACTGAGCTGGCTGGAATTTAACTACCGGATTCTGGGTGAGGCGCGTGATAAGACGACCCCACTGTTTGAACGCCTGAAATTTTTAAGCATCACGGCGTCGAACTTGGATGAGTTTTTCATGGTCCGCGTGGCATCCCTCAAGGACATGGTTCACGCCAATTATACGAAGCGGGATATTGCGGGTATGACGGCACAGGAACAGCTGGATGCGATCGATGGAAAAACGCATGAGCTGGTCGAGAATCAGTACCGGACCTACAACCGGATGCTCCTGCCGCTCTTAAAACAGCACGGTCTGCGCGTGGTCACCGAGCATGAGAAGCTTACGAAGGAAGAAGCGGTGTACGTTGATCGGTATTTTGAGGAATCGGTCTACCCGGTTCTCACGCCGATGGCGGTTGATTCCTCCCGCCCGTTCCCGCTTATTCACAATAAATCGTTAAATATCGCCGCGCTGGTCCGCAAGAAAAAGGGAGACGGCGAGCTGGAATTTGCGATGGTCTGCGTGCCGGGCGGGCTTCCACGCGTGGTGGAGCTGCCGTGCCAGGAGGGCAAATCTATCATTTATCTGGAAGAAGTCATCGAGCGGAACATCGACAAATTGTTCTTAAATTATGATATTATCAGCTGTCATCCGTTCCGTGTCATGCGAAATGCCGATCTGAGCATCGACGAGGATGAGGCGGAGGATCTGCTCAAGGAGATCGAGCAGAAGCTCAAGAAACGCCAGTGGGGCGAGGTCATCCGCCTGGATATCGAGAAAAAGGCGGATAAGCGCCTCTTAGACATCCTCAAAAAGGAGCTGCACGTTGGCGGGCACGCGATCTATGAGATTGACGGGCCGCTTGATCTGACCGTCCTCATGAAGGTGTTTGGTCTGCCGGGCTTTGATGAATTTAAGACACCGCCGTACACGCCGCAGCCGGTTCCGGCGCTGATGAATGAGGATGATATTTTTGCCAATATCCGCGAAGGCGATATACTGCTGACCCACCCGTTTGAGACCTTTGAGCCGGTCGTCAATTTTATCAAGAAAGCTGCCCGTGACCCGGAGGTGCTGGCGATCAAGCAGACACTCTACCGTGTCAGCGGCAACTCCCCGATTATCGCGGCGCTCGCCGAAGCGGCGGACAATGGAAAACAGGTGTCGGTTCTGGTTGAGCTGAAAGCCCGTTTTGACGAGGAAAACAATATTCTCTGGGCGAAGATGCTGGAAAAAGCCGGCTGCCACGTTATCTACGGTCTGCTGGGGCTGAAAACACACAGTAAGATCACGCTGGTGGTGCGCCGCGAGGAAGAGGGCATCCGCCGCTACGTCCATCTGGGAACTGGAAATTACAACGATTCGACGGCAAAACTCTACACCGACTGCGGTCTTTTAACCTGTGATCCGCTGATCGGTGAGGATGCGACTGCAGTCTTTAACATGCTGTCGGGTTATTCGGAGCCGCTTGGCTGGAACAAGCTGTCGCTGGCGCCGCTGTGGCTGCGCGGACGTTTTCTGCGCCTGATCCAGCGGGAAACGCGCAACGCCCGCGAAGGTATTCCAGCGCGGATCGTGGCAAAGATGAACTCCCTGTGCGACCGTGAGATCATTGCGAGTCTTTACGAGGCGTCCAATGCGGGGGTAAAAATACAACTCATCGTCCGCGGCATCTGCTGTCTGCGCGCCGGGATTCCGGGATTAAGCGAGAATATAACGGTCTGCTCGATCGTTGGAAATTTTCTTGAGCACAGCCGTATTTTCTACTTCGAGAACGACGGTGAACCGCAGATTTTCATGGGAAGTGCCGACTGGATGCCGCGAAACCTCGACCGTCGTGTGGAGATTCTCTTCCCGGTTGAGGATGAGAAGCTGAAAGCACGCATCTGTCACATCTTAGAGGTACAGCTTGCCGACAATGTCAAGGCGCAGTACCTGAGACCGGACGGAACCTACGCTAAACGCAACCGCCGCGGCAAAGAGCCGGTCTGCGCGCAGGATACCTTCTGTGCGGAGGCAGTACAGGCGGCGAAGGAGGCTGGAAAAAAGCAGGACCCGGCGGCGATGAGGGTGTTTATTCCGCTGGAACAATAAAGAAATTGCAGTTCGCGGATAAGCAAAATTCTCCAAAAATGTAATAAATTTTTAAAGCATAAATCCTCCCCATATGGTAAACTGGAAACAGGTATATTCGTCTGGTATTTCGCATAGAGATACCGGGAACCTGCATTACATATGAGGGAGGTTTTTTTATGTCTGAAATACACGTTCTGGTGGTGGATGATGAGAAAGAGATTGCCGATCTGGTGGAGATTTATCTGGTCAGTGATGGTTATAAAGTATATAAAGCATCCAATGCGTTAGAGGGATTGGAGATTCTGGAGAAGGAGACGATTCATCTGGTGCTTCTCGATATCATGATGCCGGGCATGGATGGGATGGAGATGTGCAGAAAGATCAGAGAGACGAACAACATTCCGATTATCATGCTGAGCGCGCGCTCAGCGGATCTGGATAAGATTCTGGGACTGGGAACGGGCGCCGATGATTATGTGACCAAACCGTTTAACCCGCTGGAGCTGACGGCGCGCGTCAAATCACAGCTTCGCCGCTACACGCAGTTAAATCCGCAGAGCGGTGCAGGAAACCAGGTTAAAAATGAGATCTCGATCAAGGGACTCACGATCAACAAAGATAATCATAAAGTGACGGTGTACGGCGAGGAGATCAAGCTGACGCCGATCGAATTTGACATTCTGTATCTACTGGCATCCAATCCGGGGCGGGTCTTCAGCACCGATGAAATCTTTGAGAAGGTGTGGAATGAGAAAGTCTACGAGGCAAATAACACAGTTATGGTACATATCAGACGGCTTCGCGGCAAGATGAAGGAGGACACCCGACAGAACAAGATCATTACAACGGTCTGGGGGGTAGGATACAAAATTGAAAAATAAAAAAGATATGAGTCGCCGATTCCGGACACGGATGGTCATGAACATCGTTTACAGCACCGTGGTGGCATGCCTGGTGGAGGTGTTTCTGATTGCCAATGTTTCGATGATCAGCAGCTATCTGCGGGAGACGCGGTACCGGGATTCTTTTTTCCTGCGCCTGACGGAGACAGAGACACTGATGGCATTTGTTTATCTTCTGTCGGGCATCGCGATCTTCTCAGTCACTTTTTTTGCCCTCCAGGAGCGGTCCATGCGCTATATCAGCCGGATCTCGTCCGCGATTCAGAATATTTCCGAGGGCGATTTGAATACGGCGATCGAGGTGCGGGGCGACGACGAGTTTACGGCGATGGCGGTCAATTTAAATAAGATGGTCGGGGATATCCGGAATCTGATGGACAAGGAGAGAGAGTCGGAGCGGACCAAGAATGAACTGATTACCAATGTGGCACATGACCTGCGGACACCGCTTACCTCGATCATCGGCTATCTTGAACTTCTGTCCGGCAAGGTGGAGATTCCTGCAGAAATGCAGAAAAAATATATTGATATTGCCTATGCAAAATCGAAACGTCTGGAAAAACTGATCGAAGATTTGTTTGGTTTTACTAAAATGAATTATGGAAAAGTGGCAATGCACGTGTCGAAGGTGGACATTGTCAAACTGCTCAGCCAGCTGTTGGAGGAATTTTATCCGAGCTTCAAGGACAAAAACCTCTCCTACGAGCTGCAGAGCAATGTCCCGGGCAAGGTTATCACGGCAGACGGAAATCTTCTGGCGCGCCTCTTTGACAACCTGATCAATAACGCGATCAAATACGGTGCGGACGGAAAACGGGTGCTGGTGCAGATTCATGCGGAGGAAGAGGTCGTGACCGTCTCGGTGACGAACTACGGCTACGTGATTCCGGCGGACGAGCTGCCTCTTTTATTTAATAAATTCTACCGCGTGGAACAGTCGCGATCGACCAACACGGGCGGCACAGGGTTAGGTCTGGCGATCGCCAAAAATATTGTCGATATGCACGGCGGCACGATTCAGGTAACGAGCGATCTGAATGGAACGGTGTTTACGGTGCGCCTGCGGACGAATTTTGACATCAACAGGGAAAATTTCCAGATGCCGTAAAGGCGAGTGTGGGAAAGAACCGATAGTACATTAGAAAGATAGGGAGAGAAAGGATGCAGAAAAAGAGGGGAATACAGTTCTTTTTTGCGATATTGATCGGATGGATGGCACTATTCTGCCTTCCTGCAGGGTACGCATATGCCTCACAGAAGGAAGCAGATGCGCCGCTGTCGATGGATGTTTCCTATGGATTTGACAATACAGCAAAGAGTGACCGTTACCTTCGGGTAACGGTCCTTCTGAATAATGATACAGCGCCGTTTGAGGGAACGCTGGAGTTCCTGACCGCGCAGTCCAGTCTGGAGGCGTACCAGTATTCCTATCCGTTATCATTGGCAGCGGGGGAGAAGTTTGAACAAGAATATTATATCCCGCTGGGTGTGCGGGCGGATCAGATGTTTGTATCGGTACAGGATGTAAACGGGAAAACGGTCATCCGGAAACGTCTGAAACTTGGTTCTGAGGAGGACGTTGCGGAGAGTTATATCGGAATTTTGACGGATACGCCGGAGGCACTTTCTTATTTAGACGGCGCGGGCATCCGATATGGGACGATTCGGACGCGGGCGGTTTTTCTGGATGCCGAGCAGGCACCGGATGACCGGCTGGGTTACGATCCGCTGGATCTGGTAATTGTGTCTGGATTTGACCTGGATTCGCTCAGCGATGTCCAATATGAGGCGCTGCGGCGCTGGGTGGAAGACGGCGGTACGATCCTCTTTGGCGGCGGTGTGGATTATGCGAGAAATTATGGCAGGTTTGCAGAGAAGGTGCTGGAGCCGCCGTATCTGGATGCAGTAACCGTTCCGGTCAGTCTGGGCGGGGAGACGGCACCGGGCGAGCAGACGGGGGAGATCCAGGCAGAATGCGTCGATGTGAACCTGAAGAACGGCAGCACTCTGCTGGCGGGGGAAGTGTTCCCGCTGTTATCCCATACGAACTGCAAACAGGGGCGGATCGTGGCAGCTGCCTTTTCGATGGATGCGATTAGCGATTTGTGTCTGACCAATCCATCCTCATTTGAAAAGCTGTATACGCTGGTGCTGGGAAGTGATACCGTGGACGAGCTGGCACAGGAGGATTACTACGGTTATTCGGGCTCGTATTTCAGCGTACAGGGGCTGGTCAACACCGGCAATGCGGGGCGGCTTCCGAAGGTTGCGGCATATACGGTGATCGTGGTGGTCTATCTGCTTTTGATCGGTCCGGGCATCTATTTCTACTTAAAAAAGCGCGGAATTTACCGGTATTATCTGCCGGCGGTGACACTGGGGGCGTTTTTGTTTACCGGCATTATTTATGCGCTGGGCGTAAAGACACGCTTCCGGGAGCCGTTTGTGACGTATGCGTCGATTCTGGATACCTCGGGAGAAGAGGCGGAAGAAGCCACTTATATGAACATCCGAAGCCCTTATAACAAGCCGTATTCGGTGAGCTTAAAGCCGGGCTATGAGGTGCGCCCGATGACGCGCAGTTACTATTACGATGCGGTTTCGGCGGTGCGCTTTACCGGTGAGGAAGAGTATCATACGAACTTTGTTTATCAGCCGGATCGGGTTGAAATTAAAATGCGGGATACGGTCGCATTTTCACCGAATCTGTTTACCCTGCGTCGTGAGCTGGAGAAAACGGACGCGATGGGCGTTCAGGGAAATATTTCCTATTTTGACGGCGTGGTGTCGGGAACGGTAAAAAACTGTTTTGAGGAACCGCTGGAGAATGCGGCTTTGCTCATCAATGGGAAAGCGGTGCTGCTGGGAAGTTTAGAGCCTGGGCAGACGATTTCTCTGGATGGAAAGGAAACCTGCAATTATCCGGTCAGCTATTCGTATGCGGCAGCACAGATGGTAACCGGGGCGGATCAGTATGAGAAAGCGGAGATTGAGGATCCGGACTATTTAAAGGCGCAGGAGCGGACGAGACTTTTGAGCTTCTATCTGGATTCAGGCGCGGGGCGCAATCCGTCCGAGGTGTGTCTGGTGGCATTTTCAACCCGGAAGCTCCAGGGAGAGGAAGATTTTCTGGCGGATGCGAGGACACTTCGGGAAGGATTTTGCATGGTGACCGAGTCAATCCCGCTGAACCGTGAAAAAGACGGAAAACTTTACCGTTCGGCGCTTGAGGAAGATCCAACGGTGCTCGCCGGAAATTATGAGGCGGCGTACAACACAATGTATAGCGGGGAAACAGCGGAGGCTGCGACGGTCGAATATTCGCTGGGAAGTGACCTTGTCATTGAAAAGCTTACGTTTGAGACTCTGTCACCGCGATTTTCGGAAAATCCGCTCTATCCGTATATGTCATCCTTCTCCGGAAGCATGTATTTCTATAACTATGAGACCGGGCGCAATGACCGGATCGAGCTGAAATCAGAGTATTCGGCAAAGGAGCTTTCGCCGTACCTGTCTCCGTCGAACACATTGACCGTCAAATATGTGCCGGAACAGACGGGAGAGTATGGCTGGGAAAGCCAGCTTCCAAGAATCTATGTCGTAGGGAGGAGAGAGTGATGTTGACGATTAAAAACCTCAGAAAACGATATGGTAATTTTCAAGCGCTGGATGGGCTGAATCTGGAGGTCGCGGACGGGGAACTCTTTGGATTCGTGGGTCCCAATGGGGCAGGCAAGACGACGACGCTCAAGATTCTTGCGGGACTTCTCGTTCCCGATGAGGGCGAGGTGGAGATCGGCGGACTGGATGTTTACTCAGACGGAAAAGAACTCCGGCGGCGGATCGGCTATGTGCCGGATTTCTTCGGAGTATATGATAACCTGAAAGTATCGGAATATATGGAATTTTTTGCATCCTGCTACGGAATTACGGGGCTGCAGGCGCGGACGCGCTGCCATACGCTTCTGGAACAGGTGCGGCTGGAAGATAAAGAGGACTTTTTCGTGGACGGGCTTTCGAGAGGTATGAAGCAGCGCCTCTGTCTGGCGCGGGCGCTCATCCACGATCCGGATCTTCTGATCCTGGATGAACCGGCTTCCGGGCTGGATCCGCGCACCCGGGTGGAGTATACGGCGATTCTGAAAGAACTGCGCGATCAGGGAAAAACGCTGCTCGTCAGCTCACATATTTTATCGGAATTGTCAGAGCTTTGTACCTCGATCGGCATCATTGAGCAGGGAAGAACGGTTCTGCAGGGCAGCATGGATCAGATTTTTGAGCGGATCAACTCGTCCAATCCGCTTCTGATCTCAATTTTCAGCCAGAAAGAAAAGGCGCTTGCGATCCTGAAAAGCCATCCTTGCGTGCAGACGATCGCGGTGCAGGGGATGAATCAAGCTGGGCTTTTTGGGGGATCGGCAGGATGAGGCGCTGCTTTTGCAGCAGCTTATCGATGCGGATGTGATGGTCAGCAGCTTTATGCGCGAGAAGGGAAGCCTGGAATCACTGTTTATGCAGATCACAGGACATGAAGAAGAGAGGGCGGTGCTGAAACATGAGATGGAATCCGGTATTTAGGAGGGAAATGACAGTCGGAAGCCGCAGCATCCGCATGATGGCGATTCTGTTTGTTTTTAACAGTATTCTGGCGGCGGTGGCGCTGTTTAATATGTATTCGGTGGCGGAACAGGTCAGGACGACGGCGGAGATCCAGTATTCGCAGTTTCTGGATCTCTACACGTTCGTCTCCTCGATCGAATTTATCATGCTGCTTTTCATCATGCCGGCGCTGACTGCCAGCAGTATCAGCGGCGAGCGGGAACGCCAGACGCTGGAACTGATGCTGACGACCACGATGGAGCCGCGTGACATGGTGCTTGGAAAACTGGCGTCCTCGCTGGTGACGATGCTGGTGCTGGCGGTCTCGGCGCTTCCGGTACAGGCGCTCGTATTTGTCTACGGGGGCGTTACGCTGCAGGACATCGGGATGCTGTTCCTGTGCCACGGCGTTGTGGCAATTTTAACGGGTAGTATCGGGATCTTTTTATTCATCGGTGCTGCGCCGCTCGACGGTATCGACCGTCTGCTCCTATGTGACGGTGGTGGCGCTGACGGCGGGAACGATGGCAGTCAATCTGTTTGCATACCGGATGGCGCTCCGGGCGGCAAATTCGTATGCATCTAATCTCAATGCATCGGAAATGGCAAGTTCCGGCATTTTACGCTATCTCTTTTTTTCAATCCGGCTGTCTCGTTTTATAATGTAATTAACGGACAGGCGGGAAGCGGTGACATGAGAAAATGGTTCGAGCCGCTGTTCGGCGTATTTCCAGACAATGCGATCACAGCACACTGGACGGCGTGCAGCCTGATTTTGCAGTGTATACTGGCGATGGTGCTGATCGCGGCAGCAATCTGGGCGATCACGCCGGGAAAATGGAATCGGCATGGGAAAAATAAAGGGAAGGATAACCGATAGATAGAAAAAGCAGAAAAACAGAGAAACTATGAATTTGGACAAGGAGGCAGAGAGTATGGGAATTATCAGAGCAGCGGCACACGCGGTCGGCGGCGGGCTGGCAGATCAGTGGCTGGAAGTGATTGAACCGGAAAATATGGGGGAACAGACCGTATTTTCAGCGGGTGTGCAGACACGCCGCGGGGAGAACCGGAAGAGAACGCCGGAAACGGTGTCCAATGGTTCTGTGATCCATGTGTACCCGAATCAGTTTATGATGCTGGTGGACGGCGGTAAGGTCGTTGATTATACAGCGGAAGAGGGCTATTATACAGTGCAGAATTCATCCCTGCCGTCTCTGTTTAACGGACAGTTCGGCGATGCGCTGAAAGAATCCTTCAACCGTGTGCGTTATGGCGGACAGACGCCGTATGCACAGAAGGTCTACTATATTAATCTCCAGGAGATCAAGGGAATCAAGTTCGGCACACGGACGCCGATCAACTATTTTGATTTATTCTATAATTCCGAGCTGTTTCTGCGCGCACATGGAACTTACTCCATCAAGATCACGGATCCATTGAAATTTTATGCGGAGGCTATTCCGAAAAATCAGGATCAGGTGGAGATTGATTCCATCAATGAGCAGTATTTAGCGGAGTTCCTGGAAGCGCTGCAGACCTCGATCAACCAGATGTCGGCGGATGGTGTGCGGATTTCCTTTGTAGCCTCCAAAGGCAGGGAACTGGGACGATATATGGCGGAGACGTTGGATGAAGAGTGGAACCGTCTGCGTGGCATGGAGATCCAGTCAGTCGGTATCGCCAGCATTTCCTATGATGAAGAATCGCAGAAACTCATCAATATGCGGAATCAGGGCGCGATGCTCGGCGACCCGTCGGTGCGCGAGGGGTATGTACAGGGCGCGATGGCACGCGGCTTTGAGGCAGCCGGTTCTAACGGAAGCGGTGCGATGGCAGGCTTCATGGGAATGGGCGCCGGCATGAACTTCGGCGGCGGATTTATGGGCGCCGCATCGGCGTCCAACCTGCAGCAGATGCAGATGCAGCAGGCGGCGCGGCAGGGATATGCGGCACCGCAGGGCGGCTCTGCGCCGGGGCAGGCGAATGGAGCGCCGCAGGGTGGTTATGCACAGCAGCCGGGACAGATGAATGCGGCACCACAGGGCGGCTATGCACAACCGGCAGGACAGAACGCAGCGCCGCAGGGCAGTGCGGCAGCTCCGGCGGAATCCTGGACTTGTGAGTGCGGCAATGTCAACCACGGAAAGTTCTGCTCCGAGTGCGGCAAGCCAAGACCAGCCGGTCCGTGGACCTGCAGCTGCGGAACGGTCAATACAGGTAAGTTTTGTTCCGAATGCGGAAAACCGAGGTCATAGGGCGTATGGAGATACAATCATATAAGTGTCCAAACTGCGGCGGCGGGCTGGTGTTTGATCCGAAGACGCAGAAATTTAAATGTGAATACTGCCTCTCAGCGTTTACGGAAGAGACGTTGAAAGAGATGGAAGAGGTAGCCAGAAAGTCAGAGGAAGCTTCGAAGCCGGGTGGAATGCCGGAAGCGGAAAAGATAGAGAGCCAGAAGCAGGCGGAGTCTAAGATGGTTCTCTATACCTGCCCGAGCTGCGGCGCGGAGATTGTGGCACAGGAGACGACGGCGTCCACGTACTGCTGTTACTGTCACAATCCGGTGGTTCTTTCGGGAAGTCTGGACGGTAAATACCGCCCGGACGGTCTGATTCCGTTTGAGATCGACAAGAAAAAGGCAAAAGAAATTTTTAAAAACTGGATTCAGAAGAAAAAGTATGTGCCGGATGATTTCTACTCGCCGCGTCAGATGGAGTATCTGGAGGGAATTTATTATCCATATTGGATGTATAGCTGCCAGGTATCCGGTGAGATGCAGGCGGAGGCGCTGCGGAAACGCGTGACGGTGGCGGGGGAGATCGAGTATATCGAGACGAGCCGTTACCATCTGGAGAAAAAGGCGGAGCTTCCTATCAAGGATGTGGCGCGCAACGCGTTAAAGCAGGCGGACCGCAGCCTTGCCGAGACCGTGCTTCCGTTTGATATGAAGAAGCTGCGCCCGTTTCAGGCAGGCTATTTTCTGGGATTTAGAGCGGAGCGGCGCGACCGGGAAAAGGAAGAATTTACACAGGAGATTGAGCAGGAGATCAAGCAGTATACGAGAGAATCCCTGCAAAATAGCGTCTCCGGCTACGATCATGTGGATATCCGGAATCATCGGGAGACCATCACGGGGGAAAAATGGAACTATGCCATGCTTCCGGTGTGGATGATGACCTATCCGGATCCGAAGAGCGGTCAGATGTACTATTTTGCGATGAATGGGGAAAATGGAAAGGTCTGCGGCGTCCTGCCGGTTGATTCGAAAAAACTGGTGCGCCTGTTTTTGACGATTTTCATTCCTGTGTTTGTACTTTTGCTGCTGGGAGGATACCTGATATGATAGAGAATCAAAATGCGGAGTCACACAGAAAAAGAAGAAATATGGACGGCTGAAAGGTTTTATATGCTTCTTTGTTGCAGCATTTATTTCATTTTCACAGGTCAGCCCTATATGGGCGGCGGAAGGCACGCGTCTTCGACGAGGCGGGACTGTTCAGTGCGGAAGAAGTGCAGGAGCTGGAGACACGGATCGATGAGGTGCGTGATTCACAGGATGCCGATCTGGCGGTACTGACAGTCGAGGACGCACAGGGAGAATCGGCGGAAAGCTATGCCGATGATTTTTATGACACTCACGGACTGGGCGTCGGGGACGATGCGAGTGGTATTCTGCTTTCGATCGATATGGACAACCGGGAGATATACGTTTCTACCACCGGGTATGCGATGAAAGTGCTGACGGATGCGCGGGTAGAGAAGGTGCTGGATGCGGCATATGACAGCGTGGCGGATGGAAACTATGCGGAAGGCGCGCTGGGGGCGATCGACAGCATCGAAAATTATCTGGAGATGGGCGTTCCGGCGGGACAGTATACGCAGGTGCGCGAGGAGAAAAAACATTCCCTGGAATGGTATGAGGTGCTGTTTGCGGCGGTCGCGGCTGCAATCGTGGCGGCACTCCCGTGCTTTTCGGTGATGCGCCAGTATAAGATGCAGAAAGAACACCGCCAGTCGCTGGGTTTCCATATGGCATACCGGGCGGACAGTGCGCTGCATTTTGTCCAAAATGAGGAGCAGTTTGTAAACCGGTCGGTAGTGACCAGACGGATTCCGAAAAATCCGGGTCCGGGCGCTTCGGCCGGTTCGGCTGGAAGGACGACCATACATCAGGGCAGCAGCGGAAGGATGCACGGCGGCGGAGGCAGAAAGTTTTAATTGATACAATTTCGTGTGGAAGGCGGATGAATGATATATGACAATCCTGATGACAGGCTTATGTGAGAAAGGTGCAGACCAGATCTGGAAACAGTGTAACGATGCGATGTACGCCCAGGGAGTTACCTGGCTGGAAGAGGCGGCATATGCGGGCGATGCAGAAGCATGGTTCTTTTAGGACACTGTTACAGCTGGGGGGACGGGGCTGTCGGGTTCAATGAGAAAAAGCGTATGAATGTTACCTGCGGGGGGCTTCGGCGGGAAGTGCCCGGGCAGTGTTAGGAGCGCTGCGCGCCGGTCAGTATGACGAACAGATGAAGCAGTCGGCACGTTATTCCATCGAGGAAAGTTACCGTCAGGTGCGGGATGCCGCTGAGATGGGCGATGTCTATGCCGCGTGGCAGATGGGCGAGGCAGTTGAGTGGGAAGATCTGGCCGATTATATGCCGCAGACTGAGAGCGCCCGCGAGCAGTGCCTCTTCTGGTACGAACGGGCGGCGGACGGCGGCATTATCCCGGCGATGGTTAAGATGGGAAAATGCTGCCAGAATGGTACATACCGGGAAAAAGATGAAAAAGAGGCACTTCGCTGGGCGAATCAGTGCGCCGCCAGCGGGGAGGTCTGGGGACTCTTCCAGATGGGGGAACATTACCGCCAGGAAGAAGACTGGGAAGCTGCATTCCAATATGACTATGCGGCAGCAAAGCAGGGGTCTTCCCGCGCCATGCTGTATCTGGGGCAGATGTATTTAAATGGACAGGGCACAGAGCGCGATATCCAGGCGGCCGTCCAGGCGCTGGAAGGAGCCGCGGCGCGGAACGAGGCGGAGAGCTTTGAAGAACTTGGAAATCTGTTTTATCAGGATGAGCTGGTGGAGCGCGATGATGAAAAAGCGTTTTACTGGTATGGAAAAGCATATGCGGCAGGCATCAAAGAGGCGGCGCTTCCGTTAGCCCGCCTGTATCTGCGCCCGTCCGATGAGCAGGACACTGTCCGGGCAGAAAAACTTCTGCGGGAGGCAGCTGGGATCGAGACGGACGGACAGGCAAGTCTGGCGCTTGGAAATATCTATCGGGATGGTCTGAACGGCGAGATTGATATGAAGCAGGCAGTTTCCTGGTACGAAAAGGGCGCTTCGCAGGGAAATCCAGAGTGCATGGAGATTCTTGGATGCCTGTATTTCCAGGGCGAAGAAGGAGTAGACCGCGATTATGCAAAAGCATTTGAGTGGCTGAACCGGTGCGAAGAAGCTGGAAGTCTGCAGTCTGCATCCAAGTTAGGCTATCTCTATATGAAGGGAGAAGGCTGCACCGCCGATGAAAATAAGGCGAAGGAGCTTTTTGAGCGGGCTGCACAGACGGAATGTGACGGATATGCACTCTATGAGCTTGGATTTATCTACGAACGGAAAAATGAATCCCCGGAAGATCTCGAGCGGGCGGCACAGTGCTACCAGAAGGCGATCGAGATGGGAAATGAGAGTGCTTCACGGCGGTTTTCCCATTTTAAGAAGGGATTGTTTGGGCGCTGGAAGATCACGTATTAAGGGGGGAATTTTTCTTGCGCTGTGCCATAAAGTATGATAGAATTTTTAACTAAAGTGAGCAGGGGATCCCGTAACTTTGCGGGAGAACTGCAAAACCACACAGAACACTTACATGGCAGAAAGTTTGACTCCGGCATCCTTTGCAAAGATGGGGACGACGGGGAAAGATAAAAAGAGAGGATGAAAATCATGGCAATCAATTACAGCAGTACCCGTGGCGGTGAAAACAACGTAACGGCTTCGATGGCGATCTTAAAGGGACTGGCAGCAGACGGCGGCCTGTTCATGCCGGATCATATCCCGGCGTTAGATTGCAGCCTGGAAGAATTATCCCATAAAACATATCAGGAAGTAGCTTATGCAGTTATGAAGCAGTTCCTGACTGATTTCACGGAGGAAGAGCTGAAAACCTGTATCGAGCGCGCTTACGACAGTAAGTTTGATACGGAAGAGATTGCGCCGCTTGTCAAAGCAGACGGAGCATATTATCTGGAGCTGTTCCACGGAAGCACGATTGCCTTCAAGGATATGGCGCTCTCGATCCTGCCGCATCTGATGACCGTATCGGCGAAGAAGAACCATGCGGAGAACACGATCGTGATCCTGACCGCAACCTCCGGCGATACCGGAAAGGCAGCGATGGCTGGTTTTGCAGACGTTGAGGGAACCAGAATTATCGTATTTTACCCGAAGGACGGCGTCAGCCGTGTGCAGGAGCTGCAGATGCTGACCCAGAAGGGCGCGAACACAAGCGTTGTCGGTATTTCCGGAAACTTTGATGATGCACAGAGCGGTGTCAAGAAAATCTTCGGTGACAAAGAATTTGCCAAAGAATTAGCAGGCAGAGGCTATCAGCTCTCTTCCGCAAACTCCATCAACATCGGTCGTCTCGTACCACAGGTTGTGTACTATGTATATGCGTATGCAAAACTGCTTGAAAACGGCGAGATCGAGAACGGTGAGAAGATCAATGTAACCGTTCCGACCGGAAACTTCGGCAATATCTTAGCGGCTTATTTTGCAAAACAGATGGGTGTGCCGATCGACAAGCTGATCTGCGCGTCCAATGACAATAAAGTTCTGTATGACTTCTTTAAGACAGGCGTATATGACAAGAACCGTCCATTCATCCTGACCTCTTCCCCGTCGATGGATATTCTGATTTCCAGCAACCTGGAACGTCTGATTTATCTCTCCACCGGCTGCGATGCGGAGGAGACCAAGAAACGCATGGAAGAGCTTTCGAAGGATGGCAAATATTCGGTTACCGACGAGATGCGTGCGCGCATGGCAGGATTTTGTCGGCGGTTATGCCGATCAGGCGGCAAATGCAGCCGAGATCAAGCGTCTCTACGATGAGACCGGTTATATGATCGATACGCATACCGGCGTTGCATCCTGTGTATACCATAACTATGGAAGGAGACAGGCGATACCAAGAAGACAGTTATCGCATCGACGGCAAGCCCATATAAATTCTCCCGCAGCGTCATGGAGGCAATCTTCGGCAGCGAAGAAGGCAAGGGCGAGTTCGAGCTTATCGATGAGATGGAGAAAGCATCCGGTGTGAAGATCCCGCAGGCGATCGAGGAGATCCGCAAGGCAGAGATCCGTCACAACCGCCAGTGCAAGCCGGAGGAGATGGAGAAGACCGTTTCGAGATTTTACAGTAAAAGTTACAAAATATTAAAATAATTGCCTGTTATTTTTTTGACAGGCTAGGCAAATACTGAATTATGGTATATAATAGACTCTGGTTAGATCAAAAAAGAGACAACGAGGAGGTTTGTATATGTTAGTTAGTGCGAAGGAAATGCTTCAGAAGGCAAGAGATGGCAAATATGCGGTTGGTCAGTTCAACATCAACAATCTTGAATGGACCAAAGCGATTTTACTGACGGCACAGGAGCAGAACTCACCGGTTATCTTAGGTGTATCTGAGGGCGCCGGCAAGTATATGACTGGCTTTAAGACAGTATCTGCGATGGTAAAAGCGATGATCGAAGAGCTGAACATCACGGTTCCGGTTGCGCTGCATCTGGATCACGGCACCTACGAGGGCTGCTACAAATGCATCGATGCTGGATTTTCTTCCATCATGTTTGACGGCTCCCATTACCCGATCGCCGAGAACGTAGAGAAACCAAAGAATTAGTCAAAGTCTGCGCGGAGAAAGGTACTTTCTCTGGAGGCTGAGGTTGGTTCCATCGGCGGCGAGGAAGATGGCGTGATCGGTATGGGCGAGTGCGCAGATCCGAACGAGTGCAAGGCGATTGCAGACCTCGGAGTTGATATGCTGGCAGCAGGTATCGGCAATATCCACGGCAAATATCCGGCAAACTGGCCAGGCTTAAGCTTTGAGACGCTGGCAGCCGTAAAAGAAAAAGTAGGCGATATGCCGCTGGTTCTTCACGGTGGTACAGGTATTCCGGATGATATGATCAAGAAAGCCATTTCCTTTAGGTGTAGCGAAGATTAATGTAAATACTGAGTGCCAGCTGGCATTTGCAGAGGCAACCCGCCAGTATATCGAGGCTGGTAAGATGACCGGACTGCAGGGATGTACATTTCGCAACGCTTGGATATACATACCGGCGGTCCGGTCTGTTTTCATATTAATGTGAGGGATTGAATGAGCGAGATTATCAACGTACCGGAAATTTTCGGAAAAAATGTGTTTAATGACAAGGCGATGCAGGAACGCCTTCCGAAAAGTGTTTACAAAAAACTGAAGAAAACCATTGAAGACGGAGCTGAGCTGGATCCGTCCATCGCAGATGTTGTCGCACACGCGATGAAAGACTGGGCGATCGACGCGGTGCGACGCATTATTCCCATTGGTTTCAGCCGCTGACCGGCATCACGGCAGAAAAACATGATGCGTTTATCTCCGTACCGGATTCCAACGGACGCGTTATCATGGAGTTTTCCGGTAAAGAGCTGATTAAGGGCGAGCCGGATGCATCCTCGTTTCCGTCGGGCGGACTTCGTTCCACCTTTGAGGCACGCGGCTATACAACCTGGGATTGTACATCACCGGCATTTCTGCGGGAAGATACGCTGGGCGTGACACTCTACATACCGACTGCATTCTGTTCGTACCGCGGCGAAGCACTGGATAAGAAGACACCGCTGCTGCGTTCCATGCAGGCAATCAACGAGCAGGCACTCCGGATTCTCCGCCTGTTTGGAAATACGACTTCCCACCGTGTGATTCCGTATGTGGGACCGGAGCAGGAGTATTTTCTGGTTGATAAGAACAAATATTTACAGAGAAAAGACCTGATCTACACCGGTCGTACCCTGTTTGGCGCGATGCCGCCGAAAGGGCAGGAGATGGATGATCACTATTTTGGAAGCATCCGTCCGAGAGTCGGTGCATTCATGAAAGAGTTAAATGAGACACTGTGGCGTCTGGGTGTCAGTGCAAAGACACAGCACAACGAAGTTGCACCAGCACAGCATGAATTAGCACCAACCTATTGTCAGGTCAATCTGGCAGTCGATCACAACCAGATGGTCATGGAGGCGATGAAGCGTGTCGCAGGACATCACGGTCTGACCTGTCTGCTGCATGAGAAACCATTTGACGGAATCAATGGTTCTGGTAAGCACAACAACTGGTCCCTGACGAGCGACGACGGCATCAACATGATGAATCCGGGCGAGACGCCGCACGAAAATGTACAGTTCCTTCTGGTTCTGGCGTGCATCATGAAAGCAGTTGACAGACACGCGGATCTGCTGCGCGAGTCCACCGCGATTCCGGGCAATGATCATCGTCTGGGTGCGGCAGAGGCGCCGCCAGCGATCATCTCTATTTTCCTGGGCGAGCAGCTGGAGGATGTTATCGACCAGTTGTGCAGCACGGGCGAAGCCGCACATTCTAAGCAGGGCGAGGTACTTCAGACGGGAGTTGCGACACTTCCGGATTTCGTCAAGGATGCAACCGACCGCAACCGTACTTCACCGTTTGCGTTTACCGGTAATAAATTCGAGTTCCGTATGGTTGGTTCTTCGGATTCTGTTTCATCTCCGAACGTCGTGCTCAACACGATCGTGGCAGAGGCGTTTAAAGAGGCTGCGGACGAATTGGAAAACAGCGATGATTTTGACAGCGCAGTCCATGATATGATCAAGCGTCTGTTTGCAGAGCACCGCCGTATCATTTTCAGCGGAAATGGTTATTCTGAGGAATGGGTTAAAGAGGCAGAGCGCCGTGGACTCCCGAACCTGAAAGCAGGTATCGATTCTGTCGAGGCAATCCGGACAGAGAAAGCGATCAAGCTCTTTGAAGAATTTGGCGTGTACACCCGACCGAGCTGGAATCCCGCGCCGAGATTGAGTATGAGGCATATTCCAAGACCGTCAACATCGAGGCAAAAGACGATGATCGACATGGCGGGCAAGCAGATCATCCCGGCGGTTGTCAAATATACGACCCAGCTTGCTTCCTCCCTGACAGCCGTACGGACTGCCTGTGAGGAAGCCGATGTCAGTGTCCAGAAAGAACTGCTTTTAGAGACCTCTGATAAACTCTCAGAGATGAAGGTGGCATTGGCGGCACTCAAAGATATCCTGGCAAAGGCATCTGCGATCAAGGATAACAAAGAAAAAGCATTTGCCTATCTGCATGAGGTATGCCCGGCGATGGTAGCTCTCCGTAAACCGGCAGACGAGCTGGAAATGCTGGTAGATAAAGAGTTATGGCCGTTCCCGAGTTATGGGGATTTGGTGTTTGAGGTGTAGGCAGCTTTTAGAAGGTATGATTTTAATTAAAAAGATTTTGACCATCGATATAGGCTATGAATCGTTGGTCAAAAATCTTTTTAACAACACTATATATTTTGCAAATACGGTTTATTTCCGTCCAGGACCCTGCGTCTGTCCCTCCTGAATCGTATCGCCCTGATTGGAGGTAAATCCGTTAATCCGTTTATCGGACGAATTTGACGAAGAGCCTGACGAGCTGGAGCTTGATGTCGTCGGTGCGGTGTAAGTCGTGCCGTTGCTGTAGATGCGGCTTGGTACATTGCCGGTATCGCTGGTGGAACTGCTGCTTGTCTGGTTTTTCGAAGAGCCTGACGAACTGGAAGTCCCGCCCGGCGTGGAAGTGGAGCTGCTGTAGCCGCTTCCAGGAATCGGAACGGTTGTGCCCGACGAAGAACCATTTGACGAGCTGGAGCTGTTGGAACTTCCCGGTGCAGTAAAACTGGTCGAAGGATCGGAACTATTCGAATTGTTGGTGTTACCTGAACTGGAAGTTCCTGAATTGGAAGTGTTCGAAGCCGTTCCGCTTGGCCCCGAAGTGCTGCTTGAAGAAGAACTGCCAGACGAAGTCCCTGTTCCCCTGTGAAGCACTTGGGTCAAAATAGCTGTCGCTCATGCCGGAGAGACTGGACGGTGGATTCTGGCACGCACCGCTCTTAGCAAAGGTGTATTTCACCGAATCAATCGTCAGGGTTGTGTTCGAAGCCATCTTACCGTTCTCATCCAGATAATAGTAGGTGCCGGATACCTTAATCCAGCCTTTCTGGCGGTGTCCGTACTCATTGAAATAGTACCAGGTGCCGTCGATCTGCTTCCAGCCGCGGCTCATATTGCCGTCTGTCTTGTCCATGTAGTAGGTGTTTCCGTTGCTGTCATTGAGCCAGCCGGTCAGCATCTTGCCCTCATGGAGATAGTAGTATTCATTTTTTTTTGATGAGCTGCCAACCGGTCAGCAGTTTTCCATTTTCGTCGAGATAATACCAGGTGCTGTTTACCTTCTGCCAGCCAGTCCGCATCGCCCCGTCCGTGCCGAAATAGTACCAGGTGCCGTTGTCCATCTTCTGCCAGTTGGTAAACATCCGTCCATCCTCACCCAGGTAATACCAGACCGTATCAAGCTGGAGCCAGCCCTTCTGCATCACACCGTACTGGTTAAAATAGTACCAGTAGTTGTTGATTTTCTGCCATTTGGTCATCATCTCGCCGCTCTGGTTGAAATAATACCAGGAGGAAGTGGATGAATCTGACGCCAACCGGTCACCATCTTGCCGGTCGATATAATAATATTTCTCTCCGATATGTACCCATCCGGTATGCTTCTGACCGTCGTCGGTCATGTAGTACCAGTAGTTTCCGTCCTTCAGCCATCCGGCCGCACGGCTCTGGGAAGAAGGAAGCAGCCCCATGGCACCGATCAGGCAGGCAAGCCCAAGCAGTTTTGCATATCTTTTCCGCATCGCGTATCCCCCTTGCAATGTGATTTATCGTTATCTATGATTACAGTAGAAATTAATATCAAAGATGTTGGGGTCAAAAGGCATTTTGACCCCTCTGATACCAGATTGCTCCGCACTATATGCTCCCCAATTTTCAAAAACATTCGTAATTCGCTCATTTTTCTTTGAAAAATGGCTACTTACTCATGTTTTTGGCGGGTCCCAAGGTCAAAAATTCTCCTGCAAGCAAGCTTGCGTCGAACTTGACCTTTTGACCCTGGTATCATATCAAATTACTTTATAAGTATAACATAGAAAAATGTAAAATACCTAACGGAAATATTACAATTTTAACAAGCCCTCGGAAACAATTTTTCGATAATAATTTTTCGCATACCGGTACATCACGATCGTGTAATCGCCAAATTCGCGCCCTTCCATACTCTTGAAGACCGCCCAGAGCGCCCACAGGAAACCGCCGAGCGCCGCATAGGCATACGTGATAAAGCGTTCCTCGTCTGATGGGGCGTGCTGGGAGGTATTCTTCCAGAAGGTGGTCAAGCTCTTCCTGTGAATAATATGAATAAATACTGCACATCGCAATATCAATGAGCGGATCGCACATGCCTGCATACTCCCAGTCGAAGACGCGGGAGCCGTCCGGCGAAACAGGAAATTGTCCGCAACCGAGTCAATATGGGATAGGCAGCAAGGACGTTCCAGTGTATCCAGTCCATCAGTTCATTCATCCGGAATGGTAGTCCTCGAACAGCTTTCCATGTCCGCGGCAGATCCTCTAAAAATCAATCCGTTCCCGAATGCGGAACGGCGGCCATCTCCGCAGCATCTCCATGCGGCGGCCATTCTTTGCATCTGCATTCCGAGCGCCCTCATAATACTGGGCGATCTTGTAGCCGGTTTTTCCGTCAAAATACAAAATATGTTCGGTAATGCCAAGCGGTGTGACCGCCTTGTAAACAGCCTCCTCCTCTTTTCGGTTAATCAGAAATTCTGTTCCCGGACCCGGAATGCGGCAGATATAATGTTTTCCATCCAGTTCAAACAGGAACGACTGGTTTGTCATACCAGATTTGAGACAGCGGATGTTGTGTATCGCTTCTTCTTTTACATTGAAAACGTGTGCGACCAGCTGCATGGCGGCATTGTCCGAATGATTCTGATATTTCGGATCAAACAGGCGCAGTTCTTCCAGGTTTTCAAACTCATAGACCTGATCCGCCGGCTGGCAGTTCATCGAAAAAAATCCAGTTCTTTGATATGATCGACGACAACCTGTTCCCAGTACCATTGTTCTGTGCCAGGCTGATGATAGGCTTCCTCAATGAGCGGAATGAGCTGGTTGGAAAAATCACGCGAGAGGAACGCAGGTCCATACATGACCCAGAATCATGCCCACCGACCTGCACCGATGTGATACGCCCCTTTTTATTAGAAGAAAGACACCACTCTGACGTTTCACCTTCCATGTAAACGGAAGAGTACCACGCGCCGCACTCATACTTATGGTACATATTGTTTCGAATCCAGTTGTCCGAGACAAGCAGGTACATATTGCGGCCGCGGAACAGCTCGCGGGCATGGTAGATCGTAGCCAGATTATTTTTGGTGGCGTACTCCGGGTTATAGAGGAGTTTGACCTGATATTTGTCGATCAGATATTCAAACTTTTCCTTTAAATAACCGACGATAATTGTGATATCCGTGATCCCCGCTTCATGGAGCTGCTTGATCTGGCGCTCAATCATCCGCTCGCCAAACACTTCCAGAAGCCCCTTCGGTGTCTCAAACGTCAGCGGCACAAACCGGGAGCCAAACCCGGCGGCGGTAATGACGGCGCCATCCACTTTAAATTGTTCCAGATACTTAAGTCCCTGTTCGGTCAGCAGATATTTCCCCGTATCCATATCCGTCATAAGAAATGCCTCCTCCAGGCAGTCCCCAAGCAATTTATTCACAGTCCCCAGGAAAGATTCAAAATCGAAGCAAGCTCCCTGCTGGGTCACATCCGATTCTCATAGAAACTCCGGCAGATCAGTCCATAGCGATCCATATAAAACCTCCTGAATTATTAAATTCTTTTATTTTTCTCTTATATATTCACGTATTTCGTCATCATTATAGATGGATAAAAAGTGAAAATAGGTTCTAGCTGTTGTATGTTCAAAAATAAAATTAAAAGTGATATATGAACATTATAGCATAAACACAGAGAAAGTAAACGAAAAAAGCAATGCTGCGGGGGGAATAAAGACTGTTACTGGGCACGTATGCGTGAACAGTGACGAAAGGCTTGATAAGGTGGTCTGTGGGAAATAAGAAACGTAAAAATACTGGAAATACAGGCATTTTGGCGGTCAAAACAGGATTGTACAAATATAAATACAATTACGAAACTATAAAGAATTTTCGTAAAAAAATCCGTAAGAAAAAATGCACAGATAAATGTTATGGTATTTTGGAAAACGTGTATTATAATGTGGGTGTATCGGAGAAAGGCAGTACTTCACAGGGAAGAGAAACATAGGAAATACAGACAATATTCCACTTCAAAATAAAAAGTTGGAAATTCTGTAAAAAAACTATTGATAATTTTCCATATCCGAAGTATAATGACCTGGTAATGCAGTTAGGATTTCGAGAAAAATATTTCAAAAAGTAAAAAGGAGAGTGCATTAATTATGAGAAAGCAGACTAAATTAGTTGCAGTACTTTCTGCAGCAGCTTTACTCGCTATGGGTGCTTCCATGACTTCTTTCGCAGCTGGTTGGGAGAAAGATGACGCTGGAGTTTGGCACTACTATGACAGCGATGATGAGATGGTAACCGATGAGTGGAAGAAAGATGGCGGCAAATGGTTCCATCTTGACGAAGATGGTGAGATGGAGACAGATACATGGGTAGATGATGACTACTATGTAGCTGAAGATGGTCATATGCTGACCAACGAGTGGAAAAAGACCATGGCTGATGAGGATGAAGATGATCCGAAGACGGCGGCGAGCATTGGTACTACTTCAACAACAAAGGTAAAAAAGTTACCGATACTGATAAGAAGATCAATGGAAAGACCTACTACTTCAACGAAGATGGTGAGATGCAGTATGGCTGGCATGAGGATGACGGCAACGCTTACTACTTAGGGTACAGAAGACGAAGGTTGGAGAGCTGAGTCTCAGTGGCTGTGGCTTGAGAAACCGGTAACAATGAGAACGATCTGGATGATGATGATGATCTGGAAGTAGTTCTTGATTGCTCCGAAGATGATAACTGTGATGATGAGGGTTGGTACTGGTTCCAGTCTTCTGGTAAAGCATATCATGACACAGGCAAGAAGAAAAAATCAACGGCAAATACTATATGTTCAACGAGCACGGTCAGATGCTGTACGAGTGGATCGATGGCAAAGCTGTTGAACAGGGTTCCAACGCACAGCTTGATGGTAACCTTGCTAAGGGCGAATTAGCTACAACCAGCGTAATGAGATACTACAACGAAGTTGAAGATGGTTCCAGAGGTAACGGCTGGTATCAGATCGACGGCGCTGAGGATCTGGATGCTGATGGTGATACAGACTGGTACTACATCGATGACGGTGAAGTTAAATACGCTGATGGCGGTTCCAAAGACTTCGCTACTTACGATGATGACGGAGCTGTATACGTTCAGAGAATCAAAGTTGAAGGCAAATACTTCGCTTTCAACGAAAAAAGGTCAGATGCAGGATGGCTTACAGTACTGCCAGGCTGACGGCGGATTCTATTACTTCGATAACAACGGCTATCAGAAGACTGGCCGCGTAACATCTGTAGAGAACGACGATGATGATTACACATTCTACTTCACAACCAAGAACGGCAAGAATGGTCAGGGCTACAAGGGTCTGAAAGATGATTATCTGTACTTCAATGGTAAGAGACTGGATGCAGATGATGACTACAGACTGTACTACTATGATGGAGATATCTATCTGACCAATACCAAAGGTAAAGTTCAGAAGACCTCCAAGAAGTATGACATCGAGAACAAGGGCATCGCTGAGGATGATGTAAAAGTAGAGATCAGCGGCAAGAAAGTTGTATCCGTTACTTTAGCTAGCGGTAAGACAATCAAAGCTGAGGATCTGATTGCTGATGCAGAAGCTCAGTTTGGTAAAGATGTTGTTACAGAGGATCAGATCGTATCTGTACCGTTCATCCAGCTGTATGATGACGATATTTATACCTACACAGATCTGGTTGGTACTAAGGCTGTTGAAGGTTGGTTAGGATTAAACAAATAATTAATCTGAATTTTATTCGATTAGTCATTTGACTTAGGATAATTGAGAAGCGGTATTTCAGGATATTTCCTGGAATGCCGCTTCTTTTTTTAGTAAAAGAGCTCCGATACCTCGAAGTGTTTCGAGGTGGCGGAGTTTTTTATGTGGTCGCAATGTAAAGGAAGTCTGTCTGTATGACTGCATTTGCCCTCTGTCAGTTAAAGAATAGAATATGCAAAACTCTCTGCAGTACTATCATTTTGAGTTTAAGCATATCTTCCAAGTCTTGTTTCACTGATTCTTTCATGATATGATAATAAAAACAACAAATTATCATGATGTGTGATAAACGTGCAGTTTTATTAAAAAGAGAGGGAGCTATATGGGTATATATTTAAATCCCGGAAACGCAGCTTTTTCAGAAGCGGTGCATTCTCAGATCTATGTAGATAAAACAGAGCTGATTTCTTATACCAACAATGTGCTGGCAACAAACCAGAAAAATATCTGCGTCAGCCGCCCAAGGAGATTTGGAAAATCCATTACAGCCAATATGCTGGCTGCTTATTATAGTAAGGGATGTCAGTCTGATACTTTATTTAAAGACCGAAAAATCAGCTGTTCAAAAGATTATAAAAAATATTTAAACACTTACACAACTATATTTTTAAATATCCAGGAATTTTTAAGTCGAAGCTCTAATGTCGAAGAATTGATTCAGCGGATCCGGCGTTCACTCATGAGAGAAATTCGCCGTGAATATCCAACGATTGATTTTTATGATGAATTAGATCTGACGGAAAATATGAAGGAAATTTATGCTGAAACAAATGAGCCATTTATTATAATCATTGATGAATGGGATTGTATTTTTAGGGAATACGCAGAAGATAAAGCGGCTCAGGAACGATATCTGGATTTTCTTCGTGATTTTCTAAAGGATAAGGCACATATACATCTGGCATATATGACAGGAATATTGCCAATAAAAAAATACGGAACACATTCTGCGCTCAATATGTTTGATGAATTCTCGATGGCAAATCCAGGTGTTCTGGCGCAATATGTCGGTTTCACAGAAAATGAGGTGCGCTGCCTCTGCTCAGATTATCAAATGGATTTGGCAGAAATCAAAGAATGGTATGATGGATATCGCTTTGAAAAAGCCTCTTCTATTTACAGTCCGCGTTCGGTTGTGGCTGCTATGACTTCTGGTATCTGCGATTCTTATTGGAACCAGACCGAAACATTTGAGGCACTGCGCGGATATATTGACATGAATTTTGATGGGCTGAAAGACGACGTTCTCAGCATGATGGCTGGAGAAATGGTACCGGTCAATACAGGCAGTTTCAGCAATGATATGACGACATTTCACGGCGAGGATGATGTCCTGACTTTGCTGATTCATCTGGGCTATCTGGGATACGATTTCAGCCATAAATCAGTTTTTATTCCTAATAATGAAATCCGTGGAGAGTTTGTAAATGCGGTTTCGGTTTCCCATTGGGGAGAAGTCTCGAAAGCATTGAAAAACTCAGCTGATTTACTTAATGCTATCTGGAAAAAGACGAAGAAAAAGTAGCTGCTTATATGGAACAGGCTCATTTTGAAACATCCCATTTACAGTATAATGATGAAAATGCACTGAGTTATACTGTATCACTGGCACTCTACGCTGCCAGAAACTTTTATCAGGTTTATCGTGAATTTCCATCGGGATCTGGATTTGCAGATATAGTTTATTTACCGCGAAAAGGATTTCTGGATAAGCCGGCTTTGATTGTCGAACTAAAATGGAACAAATCGGCCGAAGGCGCAATTCAGCAGATATTAAAAAAACAATATTTCCAGAATCTGGAAGATTATTCAGGAAATATGCTGCTGGTTGGAATCAATTATGATTTAAAGACGCGAAAACATGAATGTAAAATTTTAGAATTTAAAAAATGAAAAGCAAGTTATTTGTCACGGCGGCAGTAAAAGAGATGTTGATTGAGAAATCCTCTTTTTACTGCCGCTGTGATTTGACATCCAATTCGTATCTGAATCATTAAGCTGATAGCTTGATATAAGAGGACTCCGTCTCTTCAAGAGAATCTTCTTTTAGAGGCGGAGCCTTATTATTACTTTAATTTTTCAAATACACCAGGCAACGCTTCTTAAAAAAAGCAATTCCATAACACAAAATTTTATCATAGGAATCCTCAAATTCTTTTGCATACATCTTTTCATCGATCTGTGCAAGAGCTTTTTGCAGGATTGTTTCATCTGGTCAAGCGTGCTGGAATATTTCACTTCAAAAAGGGCCAATTGTCCATTTTCAGAGTCGTAGACAATCACATCACTTCGACCTTCTCCATGCTCTTTATTCGACTCTACCACATAACCGGCACCAGTAAAAATACCTGCCAGAAATGCATGGTAAAAGTCTTCCCGGTAATCATGATAACTGATGGTTTTTCTTAAAAGTTTATTCATTTCATCCGTTATCCTGTCGCTGTTTCCATCCCATACCGCATGAAATAATTCTGTGCGGTTCCAACGCTTCGTTGATTCGTTAAACCATTTTATAATTGTTGACTCAAAAATATCCTTGATTTCCTATTCGGAATCATCAATGCGGTTGTTCCATCTGGTATAGTTTCTTGAATATCCGTCTCTCGAACGCGCGTCAGATAACCGGTTAAATAGAGAATGCTCCATAAGTTATCCTCGGAAGAATGAAGATAATCATAGGTTAAATTTTCTTCAATCTTTTGGAAAATATATCCGCCGGACAGCAATTTTTCTAATTTCATTGTGATACTGCTTCCTGCATAATCAATGAAAGAGCGAATAATTGCATTATCGCTTGTATTCTTCCAATAACTCTCAGGCTTCATGGAAGGATTATGCTGAAGATCCAGAAGATAATTCATTACATCCCATGGACAATAGACATCAAAGCATCCGAAATGATAACCGTCATACCAGACTTTGATTTCATCCGAATATTCGGTAGTATTGGATTCCTTTAAAATCTGATTTACATCGTTTTGTGTAAAGCCAAAATATTCATTTAATCGAGAAGCTGTAATGGTATCCGAAACAAAGTTATTGGTTCCAGTGAAGATACTCTCTTTGGCAATTTTCAAGCATCCTGTCACAACCGCAAAGCAGAGGCTGGAATTATCTTTTAATGAGGTACTCATCATTGCTTTCATGATTTCCAGCATTTCCTGATAATACCCATTGTTGCTTGCTTTTGCAACGGGAACATCGTATTCATCCAACAAAAGAATAACTGTCTTCCCATAATAAGCCTGCATCATTTTCATCAAAATCAGGATAGAACCCTTTATATCTGTTGCAGATGCAGTCTGATTTTTTAGTCGTTTAAAAATCTCTTTATATGCATCGCTGACGGTATCACCTTGCTCCAAATAAGAGTATTCGATGCATATCTGGGATATGACAAATTTCAGCATATCAAAAGCACTGTCAAATGTAGTCCCATCTACATCCTTAAATGTAATAAAAGAGTCGGACGCTGATTCATCCATGTTTGACAAATAGATGATTCATGACTGATTTCCAAATCTTGAAATAACGAATGGTTATCATGTCGAATATCGAAAAAATTTGCCAGCATACTCATAGCCAGCGTCTTTCCAAATCGTCTGGGGCGAGTAATCAGCGTGACGTTTGCTGTGCTTTTTCTTTAATAATTCCGAAATGAGTCTCGTTTTATCGACATAGTAATATCCATTTTTACGTATCTGAGAAAAATCCGAGACGCCAACCGGAATATTTAGATTCGTCATAGAATCATCGCTCCTTTCGAAAAAAATCAGGCTGTTTTATTATCATATCATGAAAGGATGGGGAAACAAGGTGGAGAAAGAGATTGAAAAGATAGAAAAAAAAGGTCCCCTGGGAATTTCTTCCCAGAGGACTCTTTATCATTGAATTAATAGGATATTAATAAATTAGAACCCAAATTAATAGCAATTATTTATTCCAGCCTTCAGCTAAGTTCTTATCGTATGTATAAACACCGTCATACAGTGCGATGAACGGAACTGCTACCTGATTATCGTAATCCTGAGCACCTACAAAACCAGATTTAGCAATATCAGCTTTAACGGTATTAACTAAAGTAGTATAACCTACACCATCAACAGATTCAACAACACCCTTCTTGTTGGTCTTTACATAAATTTCTTTTCCAACGTAAGCAGCGTTCACAATATCATCATATTTCTTAGCAGTAGATGCTTTCTGGATCTTACCCTTTGTATTTACAAGGTAAACTTTTTCATCAACTACATATAACTTGTAGTCATCATCAGCTTCCAGTCTCTTACCATTGAAGTACAGAGTACCATCTTTTTCACCTGTATAACCAATACCGTTCTTGCCATTCTTGGTTGTGAAGTAGAAGGTGTAATCATCATCTTCGCACTCTACAGAAGCAACTTTACCAGTCTTCTGGTAGCCGTTCTCATCAAAGTAGAAGAATCCCTTGTCTTTAGCGATGAACTGCAGACCATCCTGCATCTGACCTTTTTCGTTGAATGCGAAATACTTGTTACCGCTTACTTTAACTTTCTTTCTCATTACATAAACTGGATCACCATCATCGGTTGTTCCAGCTGCATCAGTTGTATTAGCGTGATACATATCACCATCATCGATGTAGTACCAGTCGGTATCATTGTCAGTCTTCATAGCCTCAGAACCATCGCGCTGAACCCAACCATTGCCCCTGGAACCATCTTCAACTTCGTTGTAGTACAGCATCTCGCCAGCAGTTGCTACAGTGCCATCGGTACGAGCAGCATCAAGTTTAGAATTAGAAGCTACAGATACTTTCTTGTTGTCGATCCACTCATACAGCATCTGACCATGCTCGTTGAACATATAGAATCTGCCGTTGATTTTCTTCTTGCCTGTGCCATGATATGCTTTTTACCAGAAGACTGGAACCAGTACCAACCTTCGTCATCACACGGATCAGAGGTGCTATCATCACACTGACCTTTGTTCTGTCCATCATCGATATCTTCGTCGCTTAAGTTACCGGATTTCTCCAGCCACAGCCACTGAGACTCAACTCTAGCACCGTCATTCTCATCGCCATAGTAGTACATGTCGTCGTTTACGCTGTCATACTGCCAGCCGAACTGCATCTTACCATCGCTATCGAATAAATAAGTTTTACCATTGATTTTCTTGGTATCGCTTACAACTTTTTTTACCTTTGTTGTTGAAGTAGAACCAACGCTCGCCATCCTCGTCCGGCTCATCCTGATCTTCATCAGATACAGTATATTTCCAAGCATTTGTCAGCATAGCACCAGACTCATCTACATAGTAGTCATCATCTACCCAAGCGTCTGTCAGCATATCGCCGTCTTCGTCAAGATAGAACCACTTACCGCCGTCCTTCTTCCACTCGCCTGTTACCATCTCATCGTCGCTATCATAATAATGCCAAACACCAGCGTCATCTTTCTGCCAACCAGCTGCGAAAGAAGTCATGGAAGCACCCATAGCGAGTAAAGCTGCTGCAGAAAGTACTGCAACTAATTTAGTCTGCTTTCTCATAATTAATGCACTCTCCTTTTACTTTTTGAAATATTTTTCTCGAAATCTAACCGCATTACCTGGTCATTATACTTCGGATATGGAAAAGTATCGGGAGGTGATACTTGTCGATTTTTCGTTTCTTTTTTTTTCGTTGACTTTTCTTTCTTTCCCAAATACAATAGAAGAAAGAAAGAAAGAAAGAAAAAAAAGAAAGAAAGAAAGGTGAATAGTATGCTTTCGTTTGAGAATCAAGAGGTGGAATTTAAGCAAGAATATGTACCTGAGATTCGAAAAGAAGTAATTGCCTTTGCAAATGCTTCTGGAGGTACTATTTTGATTGGTGTTAGAAAAGATGGAGCAATTATTGGCGTAGATGATCCAGATGCAATCATGCTTCAGGTTGCAGGTTCGTTAAAAGATTCTATCGCACCTGATATTATGCCTTTTGTCAATATAAAAACTGTGGAAATTGACAAAAAAACGGTCGTTGAAATTAATATTTCAACAGGAACGAATCGTCCATATTATATTCGGGAAAAAGGTCTAAAGCCCAGTGGTGTATATGTTCGAAAAGGAAGTTCTTCACAACCCATGACAGATGAGGGCATCCGGGAAATGATCATTCAAAGCGGCAGATGTTCCTATGAAACAAGCCGAAGCATGAATCAGAATTTGACATTTGAGTATTTTGAAAATGAGATGCACAAACGAAAAATTGCGTTTGGAAGATCACAGATGCAAACATTAAAACTGATAGGTGATGACCATTTGTACACAAATCTTGCATTGCTATTATCGGATCAATGTGAAGTAACAACAAAAGCGGCTCTTTTTCAAGGAACAGATAAAGCGGTTTTCAGAGATAGAAAGGAATTTTCTGGTTCTATTTTAAAACAATTGGAAGACGTTTATCAGTTTATTGATTTAAACAATAAAATGCAAGCCAGTTTTTCGGGTTTAATCCGTATTGACAAAAAAGATTACCCAGAAGAGGCAATCAGAGAAGCGCTTTTAAATAGTATCGTTCATCGAGATTATTCGTTTAGTGGAAGTAATCTTATAAATATTTATGACGATCGTATAGAAATTGTCTCATTGGGAGGATTGGTTTCCGGACTGGAATTAAATTCTATTTTTCTGGGTGTATCGCAGCCAAGGAATCCTAATTTGGCAGCTATTTTTTATCGCATGATGTTAATAGAAAGTTATGGTACTGGAATTGGAAAAATTCAACGAGCCTATGGAGATAACGAAAAAAGCCATTTTTGAAACAGCAAAAGGTGTTTTCCGTGTTACACTTCCAAATAGAAACGAAGGAATGCAAAAGCTGTCAAAACCAAGGAAACGTCTGGTAGCAGGTTACCGACAGCCGCTTGCCTCTGAAAAAGAAGAAATTCTCTCCTATGTAGCAGAGCATAAAAAATAACAAGAAAAGAAACCGAAGCGCTTTTAAATATAGGTACAACAAAAAAGCGTATAGGATCTTAAAGGAATTATCCAGTGCCGGAAAATTGCATATAAATGGTTCTGGAAAAAATGTTTATTATACAGGAGAGTAGGCGATTAGCTAAATCAGAACTTAAACTTGCAAACTGGAAGCTCGGATTCCAATTCAGCTTTGCTGACCTGAAAAGATGAAAGAAACCAAATATACCGTTAAATACACGACCAGTTTCAAAAAAGACTACAAACGAGCCATAAAGCGTGGCTTGAAGATCGAGCTGCTGGAGCAGGTCGTAGTATTGCTGGCAATGGGCGAGCCGCTGCCGGATAAGAACCGCGACCATTACCTGTCCGGCGATTGGGCAGGTCATCGGGAATGTCATATTCTCCCGACTGGCTGCTTGTGGATGGTGTTTGTCAGCGTGTCAAAATTCTCATACTTGTCAATCAAGGCTATAAATTTCTCTGCTGATTTCTGGCTCTACTCGTAGCCGGTAACAGCCTTTTCCAGTTCCGCGATCTCAATCTAAAGTTCGTCCTGAAACAAAAATGCTCTAAGTGATTTCTTCACTAACCATGACAAATATCATGATTAAGAAATCACTTAGAGCATACATCACTTCTTGTTTATCTGTCTTTATTTTTCTTTTGGCTGCACGCAGCGGCTGAATCCCCGCTCGCTTACATAAAGTACGGCTGCGGCCGGAATTGCTGTTACGCAGACAACCAGCAGGTTAAAAAGCCATTTAAAATTGGTAATGAAGTGCAGGCTCTGCGGAACTGTGATTTTATCATATAAAAATGCCAGAATCTGTGGATCTCTGGGTAAAGTAAATGCTAAAAATGCCACTCCGATTCCCAGCACAATCGCCATGCCAAAAGGATTCCCCAGACACTCCAGGTCGTTTTTTGTATTAGCTGTCATACTCGATTGCCTCCTTAAAATTGATGGCTTTAGTGTAACGCAAAGATGTGTTCCTTTTGTGAAGAATACATAAAATTTCTGGTTATCTTTGTAAAAAGTATTTTATATACAAAAAGCAGCATACAGAGGCACGATTTTCTGTTACATCCCTTTTTTCTTAGAGCAACAGAGTCCTTTTCTTGTAGCGACAAGCAACCTTCAATTTTTATTCATAAAGTTCTGCCAATGTAAACATCCGTAAATTTCCGTCGTTCAACTCATCAAACCATGACGTATATCCGCTCAATGAAAATAAAAGATATTTTGAAATTCTGTATTTACCAGAAATAAGCTTGCTCCTTCTTAACAAGGTATCGTAAATTTCTTTACCAATAGGTTCGTTTTTAAATTTGCATTCACCTACAACCGCTGTTTTATCAATATCAGAGACAGCTACAATATCAATATCTGTAGATTGCTGATATTTTTTACCATCTTTTGATTCCAGCGTTTCATTTCCCCACCAGGAGCCAACTCTTGTAATAAAATTATCGAATTTTCCACAAATACCCTGTTCCAGTGTATAGTATCGGCACATCTCTTCAAAAACGCTTCCCATATAAGAATGCAAATTAGGTTTAACTGCTTTTTCATAATAGATATCTCCATGCCCCATTTCAATGACACTGGTTGCTTTCGGAATAAATTCATACCAAAATTTAAACATATGGTCTTTTAGGATATATTGCGTTTTTTTCTTGTTTTTGTCTTCGGTAATGCAGTTTTTCTTTTCAATCAATCCAACTTCCATCAATTTATCAATCGAATATAAAACAGTTGAAGCTTTTTCCTTGACTTTTTCAGAAATCAGATTAATAGTATTTTGACCAGAAGCAATTTGCTCAATAATATTATTAACCAATGCAATATCCATAAATTCCTGCGTTAAAAGGTTTCTTGTTTCATCATATAGATAACCGTCTGTATGAAAAAAAAGGTGTTTAATATTTTCATCCAATGTTTTGGTTTTATCAATCATCGAAAGATACTTGGCTACACCACCAGTAATTCCATAGCAGATTGCCTTCTCTTCAAACGAATAGTCCGGCACAAAAAGCGCAGAATCTTTATAATTAAAAGCTTCCAATTTGATCTGAGAATCCCTGCGTCCAAATAGGGGACTTTTTTCACTAAGGACTTTTTTTTCCATAAAGCTCAATGCAGAACCACATAAAATGATAAAAAGATTTTTATTTTGCCATTCTGTATCAATATATTTTTGTAAAATAGAAAGAAGTGAATCATCTTTTTCAGCCCAATAAGGAAGTTCATCAATTACCAGAACAATCTTTTTATCTGGCAATTTCTTTGTAATAAAATTGAAAATATCTTCTGTGGATGGAAAAGAGGCACTCTCGAAATCAGGATCTAACACAGAGATAACCTGTTTAGCAAATAATTCGAGGTTTCTATTTTGTCCAACTTTTGTTGCTGTATAAAAAATGGCGTTTTTATTTTTGATAAATTCGTTAATCAAAGTAGATTTTCCAATGCGTCTACGCCCATAAATAACCATCATGCCGAAGCCATCTTTATCATAAAGTGATTGCATGGCATCCAATTCTTTTCTTCTTCCGATAAACATGTCAAGCACCTCCCTGGTTTAAATTTTATTCAAATTAATTTAAGTCAAAATGATTTGAATAAAATATAACATAATTAAAAAAGGAAATTCAAGATATAAATGAGTTTTCCTTTGCTTCTCCAGTATTTACAGAGGTATTTCCCATCTCCCGATACTTTTTCATATTCGAAGTATAATGTCTGAGTAAATATGGTAACATCGTTTCTATGCAAAAGGACTCCGCCATCCCAGATTTCTCTGAGATGTCGGAGTCCTCTTTATATCAAGCTATCAGCTCAATGCCTCAAGTTCAGCTCAATTACGGCTCCCAAACGAAACCATCAGTTGTGCTCTGACCATTTGCATCAAAACCACCAGTTCTGATTACATCAGTCGGAAATGTTGTTGCAGTTGTAGTCTTCTCATCATCAACAAAGTACTTGTTAACAGTACCGCTCTTGGTTACAGTTACATAACCTTCGCCGCCATCCAGTTCGTACTTCTTAGAAGTGGATTTCTGGATCTTACCAGTCTTGTTAACTACATACAGGAGATTGTTGTATTTGTATACAGCGTAGTCATCATCAGCCTCAAGTCTCTGACCATCTGCGTACAGATAACCATCTTTGATTCCGTCATAGCCCTTACCAGTATCGTTGTTCTTTGTGCTGAAGTAGAATGTGAATGTATCATCATTGTCATCATCAGCAGTTGTCTTACCGGTCTTCATATAGCCATTGTCATCGAAGTAGTAGGTATGACCAGCGATTCTCTGAAGACCTGTCTGCATCTTACCATCCTGATCGAAGCAGAAGTACTTACCATTGATTTTGATTTTCTTTCTGTACTGGGTTGTACCTGTGGAGTCAGTCTGAGCATCCTCAGCGCCTGCCTTCTTAGCTTCGCCCTTCTTGAAGAAGTACCAGTCGGTATCGTTGTCGTTGCCAAGATCCTCAGCACCGTCGATCTCGTACCAGCCTGCTGCTCTGGAACCATCTTCTACTTCGTTAGCGTAGATCATATCGCTTGCGGTAGCGTTTGGTCTGGAATCGGAACCATCCAGAATAAAGTCTGTTGTAGAGCCTGTAGCGGTCGTCTCTTTGGTGTTAATCCACTCATACAGCATCTGACCATGCTCGTTGAAGTAGTAATATTTACCGTTGATTTTTTTCTTCTTGCTGTTGTCTCTGTATGCTTTTACCGTCGTTCTGGAAGTAGTACCAGCCTTCGCTATCGCACAGGGAGCAATCATCATGAGACGGCATGGAATCGTTATCCTCGTCATCCTCATTCGGCTCTTCTAACCACAGCCACTTAGCATCTGTTCTCCAGCCTTCATCCTCAGTTCCCAGATAGTACCAGTCGCCGTTATCTTCGAACCAACCGTATCTCATCTCACCGTCGGTGTTGAAGTAGTAAGTTTTACCGTTGATCTTCTTCTTATCATCGGTTACTTTCTTACCTTTATTGTTGAAGTAGTACCAGTTCTCACCGTCATCATCCGGATCACTGCTGTCATCATCATCAGCTACTTTGATCCACTTGTTAACCAGCATAGCACCATCTTCGCCTACATAGTAGTCATCGTCTACCCAAGCGTCTGTTTCCATATCGCCATCTTCGTTGAGGTAGAACCACTTGCCACCATCTTTTTTCCACTCGTCAGTTACCTGATTGTCGTCGCTATCATAGTAGTGCCAAACACCAGCGTCATCTTTCTCCCAACCAGCTGCGAAAGAAGTCATGGAAGCACCCATAGCGAGTAAAGCTGCTGCAGAAAGTACTGCAACTAATTTAGTCTGCTTTCTCATAATTAATGCACTCTCCTTTTACTTTTTGAAATATTTTTCTCGAAATCCTAACTGCATTACAAGGTCATTATACTTCGGATATGGAAAAGTATCGCAAGTTGCAAAAATAGGAGAGATAATAGGGGAAATTTAAGATTTCCTTCCTTGCTATCCACAAAACGAAATGCTATACTGATACAAGCCGTTTCTCTGGTTTTACGAATAAGAAAAGGAGAAGAATGTGATGGAACAGACAGAGATTGCAAGAGAGCAGGGAGCTCCGGCTGCATCCATTTTGGCAGAGCAGGCATGGGAAGGAAAAGTCCGAAAGGTTTTTTCATGGATTGTGTCGGTGTATCTGTGTGTGGTGTTTGGGGCATTTCCGCTATATTTCCATAATTATTATTATGATATTCTGGTATCGAAATATCAGTTTTACTGGCTCAGCACGGTTGCGATGCTGGCGTCATGCCTGATCGCAGCGATAGTATTTGCGTGCATGGACTTAAAGCGGTTTGGCGGGGCGCATGTGCGGCGCTTTTTCGGCGCGTTTCGACCGTCTGAATTAAAAAAGCAGCCATTTGCCTATAAGGCGCTGGAAGTTTTCTGGGGGCTGGCACTGATATCGACGGTGCTGTCGGACTATGTGTATGAGTCGTTCTGGGGAAATGAGGGACGATTCAGCGGATTATTCTTGATTACGCTGTATGTGCTGGGAACGATTGTGATCAGCAAGTATGGCCGGATGAGAAAATGGTACCTGGATGTTTTTTTGGCATCGTCCGTTCTGGTCTGCCTGTTTGGAATTACAGATTATTTCCAGATGGATTTATTGGGATGGAAAAAGGGCGTGAGCAATGAACAGGGAAACGTGTTTGTATCTACATTGGGAAATATTAACACATATACGGCGTTTGTGGCGCTTACGATGGCGGTTGCATGCGGCTGTTTTGTAAGTGAGAGAAAAGTGGGACGCCGTATCTGGTACTATCTGGTTTCGGTGCTGGCCTTTTTGCATTGATTACCGGACAGAGTGATAATGCATATTTATCACTTGGAATGCTGTTTGCGGTGATGCCGCTGTTTTTATTTACGACATGGCGGGGCATCGCAGATTATGGTATTCTGGCGGCTACGTTTATGACCGTGATCAAGGTAGTAGATACGGTCAATAAAGTATATGCTGATCAGGTCATCGGTCTGGGCGGTGTGTTTGGCGTGTTGGTGCGCTATCGTTATCTGGAGGGAGTCGTCGTTTTATTCTGGATTCTGGCGGGGGTTCTCTGTGTTTGGAAACGGAAGATGGAACAGACGAATCCAGAGAGCAAACCGGGACGATGGATTTGGCGTGGCTGGTGTGCCGTTTTGATTCTTGGATGCCTGGCAGTGGCATTTGTCCTCTATGATGCAAATCTGGGAGGACATGCGGAACGGTACAGCGCGTTGTCCCAGTATCTTGTTTTTGATGATGACTGGGGAACGAACCGGGGATATTGCTGGAGAATTGGCTGGCAGTCCTATCGCGAGCTGCCGTTCCTGCATCAGTTGTTTGGTTTTGGACCCGACACATATGGAATTCTGACTTGGGATTTCAGGCAGGATGCGCTGGATCGGTATGGAGTTTTCTATGAGAGCGCCCACAACGAATATTTTCAGTACCTTGTTACAATGGGACCGCTTGCGCTTGTATCTTATCTTGCGTTTCTGGGCGGCACCTGCGTGCAGATGTGCAAAAAATGGAAAGAGTGCGCCTGGATCCTGGCGCCTGTTCTGGCGGTGCTCTGCTATGGAGCACAGGCAGTTGTTAATATCAACCTCCCGATCGCGACACCGATTATGTGGGCGATGCTGGCGATTGGGCTTGCACTCACAAGAGAGAAAAGCAGAACAGGCAGAATAGCTCAAATAGACAGAACGGATTAAATAGACAGCAAATCCGGGCAGATTCGGCGGAAAAGCCAAATCTGCCTGGATTTTGTCGATTTAGAATTAAAAGTAATGTGTCAGCGAGTTACTGGGCACATATGCGTGAACAGTAACGGAGCGATGCTCCGTGTCGAAATTTGCGATCGATAGACTCTTTTATTTTTCTTAAAATCGGTTTATAAATAATATGAAAAGAAAAAACGATATGATCGCCTGGCAGAGCTGCGTTATGCAGTGTGGTCATCTGAATGGAAGAACAGGCAGTCAAAAGGAGGAGAGTTTATGGATGAAGCTAAAAATTGATCGTTTAGAGCAGGAAAATGAAGAATTAAAGCGTGAGCTGAGGGAGTTATTTAAAACTCTGGATCAGATGAATCAAAGCTTAAACCGGATGATTGACCACTACATACTCTGTAAGACGGAGAAGGCGGGATAAGCGGAGAGCTTGGATAAGATGGAAAAGAAGAGGCTCATTTATACCAGATGGAGCAGGTGAAAAATCAAATCAAAAATTAAATAGTAGATCGAATATGAAAGCCGCATGATTCAGAAGGTATGTTATCAAACCAGAATGAATCATGCGGCATTTTTTATCTACTCTGTGTAATATGTAGTCGGCGCGTCAATTCCCAGATTAAATCATGCATCCAGGAGACAGTCTGCTCCAGCTGCTCGTTTTTCTCTCTTAGAGCCAATACTTCCTGATAGAGCGTTTCCTTGTCGGAATCTTTTGAAATATCCGGATGGATCTTCGAGGAAGTGGAAGACGATTTTGTTTTACCCGGTGCTGCAGAATGATCGGTCATCAATTTGATGTTATCGGGTGCTGCATTTTGATCCGCCGATTTTTCATCATCCAGTGAATTGCTCCGGCCGGATGGCTTTGTCTGCCCCGGTGCCTTAGCCTTGTTCGCCGGTTTGGCTTTAGAATCCAAATGGCTCGCCGCATTAATCATGTGTCTGGAAATCAGGATCTGCCGCTGTGGATAGTCTAAGTCCATGAAATCCTGATATGGAATGGGAAGAGGAGTCATGGCGATTGAGCAATGCGGACACACCGCATTGGCAACGAGCTGAAAGAATCCATAATGTCCACAGGTTGGACAGCAATAAACATTTAAACCACGCATAGAGTTGCCTCCGTAGAAGTAAGAGTTGAGTCATTGGGAGAAAAATGAAAATATCCCCTTATTATAATACGTTTTAATCGGGAACATTATAACTGGTTTTAGAAAAAATTTAAAAATTTCCAAAAAATTTTCAAAACGATAAAAAGACATCTTTTAGAAAAAATACCGCGGTGTCACAAAAGTGTCCTGCGGTATTTGAACGGATGCAATATTATATTTTACTGGATGATTCCAGATGTGTCAACTGTCCAGACAGTATCATTGCTGTCTTTGATATCCTTGAACCCTTTTCCGAGTTCCGGACGGGAAGCGGAAGAGGAGGAAGAGGTTGCTTTCTGGATGGTGCCGCTGGTGTTTACCAGGTAGCGTTTTTCACCGGTGGAAACCGGCTCAGAGCGGAGCTCCGGATCCGCCTTCTTTAAAAGACCGTTTACATAAACCTGGTTATCGCGCTCGCCATGGTAGCCCTGTCCTTTGAGGGAACCTTTGGTCTGGAAATACCAGATCTGGTTTTCTTCTAAATCATCATTGTAAATAGTCTGCTTGCCGGTACGCATCACGCCGTCGTCGCCGAAGTAGTAGGAGGCGAAGCTGCCATCCGCCTGTTTCAGGCTCTGAAGCCCGGTCTGCATTTCACCGCGCTCGTTGAAGCAGTAGCGCTCGGAATTGATGGTGAAAATAGCAAGATCCTTCTCGGCAAAGTAAGCGGTTCCGTTTTTAAAGAAGAAGGAAAATGGCTCTTCTTCTTCGCTGATGCCCGGTGCCCCTTCAATGGTGTACCAGCCGCTTGCCCGGCGTCCGCCATTTTCCGGATCGTAATAGCGGAAATCGTTTAAGCTGACAGTGTCTGTGGCAGAGTTGTCCGCTGTTGCTGCTTCGTTTGAAGGTGTGCTGGAGCTTACAAAGCCAGCTTCCGCGACATTGATCCAGCCTGTCTGCATCTGGCCGTCGATGAAGGTGTAGTAGCCATTGTCGATTTTGCGGTCCATTTGGTTTACGATCATGCGTCCTTCGGTGTCAAAATAGCACCAGATATCTTCATCGTCGGTGTCTTTCGTGATGGTTTCCAGCAGAATCCATCCGGTTTTTCTGGCGCCGTCATCTTCCTCGCCGAGGTAGTAGGTCTGTCCGTCCAGCTCCAGAAGCCCGGTCTGCATCAGTCCGTCCTCGTCGAAATAGTAGGTTTTTCCGTTGATGCTCATCCATTTGCCAGTTACAATCTTGCCGTCTTTGCCAAAATAGAGCCAGGAGCCGCCGTCCGGAGAATCCGGGCTGTCGTAGCTGATCTCATTTTCAGCCGAAACCCATTGGTTCTTTGCCATGTGCCCCTCATCGTTGACGAAATAGTCATCGACTCTCTGATTGGTAGCAATCTCGCCTTCCTCATCGAGATAAAACCAGTCGCCATTCCGCTTTTTTCCATGTGTTTGTCTCTTTATAGCCGTCCTCATCGTAGTAATAAAGACGACCATCTTCCTCTGTCCAGCCGCTCTGAGCCGCCAGAACTCTGTAAGTTCCCGTATTTGTCATTATAGGTGCAGCAGCCGCGAACAAAGCCGCAGCGGATAAAACAGCTAAAGTTTTTAGTTTGCTTACGCATGGTATAATCTCTCCTTTTTGAAAATGCGAAAATCCATCGCTGCATTACGGGGCTTATTATACGGGGATTATGCGTAAAAAGATAGTGTGCGTTGCTGGAAAGAGTGGAGAGATGTGGAAAAAGGTTACTGTACACGGGTAGGCACTTTTGGAACCGAAAGTGCCGTAAGAAAACGTGGTGGTAGCAGGAATTTGCCGTATTTAAATGCGAAGCCACGGCAAATTCCGTTACTGGGCACGATGCGTGAACAGTAACGGAAAAAGGGGTGAACCAGCTGGAACACCCCTTTTTCTATATGAAAATATAATTTTTTATTTTACGTATTTCGAATCCGTCAGGAACTCCAGCGTCAGCGTTCCTGCCAGCCTCTCCAGCGTATCTATCACATACTGGTTAATACTCTGTGATTTTTCCCGCGCGATCCGGTAGTCCATCGCGGAATTATAGTAGTTGTCTCCATCGACCGTATATCCGTCGAATCCCGCGCAGGCGGCGTGGTGGACGCTTGTTTTGGTCAGGACGTTCAGCAGCATGACAAAGGAATTATCGATGATCTCTGCATTCTGGTCGATCAGGGAATTATAGTTTAAGGTGTAATCAAAATGTGTATCTTTGACATTCGTCACGTTCGAGGTCGCGATGACGCGCACCGGGCGTCCCTGGGCGTCGGCGTGCTCGAGCAGGCGGTTGTTGAGCTGGACATACCGCCTGGAATTGCTTAAGAACGCATAATCGATTGGAATTCCCTCCGGGATAAAATTGACGGAGATTGTGATCGGATTGTGCGCCTTAATATAGGAAAGAATTGCCTCCTTTTCCAGTTCCAGATTCTTTCCCGGACCGAGCAGCAGAAGCGGGCGATCGCTCCAGGAAGCACTCAATGCCTGAATATCGGCTTCGTCATTGCATTCTGTGCTCTGATACCTGCGGTACAGTGTTTCAATGTAATCTTTGTCGTAGAGCAGTTTTTTCTCCGGCTCAATCGCATCCAGAATCGTATTGATGGATTTAAGCGACAGGGTGTGCTTATCCATCAGGAAGCGGACGTAGTTCGGGTGGCAGTTGTTGGAGGCGGAAATATAGAAGAACAGGTTATATCCCCATGGGCTCTTGCGGAAGAACGGCATGATGCTGATGTCGATCGCCTCGAGCATCTGACTGACATTGAAATTGCGTCCGAATACGGTGTTCATGTACATGGAAATGAGTTCGATCGGAAGATTTCCGGCGCTTTTCCCATGCCGTACAGGGTGGCATCAACTAAAACGGTGCGGTCTGCCGGTTCGCGTAAGACTTCCATGCTGTTCGAGTATGCGAGCTGGAAGTTATTGTGGGAGTGGTAGCCGATCGCGATCGATGGTTTTAAGTTGTAGTTTAAGAGCTGGAAATAGTGCAGCAGGTTATCCTGATGCAGCAGACCGTAGGTGTCTACAAGGGACATCGCATACGGTTCCAGATCGTTGACAAGGTCAACCAGATCCAGAAGCTCGCGGTCGGAGTAGCTGGTGATCGAAACTGCCTGTGCAAACACTTTGTAGCCCAGTTTTTTGACTTCGTGGCAGAACTGGATCGCCTCATGCATCACATGTTTTTTGAAAATGACGCGGATGCCGTCGATGTAGGACTCAGAACACGGGCTTAAATTAGAAATATCGCAGGTTCCGTAGTCGATCATGGCGACGATCATCGTATTTCCCTTGTCCAGCTTGCCGAAAATCTGATCGGCACACTGGGTTGTCGGCATGATCGTGCGGTTGCGGTCGAAGGTGCGGCGGTCATCCAGAAAACCAACTTCCAGAATGTCCACGCCCGCGCTGATCAGACGTTCAAAAATAGTAACAATATTGTCGTGACCGAACTCCCAGTCGTTGACGTAGCCGCCGTCGCGGAGAGTGCAGTCGAGTAATTTGACTTGTTTCATGATGTTTGTCCTCTTGTTATGTTTGTAATTTTAAAAATTGACTCCCAGAAACGCCCCGATATCATGCGTATCCTTTGCCGTATAAACCGGCGCATATTCCTGCCATGCCTCCGCGGTATCTGGTCCGAAGCCGTAGGTGACTGCCATAAAATCGACAGCTGCCTCTTTGGCACCTTTTCCGTCGGAAGAGGTATCACCGATAAGAACTGCCTCGGATGGAGACAACTCCAAAGCTTTTAAGCACTTGTGCAGAACGTCAGCCTTCGTCATTTTGCTGGCAAAATCGCTGCCGCAGATGGAGTCACAGAGTTCTGTGAAATGGTAATGTTCCAGCAGAGTCAGCGCATAATCTTCGCGTTTCAGGGTAGCAACCCCGATCTTGCAGCCCTGTGCGCGGAGTGCGCGGATCAGGTCTTTGATACCGGCGTATGGCTCGGCTTTCAGCAGGTCGTGATCCTTGTACTGGGTGCGGAAAATCTCGGTTGCGTGGTTCGCGGCGTCCTCGTCCAGTCCATAGAGGCGGATGAGCGACAGCTTGACGGGCGGTCCGATAAAGGTGCGGAGTGTCGCCTCGTCGAGGGCAGGTTTTCCAAGTGCTTCTACCGTGTGGCGCACACTCGCAAAGACGCCTTCAGATGTATCGAGCAGCGTGCCGTCGAGGTCGAAGATCACGCCGCGGTATGTTTTCTTATTCATAGGGTGCTAGTCCTCCTGTGTAAAATCGCCTGTACTGTTTCAAGGTCGGCGGGGTGTCTACGGAAAGCGTATATCCGCAGATGGGAAGAAATAGGATCGTTTTCCCATATTCGAGGAAACGCAGCAAATCCACGCCCTCGATCTGTTCCAGAATGCCCGGTCTGCTCTGGCAGAAGAAATCGAGCGATTCCCGCGTATAAAGCCCGATACTCACAAATTTCCGGGAAGGTTTGTCAAGCGTCCCCTTGCGGAATGGAATTGGCGCACGGGAAATGTAAAGCCCTGTGCCGTCCGGGCGGCAGACTACTTTTATGTTGGATGGATCGGCTGTCTCGGCATTGTTCGGGATATCTGCCATGGCATTGATGAGAAATGGACGTTGTACATGTTCTTTTGAGGTAATAACAGTAAGCGCCTGCTCCATAAAATTTTGCAGAATCTCTGGTGTCAGAAGCGGTTCATCCCCGCCGATCATCGCATAAAAATCAAATTTCCGCGAAGAAGTAGACTTGGAATCTTCCAGAATCGTCACCGCCTCCTGCATGCGGGAGGTCGGATTCTGATGGGAATGGGAGGCGAAACCGCCTCAAATCCATATGTCTGGCAAACAGCAGCAATCTCAGGGCTGTCGGTCGCAGCGTAAACGGCATCAAATACACCGCTGTCCCGCGCCGCCGCGAGAACCCGCACAACCATTGGAATCCCATCAATCTGTTTCAATGCCTTTCCCGGAAAGCGAACCGAATTAAGCCGCGCCGGAATCAGCGCGCAGACCTTTTTTTTCTGTGCTAATCGATTCATAAGACGTTCCTCTGTATGATAAAAATGCAGTTACATAAAGTAAACTGAACCGTAACGATTCAGGCATACCGATGTGAACCGGATGCCGACCTTTATTATAGAAAAGAAATAGGAAAAACACAAGACAACATAAGAAAAATGTAAGTTACTGTTCACGGGTAGGCACTTTTGGAACCGCAAGTGCCGTAAGAAAACGTGGTGGCAGCAGGAATTTGCCGTATTTAAATGCGAAGCCACGGCAAAATTCCGTTACTGGGCACGTATGCGTGAACAGTAACAAAAGAACGTTTCAGAAGAAGGGAAAAACGCCGTGCTGGCTATGAAAAGAGAAATATGTGTGATATAATGAGCGCAGAAGAAACGAATGCGGCTGCGAAGCAGACATATTCTTTTCTTGCGCCATTAACGAACGAACAGCCATGCGAAGTAGGGCGGTAGAGCGCGATAGCGCGGGTTCGTGAGTGGACGGGTGAGAATACGTTCTTATGATGTAGTATGACCACTTGACAAGGTATTCAGGAGGAAATCAAAATGAAACAGAAACTTTCTAATTATATAGCAGAAAAGCTTCTCGCATCCGGCATCACGGATGTGTTTATGATCAGGGCGGCGGCGCGATGCATCTGGATGACGCGCTGGGGCATCAGGAAGGACTTCACTGCCTCTACAATCATCATGAGCAGGCATGTGCGATGGCAGCGGAGGCGTATGCCCGCATCCACAACAAGATTGCGGCAGTGTGCGTGACGACGGGACCTGGCGGCATCAATGCGATGAACGGCGTTGCGGGCGGATTTCTGGATTCAATCCCGATGTTTGTCATTTCCGGACAGGTGCGTTATGACACGACAGCGCGCAGCACGGGACTTCACCTGCGCGCGATGGGCGATCAGGAGTATGATATCACCAAATCGGTTGCCAATATGACAAAATACTGTGAGATGGTGATCGAGCCGATGCGTATCCGCTTCTGTGTGGAAAAAGCCCTGTATCTGGCTTACAACGGTCGTCCGGGTCCTACCTGGCTGGATATTCCGCTGAATGTGCAGGCGGCAATGATCGAGACAGACGATCTGATCGGCTTTGATCCGGAGGATTATGAGGCGGGTGGAACCGGCTGGGCGGCAGAGAGCGCGTCCGAGATCCCGGAGGATACCGCCGGAAAAGGTGAATTTCGTGCAAAACTTCCGGCACGTGTGACGAAGGAGACGGCGCGTGCGATCATCGAGAAAGTCCGCACCTCCAAACGTCCGGTGATCAATGCCGGAAATGGTATCCGTATCGGCGCGGCGCACGATGTTTTCATGCGCGTGGTTGAAAAGCTGGGAATCCCGGTTGTGACCGGCGCGGACAGCATCGACTGTATCTATGACGAACACCCGCTGTACAGCGGAAAAGGCGGCAACGTCGGCGATCGCCCGGGCAACTTCGCGATCCAGAACAGCGATCTGGTGCTGTCGCTCGGAAGCCGTCTGAGTTTCCGTCAGGTCGGTTACCGTTTTACTACCTGGGCGCGCGAGGCGTATGTGATTGTGGATGATATCGATGCCGAAGAGCTGAAAAAGCCGACCCTGCATGTGGACATGCCGGTTCACGCGGATGTGAAGGATCTTCTGACCGTGATGGATGAGGTTCTTTCGGAGGAAGGAAAAGCGGACGGCGCGGCTTCGATGACGCAGGAGTACAAGGACGCTCAGGCAGAGTGGCTGCGTATCTGTCAGGGCTGGAAGCATGATTATCCGGTGGTTCTGCCGAAGCACATGAACGGCGGCACGGAGACAGAGGCAAACGTATATGCATTTGCGTATGAGATGAGCCGCCGTTTAAATGAGAACCAGATCGTGGTTGTGGGGAATGGATCTGCAAATGTTGTGTGTGGACACGCAAATATTGTGAAAAAAGGGACAGAGATTTATCTCGAACTCCGGCATCGCTTCGATGGGCTACGGACTTCCGGCATCGATCGGCGCGTGCGTGGCAGATCACAGCCAGGATATTATCCTGATCTCCGGAGATGGCAGTATTCAGATGAATTTACAGGAGCTTGAGACAGTTGTCAGCCACCGGATGCCGATCAAGATTTTCATTATCAATAATGGCGGTTACCATTCCATCCGCCAGACCCAGAAGAATTTCTTCGGCGAGCCGCTCATCGGTATCGGCGTGGACAGCGGCGATCTTGGATTCCCGAGCATGGAAAAGCTGGCGTGGGCGTATGGATTCCCATATGTAGCGATTCATGGAAACAAGGAGCTGGGCGAGAAGGTAGAAGAAACGCTGGCGATGGACGGCCCGGTGATCTGCGAGGTATTTGTAACGCTGGATCAGAACTTTGAGCCAAAGTCCGCGGCGAAGAGATTGCCGGACGGAACGCTTGTATCGCCGCCTCTGGAGGATCTGTCCCCCTTCCTTCCGGAAGAGGAGATGGACCGTATCATGCTGATTCCGCGTATTAAAAAATAGTAAAGGAAACGATAGAATGAAGATAGTTGTCACAGGTGCCACCAGCTTTGTAGGTCTGGGGGCGGTGCGCGAGCTGTTACATCGCGGACATCAGGTATACGCCGTACTGCGGGAGCATTCGACGAAAGCGGATCTGCTGCGGGAAAATGGAAAATTTCCGCAGGGACTCACGATTTTGGAGGAGGATCTGGGAAGCTCTCGAAACTGCCGGAACGGATTCCGGGCGGATGCGATGTGTTTCTCCATATGGGCTGGCGCGGTGCAGGGAGTGATTCACGGAAAAATGAGTCAGTCCAGGAGGAGAGCGTGCAGGACGCGCTGAATGCCGTCCGCGTGGCGAAAGTCCTCGGGTGCCGGCGGTTTCTCTTTACAGGTTCGCAGGCGGAGTATGGCGTCAAGAGCGAGCTGACAGACGAGGAGACGGTCTGCGAGCCGACCTCCCCGTATGGACGCGCGAAACTGGCAGTCCGGCAGCAGGCGGAAGTACTCTGCCGGGAACTGGGACTGGATTATGGGCATGCACGGATTTTCAGCACGTATGGACCGGGCGATCACCCGTGGTCGCTTCTTTCCTCCTGTGTCCGGGTCTTCCGGGCAGGGGAGAAGATGACGATGACCGCCTGCACGCAGCTCTGGAACTTCATGTATATTGACGATGCAGGGGCGCGCCCTGGCGGATCTGGCAGAATATGCGGGAAATCTCACGGCTCACGGATGTGTCTACAATCTGGGCGGTCCGATGGATGAGACAGGGCCGCTGCGCGGGTTTGTTGAGACGGTCTATGAGCTGTGCGGCAGGCAGGGCAGCATGGAATTTGGCGTCCGCCCGCCGAATGCAGAGGAATCGTCAATCTAATCCCGGATATCCGCAAGATGGAGCGGGTGGTTGGCTGGAAGCCACAGGTATATTTTGAAGAAGGAATGAAGAGAATTCTGGCTTTTCAGAAATGATTTTCTGCCCTCTGTGCAGAGTGACGGGAGAGAATGGTAAATATTTGGACATATTTTATCAGTTTATGCCAAGTAAATAGCGAAGCAGCCAAAAATCGTTAAGAAAATTGTAGGTTGTCAAAAGAGAGAAAGACGTTTAAAATAAAGGCAGTATAGCCGAAGCGGCTTTCTCTTTTTTTTGTGTTCGAAATTTGGTGGAACGAAACAGAAGAGTTCAAACAAAAAGCAAATTAATAGGAATCAGAAAAGTATGAAAAAATCAGTATATTAATTCCCTGCTACAACGAGGAAGAGAATGTAGGTCCGATCAGCTAGGCGGTTGTGGAGACGCTGGAGCGCGATCTGCCAGAATATGACTATGAGCTTGTCTTTATCGACAATGATTCGACAGACCAGACGCGCCCGATTCTTCGGAAGATCTGTAGCGAGAATCCACGGATCAAGGCAATTTTAATGCCAAAACTTTGGACAGTTCAATTCCCCGTATTATGGAATGTTACAGTGTACCGGCGACTGTGTGATCAGCATGGTGGCAGATTTTCAGGATCCGGTCGATATGATCCCGAAATATGTCCATGAGTGGGAAAATGGCTACAAGATTGTCATCGGCATCAAGACGGGAAGCAAGGAAAACCCGATCATGTATGCGCTGAGGAGCTGCTATTACAAGATGATAAAGAAACTCTCCGATGTCGAGCAGATTGAGCATTTTACCGGTTCGGGTCTGTATGACCGCGATTTTATTGAGATTCTGCGGGAGCTTGACGATCCGACGCCGTTTCTGCGCGGAATCGTGGCGGAGCTTGGTTATAAGCGCAAGGAGATTCCATATATCCAGCCGCAGCGCCGCGCAGGCAAGACACACAACAATTTTTACCGGCTCTACGATGCCGCGATGCTCAGTGTGACCTCCTATACGAAGGTCGGTCTGCGCCTGGCGACGATCTTTGGAAGTATCTGCGCGGCGATCAGTATGATCGTGGCGATTGTATATCTGGTGATGAAACTGCTTCACTGGTATGATTTTCCGGCTGGTATGGCGCCGGTCCTGATTGGAATGTGTTTTTTAGGGTCGGTTCAGATCTTTTTCATCGGTCTGGTGGGGAGTATATTTTATCGATCAATTCGAGAGTCATGAAGCGTCCGCTGGTAGTGGAGGAAGAGCGGCTGAATTTTGATACACCGGTAAAAAAAGTTGGGGGCAAACAGCATGAAATGTAATGTCGATGTAGTTCGGATTCGTGAAAATTCGATTCAGCTCAATGGCTGGGCGATCGGAAAGACGCCGGAGACGGAGATCACCTATCAGGTTGAAGATGGGGCACATCAGCCGATCCGATTTCGGTATGTGGCGACCCGCCGCGACGACGTCAGTCAGATTTATTTTGGGCGAACGGTAGAAAAAGAGCTTGGATTTGATATCCAGTTCCCGTATGAGCGCGGAAAAGATTATTATCTGATCGCAAAAGGCGAGGGACGCAAAATTCGCATTAAATATAATGAAGAACTGATCCGCAAGCGCAGCAGTGTGGCGCACAAGCGGATGCAGAAGATCCGCGATCTGATGAACATGGAGACTGTGCGGGTCTGTCTGGATTTCTGGAAGGAAAATGGTCTGAAAGCCCTGCTGGTAAAATCCAAGCACAAACTGCAGGGAATTGACAATGACTACGATTACGGCGAGTGGTATTCACTGACGAAGCCGACGGCGGAGGAGCTGGAGGAGCAGAGGAAAAAGGTGTTTGACGCGCCGGTTAAATTCTCGATTGTGATTCCGGCATTTAAGACACCGGAGCGATTCCTGCGGGAAATGCTGGATTCGATCTCGGAACAGACATACGCAAACTGGGAGGTCTGCGTGGCGGACGGCAGTCCGGCAGGACAAAGCTGCGATCGGGTGCTGGAGCAGTATGCGAAGAAGGACAGCCGCTTTAAATACGTAATTTTAGGCGAAAATAAGGGCATTTCCGGCAATACGAATGCAGCAATGGATATGGCGACCGGCGATTATATCGTGCTGGCAGACCATGACGATAAGCTGACACCGAATGCTCTCTATGAGTGTGCGAAACTGTTACAGGAACATCCGGGATGTGATTGCTTCTATTCGGATGAGGATAAGCTGGATATCGACGGCGGCGCTTTGTTTGATCCGCATTTTAAGCCGGATTTCAATATCGATCTGCTCTGCAGCGTCAACTATATCTGCCATCTGTTTGTCGTCAGCCACGATCTGGCAGCGCAGGTGGGCGGCTTCCGTCAGGAATACGACGGAGCGCAGGATTATGACTTCATTTTCCGTTGTACGGAGAAGGCGAAGGAGATCCGCCATATCCCGAAGGCGCTGTATCACTGGCGCTGCCATCAGAATTCCACCTCCAGCAATCCGGAGAGCAAGCTTTACGCCTTTGAGGCGGGTGCGCGCGCGATCATGGATCATTATAAACGCGTCGGTATCGAGGCGGAGCGCGTGGAAAAAGGTGTGGACTACGGCATTTATCACTCTGTATATAAAATTCAGGGAGAACCGCTGGTATCGATCATCATTCCGAACAAGGATCACCATACGGATCTGGATCTATGCCTGCGGGCGATTGAGACGCGGGCAACGTACCGCAATGTTGAGTTTATCATTGTGGAGAACAACAGCACGGAGAAGGAAACCTTTGAATACTATGAAAAGATTCAGAAGGAATTTTCCAATGTCCATGTGGTAACCTGGGAGCGCGAGTTTAACTATTCGGCGATCAACAACTTCGGCGTGACCTTCGCAAAGGGCGAATATCTGCTGTTTTAAATAATGATACCGAGCTGATTGCGGAGAATTTCATCGAGGAGATGCTGGGACTGTGCCAGCGGGAGGACGTCGGCGCAGTTGGCGCGAGACTGCTCTATCAGGATGATACGATCCAGCATGCGGGCGTCGTGGTTGGTTTCGGCGGCATCGCAGGGCATACGTTTATCGGGCTTCATAAGGCGGAAAACAGCTATTTCCACCGTGCGATGAGTACACAGGATTACAGCGCTGTGACGGCGGCGTGCCTGATGACAAAGAAAGCGCTCTTTGATGAGGTCGGCGGCTTTACGGAGAAGCTGGCGGTCGCATTTAACGATATCGATTATTGCATGAAAGTGCGGGCATCAAATCATTTAGTGGTTTACAATCCGTACGCATTGCTGTATCATTATGAGTCGAAGTCAAGAGGACTGGAGGATACGCCGGAGAAGGTGGCACGTTTTAACAGGGAGATCAAGATTTTCTCGGAGCGCTGGCCGGAGATCCTTAAAGATGGAGATCCTTATTACAATCCGAACCTGACGCTGCGGAAAATCCAATTTCGCCCTCAGGGATCTGAAAAAAAGAAAATCGGAGAACCGTATCATCTGGAGGTATAACCCGGGATGGAGATTACAACGACAATTATTATTCCCAATTATAATGGGTTAAAGTTTATGGACGAATGCATCCGTTCACTGAATGCACAGACGTATCCGAATTTCCGGACGCTGGTGGTGGACAACGGTTCGACGGACGGAAGCGTGGAGTGGCTGAAGGAACATCAGATTGATACGATTTTCCTGCCGGAACACACGGGATTTTCCGGCGCCGTCAACGTCGGAATCAAGGCGGCAGACACACCGTATGTGCTGCTTTTAAATAATGACGTCCGGGTGGACGAGTATTTCGTGGCGGAGATGGTGCGTGCGATCGGTCAGTCGGAGCGCATCTTTTTCCGTCAGCAGCCGGATGATCCAGATGTACCATCCGGACAGGCTGGATGATGCAGGCGATATGTATTCCCTGCTTGGCTGGGCGTACCAGCGCGGCGCGGGACGGGATCTTACGCATTACCGCCGTTCAAGCCGGGTATTCTCGGCGTGCGCGGGCGCAGCGATCTACAGGAGAGAGGTATTTGAGGAGATAGGCTATTTCGATGAGATGCATTTTGCCTATGTGGAAGATATTGATGTGGGCTATAGAGCCCGAATTGCGGGTTATGACAATATATACTGCCCGGCGGCGCTAGTATGGCACGTCGGAAGCGGAACCAGCGGTTCCAAGTACAATTCATTCAAGGTTAAGCTGGCGGCACGCAACAATGTGTATCTGAATTATAAAAATATGCCGTGCTTACAGCTTATCATAAATGCGATTCCGATCGCAGCGGGGATTTTCGTGAAATATTCATTTTTCAGGAAACTCGGGTTTGGAAAAGATTATCTGGAAGGTCTGAAAGAAGGCATACGGACGGCAAAGAAGTGTAAAAAAGTGGCGTACCGCCCGGAACGGCTTAAAATTATCTGGCGATAGAGCTGGAACTTTTAGCCGGGACATTTCTCTATGTCTATGAATTTGCTGTGAGACAGATCGAGAAAAAAGCAGCATCTGATAAATCGTGAGGAAAAGGTTAGAGTTGTTACTGGACGCGTATGTGTGGACAGTAACTTAGAGTTTGCGCGATGTGTGAACGGTCATGGTTTAGCAGATGCAGCACGGAGAAAGGCTGCTTATCAGACAATGTCTGAGCGGCAGCAAGCAAGTGAAAGATGAGGTAGCTTATGAATTATGAGGATGATGAGCTGGAGCGCATGAGGGCGCGCCGCGAGGGCAGAAGCAGCCGTGCCAGTCAGGCAGGGCATTCTTCGCGCAGCAGTTCTGCTTCCGGCACCAGCCGCAGAAGAGTCAGCAGTACAGTCGAAAATAGCCAGAGAAAAGGTGAGGCGGGCAGCAGTTCAGTACGTTCCGGCTACAGCGGTCCTAAGAGCGCTGGAAGTGGAAAAAAGAGTTCGGGACGCCGCGGCAGCCATTACCGTAAATCGGCGCGTCACAGAAAGCATATGATCATTGCGGCGGAGATTGTCGTGATTATATTGATGATTCTGGGCGGTGCGTTCTGGTATATGTATCACAGAACCTTCGGTTCTATGCAGAAGATTGATTTCAACGAGGACCAGGTTAAGAACGTCAACCTGTCCCAGGAACAGATCGATGATATGAAGGGCTACATGACCGTAGCGTGCTTCGGTGTCGATTCGCGAAGTCAGCACGGGCAGATGAATGTCGGAAAAGGTACGAACGCGGATGTCAACATGATTGCCAATATCAATCTGGAGACGGGTGAGATCCGCCTTGTATCGGTATTCCGGGACAGTTATCTGAATATCAACGATAAAAACTCTTATAATAAGATCAACGCCGCTTACGCACAGGGCGGTCCGGAGCAGGCAGTTAAGGCGCTGAATAAGAACCTGGGTCTTAACATTACCCAGTATGCGACGTTCAACTGGAAAGCGGTTGCGGATGCCATCAACATTCTGGGCGGTGTAGATGTCGAGCTGAGCGATGCAGAGTTCTCCTGGATCAATGCCTTCATCACGGAGACCGTAAAGGAGACTGGTATCGGTTCTCATCAGCTGACCCATGCGGGCAATGTACATCTGGATGGTATCCAGGCAGTTGCATACGGACGTATCCGTTATTCAGATACGGACTATGCGCGTACCGAGCGTCAGAGAATTATTCTTCAGAAAGCCTTTGATAAGGCAAAAAATGCAGACTGGGCGACACTCAACTGTCTGATTCAGACGATCATGCCGCAGCTTGCAACCAATGTTGATATTACGGATTTGATTCCGCTGGCACGCAATATCGCGAAGTTCCATATCGGTGAGACCGCCGGATTCCCGGCAGCCAGAGGCGAGCAGGATGTTGGAAAGATCGGCGACTGCGTTATCCCGCAGACACTGGAGTACAACGTAAAAAGAGCTTCATAAGTTCCTGTTTGATGAGGAAGATTATCAGGTTCCGTCCAATGTCAAGGAGTATAGCAACCATATCGCGCAGGTAACAGGTCTTACGACGAATGCGAAGCTGATCGGTCATGTTCCGGTCGATCAGGGTGTCAGCGCCCAGACGTTTATCAAGAAACGGGCGAGCCGGATTGCCGCGAAGGCAGCGGCGGAAGCATCCGCTAAGAAGTCATCGACGAGTGCTTCGGACGAGTCGGATGACGAGAGCGGGGATGAGACCAAGAAGGGCGAGAGCGAGAGCTCGATTGGATTGGACGAGATCTTTGATCCGGATGAAGACTGGATTGACTGGGAGGAAGAAGAGTCGAAGAGCAACAGCAGTAAGGGACCAGGAACAACGACGACTCCCGGCAAGAACAATCATACGGATAGCACAACCGAGGCGGATGATTCTTTATCCGGACCAGGCAGCACATCGGAGACGAAGTCTTCCATTGCAAAACCGGGATCTACAACCACAACGGCGGCAGAGACATCGGCATCCAGTGAAAAGACTTCTCCGGGTGCGTCGGATAATTCCGGTGTGAAAAGTCCGGTCACAGAGATTCAGGAACCGGGGATTCCGGAAACAGCGATGCAGCAGGCCCCGGCGGTCCGGCAGGACCGGGAGCTTAATCCGAATTCAGGTGATATACTATGATAAAAGATAACCAGAAACGGCTGAACCATTTCCACGTAGTGCTGGACGCATGTGTCATCGCATGCGCCTACGCACTTGCGTGGTTTATCGTCAATGGAACGTCGTGGTTTAATGTAACAGGGCATAATAAGAGCGCAATGGCAGTCGTCTATCTGGCGGCTGGCGTTCTTATTGTACCGTTTTATTTGATTTTATACGCATTTTTCATCTTTATACGCCCAAACGGGTTCAGGGAAGACGGGTGGAGTTAGCCAATATTTTCAAGGCGAACATCATCGGTCTTTTGGTGATCTCACTGATTCTTTACCTGGGCGGTAAAATGAGTATTTCCACAACTTCTCCCGTCCGATGGTATTTTTGTTTTTTGGCATCAATCTCTTTGCTGAGATTCTGATGCGGAATATCCTGCGGATAGCGCTCCGGTCGATGCGGTCGAAGGGATATAACCAGAAGCATCTGCTTCTGGTCGGTTACAGCCGGGCAGCGGAAGGATTTATTGACCGTGTGAATGTCAATCCGGGTGGGGCTATAAAATCCGGGTATTCTGGATGACCATGAGGAGTGGGGCAAAGAATATAAGGGAGTGCGCGTGATCGGCAAAATTGACGATCTGGATACGATTCTGGCGCTCAATACGCTGGATGAGATCGCGATCACCCTGAGCATCCAGGAGTATGGAAAACTGGAAAAAATCGTGGCGGGCTGTGAAAAAATCGGGTGTGCATACGAAATTTATCCCGGATTATTATAACTTTATCCCGACCCGTCCGTTTATGGAGGATCTGCAGGGACTTCCGGTGATCCACATCCGCCATGTGCCGCTCACGAATCTGCTCAACGCAACGATGAAGCGGACGATGGATCTGGTCGGCGGCATGATGGCGCTCATCCTGTTTTCACCGGTGATGCTGGTGACGGCGATTCTTATAAAGGCGACTTCGCCGGGACCGGTCATTTTCGGTCAGGAGCGGGTGGGACTTCACAATAAGCCGTTTAAGATGTATAAGTTCCGCTCGATGGCGGTACAGTCGGCGGCAAAGGAGAAAAGCCAGTGGACGACGCCGGGAGACCCGCGTGTGACTCCGATTGGAAGATTTATCCGGAAGACCAGCATTGATGAGCTTCCGCAGCTGTTTAATGTTCTGAAGGGCGATATGAGCCTGGTTGGACCGCGCCCGGAACGCCCGTTTTTCGTTGAAAAATTCAAGGAAGAGATTCCGCGTTATATGATCAAGCATCAGGTCCGTCCGGGAATTACCGGCTGGGCCCAGGTCAACGGCTACCGTGGAGACACCTCTATCACGAAACGAATCGAGCATGATTTATATTACATCGAGAACTGGACCCTGGGATTTGATTTCAAGATTTTGTTTTTGACTGTGTTCAAAGGGTTTATCAATAAAAATGCGTATTGATGAGGAAAACCACATGGGATATGAAGAAGAAAGAGATAGGTCAGGACACCGCCGGAGCCGACGGGCAAAACCGTCGGAGATGGAAGACGATGGTCTGACACTGATCACGGATTCATTTACGGAACGCCGGGAGGACGGATCCCACCGGAGCGGAGATAGAAGCCGAAGTGGTCAGAAAGCGGCAAAGAGGGGACAGACGCAGCCTGGCAGCAGCCGGGAGAGCCGGAATCAGGAGAAAACCCGGACCATGAACCGGTCGGATATTTACGCCGACCCGGTTAAATTGAAAGCGCGCCGGAAAAAGAAGCGGAAGATATGGTTTATTCTTCTGGAGAGCGTGATGCTGATCGGGATTCTCTGCTTTGCGGGATATTCGTATATCAGCAGCCGTCTGGATCTGATGCAGCGGCTTCCGTGGAACCCGGATGAGATCAAAAACGTCGAGATTTCGGAGGAGAAGCAGGAGCAGATGAGCGGTTACTGGACGATCGCAGTTTTCGGCGTGGATAGCCGTAACTCATCGGTCGGAAAGGGCAACAACTCGGATGTTAATATTCTCTGCAACATCGATCAGGGAACCGGTGAGATACGTCTGGTTTCGGTGTACCGGGATTCATATTTAAATATCAACGACAAGAATACCTACAACAAAATCAACGCCGCTTATATGCAGGGCGGACCGGAGCAGGTTGTCAAGGCGCTCAATAGGAACCTGGATATCGATATTGACGATTATGCGACCTTTAACTGGAAAGCCGTTGCAGATGCGATCAACATTCTGGGTGGCATTGACGTGGAGATCACGAAATCAGAGTTTTATTATATCAATGCGTTCATTTCTGAGACGGTCAAGGCGACCGGCGTCGCTTCGACCCAGCTTAAATCAGCGGGCATGAACCATCTGGACGGTGTCCAGGCTGTAGCGTACGGGCGTCTCCGTCTGATGGATACGGACTATGCGCGTACCGAACGGCAGAGAAAGGTTATTTCCCTCGCGTTTGAGAAGATGAAAAAAAGCAGATTGGGCGACGATCAACAATATTGTGCAGACGGTATTTCCACAGGTGGCGACCAGCATCGAGATCAATGATCTGTTGAAGATAGGACGAAATATTACGCGTTACCATCTGACCGAGACGACCGGTTTCCCGTCGGAGCTGAGGGAAAAGAAGATGGGACGCAAGGGCGCCTGCGTCATCCCGCAGACGCTGGAGAGCAATGTCATCGAGCTGCATCATTTCCTGTTTGGCGATGAGGAATACACGCCGACTGAGACGGTTCGGACGATCAGTCAGAAAATTGTATCAGATACAGGCGTTCATGGCACGAAACAGGCAGAAACGAAGGCATTGCCGAAGACGACCGAGGCGACGACAATTTCCATCCTGGATCCGACGCAGGAGAGCGGCGCGGACGAAAGCCAGGAAGCCGAGAGCGGCAGCGACGAGTCGGAGAAAGAGACCGGTAATGCTTCGAAACACAGGACAATGACGTTTCTGAGCAGGAAAGTCGTCCGGACGGTACGCATGCATCAAAGGAAAATGCGCGGGAGAGCAGTGAGGCAGAGTCTGGCGGTTTTTCGCCGGCATTTCCGGGCGGAAATTCTGGCACCGGCGAGACGGAGAATGGCAGAGAAAAACCTTCCGGCAGCGGTTCCCGAATGGAAGCAGTGCACCGGGAAGTAAGACGAATGCGGGAATCATCATTGAGTGATGAGAGAGTGTGAAACGGAGGAAATGCTTTGAATTTAGATGGTTTGTACCGGATGCAGGGAATGTTATTTTCCCTGATGATTCTGGGTGCATTCTTAAAGAAGAAGGGGATTATCACGGATGAGGGAAAAAGGGTCATTGCGGATCTGGTCATCTTTGTGACACTTCCCTGCAGTATCATCGAGTCATTTGAAGTAGAACTGAGCATGGATATCTTAAAGAGCAGCGCACAGGCGCTGCTCGTCTCATGTATGGTTCAGGTGGCTTGTTATATCTTAAATATGGTACTGTACCCGGGGTGGGAGAGGAAAAGAAGAAGGTCCTCAAATACGCGACGATGGCGTCCAATGCCGGGATTCTGGGAAATCCGGTGGCGGAGGGCATCTTCGGCTCGATGGGGCTTTTCTACGCCTCTTTTTACCTGATTCCGCAGAGAACTGCGATGTGGTCGCTGGGAATGACGTATTTTACGAAGGCGCCGGATCGGAGGGCTCTGATTAAAAAGATATGCACGCATCCGTGTATTGTCTCCGTATTCATCGGCTTTGTGCTGATGCTTTTACAGATGCAGATTCCGGGATTCCTGGGAGATACGGTACATAGCTTAAACAAGGCAAACACGGCAGTCTCCATGATTTTCGTCGGAACCGTTCTGGCGGAGGCAGATATGAAGACGATGATCACGCCACTCAGCTGCTACTATGCCGCCGTGCGCCTGATCCTGATTCCGGCGCTTGTGTGGATCGGCTGCCTCCTGTTCCATATTGACACGCTGGTGATGGGGATTTCTGTGGTGCTGGCAGCGATGCCGGCAGCAAGCACGACGGCGATTCTTGCCGCGAAATATGGCGGGGATGAAGTCTTTGCGACGAAGTGTGTGGTATTTACGACGCTGCTTTCGATGGTGTCGGCACCGGTTTGGTGTATGGTGCTGCAGCGGTAATCCCTTATGAGTTCGTATTTCTATAAAGGGGGTTTCGCTTGCATTGGATGAAAAGATATGTTATATTAGGGATAGAAAAAAGGAAAAGCCAGAGGAGCGGCTTACCTGAATAAATTAAACAACTGTTTTATTAACAGCCGTCATTATTGCAGTAATGGCGGCTATTTTCGTTTTCCCTTGAAAATTGTATAACACAAATCCCCTCAGATTGCTCTAAGAGGATTTGCAGATTCATGATTTATAATAGCAGTTCATATTGCTTGGTTATAGTCTTACAAACATTCTGTGATTTTACTTTTCATCCACCACCTGAAAAATGTAGAACTTCAGATAATAGGGACGTCTCATCCCCCGCCCACAGAATCGGATGGTCGGCTGCCTGGGTGCGGTATTCGATCTGGCGCAGGCGGCGGTGGGCGCTGCGGGCTGCCTCCTGAATCGCCTTTGTGAAGAGCTCCGGCGTCATGAAATGGGAGCAGGAGCAGGTGGCTAAGTAGCCGCCGTCCTTTACCAGACGCAGACCGCGAATATTGATCTCGCGGTAGCCCTTGATGGCATTTTGACCGAGCTGCGGGATTTTGTGAAGGCGGGGGGATCGAGGGTGACGACGTCAAATTGCTCACCTCTTGCCTCTAATTCCGGAAGCAGGTCAAAGACATCCGCACACTGAAAGGTGGTAGTGCCGGAAACACCGTTTAACTCTGCATTTTCACGCGCCTGTGCGACGGCAAGTTCGGATGCATCCACGCCGATGACCTCTTTGGCGCCGGAGACGGCTGCATTTAAGGCAGAGGAGCCGGTGTGCGTAAAACAGTCCAGAACGCGTTTGCCCGGGCAGAGACGCTGGATTGCCAGACGGTTGTATTTCTGGTCGAGGAAAAAGCCAGTTTTCTGCCCGTCCTGACATCTACCAGATAGCGGACACCATTTTCAACGATCTCTACTTTTGTATCAAATGGTTCCCCGATAAAGCCCTTATAGCGCTCCATGCCCTCCTGTAAGCGGACCTTAGCGTCGCTGCGCTCGTAAATACCTCGGATATGAATGCCGTCTTCCTCAAGCACCTTGACGAGTTTTTCCAGAATCAGCGGTTTCAGACGGTCGATACCGAGCGCCAGGGATTCAACGACCAGCACATCGGAAAATTTGTCGATCACGATGCCCGGAAGGAAATCTGCTTCGCCGAAAATCAGGCGGCAGCTGCTGGTATCAACTGTCTGACGGCGGTATTCCCAGGCATTGCGGACGCGCATTTCGATAAAAGCATCGTCGATGACAGTATCCTTTTGCGGGAAAGCATCCGCACGGTAAGCTTGGAGTGGGTGTTGATAAAACCACATCCAAGCGGATAACCGTCAAAATCTTCGACACGAAGGATATCGCCATTTTCAAATTCGCCCTCAATTCGTTCAATTTCATTATCATAGATCCACATACCGCCGGCTTTCAGGGAACGAGCCTCGCCTTTGCGGATATGGACAATTGCCTGTGTATTCATCATGGGTGTAACAGTCCTTTCATATAAAAATGTAAAATTCGTTTCTTTCATTAAGTATACAAGAGGAGAGAAGGACTGACAAGTGAAAACCGAGAGATGTTTTTGACTTCACAGATTTATGATTTTATTTTCACAATTACATCACAAATAACTGATAGACTATCTCATGTAAACAGAGAGAGGGCAGAAAGCCTGAGATAGAATATAAGAGTATGAACAATCCGCTGCGGGAAGGTTCGCAAAATGGACAGTACGCGGCTGTGATTCCTGAGAACAGGAGGTATGAATATATGTATGACGAGAATGAAAGAAATGAGAGACACGATCAGGATGTAGATTATACGGAGGGCGCTTATTCGGACAGCGCTTATGAGGAAAAGAATAACGATACTGCTAAAAAAGAAGAAACTTCCGATTATGGCGGTTATCATGATTCCTGTTACCGGGGCAGTCTCGATGGAGAACCGGAGGCAGCAGCCGGAGTAGATCCGAAAGAGAATGTAGAGAAGCAGCCGGAACGCAGCTATATTCCGGAAGAACGGGTGGCCGGGGACATGGCTCTAAGAATACTGGTAAGAAAAATTGCGGCACTTGTGATGTCGGGCATTCTGTTTGGCTGTGTGGCAGGCGGAACCATGGTTGGCGTGAATGCACTTTCAAACCGGCTTCTTCCGGGTGAGACCGCACAGGAAACGATCGGTCAGGTTTCCCAGGAGACACAGGCAGAGGCTGGCACTAAAACGCAGGTCTCCATTGGCAACGATGTTTCTTCGATTGTAGAGAAAGCGATGCCGTCCGTTGTAGCGATCAACAACAAGATGATTTATACACAGAACAACTGGCTGTTTGGTCAGCAGCAGTACGAGGTGCCGAGCAGCGGTTCAGGAATCATTGCCGGACAGAATGACACGGAACTTCTGATTATTACCAATAACCATGTCGTTGAAGATTCCGAGGAACTTTCGGTTACCTTTATTGATAACCAGAGCGTTAAGGCAGCGGTCAAAGGTACTGATTCCGATTCGGATCTGGCAGTCATTGCCGTACAGCTTTCGGATATACCGGAAGAAACGAGAAAACAGATTAAGGCAGCCGATCTGGGCGATTCTGATTCCCTGAAGCTGGGACAGGGTGTTGTGGCAATCGGTAACGCACTGGGACAGGGGCAGTCGGTTACCGTCGGTTATGTCAGCGCTTTAAATAAAAAAGCTAACCATCAACGACGTAGAGCGGACACTTCTGCAGGTCGCTGCGGCGATCAACCCAGGCAACAGCGGCGGCGCACTTTTAAATATGAATGGCGATGTTATTGGCATCAATGCGGCGAAGTATTCGGACACCAGTGTTGAGGGCATCGGCTATGCGATCCCGATTTCACAGGCAAAGGATATTATCAGCGACCTGATGACGAAGACGACGAAGGTAGCTGTCGATGAGAATGAGCAGGGATATCTGGGAATCCAGCCTCAGAATATCGACAGCCAGATGGCGCAGGCGTATGGCATGCCGGAAGGTATCTATGTATACAAGATTGTTGCGGGCGGCGCGGCATCCAGGTCGGATCTGCGGGAGCGTGATATTATCACCAAGTTTGACGGTGAAAAGGTAAAGAATGGTGATGATCTCAAGAAACTGCTGACTTACTATAAGGCAGGTTCCACCGTTACCATGACGGTACAGAGTCTGGAAAATGGCAAATATGTCGAGAGAAACGTACAGATTACACTGGGCTCCAAGAGCGATATGCCGCAGAGTCAGGATAGCCAGAACGAGAGCCGGAGTGAATCACAGGCAAGTCCGCAGAGAAAACTGGGAAGATAGAAAATACCCCATCAGCGAAGTGGGCTGGAATGGATATTTGCCCGTAACGGTGAAGATACGGAACTGTTACGAAGCGGAAATGAATAAAATCAGGAAGATATAGAAAAGAAGGCAGGTGAACCGCCGGTAGATCCTCTTGTAATCAGAGAGGGTGGTGAGTCATCTGTCTTTTTGTTTCATAGGAAATTTTTTTTTTTTAAAACGAAATGACGGCTGCTGTTATGATTTACGTTTTTCACAAGCTATGATAAAATGAAAAGGTGCTTTCAGATTGGAGGAAATATAAAAATATGAGTGATAACCAGAATATAGATACGACAACCAATATAAACGAAACAGATACAAATAAAACCAGTACAGATCATTCGGATGATTACGAGAAAATCTGCTACGTCTGCCGCCGCCCGGAGAGCAAGGCGGGAGAGATGATCACGATGCCGGGTGGGATGAATTTCTGCCATGAGTGTATGCAGAAAGCATTTGACTCGATTTCCAAGTCGGGCATGGACTTTTCCAAGCTTCAAAATATGCCGTTTATGAACATGAATCTCAATGATTTTGCGGGCATGCAGATGCCGAATACAGAGATTCCAGAGAAAAATAAGATCAAGAAAAAGAGCAAGGCAAAAGACGCGGAGAAATTTCTGACGATGAAGGATGTTCCGGCACCGCACCAGATCAAGGCGCAGCTGGATGCGTATGTGATTGGGCAGGAGCGGGCGAAAAGGGCAGTTTCAGTGGCAGTCTACAACCATTATAAGCGCGTGATTCTCCGGCAGCAGGACGAGCTTCGGGCAAATGAAAATATGGAAGAAAAGGCGGAAAACGCGGCGGCACAGGGAATGCAGATGCAGGGGCGGCGAGCCGGAGATTGAGAAATCCAACATCCTGATGCTGGGACCGACCGGAAGCGGAAAAACGTACCTGGTCAAGACACTGGCGAAGCTTTTGGATGTGCCGCTGGCGATCGCGGATGCAACGGCGCTTACGGAAGCTGGATATATCGGAGATGATATAGAAAGCGTAGTCTCAAGCTTCTGGCAGCGGCTGGAAATGATGTGGAGAAAGCTGAGCACGGCATCATTTTCATCGATGAGATCGATAAAATTGCGAAAAAGAAAATACGATGAGCCGCGATGTCAGCGGTGAGTCGGTACAGCAGGAGCTTTTAAAACTTCTGGAAGGCAGCCAGGTAGAGGTGCCGGTCGGCTCAAACCAGAAGAATGCACTCACGCCGATGGCGACTGTGGATACGAACAACATCCTGTTTATCTGTGGCGGCGCGTTTCCGGGATTGGATGATATCATCAAGGAGCGCCTGAAAAAGCGTTCCACGATGGGCTTCAACTCCCATTTGAAGGATGAATTCGACAATGATCCGGATATTTTGGGCCAGGTGACAACGGAAGATATGCGGAATTTTGGCATGATCCCAGAGTTTCTCGGACGTCTGCCGGTGCTTGTGAGCCTGCAGGGGCTGACAAAGGAATTGCTGATGCGGATTCTGAAAGAACCGAAAAATGCGATCCTCAAGCAGTATGAGCGCCTGCTGGCGCTGGATGAGGTCAAACTGGTGTTTGAGGACGATGCACTGGGTGGATCGCCGAGCGGGCGCTGGAAAAAGATACGGGTGCCCGTGCGCTGCGTGCAATTTTAGAGGATTTTATGATGGATATCATGTATGAGATCCCGAAAGATCCGAATATCGGCTCCGTTGTGATCACGCGCCCGTATCTGGAGAAGAATGGCGGTCCGCGGATAGAGATGCGGGGGTAATAGCTTTTCAGGAACATGATCGGTAAACGGTGTCATGGATGTGGTGAAAGTTAGCGATGCAAGGATCCGAAAAGCAATTTGTGTGTGAAGAAAAACAGCAGAAGTTAATTAACTTCTCATGGATAAAAAAGAGTTATATAGGTTTAACGTCCCATACCCCCCACTCCCGGCTGGGATATTCGATGGAATTTCGGCGGTCAGCCCCGCGGATCAGAAACGCCTTGGCAATCGAGGTGTTGATCCGCGGGGCTGATGGCGTATAGGCAGACCAGGAGAGCAGGATCGCGGCGGCTCCGGCGGTCATGGCGGCGGCAAATGAGGTTCCGGTTACCTCTTGATAATCGGGAAGCGGGAGCCGGACGCCGGGGGCGGCAAGGTCGGGCTTGATAGCTCCGGTGCGGGTAAAACCGCGGCTGGAATGCAGATAGATCCCGCCCGTCTGGTGGCTGTAGGCGGCGGTGGTGATGATGGCTGCTGTATTGCCCGGATCGGTGATGGTTGTGTCCGGATCCGGGCGCAGAAAGAAGGTTTCATCCGAGATAAAGCCGTGCACCGGCAGCCACATATGGTATTCACCCTGAATCGAGAGGCGTGTGGTAGACGCGGATTTTCCAGATTCCGGCGGCGGGGGGCATCAAAGCGCATCAGGATCAGTTCGCTTCCGGTCGCCAGCTCGGAGCTGGTATAGTTGAGGTGAATGGTCGTTCCTTCTAGAAGAAAGGGAATCTGGCGTTCTTCGTCGCCGGAGAGCCGGATGCGTCCCGTTTCGTCGCCGGAGGGGATAAAAATCCGACACTGTAAAGCTCCGATTCACGCGCCCACAGTTCCAGCGTAAATCCCCGTTCGTCGGGACCGACCCGCAGTTCCACATCCTCATAGGAGGTGGAAGCAGGAAATACACTGCGAAAATGGTGCCCGCGCCCGGTTTCATTGCCTCCGGCGGCGACCAGAATCTGCCCGCTGGCGCGCGACAGGCTGTTCAGATATAGACCAAGCGGCGAAGTGCCGCTGTGGCTTCCGGTATTGGTGCCAAGACCCAGCAGGATCACAAGGGGCTTTTCTCCTGCCTGGCAATATAAAGAAGAAACTTGATTCCAAGCATGATGTCGTCCTCCTGAAAGGCGATGGCATCCTCGCGGATCAGAAAAAATCGCGAAGATAGGTTCTGGCTGGTTTCAAGCGGACAACGACCAGTTCCGATTCCGGCGCCGCCCCGGAGAAAAAAAGCATCGGCATCTTCGGAACCGGCGGCGACCAGCGCCATCTGCGTGCCGTGGCGGAGAGGATCCGAGGTGGGGACGATGGAATGCGGATCTTCCGAGCGCAGCGCCTCGTTGATGGGGAACGCTGGTAGACACTTCCGTAGTGCAGCGCATCGATCGGATCCAGCGTGCTAAGCCCCGCTCCCGGAACCGTCTGATCCCAGATGGCGGCGATGCGCGTGCTTCCATCCGGATCGCGTAACAAGGGATTTGTATAATCGATCCCCGTATCCACAATCCCAATCAGCGTCCCGCGCCCCTTGTTTCCCAGGAATGGCTGTTCTGCGGTCCGGGAAATTCCTGCGCTGTCCAGGCTGGATGTATCTAATATGGTATAAAGATTCGGGATCGAGTCATAGCCATACTGCTGGACTGAGAGCGGCAGCGCCTCCGCCAGAGACCGGTGCCAGATCACATACTCATGATTGACAAAATCATAGCAGCCGGAATCATTTTCCAAAATCTGGTTATAGGTAAAAGGAAAAAAACGTTCGATAAAATCGGCGGTTTGGTTGTCTGGAAGAGAAGAGCAATTCATAGCGTTTTCCATAGAGATTTTTAGAATTTAAGATAAGATATGCGGTAAAATACGAAAGCTTCCCTATACTCTGTCGGAAAAACTTGTTATAATAAATATAAGTTAGATAATGACATTTATATGAGGAGGTGCCCTTATGAAAAAATACCTGTATATGATAGCTGCCCTGTTCGGCATCGATTATTTCTGCAAAGGAAAACATAGAAGCGCAGAAACCGGAAGATTTTCCGCGCGACATGGAAAAAAGCCATGGAAAGATCCGCCTGTACCGCAATCACAACGACGGTTTCTGTTTTGGGGTAAAAAAGAAAAGAAAGAACTGGTCCGCATGGTGCCGGTTGTCTTTACCTCGGCGGCAGCGGGCATTCTGACATGGTTACTGTGCCCGGGACGAAGGCAGAAAAAGCCGATCGGATCGGTTTTGCCCTCATCACGGCGGGTGGTTTAAGCAACCTATATGACCGCCTCAAACGCGGTTATGTGGTAGAGTATTTCAGCATCCGGTGTAAATACCTGGAAAAGGTCGTCTTTAATCTGGGAGACTTTTTTTATCTTCGCAGGAAGCGCCCTGATCGCAGCCTTCGATCTGCTGGGAGCCGTCCGTGATCTTAGTTCTCCGGCAGAGGATCACATAAAAGCGCTCCGACTGCCGTGGCGAAAGACGGATGAGGCGGAATGATATAGTCGATTCAAAGACATCGTGCATCTGATTGAAAATGTCAAAGGTCTTTGCAGCAGGTGCAAGGCTGGCGAGAGAACCAGTCAGGACGACATTCCGGGTGGTGTCCTGGCTGAGCGCCAGGGAACGCCATCACACCCACATTTTCATAAATCATATTGAAAAGAGCGGCAGCCAGGTCAGCATCCGAGGCGCCGCTTTTGATTCGCCCAAAATTGGCAGCGGTTAAGTCGGCGGCAAGTCCCGGGACATCTTCCTCCTGCACGTCGGCGATGCGGAGATCTGCCATGGCCTTATTGCCGCGCAGCGCCATCTCTGAGGGGCAAAATGTCGGTGACGCCGAGAAAGCGCTCCGCCATGCCGGCAAGTGTCCCACCGCCGACACCGCTTCCGCCCAGATGACGGAAGCCGTTTGTCTTGGAAGCGCGGATAAAGGCAGAGCCGGTTCCAAGGCTGACCACCAGCGCTTCATCAAGCCCGGACAGGTATAAGCCGCCGCGTCCGATGGCATCAGCTCCAGGGCATGGATGGTCGGGATGCCGAAGATATTTTTCGTGGAAATACGTCGAACCAGCCCGGTCAGGACGATTTTTTTCAACATCGCCAAACAAGAAGCGTCCTGCTGATTCAGGAAACGCCCGAGAACACCGTAAGCCGAGGTGCGCGGGTCATCCGCGTGAACCTGAAGCGTACCAAGCAGGTGCCATGCTCATCCAGCGCCGCCGCCTTGGTGCTGGAACTGCCGATGTCGATTCCGAGGATAATTTCATTTGCTTATCTCCTTTATGATATAAAAATGGGATATGGCTGCCAGGGCAGTCGTTCCGTATCTTTTATGACTGTAAGAATTGGATTGTTTTTATAAACATTATAGGGTAAAAAGTAAAATAAAGTGCAATGGAAGAATGTGGTCCGAATATTCTTAAAATGATATTTCAAATGGATAACATAAAGATTTACATGTCACGCCCAAGCTTTGTTGAGATTCCGGCTGAGACTGAAATATGCTTTAATGATAAGGAAATAGTGACCGGAAATACGGGATATCAGGCATGGTGGAGCAGAGAGTATGAGGTCCATGTTTAATAAGGAGTTCTTTAAGTGTTCCCAGTTTACGCACATTAACAGATGTACTTTTTCCCTCGTTATTAATATAGCTTTTTGCAATATAAAAAGACTCCGAATTTTTTTGACACAAAAAAAGCAGGTTCTATGCGGCCTGTAAGGTATTTTTCTATTATTCAACTGTCAAACTCCCGGAGATGGCAGAAGAATGGAAATGCAAGCCTGTCTTTATTGACAGAACCTATGAAATACGGTAGAATCAACCTTAAAAAAGAGTAATCCCCTATAAGGGGAGATAGGAGTTGAGTTTTTTGAGTTCTGGTGATGGGATACAGCTATTGATTTTGATACTGCTGCTTTTGATGTCGGCTTTCTTTTCTTCTGCGGAGACGGCGCTGACGACGGTCAACAAGATCCGGGTGCGGACGCTGGCGGAGAATGGCGATAAGCAGGCAGAGTATGTATTAAAGATCATAGAGGATCCGAGTAAAATGCTGAGTGCGATTCTGATCGGCAACAATGTGGTAAACCTGTATGCGTCTTGTCTTGAGACGGTTCTTGCCACCCACATTTGGGGCAACAAGATCGTAGGGATTGCGACGGGCATTCTGACGCTTTTGATCTTGATTTTCGGCGAGATCACGCCGAAGACGGTGGCGACGATACAGGCTGAGCGGATTGCATTTCGGTTCGCCAAAATCATTTATTATATCATGACGGTGCTGACACCGGTCATTTTTGTGGTCAACCAGCTCTCGTTTTTAGTGTTGAAGCTGCTTCGCGTGGATGTGAAGGCAAAGGGCGAGTCCATCACGGAGGATGAGCTGCGGACGATCGTGGAGGTCAGCCACGAAGAGGGCGTCATCGAGTCCGAAGAGAAGAAGATGATCAACAATGTGTTTGATTTCGGGGACGCCGTGGCGCGCGATGTCATGCTTCCGAAGGTCAACATGACGTTTGTGGACGTGGATGCGACGTATGACGAGCTGATGGAGGTATTCCGCAGTGAGAAATACACGCGTTACCCGGTCTATGAGGAGACGACGGACAATGTCATCGGTGTTCTGAACATCAAGGATATTTTCTTAAAAGGCGGGGGGAAGAGGGCTTTCTGTCCGGAAATATCTGCGGAAACCTCTCTATACATATGAGTTTAAGAAGGTTGCTGAGCTGATGCGCGAGATGCGGAAAGCAGCGATCAGCATCGTGATCGTGCTCGACGAGTACGGTTCGACGGTCGGTCTTATCACGCTGGAAGATATGCTGGAGGAGATTGTCGGAGATATCCGGGACGAGTACGATGGAGACGAGGAAAAATCCATTCAGCGCATCGCCCCGCGAGAATACATGGTAGATGGTTCGGTCAAACTCGACGATCTGGATGAACGCCTGAATTTGGAACTCCAGTCAGACGAATATGATTCCATCGGCGGACTGGTGATCGGACTTTTTGAACCATCTTCCACAGGAAAAAAGAAGAGGTTGTGGTGGAAAACGTCCGCCTCGTCGTTGAATGTGTGGATAAGAACCGGATCGATAAGATTCATCTGTACCTGTTAAGCCCATCGGAGGCGGCGTTAGCTAAACATACCGCCGATGGTGCCGCTTCCGGCGCAGAGGGCGAAGGAAAGCAGCAGGGATGAGGCAGTCTCCTTGAGGGAATGTCGGATCGCAAAAGACAGAGCTAGAAAAATAAGAAAATAAAGGGCGCCGGCGCAGAATCCCCAGAGGAACCGGCGCCTTTTTGCTTTCTTCCCGGCGCTAAGCCCCGCCAGGAAGCAGGCGAGAATGTAGATGCCGCGTACTCTAGCGTGATTTCCTTTTCACCCCACTGAAAACGGTACATCCCAAACGCGAGCAGAAGCAGAAAGACAGCAGTTGCCGCGTAGGAGAAGAGGGAAGAACGGAGCAGAATCTGGATAGCTGATTTTTCCATGATAAAATACCTGTGTGCATTCTTTTTCTATTCATATGAACAAAGAAGGACAAATATGCCTGAAGAATGAAACGCTGTTACAAACAAAGCGTTACTGTTCACGCATACGTGCCCAGTAACGGAATTTGCCGTGGCTTCGCATCTCAATACGGCAAATTCCTGCTGCTACCACGTTTTCTTACGGCACTTTCGGTTCCAAAAGTGCCTACCCGTGAACAGTTCCAAAAAAGCCGGAATCTGTGAGAAACACGGTAAATTGAAATGCTTGCACAAGCGGGCAACATATGATATAATCTGTAGGACTTTATATACTAAAAAAATGAAGGAGGACATAGAGATGAAACACGTAAAGACACTGAGCGCAAGCACACTGAAGAACAGCATGAAGAAAGGCGGCTGCGGCGAGTGCCAGACATCCTGCCAGTCTGCATGTAAGACATCCTGTACTGTAGGTAACCAGAGCTGCGAGAACCAGAACCGCTAATTGGCAGTACAAAACAAATGAGGCGTTTTCTGATAAATCAGAGCTTTTCATGAGTGGGAGAGCTGGAGTCTGAGAAAACGCAGAGTTGACACAGGGAGGCAGACAAGACGGAGCGCGGTCCGAGGAGAGGACTGCATATGTTCCGGGTTGTCTGCCTGCCTATGTCTTATAGAAGGAGAAAGACAGTGATTCATCAGTATATAAATAATGGATATTATATCGTACTGGATGTCAACAGTGGCTCCGTCCATTCGGTCGATCCGCTTCTGTACGATGTGATTTCCTTTTTATCGGAGCGGATTCCGGACAGCGAGAAGCCGTTTCAGATTGCCCAGTCCCTGAAAGACGAGACGGCGGCAGCATTAAAAGAGAAATACAGCCAGGAAGAGATCAGAGAGGCGTTTGAGGACATTCAGGAGCTCATCGATCAGGAAGAACTCTTTACTGCTGACATTTACAAAAACTTCGTTATGGATTTCAAGAAGCGCCAGACGGTTGTCAAGGCACTCTGCCTGCATATCGCGCATGACTGCAACCTTGCCTGTCAGTACTGCTTTGCAGAAGAGGGCGAGTATCATGGAAGAAGAGCGCTGATGACCTTTGAGGTCGGCAAGAAAGCGCTGGATTTCCTGATTGCCAATTCTGGAAACCGCCGGAACCTGGAAGTCGATTTCTTCGGCGGCGAGCCGCTGATGAACTGGCAGGTGGTTAAACAGTTAGTCGAGTACGGACGTTCCCAGGAAGAGGCGCACAACAAGAAATTCCGTTTCACACTGACCACCAACGGTGTTCTGTTAAACGATGAAATTATGGAATTCTGCAACCGCGAGATGGCGAATGTCGTGCTCAGTCTGGATGGACGAAAAGAGGTCAACGACAAGATGCGCCCATTCCGCAACGGGACCGGAAGCTACGACCTGATCGTGCCGAAGTTCCAGAAATTTGCAGAGAAGCGCGGAGGTCGCGATTATTTCGTGCGTGGTACCTTCACACACAACAACCTGGATTTTGGCAAAGATGTTCTGCATTTTGCCGATCTTGGATTCAAGAAAATGTCGGTTGAGCCGGTCGTAGCACCGGATGAAGAGCCCCTACGCGATCAAAGAGGCGGATCTTCCGCAGATTCTCGAGGAATATGACCGTCTGGCAGCAGAGTATGTCAAGAGACACAAAGAGGGACGTGGCTTCACGTTCTTCCACTTTATGCTTGATCTGACACAGGGACCGTGCGTGGCAAAACGTCTGTCCGGATGCGGTTCAGGAACTGAGTATCTGGCAGTTACCCCGTGGGGCGACCTGTATCCGTGCCATCAGTTTGTAGGAAACGAAGATTTCCTGCTCGGCAACGTGGATACGGGCGTGACCAACACGGCAGTCCGCGACGAGTTCAAGCTCTGCAATGTCTATGCGAAAGACAAATGTCGGGATTGTTTTGCCAGATTTTACTGCAGCGGCGGCTGTGCGGCCAATTCCTACAATTTCCACGGTTCCATCACGGATGCGTATGATATCGGGTGTGAGATGCAGAAAAAACGTATCGAGTGCGCGATCATGATAAAAGCTGCTCTTGCAGACGGCTCTGACGAGTAGAGAACAAGGAGAGAGAGGCATGAAGAACAAAAAAGGAAAAAGCTTCCTGGGGATGCTGCTCCTTCTGATTGCCATCGGCGTATTCGGCTATTTCGGCTATTCGACGATGAATCAGATCAAGCTGGGTCTTGACTTGGCTGGCGGTGTCAGCATTACCTATCAGGCGAAAGAAGAAAATCCGTCTTCCGAGGATATGGCGGATACGATTTACAAGCTCCAGCAGCGTGTACAGAATTACAGTACCGAGGCGGAGGTTTACCAGGAGGGTAATAACCGTATCAACGTAGATATTCCGGGTGTATCGGATGCCAACTCGATTCTGGAAGAGTTAGGAAAACCGGGTTCCCTGATTTTCATGGACTCTGAAGGAAATCAGATCCTCGATGGTAAACAGGTTGCCAGCGCGAAAGCCGGCATGACCGAGGATAAGGCGACCGGTTCCAAGGCGTATATCGTTTCCCTGACCTTTACCGAGGAAGGTAAACAGGCATTTGCTGAGGCGACCACGAATGGCGTCGGAAAACCAATTTATATCATTTATGATAACCAGATTATTTCTGCTCCGACCGTCCGTGAGGCGATCACAGGCGGACAGTGCCAGATCGACGGCATGGCGGATTATGAAGAGGCAAATAATCTTGCGTCCACGATCCGTATCGGTTCCCTGTCCCTGGAGCTGGAAGAGCTGCGTTCCAACGTAGTTGGCGCGAAGCTGGGTCAGGAGGCGATCTCCACCAGCTTAAAGGCAGGTCTGATCGGATTTGCCATTGTCATTGTATTTATGATTGCCGTATATCTGCTTCCGGGTCTGGCTGCATCTCTGGCTCTGTGCCTGTATGTCGGTCTGATCCTGATCCTGTTAGTTGCATTTGAGGTGACTCTGACGCTTCCGGGCGTGGCTGGTATCATCCTGTCGATTGGTATGGCGGTGGATGCGAACGTTATCATTTTCACCCGTATCAAAGAGGAGATCGGTCTGGGAACATCCGTCAAGAATGCGATCAAGGCAGGTTTCGCCAAGGCACTTTCCGCGATCATCGACGGAAACGTAACCACCCTGATTGCGGCAGCGGTTCTGTTCTGGAGAGGTTCCGGTACCGTCAAAGGGTTTTGCGGCGACGCTGGCAATCGGTATCGTGCTTTCTATGTTCACGGCGCTGTTTGTAACCAAATTTGCCCTGAACTGCTTCTATGAGATGGGCTTTGAGGATGCGAAGTTCTACGGATGCCGCAAAGGATATGAAGACGCGTCCGTTCCTGAAATTCCGCAAGCTTTACTTTGCTCTGTCGCTCGTGATCATTCTGGCAGGTGTCGGCAGCATGGTTCAAATCAGTCTTCGATGGGTGTGCCGCTCAACTACAGCATGGAGTTCAGAGGCGGTACTTCTACAAACGTTACTTTTAACGAGGATATGTCTCTGGAAGATATTTCCTCCCAGGTGGTTCCGGTGGTAGAAAAGATTACCGGCGAAGCTGGCACAGACCCAGAAGGTAGCCGGAAGCAACGAGGTTATCATCAAGACACGTACCCTGAACATGGACGAGCGCGAAGAGTTAAACCAGGCGCTGGCGGATCAGTTTGGTGTGGATAAAGAGAAGATCACAGCCGACAGTATCTCCGGTGCGGTCAGCCAGGAGATGAAGCGCGATGCGATTGTGGCGGTTACGATTGCGACGATCTGCATGTTGATCTACATCTGGTTCCGTTTCAGCAACATCACGTTCGCGGCGGGCGCGGTTCTTGCCCTGATGCACGATGTGCTGGTTGTCCTGACCTGCTATGCGATGCTGCGCTGGTCGGTTGGTTCGACGTTCATCGCCTGCATGCTGACGATTGTCGGTTACTCAATCAACGCGACGATCGTTATCTTCGACCGTATCCGTGAGAATATGAAGCTTCTGGGCAATAAAGAGTCCGCTGAGACGATCGTCAACACCAGTATCAGCCAGACCCTGACGCGAAGCATCAACACGACGCTGACGACCTTCGTCATGGTCCTGATTCTTTACATCCTGGGTGTATCTTCCATCCGTGAGTTTGCTCTTCCGCTGATGGTAGGTCTGATCTGCGGTACGTATTCGTCCGTATGCCTGTCCGGCTCTGTCTGGTATGTGCTGAATAAAAGCGCATGGAGAAGAATGCTAAACCGGCTGGCAAGAAGGCAAAGGCAGAGAAGTAAAAAGTATAGGAAAAAAGATGGAATACAAGATTTTATACAAAGATGGCCGCGCAAAACGCGCGGAAATGAAAACGGTCCACGGAACCATCCAGACGCCTGTTTTCATGAATGTCGGCACGGTGGCGGCGATCAAGGGCGCGGTTTCGACCGATGATCTCCGCACGATCGGCACGCAGGTGGAACTTTCCAATACCTACCACCTCCATGTCCGTACCGGCGACAAGCTGATCCGACAGTTTGGCGGTCTGCACAAATTTATGAACTGGGATCGCCCGATCCTCACGGATTCCGGCGGATTTCAGGTGTTTTCCCTGGCAGGGCTGCGCAAGATTAAGGAGGAGGGCGTATATTTTAATTCCCATATCGATGGTCAAAGATTTTCATGGGGCCGGAGGAAAGTATGCAGATTCAGTCCAACTTAGGTTCGACGATCGCGATGGCATTTGATGAGTGCCCGCCGAGTCTTGCCGATCGGGACTATGTACAGAAATCAGTGGAGCGCACGACGCGCTGGCTGGCGCGCTGCAAGGATGAGATGGCACGCCTCAATGCACTGCCGGATACGGTCAACCGGGAACAGCTCCTGTTTGGTATCAATCAGGGGCGATTTACGAGGATATCCGTATCGAACACGCGAAGGAAATCAGCAAAATGAACCTCGACGGCTATGCGGTCGGCGGTCTGGCAGTTGGCGAGAGCCATGAGGAAATGTACCGGATTCTGGATGCAGTCGTTCCGCACTTACCGGAGGACAAGCCAACTTATCTGATGGGCGTCGGAACACCGGCAAACATCCTGGAGGCGGTAGACCGGGGCGTAGATTTCTTTGACTGTGTGTACCCGTCCCGGAATGGACGCCACAGCCATGTATACACGAACCATGGCAAATTGAATCTCCTGAACAGCAAATATGAGCTTGACCCGCGTCCGATCGAGGAAGGCTGTCAGTGCCCGGCATGCCGTTCCTATTCCAGGGCATATATCCGCCACCTGTTTAAGGCAAAGGAAATGCTGGGGATGAGATTATGCGTCTTGCATAATTTGTATTTTTATAATAAAATGATGGAAGAGATTCGCGACGCGATCGAACATCACTGTTATGCTGAGTATAAAGCAAAGAAACTTGCAGGCATGATGGGGGAATCGAACTAAAGGAGGAAATATACCACATGAGCAGCACAAGCGGAATGATCGTTTACCTTGTATTTATCATTGCCATCTTCTATTTTATGGCAATCCGTCCAGTCCAAGGAAAAGAAAAACAGGCAGAACTGATGGCAACCGTAGCAGTAGGCGACAGCGTTCTGACATCCAGCGGCTTCTACGGCGTGATTATCGATATGACCGATGACACTGTAATCGTAGAGTTCGGAAGCAACAAGAACTGCCGCATCCCGATGCGTAAGGATACAATCGTTCAGGTTGAGAAACCGGAAGTGTAAAAAGAACGGTAAGAGAAAGTGAGAGGATCGCAGCTCCCGATGGGGCGGCGGTCCTTTTTTTGTGTCATAGGGAATTCTTTGGAATTTCCAATGACACAAAAAGGCACATTCTTTGTTTTGCAGATAACCCCAGGTTATAGAATAAATTCCAAATTACTATACGGGGAATACCGGTTTTTCTTCGTCAGAAGATTGCAAAATAGGACGGAATCCGATATGATAAAAAGTAACCGTTTGAAACAAGGGAGGTATTTTATTATGAATTGCAATATTACTGTGATTCCGGGTGACGGAATCGGACCGGAGATTGTGAGAGAGGCATGCGGCGTGCTGGACAAGGTGGGCGCCGTCTGCGGTCATACATTTAATTATACAAAAATCCTGATGGGCGGCTGCTCCATCGACGAGTACGGCGTACCGCTGACCGATGAGGCACTGGAGACCGCGAAAAGAGTGATTCCGTCCTGCTCGGTGCAGTCGGCGGCAACGTGGGAAATTCCCGCTGGTACGATGTAGCTCCGAACCTGCGTCCGGAGGCAGGTCTTCTTGCCATCCGTAAAGGTCTGGGACTGTTCGCGAATATCCGCCCGGCATACCTCTACAAAGAGCTGGCAGATGCCTGCCCGTTAAAGAAAGAGATCATCGGCGACGGCTTCGATATGGTTATCATGCGTGAGCTGACCGGCGGTCTGTACTTCGGCGACCGTTACACGAAGGAGATTGATGGCGTGACGACCGCGGTAGATACCCTGACCTACAATGAAAATGAGATCCGCCGGATCGCAATCAAGGCATTCGATATCGCGATGAAGCGCCGCAAGAGCGTTATTAGCGTCGATAAGGCAAACGTACTGGATTCCTCCCGCCTGTGGAGAAAGGTAGTCGAGGAAGTTGCTAAAGATTATCCGGAAGTTACCCTGACCCATATGCTGGTTGATAACTGCGCCATGCAGCTTGTTATGAACCCGGGACAGTTCGATGTTGTTCTGACCGAGAATATGTTCGGTGATATCCTTTCCGATGAGGCCAGCATGATCACCGGTTCGATCGGTATGCTGTCTTCCGCAAGCTTAAACGAGGGCAAATTTGGTCTCTACGAGCCGAGCCACGGTTCCGCACCGGACATCGCGGGCAAGGACATCGCAAACCCGATCGCAACTATTCTTTCCGCAGCGATGATGCTCCGCTATTCCTTCGATCTGGATATGGAAGCAAAAGCCATCGAGGATGCCGTACAGCAGGTACTGACCGAGGGCTACCGTACCGTGGATATCATGGCGAATGGCTGCAAGCAGGTTGGAACCGTTGAGATGGGCAGGCTGATCGGTGAGAGAATTAAATAGAAAGATTGCAAAAATTCCATAAATGCGATAAAATCAAAGATAAACGGGGAAACCGCCCCTGTCACCAGGGGCGGAGGTCGTCGAAAGAGATAGAAGGAGACGAAAAGATGAAAAGTGATGCAGTAAGAAAAGGGATGCAGCAGGCACCTCACCGTTCTTTGTTTAATGCACTCGGTATGACGGAAGAGGAGATGAACAAACCTCTCGTCGGTATCGTAAGTTCTTATAATGAGATTGTTCCGGGACACATGAACCTGGACAAGATTGTAAATGCCGTGAAGCTGGGTGTAGCGATGGCTGGCGGAACACCGGTTGTATTTCCGGCAATCGCAGTCTGCGATGGTATCGCGATGGGTCATATGGGAATGAAATATTCCCTGGTTACCCGTGATCTGATCGCAGATTCCACCGAATGTATGGCGCTGGCACATCAGTTCGATGCGCTGGTTATGGTTCCAAACTGTGATAAGAACGTACCGGGACTTCTGATGGCTGCAGCCAGAGTCAATGTACCGACTGTTTTTGTAAGTGGCGGTCCGATGTTTGCTGGTCATGTAAAAGGACAGAAGAGAAGTCTTTCCAGCATGTTCGAGGCAGTTGGTTCCTACGCAGCAGGCACCATGACGGAAGAAGATGTGAAAGAATTTGAATGTAAGGTCTGCCCGACCTGCGGTTCCTGTTCCGGTATGTACACCGCCAACAGCATGAACTGCTTAACAGAGGTACTCGGCATGGGTCTTCAGGGCAACGGTACGATCCCGGCAGTTTACTCCGAGCGAATCAAACTGGCAAAACACGCTGGTATGAAGGTTATGGAGATGTATGAGAAAAACATCCGTCCGAGAGATATTATGACAGAAAAGGCATTTTTGAACGCACTTACTGTGGATATGGCACTCGGATGTTCCACCAACAGTATGCTGCATCTTCCGGCAATCGCTCATGAGGCAGGCGTAGACCTGAACATGGAGCTGTGTCAATGAGATGAGCAAGCGCACCCCGAACCTGTGCCATCTGGCGCCGGCAGGTCCGACCTATATGGAGGATCTGAACGAGGCAGGCGGCGTGTATGCGGTTATGAATGAGCTGTCCAAGAAGAACCTTCTGAATCTGGACTGCATGACCGTAACCGGCAAGACCGTTGGCGAAAATATCAAAGGCTGTGTCAACAAGAATCCGGAGGTTATCCGACCGATCGACAATCCGTACAGCCAGACTGGCGGTATTGCAGATCCTGAAAGGAAACCTGGCACCGGATACAGGCGTTGTAAAACGTTCTGCCGTTGCACCGGAGATGCTGGTACATCAGGGACCGGCGCGTGTTTTGACTGTGAGGAAGACGCGATTGCAGCGATCAAAGGGCGGCAAGATCGTGGCTGGCGATGTTGTTGTCATCCGTTACGAGGGACCGAAAGGTGGTCCGGGTATGCGTGAGATGCTGAATCCGACATCTGCCATCGCAGGTATGGGTCTTGGCTCTAGTGTAGCTCTGATCACAGACGGACGTTTCTCCGGAGCATCCAGAGGAGCATCCATCGGACACGTATCACCGGAAGCAGCAGTCGGCGGACCGATCGCACTTGTTGAGGAAGGCGATATTATTTCCATCGATATCAACAATAACTCCCTGAACGTACTCGTATCCGACGAGGAGCTGGCAGAGAGAAGAAAGAAATGGCAGCCGAGAGAACCGAAGGTTACGACCGGATACCTGGCACGTTACGCAGCGCTTGTAACGAGCGGAAACCGGGGCGCAATCCTGGAGGTTCCGAAGACACAGAAGTAATCATATGTACTCTCGGAGTTTTTCAGCCCCGCTTTTGCGGTTGATGAAAGCCCGGGAGTATATGCATTTAAAATGGTTTAAGGAAGGAAAGCAGGTTAGACAGATGAAGACATTGACAGGAGCAGAGATTGTCATTGAATGCTTGAAAGAGCAGGGGTAGACACGGTGTTCGGTTATCCGGGCGGCGCGATCCTCAACATTTATGATGCACTTTATAAACACAAGGATGAAATCACCCATATTTTGACCTCTCATGAACAGGGAGCGTCCCACGCGGCAGACGGCTACGCGAGAGCAACCGGTAAGGTCGGTGTGTGTATGGCGACATCCGGTCCGGGAGCTACAAACCTGGTTACGGGTATTGCAACGGCTAACCTGGATTCCATTCCGATGGTAGCCATCACCTGTAATGTAACGACGGGGCTTCTTGGAAAAGACAGCTTCCAGGAGATCGACATTCTGGGTGTTACCATGCCGATCACGAAATATAATTTTATCGTAAAGGATGTCACGAAGCTGGCAGATGTGATCCGTCGTGCGTTCGTGATTGCTAAGAGTGGCCGTCCGGGTCCGGTTCTGGTGGATATCACCAAGGATGTGACGGCAGCGGCCTGCGAGTACGAGCCGAAGGAACCGCAGCCGATCGAGCGCGAGACAGAGCTGATCCGTGAGGAAGACATGGAAAAGGCGATCGAGATGATCAAGGCGGCGAGAAAACCGTTTATTTTCGTCGGCGGCGGTGCAGTGGCGTCAGATGCTGCCAATGAATTAAGTGCATTTGCACATAAAGTTCAGGCGCCGGTGGGAGACAGCCTGATGGGTAAAGGTGCATTTGACGGAACCGATGTCCTTTATACCGGTATGATCGGTATGCACGGAACCAAGACATCCAACCTCGGTGTGGCAGAGTGCGATCTGCTGATCGTTGTAGGCGCGCGTTTCAGTGACCGTGTTGTGGGCGATCCGAACCATTTTGCAACCAATGCAAAGATTTTACACATAGATATCGATCCGGCGGAGATCAACAAAAACATCCAGACCGATGCGAGCATTATTGGTGATGTCAAGATTATTCTGCGTAAGTTAAATGCGCGTCTGGATCCGATGAACCATGACGAGTGGCTGAGCCACATTGAGCGTCTGAAAGATATGTACCCGCTCCGCTACAACAAGGAAGTTCTGACCGGTCCGTATATCATGGAAGAGATCTACAAGGTAACCGGCGGCGATGCGATCATCTGTACCGATGTCGGACAGCATCAGATGTGGGCGGCACAGTATTATAAATACAAACGTCCGAGACAGCTTCTGACCTCCGGCGGTCTGGGCACGATGGGCTACGGTCTGGGCGCAGCGATTGGTGCGAAGATGGGCTGCAATGATAAGACGGTTATCAATAGTGCCTGAGACGGCTGTTTCCGTATGAACATGAACGAGATTGCGACGGCAACCCGCTACAATATTCCGGTTATCGAGGTTGTATTTAACAATCATGTTCTGGGCATGGTGCGCCAGTGGCAGACCCTGTTCTATGGAAAACGCTATTCCCAGACGGAGCTTTACGATCAGATGGATTTCGTCAAGGTGGCAGAGGGCATGGGCGCGAAAGCATACCGTATCACGAAGAAAGAGGATGTGGAGCCGGTGCTGCGCGAGGCGATCAGCTTAAATATCCCGGTTATGATCGAGTGCCAGATCGGCAGCGATGACAAGGTATTCCCGATGCTTCCGGCTGGAAAACCGATCGAGGAAGCGTTTGATGAGATTGACTTACGCATCGAATAGTTGTAAAATGGGGGCAATTATCACATTTTTGTGTAAGACAGGAGGAGATTTATTATGAGCAGAGTCTATAACTTTTCGGCAGGTCCGGCAGTGCTTCCGGAGGAGGTACTGAGAGAGGCAGCGGCAGAGATGCTGGATTACCAGGGCAGCGGTATGTCCGTCATGGAGATGAGCCACCGCTCCAAGGATTTCCAGGCCATCATTGATGAGGCAGAGAAGGATCTGCGCGAACTGATGCAGATTCCGGACAATTACAAAGTATTATTCGTACAGGGCGGCGGCAATATGCAGTTCGCCATGGTTCCGATGAACCTGTTCAAAAATAAGGTGGGGGATTACATCATCACCGGACAGTGGGCAAAGAAAGCATATCAGGAGGCAAAGATGTTTGGTACTGCCAACGCGATTGCATCCAGCGCTGACAAGACCTTTTCCTACATCCCGGATTGTTCGGACCTTCCGGTGGATGAGAACGCAGATTACGTGTATATCTGCTTAAATAACACTATTTACGGAACCGTATACCACGAGCTTCCGAACACCAAGGGCAAGACACTGGTAGCAGACATCTCCTCCTGTTTCCTGTCAGAGCCGATCGATGTGAGTAAGTTTGGTATTCTCTGGGGCGGTGTCCAGAAGAACGTAGGTCCGGCTGGTATGGCGATCGTCATCATCCGCGAGGATCTGATCACCGAGGATGTTCTTCCGGGAACACCAACCATGCTGCGCTACAAAACATACGCAGACAATGACTCTCTGTACAACACACCGCCTACATACACCATCTATATGTGCGGCAAGGTATTTAAATGGCTCAAGAAAATGGGCGGTTTAAGTGCCATGAAGGAGCGCAACGAGAAGAAGGCGAAGATCCTTTACGATTTCCTCGATGAGAGCAAGCTCTTCAAGGGTACCGTTGAGAAAAAGGATCGTTCCCTGATGAACGTACCGTTCGTCACCGGCGATGCAGATCTGGATGCCCTGTTTGTCAAGGAAGCCAAAGAGGCAGGTTTTGTGAACTTAAAGGTCACCGTACCGTCGGCGGTATGCGTGCCAGCATCTACAATGCAATGCCGATCGAGGGCGTTGAGAAATTAGTTGCTTTCATGCGTGAATTTGAGAAAAAACATACAAATTAGTCAATTTTAAAATTTATGCCATTGCTGCGGCGAAAGGGAGGGGGAATCCGTTCCTTTCTGCTGCAGCAGTGGACTTTTTAAACAAAAACAGCCCGCGTATGGGAAGATTTGAAATTTTGAAAGAAAAGAGAGTTAAAAATGAGAAAAATCCATTGCCTGAACCCGATTTCCAAGCTGGGAACCGGCTTACTGACCGAAAATTATGAGATGACTGACAACCTGGCGGAGGCAGAGGGCATTCTGGTCCGCAGTGCTGCCATGCATGATCTTGAACTTCCGAAGGGACTGCGTGCCGTTGCACGTGCCGGAGCGGGCGTCAACAACATTCCGCTTGACAAGTGTGCGGAGGCTGGTATTGTCGTATTCAATACACCGGGCGCCAATGCAAACGGTGTCAAAGAGCTGGTGCTGGCTGGCATGCTGCTGGGAGCCAGAGACGTAGTTGGCGGCATCGACTGGTGCAAGGAGCAGAAGGACAATGAAAATATCTCCAAAGATATGGAGAAGGCGAAAAAAGAAATTTGCCGGTCATGAGATCCGCGGCAAAAAGCTTGGTGTTATCGGACTGGGCGCCATCGGCGCAGAGGTTGCAAACGCAGCTGCAGCGCTTGGCATGGAAGTATACGGCTATGACCCGTTCATTTCTGTCAAGGCAGCGTGGATGCTTTCCAGAGATGTAAAGCACATCACATCTGTTGACACGATCTATCAGGAATGCGATTACATCACCGTTCATGTACCGCTGCTTGACAGTACCCGCCAGATGATCAACAAAGACAGCCTGGGACAGATGAAGGACGGCGTGGTTATCTTAAACTTTGCGCGTGATCTTCTGGTAAATGACGACGATATGGCAGAGGCGCTGGCTTCCGGTCGTGTAAAACACTATATCACCGATTTCCCGAATGCAAAAGTAATGCAGATGCCGAACGTCATCGCAACCCCACATCTGGGCGCATCCACAGAAGAATCCGAGGATAACTGTGCCGTGATGGCAGTCAAAGAGCTGATGGATTACCTGGACAATGGTAATATCAAGAATTCCGTCAACTTCCCGAATTGCGATATGGGCGTGTGCACAACCGTAGGTCGTCTTGCACTTCTTCATAAGAACGTGCCGAACATGATCGGACAGATTTCCTCGATCCTGGCATCGACTGACATGAACATTGCAAACATGACGAACAAGAGCCGTGATAAATACGCGTATACGCTGGTTGATCTGGAGACCAAGGCAGACGCGGCGACGATTGAGAAGCTGAAAGCTATTCAGGGTATGATGCGCGTGCGCGTGATCAAATAATAAGTGAACATAAAAATGGCGGATTATATCGTATAAGGTAGTTCTGCTGAAAACAGCCGGAGAAAGTGTGGTTTTGGCTCACCTTTTTCGGCTGTTTTTGTCATTGGGTGGAAAATTGCTCAAGACTGGAGTCTTTCATTTCATAAACACGCGTCCACTCCTTAGTGCCATCTTTTTTGACAGTTTCGGAGCGGTTTATCGCCAGAAAACGGATCAGTTCATAGCAGTCAATCCAGATTTCGTTGTTTCCTTCTTTCTGGGATTCGTCAAAAATGAGCTGCAATCCGAAATGCAGGTGCGGTTCAGCGATGTTGTTGGTGTTTTCAGTGCTGCTGTAGCCGGTGTGCCCGAGATAACCTATCACATCCCCGGCGGTGACGAGACTGCCCTCTTTCAGGTTTGACTGGTAGGGGTAGTCTTTGCGTAAATGTGCATAATAGTAGTATCGTTTCCCGTCAAAGCTGCGGATGCCGATGCGCCAGCCGCCGTACTGGTTCCAGCCGAGCGCCTCGACGCGCCCGGATTCCACAGCAATCACAGGCGTTCCCGTCTGCCCCATCATATCATGCCCGAGATGCCGTCTCCGGTAACCGTAGCTGCGGGAGACACCGAAATCGTCATAGTGGCTGTAGGGAAAGTTTTTCGCCAGTGGGAGAAACGCTTTCAGACCATATTTGGTAACCCAGACTTTTCCTCACCGGAGGGAGTCAGGGGACAGCGTCAGGATCGGAGAGAGTGGGGGCTGGGGGTTCGAGAGAAGTTTGTGTGTTGGATGAGGCTGAAGTTTCTGGTGAAGCTTGACTGGCTGAGTCGATTGTGTCTGTACCAGTTGTTGTTGCTGTTGTTGGTGGTGGTGTCGTTGCGTAGGAAGTATTGGCAGCCGGATCCCCTTCCTGTATCTGCGCGTCCGCCAGTGCAAAAGCCGGTGCTTCCGATTTCGGAATCTCAATTTCATACAGTCCGACCATTCCATCCAGAACCGCGCCGTAAGCCTCACGATAATAGGCAAAAGAGGTCATATTTTTCGTCAATTCTTCCACTGTAACGCCATTTTGGAGCTGTTCGGCAGCTTCCGTCATATCGGATGCCTGATAATGTGAAAAATCGCCCCCGTAGCGCGCCCCCAGGTAGGCGAGCAGATCGACCCAGTTCAGATGGAGATCCTGCTGGCAGGTATCGACATCATAGCGGAACGCCTGTGTCATGGCGTCGGCGGTTACATCGAAATCCACCCAGCGGATAAAATGTTCCGACGCATTCCCGACCGTGACCTGACGGCTGTTCGGACGCTGGAAGGACCAGCTGACAAAGAGCGCCGCAATGGCGCAGATTTCCAGTGCAATGATAACAGAACTTCGTTTCAAGACAGATCCCTCCTGTGCGATAGTATTTAAATGCGAAGCCACGGCAAATTCCGTTACTGGGCACGTATGCGTGAACAATAACATTTTGCAATCTGATAAGATTGTATGAGAGGATGGGAGAAAGTATGAGTCCATCTTTGGAAAAATATGAGAAAAAAGCGTTTGAGGCGAGGAAAAAGGATGGGCTGATTCAGGCAAACAGATTATACAAACAGATTATATAAGAGCGAAAAGTGATAGAAAAAATAGAAGAAAACAATAGATGATTCGCAGAGAGATAAAAAAGAGAGTAAATCATATGCACAAGGAGGTACATGAAATGGAAAAAAAGGAAGAAAAGAAAAAGCCGTCCGGCTCATTCTCAGAAGTCTGGGACAAGCGCGGACAGGAGACGGATGCAGCCAATGATTTCCGGAAGAAAATCGAGATGGAGATCACCGAGGCACGCCCGGGCTATGCAGTTGGAGAGATTGTATTGAAACCGTGGCATATGAATATCTTAGGTATCGTGCACGGCGGCGTCCTGTATTCACTGGCGGATACCGTGGGTGGCACCGCAGCGATGACCGGGCGCGACTACGCAGTCCCGACCGTGGATGGCACGATCCATTATCTGAAAGCTGGAAAAAACACATCCAAAATCATCGCCCGGGCGCAGGAAATACAGAATGGTTATGCATTTTCGGTGTGCGAATGCAAGATTTATGATGATAAGGAGACGCTGCTGGCATCGGCGACGATGACGTATTATCATTTGAGGAAGAGGTAGAGCTGCAAGATACAATCACAGCTCTATCACACTCCCATCCTCCGGTACCAGCAAATCCCCATGATAATAGGCTTCCCTTCAGCGCGGTACAAAGCAGCGCGTTCCGGATAAGTCTTATCTTCAGTGTGCCACAGAATCAAATGCCGCGCACCGAGGCGTTCGGCGAGTTCGCAGGCATCTTTGACGGTGCTGTGGTGTTTTTTTCATAAGGGGAGAAGATTTCCCGGTCACGGTAGAGGCAGAAGGCTTCGTGGAAGAGCCAGTCGGCGTCACTGGCAAATTCTTCGCAGAGCGGGTTCAGCGGTTCGTCGCCCGGGCAGCAGACGATCTTGCCGTCCGGCAGCACGGCGCGGAAGCCGAACTGGCGCGCCTTGGTCGAATGAATGTCAAAGAAGGTGACTTCCATATCGAGAATCTGCCGGGTTTCGCGGTCAGAAACCGGGATGAGCTGGATCGGATCGCCGATCAGGTCGCAGAATTTCTTCTGGAGTGTCAGGCGGCAGAAGGTCTGAATCGTGTCGATCAGCCCGTCGTGGCAGTAAATATGAAAAATTCCCTCATAATTTCCCTTTTTGATGGCAGTGCCAATCATCCGGATCATCCAGATCACGCCGAGAATGTGGTCGGTGTGTTCGTGTGTCACGAAGAGATGGTGGATGCGGTTTAATGGAACCTGCATTTCTTCCAGAATCCGCAGGATGCCATTGCCGCCGCCGGCGTCTGTCATGAAATATTCCTCGCCGGAGCGGATGGCGAAGCAGGTATTATAATAACGTGTCATCGTGGCGTTGCCGGTGCCAAACACGTAGAGAGTGTGTGGTTGCGTCATGAGTATTCCTCCTGTGTTTATGTATATTGTAAAAGAATGTAATTACAGTGATTGAGTTATGTAAACTACACTGCTGTATAAAATATTATGTAAATTAAACGGCTATTTATGTATTATGCAAATAATAGAAATGAGCAGATTGCATGAACAAACGGGTAAAAATATATTTTGACCCTGATCTGAATCTATGCTACTATAAATCTATCAAAAAGGCAAATGCAATGTAGATAATGTGCTGTTTACCCAAAGCGAGCGTGACGATAACGAGTCACGACAATATCCCGGCAGACAGCGCAGTTTGGGAGCTGATAACATGAGGGATTTAGCATATTTGAAGCTGCTTTCGCGGGAGTATCCGAATATCCGAGCGGCGGCGAGTGATATTATTAATTTACAGGCAATCTGTGGACTTCCGAAGGGCACGGAATATTTTTTCAGTGACCTGCACGGTGAGCATGAGGCGTTTATTTATCTGCTCCGCAGTTCGTCGGGTATCATCCGGGAGAAGATCCGCGAGACATTTGGACATATTATTTCGGAGGAGGACGAGGTACGGCTGGCGAACCTTATCTATTATCCGGAAAAAATGATCAATCAGATCAAACAGGCGAACGAATACACGGAGGACTGGCAGAAGACGGCGGTGTACCGTCTGGTGCAGATCTGCCGGGAGGTTTCGTCGAAATACACCCGTTCCAAGGTGAGAAAAAAGATGCCGAAGGAATTTTCGGGTGTGATCGATGAGCTTTTATATGTCGATAATACCGATGACAATAAGACGGAGTATTACAGCGAACTCATCAATACCCTGATTGACGTCCGGGTGGCGGACAGCTTTATTGTCGTGATCTGCAGCCTGATCCGGAGTCTGACGATCGATAATCTTCATATCCTGGGCGATATATTTGACCGTGGTCCGAGACCAGATATCATTCTGGAGGAACTGATGCATTTCCATGATGTGGATATCCAGTGGGGTAATCATGATGTTTCGTGGATGGGCGCGGCGACGGGCAACCGGGCGTGTATCTGCAATGTTTTGCGTATGGCGCTCGGTTACAATGGATTTGATGTATTGGAGGACGGCTACGGAATTAACCTGCGCCCGCTGTCGATGTTTGCGGAGCGCGTGTACCGGGACGATCCGTGTACCTGTTTTCTGCCGCAGATTCTTGACAAAAATATTTACGACGCAGTGGATCCGAAGCTGGCGGCGAAGATGCACAAGGCGATCGCGGTGTTACAGTATAAGGAAGAGGGGCAGATCATCAAGCGCCATCCGGAGTACGGGATGGAAGAGCGGATACTTCTGTCAGCGATTCGTTATGACCGCGGCACGGTCACGATCGATGGAAAAGAGTATCCGATGCGCGACATGAATTTCCCGACGGTGGATCCGGCGGATCCGCTGCGGCTGACGGACGAAGAGGAAGAGCTGCTTCACACGCTGGAGCTGTCGTTCCGCCACAATGCGCGGCTGCATGAGCATGTCCGTTTCCTATATTCCAACGGAAGCATGTATAAATGCTGCAATTCCAACCTGCTCTATCACGGCTGTATCCCGATGACGGAGAATCGGGAATTTGACGGTCTGATGGTGGGCGGCAAGATGTACCGCGGTAAGGAATTGATGGATTTTATTGACACACAGGTTAAAAATGCCTATTTTCTTCCAGAGGACGCGCCGGAGAAGGAGGCGTGCCGCGATTTTATGTGGTATCTGTGGAATGGTGCGAAATCGCCGGTATTTGGAAAGGACAAAAACCGCAGCTTTGAGCATTATTTCATCGAGATCCGGAAGTGATGAGAGAGACGATGAACCCGTATTACCAGCTCAGTGAGGAAGAAGAGACCTGCGATATGATTTTGAAGGAATTTGGGCTTCCGACGAAGGGATCGCATATCATCAACGGGCATATGCCGGTGAAGATTAAGAGTGGAGAGACACCGATCCGGGCTGGTGGCAAGCTCTTCATCATTGACGGCGGGCTGTCGAAAGCCTACCAGGAGCGGACGGGAATCGCCGGATATACGTTGATTTTCAATTCGCACCATCTCGCGCTTGCGGAACACAAGCCATTTGACCCGGAGCGCGAGCGGACGCCGAAGGTATATATTGTGGAGAAAATGCAGAAGCGCATCACAGTGGCGGATACCGACGAGGGCAAGGAGCTGGCGGGCCGCATCGAGGATCTGAAAGAGCTCTTGAAAGCGTACCGGAGCGGACTTTTTGAAAGAGCGCGTGCGCTGAGGCAGTTGAAAGGGACGGGAACTGGAAGCTTGTTTCTTTCGGCTAGGTGAAACGGGAGAAACGGGACGGTTTGAGGAATAAGGAGACAAGATGAGAAAGACAGAGTTTTTACAGGAGCTTCGGGAGGCGCTGGACGGCGAGGTTTCGGCTTCAGTCATCCAGAGCAACATAAGCTATTACGATCAGTATATCAGCCAGGAGGCGGCGAAAGGGCGCAGGGAGGAAGAAGTGATCGAGGAGATCGGCAGCCCACGCTTGATTGCGAAAACCATTATCGACAGCAGCGAGGGCGCCGGGGAGACCGGCCAGGGCGGTTCGTACACTTCGGGAGACGCTGCCGGGAGCGGGCGCACAGCGTCCTCTTACAACGGCGGTTTTTCGGAGCGGGACGACAGCGGTCTGCCGCCGAACTTCCATTACATTGATTTGAACAAATGGTACTGGAAGGTAATTCTCAGCGTGGTGGTTATCGCGATCTTATTTGTGCTGTTTGCACTGGTCGGAGGTATTTTCACCATCCTGATTCATCTGGCGGGACCGATTCTTCTGATTTGGCTGATCTATACATTTATTAAGAATATTTGGAAATAGAAAAGAACCCCTGCCGCCGGCTGTGAGGGATGACCGGAGCGGGGGTTCTTTTCTTGTTTTCTCGCAAACATATGGAGGTTTATTGAGTTGAAAAATGTTGTATTATGGAACATTTCAGAGGGAGTTTCCATAATACAAAAAAAGCACTTGTCATGCCGTCTTTGGCAAACAAATGCTTTTTAGCTGGGCTACAAGGATTCGAACCTTGAAAATGACGGAGTCAGAGTCCGTTGCCTTACCATTTGGCGATAGCCCAATGAATTGAACGATTTGTATTATACTGTAAGGAAACAGATTCGTCAACTACTTTTTTTTCGCTTTTTGATAATTTTTTTTTTGTTTGGGCGGCTGCTGTGGCAGAAACCGCGCCATGCGTCCGGCAAATTCTGCAATATTCTGGGTCTGTAAGTAGACAACGTGGTTCGAATCGGATATAATGAGTTTCATGACAGAATGTTAAGGCAGTATAGGACGAAACGGCAGATGGCGGATGCGCGGAGATGGTGCGGGGAGCCGGAAGCCGGAAAGGAAAAGAGAGCGATATGTATACATTTGACAGCCGGGTCCGGTACAGTGAGACGGATGAAGAGGGAAATCTTTCTGTGGTGGGAATCATGAATTATCTTCAGGATTGTTCGACGTTCCAGTCGGAGGATCTGAAACTCGGGATTTCCTATCTGAATGAGGAAAAACGGGCGTGGTGGCTGAGCGGATGGCAGATAGAGATTCTCAGACAGCCGCATTTTGGCGAGCGGATCCGTATTTCGACCTGGCCGTATGGGTTTAAGGGAATCTATGGCTACCGGAATTTCACGATCGAGGATGAGATGGGAAACCCGTTGGTGCGGGCGGATTCGACCTGGTTTTACTACGATCTGGAAAAAAGGATGCCCGGTGCGGGTGCCGGAAAGCCAGTTGGAGGGCTACCAGATTGAAGATAAACCGCTTGCAATGCCGCCAGCGCCGAAGAAAATCCGCCTGCCTGAGACGTATGAGACGGAGGCGCCGGTCACGGTGGAACGCCATCATCTCGATACGAACCGGCACGTGAACAATGCACAGTATGTGGCGATTGCGCGTGAATTGCTGCCTGTGGACTTTGCACTCGGAGAACTGCGGGTGGAGTACCGGAAGGCGGCAGTGCTTGGGGATGTGATGTACCCGAAGCTGGCGCAGGTGCCGGAAGGATACGTGGTATCGCTGCAGGATGCGGAAGGTCAGGTGTATGCGAATTTGTGGCTGGCAAAGACTGGTTTGTAAAGAGTTTGTATGTAGCAGTGAAGAAGCTGAATCATTGCAGCCGAAGAAAGATTCGGCGTGGATTGTCTGCCAGTGAATGAAAAATGCAACCGTTAAATAAAAAAGATCGGCAGAAAAGAGAGGACGAATGACATGATTGAACTGGGAAGAGTACAGGAACTGATGGTAGTGCGGGAGAAAAACTTCGGCGTGTATCTGGGACAGAAGAAAGATGACGCGGCGGCGGTCCTGCTTCCGAAGAAACAGGTGCCGGAGGGCACAAAAGTGGGCGATAAGCTCAAGGTATTTATTTATAAAGATTCCGAGGATCGCCTGATTGCGACGACCTCGATGCCGAAGCTGGAACTGGGCGGAACGGCGGTTTTGAAGGTCAAGGATGTATCGAAGATCGGCGCCTTTCTCGATATGGGGCTGGAAAAAGATCTGCTGCTCCCGTTTAAAGAGCAGGTATATCCGGTTCGCGCCGGGGAAGAGTGCCTGGTAGCGCTGTATATCGATAAGAGCGGTCGTCTGGCGGCGACGATGAAGGTATATTCGTATCTTTGCAGCGATGCGCCGTACAAGAAGGACGAGGTGGACCGAGGGACGCGTCTATGAGATTAATGAAAATCTGGGCGTGTTCGTGGCAGTGTCAGACCGCTATTTCGGTCTGATTCCGAACCGTGAGCTGTATAGAAAATGCCGTCTGGGCGAGGTTTTAAAGGTACGCGTGACGAAGGTGCGCGAGGATGGAAAAATGGATTTGAGCCTGCGCGAGGTGGCGTACCGTCAGATGAATGCGGATGCCGAGGCGGTGCTGGCACGTCTGAAAGAAAAAACGGCGTTCTGCCGTTCAATGACCGCGTGGAGCCGGAGATTATCCGCCGCGAATTTAATCTAAGCAAAAACGCGTTCAAGCGTGCGGTTGGACACCTTTTAAAAAGAAGGAAAAGTAGAAGTAAACGAAGATTCTATCCGTTTAAAATAAAAAGACAAAGGAGAGATTTGACATGAAGAAAGTAATCAGCACAACCAATGCACCGGCAGCGATCGGTCCGTATTCCCAGGCAATCGAGGTAAATGGAATGGTATTTGCATCCGGTCAGATTCCGGTCAATCCGGCAACCGGCGAGATCCCGGAGGGAATCGAGGCTCAGGCAGAGCAGGTTTTAAACAATGTAAAGAATCTTCTGGCGGCAGCAGGTGCTTCCATGGAGCAGGTTGTAAAGACCACCGTATTTATCCAGAACATGGATGATTTTGGAAAAGTAAATGAAATCTATGCGAAATATTTCGAGGGCGCATGCCCGGCACGTTCCTGCGTCGAGGTATCTAAACTTCCGAGGGGCGTCCTGATGGAGATGGAAGCGATCGCAGCAAAATAAGAATGAATCGCATATTTGGAAAATTTCGCCGGAAAAACAAGTTCCAGTCTGTGAAAATCCCGGCGTGTGAGGGGCAAAATGACGAAAAAATTCACTTTTTTTCGTCCGCCCTCTTTTTTTTTTTCGTCACTTTGCTTTAAAATAAAAGGAAAGATCCGTCCAAGATTCAGATGGGGAACGGTTATGGTCCACAGGCACAGATTGCCGGAGGGGTAACAAACGGGTTTGGGGAATGACAGGTTGAAAGACCCGGAAACACAGCTGGACGGAGGATAAAAGAAAAGGAGAGAGGAATATGATTTCGAACCAGATACTCCAGACAAACATTGAGGGGTTAAAAGGAATTACGCGTGTCGATCTCTGTATCTGTGATACGGAAGGCAAGGTGCTGGCATCCACATTTACTGGCGCTGAGGAATATGAGAGTGCAATTCTGGCTTTCGTAGACTCTCCGGCGGACAGCCAGGTGATACAGGGATATCAGTTTTTCAAGGTGTTTGACGATCACCAGTTAGAATATATACTTCTTGCCAAGGGCGGAAGCGACGACGTATACATGGTCGGCAAGATGGCGGCATTTCAGGTTCAGAACCTGCTGGTAGCTTATAAGGAGCGCTTTGACAAGGACAATTTTATCAAGAACCTGCTGTGACAACCTGCTTCTGGTTGACATTTATAACCGTGCGAAGAAGCTGCACATCGAGACGAACGTCAAGCGGATCGTATTTATCATCGAGACGCAGCATGAGAAGGATGTGAATGCACTTGAGACCGTCCGCAGCCTGTTCTCGACCAAGACGAAGGATTTTATCACGGCAGTGGATGAGAAGAACATTATTCTAGTCAAGGAAGTGAAGCCGGGCGAGACTTACGACGATCTGGAAAAGACAGCCACATCGATCGTAGATATGCTCAATACCGAGTCCCTGACACGTGTCAGCGTGGCATTCGGTACGATCGTCAACGAGATCAAGGACGTTTCCCGCTCTTATAAGGAGGCCAAGATGGCCCTGGATGTGGGAAAGATCTTTTACAGCGGAAAGAATGTGGTGGCATATTCCAACCTGGGTATCGGACGTCTGATCTACCAGCTTCCGCTTCCCCTGTGCCGGATGTTCATCAAGGAAATTTTTGATGGCAAATCGCCGGATGAGTTTGATGAGGAGACTCTTACGACAATCAACAAGTTCTTTGAGAACAGCCTGAACGTATCAGAGACTTCCAGACAGCTTTACATCCACCGCAACACGTTAGTGTACCGTCTGGATAAGCTGCAGAAGAGCACCGGACTGGATCTGCGTGTGTTTGAGGATGCGATCACATTTAAGATTGCCCTGATGGTTGTAAAATATATGAAATACATGGAAAACCTGGATTATTAATCCAAATTGCTGTGGCGGGGAGGAAGATTGCCTTTGCCGCAGCAATTTCATTTGGAGAATTGAAAAAGAGGATTTACGCATGATAGAGGTTAAAAATCTCACCAAGACGTACAAGACGGGGAATAAAGCCTTAAAGGGAATCAATATTCAGATTCAGGACGGCGAGTTTGTTTTCATCATGGGACGAAGCGGTTCCGGCAAATCGACGCTTTTAAAGCTTCTTTTGAAGGAGCTGGAGCCGACTTCCGGCCAGATTATCGTCAACGATATGGATCTGGAAAAGATGCCGAGGCGCTACATCCCGAAGTACCGCAGACGGCTGGGAATGGTGTTTCAGGATTTCCGTCTGTTGAAGGATAAAACAGTATATGAAAATGTCGCGTTTGCACAGCGGGTCATTGGCGTATCGCCCCGTGAGATTAAGAAAAATGTGCCGGAAATGCTCCGACTGGTAGGGCTTTCTTCAAAATATAAAGCATACCCGAACCAGCTCTCGGGCGGCGAGCAGCAGCGTGTTGCGATTGCCCGTGCGCTGATCAACTCGCCGGAGATACTTCTGGCGGACGAGCCGACGGGAAACCTGGATGTACATAATTCTATGGAGATCATGGAGCTTCTGGAGGAGATAAACCGGCGCGGGACGACGGTGCTTGTGGTAACGCACAGCCGGGAGATCGTAGCAGAGATGGGAAAACGTGTGATCACGCTGACGCGCGGCGTGCTGACGGGAGATCAAAAGGTGGTATCTGGCATGAGAATTAGTACATTGGTTTACTGCACTAAGGAGGGCATGCGTAATATCATCCGGAATATCTGGTTTTCACTGGCGTCGGTGGCGATTATTTCGGCATGTATTTTCCTGTTCTGTATGTTTTTTGGCTTGATTGCCAACGTACAGTATATGGTGCGGAATGCAGAATCTACAGTAGGAATCACGGTTTTTTCAATGAAGATATGAGTGAGGACGATATACAGAAAATCGGGGATGAGATACGCGCCCGCGATGAGGTCAAGGAAGTAAAGTATGTTTCTGCCGAGGAGGCATGGGAGAATTTTAAGAAAGAATATTTTAAGGGAGTCGAGGATCTGGCAGAAGGATTTGCGGATGACAACCCGTTAGCCGGTTCGGCGTCCTACGAGATCTATCTGAAAGACATTGACATGCAGGATGACATGGTTTCATGGCTTGGCACGGTGCAGGGGATCCGGAAGATCAATTATTCGAGCGATACGGCATCCGGGCTTTCGAGCTTCAACAAGATGCTGGGACTTTTTGTCGGCGGTGATCATCGCTATTCTGCTGGCAGTTGCTATCTTCCTTATCAGCAATACGATTACGACGGCAGCTGCATTTAGACGGGAGGAAAACCGGATCATGCGCCTGATCGGTGCGACGAATTTCATGATCCGTGCGCCGTTCGTTGTACAGGGTGTGATGATCGGTCTGGTTGGCGCGCTGATTCCGCTGGCGATCACGTATTTTCTGTACCGCCAGGCGGTTGTATATATGATGGAACGGTTTGATATCTTGTCGAACCTGATTGAATTTATCCCGATTCAGACCATTTTCCCGAGCATGGTAGCCGTGGCGATGGCGCTGGGCGTGGGAATCGGTTTTGTCGGAAGTTTCTTTACGATCCGCAGACATTTAAAGGTGTAAGAAACATTGGTGGCTGCTGCGGCGGCAGCGGAAATTTGCGGTAAAAAAGGATGAGAACATGAAAAAACAGGGATTGAAAATACGCGGCTCTGTTCCTTGTAACGGCGGCGTTGGCGTCTTCCCCAGTGCTGACCTCGGTGGCGGCAGCGACGAAAAAGGATGTAAGCAGCGCCAAGGATAAGAAAAGCGCCCTGGAACAGGAGAAAAAGAAGACCGAGGAGGCGATCAAAAAAGCCTTCAGGGGCTGAAAAAGTAACACCGAGAGCTATGTCAAGGAGCTGGACACGAAGATGAATGATCTGCAGTCACAGGGTCACGAAGCTGGAAAAATATTTCCAGCAAGCAGAAAAGCATCGATGAGACGGCGGTAAAGCTGGAAGAAGCGCAGAAAACCGAAAAAAGCAGTATGCTTCGATGAAAATGCGTATCAAATATATGTATGAGAAGGGCGACAGCAGCTACTTAAATCTGCTTCTGGAAGCCCGTTCGCTCTCAGAGCTTTTAAACCGGGCAGAGTATGTTTCAAAGATTTCGAGTATGACCGGAAGATGCTCGACCAGTATGTGGCGACGAAAGAGTCCATCGCGGACAGCAAGAAAAAGCTGGAGACGGAGAAGGCGGAGCTGCAGGAGATGAAGACGCAGACGGAGGCAAAGCAGGATTCGGTCCAGCTTCTCCTGAATGAGAAAAATAAAGAACTCCAGAACGTCAACGCGCAGATCGGCGAGAAATCAGCGCAGGCGAAAGCGTATGAGGACGATATCAAGGCGCAGGAAGCCAAGATCGCGCAGATGGAGGCGGAGATTAAGAAGAAGGAAGCGGAAGAGGCGGCGAAAAAAGCGGCAGAGGAAGCTGCCAGAAAAGCCGCCGCAGCGGGAAAGACGAATAATTCGACCGCGAAAGGGAATACTGGCAGTACGACTACCACTTCGACGGGAAGTTCTTCGCTGCGCTGGCCGTGCCCTGCAAGCGGACGCATTACATCTGGATACGGAAACCGTAAATCACCGACGGCGGGCGCGTCCTCGAACCATAAGGGCATTGATATCAGCGCTTCGACCAGCAGCAGCATCGTGGCAGCCGCCGGAGGAACGGTTTCGATTGCAACCTACAGCTATTCGGCTGGAAATTATGTTGTGGTCAACCATGGAAATGGACTTTCAACCGTGTATATGCACTGTTCCCAGCTTCTGGTATCGGCAGGGGATACGGTAAAAGCCGGACAGACGATCGCGAAGGTAGGTTCGACCGATATTCGACAGGTTCTCATCTGCATTTTGCAGTCCGCAAGAACGGAAGTTATGTAAACCCTTCGAGCTATGTAAGTCCGTAGTGCGGAAAGTATCAGGTGGCTGCAAAAGATGAAATCCGGAAGGAATAGACAGGAATCAGGAGGCGTAAGAGATGGACAGTAAAAATAAATTCTGGCGCGGTGTGATGGTCGGTGTGCTGGTGACAGCACTGGTGTGTCTGATCACGGTCGGTGCTTCGGCGGGGGATTTACATGTTTGGACGCCGTGATCGATAACCAGACACAGGTACAGGTACAGACCGAGGGAACACCGTCGCAGGCACAGGAGCCGGTCAATTTTGAGAATGTCACGAAAAGCTGGAGCAGATACAGGATATTATCGATAAAAAGTACCTGTTTGAGGAAAAATTGATACATCCGAGGAGGAAGCCGGCATTTATCAGGGCTTTTTGAGTGGTTTAAATGATCCGTATGCGGTTTACTATACGCCGGACGAGCTGACAAGCTTCCTGGATGAGACAAATGGTTCTTACTGCGGCATCGGCGCTCTGGTATCCCAGAATGTCCAGACCGGCGTCAGCACGATCGTGCGCGTCTTTGAGGGCAGCCCGGCCGAGGAGGCAGGCATCCTTCCGGGTGATGCGCTTTATAAGGTAGACGGCACCGAGGTGATTGGCATGGATCTGTCGCCTGGTCAATAATTACGTCAAGGGCGAGGAAGGCAGCCAGCTGACGATCACGGTTTATCGTGAAAATAGCGACGAGTACAAGGATATCACCCCTGACCCGCCGACCGATCGATGTGCAGACGGTGTCAGGCAAGATGCTGGATGAAGAGATCGGATATATTTCCGTTGCGGAGTTTGACCGTGTGACTGCCGATCAGTTTAAATCCAAGATCGAGGAACTGCAGGGCGAGGGCATGAAGCGCCTGATCATCGATCTGCGGAACAACCCGGGCGGCGAGGTGACGACGGTTGTCTCAATGGCGGATTATATCCTGAAGGATGGCGGACGGATCCTGACCGTGGCAAATAAGAAGGGCACGGAGGAGACATACGACGCTGAGGATGGACACAGCCTGGAGATCCCGATGGTTGTGCTGGTAAATGGCAATTCCGCCAGCGCGTCGGAGGTATTTACCGGTGCGATGAAGGATTACGGCGTGGCGACGATCGTCGGAACGAAGACTTTCGGTAAAGGTATCGTGCAGACGCTGATGCCGCTTTCGGATGGAAGCGCGATTAAGCTGACGACCGACCATTATTATACGCCGAATGGAAATGATATCCATGGAAAAGGCATCGAGCCGGATCTCGAGGTGGAGCTGGATGAAGAGGCGGCGCAGGAAGTCGTGATTCCAGAGGAGAAGGATAATCAGCTGCAGAAGGCGGTTGAGGTTGTGAAGGGAAAGTAACTTCTATTTACACGCCCCCAAAACTTACGGCACTTTCGATTCCAAAAGTGCCTATCCGTGAACAGTAACTTTAAAAGTATCCAGAAAAATAAGTGCGTTAGATCCTGAAACAGCTTGAAAAAAGTGGCAGTTTCAGGATTTAACGCTTAAAGTCGTGTCTGTTTTGGCTTTTGAGAAAGACGATGAGTGAAGAATCTGGTATTTTTGATACTATAGAAAAAGAGGGAGAAATAGAATTATGTATGTAATTGCAGGACTTGGAAATCCGGGAAGAGAATATGAAGGAACCCGCCACAATGTGGGATTTATGACGCTGGATGCGCTGGCGGACAAGTATAACATTGATGTCCGGGAGAAAGCATTTAAGGGACTGATCGGAAAAGGCGTGATCGAGGGACATAAGGTCATTCTGGTAAAGCCGCAGACGTATATGAACCTGAGCGGCGAGTGCATCCGTCAGGTGATGGATTATTATAAGGTAGATCCATCGGAGTTTATCGTGATTTATGACGATATCAGCCTGGTTCCGGGCGGCATCCGATCCGCAAAAAGGCAGCGCGGGCGGCCACAATGGAATCAAAAATATCATCGCCCATCTGGGAACGCAGGAATTTCCACGCGTGCGGATCGGTGTGGGCGAGAAGCCGGCGCGCATGGATCTGGCAGACTATGTGCTGGGACATTTTCCGAAAGAGGAAACCGAAACGATGACGACGGCGTTTAAGGACGGTGCGGCGGCAGTCGTGGATATGATGACAGAGGGCGTTGAGGCGGCGATGAACCATTTTAACGGCGCGGCGCGCGGGGAGAAGGAGAAGCTAGAGAAGCAGAAGGCGGAGAGGAAGGAGGAAGTCAAGACACAATGAGTGATTTATTTGCAAATCCGTTAGAGGAGATGATCGAGTTCCAGGATCTCAAGACGGATTTACAGCGCGACAGGGACCGCTTCTTGTCACGGGATGCCTGGATTCGCAGAAGGTGCATCTGCTGTCCGAGCTTTCGGATCTGACGCCCTGGAAGCTGATTGTCACCTATGATGATTCGAGGGCGCGGGAGATCTGTGAGGATTACCGGTGCTTTGATACGGATATTTCGCTGTACCCGGCGAGGATCTGCTGTTTTATACGTCGGATATCCACGGAAACCTGCTGACGAAACAGCGGATTCAGGTCATGCGGCGGGTCCTGGAGAGCTCCGGCGGCGTGGTGGTCACGACGATCGACGGGCTGATGGAACATCTGCTGCCGCTTGCGTGGATGAAAGAGCGGAGTCTCACGATCGGGGCAGAAGATGTGGTCGAGGTCGGGAAGCTGACGCACGCCCTGGCGGAAATGGGATATGAGAAGGTCGCGCAGGTTGAGGGATCAGGGCAGTTTTCGGTGCGCGGCGGTATCATTGACATTTTCCCGCTGACGGAGGAGGTGCCGTACCGGATCGAGCTGTGGGGCGACGAGGTCGATTCGATCCGTACCTTCGACCCAGAGAGCCAGCGATCGATCGAGCAGGTGGATGAGGCAGTGATCTATCCGGCGACGGAGATGGCGCTGACGCCGGAGCAGATTCAGGATGGAACCGAGGCGATCGAGAAAGACCGCAGGAAATACGTGAAAAAGCTCCGGGATGCCATGAAGACGGAAGAGGCGTACCGGATGGATTCAGCTGTTTCGAGGTCTTAGAGGGGCTTCGCGAGGGCTTCCGGGTGCATGGGCTGGGAAGCTATATCCGGTATTTCTGCAAGGAAACGGTGTCGTTTTTAAACTATTTTCCAGCGGATGAGCTGACGATTTTCCTGGATGAGCCGCTGCGCTTGAAGGAAAAAGCAGAGACGACCGAGACGGAGTTCCGGGAGAGTATGTCGCACCGTCTCGAGGGCGGCTATCTGCTTCCGGGGCAGACTTCCTTCCTCTATTCGGCGAAGGAGACGCTGGCGATGGCGATGCGCCCGCGGACTCTTTTACTGCTGGGGCTGGATCAGAAGCTCTCTGGCATGACGGTTAAGAAAAAGTACAGTTTGAGCGTCAAAAATGTCAATTCCTATCAGAATGGATTTGAGCTTTTAATCAGCGATCTGACGCGCTGGAAGAAAGAAAAATACCGTGTGGTATTGCTGGCGGGTTCGCGGACGCGCGCGAGCCGTCTGGCGGGCGATCTGCGGGAGTACGATTTGAGCGCATTCTGTCCGGATGAGGGCGAAAACACTGTGAAACCGGGCGAAATCCTGGTGACCTATGGAAAGCTGCACCGGGGATTTGAATATCCGCTGATTAAGTTCGTCGTGATTACCGAGGGAGACATGTTCGGCGGCGGACGGGGGCGGAAAAAGAAGAAAAAGACCTCCTACCAGGGTAAGAAGATCCAGAGCTTTTCCGAGCTTTCGATCGGTGATTATGTGGTGCATGAGAGCCACGGACTCGGCATTTACCGGGGCATCGAGAAGATCGAGCAGGACAAGGTTGTCAAGGATTACATCAAGATTGAGTACCGTGATGGCGGCAATCTCTACCTTCCGGCGACGCGCCTGGAAGGAATCCAGAAATATGCGGGATCGGATGCCAGGACGCCGAAGCTCAATAAACTGGGCGGAACGGAATGGAATAAAACGAAGAGCAAAGGTGCGCGGGGCGGTCCGCGATATTGCAAAGGATCTCGTCGAGCTTTATGCGGCTCGCCAGCGGAGCGAGGGCTACCAGTATGGACCGGATACGGTCTGGCAGAGGGAGTTTGAGGAAATGTTCCCGTTTGAGGAGACGGAGGATCAGCTGGAGGCGATCGAGGCGACAAAAAGATATGGAAAGCCGCCGCATCATGGATCGCTTGATCTGCGGCGACGTTGGATATGGCAAGACAGAGATCGCGCTCCGGGCGGCGTTTAAGGCGATTCAGGAGGGCAAACAGGTCGTGTATCTGGTGCCGACCACGATTCTGGCGCAGCAGCATTACAATACCTTTGTGCAGCGAATGAAGGATTTCCCGGTCCGGGTCGATATGCTGTCGCGTTTCGCACGGCGGGCGAGCAGAAAAAAACGCTGGAAGATCTGAAAAAAAGGGCAGGTGGATGTCGTGATCGGAACGCACCGCGTCCTTTCTAAGGATGTTGTCTTTAAAAATCTGGGGCTTCTGATCATCGATGAGGAGCAGCGCTTCGGTGTGGCACATAAGGAAAAGATCAAGAAATTAAAGGAAAATGTAGACGTTCTGACGCTGACGGCGACGCCGATTCCGCGTACCCTGCATATGAGTCTCATTGGCATCCGGGATATGAGCGTCCTGGAGGAGCCGCCGGTGGACCGCCTGCCGATTCAGACCTACGTCATGGAGTACAACGACGAGATGGTGCGCGAGGCGATTCACAGGGAGCTGGCGCGGGGCGGACAGGTATATTATGTCTACAACCGTGTCAACAACATCGACGAGGTGGCAAACCATGTGGCGGCTCTGGTGCCGGAGGCAAACGTCGTGTTCGCCCACGGGCAGATGCTGAACATGAACTGGAAAAAATTATGCTGGATTTCGTCGAGGGCAATATCGACGTTCTGGGTGTCCACGACCATCATTGAGACGGGACTGGACATTCCGAATGCGAACACGATCATCATCCACGACGCCGACCGGCTGGGGC
>VOFH01003338.1_pt1 | contig 207597 bp, 345 predicted proteins | sample 5384091 | NCBI WGS metagenome assembly VOFH01 (sample SAMN12384727, study PRJNA508395) | human gut metagenome | isolation source: healthy gut G | host: Homo sapiens | reverse complement strand
TAATCATAGTATATGATATGATTTATATTTTATGTTTAAAGCAGATTATTTTGTATAGTTTGTTAATTAATCATGTTGGATACCTGCATATTTGTTTTGGCGAAGCTTGAAAGCAGGACGTCCCCCTCTAAAATATCGCAAATCTGAGTTTGAATACCATTTTGATTTAGAATACCTTTTAATGGAACTCCAGTATCATCGGTTAATACCTCATCATTTTCTATCGCACCACTACGATATTCAAATCTCTTTTCTGCATTTTCAGTTCCAATCCCATCTTGATTTGCAATAATAATTTCTTCTGCGTCAGCACCTAAAACAACATTAGCATTATGAGTAACAATAATTATTTGACGTTCTTTCTTTTTTTCGTCTAATGTATTGAACGAGGTCGTTATAAATAGATCGATTATCTAAGTCATCCTCTGGCTGATCAATTAATATTGGACATTTGCTATCCTCAAGACTGATTAACATTTCAAGAAGAACCAACGCCTTTTTACCAGGAGACATACTTTCAATAGAATCATTTCCACTTTTTACTATGTAATGAATGTTATACCAATTTTTTGAAAATATAAGATAAAACATCGGCTAGTGTATTTCCTGCTTTAAATGATAATCCACCATATTTTTTTCTGGCTCTTCCCCATGCATTCCAAAGAGTTGAAAGGAACTGCTTCCCATAGTCCTCTGGTTTTAAATCTGTAAGATCATAGTTATGTTTAGTTCTAAAAGGTGTAAAGTTCTTGTTGTTAAAAAATTCGAGCTAAACATTCCATAAATTCTGTTTGTTTCCAAACAATCTCGGCATCAAATATCAAAGAAGTATTTCTTGAAGTTCCTGTGGATCTTATGATTTTACCAAAAGTAGTATATATATCCAAATAATCTGATTGAGATGCAATAATTTTTTCTTTTTTTTGATTAATACTTTTGAGAAGATCTTCTTATTGTGTCTCACGTTCGATTGCAGATTGTAATAATTTACGTTCAGCATTAATGCGAGTTGTTAATTTTCCGAGCTGTTCACTTTGAGCAACTTTTTCCTTTAAAGATTCATATTCTTCTTTTAATAAGTTTAAATTATGATTATTTTGACTAATGGATGATTGCAAATTCTTACAATTTAAATTGATAATAGTTTCCCATTTAGGCAAAATTTCTTGATTTAAAGCTGTCAATGCAGAATTTAAAGTATTTTCAGTAACTGGAAAATCCTTAGAAAAAATCATGTTCTATCGATAATCCATCTAGGCAAGAAAAATATCCAGGAACTACAACAGATACCTTAAAAATCTTTTTTGGTTTTCTAATTCATAGTGTAGTTTTTCATTTTTTAAAACAATAGACTCAATATTTTTTTCCACTTCGTTAAAACGATTAATTTCTTCCGGAGTAACATTTACTTTTTGTGCCAGTACCTCTCTCTGATTCTAATTGCTGAATAGTTGAATTGTAGGTCGATGAAGAACCGTCTTTCTTTATCAATTCATTTAAATCCGTCAATTTCGTTTTATCAGCAATTAATTCATCAATTAATAATTGGACTTTCTTTTGAATTTTGTCAGTATCTGCTTTTAAATTTTCATAAGCTTTTTTAATATCTGGTTCTTGTAACAATACATCAAAAATAATTTTATTGATAGCAGTCATCTCTTCTGGATTATCAATAGTACTGTTCAAAAAAAAAGTTTGAGGGATATAGACTATTTTTCTTCCATTACTTGTACCATCTTTCCATGTGACGGTGGTCTTAACACTGGGAAATGTGTTATGCGGTAAACGTCCTTCTTGTTGTAGAGCATAATCATTATCAATGGCTCTTGCCATTTGACGTAGTAACATTGATTTTCCAGTAGATTTTCCACCAATTATGCATGTTAATGAACTATTAAAATATATAGGAGCTTCTTGAAAAGCTTCATTTTCAAATCTTACCGAATCAATTATTTGGTGAATATCTCCAATATCAGGTTGTTCATTTTGAATACAAACTCGTTCGGATGGTTCATAAACAACTTGCAGTAGTCCTTCAAAAAGTCAGTTCAGATTTCACCCAACAATGTCGGTCTTCAGCAGGCTTAAACATTTTCTGATACTCATGTGCATCTGAACCCCATATACAAGGTTTAATTGAGCCAAATTCTTTAATTTGGGCATCTTCTGCCGGATGCCAATGCCCATTTTATTGTTTTTTCATTAGATGTAAGCAAACAATGACATTGTTTATATATATTTCTTCTAGTAGAATAATCACGTCCATTCCAACTAATCTGGGACAGATCTTCATCAACAGGCACAGTAATAAGATATTTATTCTAAATGTAGATTATTCTCAGTACTTTTTGTATATCAGCATAATTTACAGTTACATGATTTAGGCCTACTAATAAGTCGGAACCAGAATCATTATTATTGTTCTTTATTTGACTTCCTAATTCTTTTATATTTGAAAGGGTTAATGATCGCGTATTTCCACTATCATAGTTAAAAGTCAATTGATGTAAAAATTTTCTTCGATATCTTGTATTGTTATATCATTAGAAAAAAATAACATGATAATTCACCGAATTTGCATTTCGACCAACAAAATTTTCTAAACGTAACTCAATATTAGGAAAAATAAAAATTTTTTTCTATTTTACGGCGTAGCTCATCATCTGGAAAACATTGGAGCATTTTAGAAGGAGAAGAAAGATACTTTTCTTTTATGCGTTTGTATCCTTCTAACATAAAAAATAATCTGTAATTCCGATTGCAGCAACATTATTTTCAACAGCTAATGTGAAAAGTTTTTTTACATATTCATCAAATTCCGTTTCTAAATCACTTTCAGTCAATTCAAATGGATTAAATCCATAATTATTATTTAAAATGGAATATGGGGTGTGAACATTAAAAATCCCATTTACGCCATATAGAACCATAAGAGCATTGCATACAAAAATACCTCCTTTGTAATTGCTATCTTTTTTATAAATTATCTCATTAAGTATTACTCTGGGTCATCCAATAGGGGCAGTAACATCCCTGTTGGCACACGATTTTCCAACAGGAAAGTCTAGTGTGTTATACCTTTATGAAATTGTGGCTGCCGGAAAGAAATTCTATATCCTTGCGATTATCTCCAATTTCCGGCATTCTGTGCTGAAAAGGTACTCCGTAAAGGAGTTACCTGAAAGTACAGAACTGAGTCTGAATATTAGCATGACGATGCTGTTATTCAGACGATGCCACATTTGAAGAAAGGTATATCCATGCTTACGTCAGCTATTCTCTGAATTCTTTTCTTGCACGCTATTATCACAAATATATTTTGCCAAATTCTGTACCATTGCAAGTCCTTCGTCATTCAGACCTGTTGTCTGTCCCATATAAAAAGCTACTGCATTTGCTACGTCAGTACTTGTAATATCAGAAACCGGTTTATCAGGCAATGCGTCCCGAATTATCTGTACCGCTTCGGCTGTAGCAACCGCTTTTATTGGTTCTTTTCTCTGTATACCAGATTTAACATCACGTAATATTGCCATAAACTGAATCTTGATTTTTTCGATATCCGCTTCATTCGCACCTAATTTTTGTGAGCTTAAAAACTGCTTATCTTTTATAATCTCTTTTCTTTTTGAGGGTTCTGCAGTCATCAGATCAGTCAGTTGATCAACAGCCAAATCAATGACCTTATTTCGTGCCATTATACCCTCAGCAATGGTATCATCAAAATAATTCCGAATCATAATACATAATTTTGGAAAATGTTCATGTTCCAATAATCGGTTTAAAATATCTACATCTATTCTTCTGGTAATCAGTCTTGTTACCGCTTCTTCCGACAGTCTAAGTTCCGATATATCATAACTTTTGGGTGAAGTAATCTGAGTGATTCCAAGCAGATAATCAGTAGAAACATGAAAAAACCTGGCGGCATCTATTACAATGCTTATATTAGGATTTTTGTTTCACCGCTCTCAATACGACTGATTTGTGAATGAGTCACATGAAGCTGATCAGCCAACTGTTTTTGGCTTAAATCATGGTCTTTCCGCAAAAATTACTCAATCGGTATGCAAGACTTGTTTCATCTTCTATTAAATCAGATTTTCCCATTGTTTCGTCACCTCTAAACTACTTCCATTATATCTGTGCCTGTGCAAATTTGCAATTTTTATCAAATCGTATTCGTGATTTTCATTGTACGTGAATAAATCAGGGGTGCGATTTTTCATGCTAAACTGTCAACATGATCGATCAGACAGAACCTTGAAAACTAAATGACCGTTCCGGAGCTTTATAAACCGCCACGATTTTCTGATCAGAAAAGAGCGCTCACCAAAAAGACGACACAGCGCCGAAGGGTTGCCTGTCAGGAAAGGATCTGGATAAAACGGCACAGCTTTAAATTCAAACTTAAATTAGGAGGAAAATAGAATGAGATTATTTGAAACAATAAAAGAAACTGTAACAGTCGAACAGGCTGCAGAATATTATGGCATGAAAATTGGAAGAAACAACATGATCTGTTGTCCATTTCATAATGACCATCATCCAAGTATGAAACTGAATACCACTTATTACTACTGCTTTGGTTGTGGTGCTACCGGAGATGTGATTCAATTTGTTGCAAATCTATTCGGACTGAGTAACTATGAAGCCGCCAAGAAAATTGCTGTAGATTTTGGTATTACACCAGATAATCCGCCAGTAATAGCAGCTCTGAAAAAGCCAGAGTACATGGAAACAAAGAACAGACAGAAAGAATTATGTAAATGTCAGAAAATGGTTTGCGAATATCTTCATCGTTTGGAAAAATGGAAAGCATTGTATGCACCAGAACGACCAGATTTACCTATGGACGAACGATTTGAAGAAGCATGTGAAAATCTGAGTTATATCGAATATCTGGCAGACTATCTGACCTTTGCAGATGAGGAGGAAGGTTTTGAAGTTGTAAAATCCATGAAAGGAACCGGCTATCTGGAAGATTTAAAATATCTTTTAGGGACTCGTGATGAGGAGGATGCATGCAGAAGAAGCAGCTTAGTAACTATCCAGTTTGGTTTGACGGAACCAATATCAATGAAGCAGCCTTTTGTGAGGAATTTCTCCATACGCACAAAATACTCTTTGCCAACAATGTATTTTTTTTTTACTCCAGAGGGGCGGGTCACTGATGATCTGCCCTTCGTGGGGAAATATTTGAAAGTCTGAAACATTATGCCATTAACAATGTTCCACGCAAAGTAACAAATATTTTGGGAAGTTATGAAACTGGCAGCTTATATAGAGGATTTTCCACCAGAAGCCAATAAAATCCATCTTGCAAATGGAACGATATATATAGATGGCACATTTATCCCTGAAAAACCAGATATTGTACGAATGCGTCTTCCAGTCAATTATAATCCAGGTGCACCAGAAGCTTCTACATGGCTGTCATTTTTAGATCAACTGCTCTACCCGGAAGATATTCCAACTTTACAGGAATTCATAGGGTATTGCCTGATTCCAAGCAACAAGGGACAACGGATGATGATTATAAAAGGAAATGGCGGAGAGGGTAAATCACAGATTGGTGCTGTTCTGAACAGCTTGTTAGGCTCAAATATGAAAGACGGAAGTATCGGTAAAATTTCTGAAAACCGCTTTGCCAGAGCTGACCTTGAGCATATTTTATTGTGTGTAGATGATGATATGCGAATGGAAGCCCTGAAACAGACCAGTTATGTGAAATCCATTGTTACTGCTCAGGGAAAATGGACTTAGAGCGTAAAGGAAAGCAAAGTTATCAGGGGTGGCTTTTTTCCAGACTGCTTGCATTCAGCAATGGAGATTTACAGGCATTGTATGACCGTAGTGATGGATTTTACCGAAGGCAATTAGTACTGACAGCAAAGGAGAAAACTGCTGATCGTGTAGATGATCCTTATCTAGCAGAAAAAATGAAGAAGGAAGCCGAAAGTATTTTTCTCTGGGCGTTTAAAGGACTACAACGGTTAGTCCGTCAGAATTTTAAATTTACAGAAAGTCCCCGTATTAAGGCGAGTCGTGAAAATGTAAAACGAGACAATAACAATGTACTGGAGTTTTTAGAATCAGAAGGATATATTCGCTTTCAGGCAGAGGCAAGTACAAGTTCCAAAGAACTGTATGAGAGCTATCGGCTCTGGCGTGAAGAAAATTCCATGACTGCATTAAAAATCGTAGTTTCTCAGATGCTATGATTGCTGTTCAAGCAAAATATAATCTGGAACATTGCAATACAATAAAAAAATTCTGCTGGGAGACGAGTATGGGGATTTACGGGAGTAAAGGTTATTACAAAGCCGTCCTATACAGATGGTTTTATGGACGCTTCCCAGTGTACGTACGTACCGAAAGAATGGACAAATTAATCTGGTACGTATGTACGTAGTAATTCAATGTAAGTTACACATTATATATTTTTTTCAGGTTGGCTGTCAAAATAATATGACAGTTAGCCTGTTTTTGGGAAAGGAGGAAGTACAAATGCAAAAAGCACAATACGGTATTTTAAGATTTGCAAAATACAAAGGACCTGAAATCAGCAATATTGAAGCTCACAATGAACGGAAAAAAGAAAAATATGCCAGTAATCCGGATATAGACAACAGTCGAAGAAATTTGAATTATCATTTGATTGAACCAGTCGGGAAGTACCGGGCAGAGTCGAATCGACTGATTGAAGAATACGGATGCCGGACACGCAAAGACAGTGTACGTGTTGTTGAAGTTCTAATTACCGCTACACCAGAATTTTTCAAAGGTAAGAAAAAGAGTGAAATCAGAGCATATTTCCAAACAGCTTTGGAATTTATAAAGAAATATCAGGATTCAGAGACAATCCTTTCGGCTGTGGTGCATATGGACGAGAAAAACTCCACATATGCACCTTTCTTTGTCCCGATAACTCAGGATGGAAGACTTTGTGCAAAAGAGATTCTTGGAAATAAGAAAAAGCTGACCTGGTGGCAGGATGAGTTCTGGAAACATATGGTAGAAAAATATCCAGATTTGGAACGAGGAGAAGCCGCCAGTATGACCGGGCATGAACATATTCCGCCACGACTTTTTAAAGAAGCAGCACATCTTACCCGGCAGGCTAAGCAGATTACTGATTTGCTGGAAAACACAAATTTCTTTAATGCCGGTAAAAATACAGATAAAGCGGTAGAACTTTTACAGAAATTCTTTCCTGCAATGGAGAACTTTCAGACACAGGTCCGGAAATATGATAAGACAATCAGTTCCTTAAAGTCAGATAATGCAGCGTTACAAAAGCAGAAACAGGTTTTATCCAGGCAGGTAAAAGAAGCAACGTCCAGTAGTATCCAGAAAAAATGGACGATGCCAGACTCAGAGCTGACTATGAAAATCTCCAGAAGCTGATGGGACGTATTCCACCAGAAATACTGGAACTGGCAAAACGAGGACAATTAAACCATTCAGATCGTGCACGGTAAAATTATTTTAAAGTGGACAGACACGAAAACTGTCCACTTTTTATATGATAATTATAGAAAAATTAACAGAAAGGCTGTGATAACCTTGCGGAAACCAACGTATTATCTCTGGCGTAACGATTTTTCTTCACAGGAAGAATTTGAAGCTGAACGCAAGAAATATGCGAATATCGGCTTTCGAGTTGTCACATTTCTGGATGAGAATTCAAACACCAATATTCATGATGGGATCAAAGCACTGATTAAAAATCACTGGGATAATTAATGAGTGCTTCTATTGTAAAGATAAATTAGTTATCTTTTTTCTTTTTACATATAGGACACCAGCATCTATTGACTAGATGATCCGCTCAATCTTCCATTTGTATCCACAGGCAACACAGATTGCATCTACATTGTCTTTTGAACCAGTATAATTAATAGCAACGATTGTGTGATTACTTTTTTGAAGTATTTTTTCATAATAATTTTCAGCACGAAGCTTAATTCGATCTTCTTTAGATATTGTAGTTTTCTTTTTTATCAACAATTTTAGGCTTGCATTTAGGGCAATCTGGAATCTTTTTCATTAACGTTGCGTATCTAATATTCCATTCATGTTCACAAATCTTGCATTGCAATTTGATAGGTGAATTGGTATTTATGAAAGATACTAAAGACAAATTCGAAGGTGATAAGTATTTTTGTATTTCTGCTATTTTCTTAGCCCTTTTTTCGGCACGTTTTCCTTCTGCCCAATTTGAAGAACCAGGTGTTCCAATATGGGTATCAACAAAAAAGAAATATGGAAAATTATTTTTTGAGCAAATTAGTGTTCCAATCCTTTATCCACTCCATTTTTAAATGATAGATATCCCTTCCCTTAGCTTCATAGAAAAAACTGTTCTTTATAGGCCAGTGAATCCGAACAATTTGTTTTTATTTCTAATATTGTCTTTTTGTAGATAAATCACATAATGCAAGAATATTATTTTCATAATCTACAACAAGCTCTTGAGACAATATATGCTCATTATTAAATATCTCATATTTGATATATTCGACCAACGGACGAATACGTTCTTTTAAGTTTTTGAAGTGGAATTTATACGCTTTTCCAGTTCTTTATCTTCTTTATGAAGTGCCGTAACTGTTCCATCCAGATTAAAAGTCATTGGAACCATTGATATTCCATTAGAATTTTCCCAATGAAATCCAATTTCATCTTATTTTTCAATAAGAATGTTCTGGAATCTTGCATATCAACATTCAACATTGAATTTATTAAATGTTCAATTGTCATGCCTGTAAAATTAGTTGGAAATTTTTCTATTCCCTTAGCATCGATCTCAAATGATTTAACTAAGGTACTTTGGCATTCAATATACGGTCTTTCGCAGAGTACACGACTTAGATTTGGGTGCGAGGACAATAAACTGGCTGGAACAATGTAATCCGCATTAAGCCTAAACACATTATCTTCGCTACCTCCTTCTGTTACAAGATAAAAGTAACCCTCCATTTTTTTGAATAATTTCCATTCGAGTTTACAGTCATTTGAACCACTGTGAACAGTTTCAACACCATCAATCTCAAATAATGCACACAAATTATCCTTGGTTATATTACCCTGTGAATATCTTGAAGAAATTATGTTTCTTTTAAAATTGTAGAAATTTAATTTATCAAATCCCAAAATATGATGTCTTTTTAAGTATTCAGAAAGAAATAATGCATCAAAATTTTTTCCCGCATAAATAAGAATAGTTCTCTTTTCTAATTCAAAATCCTGTATTATACAATCAAATTCAGATTGAGTAAGTGCAGTTGCATTTGCTAAATCTTTTTCAGTAATTCCATTTATGTGGGTTGTAACGATTTTGCGATTTAATTCTAAGGGTAAAAATTTGCAATATTCTTTACCATCGTCTGGCTTATAAAATGAAATTGAAAGTAAATCGTCTTTTTTAGATTTTAATCCGTTTGTTTCAACATCAAATACTACATATTTTGTCGGATTTGTGTCCATTTTTTCCATAATCTATATAACCTTTCATGCTTTAAATAGAATTTTATCCACAATTTTAAGTTGCTGATTTTTGTACAAATCTTTACTTTATTGAAATTTCTTAACAAAATTATATCAAATCTTATATCATTCCGCAATTAAGCAACAGAACTAGAAAAACTGATATTTTCTATATACATTTTCTTGTTTCAAATATATAATATAATTACATTGTACATGATAATTATATTTACATTATAGAAAGGAAAATCTATGAATGCAGGATATGTCCGTCTCTCCAGAGACGATGATAAAAGGAATTACGTTTCCATAGAAAATCAAAAACTGATTATCAACCAGTATGCAGCTGATCATGGTGTGGTTATTGACCGCTGGTATGAAGATGATGGCATTTCCGGTTATATCTTTGACAGGCCGGGATTTCAGAAGATGATGGCTGATCTGGATAAAGATATTAATACTGTATATGTCAAAGACTTTTCACGCCTTGGCAGACATAATGCAAAGGTGCTACTTCTTCTGGACGAATTTCAGGAACGTGGAAAGCATCTGGTTGTGATTGACGATAATTATGATTCTATGGATTCCAGTGACGATACCATTGGTATCAAAACATGGTTTAATGAGCGATATGTAAAAGATACCAGTAAGAAAATCAAACGTGCCATAGGAGCCAGACAGAAAGAGGGAACACTGATTACCAGACCACCGTTTGGCTATCGCCGTAACGAAAAGGATAAAAACCATTCTGGAAATTGTACCAAAAGAAGCTGAATACATTAAGCAAATTTATGACTTATATCTTTCCGGTTCTGGCTACCGCAAGATTGCCACATATCTGACCGAGCAGGGAGCATCTACTCCCTCTATGATACAGCGTGAACGTGAAATAGAAGAAGGTAGACTGTCCAAAAGACAGGTAGCGTCTAAATGGTCAGATGCTATGATAAAAGAAATTCTGGATAATGATTTTTACATTGGTACTTTTCGCTTGAAAAAACGGGCAAGAAATACGGTTCATGGAAAAGATAAACGTGTACCAAAAGAAGAACAATGTATTTTCGAGAATCACCACCCGGCAATTATTGATAAAGCTACCTTTGCTCTGGTACAGGAATTAAAGGAAAAAACGTAACCGCACCAATTATCGGGGAAGTCGGGGGCAGTGGCTTGGCTCAGAGATTCCGAATCCTTTTGGCAGTTGTCTGTTCTGTAAGGATTGCGGAAGCCGTCTTACGCCAATTAAACGCCAAACTTCCAGCAGAGAACGGAAATATTACATCTGTACCACTTATAACACCAAAGGCAGACGTTATTGCTCCAAGGCACATTTAATTGAAGAAGATGATCTGATGGAAGATGTTCTGACTTATATCAAGATGTGTCGAAATGCTCTCTGTGAAGTTATTTCTACCTATGATTTAAAGGATTTTGAAGCAGAGAAAAAACAATAGCGGAAAAACGGCAGGAACTGCACACAGCTATCAATGAGCGAAAAAGTCAACTGAAAGTTCTGCTTACCCAAAAGTAAAAGATCTGGCTGTCGCTGCTGGAAATGAAGACTTAATCAATGAAACGTATGATTCTATGCAGAAAGATTTGTTTGCTCAGATTCATGGTCTGGAAATGCAGATAAAAGAACTGAATGAAACTGCCATAGAAACGCCTGATGTAAAGGATAAACTAAAAAATGCTCTTGAGGTGGTAGATAAAATCATTGCAGGAGGCAACCTTGACCGAAGAGATATTGAACTTCTGATTGAAAAAATCGTAGTGGACGAAGACGGGATGCCGGAAATTACACTGAAATACGGCTTGTCTAATCTGATTAGTTACAGTCCTGCTGATGAAATGAATCGAAGAGAAAATACCATGATTGCGATTGTGATGAAACTGATTGCTGAGGATGAACGTGGGTTTACTTCTGCAAAATATCTGTCAGAGCATATTACTGATTTGGGATTCAAGAAAACAAAGCAGAGTATTCTTCCATATATTGAGCTAATGAAGAAACTTGGGATTCTTGAATCCACAGATAATCCATTGAAGCCATACCATATTGTAAAGTCAAAAGAAAAAATCTTGCAGCTTACCAAAGAATATCTGCCGGATCTATCAGCAGAAACTACCGCAAAACAGATATCAGATGATTATTTACATAGTAGAAGTGATGGCAGGCGGTATGCCCCAGATGGTATTTGAATATATCTTAAAGAAGCATGGCATTGACCCTAAAACAGACCTTACCATTGACCAGAGCATCAGTTTCGGATTGACTGCTGCGGCATTTACTTCCGGGGATGCAGATTATACGGTAGAATTTGAACCTTTGCAACTACACTGAAATGGAAAACTGTGGCACAGTGGTAGCATCTTTAGGCCGCGACTCCGGCTATGTGCCTTATACCGCTTACTGTGCGAAGAAAAGCTATATGGAAAAAAATCCACAGCTGATCCAGAAGTTCACCAATGCCATCCAGAAAGGACTTGATTATGTAAATTCCCATTCTGCATGGGAGATCGCAAAGACCATCCAGCCTCAATTTAAAGATACACCGGTGGAAAAAATTGCTGCTATTATAGACCGCTACAAATCACAGGATACCTGGAAAGAGGATACGATTTTTGAAAAAGACAGCTTTGAACTTTTAGAAAATATTTTAGAGGAGTCCGAGAACTGAAAAAACGGGTGCCATATGAAGATCTGGTGCGTACTGATTTTTCAATCAATGCAGCAAAAAAGTAAGCAAACAGAATGCTTTGCAATTATTTGCAACAAATGTTGAAATCGATTGCAAAAACCTCTTGACAAAACCCTATAAGAAGGCGTATGATGAAGTCATCAGAGAAACAGGAGAGGGAATATGACGATATACGACATTGCAAAGCAGGCAGGTGTGTCTGCAAGTACCGTTTCCAGGGTCATTAACAACAAGCCTGGGATCAATGCCCAGACGCGCAAAAGGGTACAGAAATTATTAAATGAAAATCATTATACTCCCAATGAAGCAGCCAGAGGCCTGGTGATGCAGTCTTCCAAGATCATCGGTATCCTGATCGAGGATCTGCGGATCGAGCATCATACAGAGTCTGCTTATGTGATCGAGCAGGAGATGACTGCCTTAGGTTATACCTGTATTACTCTGAGTACCGCACGAAGGGATGAGAAAAAAGCGGATTACATCCGTATCCTGGAGCCGAGACGGGTAGACGGTGCTATTCTTATGGGTTCCATGTTTGAGACGGAAGCTGTGAAGAAGAGCATTAAAGAGCACCTTCCGGATGTTCCGGTAGCCATTGTGAACGGTTATCTGGATCTGCCAAATGTTTACGGCATCCTCATTGACGAGGAGCGGGGCGTGAAAGACTGTGCGGAACTGATGTTTAAGAAAGGAAAGAAACATCTGGTAATGGCAGTTGACTCCGATACACCATCTAACCGGAACAAGCAAAAAGGCTACCTGAGAGCTATGTTAGAACAGGGGATCGCCAAAGAAGATATCCTGTTCTATACAGCGGTAAATAAAGAATTTACCAATCCCCGTGATGTGAGGGCGGCAGGTGCAAAACTTACAGAACAGATCCTTACAGAAAGACCTAAAACAGACGGTATTATCTATACCACAGACCTGTTGGCAGTAGGTGGCCTGGAAGCAGCAAAGAAAATGGGAAAGCGTATTCCGCAGGATCTTGCGATCATGGGAATAGACAACACCATGTATGGCGAGATCGTTACACCAAAGCTTAGCAGTCTGGACAACAAACTGGTAGAAGTCAGCCAGAATGCTTCAAGGGCGATCTTAGATGCTCTTGATAAAAAAAGAAGTATCCCATAAAGTGATGCTGCTGACGGATATTAAAGAGAGAGAAAACCACATAGCATTTGCAAAAAAAGCAAAAGTCATTGACAGCTTTTTTACAGATGCCTGGTATAAAAAAGAAAAGGTTCTTCCAAAAGAACCATTTTCTTTTAACAACACTGAAATCGATTGCAAAAAAAGCAATTCAAAGAAAGTATAAAAGATAAAGGAGAAAGAGATCATGAAGAGAGTTCCTTATGAGGTAATGGTAAACGAATTTGAGAGAGTATTAACAAAGTATGGTTTTGAGCCAAAGGATGCAAAGGCTTCCGCAGAGCTGTTTGCACAGAACTCCATGGCTGGTGTATATTCTCACGGATTAAACCGTTTCCCAAGAGTGGTTGAGTACTTAAAGAAGGGCGAGATCGATCCAAAGGTAAAAAGCTGAGAAGATCATGGGATTTGGAGCTTTTTGAGCGTTGGGACGGACATCGTGGTTTCGGACCTTTAAATGCAAAACTGGCTATGGACCGTGCAGTAGAGCTGGCAAAGGAATTTGGCATGGGTATTGTTGCACTGGGAAATAACAACCACTGGATGCGGGGCGGCAGCTACGGCTGGCAGGCGGCGGACCGGGGCTGCATCGGCATCTGCTGGTCCAACACCCGGCCCAACATGCCCGCATGGGGCGGGAAGGACCGGAAGATCGGCAACAACCCACTGATCTTTGCAGTACCAAGAAGCAACGGCGAGCATGTAGTGATCGACTGTGCTGTATCTCAGTTCTCCTATGGAAAACTGGAAGACTGCCGCTTAAAGGGACAGCAGCTGCCAGTACCAGGCGGTTACGATACCAACGGCAACCTGACCACTGATCCAGGCGAGATCGAGAAGACCTGGCGTGTACTTCCAATGGGCTACTGGAAAGGAAGCGGTATCTCAATCGCTCTTGACCTGATCGCAACTGTACTTTCCAACGGAAACCCGTACAGAAGATCGGTACCTTCGGCGATGAAGTAGGTCTGACCCAGATCATGATCGCTATCGACCCAACCAAGGGTAACAGCGTAGAACTGACCGATGAGATCGTAAACAACATCGTAGCAGATGTAAAGAGTTCCATCCCTGTAAAAGAAGGCGGAGAAGTTTACTACCCAGGCGAACTGGAACTGTTAAACATCAAGCAGAACAAAGAAGAAGGCATCCCGGTAATCGAAGAGAAGTGGGAAGAAGTATTAAATATGTAATGGTCCCAGAAGAAAAACAAGCGACACCGCAGGTGGCATTTGTTTTCTTGGACCATTAACGAACGAATTGTCTGCGTAAGCAGACGGTAGAGCGCGTCAGCGCGGGAAACCTGAGTCTAAGAAATCCCCCAAAAGAGTTGACGCAGCTCTCATTTCAGCGTATGATGGAAAGTGACTGACACAAAGACTGTGCAGAGCACTTTCTGAGTGAAAGACGCTGAAAATAAAATGACAGAAGACAAGGAGTTTTCCGCCTGTTTTGCAACCCAGAACAGCTGGTCATTTCCTGGCAGCGGCCTAAAACGGGGTCTGTTTTTCCTGTCATATAAAAGAATACACAAATACCCTCTTTGGGCTTTTTGTGTCTGTATTTCGCGCCTTTTAACGTGTCATACAGTCGCAAAAAAGCAGAAAGGGGGTATTTTTTTGCATAAGATCCGGAATAAGGGCACTGGAAAGTTAAAGAATTTTATAAAAGCCTGTGTTCCGGCACTGATCCTTCTGATCCTCTGGCAGCTGGCCTTTTTTGTCAGGAAAATGGAGTGCTTATGTGCTTCCGGGACCGGAAAAAGTGTGGAAGTCCTTTGTTACAATGACGGGAAACGGGACATTGCTTAAGCATGTTCTGGTAAGTTTTAAGAGGGTCCTGACAGGTTTTTCCATTTCTTTTGTCTGTGCGTTCTGCCTGGGAATGATCGCTGCTTTAAAGAAAGATCTGGAAGTATACTATGGCCCTTATGTGGAATTTATGCGCAATGTGCCGCCCATCAGTTTGATCGCTCTTTGATCCTGTGGTTTGGGATTGAGAGACATCCAAGATCATCATTATTGTACTGGCGTCTTTTTTTTCCCATGTTTATGAACATCCGAAAAGGCCTTCTTTCCTGTGATAAGAAGCTTTTGGAAGTGGGAAAGACCTGTGGTTTGTCAAAAACTGCCTGTTTCTTTAAGATCCGTCTTCCCCTGGGCATTTCCTGATATTTTAGTGGGAATGCGCATCGGTCTTGGATACAGCTGGCGGGCTATTATCGGTGCGGAGATGATCGCTGCGGAAAAGGCCTTGATATCTGATCCTGATGCCCAGCAGATGTCCTGCCCGACAAGGTGATCGTAGGGATTTTTGTGATCGGTCTGGTAGGTCTGCTTTGCGATAAGGCATTTTTGTGGATCATCAGAAAATGGGTCCGGGGAGGTGTGGAAAATAGCTGAGATCCGATTAAAACAGCTGGAAAAAAGCTTTGAAGTGTCAAAAACAGTCATCCGGTGTTAAGACGGTTTTCCACAGATCTGGATACAGAAAAGATCACGGTGATATTAGGGCGCAGTGGCTGCGGAAAAACCACGCTTCTGCGGGTCCTGGCAGGTCTTGAAACATTAGATGGCGGTCAGATCCTTTTTGAACAGCCTGAAAAACTGGGAGTGGTTTTTCAGGAACCCCGCCTGATGCCATGGCTTACTTTAGAACAAAATATTTTATTTGGGGCAGACAAAAAGAAACATTCAAAATCAAAGTTAAAAGAAAAGGCAGAAACTCTTTTAAGACTTACAGGACTGGAAAAAATTTGGAAAAGCTTATCCGGACCAGTTATCAGGAGGAATGATGCAGCGGGCAGCTCTGGCAAGGGCATTAGCCTGTGATGCCTCGTATCTGCTGATGGATGAACCTTTGTAGCTCTGGATCATTTTACCAGGCAAACCATGCAAAAGGAGTTTTTAAGGATCTGCGCAGAAGAGAAAATGGGGCGTTGTTTGTCACCCACAGCGTAGATGAGGCCCTGCTTTTAGGGATGAGATCCTTATTATGGAAAATGGGAAGGTAGGAAGCTGGTTTACGATTGAGAAAATCTGGCATATCCCAGAGACCTGTTGTCAGAAGAAATGATCGGCATTAAACGAAAGATCATTAAAACACTGGAAAACAGGTCACAAACGCAAAAAACTTTTAAAACCTAACATAAAAAACGGAGGAAATGAAATATGAAAAATGGAATGTTTATGCAGCAGCAGTGCTGGCAGCAGTGGGAATTTTAGGAGGATGCGGTGCTAAAATGCAGAAAGCCAGGCACCGGCAGAAACGCAGGCTGCAGAGCAGAGCGCACAGGAAAGCAGCGTGGAAGAAAGAAGGAGACGAGTGCAGAGGAGTCAAAAACAGAGACAGAGAAAAATGGAACCCTGTCTGTTACCTATGTAAAGTCTCCATTAAATGTTCCCAGTATCGTAGAGCTGGATCAGGAGATCTTTGCCAGTGTATTTGGTCCGATGGGTTATGACGTGCAGTATTCAGATCTGACAACAGGACCGGAGCAGACACAGGCCTTAGCTTCCGGAGATATCCAGTTTTTAAATGCGGTAGGCGCTACTTCTGTAATTTTATCTGCTTCCAATGACGCAGACATTAAGATCATGAGCATTTACAGCCGTTCCCCAAAGGCATTTAAGCTGTTTGCAAAGGATGACAGCATTAAGACAGCAGAAGATTTAAAGGGAAAGAAAGTAGCAGGTCCAAAGGGAACCATTTTACATGAACTGTTAGTATCTTACTTAAATAATGCAGGTATGACTGAGGACGATATTGAATTTATGGCAATGGGGATCCCGGATGCCCAGGCAGCTTTGGCAGGTGGAAGTGTAGACGCGGCTCTTCTTGCAGGTCCGACTGCCTACAATATGGAAAAAGACGGATTTTATATAGTGACAGACGGAGAAGGTCTTACAGAGGCAACCATCGTTACTGCAACCAGTGAAAAATTCTACGAAGAACATCCGAACTGGTAAAAGCATTTCTTACTGCACAGAAACAGGTGTTAGATGAAATGGACGCAGATCATGCAGCAGCAGTTTCCGCCACTGCAAAGGCAACCGGTTTAGAGGAAGCAGCAGTAGAAGAAATGTACGGACTTTATGATTTTGATATGGAGATCAAAGACAGTGATATTGAAGCCATGGAAAAACAGAGAAGTTCATGGAAGATACAGGCATGATCGAAAATCCGGTCGATGTGGCATCTCTGATCTTAGATGTAGAGTAAATGATTGTGGTATAGAGTCTGTATGTGATATAATGGGTTCAAAAGAAAAACAAGGGACACCGAAGGTGGCATTTGTTTTTCCTGGCCCATTAACGAAGGTCCCGCCTGCGTCAGCAGGCAGTAGAGTGCATGAGCGCGGGGGACGTGGAGTGAAGGGGCTGTTATAAAGTGGTAGTACCATTTTATGACAGCCTTTTTGCTGCATTTAATTTAATTAAAAATGAAAAACCGATAAAGTGAGGATAAATATGGATTATAAGATCATCGTCCTGGATCTGGACGGAACCTTAACAAACAGAGATAAGGTTATTACACCAAGGACCAAAGAAGCCCTGATGAAGGCACAGGAAGCAGGAAAGATCGTGGTGCTGGCATCCGGCCGCCCGACAGCAGGCGTGGAACCACTGGCAAAGGAACTGGATCTGGCACGTTTTGGAAGCTATATTCTGTCCTACAACGGCGGCATGATCACCAACTGTAAAACAGGAGAAGTGATCTTTTCATCCCTGCTTCCGGTGGAGTCAAACAAGAAGATCATGGATCTGGCAAAGGAATACGGGGTGGATTTTCTGACTTATGAGGGCGAGGAGATCATTACCAATAATGACCAGTGCGTTTACGCCCACAAAGAGTCAAAGATCAACCATCTTCCTCTGCGTCAGGTAGACAACATGGAAGAGCATGTAAATTTCCCGGTAGCAAAATTTCTTCTCTTAGATGACGGGGATTACCTGGCAACCGTAGAGCCAAAGGTAAAGGCTGCCATGGGAAAGAATTTTGCAGTATACCGTTCAGAACCTTATTTCCTGGAAGTACTTCCGAAAGGAATTGACAAAGCCCAGTCTTTAGAGCGCCTGCTGCAGCATCTGGGAATGACAAAAAGAGGAGATGATCGCCTGTGGGGATGGTTATAATGATCTGACCATGATCCAGTATGCAGGTCTTGAGTTGCCATGGAAAATGCCGTCCTTCCGGTAAGAAAGGCAGCAGACTATATTACAGCTTCTAATAATGACGATGGTGTGGGACTGGTAGTAGAGAAATTTATGCTGGCTTAAGATCGTTTTTGCAGGAACTCTGCAATCATACAGGAGATGAAAACGCATATGAGAGAACTTCTGGAACAATTTTTCAGGCATTATCTGAGAGAGCGGAATTTAGAGGATACCCTGGCTCTTCTTACGGACCAGGTGATAAGCCTTGGGACCGGAGAACAGGAAGTGGCAAGAAATAAAGAGGAACTGCGTGCTTTAATGGAATGTGAATTTAAAGAAATGCCCCAGCCTCTTGACTATGAACTGTTTAACTATACTGAAAAACCCTCTGGGAGAGTATGGATGGAGTATTTTCACCAATGTTCTGGCAAAGATTGACTCAGAAGGTGTAACAATGGAAATGCTGACCCGTCTTACCTGTATCTGTGTGAAAGAGGATGGAAAATGGAAGATCGCCTCTTTTTACATATGTCTACCCCAACTGTAGAGCAGGAACATCAGGAATTTTTCCCTCTCCGTTATGGCAGGAATAACAGTGTCCGGAAGCTTTCTTCTGAAACCGGCGAAAAAGCTGATGGAACTGGTGTCAGAAGCCCTTCCCGGCGGTATTATGGGCAGTTATCTGGAAGAAGGATATCCTCTTTATACCATTAATGATACCATGTTAAATATATTAGGATATGCCTATGAAGAACTGGTGGATGCCACAAATGAAAAGATGATGAATATCATTTATCCACCGGATCAGAAATGGGTGGAAGAGAGCATCGAGAAGCAGTTTCATGAGAAAAATGAATATAAGGTGGAATACCGTATAGTCGGGAAAGGCGGCCGTATCATCTGGGTCAGTGATATTGGAAAGAAGATAAAGTCAGAAGACGGAAGAGATGCCATGATCAGTATTATGACCGATGTCTCTGACCGTATTGAGCGGGAGAACCAGCTGATCAAAGAAGCACAGTTAGATCCTCTTACAGGACTTTATAACCGGAAAAGGGCCATCAGCTTAATAGAGGCAGACTTTTTTAAAGGAAAAAAAGCGGGACTCTTTATATCTGTGACGTAGATAATTTTAAGAGCATGAATGACACAAAAGGCCACCTGGCAGGTGACAGGGCTTTGATCCATCTGGCAAAGCTGATCCGGCATTATGCAGATGAGAACTGTGTAACAGCACGACTGGGCGGTGATGAGTTTATGCTATATTTTACGGAAGATGCAGAGAAAAAAGGCGCTGATGTTATTGGAAAGATACAAAAAGAGTTTGCCATTGCCATGAAAAAACGTCCAATCCGGATCTGGATATTACCATCAGTGCAGGCGGAGCCTTAAGAAACGCAGGGGAAGATTTTAAAGATTTATATAAAAAGCAGACACTGCCCTTTATCTGGCAAAGAAGGAAAAAAGGGCAGCTGAAAATTTATAAGGAGCAGTAGCAGCCTGCTTTTAGGATCAGTTCATAAAGTGGATCTGTTCTGTGGTAACAGGTGTAAAACGGGCCAGTTCCTGTCCGTTCAGGTCGGTCTTATGCATGTCTACAGCGCTGATCTGGTGGTTATCATAGGTGGTATAATAATAAATTCCCTTTGTTGTGTTGCAGCAGGAAGTGTAGAGAGTGATCTCATATTTGCCTTTTGCTACTTCGCAGCAGCCTCTCTGCTGGTCCACAGAGCCTAAAATATGGAAAAACTGGCTGACACTGGAAAGCTCATCCCCATTGCACCGGGAATTCATTTTACATAAGAAGCCCGGACAAAACGGGAGGAAGAGGACAGATCTCCGGGAAGTCCTAAAGCGCCCATTCCACGGCTGTAGGTATTTAAAGGCAGATCCTTTGAAAATGTATTTACGGGCTGTCTGGGTGATAAGTGCATATAGTTATTTAACTGGAACATCTGTTGCGGAAAAGGAGGATTGTTGGTCAGGACACCTGCTGGGTTGTCATAGATCATCAGTCCTTCTTTTACTGCTTCTACGGTAATAGAGCCGGTCTCATCGGCAATGAGCCAGTGGAGACTTCCTACCGGAAGCTGCGGGCTGAACGGTGTGTCTACCAGGTCCATGTTTTTTAAAGCTTCTTTTGCCTCTTTTAAAGAAGCACAGGTACCCAGGATAAAGGGGATCAGTTCAAACTGGGTGATCTGATGTTTGGAACTGCTTGGATCTACGGGTTTGTATGTTGCGTTTCCAACGAAATTTAAGCCTGCGATGCCAAGACCTTTTTCGTTGATGGCATCATAATAAAGAGGATAGTTTCCTGCAACATGGGCCATGCCAATGATAGCATAGTGGTTTTCCAGCTTTCCGCCATGACGCAAAGTAAAGGAGTAATTTCGGGGAGTGACTGTGATCTCATCCCCATAAGAAAATTCATAATCCAGGGTCCGTCGCATGTAAAAATCGTTGGTTTTGTAAGTTGCGGCTGTACACATGTAAGTTGTCCTTTCTGTTGTGTTGTTTTTCGGATCATCGTCCGGTGCCATATCCGCCAACGGCGGATACGGGGAATAAAACAGTGCATTTGCCCGTCACAGGCGGGAAAGATTGTAGTTATATATAAAGGCTGCAGCAGAATTTGAAATTATTCTGCCACAGCCTTTATTAAATATGTACCGGACCAGCCCATGGCTGAACTGTAACGTTTATTATACTCTTGCGATACCCTCTTCAATAGCAGTATCAGCAACTGCCTTTGCAACTACATCAGCAACCTTCTTGTTTAATGGGGAAGCAATGATGTTTTCCGAGTCAGTTCCTCATCCGGGATCATGCTGGCAATTGCGTAGGAAGCTCTCTGCTTCATTAATTCAGTGATTTCTTTTGCACGAACAGAAAGAGCGCCCTTGAATACACCTGGGAATACCAGGACGTTGTTGATCTGGTTCGGGAAGTCGGAACGACCGGTACCTACAACAGCAGCGCCGCCAGCTAATGCTTCATCTGGCATGATCTCAGGAGTCGGGTTTGCCATGGCAAATACGATACCGTTGTTCATGGTAGAAACCATTTCTTTTGTAACCAGGTTTGGACGGGATACACCGATAAATGCGTCAGCACCCTTTAAAGCATCAGCCAGCTTGCCGTGCTCATGATTTAAGTTGCTGATATGGGAGATCTCTTCCTGGCCTGGATTTAAGCCTTCATCGCCCTCGCAGATGATACCGTTGATATCACACATGATCACATTGCCAAAGCCCATGTTGATCAGGTGTTTGCCGATTGCGATACCAGCAGCTCCAGCACCGTTGATGACGATCTTTAATTTGCCCATTTCTTTCTTTTGTTACTTTTACTGCGTTTAATAATGCAGCAGCAACTACGATAGCAGTTCCGTGCTGGTCGTCGTGGAACACCGGGATGTCGCACATCTCTTTTAAGCGGCGCTCGATCTCAAAGCATCTTGGAGCTGCAATATCCTCTAAGTTAATACCGCCAAAGCTCTTGGAGATCAGATAAATGGTCTGAACGATGGTATCGGTGTCTTTGGAGTCGATGCACAGTGGGAATGCGTCTACGTCAGCAAATTCTTTAAACAGGGCGCATTTTCCTTCCATAACCGGCATACCGGCAGCAGGACCAATATCTCCAAGACCTAAAACTGCAGTTCCGTTTGTGATCACCGCCACCAGGTTGGAGCGGCGCGTCAGCTTGAAGGACTGCTCGTAATCCTTTGCGATCACACGGCAGGGCTCTGCAACGCCTGGTGTATAAGCAAGGGAAAGATCCTCTGGTCTCGATCTTTTTACGGGAAATTACCTCGATCTTTCCGTGAAGGTCATAGTGCATCTGAAGGGAAGCCTGATTGATATCCATAGTGTGTTGTCTCCTTATGATAATTATTTATACCCATACGCCCAACAGGTGGGCGTATATTAACAATAGTTATAAACTGCAAAGCATCGCTTATACCATCTGCTCCGGATGGAAGATCTCATCAAATTTCTCAGCGGTCAAAAAATCCCAGCTCTACGCAGGCTTCTTTCAGGGAGATGTTCTCCTTATAAGCCTTCTTTGCTGTTTTCGCTGCATTTTCATATCCGATATATGGATTTAAGCAGGTAACAAGCATCAGGGAGCGGTGGAGGTTTTCATCCATCTTCTCACGGTTGGCACGGATGCCGCTGACACAGCGGTCATTGAAGGAATTTAATGAGTCAGTAAGCAGACGTACAGACTGCAGGAAATTGTAAATGCATACCGGCATGAACACATTTAACTCAAAATTACCCTGGGAAGCTGCCATACCTACAGCGGTGTCATTGGCAATGATCTGAACTGCTACCATGGTAACAGACTCACACTGAGTTGGATTTACTTTTCCGGGCATAATAGAACTGCCAGGTTCATTTTCAGGGATGAAGATCTCACCAAGGCCGCAGCGGGGGCCGCTGGACAGCCAGCGGATGTCGTTGGCGATCTTCATCATGTCGGCAGCCAGTCCCTTTAAGGCGCCGTGAGCGAAGACCAGTTCATCCTTGCTGGTAAGAGAGTGGAATTTGTTAGGTGCTGTAACAAAGTCTTTGCCGGTCAGTTCAGCAACTGCCTTTGCAACCTCTGTATCAAAGCCCTTAGGAGCATTTAAAACCGGTACCTACAGCAGTGCCGCCAAGTGCCAGTTCGTGAAGTCCTTTTAAACTTAAAGTAAGCATTGCCTTGGATTTGATGAGCATTTCTCTCCAGCCGCTGATCTCCTGGGAGAAGGCGATCGGAGTAGCATCCTGCAGATGGGTACGTCCTGTTTTTTACAATGCCTTCATTTTCAGCCATCAGTCTTGTAAAAGTATCGGTTAAACGGTCAATCGCCGGGAACAGCTTGTCCTCGATCTCCATAACGGCTGCAATGTGCAGGGCTGTGGGGAACGTATCGTTGGAACTCTGGGACATGTTGGAATGGTCATTTGGGTGAAGGAGTTTTTCACCTGCAATGGCATTTCCACGTCCTGCAATGACTTCGTTTACATTCATATTGGACTGGGTGCCGCTTCCTGTCTGCCATACAGCCAGTGGCTGGGCCCCCAGTAACATCAGCCGGAACCTGTACTTCGCCCATAGAGTCATGTTCAATACGGTATTCCATGAATAATCTTATCCTGCCACTCAAAATGTGTGTAAATATACTCACATCGAGATAATATAGGTTCTTGTAACTCTACTTACCACTTCATCGTTAATTCCCGAAATCATATCTTCGGTTCTTGTACATCCACAGTCGTTAATTCCCGAATTTGCGTTTATTTGATGCAACTTCGTAAGTCGTAGCATCTCTCAGATTAAGTGCCGCATTGAAATCTCTATCTGCGATATAGCCACAGTCACATTGAAAGATTCTGTCTGAAAGTTTTAAGTCTTTCTTGATAGTTCCTGCAACAGTGGCAAGTTTTAGACGATGGATACCATCTGTTTACTACACGTAAGTTCAATTCCGCTTTCCTTGCATTTAGCTTGGAGTTTTGCTTCTAAATTCATAAAACTTCTGCGAAGCAACTGCCTTTGAAAGACACCTGTTTTTCATCATTCCTGATACGTTTAAGTCTTCAATCGCTATGTAAGATGGTTTGGTTTTTACGATCTCTGCGATTGTTTTATTGATATAGTCCGTACGGATATTGTCTATCTTATGATGAAGTTTCTGTACCTTAAGTTTTTGTTTTTGTATATTCGCTCTTTGAGTGACTTCTCCTTTCTTTATATTTTCATACCTTCGGGAGAGACATCTCTGTTCCCGAACGAGTCGCTTTTCTAATTTCTTTAATCTTGCTGATTTGTTAATGTTCTTATACGTCTTACCATTGGAAACAATAGCGAAATCCTTTATTCCAAGGTCAATTCCAATTCCTTTATTGGAATTATTGGCTATTTTGTTATTTGGGATTTCTATAAGAACCGAAATATAGTATCTGTCAGCTTTCATTGAAACATGACCGCTTTTAATCACATATCCGTCTTTGGTAGTAGGAACGTATCCTTTTTCTTTCATACGAACCCAACCAAGTGACGGAATATTAATCCTGTGTCTTTCGCATCGGCAATCTTTCGGATTATTCTTTACGAAATACATCTTCACATCTGATCTGCCTTTCTTTTTTAAAATTCGGAAAAAGCGCTTTGATGTTTGAAAAATCTGGTAAATGCGACACAACCATTTTCGATTGAACGCTTTACAGATTTTGAACTGACTTCCTTAATCCATAACTTATCCGGATTTTGGGAAGATACTCATTGTTTAGCCAGACACTAAAACTTTTACCACTCATAAACTTTTCTCCATTGTCATGAAGTTCTTTGTTATGAGCGAGATAGAAGTTGTAAATATATCTACAAGTTCCTATTGTTTTACGAATCTTAACTTTCTGTTCCTCTGTCGGATTTATTTCCGTCTTGAAGCTCTTTAGCAATGTCCTCATCCTTTTCTATTTGTTTCTTATACTTACGAAGCCCGTACAACCTACAGGAAAACACATGGAGTATTGAAACAATATCCTGCACAAGTTCTTCTTATGGCGATAATGCTTCATTATTTACCACCACAATGGTTGTATTGAACTTCATACAGAATTTTTCAAACCAGTCATAGCCAAATCGGATAAATCTATCCTTATGGGTTACGATTATGGTTTTGATTTTTGCTCCATTACTTCATCTAATAACTCATTCCATTTTTACGATTGTAATTAAGACCGCTCCCATAATCTTCAATGCATTGGTCTACGATAATACCTTTTAGCATTACAAAACTGTCGTAGAAATGTGACTTGGTTTTGTAAATCATTTTTTTGATTTCTTGTAGAGACTCTGGCATAAATGACAACTTGACGCGTATCATCTTCTGTATTTATGCCTTTGAATTGAAGATATTGGCCGTAAGTGTAATAACGCCTATCAGTTGTTTTGGCTTGTAATTTGTGATATTTGATGTATTCATAGTATACCTCTATGAGTATATTTAAACACATATTATCACATTTGACAACTTATTCAGTTACTTAAAGTTTTCTCCTTACAGTTTGAGTGTGCTTTTTTAGGGTTCAGAAAGCACATCAGGATGTTCTTTCCTAGTATACCACACATTTTTCCGGGGAATATATGGATTTTAAGAAAACGGTCATGAAAAGATATAGACTTTAGATATGGACTTTCAGACTTTACTATGTTAAAATTATACAGACGTAAAAATTGTATTATTTTTAAACGACCGTCCGGGGGCGGTAACGTATATAAGGAGCAAAAATCATGAATAAGAAGATCAAAACAGAAGCCGTAGATCATTTATTTGACGCGATCCTCACGCTGAAAGATCCGGAAGAGTGCTACAAGTTCTTTGAGGACGTATGCACCATCAATGAGCTGCTGTCACTGTCACAGCGATACGAAGTGGCAAAATGCTCAGGAAGGAAAGACCTATCTTGAGATCGCGGAAAAGACAGGCGCATCGACAGCGACGATCAGCCGTGTGAACCGTTCTTTAAATTACGGAAGCGACGGATATGATATGGTATTTGAGCGGCTTCTTGAGAAGAGAAAAAAGAAGAGCAGTAAAAAGAAAATGTATTGGGGATGAAAAGAGCCTTGCAGGCTATGTATGCTGCAGGGCTCTTTTAAATGGGCAAAAAGATAGGCAAAAAGTTTTTGGTAAAAGGTTTACAAAAAGTTATGTGAGTGTTATTCTAATAGTACGTTATTTATAGAAAATAATAACGGGAGGTTACATAAAAATATGAAATTAATTAAAACAGTAGACGCAGAGGGAGCGGTCCTCTGCCATGATATTACCCAGATCATCAAAGGTGTGACCAAGGATGCAGTTTTTAGAAAAGGCCACATTGTTACAAAAGAAGATATCCCGGTACTTTTAAGCGTGGGAAAGGACCAGCTTTATGTATGGGAAAAGGAAGAGGGCATGCTTCATGAAAATGACGCTGCAGAAGTCCTTTGTGCCATGTGCAAAGGGGGAACACATGGAGCGTTCCCAGGCAAAAGAAGGAAAGATCGAGCTGTCTGCAGCCTGCGATGGTTTATTAAAGATCAATAACAATGGTTTAAAAAAGGCAGTCAATGGCTTCGGTCAGATGATGATCGCCACCCGCCACGGAAATTTTGCCGTTAAAAAGGTGATAAATTAGCGGGAACCCGTAGTATCCCACTTGTCATTGAAGAAGAAAAAGAGGACAAAGGCAAAAGAAGCAGCTATGGCGGCAACAGGAAACAAGCCCATCTTAAACCTGCTTCCATTTAAACATAAAAAGTAGGTATCGTTACCACTGGAAACGAAGTTTTCTATGGAAGGATCAAAGATACCTTTTACACCTGTCATTGAAGGGAAAATGGCAGAATTTGATACAGAGATCATCGATCATGTGACCTGGAACGATGATGATACAAAGGTAACAGCATCTATCCTTGATATGATCAAAAAAGGCGCGGATATCGTAGTCTGTACCGGAGGCATGAGTGTGGACCCGGATGATAAGACCCCTCTTGCCATCAAAAATACCGGGGCTGATATTGTATCTTACGGCGCACCGGTACTTCCGGGAGCTATGTTCATGTTAGCTTATTATCAGGTAACAGAGGGAGAAAATCCAAGAATAGTAGCTATTATGGGACTTCCTGGTTGCGTTATGTATGCAAAGAGGACTATTTTTGATCTGGTCCTTCCAAGAGTTATGGCAGACGATCAGGTAACAGCAGAAGAACTGGCTGCTTTGGGCCAGGGCGGCTTATGTCTGAACTGTCCAGTCTGTACCTTCCCCTAACTGTGGTTTTGGAAAGGGAGTGTAATAGAAATGGAATTTACACATTTTGATGAAAATGGCAATGCCCTTATGGTGGACGTAAGTGAAAAAGCAGAGACAAAGCGGGAAGCTACTGCCAGAGGAAGCATTTATATGAGCCCTGAGTGCTTAAAGAAAGTAAAAGAAGGGACTATGGCAAAGGGAGATGTACTGGGAGTTGCCAGAGTAGCCGGTATCATGGGCGCGAAAAAGACTTCTGAGCTGATCCCATTGTGCCATTTGTTAAATCTTACCAAGCTGACGGTGGATTTTACCATAAAAGAAGAAACAAACGAGATCGAAGCAGCCTGTACCGCCCGTACTACCGGAAAGACAGGTGTGGAAATGGAAGCACTGACCAGTGTAAATATTGCCCTTCTTACCATTTACGATATGTGTAAGGCAGTGGACAAATCCATGGAAATGGGAAATATTTACCTGGAACATAAATCCGGTGGAAAAAAGCGGCGAGTTTGTCAATCCTAGAAAGCAGGGCATCTGATGAAGGACAGAATGGGAAGAGAGATCGACTACATGCGGTTTTCCATTACAGACCGGTGTAACCTGCGGTGTAAATACTGCATGCCGGATGGCATTGACTGTATGCCAAGATGGGATGTGTTATCTCTGGAAGAATTTGAAGCCATTGCCATTGCAGCAGCATCTTTAGGGATCAAAAAGATCAAAGTTACCGGTGGAGAGCCACTGGCAAGAAAAAAAGCTGTCCCCAGTTAGTAAAGATGCTTAAAAATATCCCAGGCATTGAAAAAAGTCACCCTGACTACCAACGGAGTCCAGTTAGATCAGTATCTGGATCAGCTGTTAGATGCAGGACTGGATGCTATTAATGTAAGCCTGGATACTGTAGACCCGGTACTTTATGAGAAGATAACCGGCCGGGATAAGTTAGCCGATGTTATGAGGTTCATTGAAAAAGCAGAAAACTTACCAATCCTGTTAAGATCAATGCAGTTTCCATTGATTTCAGACAGTTGCAGGAGAATGGAAAAGCTACAGAACTTTCCCCTCAGGAAAACTGGCAGCAGATGGCAGAACTTGCAAAGCATTATCCAGTGGATGTGCGTTTTATAGAAATGATGCCCATCGGCTATGGAAAGCAGTTTAAGACCATTGATCACAACTGGCTGCTTGAAAATATGAAAAAAGGTCTATCCGGATCTGGAAGAAGACACAAGAGTTCATGGATTTGGACCTGCAGTTTATTATAAAGTTCCCGGATTTAAAGGAAGCATTGGTCTGATCAGTGCTATTCACGGAAAATTCTGTTCTACCTGTAACCGCATCCGTCTGACATCCCAGGGACATGTAAAATCCTGTCTCTGCTATGATGAGGGAACAGATCTTAGAAGCATTTTAAGAGAAGGGCAGGAAAGACCGGATAAGGATACCCATTATATCTGGCCAGAAGGCAGAGATGTAAGGGATGAAAAGCTGCAGGAAAAGCTGCGGGAAGCACTTGCAAAGGCGATTTATGAAAAGCCGGCAGCACATTGCTTTGAAAAGCCAGGTGAGATCACCGAGGCACATAACATGATTTCAATTGGAGGATAAGATAAAATGGAATTAACTGGAAAAAAGGACCGGAAGGTGTTGTAAAAGCGGTCTGTACCAGTGAAAAAAAAGGTGTTGAAAAACATTCTGTTCCAGAAGGACATTTCCTGAAAGATTTTGGTATCGAGGGAGATGCACACGCTGGTAAATGGCATCGTCAGGTAAGTCTTTTGTCTTATGATAAGGTAAAAGAATTTAATGAGCGTGGCGCTCAGGTAGAAGATGGTGCTTTTGGAGAAAAACTGGTGGTAGAAGGGATTGATTTCCGTTCTCTGCCGGTAGGAATGATGATCTATATTGGGGATGTGGTTTTACGCATGACCCAGATCGGCAAAGAATGTCACAGCCATTGTGCCATCTATAAAAGAATGGGCGAATGCATCATGCCGAGAGAAGGTGTGTTTGCAGAAGTCTTACAGGAAGGAACCATTCATCCGGGAGATACGGTCATTACCTGTTATCCAGATGAAAACAGACCTTTCAGGCAGCAGTTATCACTTTAAGTGATAAGGGCGCAAAAGGAGAAAGAGTAGATGAAAGCGGTCCTGCAGCGAAAGAACTGTTAGAGCAGGCGGGATATGAAGTAGTAGAGACGCTGATCCTTCCGGATGAACCGGCTATGTTAAAGACACAGCTGATGCGGCTGGCAGATGGCAGGCAGCTTGACCTGGTGCTTACAAGCGGCGGGACCGGATTTTCCTTAAGGGATCAGACACCGGAGGCAACTATGGCAGTGGCAGACAGGAATGCTCCCGGAATTGCAGAAGCTATCCCTTATAAATCCATGGCAGTGACAGACAGAGCCATGTTAAGCAGAGGTGTCAGTGTGATCCGGAAGAAAACACTGATCGTAAACCTGCCGGGAAGTCCAAAGGCAGTAAAAGAAAGCCTTGGATTTATCTTAGACAGTCTGGATCATGGCTTAAAGATCCTTCGGGGCAGTGCTTCTGAGTGTGCCAGAAGAGATTAAGAAAAGAGATGAAAACGGAAAGTTTTAAAAATCGCATATAGACAGTATCTTTGTACCGCCTGCAGCGGGAGGAAGAATACCGTGCAGGCGGTATTCTCCTTACAAACGCTATAGTCAGATGAGTATAACGACACTGCTATAAATATACCAATTTTTATTTAAAGGAGAAATAAGATTATGAAGAAACAGATTTGCCTTGTAATGGCAGCTATGATGGCAGCAGGAATGTTAGCTGGATGCTCCGGCAGTGCAAAGGAAACCACAGCAGCAGCTACTGGAAGCAGCAACAACCGCAGAAGAAACAAAAGCAGAGGAGACAACTGCAGAAGAAACTACAGCAGCAGCTTCCGGCGAAGAAACAGAGATCTTAGTTGCGGCAGCAGCAAGCTTAAAGAATGCTTACGAAGATAAGCTGATCCCAATGTTTGAGGAAGCAAACCCAGGCGTAACTGTAAAGGGAACCTATGACAGCTCAGGCAAATTACAGACACAGATCGAGGAAGGTCTGGATGCAGATGTATTTATGTCCGCAGCAACCAAGCAGATGAAGGCTCTGGATGAGGAAGGCATGATCGCTTCTGATACCATCGTGAACCTGTTGGAGAACAAGATTGTGCTTATTGTTCCAGCTGGAAATGAGAAGAAGCTTGAGAAGTTTGAAGATATTGAAAAAGCAGACAGCATTGCATTAGGCGATCCTGCAAGTGTACCAGCTGGACAGTATGCACAGGAAGCTTTAACAAACTTAGGTATCTGGGATAAGATCCAGGATAAGGTAAGCTTCGGAACCAACGTAACTGAGGTATTAAACCAGGTTGCGGCAGCAAATGCTGACGCAGGTATTGTTTACGCAACCGATGCAGCAAGTATGGCTGACCAGGTAGAAGTTGTTGCAGAAGCTCCAGAAGGAAGCCTTGCAAAGAAGGTTATCTATCCTGTAGCTGTTGTTAAGGGTACTGCTCATGAGGAAGTTGCAAAGGAATTTGTTGCTTTCTTACAGACTGATAAGGCAATAACAGTATTTGAAGATTACGGATTTTCCAGTGCGCAGTAGTCAGTAACTATAAAACCGGTTGCCAAATGATGCCCTGGGATGTTGTAAAGTTGGCAAGTTACAGTATCCCGGTTTTAATCAATTTCCCATATAAATCTCATAAGAAAAGAGGTTCTAAATGGACTGGTCCCCAATTTTGATTTCCATGAAGACAGCCAGTCTGTCTATTTTCATCACATTTTTTATCGGGCTGTTTGCAGCCTGGGCAGTGGTAAGCCTGAAAAATGAAACATTAAAGGTTATCTGTGATGGTATCCTGACACTGCCTTTAGTCCTGCCGCCTACAGTAGCAGGCTTTTTTCTGTTATATCTTTTTGGTGTAAAACGTCCTATTGGACAGTTTTTTTATTGAATATTTCAGCGTTAAGATCGCTTTTTCATGGACCGCAACTGTACTGGCAGCTGTTACTATGTCATTTCCGTTGATGTACCGCTCTGCCAGAGGCGCTTTTGAACAGGTAGATCAGAACCTGGTTGCAGCGGCCAGAACACTGGGAATGAGCGAATGGGCTGTATTCTGGAAGGTGCTGTTTGCAAATGCAACACCGGGTATCTTAAGCGGCGGCGTTCTTGCTTTTGCAAGAGGATTAGGAGAGTTTGGAGCAACTGCCATGATCGCAGGAAACATTGCGGGAAAGACCAGAACACTTCCGATGGCTGTTTATTCAGAAGTAGCTGCAGGAAATATGGACGCAGCATATTCTTATGTAGCTATCATTGTTGTCATTGCATTTATTTCCGTTGTTCTTATGAACTGGGGCGCATTGATCCGCTCACGGAAGTTTTAATGTTTTCTTAGAGGTAAAAATAATGGCTGTTCAAACCGAACATTCTCTCCAGCTTGGAGTTGAAATAAAGAAAAAATTAAAAGAATTTGACCTGGACATTTCATTCAGCGCAGGAAAAGGCTGTCTGGGTATTTTAGGTCCTTCCGGCTGCGGAAAGAGCATGACTCTTAAATCAATTGCAGGTATCATTACCCCGGACAGCGGCCGTATTGCCTTACAATATGCAAAAAGGGGAAGCGGCAGGGGGAAGAGTCCTTTATGACTCTGCTTTAAAGATCAATGAAAAACCGCAGATGCGCCGTGTAGGCTATCTGTTCCAGAATTATGCCCTTTTCCCAAACATGTCTGTTGAGGAAAATATTGCAGCCGGTCTTAAAGGAATGGAAAAGAAAAAGGCAAAAGTAGGAGAAATGATAGAGCGCTTCCGCTTGGTCGGTCTTGAAAAACGCTATCCGGGACAGCTTTCCGGCGGTCAGCAGCAGAGAGTTGCGTTAGCCCGTATTTTAGCTTATGAGCCGGAAGCACTGCTCCTTGATGAGCCGTTTTCTGCTATGGATACATATCTTAAGAGAGGGTCTGCGTCTGGAACTTTCTAAAGTATTAGCTGACTATGATGGTGTTTCTGTTATGGTAACCCACGACAGGGATGAGGTATTCCAGCTTTGCAAAAATATTATGCTGTTAGACAGAGGACATGTGCTTATTGCGGGAGAGTCCAGAAAGATATTCCAGGATCCTGTTACCTGCAAGGCAGCAAGACTGACCGGATGTAAGAATATTTCAAAAATTGAGCGGACCGGTGAATACCGTGTCCGTGCCCTTGACTGGGACAATATGGAGTTCATCACTGACCGTTCGGTTGGAGATGATATAACTGCCATCGGTATCCGTGCCCATGATTTTGAGCCTTTGGCAGGAGAAGAGGCAAAGGCCAAAAAAAGAGGCTGGAGAGGAAAATCTTATCCCTGTTGTAGATCCGACTATTTCCGAAATGCCATTTGAGTGGTATATTACTCTTAGCAATGGTTTATGGTGGAAAAAGGAAAAGACCATCCACACCCATGACGCAGCGGGAGTAGTACCGGAATATCTCCGGGCAGATACCAGCGATCCTGCTTTTAAAGGGAGAACTGTAGAACAGACATAAGAAATCACGGAAAGGAAATGGGAAAACATGGAGTTAAAAACTGGAAAAAGAACTTCGCACAGGAGCAGTTATTGTGGCAGCAGGACATAAAAGTAAAAATTCTGTTTTTAAACCCTTGCTTCCGGTGGGCGACAGTACGGCGATCCGCCGCATTATCATTACCTTAAAGCGGGCGGGGAGTTTCCCCATCGTAGTAGTAACAGGGGATAAGGCAGATGAGCTGGAAAAACATATTTCCAATCTCCAGGTGATCTGCCTTAGGAATGAGCAGTATGATGTGACCCAGATGTTTTCCAGTATCTGTATGGGGCTTAACTATATAGAAGATCTTTGCGACCGCGTGTTTGTGCTCCCGGCGAAGTTTCCGGTTTTCTTACGGGAAACTGTGCAACGTCTGATGCAGTCAGATGCAGATGTGGTCCGTCCCATGTTTGACGGCCACAGAGGTCATCCTGTTCTTATTTCTTCTTCTGTACTTCCCCTATTGTATCTTATCAGGGAAAAATGGTTTAAGAGGGGCCCTTCGTCAGGCAGCAGAAAGCTTTAAAGAAGAGGATATTCCTGTTGAAGACCAGGGGATCATCCGGGCTATTGAAACAGAGGGAGACAGCAGCGTTGATTTTATACGAAAACAGCAGATCCAGGTCCATCCAAGGATCCAGCTTGGCTTGGAGCGGAATGATGTATTTTTTAATGCCCAGACTGCCCACTTTTTACAGCTGACTTCCCATACAGGTTCTATGCAGACAGCCTGTAAGCAGATGCACATGTCCTATACAAAGGGCTGGAAGATCTTAAGAGAAGCAGAAAAACAGTTAGGCTTCCCGCTTTTTGTTTTCACGGTCCGGAGGCAGTGACGGGGGCTTCCAAACTGACCCCTAAGGGAGAAGAATTTTTAAAACGGTATGTAAAAATTGAAGAAGACCTGAAAAAAAAGAGGGAGAACGGTTGTTTGAACTTTATTTCGGGAGAGAAGTATAAAAACAGAGTAAACTAAAAACAGGATGATTGCAGGTATGAGCTTGCAATGGTACTGTTTTCGGTAAGGTACCTTCCAGGCAAGGAACATACCGGTAGTTGTAAAAAGAAGGGAATGGAACTGATCATCCAGGATCAGCTGGTTCATCTGTTCTAAGCATTCAGAAGCATTCTGCCATGAAAAATGGGGATCACAGACATTTCCAGACTTTGTCTGAGAAAGTGTTCCTGGGATACACGGGCTATGGAGATGGGGAAAACAGGGTTTCACGTTTGGGGTACCTTTGAAGAGGATGTTCCTTCCCAGGAAGTTGCAGAAGAAACCAGAAAAGAAGATTAGAAAAGAAGATTAAACTAAAAATGTTTGCATAATTGCAAAAAAATGTTATACTTAAGTAAGTAACACAAAAAGCAGTTTGGAGCTTTATGCAAGCAGTATGCAGGAACTGTCCGGTGATCCGGGAGAAAAACTGTGAAAAGCCGGTACGGCCATTGCCCCGGGATGAAGATCCCGGAAATGGCCCGCCGGTTTTTTTTTGTTATAGCGTTGTATTTAATTAAGAATAACGGAGGAAACTATATGGGGAAAGCAGGCTTCACTACGGAATGTCACTGAGGCTGTATTTTGAGGAAAAAAGCTTTTGGACCGGGAATGGTCATGCTCCTTCGGGAGGTGGAGCGTACCGGTTCGCTGCAAAAAAAGCAGCAAAGGCTATGAATATGGCTTACAGCAAAGCCTGGAAGATGTTAAAAGGGGCAGAAAAAGAATGGGATTTGCCCTTACAGACCGTGAGACCGGGGGGAAAGACGGCGGCGGTTCTACACTGACACCACAGGCAGAACGGCTGATCGAGGCATACGAAGGCTTTAAAAGGATGCAGTAGATCATCTGGATCAGCTGTTTGCACAGTATTTTTCAGAGGAAACGGTAGAAAAGATAAAAGAAATGGAGTGATATTATGGAGCCACAGGAGATCGTATTCTGTAAAGGAGGCGGCTGTACTGCCAAAGCTGGGACCGGGAATACTGGCAAGAGTGTTAAATAACCTGCCAAAGACCTATGATCCCAAACCTGCTTATCGGCTTTGACGGTTCTGATGATGCAGCAGTGTATAAGCTCACAGATGATCTGGCAATTGTACAGACGCTGGATTTTTTTCCTCCGATGGTGGATGATCCTTATATTTTCGGTCAGATCGCGGCGGCCAATGCCTTGAAGCGACATCTATGCCATGGGCGGAGAGGTAAAGACCGCTTTAAACATCGTATGCTTTCCGGAAGCCATGGATTTAAACATCTTGGGAAAGATCATGTTAGGAGGCAGTGAAAAGGTAAGAGAAGCAGGAGGTGTACTTGCCGGAGGACATTCTATTGCAGACAGTGATGTAAAATATGGCCTGTCTGTAACAGGGGTGATCCATCCGGATAAAGTGTTTGCCAACAGCGGCTGTAAAGGTGGGAGATGCGCTGATCCTTACAAAGCCACTTGGCGTCGGGATCGTATGTACGGCATCACGTATGAAAGTGGTTTCCAAAGAAGCATATGAGCTGGCAGTAAAATCCATGACTACTTTAAATAAATACGCATCGGAGATCCTTCGTAAATACCGTTTACACGGCTGTACCGATGTGACAGGCTTTGGATTTTTAGGCCATCTTTGTGAAATGGTCACAGACCAGGCTACAGCAAGGATCTATAAGGAAGAAGTGCCTTATATCCCGGAATGTGAGGATTATGTAGAAGAATTTTACCTGACAGCTGCTGCCCAGAGAAACAGAAACCATGTGCAGGATAAGGTGGAGTTCAGAAACTGCTCCTTTGCAACAGAAGAGATTTTATATGATCCGCAGACGTCCGGCGGACTGCTGGCATCTGTAGATAAAGAAGATGTTCCGGCTATTATGGAAGAACTGGAAAAACTGGGACTTCCCTGCGGCGTAGTAGGAGAGATACTGCCGAAACAGGAGAAGGCGGTTATCATCCAGTAGATGAACATGGCCGCCCACGGGCGGCTTGACAAGATACATGCCAATAAACCGCCAACGGAGGTTTTGGATATCAGATTTATGGAAAGAGAGGAAGAAAACCATGAGATTAGATGAAAGAGGAAAACAGTGCCCATTACCAGTCATTGAAGCAAAGAAAGCATTAGAGGCATCTGCACCAGGAGAAAAGGTAGAAGTTGTTGTAGATAATGAGATCGCAGTACAGAACTTAAGCAAAATGGCAGATCACAAAGGTCTTGCAGTATGCTCTGAAAAGATAGGTGAGCGTGAATTCTTAGTTACCATTACTACAGGTGAAGGAAATGGTGAAGCTGCTGGAAGCACCGGTTGCAGCAGAAGAAGTGACCTGCACACCAAATGGAAGAAGAAAAGGCATGGTAGTTGTCCTTTCCTCCAACCAGATGGGACAGGGGGATGAGGCATTAGGAAAGCTTCTGATGAAGGGCTTTGTATTTGCACTGACCCAGCAGGATATGCTGCCGGAGACCATTCTTTTATACAATAGCGGTGCCTTCTTATCCTGTGAAGGTTCTGACAACCTGGAAGACCTTAAGACCTTAGAGGCACAGGGCGTGGAAATCCTTACCTGCGGTACCTGTTTAAACCACTATGGAATGGCTGAAAAGCGTCAGGTAGGCGGTGTTACCAATATGTATGAGATCGTGGAGAAAATGACCAAAGCCAGCGTAGTGGTACGTCCATAAGGCATTTTGTGCCAAGGCACATTCTTTTTTACTTAGAAAGTATAATTTTTTAGGAGAAGGTAAATATATGATACAGAGAAATGAACAGCTTGTGATCGTAAGAGGAGGGGGATATTGCTACCGGTACCATCAGCCGGCTTTTCCGCAGCGGATATCCGGTAGTGATCCTGGAGATATCCACACCGTCTGCGATCCGCCGTCAGGTGGCTCTTTCGGAAGCTGTTTATGACGGGGAAAGCAAAGTTGAGGATGTGACCTGTATAAAGGTAGAGTCCTGGGAAGAAGCAAAAGAGGTATTAAAAGAGAAAAAGAAAGTACCTCTTTTAGTAGATCCGGAGTGCAATATCTTAAAACAGGTACGTCCATGGGCCTTAGTAGATGCGATTTTGGCAAAGAAAAATCTGGGGACAAACCGCCAGATGGCAGATAAGACCATTGCTTTGGGACCTGGTTTTAGTGCAGGTGTAGATGTAGATATTGTAGTTGAAACACAGAGAGGCCATAACCTGGGCCGTATTATCGAAAAGGGACCGGCTACGCCCAATACAGGTACTCCCGGTATCATCGGCGGATACGGAAAAGAACGGGTCATCCATTCACCGGCAGAAGGAAAGCTTTACGGCAGAGTAAAGATCGGTGATAAGGTAGAAAAAGGACAGACCATTGCTGTAATCTGCACAGAAAACGGGGAAGAGGTCAAGGTAGAGGCAACTCTTACCGGTCTGGTCCGCGGTCTGATCCGTGATGCTTATCCGGTAACAGTTGGCTTTAAGATCGCAGATATTGATCCGAGAGAGAGCGAATATAAAAACTGCTTTACCATTTCTGATAAGGCAAGAAATATCGGAGGCTCTGTTTTAGAGGGCCTGATGTACTTAGAGGAAAAGCAGGGATATTAAGGAGGGGAGCATATGATCTATCTGGACAGCGCGGCAACTTCTTTTTCCGTCCGCCCTGTGTGGCGCAGGCAGTAGCAGAGGCCATTTCCAGTATGGGAAACTGTTCCAGGGGAGCTTATAAAGAAGCACTTACAGGAGCCAGAGTCATTTTTGAGACCCGGGTCCTTTTATCAGAAATGTTCCATGGAGATGGTCCGGAGCAGGTGGCATTTACAGCCAATTCTACCGAAAGCTTAAATATTGCCATAAAGGGCCTGATCAGGCCGGGAGACCGTGTGGTAACTACTGTTTTAGAACATAACAGTGTTCTGCGTCCTCTTTATGAAATGGAAAAACAGGGAGCAGAACTGGTCATTGTTGGCTGTGAACAGGCACCGGAAAGTGCCGGTGAAGAGGAAAAAGAACGGGTAAGACGCCTTGGAAAACTGGACTACAAAGCCCTTCAGGCAGCGATCACTCCGGGGACCAGGGCAGTGGTCATGACCCATGCATCTAATCTTACAGGAAATTGTACGGATCTAAAAAAAAGTAGGAGCGTGGTGCAGACAGGCCGGAGCCCTTTTTATCGTAGATGCATCCCAGACAGCAGGACATTTTCCTGTCAATATGCAAGAAAGCCATATAGATGTATTGTGTTTTACAGGTCCTAAAGGTCTTATGGGGCCTCAGGGAACAGGAGGTCTGTGCGTGCGCAAAGGTCTTGCTGTAAAACCTTTATTATCAGGAGGAAGCGGTATCCTTACCTTTGAAAAAAAGCATCCTTCAGTGATGCCTACAGCGTTAGAAGCAGGTACTTTAAACGGGCATGGCATTGCCGGACTGAGAGCTGCCCTTCTTTACATAAAAGAAGAAGGGATCGAGGCCATAGGCGCCCGGGAACAGAAGCTGATGCAGCTTTTCTATGAACAGGTAAAGGAGATCCCGGATATCCGCATTTACGGGGATTTTTCACAGAAAGACAGAGCTGCTATTGTGTCTTTAAACCTGGGAGAAGAAGAAGAGTCCGGGGAAGTCAGCGACTATCTGTCAACAGAATATGAGATCGACACCCGTTCCGGTGGCCATTGTGTACCTTTGATGCATGGCGCATTAGGAACTGTGGATCAGGGGCTGTGCGTTTCAGCTTTTCTCATTTTAATACAGAAGAGCAGGTGGAATGTGCAGTACGGGCATTGAAAGAGTACTAAAAAAGGAATAAAACCCAAAAGAAAATATCTCAAAATACAAAAAACAGGACTGTGGACCAGGGAATTTCTGGTTACAGTCCTGTTTTTATTTTTTAGTTCATGCCTGTCTCTATGCCGGAACGTGCTGCATTAAGATTTCAGTAAGGGCAGTACCACTGCTGGTATGACAGCGAACGATCTCAGTTTCATTTTCATTGACCTCATCTAAGGCGCAGCGGATCATCTTGTGGGAAACGGTATTGGTGAACAGAACTAAAAGATCAGGTCTTCCAATCTGCTTGTCCAGACTGGCACTCATCTGGGTGAATACCTTTGCTTTGCAGTTATAGTTTTTACAGATTTTTTTATACTGACTGACCATACGGTCATGTCCGCCGATGATAACAACGCTCATGAATGTAGCCTCCTTTGGTGTGTGCAATATAATGTGTTGTGTGCCCCTGAAAAGTGTATTTAGAACATGTTCTTGTATTATATGTATGGGGGAATGGTAAGTTATATGTTTCGTATCAGAATGGTTAGTGATAACTAACTCTTGATAAAATCATACATGATTTGTAGGAAAATGTCCATAGGATTAAATGATAAGTTTTCTCAATAACATGTTAATAATTTGGCGGGCTTGTTAATTCTAAAACTTTTTTTTTGCATAATATACAAAAATATTTAGATATTCTCAAAAACCTTATTATTTTTGCGGATTGTACCTAAAAAATTTTTAGGTTATACTGTTTACAGAGTTAAGAAAAGCAATCCAACAGGTTGAAACAAACCGGTTAAGCAATAAAAACTACGAATTAAAAACTACGACTCAGGAAAGGAAGACAAGAACATGGCAGCAATCGCAGTAACATTTGTATTTGGAATTTTAGCTTACGATATGTATAAAGTAATCTGTGAGAAATAATAACAGATAAAAATTGAAAACCAGCAAAGACCTGAAACAGTCTGGATCAACAGACGCTGTTTCAGGTCTTTTGTATTTGTTTTATATTTGTACACAGCTGTTTTCTTTACGGTATTAAGAATTTATGGTAAAATTACTCCAAAGACAAATTTTGGGGGAATTTATTTGAAGATTTCTGTAAAACACAGGGACAATGGACACAGACGGATACGTTGTGGTCCGCGCTTTTATAGACGATCGGTTAAAAAGATCCGGGTCAGGCAGACCATTCCCCTGTTCTTTCTTTTGTGGGAGGCGGGGAAAAACCTCTTATATACGCCGTCTGGCCTGGGAAGGCAGAGAAAAAGGATGCCGTGTGTTGGTAAGGACTACGACCCATATGGCAGTTCCGGAATATTTTGGAGTATTGGAACCGGATCTGGGACAAGTAGAAAAAATGCTGGAAAAAGAAGGGATAGCAGTTGCAGGATGTCCTGCCAAAGAGGGAAAGATCGCTTTCCGGGACTGGGAGTTTTATGAAAAAGCAGGAAAACTGGCAGATGTGATCTTAGTGGAGGCAGATGGTTCCAAACGGCTTCCGGTGAAAGTGCCTGGACCAAAAGAACCGGTGATCCCTGAAAATTCCGATCAGATCCTTTGTATCTATGGTCTTGGAGCTTTGGGAAAACAGGCAGCCGACTGCTGTTTCAGGATGCAGCCGTCAGAACAGCTTTTAAAAAATACCAGAGGATCAAAAAAGATGGAAAATGGATCATGACAGAGGAGAAAATGTCTCTTTTAATGAAAAAGGGGTATTTAGAGCCATTGAGACAACAATTTCCTTACAGTCAGGTGATCCCGGTCTTTAACCAGGCAGATACCATGAAACTGGAAGAAAATGGAAAAACATTCTGGAAAGAATGGAGGAAGAACGGGGAATATTAACAGGAGAACTGTGGAAGGAAACGTCATTTAACCTGTTTTAGGGGGATGTACTGTATAAAAAAAAGATAAAAGAGGTAAGTACAATGAAGGTATCAATGATCTATATGGCTTCCGGATTTGGAAAGCGTTATGGGACCAACAAACTGATCACAGAATTCAGAGGCGAGCCGTTGTATCTTCACGGGCTTTTAAGCTTGCAAAAAGGCAGCGAAATTGTTAGAAAAACGGAAAAGATCAACTGTCAGCTGATCCTCATCAGCCAGTATGAACGGGTACTGTCCGGATCTGTGGAGCAGGTTCCGAAGCAGAGCGCTTTTTTAATGAGGACAGCGACCAGGGAATTACAGCTTCTATTAAACTTGGCACAGAGGTTGCCTGGGATAATGCAGATGCATATCTGTATTTTGTGGCAGACCAGCCCTGTATGGCAGGAGAGACCATAGCCAGGTTTGTCAGTGAGTTTATGAAAAGCAAAAAGGGATCGGCTGTGTGTGTGCAAAGGGACACAGAGGCAGCCCTAATATATTCCGTAGACGCTACAAAAAAAGAGCTTTTGCTTTGAAGGAGATCAGGGCGGACGCCAGATCATGCAGAAATATCCACAGGAAATATGGATGATGGAAGTGGATGAAAGAGAATTAAAAGATATTGACCAGCCGGCAGATCTGACTGCATTGCGCCTGAACTGGAAAATACGTGATCTTTCAGATATTAAAGACATCAGAATTGTTTTAAAAGCACAAGGGAAGAAAAATGAAACAGAAAGAAAATGTAAAAGAGGAAGTAAAAGAAGAGGCCGGGGAAAAACAACAGAAGAATAACTTCGCCCAGGGAAGCATTGTTGTAAACATATTAAAGCTGGCTGTGCCTATGACTTTGGCCCAGCTGATCAATGTGCTTTACAACATTGTAGACCGCCTTTATATTGGGCAGCTAAAGGATGAGGCGACCATATCTTTGACAGGTCTTGGACTGTGTCTGCCCATCATATCCATTGTGATCGCCTTTGCAAACCTGTTTGGAATGGGCGGTGCCCCATTGTGTTCCATTGAAAGAGGACGGGGAAACAATGAAGAGGCAGAAGCCATTATGGGAAATTCCTTTGCTATGATGGTTGTTGTAGGAGTTATCCTGACTGTGGTGGGACTTGATATTTAAACGGCCTATGTTGTATTTATTTGGCGCCAGTGACGCAACCATCGGATATGCGGACTCCTACATCACCATTTATCTGATGGGAAATATCTTTGTTATGACCGGCCTTGGAATGAACAGCTTTATCAATTCCCAGGGTTTTGGCACCATTGGAATGATGACTGTATTATTGGGAGCAGTTGCAAATATTATCCTGGATCCTGTTTTTATCTTTTTCTTTCACATGGGGTGCGTGGGGCAGCGCTGGCAACGATCTTATCCCAGCTGATCTCCGCCATCTGGATCTTAAAATTCCTTACAGGTCCAAAGGCTATTTTAAAGCTGAAAAAGAACTGTATGAAACTGAAAAGATCCAGGGTCCTGCGTATCATTGGCCTTGGAATGAGCGGCTTTACCATGTCCATTACCAACAGTTCTGTCCAGGTCATGTATAATGCCATGCTCCAGAAAACAGGCGGTGATTTATATGTAGGTATTATGACGGTTATTAATACAGTCAGAGAAGTGATCTCCATGCCGGTCCAGGGCATTACACACAGTTCCCAGCCGGTCATGGGCTATAATTATGGTGCAAAAGAATATGGACGTGTGAAAAAGAAGCTATTGTGTTTGTATCTGCTGTTTCTGTTTTGTATACATTAGAATGTGGTCTTATGGTCCATGCATTTCCGGAGTTTTTCATCCGTATCTTCAACCGTACCGGGGATCTGGTGGAAGCGGGAATACCTGCCATGCGTATTTATTTCTTCGGCTTTTTCATGATGGCTTTCCAGTTTGCAGGCCAGTCTATTTTTGTTGGCCTTGGAAAAGCGAAGAATGCAGTGTTTTTCTCTATCTTCCGCAAAGTGATCATTGTAATACCGCTGATCATTATTTTACCCAGCATGTTTCATATGGGAACGGACGGCATTCTTATGGCAGAACCGGTGTCCAACTTTATCGGCGGAACGGCATGCTTTGTGACCATGCTCTGCACCGTATGGCCGGAACTTACAAAAAAACAACCAAAGGGATAAAAACAAATGAAGATAAATTTGCGAAGAGCTTACAATAGGCGCTGTTCTCATTGCAGCAGCGTCTGCCTTTCTGTTCTGCAGCGGATTTACGAAAGCATCTGATCATGGGAACCATGAAAATGGCTATTTAAAGTCTGCTACTTATTACTCGGATGAATGGGTAATTAACTTCTGGAACAGTGAAAGCAGCCATATGGATGAGGAGTTAAAACAGATCCGGGAAGATGGGTTTAACAGCATTATTCTTGTAGTACCGTGGAGGGAATTTCAGCCATCTATGGCGCCGGAACACTATAATGACTACGCATGGGAGAAGTTTGACCGGGTAATGAAGGCGGCAAAAGCCCAGGATCTGAAGGTCATGTTAAGAGTGGGATATACCTGGGACTATTACAGCAGTGAAAATGTACTGGCCCGTTATGAAAAGCTGCTTTATGACAGTGAAACAAAGAAAGCATGGCTTCACTATGCAAAACGGTTGTATGAAAAGGCGTCTGCTTATGACAATTTCAGCGGCGGTTTTATTACCTGGGAAGATTTCTGGAATTTTGCGGAAAATGGCAGTACCCTTTTATGGAAGCGGGATCACAGGACGGAAAATGGCAGCACAGTGCGGCTATACCCAGTATGTAAAAGAACATTATACATTAGAAGAATTGGAGAGATCTACAGGGATACCTTTTGACTCTTATGGGGAAATCTATCTTTGCCGGCAAAAGTCTTATGCAAGAAAATTGTTTTTCCAGTTTTATGACCATTTTTAAATGATATCCTTGCAGAGACCCAGACTGTATTTCCGGACCTTTCCATGGAAGTGCGTCTGGATGTGGATCCGGTAAGGCGGCTGGACGGGACATTAGAAGGTGCTCCTCATGATGCTACTTTTTTCTGTGGGTCATCCGGCTTTGCCAGTGCCATGTTCAGCGTTCCCATGGGATTTGAAAATAATGGGGAAAAAGTAACAGCAGCCCAGGCTCTTTCCAATGCAGCTTCTTATTTTGACCGGTTATTCCAGAGCAGCCAGCAGAAAAGATCTACATTGACCAGTTCTTATTTACAGATAATACACCTGGTTTTGAACATAATGCCCAGCTTTTGGAAACGGAGAAAGCGGCTTATCTGGATGGAATGGCAGAGCTGTTTAAAGCAAAGACACTTGGATACGGGATCTGGACCTACAGGGATTACGGGGATAATAAAGTGTATAATTCCCAGTTTGCCCTTGGCACAGCAGGGCTGGAAATTTTCCGGCGGGAGCAAAGTAGAAGAGCACAATGGAAGCAGGATGGCAGTACTTCCGGTTTCCGGATGGATCAGCCAGGATATCCACAACCGCTCTGCAGGAATGGAAGAAAATAACCTGTATGTAAGTTTTCTGCTGGAAGGAGATGGAAACTGCCGGGTCATGGTGCAGGCAGGAGGACAGAAGCAGACTGTATCTGCAGGCAGTCCGCAGACCGTGACCCTTAACTTTGGTACTGCATCTGCAGGAGAACTGGTCATTTCAGCCCAGGGAACGGGAAAAGTTTACATAGATGATGTAAAAGTGTATACTGGCATTACGCAGGGGGACATGTACCATATGGATGGAACGGAAAGCTCCTGTATCCAGGCAGTACGTGCCATGAACGCAAAAGTCCGTTAAAAAAGCCGCTTAGAATAAAAAAAGAGTTTCGGAACATAATAGTCTGGTAACCTTTAAACCTAAGAAATGTTTGAATGAAAGATCAGGAGGGACCAGATTATGACGAAACTGGAATGTAGCGCAAAAACTGTGTACACTATGCGGAAGGGTGCTGCTGTAAGAGTTCTATTACAGTAGACGGGGCTCATGCACGCTGTGCAGATGATACCTGCTGCGCAAGTTTTTCCGAAAACACAGGCGGAGTCTTTAAAATCTTTTTAAAACGCCTGAGTCCAAACTGGATGTAGTTTGTGATGCTGATAACTGCAGCCATAATGAGGATCATTGCTGCTGTGCAGGAAAAATCGATATCCGTGGAGAAGACGCCTGTGACTGCGGAGAGACCTGCTGCGGTACTTTTGAGCAGGGATAACGGAGAAAAAAATAAATAAAAACCTATTGACAAAGAAAACAAAAAAGAGTATAGTAATAAAAGTTGTGAGAACGACTGACAGGAAAGCAGGTATATCCGCCTCACCCCTGGCACGAGTAAGTGACCCGGGTTCATATTTCAGACACTGACTGAAAACTGAATGTTTTGGTTTGATTTTTATCTGGTATCGTATTGAGAGACAGATAAAGGTTTCAGTGAAAGATTATGTATTTTTGCGGATGGCACTGGCTATCCGCTTTATTTTTGCTCTTCATTCAAAAACATGACTATGGAGGTGTACAACTATTAGCGAGTTAATGATTAACGAACAGATCAGAGACAGAGAAGTAAGATTGATCGGTGAAAATGGTGAACAGTTAGGAATTATGTCTGCAAGAGACGCTTTCAAGCTAGCTCAGGACGCAGAATTAGATTTCGTAAAGATTGCTCCGACGGCAAAACCGCCGGTTTGTAAGATTATCGATTACGGCAAATTCCGTTACGAGAATGCCCGCAAGGAGAAGGAAGCCCGCAAGAAACAGAAGGTAATCGAGATCAAGGAAGTTCGTTTGTCCCCCAATATTGATACCAACGATTTGAATACCAAGGTCGGGGCAGCAAGGAAGTTCCTGGAAAAGGGAGACAAAGTAAAAGTAACTCTTCGTTTCCGCGGTCGTGAAATGGCCCACATGTCCAAGTCCAGGTACATTCTGGATGATTTTGCTGAGAGCCTGGCCGACATCGCCGTAGTCGATAAGCCCTCGAAGGTGGAAGGAAGAAGCATGGTTATGTTTTTAACTGCAAAACGTTAAAATACAATGATTTAAGGAGGAAATTTACAATGCCAAAGTTAAAAACCAGCAGAGCAGCAGCAAAGCGCTTTAAAAAGACAGGAACCGGTAAGTTAGTTCGCAATAAAGCTTACAAATCTCATATCTTAACTAAGAAGTCTACCAAGAGAAAAAGAAATCTTAGAAAAGATATCGTTACCGATGCAACCAACGCAAAGGTAATGAAGAAGATTTTACCATATCTGTAAGTTTTAAATTGTAGAAGGAGGAAATTACCGATGGCAAGAATTAAAGGCGGTTTAAATGCGAAGAAGAAACATAACAGAGTCCTGAAGATGGCGAAAGGCTACAGAGGGGCACGTTCCAAGCAGTATAGAATTGCTAAGCAGTCCGTAATGCGCGCTCTGACCAGCTCCTACGCAGGCAGAAAAGAGAGAAAGAGACAGTTCAGACAGCTGTGGATCGCCCGTATCAACGCTGCTGCCCGTATCAATGGCCTGTCCTACAGCAAGTTCATGTACGGCTTAAAGCTGGCTGAGGTTGATTTAAACCGTAAGGTTCTGTCCGATATGGCTATCAACGATGCAGAAGGTTTTGCTAAGTTAGCAGAACTGGCAAAGAGCAAGCTGGCTTAATCTGTCAGAATTATTATAAATAGTAAGCACCGGGAATGACTGAAAAGTTGTTTCCGGTGTTTTTTTGTTGCCATGCATTTTATGCATCTGAAGGAAGCTGCCGGTAGCAGGTTCAAAGTGAAGAAATACCGCCTGCATCCAACGGAACTGGCAGCAGACGGTATTTGAAGATTTTGGGATAAATACAATGTTTTGAAGCGGATCTGATGTGATCAGATCAGGCCACAGCGTTCGCCTTGGGAATATCCCTCTGTATACATGCAGGAAGTAAATGATCTCTGCAATGGCTGTAATGGTCCAGGAGAAAACATAAAGCAGATACAAAGACGGGATCGTCTTAAAGTATGCAAATACAGTGTAGACCCATACAACACGGAATACACAGGAACCCATGATCACGATAACATGGGAACCAGACTCTTTCCAAGGGCTCTGGAAGCGGCAATGGTGCAGTCCATAAAAGCAGAAACACCATAGGAAAAGCCCATGATGGTAAGGCGCTTAAGACCGGCAGTAATGACTTCAGGATCAGCTGTAAACAGAGATAAGAACTGTTTTCCGAAGATAACTAAGAGCAGTCCCATAGCACCTCCGATGCCGAAAGAATACAGCAGGCTGATCAGATAGCTCTTTAATACCCGGTCACGTTTTCCGGCACCCAGGTTCTGGCTCATAAAGCTGGCGCATGCGGTATAGATAGCTGCCATTACGTCATAGATCAGGCCGTCGGAGTTTGCAGCCGCAGAATTTCCTGCAACCATAGTAGCACTGAAGGAGTTGACACCTACCTGTACGAACAGGTTTGCAAGGGCGAAAATAGCATTCTGCAGACCGGAAGGAATACCGATCTTTAAGATGTCGATGGTCTTTGACGGGTCCGGACGGAGCTTTGATAAATGCAGTCTGTAATCTGTATTGATACAGAACAGATCACGTAAGATCAGTCCGGCAGAAACATACTGGGACAAGGCGCTGGCTGCTCCTACACCGGCTACATCCATGTGGCAGATGATAACGAAAAACAGGTTCATGATCACATTTAAAACGCCTGCAAGGAGCAGATAGCGTACCGGCCTTGCTGTATCACCGTCTGCGCTGAAAATAGCATTACCGCAGTTATAAACAGCCAGGGCAGGCATTCCAAGGAAGTAAATGCGAAGATACAGCACAGAGCCGTCGATCAGCTCTTCCTTTGTATGTAAGATCTCAAGGACAGGTCTTGCAAAGCAGATACCGAATAATAACAGGGCCAGACCGCTGCAGATACTGACGATAAGAGCAGAGTGGACCGTATGGGAAAAGAGCCTGCTTTTTCCCGGCGCCAAGATAGAGGGCGGTAAGTACATTGATACCACCCGCCAGACCAATGAGAAAGCCTGTAAACATCGTTACCAGGATCGCAGTGGAACCAACGGACCCCAAAGCTAACGGCCCCGCAAAACGCCCTACAACGGCGATATCCGACATATTAAAAAGAACCTGGAGGACATTGGAAAGCATCAGCGGTATGCTGAAAACAAAAATGTTCTTCCAAAGGGATCCCTGAGTCAGATCTTTAGATGGCTGTTTCATAAAATACTTCTCCATTCGTAAAAAATAATTTTATATATGAAATTTTGTAAAGATAAAAAAAGACCCATAACACAGAGTTTTTCTGTGTTATCAGCACTAGCTTCAGTATAGCATAAGGGGATATTGTGTACAAGAGATGGAAAAATAAAAGTTTCTTTTGTTTATGAGTATTTATGATATTAAAGAGATCCTTTCTATGATATCGAACATATCATAGAAGGATCTCTTTTAGTGGTTATGTTTTAAACATGTATTTCCTGTTTTGTAATTATTTATCAAGGCCTTTCCATACAATGTTCTTGTAACGATCAGGATCGGTATCGCCCTCTGTAGAGAAGAGCAGTACTTTGGAATTTTCATCCAGGCCAATGTCATTTCTTAAATCTTTGTATTCGTCCATGGTCATCATAGCTGCTAATGCACCGAATGGAGCAGCACCGGACTCACCGGAAGTGATCGGACATCGCCTTTAACAGGAGCAGCTAACATACGCATACCATTTGCAGCAACCCAGTCAGGAGCAGCAATGAATACTTTTACATGGTTCTTTAGGATGTCCCAGGAAATGGTGTTCGGTTCACCACATGCAAGACCTGCCATGATGGTCTGCATATCGCCGTCTACAATGCGGATGTCTCCATCACCGGCAGCAGCACCCTTGTAAAGACATGCAGCAGCTTCAGCCTCAACAACTACGAATGTAGGTAAGTTGTCAGCATACAGGTTGGAGAAGTAACCAACAACTGCACCGGCTAAGGAACCAACACCGGCCTGTACGAAGATGTGGGTAGGACGCTCACATCCCTGAGCTTTTAACTGTTCACCAACTTCCATTGCCATGGTGCCGTATCCCCGCATGATCCATGCCGGGATCTCTTCGTAGCCGTCCCAGGCAGTATCCTGTACGATAACGCCTCTTGGAGTTTCATCCGCTTCCTTAGCAGCCAGACGAACACAGTCATCATAGTTTAATTCCTGGATGTCTACCTGAGCGCCTTCTTTTGCGATATTCTGGAAGACGGGGCTGAGTAGTTCCCTTGGGCATATGAACAACTGCCTTCTGTCCAAGACGGTTAGCAGCCCATGCAACACCACGGCCGTGGTTGCCGTCTGTTGCTGTAAAGAAAGTAGCCTGTCCGAATTCTTTTTTAACTGTTCGGAAGTAAGTACGGAATAGGGAAGTTCAGAAACATCCTTTCCGGTTTTTTGCGATGTAACGAGCCATTGCAAAAGATCCGCCCAGTACCTTAAAATGCGTTCAGACCAAAACGGTAAGACTCATCCTTTACATATACTTCCTTAACTCCTAAATAGGAAGCCATGTGAGGCAGCTTGGTTAATGGTGTTTCGCTGTACTGAGGAAAGCTCTCGTGGAAAGTACGCGCCTTTTGATCTCCTCAAGTCCCATAATTGGAAGGTTTTTGTCATCTGTTTTAGGCATCTTGTTTACTGCCCACAGAATCTTCTGATCCATTTTATATTGTATCAATTTAATTTCTTTCTGGCTAGTCCAAAATAGGATTGATTGCAAAAGAAGAGTGAAAATGTCTATTACACGTGCTGCGGAAGTGCTGGAATTGGCAGACAGGCAAGACTAAGGATCTGGTGGTTGCATGATCGTGTGGGTTCAAGTCCCATCTTCCGCACTGGTACTAAAAAGTACCGTGCTTAACTAAATAAGCAAATGCAGAAGTGGCGGAATTGGCAGACGCGCACGGTTCAGGTCCGTGTGGTAGTAATACCTTGAGGGTTCGACTCCCTTCTTCTGCAGGATTTAAACAGGAACTTGGAAGCAGGTTCCTGTTTTCTTTAAAAATGATGAGTGCAATCTTGTGTTGGCTTTCGGCACGGGGGATTGGAAAAGAGGAATGAAAAATGGATTTTTTCTCAAACGTCTGGGGATCGTATGCCGGGCAGTGCCGGAGGGAAAAGTCATTACCTATGGTCAGGCAGCTCTTTTGTGCGGTTATCCAAAAATGCCAGACATGGGTTATGGGTTAAAAAAGAGCTGGCAGGAGATGTGCCAGCTTATAAGGTAGTAAACAGCCAGGGAGTTCTTTCCGGTGCCGCTTCTTTTGAGCATCGGATCTTCAGCGGATGCTCCTGGAAGAAGAAGGGATAGAAATCTCTATGGACAACAAAGTAGATCTAAAAGAAATATGGATGGAAAAATTCCCTGGAAGATGCAGAATTTTTCCGGGAAACATTTCGCAGGAAGGGGATCTAGTTATTTAAAATTCTTCTTCCTCCTGGGCCGGTATACGTACCGTCACCTCTGTGCCCTGTCCGGGAACACTGGTGAAAGACAGGCCGTATCCGCTGCCGTACAGGCTTTTAAGACGCAGGTTGGTATTGGATACGCCTACATGGCGGGAAGAGGAGCCTACGGCTGCCTGGGTGCGTTCGTCTAAAAGAGAGTCCAGCTTTTCCGGAGGAATACCGGCCCCATCATCCGAAATTACAAAAACAATATCATTTTCTTCGCGCCAGCCTGTAAGAAGGATGGTGCCTTTTTTTTTCTTTTTCATCATAATGCCATGAAGGAGGGCATTTTCCACGATCGGCTGAAAGGTAAGCCGCGGGATGGAAAAATGGTCAAGCTCCGGCGGAACGTCCGCAATAAATTCCGCACAGTTGTTGTAGCGCATGTTCTGGAAGCTGCATATAAAGGGAAACATGGGTCACTTCGTCCTGGACGGTGCTGATCAGGTCTTTGCTTCCTAAAGTCAGGCGGTAGAAGCGGGTACGAGCTTGGACGGCTTCCGTTACTTTTGTCGCTTTGTCCGGACTGGGAAAGCCAGTTGATCATATCCAGGGTGTTATAGAGAAAATGGGGATTGATCTGTGCGTGGAGGGCGCGAAATTCCGCGGTTCGGCAGTTCGGTGGCTGGTTTTTCTTCATAATCCATCAATTGATTGATCTCCGCAGTCATACAATTATAGGTTCCTGAAAGAACACCGATCTCGTCATTTCCCGCAGCTGTCAGTTCTAAAGGCTCCGGCCGTCCTTTTCGTATGGTCTCCATCTGCAGGGCTACACCAATGATACGGTCAGCGATCGATTCAGACAGTTTGTAGGCGATGAAAAGGGCAAATAATGCGATCATGCCATAGGTAAAGGCAAAGTTAAGGACAACGGAGTGACCGATCCCTGCAATCTGGTCCCTGGGGATCAGGGAAACCATGTACCAGTCTGTATTTTTTAAAGAGAAACAGGCTGTATAGGCAGAAAAAATCCTCGTAGTTCACTAACTGAAACTGTCCGCTGGCATCCGGGTCTGACTCAAAAGCGGTAATTGCAAAGTTACCTGAAAAAGAGAAATGTCGGAAGCGGCTACCAGGTCCAGATCATCATTGATCAGAAAAGAAAATTCCCCTTTAAGGGAAGAGTCTTTTTTCAGGATCTCTTCAAAGGCATCTTCGGAAAAATAGATGGCTGCATAGGCAGCGATCTTTGGGACATCTTCTTCGTTGGAACGGTAAAAAATAGGCTTGATATAGGCGAGAGGACCATTTTCATCTGCCTCTTTTTCAGACAGGGCACTTTTGGAAAAAAAGAACTTTGATGCAGCCTTTGCATTAAAGTATTCTAACCATGGACTGGAAACTTCGGAAAGAGGGACAAACAGTCTTTGGGCATTGGTATTAAACTGCTCCAGGCGGTGATAGGTATGGTCATCATAATAAAACCGGACAGACTCAATGAGAGAATGATCGGTAAGTGTATCTGTTAAACGCATCAAGTTGCTGATCTTGCTTCTGGATGGTATCAGGCTCTGGGCCTGGGCGTTTGAAATGTCAAACATATCCCGGATCACATAAGAAGAATTCAGCGTGTCAGAAGCATGGGTCACATGGGAAACAAGGTTTTCAACAGAAAGTACGGACTGGGAACTGAGGGCCTGTTCGGAGCGGATGGTATCATCCCTAACGATCCGGAAGATATTTAAAAAAGAAAACAGATCAGAACAGCCGTAGGAATAAGAAAAAGGATGGTATGGGATACCACCAGCTTTTTCTTTAAACGCATGTCATAGATATAATAATGAAGGATACGGTTAAAAAAATTCATCGAAGCATTTTCTCCCTGTATTCAGATGGTGAGAGCCCTACAATCTTGCGAAAGGCCTTGCTGTAATAATTTCCGTCACTGTAGCCTACTTTTGCAGAAATATCTGTGATCTTATAAAGAGGATCACTTAAAAACTGCTTGGACATTTTGATCCGGTAATCTGTAAGATACTGGTTTAAGGTCTGACCGGTCTCATTTTTAAACAGGGTACACACATAAGGTAGGAGACAGGCGTACATGTTCGCTGATATCCGGAACAGAAAGAGATGGAACCGCATAATTCTGATGGAGATATTCTTTGATCTGGAATACAACAGGGTTTTCATCTTTATTGGAAGCCAGACGGCTGAAAATACAGTTTTATTTTTTTCACAGAAGAACTGATGAAGTGTTTTTAAAGCTGCACAAGCCATGATCCCTTCCCAGATAGATTCGGATTCCAGACCTTCTCTCTGCCACAGGGAGATATGGTTAGACATGCTGATCTCGTCTAATTTCACCAGATATTTAAAATACAGATCACGGACCTGGCTGGAAGAGATATTCTGGTTGCTTGTATACAGACTGATAGAAATGATCGGCGGCAGCAAGGCAGCTTCTTCATTTTTATTGGTAAGTGCCACAGTCAGATCCATCATAATATCAATCAGGGATGACGGTTGTTTTCTCGCTTTCTGCTTCCATTAAAAGGGTATTTGGTTCATGGAAAAAACTGCGTTTTAAAAAAGTTCTCTTGCAGTTTCAAATGAGAAAGAAGCACGCTTAAATCCCAAAACAACCGGTCCCATGGACAGGAAGAAAGGAAAGTTCTTTAAAATGCTCCATAAGATTGTTGGCACAGTCAATTAAAACCGGTTTTTCAGGTTTTTCATTGCTGCAGATAAAATAGATGATAAAACGGTCTGTTTTAACAAAATCAAGGGCCTGAAATCCTTTTTGCTGCCAGATATTCCTGAAAGCTGTGCTGTATTTCTGTATATGCCCGGAAGGCAGTTCAGATACTGGGGTAAGGCAATCCAGGATCAGGGCTGTAAAATAAGAATTTTCCCCCTACAGGAGGTTTTAACTGTGCTCCGATCACAGGAGCCTGTTCGTCTGGGTCTGCTTCTGTTAAAAGCTGTGCCAGCTGGGATCGCAGATTGTATTCATGCATCCACTGGGCGTTTAGTGAGGTGTACATGGAGCGTGTAGTGGTGGATGCCTTCGGCTAAGGCTTCTGTAAGCTCGTTCATATCAAGAGGCTTATCTACGTAGCTGACAGCCTTTTAACTTAATAGCTGCTTTTAGGTATTCTTTATCAGAATAAGCACTCATAAACAGGATAATGGCATTAGGGAGCACTTTAAGTATCTCCTCGGCCATTTCCACGCCGCTCATGCGGGGCATGCGCACGTCAGTTAAGATAAGATCCGGTTTTTCTTTCAGGGCGATCTCAAGGCCGTGGACGCCGTCATCTGCCATAAAAGTGTGGTGAATCCCCAGTTTTTCCAAAGGAAGACTTTTAAGAATACCTTCACGGGTCAGTTTTTCGTCATCAACGATCAATAATTTCATAGGATTTATTACTCCACATTCATAAAATCAAAAAATATTACCGTATATGATAGGATTTTACCATGGAATCAAAAAAAAGGAATGTTATCATAAAAATGTCCAAAAGATAACCCGCACAGCCGGGACCTGGCTTATTGTAAGCCACATCCCCAACGGGTGCCGGTTGTGATTATTTTTTATATACGATCAGGAGGAACTGAAAATGCAGAAGATAGAGTTAAAGTTTGACCAGCCAGAAGAGATCATTGATTTTGTACGTATTATGAACCGTTGTGAGTGCGATGCAGACGTTAAATACGGCAGCATGGTAGTAGATGCCAAGTCTACCGTAGGTGTTTTATCCCTTGCACGTTCCAAGACTGTAGAAGTGATCCTTCATACAGATGAGTGCCAGAACCTTTTAGATGAGATCGCACAGCTTGCAGCATAATACAAAAATATTGTTAATCTTCCCCTGGAAAGCATCGGTTTTAGAAGGTGCTTTTTTTTTATGTACTAGGAAATTCCGTTGGAACTTCCTAGTACACAAAAAGGCACGACCTGCCAACGATGCGCACTCGCGCGATGAGGAAGTTTGTCGCAAGCGACCGCGCTCGGCGCGAGAATGTGCCAACAGGACATTCTTATTTGACACATATGGATTTACAAAAATAAATGAATGTTCTATACTTTATAAAAGGGTAGTACGCAAGGAGGAAGGTTAAAGATTATGACAGAATTTCTGCCGGGTATTTATAAGGTTCTTCAGAAAACAGATCGTGGCAATACCACGGAGATCAATATATTTATTATTCCTGGAAAAAAAGGGGAAGAAGCCTGATGATCGATGCCGGGTTTCAGGATGAAAACTGTCTAAAACAGATGGAGGGAGTATTAAAAGAGCTGGATATTTCCTATGAAGATCTGGATGTATTTTTTAACCCATAAACATCATGACCATTCAGGACTGGCAAGTGTGTATGCAGACCGTGGTGCTACCATTTATATGAACCCGTTAGAGGAACGCCACCATTATGACTGCCTGTTTTACAGCACCAAGAAAACGGATCCCCAAGAACAGGATAAAGTCCTTCACAGTGTAGGAGTTACAGAAGAGGGTACACCGGAAGTCTGGGATATGTTTGAACAGGTGCGCAAGGAAGTGGAAAATCACAGCGGCTGGATGTATGAAGTACAGGATTTCCCTTATAAGCCCATAGCACCGGGAGTTGTACTGCATTACGGTGACTACACATTTGAAACAATAGATCTGAAAGGACATACCTTTGGACAGCTGGGACTTTTTGATAAGGAGAATAAGATATTTTTCTGTGCGGATCAGGTGATTGATGGAATTGTACCGATTGTTGCAACAACATATCCGGATGAACATCTTCTAAAGGGACTATTTTGTTTCTTTGGAGCGTTTCCACCACGAATTTAGGATTGTCTGCTCCTTCCGGCACATGGAAAAGAAATTTCTGATGCAAAAAAGTCATAGACCGTATTGTATTTTCCTATCTTGACAAGGTAGAGATCGTGCATAATATCCTGGAACATTCCAGAAAAGCAAGACGATCCGGGAGATCGCAACCATTGTCTACGGAATGCCTCATCCTCCGAAAGATACAGCATGAATTTATTAAATTAAAAATGGTCATGAGCAAGTGTTTTTCTTGTCTGGAATATCTTCGGGATGAAGATTTTGCAGTCAGGGAAGAGAAAGACGGTACTTTTTACTGGAGACCATAATTTCTTTCAAATACAATGTCCGTGAAAAAGTAAAACTTGCAATTCCAGAAAAAAATACTTGCAAATCCATAAAAATGAGTATAGTTACTTAAAAATAACTATTAAAACAACATAAGAAAGCAGAGTAGGTTTATGTGCGTTAAGTGCCGGCTGAACAGGGAGTTGTCAACCAGACGAAAGGGAGTTTTTGAAACTGTTCCTGCGGTACATGAGCCGCATCCCGCTGCATCAGAGAAAATCTTGATTATCTCCGATTGTAGTATGAGGTATCTGCAAAGGAGGTAATTTTTTTATGGAAAGATTAGCAACTTTGTTTACCGGTTCCTTCAGACAGTTAAAACAGGTAAAAACGGTTACGGTATGTGCCATGCTTGGGGCTGTTGCCATTGTTCTCGGTTCATTAAGCATCGAGCTTGGAAGTACCCTTCGCGTATCGGTTTTTCAGGCATCCCCAATGAGATTGTTCATATGCTGTTCGGACCGGTAGTAGGAAGTGTTTTTGCAGGCGCTATGGATATTTTAAAATATCTGATCAAGCCTACAGGGAGCATTTTTCCAGGCTTTACGCTCATAGCCATGCTTGCAGGCCTGATCTACGGCAGCTTTTACTATAAGAAGGAATTAAATTTCTGGAGAGTGCTTGCAGCCCATATTACAGTGGCTCTGATCTGCAATGTGATCCTTAATACCTGGTGCCTGTCTATTCTTTATGGAAAGGCATTTTCAGTACTTCTTCCGGCAAGATTAGTAAAAGAATGCCATTATGTGTCCTATTGATGCTTTTATTTTCTATCATATTGCCAAAGTTTTAGATGTAACAGGTGTATTTAAGATGATCAGAAAAGAATAAGATCTTAACTAAAAAGAACTTTTGGTCTGAAAATACTTCCTGAGGTTTGAATAACGCCGGTTTTTTTTTCTACATTGAAATAACGTACATTGGGGCAGTAAGGAGAGCCGGCTATGGACTTTCATATAAGCCAGTTTCTTTCACCGGGGAGAAAAGAATTTGTAAAAGGGACGCTGCTTCTTACAGGGGCCGGGCTTTTCTGCCGTGTTTTAGGCTTTTTTACCGGATCTACATGTCACGTACCATCAGGGGCAGAAGGTCTGGGACTTTACAATATGATCCACCCGCTGTTCAGTATTGCCTTTGCGGTTTGCGCCGGTTCCATCCAGACGGCTCTGTCCCAGTATGTTGCCGCCAGCCAGGAAAAAGGACCGGCTGTTTTTAAATGCGGTCTGTTCCTGTCTCTAAGTCTTTCTGTGATCCCTCTTTTGCTGTTGTGGAAAGGAAAAATGTTTCTGGCTGGGAATATCCTTTCGGAACCCCAGGCAGCCCGTTATCTTCCGGTATTGGCAGTTTCTGTACCATTTGCCTGTCTTCACGCCTGCATTAACGGCTATTATTATGGAATGAACAAGGCACATATTCCTTCTTTTTCACAGATCGCAGAGCAGATGATCCGTATGGGTGCTGTGTGGCTGCTGGTCATATATCTGGAAAAAAAATGGTAAACCTGTGACTGTGGGACTGGCGGTAGAAGGGCATGTGATCGGGGAAATGGCTTCAGCGGCGTTTACATTTCTGGCGCTGCTTCTGGTGCCGCCGCAGAGGAAAGAGAGACAAAATGAAACACTGATAGGGGAAACAGGCAGGCAGAGGCGGGAGCAGAAGCGTGTTGAAAAGAAAATGTCCTTGGGGGTAACGCGGTATTTGCAAATCTGGGTCCGATCTTAATTTTGGCACTTCCTCTTATGGGCAACCGTCTGGTGTTAAATCTTCTTGGAAGCGCAGAAGCAATATTGATCCCCAGCCGCCTTATTGATCATGGTCTTACCAACAAAGAGGCATTATCCGTATACGGGGTACTTACCAGTATGGCACTGCCATTTATCCTGTTTCCTTCGGCTCTTACGAACTCCATGGCAGTACTTTTACTTCCATCGGCTGCCAAGGCACAGGCGGAAAAAGACGAAAGCCGCATTTCTACCATGGTCACACTGTCTTTCCGGTACAGCTGTTACATGGGTATCCTGTGCATCGGTCTTTTTACCCGGTTTGGCAAAAAGCCTTGGCACGATCATTTTCCATAATGAGCTGTCCGGCTCTTTTATTATGGTACTTTGCTGGCTCTGTCCGTTTATGTATCTGGCAACTACTATGGGGAAGCATCCAAAATGGCCTTGGAAAAACGGGTATTACCTTCCTGCAAAATATGTTTGCCATGGGGATCCGTCTGGTATTTGTGCTGTTTGCAGTGCCGCTGTTTGGTATCCGGGGATATTTATAGGGCTTTCTGGTCAGCGAACTGCTTTTTAGCCTTTTTATGCTGTTTTTCTGTCCGCCGTCAGGTGGAATTTCACTGCAATATGGCAGACTGCGTTTTAAAGCCGGGGCTGGTGCTTTTGATCAGTCTGGGGCTTGAACTGGCCTTGTGTACAGCTATTCCTGTAACAGGCAGTTTTCTGGAAATAGTATTCCATATGGGTATAATAACCGTCTGTTATGGGGCATTTTTAGGGTGATCCTCAGATAAAGGGGAGATAAACCAACTAACTTTTGTATGAAATTAAAACAATCGGGTATTCACATTGAGTTTCATGGAATACTATGTTATAGTAAAGGGTAGCGATAAGGCAATTTTTTATAGAAGAAAAAGGCGGAAATATTATTATGGAAAAACTGATTTCTCTTGATAATGCAGCCACTACCAAAACAAGGCCGGAGGTTGTGGAAGCAATGCTTCCTTATTTTACAGAATATTATGGAAATCCATCTTCTGTATATACATTTTCATCAGAAAGCAAAAAAGCAGTTACCAATGCAAGAGAGATTATTGCAAAGTCTTTAGGCGCAAAAACCAATGAGATTTACTTTACAGCAGGCGGAAGCGAATCTGACAACTGGGCACTGGTTGCTACAGCAGAGGCTTACAGTGCAAAGGGCAAGCATATCATCACCAGCAAGATCGAGCATCATGCCATCCTTCATACCTGCCAGTATCTGGAGAGGAGAGGTTATGAGGTAACTTACCTGGATGTAGATGAAAATGGTGTTGTAAAATTAGATGAATTAAAGAAAGCAATCCGTCCGGATACCATTTTGATCTCTATTATGTTTGCAAACAATGAGATCGGAACCATTGAGCCAATTAAGGAGATCGGTGAGATCGCAAAGAACACGGCATTTTATTCCATACTGACGCTGTGCAGGCTTATGCCCATGTGCCGATCAATGTAGATGAGTGTCATATTGATATGTTAAGCTCCAGTGGCCATAAGTTAAACGGACCAAAGGGAATCGGCTTTTTGTACATCCGTACTGGTGTAAAGATCCGTTCCTTTATCCATGGCGGAGCTCAGGAGCGTAAGCGCCGTGCAGGTACTGAAAATGTTCCTGGCATCGTAGGTTACGGAAAAGCAGCTGAGATCGCTATGGCAAACATGGATGAGCGTATTGCAAAAAGAAACTCAGTTAAGAGATTATCTGATCAAACGTGTAACAGAAGAGGTGCCATTTACCAGAGTTAACGGTTCCAGAACCAATCGTCTGCCAAACAACGTAAACTTTGCATTCCAGTTTATCGAAGGCGAGTCTTTACTGATCAAGTTAGACATGGCAGGTATCTGCGGTTCCAGCGGTTCTACATTTACTTCCGGATCCTTAGACCCATCTCATGTACTGTTAGCCATCTGTCTGCCTCATGAGATCGCACATGGTTCCCTGCGTCTGACCTTAAGCGAAGAGAACACCATGGAAGAAATGGATTATGTAGTGGAGCAGATCAAGGAGATCGTTTCTTACTTAAGAGGTATGTCTCCTTTATACGAAGATTATATGAGACGCACAAAAAAGAAAAATAAGTATAGGTAAATAACCAACCATCAGGAGGAATTTTTTCATGTATTCAGAAAAAGTAATGGACCATTTTCAGCATCCAAGAAATGTGGGAGAAATAGAAGACGCCAGCGGCGTAGGAACTGTAGGAAACCCAAAATGTGGTGACATCATGCGTATCTACTTAGATATTGATGAGAACCAGATCATCCGTGATGTGAAGTTTAAGACTTTCGGCTGCGGCGCTGCTGTGGCAACCAGCAGTATGGCTACTGAATTAGTAAAAGGAAAGACTGTTCAGGAAGCAATGGAAGTTACCAACAAGGCAGTTATGGAAGCATTAGACGGACTTCCACCAGTAAAGGTACACTGCTCCCTGTTAGCAGAAGAAGCCATCCACGCAGCTTTATGGGACTATGCCCAGAAAAACGGTATTAAGATCGAAGGACTGGAGCAGCCTAAGGACAATATTGGAGAAGAGGAAGAAGAGGAAAACTATTGAGTAGAAAAGTAGTAGTAGGCATGTCAGGAGGAGTTGACTCCTCCGTGGCAGCCTGGCTGTTAAAAGAACAGGGTTACGACGTCATCGGCGTGACCATGCAGATATGGCAGGATGAGGATACCCTGGTTCAGGAAGCAGAGGGGGCTGCTGCGGCTTAAGCGCTGTAGATGATGCCCGCCGTGTTGCTATGGACTTGGGTATCCCTTATTATGTCATGAATTTTAAAAATGAGTTCCGCACCCAGGTCATGGATTATTTTGCTGCGGAATATATGGCAGGACGTACCCCAAATCCATGTATCGCCTGCAACCGTTATGTAAAATGGGAGTCCCTGCTGCGCCGCAGTCTTTCCATTGGAGCAGATTACATTGCCACCGGACATTATGCAAGGATCGAACAGCTTCCAAACGGCAGATATGCTATAAAAAAGTCAGTAACTGCAGCAAAGGACCAGACTTATGCCCTCTACAACCTGACCCAGGAGCAGCTTTCACATACCTTAATGCCAGTAGGAAAACTATCACAAAGACGAGATCCGCGATATGGCGCAAAAAACTGGGACTTCCGGTAGCTTCCAAGCCGGACAGCCAGGAAATCTGCTTTATCCCGGACCATGACTATGCATCCTTTATTGAAGAATACACAGGAAAGACCATGGAACCAGGCAATTTCGTAGATTTAGATGGAAATGTGCTGGGACGCCATAAAGGTATCTCCCATTACACCGTAGGCCAGCGAAAAGGTTTAAACCTTGCTATGGGATATCCGGTCTTTGTAGTAGCTATCCGTCCGGAGACAAATGAAGTTGTACTGGGAAATGGACAGGACGTATTTACAGATGTAGTCCGCTGTAATAAGTTAAACTGGATGGCACTGGATGGAGTTGGTGAAGAAGAAGTTTCTGTAAATGCCAAGATCCGCTACAGTCACAAAGGCGCACCATGTAAGATCCGCCGGATCGGAGAAGACATGGTAGAATGCCGTTTTGAAGAGCCGGTACGTGCTGCAACACCTGGACAGGCAGTTGTATTCTACCAGGATGATTATGTAGCAGGCGGAGGCACGATCTTATGAGAAAAAGAAGAGAAAAAGTCAGTGTAAAGGCAGCTGCCATTATCCTTGAGCAGCGCTTTTGACAGCAGGCTGTTCCGGGTATCAGTCCAGTGAAGAACTGAGGAAAAATGCGGAAAACGTTCAAGCTGAAATTGTGCCTGGTGAGGAAAACGAAACTGAAAATGGTTCTGACGAAGCAATCGGCGAAAAAAGCAGAAAAAGAAAACACGGAAGCATCTGTTAAACAGGGCAGCAACCCCACTGCCCATATCGTCCAAAGCGAAACAGAACGCACCACAGCCCCGGCGCCGGAATTTAAAGCAGTTTCCGATACGGTCTATGTAAAGACCAACGGCGGAAGTGTCCGTGTTCGTTCTTCCTGCGACACTTCAACCAGTGATAACGTTGTAGCAAATGTTGGAAATGCAACAGAACTTACCCGTACAGGTACCAGCGAAAAAATGGGACAGAGTGGAATATGAAGGAAAGACCGTCTATATTTCTTCTGACTTTGTGACCACAGAAGTTCCAAAGGAGCCGGAGACAAGCGCAGCTTCTTCTAATGCAGCTGCAGATGGCCAGGTAACATTAAACTCTTCCTGGAAATACGCGGATTTTGCCAAAATAAAATCCGGAGCAGCAGTTCTTTACCGTACCACAGCTTCTGAAAAGAAGAATAAGGTGATTGCAGTAAATGCAGGCCATGGCACAAAGGGGGAACTTCTGTAAAGACCCAGTGTCATCCGGATGGAACAGCCAAAGTTACAGGGGGTACTACAGGTGCAGGTGCTACTTCTGCAGTAGCTGTTTCCACAGGAATGACATTTTCTGACGGAACAGCAGAGAGCAAGGTAACACTGGCTATGGCAAAAGTACTGAAAGACAAGCTTTTGTCAGCGGGCTATGATGTACTGATGATCCGTGACGGGGAAGATGTGCAGTTAGACAACATTGCAAGAAGTGTGATTGCCAATAACGCAGCAGACTGTCATATTGCTCTTCACTGGGACTCTACAACCAGCAACAAAGGTGCATTTTACATGAGCGTTCCAGATGTGGCTTCCTATAAGAACATGGAACCGGTCAAGTCCCACTGGCAGCAGCACAACGCACTGGGAGCAAGCCTGGTAGAAGGCCTTAAGAGCGCAGGTGTGAAGATCTTTTCCGGCGGTTCTATGGCAATGGATCTGACACAGACTTCTTATTCTACCGTACCTTCTGTTGATATTGAGCTGGGAGATAAGGCGTCTGATCATTCCCAGAGCACCTTAAATCAGTTAGGAGACGGCCTGGTAGCAGGTGTAGAAAGCTTATTTCGGACAGTAGTATAACTTCCCGCATCCTGTGCGGGAATGGTGTGGAGTTGCTTTGCATGGGGAATGTAAAGTTAACGCTATATAGCAGAAAGGAGTTACGTTATGAGAAAGGTAAAACGTTTTGCAGCAATCGTCCTTACAGCGGCTCTTTTGAGTCCTAGCCACTGCTTATGCAGGCAATGTGGAAGATGCCAAAAGCTCTTTATGAGCAGGTAACAGAAAAGCAGAAATCCATTACGGATATGAATGCTTATTATGATTACCAGATCCACCTTTCCGGCAGCGCCTTAGAAGGCGTGGAAGATGCTGGCAACATGCGTATGGAAATGAATGTGCGCATGAACCATTTAACAGATATGGGAAATCTGGCAGTACAGCAGTTACAGCCGTGCCACCATGCCTGGACAGGAACCGATGATAGCGTTATGTATTATAAAGATGGTACCTGCTACATGGACGCAGGCGGAATGAAGATCAAATATCCTATGGATCTGTCAAAATGGCAGAACAGATCAGCAGCCAGACAATGATGCTGGCTTCCAGGACAGGCGCAGGGAAGATCTGATGACAGATTTCCGCCTGTGGACAGAAGGGGATAACCAGGTAGTCGGCTTTGTAATCCAGGGCGATAAGATGACCGATTACATGGGTCAGGTATTAGGGCTGGGAATGGGAAGCTCTCTGCTTTCTGGAAGCGGCGTGAACATGAAATTTTCAGACATTCCATGTGAATATGTAGTAGATCCCAATGGTGACTGTATTAAGATACGTATGAAGATGAACATGGAAATGGGAGTAGAAGGAAAGAATATTGCCAACATTGACATGGACGGAGATGTGGGAATCGCAGATCCAGGCAGTCCTGTAGAGATCAATTTCCCGAATTTAAGCGAATATAAGGATATGGCAGAGGCTTTTGCAAGATAAAAAAGTCTGGTGATTGCGTCCTTTCGGGGAATGTGGTACAATCATACCCAATGAAGCAGATGTTTTCTGAAAATTGCAGGGAAAACATTAAAGTAGCAAAGGAGATTAAAACTGGAATGAGTGAGACACCGAATACGATTACGGGCATCAAAAGGAGCTTCTGATGCGCCTTGGACATGATGCAGATATTTTTGCCCTGATCTCTCTGTGTACAAGAGAGCCATATGTAGTATGTGATGAGGAGACCTTTGATGATGAGGTATTCTTATTCCTGGACGAAGAAGAAGCAAAGAAAGAAGCAGCAAGACTGGCAGAGAAAAAAGTACCTGTAACTGTTGCAAAGATCAATGGAAAGGATATGCTGGTATTCTTTACCGGTCTGTATGCGTTGGGAGTAAATGCCCTGGTTGTAACAGATAAGGGAGAGAAGGCTTCCATGCAGGTAAGTGATATTGTAAAGCGTAAATCTCCGGAAGATATGCCACAGGGAACTGTATGGGTAGAAAAATCCGGCCTTACATCTGACAGCTGCTTATCTGGCACAGGAAATGCGCCGTCCGGCTGCATCTGCAGATAAGGAAAGAATGGCTGAATTAAACGAAGAGCTGACTGCTGACTTTAAGAAGGGAACCTTTATTTTTGCCCTGCAGAAAGAAGAAAAGGGTATTCCGTTAGTAAAGTTAAAAGACGGACAGCTGTATCAGCCTGCATTTACTGATATTTTAGAGTTCCAGAAATTTAACCGTGAGAACAAGATGCGCCCGGTTGTAGTAGAAGCTGCCAAAGTACCAACTGTACTGGCAAATGAAGCACAGGGCATTATCTTAAATGTAATGGGTGTAAACCTGCCTTTAACTGTTTCCAGACCAAAGGTACAGGCTGCAGAACCTAAGCGTACCATTCCGGTTCCGGTAGAAGAGATCAACAAAGCACTTGAAAAAATAAATTCAGGTTTTTGTTTCATTGATGAATGTTCAGCCAAAAAAATATGAATTAAAAGGCTGCCGTATATTCTTGTATGCGGCAGTCCTTTATGACTATAGGAGTTTTACTGTTTCAGGAGGTGTTTTATGGGCGGACAGGAGCCGGTTAAAACAGAAAAATATTTCAGCACAGGTCTGCTGGCCCACGTAGATGCAGGAAAGACCACACTTTCAGAGGCACTTTTATATCTTACCGGAGCCATACGGAAAATGGGAAGAGTGGACGACCGGGATGCATTTCTTGATACCTATGAATTAGAGAGAGAACGCGGTATTACCATTTTTCAAAACAGGCCATATTTGACCTTGGGGATACCCATGTAACCCTGCTTGATACACCGGGACATGTAGATTTTTCCGCGGAAATGGAGCGTACCATTCAGGTTCTGGATGCAGCGATCCTGGTGGTAAGCGGTGCAGACGGCGTACAGGGGCATACAAGAACCGTATGGAGACTGTTAAAACGTCATCACATTCCTGTATTTTTATTTGTAAACAAAATGGATCAGTCCGGCTGTGATGCGGCTGCTCTTATGAAGGACCTGAAAGCAGGTTTAGATGAAAACTGTGTGGATTTTGGCGGCTGGTCCGGTGAAAAGGAGAATGGGATCCTAAAAAAGAGGATACAGATACCTTTTTATCAGGAGCTGGCAGTCTGTGACGAGGCAGTGATGGAAGCCTATTTTGAAAATGGTTCCATAGGATCAGATGAGATCGGCCGTTTAGTCCGTGAACGAAAGGTATTTCCCTGCTATTTTGGTTCTGCCTTAAAATTAAAGGGCGTGGAAGAACTGTTAGCAGGCTTTCAGCGCTATGGGATGGCAAAGGGGAAAGGAAAACGGAAAAAGACAGTCCTTTTGAGCGAAAGTCTTTAAAATATCCAGAGACAATCAGGGAAGCCGCCTGACTCATTTAAAGGTCACCTCCGGTGTGCTGGAAGGTGAAAGATGCCTGGGGGAAGAAGAAAAGGTCAACCAGATCCGTATTTATTCAGGAGCTAAATTTGAAAGCGTAAAGAGGCATCAGCAGGTTGTATCTGCGCAGTGACCGGGCCGCTCCATACACATCCGGGACAGGGAATTGGCAGTGAACCGGCGTCAGAACTGCCTATGCTGGAACCGGTTCTTACCTACCGCATCCTGCTGCCTTTTGACAGCGATGTGCATAAATGTTTACAGCAGTTTAAGCAGTTAGAAGAGGAAGAACCGGAACTTCATGTACTCTGGCATGAAGAGCTGGGGAGATCCAGGTACAGCTTATGGGAGATGTACAGATCGAAATCTTAAAGCATATGCTGGAAGAGCGATATGGCCTGTTAGTGGATTTGATACTGGAAATATTGTATACAAAGAGACTATTTTAAATACAGTAGAGGGTGTGGGACATTTTGAGCCATTGCGCCATTATGCAGAGGTGCATCTGTTATTAGAACCGGGAGAGGCCGGGAGCGGACTGCAGTTTGATACTGCATGCAGCGAGGATGTGCTGGATAGGAACTGGCAGAGGCTGATCCTGACCCATTTGGAAGAGAAGCTCCACAGAGGTGTGCTTACTGGGGCTGAGATCACAGATATGAAGGTGACTCTGCTGACAGGGCGTGCCCATATGAAGCATACAGAGGGCGGAGATTTCCGTCAGGCTACTTACCGGGCGCTGCGCCAGGGACTGATGCAGGCGGAAAAGCCAGCTGCTGGAACCGTATTATGGATTTACACTGGAACTTCCCTCTGAAAATCTGGGACGGGCCATGGCGGATATGGACCGGATGTTTGGAACCTTTGAGCCGCCTGTGACTACGGAGGACGGTGTTCTGTTAACAGGAAAGGCGCCTGTTGCCTGTCTGCGGGATTACCAGAGAGGTGATCGCCTATACAAAGGGCAGAGGTCACTTAAGTCTCTGGTTTAAGGATTATGAACCATGTCACAATGCAGAAGAGGTGATCGAGGCAGCCGGTTATGATCCGGAGGCAGATCTGGAAAATACAGCCGACTCCGTTTTCTGCTCCCACGGAGCCGGATATCTGGTGCCATGGTACCAGGTGAAGGAATATATGCATGTGGAAAGTCCGCTGGAGAAGCTGGGGCGGCGAGAAAATGGGGAGAATGATACTGACGGGGCATGCAGGGAGATATGGGCCGGTTTGCTGGTGATGCAGGTATTGGTTCAGGTGCGAATGGCTCTTCCTCTGGTGTTGGAGGCGGCAGACCTGTGTCTGGCAGTGCTGTTTCAACGTCTGGTTCGTCCACATCTGCATCAGCAGCTGGAAAACGACAGGGAGGTTCCGGTCCTGGCACCTCCTGGAGTGATGACAAAGAACTGGAAGAGATTTTCAACCGCCGTTTCGGTGCAGGAAAAATGGCGCAGCAGACCGGATACACAGAGTAGTCCCACTGCCCCGAGGACCAGAAATTATTCTGCAAACATACCCTTAAAGGCGAATGAAACAAAGAAACCGGAAGAGGAGGAATATCTTCTGGTGGACGGCTACAACATTATTTTCGCCTGGGAAGAGCTGCGGGAACTTTCCAAAGTAACCATTGACGGAGCCAGACAGAAACTGATGGATATTTTATGCAATTACCAGGGATATAAGAAATGTACGTTGATCCTGGTATTTGATGCTTATAAAGTGACAGGAAATACAGGGGAAGCCATAAACTATCACAACATCCATGTAGTATACACGAAGGAGGCAGAAACGGCAGACCAGTATATTGAAAAGCTGGCCCATAAGATCGGACGCCAGTACAATGTAACCGTAGCCACTTCTGACGGGCTGGAGCAGCTGATCATCTATGGTCAGGGCTGTCATCTGATGTCAGCAAGGGACTTAAAAGAGGAAGTTGCCTGGGCGAATGAGCAGATCCGGGAAGAAAAGGCAAAACTGGAAAAAATCTGGGAAAAATTATCTGTTCCATGGTGCAGATGAAGAACTGGCGGCATATTTAGAAGATATCCGCCTTGGCAGGAGAGAATAGAAATGCTTTACACATATCCACATTATTATAGAAAATTTCAGTGTATTGCCTCAGAATGTGAGGGATACCTGCTGCGCAGGCTGGGAGATTATGATCGATGATAAGGCACTGGAAAAATATAAAAAGGCAAAAGGCCCGGTTGGAAACCGGTTGAAAAATTCTATTAACTGGAAAGAAGGGTCTTTTACAGTATCATCACCGTTGTGCCTTTTTAAATGATGAAAATTTATGCGACCTGTATACAGAAATGGGACCGGACAGCTTATGCCGCACCTGCCGCATGTATCCCCGCCATGTAGAGGAATTTGAAGGCAGCAGGGAGTATTCTCTCTGGCTTTCCTGTATGGAGGCAGCGAAGATCATTCTTGGCTGCGAGGAAAAGGTGCAGTTTTTTACAAAAGAAGATGAAAAAGATGAAACTTATGATGATTTCGATTTCTTCTTATATACCAAGCTTATGGATGCAAGGGACCTGATCTTTAAGATCTTACAGGACAGAAGCCTGGATATGCGGCTTCGCATGGCAGAGGTTCTGGCATTAGCCCATGACCTGCAAAGAAGAGTGCGGGACAATGTGTTTACCAGACAGATGCTTTATTTGAAAAATATAATAGTTCCAGAAGAGATGGTTATTTCAAAGAAAAACTGGCGGGAATTACAGGATACAGCCGTTATGAAGTAATAAAAGAGATCATGGATCTTTTAGAAAAAATGGAACCATTAAACCACCAGTGGCCGGTGTACAGGGATAAATTAAAAGTCTGTCTTTTAGGTGATGGGGCCAAGAAGCTTACGAAGAGATGAGAAAAGCCTTTTTCCAAAGACCGGAAGCAGGAAAAAATGAACCTCTGGACAGAACAGCTGATGGTGTACTTTGTATACACCTACTTCTGCGGTGGCGTATATAATGAAAATCCCTATGGAAAAATGAAAGCCGCCATCGTATCCACCATTATGATCCAGGATATGATGATGGCCCACTGGAAAAACATGGTACACTGACTTTAAAAAAGAGGCAGCAGATGTAGCCCACCGTTATTCCCGTGAGATCGAGCATTCCGATGAGAATAAGGGACTGTTGGAAGAGACGTTGACCCGCGAAGAAGAGTTTCGATTGAGGGGCACTGCTTGCGGCTTTATGAAAATAGGTATATAATGAGTGAAGGGAAAAACAAGCGGCTGCGAAGCAGACATTTGTTTTTCACGAACCATTAACGAATGAGTCGTCTGCGTCAGCAGACAGTAGAGCGCGACAGCGCGGGACTCATGAGTGAACAAGAGTGAAGGGAAAAACAAGCGGCTGCGAAGCAGACATTTGTTTAAGCATATCGAGGAGGCGCCTGTGACGCGTCCGCTGATTTTTCACGAGCCATTAACGAATGAACCGTCTGCGTCAGCAGATAGTAGAGCGCGATAGTGCGTGTTCATGAGTGAACAAATGAGATAGAAAATTAAAGGAGAAGATACAAATGAGTGAATGTTCCCATAACTGTGGTACCTGCGGCGAAAACTGCAGCAGCCGTACCCAGGATAAAAAAGCTTTCTGGAAGCGCTGGCACCGGAAAGTTCTGTAAAAAAAGAGTAATTGGTGTTGTCAGCGGAAAAGGCGGTGTAGGTAAATCACTTGTTACTTCCATGCTGGCAGTAAGCATGAGCCGGAGAGGAAAACATACAGCAATTCTGGATGCAGATATTACAGGTCCGTCTATTCCTATGGCATTTGGCGTAGCCCATGAAAAAGCAGGTGTTTCCGAAGACGGAAAACTGATGATCCCTGCAAGATCCTTAGAGGGTGTTGATATCATGTCAGCAAACCTTCTGTTAGACCATGATACTGATCCGGTTATCTGGAGAGGTCCTGTGATAGCAGGCGCTGTAAAGCAGTTCTGGACAGAAACATTATGGAAAGATGTAGATTACATGTTTGTAGATATGCCTCCTGGCACTGGCGATGTTCCTCTGACTGTATTCCAGTCACTTCCTGTGGACGGTATTATTATCGTTACCTCTCCTCAGGAACTGGTAGGAATGATCGTAGCCAAGGCAGTAAATATGGCAAAGAAGATGAATGTGCCGATACTTGGTATTGTAGAAAATATGAGCTATCTGGAATGTCCTGACTGTGGAAAGCACATTAATGTATTTGGTGAGAGCCATACAGAGCAGGTTGCAGAAGAATATGGCTTAAAGCTGTTAGCACAGATCCCGATCGATCCAAAGATCGCCCAGATGGTAGATGGCGGACAGATAGAATATATTGAGATGCCATGGTTTGAGGAAGCTGTAAAGGCAGTGGAGAACCTGTAAACACAGGCGGAAAGCGGTGACACGATGAATATCAATCTTAATCCTAACAGCGAGCTGAACCAGTCCATTGTCAATGTGCCGGATGTGGTCCAGGTCCCGGATGTATGGGTCAATGAAGCAAGACAGTTTAGGATGGCAATGATGATGTATGCCTGTGCCATCCGTGAAGTAAAGACAAAATTAGAAGTACTCAAATGATGAATTATCCATTAAAAACCAGAGAAATCCCATTGAAATGATCAAATCCCGTGTAAAGAAGCCTATGAGTATCTTAGAGAAGCTTCAGCGCCGGGGATTGCCGGAATTTCTGTGGCTTCTATGGTGAAAAAAATCTGGATGATGTGGCCGGTATCCGTATTATCTGTTCCTTTGTAGATGATATTTACGAAGTAGCGGAAATGCTGGTACGTCAGGATGATGTAACTGTTATAGCTATCAAGGATTATATTAAAAATCCTAAGCCAAACGGCTACCGCAGTTACCATATGATCATTGAGATCCCGGTATTTTTCTCGGACAGTAAGAAGCCCATCCGCGTAGAGGTACAGATCCGTACCATCGCTATGGACTTCTGGGCAAGTCTGGATCATCAGTTAAAGTATAAAAAGTCCTTTGTAGACCTGAATGGTGAGATCAGCAGCGAATTAAAGCAGTGTGCCGATGTGATCGCCCAGACCGATAATAAGATGTTGGAGATCCGGAAAAGAGGATCGAAGCACAGGGTGTGACTGTATCAAGGGATTAGTATATTTACAAAAAGACAGGGTTTGCGTAATGCAAAACCCTGTTTTTTATACAGGGCCATGGCCGGGAGATTTTCTGAGGAAACCTGAAGCTTTATGGTCTTAAAGCCTTTTTTTGCCAGCTGGGAAGGAGGACAGATAAAAAAGGCAGTGCCTAAATGTTTATTTCTAAGTTCCGGGAGAACTTCAAGGCTGTATAAATAGACAGAGTTTCCCTGGGGTTCAAGAAAACAGGTGACTTCCGGTGCGGTCAGATTTTCTGCAGTATTCTGTGTTAAAGGCTGCGGCTGCCAACAGCCTGCCAGGCTGTGCTGCTAGTATTTTCCAAAATCCGGCAGTAAAGCATATCTGCTGTTTTTTTTTGCCATTGTTTCAAATCCCGTTAATTCCCGCTCCATCATATATTCATCCCAGGCATGCTCTGCCCCAATATGTTCCAGGACATTTTTCCACAGTTTATTTTCAGTACCACAGGAAAATACACAGAGCCTTCTCCTGGAATTTGGTCTTCTTCACAGGCAGCAGCCAGGATAGAAGAAAAATTCCCTTTTTACGAAGATCCGGGTGCACAAAAGGCACACATTCAAAGCTGTCATCTCCTGTCTGGTATACAGCCATACAGCCGGAGAGGTACGTTTTTAGAGACCGGGCATGATTTAGAAATCAGGTCCGGATCAGAAGCTGCAAACCACCAGCCGTCAGCATCCAGTATATCTGTAAGCGCTGGCGTGATACCCCAGGATCCGGTATTATCTGTAGAGGCTGCCATGGATGCACACAAAAGCTGTTCTATATATAATTGGTCTGATGAATTTAAGTTATCTTTAAAGAAAATGTCCATGAAATAAGCTCCCAATATAGTTTTTATAATGTTTTTTATTGTAATCCAATGGTTTTCAGGGCGCAACCACTGTTAAATGCCCGGATTGTATTTTTTGTGTATTTCCGGCATTATCTCTTGAATATGAAAAAACGCAGTGGTAGAATAATCCAGAAAAAATTTAACGGACGCAAAAGAAAAAATATTGTCATCCGCTAAAACATCAGGAGGAAAACAAAGATGAAATACGTAAGACAGATCGGTATTATCCTGGGTATCACTCTGGCTGGAGAATTTTTAAACCAGATCCCGCCCCCTTCCTGTTCCGGCAGGCGTGTACGGTCTTTTTCTTATGCTGGCAGCTCTTATGTCAGGTGTTGTGAAAATGGAAAGCGTAGAAGGAACCGGCAATTTTCTTATGGATACCATGTCCATGATGTTTGTACCGGCAACTGTAGGCATTCTGGAGTGTGCAGATGAGCTGAAAGCCGTTCTTATCCCATTTTTGATCATTATCGCAGTTTCCACAGTGGTAGTAATGATCGTTACCGGAAAAAGTAGCACAGTTTATGATGGAATCAGCAGAGAAGAAAAAGGAGAAATGATCAAATGAGTACATTAAGAGAGATCCTGGGAAATTCCCAGTACTGGGGACTTACCTTAAGTATAGCGAGCTTATCTGTTTGCCTGCTGGCTGAAACAGAAGACCAAGCTTGCCTTTTTTAAATCCCATCCTGGTATCTGTTATCGTGATCATTGCATTTTTACTGGGAGTAGGAATTGATTATGATACATATAATAAGGGAGCATCTTATTTAAGCTGGCTTCTCACACCGGCAACTGTATGTCTGGCGATCCCGCTGTATAAGCAGCTTCATTTGTTAAAGAAGCATGGTGCAGCTGTTGCAGTAAGCATTACTTCCGGCGTTGCCACCAGTGCAGTGAGTATTTTCCTCATGTGCCGTGTTCTGGGACTGTCCCATACCCATTATGTAACACTGCTTCCAAAGTCCATTACAACAGCCATTGGAATGGGCGTCAGCGAAGAAGCGGGCGGTATTGTGACACTGACTGTTATCAGTATCATCATCACCGGTGTTTTAGGAAATATGGTTGGCGAGACCGTACTTAAACTTGCAAAGATCGACCACCCGGTAGCAAAGGGACTGGCATTTGGTACCAGCGCCCATGCAGTAGGTACAGCAAAAGCACTGGAATTAGGAGAAGTAGAAGGTGCCATGAGCAGCCTTTCTATTGCAGTGGCAGGTCTGCTAACTGTGATCGCAGTGCCGATCGCGTCTAAGTTTATATAAGCGCAGAGAAATCTTCAAATGCGTCACTGGCGCATTCTTGATATGGATTACGAATTTTTTAGGATTGCATGGCAAAACAAGCGGCTGCGTTAGCGCGGAAATCTCAGTCTATATAAAGATATTTCACCTGCCCCGGCACTGCCGGGGCACATCTGTATTTGCAAATAAAAGAAAGGGGTTACGTTTATGAAGAAAAGAAGTGAAGCAGAAATTTCTACCACCTGGAAGTTAGAGGACATGGTCCCGGATAATGAGACCTGGGAAAAACAGTTAAAAGAAGCGTCTGGTGAGCTTGAAAAATACGGGGAATTTAAGGGTAAGCTGGCAGAAAAAGCAGAAAATTTATACCAGTGTCTGAAATTCGATGATGAGTTCAGTTTAAAAAGCAGAACGCCTGTATGTATATGCAAGAATGCGTTCTGATGAAGATACAGCAAATGACCTGTATCAGGACATGTTTTCCAGAGCACAGCTTTTAAATATCCGTGCATCTGAAAATTCATCTTATATGGTTCCGGAGATCTTAGCCATTCCGGAAGAAACATTAGAAGAATTCAGAAGCACACACTCTGGTCTTAAACATTTTGGTCGTCTGTTAGATCAGCTGTTAGAGCGCAAGAGCCACACTCTGTCTAAAAGAAATGGAACAGCTGCTGGCCCAGTCCTATGAGGCAACTCAGGGGGGCAGCCAGGTATTTACCATGTTTAACAATGCAGATGTCCGTTTTCCGGCAGTTCATGACGCAGAGGGAAAAGGAAATTCCACTTACTCATGGAAATTACATTGCCCTGTTGGAAGATCAGAACAGAGAGATCCGGAAAGAGGCTTTTGAAAACCTGTATAGTGTATACAAGCAGTTTTCAAATACATTATCAGCTGCTTTCGCTACCAATGTGAAACAGGCAGTATTCTATGCGAAAGCCAGAAATTATACTTCCAGCCGTCAGGCAAGTCTTTCTGGAAATGAAGTTCCTGAGTCTGTATATGACAATCTGGTGGCATCTGTGAGAAAAAGTCTCCCACTGCTCCACAGATATGTTTCTCTGAGGAAAAAACTCCTGGGCGTAGAAGAACTTCACATGTATGATCTGTATGTGCCTGTGGTGGCAGAAGCAGACCGTCATTATACCTTTGAAGAAGCCAAAGATATTGTAAAAACAGGTCTTGCACCTATGGGCGAAGAGTATCTGGGCCTTCTTCAGGAAGGTTTTGAAAACCGCTGGATCGATGTATATGAAAATGAAGGAAAGCGCAGTGGTGCTTATTCCTGGGGTGTTTATGGCTGCCACCCTTATGTATTGTTAAATTTCCACGGAACCTTAAATGATGTATTTACGCTGGCTCATGAAATGGGCCATTCTATCCATACATGGTATTCCAATAAGAATCAGTCTTATACCTATAGCGGCTATAAGATCTTTGTGGCAGAGGTAGCTTCCACCTGTAACGAGGCTCTGCTGATCCGTCATTTATTAAAGAACAGCAAAGATAAACAGGAAAAGAGCTTATTTATTAAATTATTTTCTGAAAGCTTCAGGGGAACCTTGTTCCGTCAGACCATGTTTGCGGAGTTTGAGCAGAAAGCCCATGAGATGGCAGCAACAGGGGAAAGCATGACTTCCCAGAGTCTTTGCAATATTTAAAAGAAGTTAAATGAAGATTATTTTGGACCTGATACAGTGACCGATCCTGAGATCCAGTATGAATGGGAACGGATCCCCCATTTTATACACCATTTTATGTATATCAGTACGCTACCGGCTTTTCTGCGGCGATCGCTATCAGCAGGAAGATATTTAACGGGGAACTTGGCATTTTAGAAGGATACAGGAAATTTTTAAGCGGCGGCTGCTCCGATACACCCATCGAACTGTTAAAACTGGCAGGTGTGGACATGTCCCATACAGGCCCGGTGGAGGAAGCACTTAAATTCTTTGAAGAGCTGTTAAATGAGTTTGAGGAACTGGCATAAAACCAGTTTAGATCCGCTGCAAACATGACAATATTGAAAAAAAATGTATAATCCCAAGTTTTCTTGAAGAAATAGGTTATCTATGTTAAAATTAGGATAATCATTCAGAACGACCAGTTTTGGATCATGGAAATACCTGTAATGAATATACAAATGTAGTGTAAACCAAGGAGGAACATTATGATCAGTCAGTTAATCGAAAAAAAATCCAGAAGACAAAGGCTCCAATCTGCGTAGGCTTAGACCCAATGCTTTCCTATGTGCCAGAGCACATTGTAAAAAAAGGCATTTGACGCTTTACGGAGAGACCTTAGAGGGAGCTGCAGAAGCAATCTGGCAGTATAATAAAGAAATCATTGACAATACTTATGACCTGATCCCGGCAGTAAAGCCACAGATCGCTATGTACGAGCAGTTTGGCATTGAGGGATTAGTAGTTTATAAGAAAACCGTAGATTACTGCCATGAAAACGGCCTGGTAGTAATCGGTCATGCAAAGAGAGGTGATATCGGCTCTACTTCCGCTGCATATGCAACCGGACATCTGGGCAAAGTACAGGTGGGTTCTAAATCTTACAGCGGTTTTGATACCGATATCCTGACTGTAAATCCATACCTTGGAACAGACGGCGTAAAACCTTTCGTAGAAGCATGTAATGCAAATGATAAGGGGATCTTTGTTCTGGTAAAGACTTCCAATCCATCCAGCGGCGAGTTCCAGGACAAACTGATCGACGGCCGTCCTCTTTTTACGAATTAGTAGCTGAAAAGTAGTAGAGTGGGGCAATATGTCCATGGACGGAACCTACAGCAACGTAGGTGCAGTAGTAGGCGCTACCTATCCGGAAATGAGCAAGATCTTAAGAAAGCTGATGCCACATACCTACTTCCTGGTACCAGGATACGGCGCACAGGGCGGTACTGCAGCAGACTTAAAGCACTGCTTCAATGAAGATGGTTTAGGTGCTATTGTAAACTCCTCCAGAGGTATCATTGCAGCATATCGTCAGGAAAAATACAAACAGTTTGGTCCGGAGCACTTTGCAGAGGCTTCCAGACAGGCAGTTATTGACATGGTTGCTGATATCAACAGTGTACTGTAATTAGCAAGAAATAAAAACCACTACTGTTGGAAAAACAACATGGCAAAATTGAAAATGACAGCTGCTGTTACCTCACAGGTACAGCTGGCAGAAGGAATTTATGATTTAAGACTGGCTGCAGGGTGAGATCGCAGCCCAGGCTGTGCCTGGACAGTTTGTATCCCTTTATTCTAAAGACGGATCCAGACTGCTTCCAAGACCTATCAGTCTTTGTGGTATTGATAAAGAAAAGGGAGAGCTGCGTCTGGTATACCGTGTGGCAGGAGCCGGAACAAAGGAATTTTCCGCACTGACAGCAGGAGATACCATTGACGTATTAGGACCTCTTGGAAATGGTTTCCCATTATTAGAAGGAAAGAAAGCATTCCTCATCGGCGGCGGTATCGGTATCCCGCCAATGCTTGAACTTGCAAAAAGCATTAAACAAAGTAAACGGTGGTGAAATGGTACAGTCTGTGATCGGCTACCGTGACAGCCATATGTTCTTAAAGGAAGAATTTGAAGCATATGGTTTTGTAACTGTTGCTACAGAAGACGGAAGTGTGGGAACAAAGGGAAATGTATTAGATGCTATCCGTGAAAATGACCTGAAGGCAGATGTGATCTATGCCTGCGGACCGACTCCTATGCTTCGTGCCTTAAAGGCATACAGCCAGGAAAAAGGCATCCTCTGCTATTTATCCCTGGAAGAGAAAATGGCCTGCGGCGTTGGGGCCTGTCTGGCATGCGTGTGCCAGTCAAAGGATGTGGACGACCATTCCCAGGTACATAACAAGCGTATCTGTAAGGATGGCCCCGTATTCCTGGCAGAAGACATTGAACTGTAATACAGTTTGCCCGGATCAGAACGTGGCGGACATGTGAAAAGCAGGAGGCAGGACCGAATTATGAATATGAGTGTAAAGATTGCCGGAGTGGAATTTAAAAATCCGGTTATGGAAGCGTCCGGCACCTTTGGTTCCGGCATGGAATACAGCGGATTTGTAGACTTAAGCCGTCTTGGTGCTGTTGTTACAAAAAGGTGTGGCAAATGTGCCATGGCCGGGAAATCCAACACCAAGGATCGCTGAGACCTACGGCGGCATGATCAATGCCATTGGTCTGCAGAACCCGGGGATTGATGTATTCGCAAAGAGAGATATTCCATTTTTAAAGAAATATGATACAAAGATCGTAGTCAATGTGTGTGGAAAGACCACAGAAGATTACATTGATGTAGTAGAACGTCTGGGAGATGAGCCGGTAGATATGCTGGAGATCAATATTTCTTGTCCAAACGTAAAGAGGGCGGTATTGCCTTTGGCCAGGATCCTAAGGCAGTGGAGGCTATCACGAAGGCTGTAAAAGCCCATGCAAAACAGCCGGTTGTTATGAAACTAAGCCCGAATGTAACAGATATTACAGTTATGGCAAAGGCAGCAGAGGCAGGCGGTGCAGATGCTATTTCCTGATCAATACTTTAACTGGTATGAAGATCGATATTAACCGCAGAACTTTTGCAGTTGCCAACAAAACAGGAGGACTTTCCGGTCCGGCGATCCGTCCGGTAGCCGTACGCATGGTATATCAGGTTGCCCAGGCAGTAAAGGTGCCTATTATCGGTATGGGTGGTATCTGCAATGCAGATGATGCTCTGGAGTTTATCCTTGCAGGTGCAACTGCAGTAGCTATCGGTACTGCAAACTTCCACGACCCATATGCAACTGTTAAAACAGTCGATGGCATTAAGGCATATATGGAAAAATATGGAATTGAAGATATTAACGAACTGATCGGTGCAGTGAAGTAATAAACACATAAGAAATTTGGAAAAAAAGATTGGAAAAATAAGGAGGCATTACCATGGAAAGTTATAAGCAGGAATTTATTGAATTTATGGTAGAGAGCAATGTATTAAAATTTGGAGATTTCACCTTAAAGAGCGGCAGAAAGTCACCGTTCTTTATGAATGCAGGTGCTTATGTAACAGGTACCCAGTTAAAGAAGTTAGGTGAGTATTACGCAAAGGCGATCCATGACAATTTTGGGCTGGATTTTGACGTACTGTTTGGACCGGCTTACAAGGGAATTCCCTTAAGCGTTGCAACCACCATGGCGATCAGCGATTTATACGGAAAAAGACATCCGTTACTGCTCCAACCGTAAGGAAGTAAAGGACCACGGTGATACCGGTATCCTGTTAGGAAGCAAGATCAAAGACGGCGACCGTGTTATGATCATTGAGGACGTTACCACTTCCGGTAAGTCCATTGAAGAGACATTCCCAATCATTAAGGCTCAGGGCGATGTAGAGATCAAAGGCCTGATCGTTTCCTTAAACCGTATGGAGCGCGGAAAAGGAACCAAGAGTGCCTTAGACGAGATAAAGGATCTGTATGGCTTCCCAACCGCAGCTATCGTTACCATGGCAGATGTAACAGAGTGCTTATACAACAAGAGAATGCAACGGTCAGGTAGTGATCGATGATAAGATCAAGACAGCTCTTGATGCATATTATGAGCAGTACGGCGCAAAGAACGAGTAAGAGCCGGAGGTAGTTGCAATATGGAGAGAGTATATAAAACAATGAAGGTTACAGGAGCCGGCTGTATTGCAGCAGGTGTTGTGATCCTGGTCACAGGTCTTGTTGTGGGCATTATTTCCATTGTCAATGGAGCGCTGCTTTTAAAACGCAAATCCGAAATTGAATTTTAGGATGCGGGGTCACAGATGATCAGAAACACAACTAAACGCCAGAAGATGGGATGGGTATTGTTTATACTGTACCTGTGCCTTCTGGCGTATTTCATGTTTTTTCAGAGTCATTCGGACGAACGGATACAGACAGGGGCTACGCCTATAACCTGATCCTTTTTAAAGAGATCAGCCGTTATTTCAAATATTATAATGTACTGGGATTTCCATTGTTTATGATCAACATTGTGGGAAATATCGTTGCTTTTGCACCCTTTGGATTTTTCTGCCGGTCATCAGCAGAAGAAGCAAGAAATGGTATAATACAGTGACTTTTGGTTTTACCTGGAGCCTGATCTTAGAAACACTGCAGCTGATATCCAAAGTGGGCAGTTTTGATGTAGATGACCTGTTCCTTAATACACTGGGAGCAGCTTTCGGTTTTGGCTGTTACTGTCTGGTACAGCAGTTACGTTACAGGAGGAAAATACATTGAGACAGATTGGAAATAAGGTTTCCTATGTGAAAAATCCCCTTGCAAAGAACAGTTTTACTGTCTGGGTCTGGGGATCGTCTCCCTTCTTTTAGGTGCCTTAAGTATGTATTTTTCAGTTAGAAATGCAGGACAAGGGGCTTAATACAGGAGCCTACGGATTTTCAAGTATGGCAGCAGCCATTATGGGGCTCTGGTACGGCATCCTTTCCTTTACAGAAGATGACTGTAATTATATTTTAGCCAGGATCGGGATGGCTTTAGAGGGGATCATCCTTCTTGTCTGGGTCATCATTATATTTACCGGTATCTTCAGATAAAATGATACCAGGGTTAAAAATGGCAAAATATAAGTATCACAGCAGGCAGATGTGGATGTATAAGGAGGAATAGTTTTTATGGATTACAGAACAATTTTACAGGAAGAAAACGATGCCGTAAGAGAACGGCTGGACCTTTCTATGGAGCGTGTGACAGCCATGGAAGAAGATGATATCCGGCAGCCTTACGGCAATTATTTTAGATGCGTTTCCCGCTTTATATTAATGATCGGGGAACTGGTAAAAGAAAGAGAAGAGGAAAGAAACTTTCTCTGTCTCAGTTACAGGAGCGAAATCACAGACTTTACGAGGATATTTTACCGGAACATTATGAGGAAAGCTTTGCAAACCCGGACTATGCGGTAAAAGAACTGGGAGAAGGCTACGGACAGATCTTATCTGCTCTTTATACAGAGATCCGGGGCGATATTGTGTACGCCTTTGAAATGCGGCTGGAAAATATCACGATCTTAAACGAAGTCTTTTTAGAGGTATATAACCTGTTTGTCCAGGTATGGGAAGAAGGAACCGACCAGCCAAAAGAACAGCAGATCAAAGATGCTTTTTACTGGTATGTCAGCGATTATTCAGATCTGATGCTTCCGTGGCGGATCAGAGAAGGCCTGGATCCGAAGCTTTCTTTTGCAAAAGATATCATTATGGAAAGTGACTTAAATGATCTTTCCTATTTATATGAGTTTGGTGAGTATATTTCCCAGTCTGAGTTAAAGCTGGCGGCTTTTATGAACACACTTCCCCAGGAAACTGTGGATAAAATGGCAGATACCTATACAGAAGGTTATCGTAAAGGTTTTTCTGTTATGGGAAGAGACATTACCAAAAAAGAAGACGGTGGTTGTAGAATATCAGCTTGGCTTTGAGCGGATGATCCGCAAAAGCAGTGGAAAATTTTCAGAAAATGGGACTGGAGCCCATCTTCTATCGTGCTGCTGTAGAGTCCTTAAACCGCAGACCAAACGGAAAACGAGGCTATTTTGGCGCTTCTGCCAACAAGCAGTACGATTATGACCATCGTTATGACAGCGCCCTTTATATGGGCAATGCTTTTAAGGAGAGAAAACTTTCTATTTTAAAGGCTGCTTATGAGCAGTACAGTGAACTGGCTTCCTGGTGTGCCGGCCCTGCTGTAGTAGAGACCTTCGGGGAAGAAGGCTTTACACCGGTAAATAAGAAAACAGCCCTTGCTTTAAATGATCATCAGCAGGAGCTGACACTAGCTTATGCAAATGAGTCACGCCAGGTCATCAACCAGTATATGCCGGGAGATGAAACCAGCTTTACTATTATTGCTTTCCCGAAGCCGGAGATCGGACCGGATTTTGAGGACATTTTCCGTGAGACCATTGCCATCAACACACTGGACTACGAAAATACCAGAAGATCCAGCAGAAGCTGATCGATGCCTTAGACAAGGCGGACTATGTGGAGATCACAGGACGGGATGGAAATGAAACATCCATGAAAGTGCAGCTCCATACACTGACCGATCCTGCAAAGCAGAGCAATTTTGAAAACTGTGTATCAGATGTGAATATCCCATTAGGAGAAGTATTTACCTCTCCTGTGCTTACAGGCACAGAAGGCCTTCTTCATGTAAAAGAGGTTTATGTGGAAGATTATCTCTTTAAAGACCTGCGTATGGTATTTAAAGACGGAAAAGTAACCGAGTTTGGCTGCGGAAATTTCCCAGAGTCCAAAGAGCAGGGAAAAGATCTGGTAAAGCAGGTGATCATGCGTGGCCACAGCTGGCTTCCACTGGGGGAATTTGCCATTGGAACTAATACTACAGCTTATGCAATGGCTCAGAAATATCAGATCGGAAGCAAGCTTCCGATCCTTATTGCAGAAAAAACCGGTCCCCACTTTGCAGTAGGAGATACCTGCTACAGTTTTGCAGAAGACTCACCTATGTACAACCCGGACGGCAAAGAAGTGATCGCCAGAGACAATGAGATCTCCCTTTTAAGAAAAGAGGATATGTCAAAGGCATATTTCAGCTGCCATACAGATATTACGGTTCCTTATTCAGAACTGGGAGATATTGTGGACGTAGGAAAAGACGGCAGCAGGATCACATTAATCAGACAGGGGAGATTTGCATTAGAGGGAACACAAGGTTTAAATGAGGCCTTAGATTAATATTTATTTCACAAAAAGTTCATTATTTTACTCTTGTAAAGAACAGTAGATTTAGGGTATGATTAAGAGTAGCCTAAAATGCACATGTTTCAGTATATGTACTGAAGAAAGCATTCAGGACGTTCGCACTGCGGGCGTCCTGTTCTTATTGTTTACAGAAAGGAGTATTTTACCTACTATGCTAAAAGTTTTATCAAAATGCATCCGTGAGTATAAGCAGGCATCCCTGAAAGCCCCTTTGATGGTATCACTGGAAGTGGTGATGGAGTGTATTATTCCATTTGTCATTGCACGGCTGGTGAACCGGATGAAGGCAGGTGCCGGTTTTAGGAGATCGCCATGTATGGTCTGGTACTGGTCATTATGGCTACGCTTTCTCTTATATTCGGTATTACTGCAGGTAATGCCTGTGCCACTGCTTCCTGCGGGTTTGCAAAGAACGTGAGAAAAGACCTGTTTTACAAGATCCAGGATTTTTCTTTTGCAAACATTGACCGTTTTTCATCTTCATCTTTAGTTACCCGTCTGACCACCGACGTTACCAATGTGCAGATGGCCTATATGATGATTATCCGTATTGCCATACGTGCCCCATTAATGCTTGTTTTTGCCTTTGTCATGGCATTTATCATGGGCGGCAGAATGGCATGTATTTTTATCATTGTAGTGCCCATACTGGGAATTGGTCTTTTTTCCATTATCCGCCTGGTTATGCCGCTGTTCCGCGCTGTATTTAACAAATATGATGCTTTAAATAACTCTGTTCAGGAAAACGTTAAGGGCATCCGTGTTGTGAAATCTTATGTGCGGGAGGAGTATGAAAAAGAGAAGTTTGACCGTGCAGCAGAAGATGTATGCGGTGATTTTACCCGTGCAGAAAAGATCCTTGCATTTAACAATCCACTGATGCAGTTCTGCCTGTATACAGTTACGATCTTTGTGCTGTCCTTTGGTTCTTATACGATCATCACCAGCCGGGGACTGGATTTGGATGTAGGACAGTTTTCCGCTCTTTTAACCTATAGTTTCCAGATCTTAAGCAGTCTTATGATGCTGTCCATGGTCTTTGTTATGATCACACTGGCTTCTGAGTCTGCAAAGCGAATTGTAGAAGTTCTGGAAGAAAAGAAGCAGTCTGGTAAATCCGGAAAATCCGGTTTACGAGGTAAAGGACGGTTCTGTTGATTTTGAAAATGTAAGCTTTAAATATTCTAAAAGGCAGAGAGAAACGCTCTGGAGAACATTAACCTTCATATTAATTCCGGTGAGACTATTGGTATTATTGGTGGAACCGGTTCTTCAAAGTCTACTTTGATCCAGCTGATCTCCCGTCTGTATGATACCACAGAAGGTGTGGTAAAGGTGGGGGGAAGAGATGTAAGGAATATGACCTTAAGACACTGCGAAACCAGGTTGCTGTTGTTTTACAGAAGAATATCCTGTTTTCAGGTACTATTGAAGAAAACCTGCGCTGGGGTGATAAAAATGCCACTCCAGAGGAAATAGCCCATGCCTGCAAGCTGGCTCAGGCAGATGAATTTGTTCTCCGTTTCCCGGATAAGTACAAGTCCTACATTGAACAGGGCGGTGCTAATGTTTCAGGTGGCCAGAAGCAGAGACTTTGTATTGCAAGAGCACTTCTTAAAAAGCCAAAGATCCTGATCTTAGATGATTCTACCAGTGCAGTAGATACAAAGACAGATGCAATGATCCGGAGCGGATTTAAGGAATTTATCCCTGAAACTACAAAGATCATTATCGCACAGCGTATTTCATCTGTTCAGGAAGCTGATCATATTATTGTAATGGATGGCGGAAAGATCCAGGCAGTTGGAAATCACGAAGAGCTGATGAAAACCAGCCCGATCTACAGGGAAGTATATGAATCACAGAACAAAGGAGGCGGTCAGGATGAAGAATAATGGAAAAGCCATGGCAAAGGCTGGAAAAAAGACGTTTTTGCGCCTGATCCGCACCATTTTCGGATTTTTCCCGGTGCTGATGCCTCTGGTACTCATAGGTATTTTATTTAATGCTATTGTAGGTTCTATTCCGGCAGTTTTTATGCAGAAGGTTATTGCTGTGGTAGAACAGAACTGGCAGTCCGGTGACTGGAATGGCTGCAAGGATGAGATCCTGCGTTATACAGGTATCCTTCTTACACTTTATGGTCTGGCGCTGGCGGCTTCTATCTTCTATAACCGGAAAATGGCTGAGATCACCCAGGGAACTTTAAAGAAGCTGCGTGAAAAAATGTTCAACAGTATGCAGGATTTTCCTGTAAAATATTTTGACACTCATAATCATGGGGATATTATGAGTTACTACACCAATGATATTGACACGCTGCGTCAGTTGATCTCCCAGAGTATTCCACAGTTTTTAAATTCTGCTGTTATGGTAACTACAGTATTCTGCGTCATGCTTTACTATAGTATCTGGATGGCACTGGTGGTAGTTGCAGGTGTTGTGCTCATGCTGCATATTATAAAGAAAGTAGGGGGAAGCTCTGCAAAATTCTTTATCCAGCAGCAGAAAGCTATTGGTAGGACAGAAGGTTTTGTGGAAGAGATGATGAATGGCCAGAAGGTCATTAAGGTGTTCTGCCATGAAGAAGAAAGCGAAAAGACTTTTGATGCTATTAATGATGAGCTGTTCCATGTGTCTGAAACAGCTAATAAATACGCAAAATACCCTGGGACCGATCTTAAACAATATCGGTAACCTGCTGTATGTGGCAGTAGCTCTTGCCGGAAGCTTATTCCTGATGTTTAAAGTGCCTAATTTAAGCATTTCCCGGTTACCATTTTCTATTAGTATCGTAGTGCCGTTCTTAAACATGACCAAGCAGTTTGCAGGAAACATCAACCAGGTTTCCCAGCAGATCAATGCCGTTGTCATGGGTATGGCAGGTGCGGAGACGTATTTTTGGCCTGTTAGATGAAAAGCCAGAGGAAGATGAAGGATATGTAACACTTGTAAATGCAGTGGAAAATCCTGACGGAACTCTTTCAGAGCACAAAGAACGTACCGGTGTCTGGGCATGGAAACATCCCCACAGCGATGGAACGGTTACTTATACCAGGCTGACAGGTGATGTGCGTTTTGAAAATGTAGATTTTGGTTATGATCCTGGTAAACAGTTCTTCATAACATTACACTGTATGCAGAACCTGGCCAGAAGGTAGCTTTTGTAGGTGCGACTGGTGCCGGAAAGACTACTATTACCAATCTGATCAATCGTTTTTATGATATTTCTGATGGAACCATCCGTTATGATGGCATCAATATCAGGAAGATCAAAAAGTCGGATCTGCGCCATTCTTTGGGTATTGTTTTACAGGATACCAACCTGTTTACCGGCACTGTAATGGAAAATATCCGCTACAGTAACCCGGATGCAACAGATGACGAGTGCATAGGAGCAGCAAAACTGGCCGGTGCCCATGACTTTATAACCCGTCTGCCGGAAGGCTATGAGACTGTTCTTACCGGAAATGGTGAGAATTTATCTCAGGGACAGAGACAGCTGATCTCCATTGCCAGAGCAGCCGCTGCAGATCCGCCGGTTATGATCTTAGACGAGGCAACATCATCTATTGATACACGTACAGAAGCCATCGTACAGCGGGGGAATGGATGCCCTGATGCAGGGACGTACTGTATTTGTCATTGCACACAGACTGTCTACAGTACGAAACTCTGATGTGATCATGGTACTGGAACAGGGCCACATCATCGAGCGCGGCAGCCATGATGAGCTGATCGCGCAGAAAAGGAAAGTATTATCAGTTGTATACTGGGGCGTTTGAGTTGGAATGATAGCGCGGGTTTGTAAATAGGATTTATAGATTTGTGAGAAAAATTTGTTCGCTCGGAGTCTTTCTGTGCCTGATTTTGTGAGAAGATTTTTTTGTCAGTTGTGCCCGTTCTGAGGCATACGCGGCGCGTATGTTGATGAAAAACAAAATTGGGGTGCGACTGACAAAAATCGGCCACAAAGGCAGGTGCATGAAAGGCTTCGAGAGGACATATAGAAAAGAGGGGAAGGCAGATGGTTGATAAAATGGCGTTCTTAAAAGCGTATAACATTGACGAAGACGATTTTAAGGCAGCTGACATTTCCTGGGAAGAGCTGGCAGCGATCTATGATGATTATCTGTTAAAAGAAGAAAAACTTCGTGGGATCGGCAAAGACTTTGTCAACGATTATCTCTATGATATTGAGCGGGCAGGAATTCATTCCTACCGCTACCGTACCAAAAAATCCGGGACATCTTTTGAGAAGATCATACGAAAAAGAAAAAGAAGATCCGGAGAAATTCAAAGATCTTAACAGGAGCAATTATTATAAATACATGACCGACCTGATCGGTATCCGTGTATTCTTCCTTTACCGGGAAGATTGGATCTACTTTCCACAAATATATTACCACTGTATTTGAAAATGATCCAAGTATCTACGTAAAAGACCGAGGCCAGGGATTTTGACGAAGATCCGTCCCATTGCTATATTGCAGAGCGTCCAAAGGTGTACCGGAGAAATGGTGATACACGGATTTATGATGAAAAGCTGATCGACATTAAATCAGACGGAATCTACCGTTCTCTCCACTATATTATCAAATACAAAGGATATTATGTAGAGATCCAGGGAAGAACGCTGTTTGAGGAAGGATGGAGCGAGATCGATCATGACATAGTCTATCCATATTATAAAGACGATGAAATGTTAAAGGATTTTTCTACCTTATTAAACCGCCTTTCCGGTATGGCTGATGAGATGAGTTCCTATTTTCGCAGGATGCGAAGTGTGAGAGAAGAGCAGGGATTACTGACACATCATTCGTAAAAAAGAATGATAGTTCAAATGACAGTAAAAAAATACGCTTTCTTTTCCGGGTTCCAGAGAGAATTACAGAAGAGAAAGCGTATTTTTTATATACAGCAGTGAGCAAGAATGTTATACCTCACATGCTTTCTGTTTTAACCAGCCAGATGCATGATTGATCAGTAAGATCCAGCTTAGTCCATAATAGGAAATAACAGCTACTAAGTCGTTTACAGTTGTGATCAGTGGACCGGAAGCAACTGCCGGGTCAACATTGATCTTCTTAAAGAACAGCGGGATACATGTGCCTACAGCACCGGAGATTACCATTGCCGAAAGCAGTGCAGCTCCGATACAGCCGGATACAGCATAGGCGAATGCAAAAGGCTTTCCTTTTGCGACCACAATGTATAAACCAATGGCTGTGAAAGAAAGAACGCCAAGGATTAGACCATTTGAGAAGGCAATGCGCATTTCCTTCCACACAAGCTCCAGTTTCTGTTTGCCTGTAAGAGATTCGTCCATCAGTACGCGAATCGTCACAGCCAGAGACTGGGTACCCACATTACCTGCCATATCAAAGATCAAAGACTGGAAGCACGTAATGATCGTCAGCTGGCTTACTACCTGCTCAAAAAGAGGCCTACAACAGAGGAAACGACCATACCAAGAGCTAACAGGACTAACAGCCATGGAAGACGTTTTTTCATACTGTCTTTTAACGGCTCTTTTAAATCCTCTTCTGCGGTCAGACCTGCGAACATCGCATAATCTTCACCCATCTCATCATCGACCAGATCTACAATGCTCTGGGATGTGATAACACCAAGCAGTTTATTGTTATTATTAAGGACTGGGATAGAGTCCTCGGAATAGTCTTTCAGTTTTTCAATACAGTCATCGATCAGTTCGTGACCATATACATAAGGATAAGAGGTAACGATCAGATCCTCTAAGGCGGAATCCTGTCGGGCAATGATCAGATCTTTCAGATCCATTGCACCATAAAAGGTCTGATCTTCTGTTACCATGAAAATGGTGGAAATATTGTCATTCTTAGCTGCCTGTTCTACCAGACTGCTCATAGCCTGCTTTACGGTCAGATTTTCGCGGATCACAATACAGTTTGTGGTCATCCAGCTACCGATCTCATCTTCATCGAATGCAGCGATCACAGCAATATCTTTTTGCGTCATCATCCAGCAGTTCTGTAAGAAGAGGCGTTTTTCTTTGGAAGTCATTTTCAAAACATCCACAACAGCGTCTGTTTCCATGGCAGAAAGGATAGAAGCAGCTTTTTTATATCCATTTCATCCAGATATTCAGCAGCCTGTTTCTGATCGATATGCTCAAAAATGTCAGAAAGCATATTTGTATCAAGGATACGGCAGATCTTGCGCCGTTCAGCTAAGGTCAGTTCCGGGAAAATGTCAGCAAGGTCGTTTTCATGGTAATCTTCCAGTTTATTTCTCAGAATAACCGGTGAGGCATTGCTTCGGATTACAGACAGGATCTCCTGGCTGTGATCCTGAACTTGAACTTTGTTTTCCATTTCAGTCTCCTTTTCATCTTTATTTTATTCAGTTTTCAACACGCCATCCTGTATAAAACATGATTTTATGGGCACAACAAAACCTGCACCTGTAAAATGTGCAGAAATAATAAACGCAGCATGTATCTGTGCGTCTGAGGATACGCGTGACAACTAAATTGAAAGACGGTATCCGTCCTCCATTTACAGTTTTGCGATGGATATTACAGGAGTTGTAAGAACGGGATAAGAAATGAAAAAGAAGTCCTGTATTTCAAGTTATATGAAATTATACGAAACAGAACAGACCGCTGTTTCCTTTATATCCCGTGCGTCTACTTCGCCCATGACTATCGCAACCGTCCATTCTGTTCACCTGCCTTTTTCGTAAGATTAATGACCTGATGGCCTGAAGCGTTTATTAACAACTTCTTTACATATTATAAAGCCTGAGCTCAAAATTTTCAATATAAAATGTGTACAGGTACTGATAAAATTGTGTAAAATTTCTCAAAAAGGATATGAAAAAAGATGGCACGAAAAATAGAAAAGTGTTTCGCACCATCTTTTATAGTGAGATATTCTTAACGCCTGATATCTGGCAGAAAGGGGCTTATAAATATAAATAGGTTACAGTCGGTAGCATACTTTGCCTGGATTTAAGATCATTTTCGGATCAAATACACGTTTGATACCTTCCATTAACGCCATGTTGGTCTCACCAATAGACTCTACCAGATACTGGATCTTACCGGAGCCGATACCATGTTCACCGGAAACAAGTCCGCCCTGTGCGGACGCCTCTTTATAGATAAGGTCAAAGAATTTATCTACTCGCTTTTAAATTCTTCTTCTGTAAGGTCATTGGAGCACTCATAAATATGAAGATTTCCATCACCTGCATGTCCAAAGGAACGGATCACAAGACCACATTCTTCACCGGTCTTATTTACAAATTCAAGATAAGAAGCGATCTTTGTAACAGGAACGACTACATCACACTCATCAAGGAGCTTATGTCTCTTCCATAATAACTTCCAGAAAGGCAGAACGGGCAGCCCAGGCATCACGCATTTTTGCAGGGCTGTCAGCTACTAAAACGTCCATGGCACCGGCGTCAATACCAGTTCAGCTGCCTGTTCAAGAAGTGTATATAACTGGTCTTCGCTGTCAGAATCCAGAGTGATCAGAAGATAAGCGCCTACAGGCTGTCCCCCATTTCTCTCGGAAAAGTAGAACGTCCGGTATGGCGTTCAGAAGCCAGTACGATTTCACGCTCCATAAATTCGATGGCCTGAGGATTTAAGGAAGACATTTTTAATTTTGGCACGGTTTCAAGTGCTGTTTTCAGATCTTCAAATGGTACGATCAGGGAAGCGCTTGCTTTTGGAGCAGGAATGATCTTTAAGGTCAGCTCTGTAATGATGCCTAAAGTACCTTCAGAGCCGATCATAAGGTTCAACAGAGAATAGCCGGAAGAGGTCTTGGAAACCGTAGCACCAAGGTGGGTGATCTCACCCGTTGGAAGCACAACGGTCATAGCACGTACGTAATCCCTGGTGGAACCATATTTTACAGCGCGCATGCCTCCGGCATTGGTAGCAACATTTCCACCTACACAGGCAAATTTTTCACCTGGATCCGGCGGATACATCATGCCTTTTGTCAGGCAGTCAGCAGCAAGATCATTCAAAAGAACACCGCTTTCGATATTTACAACGAAATTTTCCAGATCATAGTTTAAGATCCGGTTCATCTTAGACATGTCAAGGAGAACACCGCCAAGAAGGGGAACTGCACCTCCTGCAAGTCCGGTTCCGGCACCTCTTGGAGTGACAGGAATCGTATTTTCATAGCAGATTTTCATAACAGCAGCTACTTCTTCAGTGGAACGTGGCTGAACTACCAGGTCTGGCATATGTGTGCCATAAATAGGCATTTCATCCCTGGAAAAATCAGGGTTGATATCATCGCCGGTAAGGATGTGATCCGATACCGCTTTCAGCTTGGAAATGATCTCAGGTGTGAGAGTATTATATTGATCCATAGTTTATAACCTCCTGTGCTGTATATCAGGGCGTATCTTTTTTAAAACAGAGCCCTGTTCATCTGGCAGTTTCATTATATAAAAAAGGGCCAAAATTGTGCAATGTGTAAAATATACAAAGATAAAAAGGGATTTTGTATGTAATTTTATTAACAATGCACAATAAAACAGGGATGATTTTACATGATTTTCCGGAAAAATTTTCCGGAAAAGATGAATAATGAGAAAAAAACGGAAAGGCTTTGCCGGTTTTTTTAAACTATGGTTTGTTAGAGAATTAACGACCTTGAAACAGACAGTAAAAATGACAGGAAATACCATGAGAAAAATGCTGTTTTTTATGTTGAAAATCAACAAAAATTGTGAAAAAATGAAAGAGGAATGGGAAAAAGCGCAAAGGATTTTGGGGAATACACTTGTATAGTGAAATTATTTTAGGTATAATGAAATGAGATATACTGAAGATGAAACGGGCAGACTGCCGTTTTATCAGACAAAAATAGGAGGAATACTCGTGAACAGAGAGAAGATTATTGTAATCGACTTTGGCGGTCAGTACAATCAGCTGGTTGCCCGCCGTGTACGTGAGTGCAATGTTTATTGTGAGATCTATTCTTACAGAACTGATATTGAAAAGATCAAAGAAATGAATCCAAAGGGTATCATTTTAACCGGCGGACCAAACAGTGTATATGAAGAAGGCGCTGCAACCTGCAGCAAAGAACTGTTTGAACTGGGAATCCCGGTACTTGGTATCTGCTATGGCGCACAGCTGATGATGCATTTATTAGGCGGTCATGTATGCAAGGCACCTGTTCGTGAATACGGAAAGACATCGAAGTAACCGTAGACAGTCAACAGCAAGCTGTTCAGAACGTATCTGAAAAGACCATCTGCTGGATGAGCCATAACGATTATATTGAAAAAGAAGGCACCTGGATTTAAGATCATCGCCCATACAGACAACTGCCCGGTAGCAGCTGAAAATGTGGAGAAGAAGCTGTATGCGATCCAGTACCATCCGGAAGTGCTTCATACTGTAGAAGGAACCAAGATGCTGTCCAACTTTGTATACAATGTCTGTGGCTGTGCAGGCGACTGGAAGATGGATGCATTTGTAGAGAAATCCATCGAAGCCATCCGTACAAAAGTAGGAAACGGTAAGGTGCTGTGTGCACTATCCGGCGGTGTAGACTCCTCTGTGGCAGCGTTATGCTTGCCAAGGCTGTTGGCGACCAGCTGACCTGCGTATTCGTAGATCACGGTCTGCTGCGGAAAAATGAGGGTGACGAAGTGGAAGCAGTATTCGGTCCGAACGGTCCATATGACTTAAACTTCATCCGTGTAAATGCACAGCAGCGCTTCTACGACAAGCTGGCCGGTGTAGAAGATCCGGAGCGCAAGAGAAAGATCATCGGTGAGGAGTTCATCCGCGTGTTTGAGGAAGAGGCGAAGAAGATCGGTGCTGTGGACTTCCTGGTGCAGGGAACCATTTATCCGGATGTGGTAGAGAGCGGACTGGGCGGTGAATCCGCTGTTATCAAGTCCCACCACAACGTAGGCGGCCTGCCCGAACATGTAGATTTCAAGGAGATCATCGAGCCGCTGCGTATCTGTTTAAAGACGAAGTACGCCAAGCTCCGGTTTAGAGCTTGGTATTCCGGAAATACCGTCAGCCGTTCCCGGGTCCGGGACTTGGCGTTCGTATCATCGGCGAGGTAACCGCAGAGAAGGTACGCATCGTACAGGATGCTGACGCGATCTACCGCGAGGAGATCGCAAAAGCAGGAATGGACCGCACACTCGGTCAGTACTTCGCAGCCCTGACCAATATGAGATCCGTAGGCTGCATGGGTGATGTGAGAACCTATGATTACGCCATCGCACTGAGAGCCGTAAACACCATCCGACTTCATGACCGCAGAATCCGCAGAACTTCCGTGGGAAGTACTTGGAAACAAGCAAAATAATGGCGCAACAATTAAAAAACAATACCAACTGAAACGATAAATTTATAAAAACTGTCGTATTGTAATTTATCCATTATTGAATTCTCCACTGATAACTGTTATTTTTCTTGTCATTTCCTTTTCATCAACGCTACTGCTGGAAGCAGGCCAGTTGATTTTCCATTCAAAAATATTCGTCCTCTGAAATTTCTCCGCTTTTTAGCTGTTCTTTCCGCAGACACCATTCACGTAGAAATTCATTTACAAGACCGTAATCAAACCACATACAGACAGGAGCATGAGCAGGCCATTCGTCACTATCATTATAGCGAACAGACTTATCATCAGAAACGTTGCACTTGCCGGGATTGCGGACAAGCTGAAACAGATGAAAGGTATTGCGGTTGTCCTCGTCAAGCCAGAAAAAGTCTGCATAATGTCCTCAGCGCAGCCGGGGGCTTCTATAATAAAATTGATATAGTTGACATTCAAAATCCTGGCAATTTCCATGAGAGTATCTTTTTTGGGAACACGATAGCCGGATTCATATTGTGCCACACGAACATCAGCGTTGCGCTCCTCATATCCCAGCTTCAAGCCTAGTTCTCGTTGTGTTAATCCCCGAAATGTGCGGATTCTCTTAATTCGCTCTCCCAGTATCATAATTTTGTGTCCTTTCCTTAAACTTTACAAATTACACACCATAATCCATTCTTCTTCGTTTTCCCGTACAATATCAAAACCGATTTTTCGATACATTTCAGCCGCATTATTAGCCTTTTGAACAGAAAGTGAAACACGTTTATAACCATGTGTTTTCAACAAAGATAGCATTTCTTTCATCATATCGGTTCCTATCCCCTGTCCCCGGTATTCTTTGTATAGAGATGGCAAGAGAGGGCGTTTCATCATCAATATGTCCGTAATCGTGTATAATGCGTACCCAGACAGCACCAACGATTTTTTGTTCAACTTCTGCGACTAATGCGAAATCAGCTTTTGATGCCCCGAAGCGGTCAACATAAATTTGTAATTCGGGAGAAGCGATAATATTTTTCGGTGGCGGCTTTATACCGTCTGGAATAAAAATAGCTTCGTATAGAAATTCATTCAATAGAGGATATTCCATTACCATCATTTCTCGTATCGTGTATTCCATAAAGCCCTCCTGTGAAAATAGTTATCCCGTTTCCTACATTGTAGCATACCTAAAATAATACGGCAACAAAAACTTATCAGAAATGCTAAATTTAATAAAAAAGATAAACTTAACAAAAAGCTATTGACAATAGCAGAAATGTTAAGTATACTAAAAATGCAGAACTTAACAAAAAGTTAAAAATCCAAAAGGAGGACGTGTATTTGAAAAATGATTTATTTGTAACAGCCGGAGAAGTGGCGCAGGACTTAGGCATTTCCAAACCATTTGCTTATAAGCTGGTGCGGCAGATGAACGAAGAACTGGAAGCAAAAGGTTTTATCACAATCGCCGGACGAGTGAGCAGAAAATACTATGAAGAAAAATTTTATGGCATGGCACAGGCGAATTAGGAAAGGAGTGAGATTATGGCGGCGTACAAAGACGAACAGCGGGGAACATGGTATGTGTCCTTTCACTATTATGACTGGACTGGTAAGAATTTCCGGAAAGTTAAGAGGGGATTTAAGACCAAACGGGAAGCAACAGAGTGGGAACGGCATTTCCGTATGAAAGAAGCGGCTGACTTGGACATGACTTTTCAGGAATTTGTTCAGGCATACACAAGAGATATGAAGCCGAAACTGAAACACAATACCTGGCTGACGAAAGAGCATATCTTGAGGACAAAGCTACTGCCCTATTTCAAGGATAAGAAAAATGCGTGATATTCGTCCGAAAGATATTATCCAGTGGCAGAATGAACAGATTTCCTATCGTGATGAAAAAGGAAAGCCCTATGCTCCGACTTATTTGAAAACTCTGCAATCAGAATTGAGCGCACTGTTTAATCATGCGGTACGGTTCTATGAACTGAAAAGCAATCCTGTTGTAAAGGCGGGGCCGCTGGGAAAGGGAAAAGCAGAGGAAATGCTGTTCTGGACAAAAGAGGAATATCTGAAATTCATTGAAGCGGTAAAGGACAAACCATATTCCTATCATGCGTTTCAGATACTGTATTGGTGCGGATTACGGGTGGGCGAACTGTTAGCTCTCACGCCGCAGGATATTGATTTTGATAACAAAGTCATTCGGGTAACAAAATCTTATCAGCGATTGGAGGGTAAAGATGTAATTACAGACCCAAAGACTCCGAAAAGCAAACGAAATGTAAGTATGCCGGATTTCTTATGTGAAGAACTGAAAGATTATATCGGCAGATTGTACGGGATTCTTACCACTGATCGTATCTTTCATTTGACAAAAAGCTTTCTGCACCATGAAATGACGAGAGGGGCTGAGCAAGCGGGAGTGAAACGCATTAGAATTCATGATCTTCGACATTCTCATGTATCGCTGCTTATCAGCATGGGATTCTCGGCGGTATCAATCGGAAACAGAGTGGGGCATGAAAGCGTGGATATTACTTATCGCTATGCTCATATGTTCCCGACGGAACAGACACAAATGGCAAAATTGCTGAACGAGGAATTTAAGGAGGGCGCAGAGGAATGAGCGGTACACACAAATATCCAACAATCAGTTTTCGTATCTCCCCAGAGAACGGGAAGAAATCGAAGCAAAGATTTTCGCAAGCGGTATGAAGAAAAAAGATTATTTTGTCCGTTCCTGCATTTATAACCGGGTGTGCGTGGTAGGCAAGAAAGAAACAGTCTATCAGATTGTAGAACGATTGCAGCAAATGGAAAATCGTCTGGTGGAGTTGGCAGAACAAATTGATAGCAAAGAGCCGGAAATTACTTCCGAAGAAATCAGAGAGTTGCAGGAAGCCTATGAAGATATGCTGAAAGCAATTCTCTGGATGTTGGATGGTGCAAGGTATCTGTGGCAAGATGAAGAAAAAAGCCCCGACAGCGGCAACTGTTAGGGCTGTGATAACTGGAAAACCTCTGTTATCAACAATCACAATTCAAGTATAGCAGAGGTTTCTTCCGGCGGCAATGAGATTTTTCAAAACGGAGGACATTATGGCAGAAATGAGAACAGAATTACAGATGATTAAAATGTCGGAGATACAGTCGCAGGAGGTGGCGTGGCTGTGGTTTCCGTTTATCCCTTATGGAAAGCTGACGATTGTGCAAGGCGATCCGGGGACGGTAAGACAACGCTTGTGCTGAACATAGCGGCGAAGCTGTCAAAAGGCGAAGGTCTGGACAGCGAAATGAAGCTGACAGAGCCATTGAATGTGATTTACCAGAGTGCGGAGGACGGGCTTGCGGATACCGTCAAGCCCCGTCTGGAAGCGGCAGGCGCAGAATGCGAAAAATATTTCCGTCATTGACGAAAGTATAAAATCACTTTCTATGATAGATGAACGTCTGGAAGAAGCGGTTATAAGGACGAAAGCGAAACTGCTGATTTTAGACCCGATACAGGCGTATCTGGGCGGAGGTATGGATATGAACCGGGCAAATGAAGCGAGGGATATGACAAAGAAGCTGGCGGCTCTGGCGGAGAAATACCAATGCGCCATTGTGCTTGTCGGACACATGAATAAAGCGGCAGGAAATAAGGCGGCATACCGGGGCATGGGTTCCATTGATTTCTTTGCGGTGGCAAGGAGCGTCCTGCTGGTCGGCAGAGTGGAGGGCGAAGCGAATATAAGGGCGGTAGTCCAGATAAAAAACAATCTGGCGGCGTTTGGGCACCCGAAAGCTTTTGAGTTGTCAGAAGACGGTTTTCGCTGGCTCGGAGATTATGAGATTACCGCTGATGAAGTGCTGGGCGGCATCGCTCCGAAAGCGAATAAGCTGGAACAGGCGAAGCGTCTGCTCCGGGAAGTGGCAGAAACAAACAATGCCATGCAGAGCAATGAGATTTTCAATCTTGCAGAGGAACAGGGTATATCCAGACGGACGCTTGAAAATGCGAAAAAGAATTGAGTATCAGAGCAAAGCGGATAAACAATTCGTGGTATTGGGAGTTGGATAAAATCAGACCGGAGTAAAGGCAACAGCGCAACAATGCAGAGCATATGGAATTTACGGGCTTGTGTCTGTAAGGTTGCAAAAGATATAGACCTTGCATTGTTGCGGCCTTGAAAAGGAGGGCGATTATGATACGACAGCCAGAATGGGGAACCCGGAATGTGAACAAATATTTTTACGAAAGTGAAGCCCGGAGGATTGCCGAACTCAATGAAATATTCGGAGATATAGAATTGACTGTGGCAGAAATGCGGACGCTGGTATGGCTTGCCGGATGGGAGGAATGTACGGTGGAAAACGTACTTTCGGCTATCCGAAAAGCTATGGCGGCGGAAGTAAAGCGGCGGCAACAGCCGCCCCGTCCGTAGGACGGAAAAGCCCCGGCAGGGCGCAAAGGCAGCTTTTGATGGATGGAACGGCTGTCAAAAGTGCTTTTGCGTTACTTTCGACGAAAGTAACAAAGCTTATGCGCCGTATCCGGCGCTGATTGCCCGAAAGGGAGAAAGGATATTGATTGAAGCGAACTATCAGCTTTATGACAGGAAAAGGCTCTGTCAACCATAATAGCAGAAAATTCCATGCAAAGAATACTGACTCGGAGCGAAGCTGTCTGAACGTGGAATACTGCAATGAAAATGTTAAGGACGTATATCACGAATTATTTGATGAAGCACTCGCCTGGTACAATGAGAAGCAGACCAGAAGTGACCGCCGGATTGACGATTATTATGAGAAAATCCGTTCCGGCAAGCAGGAAAAGCCATTCCATGAAATTATTTTGCAAATCGGGGATAAGGACAACATGGGGGCAAAAAGACAGAGAACGGACAGCTTGCGGCAAAGGTGCTGGATAAATATATGCGGGATTTCCAGCGGCGAAATCCTACGTTAAGAGTATTTAGTGCCTATCTTCATATGGACGAAGCAACGCCCCACTTGCATATAGATTTTGTACCGTATACGACAGGAAGCAAGCGGGGACTTGATACAAGAGTTTCTTTGAAACAGGCGTTATCTGCTCTCGGATTTAAAGGCGGTACAAGGCGGGAAACGGAATTAAATCAGTGGGTGGCTTATGAGAAAGAACAGCTTGCCGCCGTCATGCTGGAACATGGGATTGAGTGGGAGAAGAAAGGCACACATGAAAAGCATTTATCTGTTTTGGACTTTGAGAAAAAGGAGCGGGCAAAGGAAGTCGCAGAATTGGAGCAATCTATTTCTGACGGAAAAGAGCGATTATCAGATATTCAGATTCAGCATAGAAAAGCAGTGCAGGAAACAGAGCAGATACGGAAGAAGGGCGAAGCAATCCGGCAGGAAGTGTCGGAACTTTCGGAAACAAGTAATTTGCTGAAGGAGCAGGCGACAACGCTGGCGGAGGATAAGGAAAAACTGTTATCTGACAATGAAAAATTAGAGAAGCAACAGAAAAAATTGCAACAAGATATTGAGAAAATGGTTCAGTCTAAGGCGGTCATGGAACGGAACATACACGCCTATGACGAGGACGAGAGGTGGCAGTTGCCGGAGCCGGGAGCGTTGATGTCTGCAAAGGCTTATAAGGATAAAAAGCTATGCCGCTTGTGGAGAAGCTGAAAGAGGCGATAAAGGCCCTGACGATTAAATGCGTCCAGCTTGCGGAACAGGGGAAGAAGCTGAAAGATAAAACTGCCCGGCAGGAGCAGCAGATCAGTCGCTTGACAGATAAGGTCATGGAGCAGAGCGACATTATTGACCGATTGCAGGAGAAAACGGCAGATTTGGGGCGTTTGGAACGCTATTTCGGCAGAGAACAGGTGCAGTCGATAGTTGAGCGGTCTAAGGCCCTGGAATGGGCAGAAAAAGGAAAATAAACGTCCGAAACGTGTATTTGATGTGAGCAGATAGGGGGGATTGATAGAATGACAGATATGGAGAAAAAGTTATGGTCCGTCTGTGTGCGAAAATTCTTACAGAAACAGATTTATATGATACAGATATGGAAGTACGCAATCTAATTGACTGGATATGTGTCGGAGCAGATAAAATCAAACAATAACGAGATACGAAGTATAACCGGGGAATATAAGCGGATAGAGCCGGATTGCCGGGAGGGAGTGCGGACGCAGTTGGAGCACATGAAGTCACTCTGTAAAGAACGTGAGAGCTTGTATGAGAAGCAGAATGATTTGAAAGGGCAGAAGCAGAAAATCGAGAGAGCATTGGAACGGTAGGGATTTGGGGCATGGCGGCGGCTGTGTCCCTTATTTATTGTGGAAAAAATTGCTAATGGTATGCTAAAATCAAGGAGCAAAGATAAAAACGCAACGTAAGAGAAAATCCCTTACAGAGCCGGTAGGTAGCCCGGCCGCATCATCTGGTGTAAGTAACCCTCCCTCCTTGGGGTCGTCCATTCTTTGTTCATACAATCATTTAAGGAGGAATTGTCATGGACAAAGTATCGGGCAGATTGACAGTATTTTTTGAGGAACCATTCTGGATAGGTGTGTTTGAGCGCATCTCGGAAGGAAAATTATCTGTATGTAAGGTTACATTTGGAGCGGAGCCGAAAGATTATGAGGTATACGATTTTGTTTTGAGAAATTATTATCGACTGAAATTTAGTCCGGCTGTGGCAACTGATGTAAAAGAAGCTGGCCGCAATCCGAAACGGGTACAGAGAGAAGTGCGGAAACAGGTACAGAATACCGGGATAGGAACGAAGTCGCAACAGGCTTTGAAATTACAGCAGGAGCAGTTGAAAACTGAACGTAAAGCTGTGAGCCGGGAACAACGGGAAGCAGAGAAACAGCGGCAGTTTGAACTGAAACAGCAGAAAAGGAAAGAGAAGCATAGGGGCAGGTAACGCCTGCCCTTGGCCGCTTATAGGAGTTTTTAAAATTCAGATTAAAAAATGAAAGAGAGTAATACATGTGAAGTTTGCTTTTTGGAATGTACATCAAAATCCGGTTATAAATCATTATATTGTTGATCTTATATATGAAAATGAATTAGATATAATCGTGTTGGCAGAATATAAAGATAATGAACAGAAGTTGATTGATGAACTAACTCAAAAGGGTATATACATGGAGAAATATTTGACTTCCGGTTGTGATCGTATTATGATGTTTGGCTCTATTCAAAAAAGTAATGCCCGCAAATCAAAACAAATACTATTCAATACAAATTATTGATAAAAAGTGTATTTTGTGCGGAATGCATTTGCCGAGTAGAATTTATTCGGATCACCAAGAGAGAAGGAATATTGTAATAGACAGGATTGTCGAAGACATTAATGAATTAGAGATGAAATTGAAAATAGAAAATACTATTATATTAGGAGATGTAAATGAAAATCCTTATGATGTAGGATGTTTAAATGCAACAAAATTTCATGGTATATCTAGTGGAGCGGATGCAGAAAAAGGAAGTCGAACAGTTATGAGTAAAACATTTAAAATGTTTTATAATCCCATGTGGAACCTTTTTGGAGACTTCAGATATCCACCAGGGACATACTATCATAATGGGAGCGAGCCTAGCAATTCTTTTTGGAATATTTATGATCAAGTAATGATCCGTCCAAGCATGAGGAAATGGTTCGTTGATAACAGTTTAAAAATTCTTGTGAAAATCCAGGAGTATTCTTTAGTTGATAAATTTAGACATCCTCGAAAGGATATTAGCGATCATTTGCCGATTGTTTTGAGATAAAGGAGGAAAATATATGAGTCATGAGTTTAACCTTGATGGACTTCTAAACTACGATGATGATCAGGCGGTGTCTCCAGATACAATTATATCAGAATTGGGAAAACAGTTAGAAGAAGCTACGAATGGATTTGTCAAAGGTGTAGTAAGGGAATATGAAGGGCCTATTGAATCTTATGATCAGCTATCAGCTTTTGCGTCAATTGCCTCTGCATTGGGAACTTCAGTAATACACAAAGATATTCAGGATAATCTTGGAGCGATAGGATATCAGAATTTTAAATTTGAATTTTTTTTTGACGGCACCTAAAATTGAAAACTACAAATATAGGATTTTGTTTTTTGAATATGGCATTGGAATGTATCCAGTCAAAATTGTTCTTGAACAAGGGATTGCAGATGAAATATTTAAGAAAGAAAATGCTAATTATATAATTGAATATGAAACAAAAATGAATTGGAAAATGTAATCATAAATATTTTAAAGACAAAGAAAGTTATAAAGGTTATGCAAGAACTAATCTATGCAACAAAAAGGTTTGAAAGGCTTGATAAAAAAAAAAGAGCTTAAGTTGGTAGATAAATCGTCAGATGAGAATGATGAGTAAAGGAGTCTTTGGGGTTATATTACATGGTGCTAGCACCATGTAGATAGAGACAATTAAGGAGAAATATTCGTGATACCCGTATGATACCTGTTTGAACGGAAACTATGAATAAGGCGTGAAATTTGGATATTATAAATATAAAAATCCGCAAAAGACAATTATATATTTAACGATTATGTTATAGTTGCAGGGAGTTTGAATAATCCACGCAATCATAGAAACCCAGTATTTATGCGAGTTACAAACAAATTTGTTTAGCGATTGGCAACAAAATGGCAACATTTTGTGATTATTCAAGAGATATAAATTTTATTTCATAACGTATATAAAGAAACCTTACTGATTTTCAAAGTAAAAACTGAATATCGGTAAGGTTTTTCTATTTTCTTCTTTTATTTTTCTTTTTTAGTCAATTCTTTTACGAGGTAATCACTCAGTTCCTGAGATGGTACCTTGGCACGTTTCTGGTAAGTATCCAGTTCCGGGTACTTATATCTCCATTCATCATATTCTTCCTTGCTGATTTCACCGTTTTTCAGTTTGTCAGCCTGTTCCATCCATGAACGAAGCATTTCATCGACAGATGAGCCGGGAGTAGATATGGACAAGGCAAGGCAGAGATTAGGCTGCCCATCTACATTTTTTACCTTTAGACCATACATATCTTCCAGTGCAAATAGTGTATGCATCAGACCTATGTGAGTATCAATATCTGGAACTGTTAAGGCATGAGTATTGATATCAAAGATCTGAGACATTTGTTTTACAAGATCAATCTTAGGAACTCTGGCTGGATTCATACTGAGCCATGCGGACATCTGAGGTTTTTCCATGAATCCCAGTTGTTCTCGAGTTGCTTTTGTGTCATGCCTTTGCGGTTGCGAAAAAATTTGATACGTTGTCCGATTGCCATTTTGTTTGCCTCCTTATAGTGGTCATTCGTGTTGCCATAATTAATTATGATAGAAAATAAAACAATTCTGTTTAGGTTCAGTATAGCATGAGCAATTTCGGATAGCAAGAAGAACTTAAACAAAAAAATTTAATATTCTTATAAAACTGCTTGACTTAAATTAAAATGTTTAGTATCATGCAAATGCAACAACAAACAAATTACGTTAAGATAGAAAGGGGAGATGCGATGTGACGAACAGAACTTTTATGACCGTAGAAGAAGTTGCAGCGGAACTGGGAGTTTCAAGTCTTATGCTTATAAGATTGTCAAACAGCTAAATGAAGAATTACAGAAGCTGGGTTATCTTACGGTAGCTGGCAGAGTAAACACCAATTATTTCCGCAAAAAAGTATGTTACAGCGAAATGTAAGAGAAAAGAGAGGAGGAATTTGTATGAGTATTCATAAAGATAATGCCACTGGAAAGTGGCGAGTAGTCTATCGTTATACCGATTGGACAGGAGAAACGCACCAGTCATCCAAAAGAGGATTTCCTACAAAACGAGAAGCACAGATGTGGGAACGAGAGCTATTGCTGAAGAAAGAAGCCAAACTGGATATGACTTTCGAAAGCTTTTTATGAGATTTATGTGGAGGATATGCAAAATCGAATTCGTGATAATACCTGGGGAACGAAAACAAATATTGCCAGAACTAAAATTCTTCCTTATTTCGGAAAGCGTAAGATAGGAGAAATTGAGCCCAGGGACATTATTGCATGGCAGAATGAACTGCTTGCGATCCGTCAGCCAAATGGAAAACCGTATTCTGCTTCTTATCTGCAGAAAATTCACAGTCAGTTAAGTGCTATTTTCAACCATGCAGTTAATTTTTACCATCTTCCATCTAATCCAGCGCAGAAAGCAGGAAATATGGGAAAAGAGGAGCACCGGGAAATGTTGTTCTGGACAAAAGAAGAATATCTGAAATTTGCAGATGTCATGATGGACAAAGCCTGTTTCCTATTATGCATTTGAAATACTTTACTGGTGTGGGCTTCGCATGGGCGAGTTATTAGCACTTACACCAGCAGATTTCAATTTTGAAACGCATACACTACGGATTAACAAGTCTATCAGAGACTGCACCAGGAAGATGTGATTACACCGCCAAAGACATTAAAAAGTAATCGAACCATTAAGATGCCGCAGTTTTTGTGTGATGAGATGCAGGATTATCTGAAAATGCTGTATGAGCCAAAAGAGGACGAACGGATTTTCACAATTTCCAAATCTTATCTGCATCATGAAATGAACAGAGGATCAAAAGTGTCTGGGGTAAAGCGAATCCGTGTGCATGATTTGAGACATTCCCATGTATCGTTACTGATCAATATGGGATTTACGGTATTGGCAATCGCAGACCGAATGGGACATGAGAGCATTGATATCACTTATCGATATGCATCTGTTTCCAAGTGAGCAGACACAAATGGCAGAACAGCTGGATATTGAAAGGATGGAAAAATTAAATGGAGAAAAATCTGGACAGTAAAGGAAGATGGAGAAACAAAATCGTAGCATTCCGGGTATCACCGGAAGAAGCAGAGACAGATTGATGCATGTGTCCGATTGTCAGGACTTAGCAAGCAGGACTATATCACAAAACGATTAACTGATCGGGAAATTGTGGTACAGGGGAACCCGAGAGTCTATAAAGCATTGCGAAATCAGATGGCAGAGATTTATGAAGAACTGAAACGTCTGGAAAAATGCAGTGAGGAAAACGAAGAGTTGCTGAGTACCCTGAGATTGGTTGCAGAGACATTGTATGGATTGAAAGGGGATAATGAATGACAGTAAAAGAAAAAATGACTGCTCCGATTGCATCTGTTGGCGCAGATGTGGAACAGCCATTACAAAATTTAAAAACCAACCAAAGTATAGCAGATTTGCCCGGTAAGGGCAATCTGCAAGCCACAAATAATGCGGAAAATACAGCAAAATCAGCAAATAAAAAAGAATCCAGATGATCTGGAAACAGTTTCTATGATGGAATTATACGACACCGCATATCCACCAAAACTGCCGATTATAGATGGACTTCTGTATAACGGAACTTACCTGTTTGTTGGTTCGCCGAAAATTGGAAAATCATTCTTTATGGCACAGATCGGGTATCACATCAGTGAGGACTTCCATTGTGGGGCTTTTCAGTCAGACAGGGAACGGTTCTGTATCTGGCATTGGAAGATGATTATGCAAGGTTGCAAAAGCGGTTATCACAGATGTTTGGAATGGAAGGCAGTGAGATCTCTATTTCGCTACAAAATCTAAATCGCTCAATGACGGACTGGAAAAACAGCTTGTAACGTTTGTAACAGAGCATAAAGACGCAAGATTGATTATCATTGATACTCTTCAGAAAGTGCGTGAGGTTGGTGGAGATAAATTCAGTTATGCCAGTGATTATGAGATTGTAACGAAGCTGAAAGCATTCTGTGATAAATATGGTATCTGTTTTCTGGTTGTGCATCATACAAGGAAAATGGAATCTTCAGATAGTTTTGATATGATTTCTGGCACGAATGGTCTGCTTGGAGCTGCGGATGGAGCATTCGTCATGCAGAAAGAAAAACGGACAGATAATAAGGCAGTTCTGGAAGTGGCAGGGCGTGACCAGCAGGATCAGAAACTGTGGTTGAATTTTAATCGGGAGAGATGTGTCTGGGAACTTACCAAGACAGAAACAGAACTTTGGAAAGAACCAGAAGATCCAGTGTTGGAAAAAATCAAAGAACTTGTAACAGAAACTACGCCAGAGTGGGCAGGAACAGCAACAGAGCTTGTGGAAGTATTGCAGGTGGAAATGCAGCCGAACGCATTATCACGAAAATTAAATGTCAGTCTGGAACGTCTGATTCTGGAATATGGAATCCAGTATAAAACAGAACGAGGACATGATGGAAGAAAGATCAGATTAACTTTTGTTGGAAAACAAGCGTGACGATATGTGACGGTTGTGACGGTATTTTATATAGCGTGCCGGTAGTGAAAATACCGTCACAACCGTCACAACCGTCACGGAAAGGAGAAACATGGAAAGAAAATCACAGGTACAGATACCCAAAGATTTATTACTGGCATTGTTCCAGTATCATCTTGCCGGGAATGAGGAATATTTGCCGGAGATAGAAAAAGCATTGATGGAAAAATTAGACAGTATGGTAAAACGTCAGTTATATACAACATTCAAAACAGCACCAACCGAGGAAGAACGGGAAAAGGCAAGACAAGAATATTTGGATAAGTGCGGAATGCATAAAGATTTTCGATGGTAAAGGTTCTGCTTGATTACCTAATGACAGGAGCGTGGCACGCACCTGTAGATAGCAAACAAAGAGAAGGTCTGTAAGGTGTAGCCGGTAGTTGATTGGCGAAGAAAAAACTTTTCAAAAAGGGGGCCCTGATTCAGGGCGTCCCTGCGGAAATGATAAATGAAGGGAGAGTGACACCATGAGAGAAGGAAGATTAGGTTACAACAGTTATAACAAAAGATATGGATTGCTGTCAATGGACTTATGGATTGATACGGGATTTCACTGCGGAGAGTGTATGGAAGTTCTGGTAGATGATCAGTGGGTAAAGACCAGGATGGAAATGAATCTGGCGAGGGAATGGTATTTGGTTGGAACACCGTATTGTGGAGATCTGGAGTATGTACGGGCAAGGATACGGGAATAAAGCAGACAGGAAAAGTAATAGTCGGTTTGTTGGTAGTGAAAAAAATAAGCCCGGATACGGGCAGAAAAAAAGAGGGCGGATACGCCCAAAATGAAAAGCTAAAGCTAAGTTATGGTAGATGTAGAAGCATCTCACAAAGCCCTCGGCGTTTGAGAGCGAAAATACACCCATCGCACAAATTTTGTATATGCTCAGGATATTTCGCCCTGCCGGGAGCTATTTGTGCCGGAAACGGCAGTTAGTTCGTAAACGGATGCCGATGCATCCACTCACAAATGATATGGCGGAATTTATTTTCCGAGGACAAGGAGGAGTGCCTATCGGAAGAAATTCATTTATTCAAATGACAAAACTAAGCAATGTAAAAGGCAGAATCACTTATATCTCCAGTCACGCAAAGCAGGAAAATTTTTATGCAGTTTATGAAACCACAGAACGGAAATTTTGGAAGGAACTTGCAAAATGTAATCAGGAAGAATTTGTAAAAGTGGGACAGAAGGAAAATGTATTGAGGCAAGAGAATTGATTATTGCTTTACGTTTTACAGAATATCAGCCGGATAGATTGCTACAACTTTTTACAAATCATTTTAAGCAGAATTATGGAATGGAGTGTATCGCTGCTTTGCACCACAATAAAAGAAAAGACCAATTATCACATTCATCTGGTATTTGCAGAACGGAAGTTATTAGACAAACCAATCATCAAGATTGCCAGTAGAAATATGTTTTATGATGAAAATGGGAAACATGTCCGAACTAAAAAAAGAGATACTGGGAGAAGATGGTGAGATAAGAGAGGATGCCGCATTGTGAAAAAAAGGCGAGGTCTATGAGAAGAAGCTGTTTACAGCGAAAGATGAACGCTTCAAGAGCAATTCGTTTCTGGATGAGGTAAAGCATTCCTATACAGATTTAATCAATATTTATGTGCAGGACGAAAGTCAGAAGTTGCAGGTATTTGAGCGTGGCAGTGTTTATCTTGCAACAAAGAAAATCGGAAAAAATAATCCGAAAGCACAGGAAATAGAAGCGGATAATCAAAAACGCCGGGAATGGAACAGAGCTGTTGATATGGCATTGATTAGTGGAGTGCCGGAACCGAAGATAATGGAAGTGAAGCGGAAAGAAATCACGGAGCCAATCAGGAATCAATTGCTCGGCGTGGAAACAGACCACGATTATTTTCCAGAGTTGTAACAGTGGCGGTCGAGGCATTGGAGTTTTTGATAGCAAGTGTGCTGTTTAAGAAGCCCAGGAAGTGCCGGAGCAGACAAGTGTGGCACAGACAGAGCGAACGGAAGCCGAACACCAAGAGCATATTGCTGAAAATAGTATGGCAGCAGTTAAAGTAACAAAAGATGAAAAGTCAGAACCGGAACAACCCAAAATGACAAGGCTTGCATCAAAATATTCAAAACTTTTTAAGGTGAATAAAGAACTAGAAGAACAAAATAGTGCAATTCAGAAGAAACAAAAACAGCTTTCTGCAAAAAAAAAAAAGAACTGTCAGAGGTAAAGGGATGGTTTAAAGGAAGAAAGAAAAAAGAATTGCAGAATGAAATTGATGAATTGAAAAGTCAGATTAGAGATATGAAAGATTATCTTCCAAGGATTGTGCAGAAAATCGGATATAGAAGTGTACAGGACTTTTTTAAAAGATTTTAAGGCTTCTCAAATTGAGTATAGCCAGTATCGAACTGCAATAGAAAAATGGAAGAAAGAAACGGGCAAAGATCGAGTAGCACATGGTATTAGGGCGAAGCTGGCAGAAAAGAAACAAGAAATACAGAATGAACAGAAAAATAAACAGCATAACCGTAGTCAGAACAAAGATCGGGGGAGCAAGATAGGAGGACAATCATGGAGAAATACATTATGGGAGAAAATGGAATTAGTTATACTTTAGGAGAGGACGGTCTGTATTATCCAGACCTGTACCTCCCGGAAGAGACAGAGTATTCGATTGGAAAATATGGAATGTTGAGAAAGATATATTTGCAGGAGCATCGGAAAGGATTATATCTGGAGTTGGTACTTGCCGGGAAGTTAAATGAGCATCTGCATCAGGTTGACGAGGAATGCAATCAGATGATGGACAGACTTGTGGAGCAGATGAAAGAAAAGCAGGGGAGTGATGGAAGAACTGAAAATGCAGGATCAGATGGCATGGGTTGGGAGAATGAATAATATCAGAGCTTGTGCAGAGGAGCTTGTGCTAATGAATGTTGTATATATGAACTAGAATGATGTCAGGAAGGAATAGATTCCTTCCCATTAAATTCCCATTAAATACTATTAAATCACAGAACATATGGTTGCTTTTCGGGAGGGAATGAGTTAAACTAAGAATAGTTTTATTATGCAAGATATATAGGCCTGGAGGATAAGATGAGTGATTTGATAGATAAATGGTGTAGTTTAGAGGAAACCGCAGAATATTTGGGTGTGACAAAAGATACAATCAGAAATTGATTAAAAAACAGATATACCGTCGCACAAAATTGGAAGATTATGGAAATTTAAATTAACCGAAGTAGACGAGTGGGTAAAAAGTGGTAAAAGTGCATTGTAATTTTAACGATAAGTGGGGAAGGTAAATATGAATAATAAAGAAAGATTATCAAGACTAATAGCCCAGTATCAAAAAAATATGGAGTTTTATAGAAATGCAAGAGAGTTTAATGAACAAGATTGTAGAGATGAATTTATAAGTCCATTATTAGAGAGCTTTGGTTGGGATGTACATAATGAAAAAGGAACATCTCCGCAATATAAAGAAGTCGTTGTGGAAAAATTTTTCAAACAGTGGAGATAGACCAGACTATACATTAACCTTAAATGGTGTATCAAAAATCTTTGTAGAAGCCAAGAAACCGTCATTAAATATAAAAAAATAAGGAGAATCGGCTATACTGGCAATACGTTATGGATGGAATGCAAAACATAAATTGTCCATATTAACAAATTTTGAGGATATGATGATTTATGATGTTACAAATAAGCCACAGGATGGAGATTCTGCGACGGTATCGTTGTATCGAAAATATCATTATTTAGAATATTTAAAGAAGTATGAAGAAATATATGAGTTGATTTCAAGAGAAAGTGTTTATACTGGAAAATATGATAAATATGTTGAGGATAAATTTCCAAACGAAGAACGATATTCAACAGAAGTAGATGAAGTCTTCTTAAAGCACATTAATGAATGGAGACTTGAAATTCGTGATTCCTTGTATCGTACAGATAATACATACAAAAGATACAGATGTTTTGAATGATGTAGTGCAGGAATTTATAAATCAAATTATCTTTTTACGAATTTGTGAAGACAGAAATCTGCCGTTATATCAAAGTTTAAAAGAAACTGCACGGAATAAAGTAGAGTTGCAGAGGGCATTAACAAAAGTTTTTAAAGAAGTTGATAAAAATATAATTCTAAGCTATTTGCGGGCGATAATATTATTTTGACTTGAATAATGATATTATTTTAATATGATTCTTTCACTATATTATCCGAAGACTCCATATATGTTTAACATTATTGAGCCAGGAATTTTAGGAAAAATATATGAGAGTTTTTCTTACAGAAAGTCTTGTTGAAAGAGATGACCATATAATATTGGCTGCGAAGAAAAGAGTATAAATATCGTTCAGTGGTATCGACACCTGTCGAAATTGTAAAATATATGGTAAAAAATACATTAGCTCCAATTTGTGAGAAAAAAACGCCAGAAGAAATAAAAGATATTCAAATTGCAGATATCGCTTGTGGATCGGGAATATTTTTAGAGGAGGCATATCAATTTTTGGTTGATTATTGTACAGAATGGTATATGCAGCACGATTCAAAACATTTATTAGAGTTGAGTAATGGGAAAAAGAAATTGCCATTAACTGATAAAAGGATATTTTAACGAGATGTATTTATGGCGTAGATATTGATGTTCATGCTGTTGAAGTTAGCAAATTTTCTTTATTAATAAAGTTAATAGAAGATGAAACACCAGCATCTGTGAAAGAATGCGTTCCGATTTTACCAGATTTAAGTTCTAATATAAAAAATGGGAATTCCTTGATTTGCAGAGAAGATATATCTGGAAAAGATATGTCAATAGAGGCATTGTGCAATATAAAACCGTTTGAATGGAGCATGATCAATAGCGGATCAAGATTTGACGCTATTATTGGTAATCCACCATATGTAAAAACAGAAGATATTCATACCTTAGAGACAGAAGCAGAATTTGCAGTTTATAAGAAGAAATATAAAAGTGCATATAAACAATTTGATAAATATTTTTTTTTCTTGAAGAAGCGTTTAATCTTTTAAAAGAAAATGGTCAAATGTGTTATATCGTGCCGAATAAATTTTATAAAATAGGAGCAGGACAAGAACTGCGTCGGATAATATCTAAACATGTATCTAAATTAGATGATTTTGGAGATATGCAACTTTTCCCTGATAAGACTATTTATAGTTGCATAATTACGTTATGCAAAGAAAGCAGTAAGCAGATGGAATATACAAATGTTACTTCGCTAATTGATCTGTGGACTGGGGAAGAACAGGAAAGTATTAGGATAAAGAATGAATTATTAGATGAAAATCCGTGGAGATTAACTACAGATATTAAATTCATGAAAATGATTGCAACGGCAGAAGAAAATGGAAAACCATTAGGTGAAATAGTCAATATTTTAATGGAATACAAACAAGTGTAGAAAGACCTAAACCGGTATATTGGTTTGATAAAGATGAAATTGTTTCGGAAACAGAAGAAGAAATAATTGTAGATAAGTTTGAAAAAAGATATCATATAGAAAAGCGTATTTTGAAGCCTTTCTTCAAACCAACTAAGGCTGATGAAAAAGGAATGGGTACATATTCATTGTTAAAACGGATAAGCATATTATTTTTCCATATAATGCAGATGGTAGCTTGATCAACGTTGAGATTATGAAAAAAGAGTATCCTGGAACATATCAATATCTACAGGATTGTTATGACTTGTTAGTTCCTAAATGTTTAAATGGTGGAAAAGGTCGTGATATAAAAATGCAACAGCCGATACTTGGTATCAATATGGAAGAACACAAGCGTTGACTGCATTTGTAGATACTCTAAGTTAATTGTTAGAATTTTAAGTAAAGAACCAATGTATGCATATGATGAAAATGATATGCTCATTGCTTCTGGTGGTACAGCAGGGGGTATTGTGCAATAGCAAAAGTTGCCTGGTTCAAAAGTATGATTTACGGTATATACAAGCATGGTTGAATCATCCATATACGGAAAAGTTATTTCAAATTATGGGAAGTGATTTTGAAGGAGGATTTACAGCGAGAGGAACGTACCTATTAAAGAAAATACCTTTTGTCGAATTAGATTTTGATGATGAAAAGCAAAAAGCGTTATATGAATCAGTGATTATTTCAACAAAGAAAATAAATGAGTTGAATATTGTATTAGAACAGAAAAAAGATAAAGCATCTATTAGTGTGATAGAAGCCGAAAAGGAAAATTTAAGTAAACAAATTGAAGATAATATTACAAAAATTTATAATTTGCAATTTTAGGTGAGAGAATGATATTAAAAGAAGATAGTACAGAACAGAAATTAAGAGGTGCTTATTATACACCACTAAAATTGGCAGAAAAAATGGTGGATTTTTTAAGAAGGATGCATCTATTAAATCAATATTAGAACCCAGTTGCGGAGATGGGGTGTTTGTAGATGCATTAGTTGAAACTCAGTTCTTGACTCAAAATAGAAAAGTGACTGCAATAGAAATCGAAAAAAAATGAAGCCCAGAAAGTGGCTGAGAAGCTAAAAAATAATCCAAATGTATCTGTTGAGAATAGAGATTTTTTTGAGTTTTATCAAAAATATAAGGATATAAATAAGTATGACATGATACTTGGAAATCCACCATATATACGTTATCAATATCTTGAAGAAAAGCAAAGAATGGAAATGGCTGAAATATTAACAAGCCATGGAATGAAAGCCAATAAATTGATAAACACATGGGTTGGATTCATGGTTGCTTGCGTTCATATGTTGAGTGATAATGGAAAAATTGCGTTTGTAATTCCAGCGGAAATTTTACAGGTTGCGTATGCAGAAGATTTAAGATTGTTTCTGTCTAACAAGTTATCTAAAATAACATTATTAACATTTGAAGAATTGGTTTTCCCAGGCATTGAACAAGAAGTGGTGGTTTTTATTGGAGAAAAAGAGATTCAGAAAAAGGCATAAGGATCATAGAATTAAATAACCTTGATGATTTAGAAAATCTTAATATATATGCGAATGGTTTTCAGAAACTTAGCCATGTGCATGAAAAGTGGACAAAATACTTTACAACAGAGCAAGAAAATCAACTGATTTTAGATTTGAAAAATGATGATAGATTTCAAACGTTGTCTGAAACTGGTATTATTAATGTGGGGATCACAACAGGAAATAATAAGTACTTTTCAGTAGATAAAAAAATGGTTGAAGTATATGATTTAACTAATGTTGTTCGACCGTTGATAGGAAGAAGTTCTCATGCACATAGTGTTTTCTTCAAATATGATGACTGGAAGAAAAAATGTAGATCAGGGAAAAGCAGCTTATTTGATTGATTTTCCAGATGTCCCAATAGAAAAATATAGTCAAGGACAAAAAAAATATATTGAACTTGGCGAGAAGAATGGTGATAACACGGGATATAAATGTAAAATCAGAGAGAAATGGTATCAAATACCATCTGTATGGGTGCCAGATGCTTTTTTTCCTTCGTAGAAATAATCTCTATCCCAAATTCGTGTTGAATTGTTGCGATGCTGTTTCTACAGATACTATGCATAGGATAAAATTTAATAATGATATTGAGCCAGAGAGAATAGTTTTATCGTATTATAATAGTATTTCTTTTGCTTTTACGGAAATCTGTGGACGTAGTTATGGTGGCGGGGTATTAGAAATATTGCCGGGAGAAGTAGGAAATGTATTGGTTCCTATTTTGGATTGTGTTCCAATTGAAAAGGTTAAGGAAATATTATATCAGGTATATGAAATTGTGCGTAATGGAGAGAATATCGAGGAGGCTTTGGATCTTGTAGATAATAGTATTTTAGGCGAGTATTTGCATGTTAATGAGAAGACTTGTTCTATGGCAAGGGAATATGGAAGAAGATGCAGCATAGGAGATTAAAAAGAGGATAGAATGGCAGATTTAAAGTATATAATGCAGGGGTTTCAAGAAGACATAAATTTTTTTGATGAAATAAAGGAAGTCCTTGAAAAGGATGATTTTACATCGGTTTGGATATTGACAGCTTTTATTAATGAACATGCAATATATAATCTTATGCCAAGCATTAAGAAGTCAAAGGCCGATATTTCATTTATCATAGGAATAAGAAACAATGTATCAACGTACCAGGCATTAGAATGTTTAATAAATACAAATGTAAGTGTATTTGTATTTGATACAGCAAGAGTCGAATCTATTTTCCACGCAAAAGTTGTTGCTGGAAGTGGATTAACTACTGCAAAATTATATGTGGTAGTGCAAATATCACTACAGGTGGTTTGGTTAATAATATTGAGGCAGGAATTATTAGTAAACTAAATTTGGAATGCGAAGCGGATAAAAAAATTTGGACAGAAGTAAAAAGAATATATTGACAATATAATTTATAATTATCCGAAAAATGTTAAGAAAATTTCAGAAGAAATGGAAATTAATGAATTATTTAAGCAAGGTCTTGTGGTGGATGAAAATCAAAGAAGACTCAGAAGTAATTTTTCGGGTGAGGATAAGGAGAAACAAGAAAAATCTATAGTTTCACGTTTTCCGTTAGCAAATAAAAAATTATTAAATTTAGGAAAAAACAGAAACAAACCAATGCAATACTGAGAAAATTGAATCAAATTACAGTCGAAGAAACATGTGAAGAGGTTTGGAGGAGCAATAAATTAACAAAATCACATTTGGGAATTGTGAAAAGCGGTACGAAGCCTAAGGTAGAGATGAGCCTTGTTAAAGGTCAATACAGACAGATCGATCAACTTACATATTTTAGAAATGTTGTTTTTGGAGCACTGGATTGGATAAATAATGAGAAAGGGGATGAAATAGCAACAGCATATTTTACAATAATTATTTCTGGAATTAATTATGGAGAGTACGAGCTAAAAGTATTACATAAACGGAAAGGGATGAAAGCATATACACAGGATAATTATGTGACAAGTATCAAATGGGGGACAGCATCATATTTATTAAAAAATGAAAATTTGCTTGGGAGAGAATTAGTTCTGTATAAAACCCATAATGAAAAGCATTTTTTAATAAATATCGAGTAAAAATATTCATAATTAAGAAAATGTTGAAAATATTATTGAAGTGCCTTTTCAAAAGTATGATAAAATAAATAGGTATTAATTATTAAGAATTAACTATGCTATAAAAAGAAAATGTTTAGAAAAAAGTAAATTCCATAGTTGATCCTACATAGAAAAGATTAGTATTTTTACGTTTAAGAAAAGAATAAGATTTAAAAATACATATGATACTATGGTTATGGAGGTATCGTATGCAGTTAGGAGATGGAAATATGAAAAATTTTGATTCAAGAACATATAGTATTAATGATTTTATTGAATGGGAAGAACGGAAACAGCTGGAGATATCTCCTAAATTTCAGAGAAGATCCGTGTGGTCGCCACAGGCAAAGTCGTATCTTATAGATACGATTTTAAAAGATAAACCACTACCTAAAATATTTATTAGAGCAACAACAGACCCAAAACAAGACGAACAGTGCGAGAAATTGTGGACGGACAACAGAGAATGCGTACGATTTTATCATTTGTAAAAAGATGGATTTAGAATCAGCAAAATTCATAATGAAGAATTTGGCGGATGACATATTCGGAATTGCCAGAAGATGTGCAAACTGAATTTTTGAAGTATGAATTATCTGTTGATTTATTATTAGATCTTCCGGATAGAGATATATTAGATATATTTGCAAGATTAAATACTTATTCTGTTTCTCTAAATAAGCAAGAATTGTTTAATGCCAAGTATTTTGGGGTATTTTAAGCAATTGGTCTATAAACTTAGTGGTGATTATTATACTTTTGGACAGAAAATAAAATATTTACGGATAGAAAAATTATGAGAATGGCAGAAGCAGAATTAATAACAGATTTGTTGATTGCTATTTTGGATGGGATACAATCGAAAAAAGTGCAGATAAATATTATCAATTGTATGATGAAAATTTTGAAAATAGGAAGGAAATAGAAGAAAAATTTTCTGATACCATTAATTTGATTGGAAATTTATTTGGGGATACATTAAAAGAATCTAATTTTAGAACTGTACCAAATTTTTATGGATTATTTATTGCATTATATCACGTAAATTATGGGATCCCAAATTTGAATGCAGATGTGAAAAAAATAACAAGAGAAGATTATCCTAAAATTAGAAATTGTTTGGATGATATTAATTGCATTTTGGAGATGGAAGAAATTCCAAAAGAATATTTTGAGTTTGTTAAATCCAATAAAAAAGATGCAACCACCGATGTACCGGCAAGAACAACAAGATGTGAATTTATTGTAAAGAAAATGTTGGAGGTACTATAAACAAAAATGGATACATCAGAGGTACAGGACAGGAACCTAGACTGCATATTGGAAAAAATTTCAAAAGGAATGTGATGATAGTTTAAATATATATTTTCAATCATTGCGATTGTATAATGAACATTCAGATCTATTTTCAGAGACAATGCGTAATATGATGGTTGAATATGTGGTTATGCAATTATTTTCAAAATGGGAAAAATTTTTAGAAGAGGTATTTATAGAGTATATGCTAGGCGGATGTAGTCTAAATGGAGATATAGTCAATAAATATGTAAACCCCATAGATAGAGATCATGCGTATAGAATGATACAAAATGTAAATTTATATCCTGATTGGTCTGATATAGATAAAGTTTTGAAGAATGCAAATGATTTTTTCGAAGCATGTGGTCCTTTTGAAATATTAAAAACTTTAAAATCGGAAATAACATCTTTGAAAAAATACGTAATGCGATAGCACATTCCTCCAGTCGTGCGAAAGGAGAGTTTGAAAAGTTAGTGCAAGGCAAAATTGGATATTTGCCGGATAAAATAATTCCGGCAACGTTTTTGATTGACTATAAAGTTGGGAGAAGAAGAGACTCGGATACATATTGTGAACATTATATTAGATATTTAAAAGATACAGCTGAAGTATTAGTTGAATATCATCGAGAAGAAGTTCAATGAAAAATTGCAAAACAGTAGTTTCCATCTGAAATATACTAGCGGATACGGAAAGTGAATTGCGTAATGTGAAAAGAAAATAAAAAGCGGGGATAAAGTGAGAATTGTTTTTTGGAATACAAATAAAAATGAAAATATAAATGAATATATTTCTGACATAATAGTAGAACAAGAAATAGATATTTTGGTATTAGCTGAATATGAATCAGATATTGAAGAGCTTAAGAAAATGCTGGCATTATATAATATTGTTATAGAACAAGCTATAACAATTGGATGCGACAGAATTACGATCCTAAAAAGAAAAGAAAATATACAACCGGCATTTCAAAATAAATATTGTTCTATGCAGATTATCGATGATATGTACCTTTTGGTATGCTTACATTTACCTAGTAAATTGTATGCGGGGGTGCGTAAGAGGGGAATCTCAGTTGCGCGCATTGTAGAGGAAATACAGATACATGAAGAAAAATTGGGCATTGAGAAGACGGTTATAGTTGGTGATATTAATGAGAATCCATATGAAACGGGGTGTTTAGGAGCAAGTGGTTTTCATGGAATACCGGTATATAAAGATACAATGAAAAAATATCGTGTAATAATGGATGAGCGTTTTTAACATGTTCTATAATACTATGTGGAATTTGCTTGGTGATTTTTCGTTCCAAACAGGAACATATTATTATTCAGGTAATGAGGTGGAAAATTCTTTTTGGAATGTGTATGATCAGGTAATGATACGCCCTTGTTTAAGAGGACAATTTGTAGATGATGAATTGAAAATATTATCTGAAACCAAAAAGAGAAAATTGATTGATGCAAACAATCATCCAGATAAAAAGATTAGTGATCATTTGCCAATAGTATTTGAAATTATGGAGGACTAAAATGGGATACAATTTGAAAACAGATTACGATTTTAGTGCAGTTGACTCAGTTATGCCAGATATAGTTATGAGTGATATATGTAATGAGTTGGAAAAAATCACGAAAGGTTTTGTTGTTGCAAATGTTCGTGAATATGATGGAAAAATAGAATCGTATGATACAATGGGAGCAATGGCAGCATTAGCTGCATCGTTGCAGACATCTATGCGTATAGATATTCAAGACAAACTAGGAGTAATTGAGGAAACTAGTTTTAAGTATGAAATGTATTTGACTGCAAACCAAATAGAGAATTATAAATATAGAGTTATGTTTGTTGGTTATGGAATAGCGGGATATCCAGTAAAAGTTGTATTGGAACAAGACATTGCTGATGAATTAAATAATAAGGAGGATTCAGGATATATTTATACCATAGATTCTAAGACCGAATTTGAAGAACTGTTGGTTAGTGTGTTTAATAGTAAGACTATGCAAAAATTATTCAGAATCTTATAACAGCTTCGAATAGAAAATTACTGGAGCAAAAAAGAGGCACAAGAGGATTGCTAAATTACATGAATTTGTTATAATGAAGTGGCAACAAATTGGCAACAGAAAATCAGCGAGCCAAAATAATATATGTAACAGAAATAAAATAACGGCAAAAAAAGATATAAAACTTAAACAAATATATTTAATAATATCTTTGGATTTGCCGAGTTTGAATAGTATAATAAAGCCCAGAAGCCTTATAAATCAAAGGTTTCTGGGCTTTGTGCTTGCAAAATGCTTGCAGTTTGAGGAAAATGCAACGAATAAACAAGTGAGGAGCCGATAAGGCTCCTTATTTTTTTGCACTTTGTATGAGCATTTGAGAATCAACCATTCGGAGTTCCAATTCTTGCTCAATTTCATCAGCACGGTTAAGTAAAAATGCTTTTGTTGTTTCATCTGGAGAAAATTGAGCTTCATCTCTTAAATGGTCGATGATAACTTTACTGTCTGCCCATTCCTTTAGAAAATGCTTTAATACAGGAGAATCAAAGGATATGGTCAGAGTATTTAGGTCAAATTTTCCATCAGCATCTTTGTTACCATGAAACTGAACTTTGCCAACTTTGGAGATAGCAAATAGATAAGGTGCAACTTCTCCAATGGTTTCTAAATGAATGTCTTGAAAAGAGGTGATACTAATATGTAAGGCATCAGCAATGCGTTGTAAAGGTTCTTGTTTGGGATTTCTATTACCTGTTTCGTATTTTTTAGTGTACCTAGAGGAATACCAGAAAAATCCGCAAGTTGTTGTTGAGTTAACCCACGGAGTTCTCTATAATATCTGATTTTTTCGCTGACATTCATAATAATATCTCCAATCATATTTCTTTTATTCTAATACATTGTACATACATTGTCAAGAACAAAATGAGAACCTAAGCACAATAAAGATTGACAAAAAGTATCACATGAGATAATATGAATACAAGGGGAACAAAATGGTCACTAAATAACAAAAAAGAGAACAAAATGGAGGTTATGAATAATGAGTACATCGAAAAAAATTAAAAAGTGAACAGCTTTTTGTGAGAGTAGAAACGGTGATGCATGATTTACAGATTTCCAGACCTTTTGCGTATCGCATGATTGCAGGTTGGAATGAAGAACTGAAAGAGCAAGGTTATACAACTATTTGCGGACGTATTCCAAAGGCTTATTATGAAAAAAAGATTTACGGCATGACTAAAGAATAAAACAGCCCTCCCTCGGCAAAGGAAGAGCTGTTAGAAAGTGCGGATATTTATTTCGTTTAATAAATTGTACCGCGTTTTTATATGATAATCAAGGAGAAACGTGGTCATGGGAAAATCTAGAAAGAGTACGATAAGGAAGTTTCTGGCATTGACACCAAGCGATTTTAATTTTGTTACGAAGCAGTTAATTATCAATAAAAGCTATCAACGTATTGGACAGAAAGATATGATTACTGATCCTAAAACGGAGCAGAGCAATCGAACTATTGCCTCAAAATCAACAGTAAAAGCGAGAGTATGAGAAAATCTCTGTAAATAAGATTCTTCTATGATAATTAAGAGCGATAAGCTTGTGAATCAGGCTTGTCGTTCTTGTTTTATATATAACAGTTAAGCTTACGGGCATGTCAAGAGCAGGCGGTTTCCCGCCTGTCTTCTTAACCCTTCTTTGCTTACTCGGGGTAAGCGTCCTTCGTACATAATGCCCAGTTCTCCATAAACCTGAGCCCAATCACGGATGGTGGTAGTCCATTTTTCGTAGCCTCAAAAGTAGCCAGATACAAGGCCTTTAACAGGGCGGTATCGCTTGGAAATACGCTTCTCTGACGGTTCAGCTTCCGGTATGTGGAGTTTAGTGATTCGATCGCATTGGTTGTATAAATGACCTTCCGGACAGTGGTTGAAAATTTAAAAATTGGAGAAACAGCATCCCAGTTGTCTTTCCAGCGTTTCATGGAATTCGGGTATTTCGGAGTCCATTTTCAGTTACACGTTCCAAGGCAGCCAGAGCCTTCTGCTCATCAGCGGCCTGATAGATGGTTTTAAATCTGCAGCAAAGGCTTTTCTGTCCTTGTCCGAACGTATTTCAGGGTGTTTCTTACCTGATGGACAATACACCTCTGGTATTCTGTTTTGGGAAACGCAGCTGAAATCGCTTCTTTAATGCCTGTAAGGCCATCGGCACAGATGATCAGGATATCTTTTACTCCGCGATTTTTCAGTTCGTTCAGGACTGACAGCCAGTATTTCGCACTTTCATTGTCACCAATCGTAATCGTCAGGACTTCCTTTTTTTCCCCTCCGCATTAATGCCAAGTATAACATAGGCTGCAAGCTTACGAATGACTCCATTATCCCGCACAGAATAGTGGATCGCATCGATGTAAAGGATTGGATATACCTCATCCAATGGGCGGTTCTGCCAATCTTCAATCTAAGGAAGTATTTTATCTGTCACGTCAGATATGAAACTTTCTGATGCTTCAAAACCATAGATATCTTCGATTGTTTCCGAGATCTGGCGAGTGGTCATTCCCTTTGCATACATAGAGATGATCTTCTGATCAATATCAGAAATATCTTTCTGACGCTTTTTCACCACCTGTGGTTCAAAGGTCGATTTCCGATCCTGTGGGACCTCGATTTCCATAGAGCCATATCGGCTGTTTACCTGCTTGCGTTTATAGCCGTTGCGATAATCATCGTTGTCAGAACGCTCGGACTTTTCGTATCCAAGGTGATCATCCATTTCGGCCTCCATCATTTCTTTAATGGTGCCACCTAAGAGATCTTTGAGTGCATCCTGGATATCTTCTGCGGTCTCGATATCGTATTCTTCGACAAGCTGGCGGATGATGTTCCTTTTTCCTTCGGTCATTTCAACTCTGTGAACTGGTTTCTTTTGTTTTGCCATAGTAAAGGCCCTCCTAATGATATTTATTGTATCATAGAAGGACCTTACTTAGGTTATTTTACAGAAAAAGTTTCATAGGCTCGTAAAAGCAGTCAGTTGTTTATCGCTGAGCTTTAAGATTTCCTGAAGGCTTGCCATTAAGGCATCCATCAAGATGCAAAGTGACCTGCGGAAAGTAATGTCTGCCATTTCATCAATGAGAAAGAAGAATAACTCACCAAGAGTTCTCTGATCTTCGTTTTGGCGCTGTTCCATTGCAAGCAACATATATCTAGTAAATACAATGGCCACATGGGCTGTCAGCGCATCATAAGATAAGCTATGGCATTCTCCAATCAGGTTCAGCATGGATTTGCAGGTCTTGAAGAAAACCTCAATCTGCCAACGTTTTCCATAAACACGATGATTTCTTCCTCAGAAAGAGTCGTATCCGTACAGATAAAAGCAAGCCAATCCTTGCGGTTCGATTTGTTCCTTACGCATACGATTTTCGCCGGAATTGGATTTTCTTTTCCAACCATGACATTAACAGAAAGCAGGTATTTGGATCTGCCATGGCGCTTTTTGTTCTTGGAATAGATTTCTTTGATATTCAGCTGTTCACCGCAGTATGAGTATTTAATCCGGCTGCTCTTCTTGATCATAGCAATCACATCCATGCCTTTTGAATGGATGGCTGTGATCTGCACCGGGTTTGAAAACCAGGAATCAAACAGAACATAGTCAGCATTCAGTCCCACGCTGAGGGCAGTGTCCAGCAAAGCCATCATTGCTTCTGGAGCTTTTGTCTGAGCAAGCTTGCGTCTTTTTTCCTGCAAGGGTTCTGTTATCAAAGTCCTTTACAGGACCGATGATATTTGTAGTTTTTGCAGATGCCAGCAGACAGCTGTTTACAGGAATCAATGTATTTCCATCACTCCAGCTTAAAGTAAGCATTCGGAATCCTTTTTTGAAACGCATATCCGTGTGGTCAAAAACTTTTGATCCCAGTTCTGTTTTCTTGCAGCTGGTGCGGTTAAAAAGACTGTCATCAATGATGAAGACATTTTTCTGCTGTCATTCGTGAGACCTTTGATGTCGTGATTTACGATATCTGCAGCAAGAAGAGAAGTGAAACGGAGCCAGTTTGTCTTTGCAGAATTAAGGAAACGGTAGAACGTGTTCTTGGAAAATGCTTCCTTAAAAGAGCCGGTCTGTTGCTGCATATACATACTTCTTCCGACAAAAATGTTACTGAGTTTGTAACGAAACAGAGAAACCGGAGAAACGCCTTTTTCTTTCATGCCATTACATCTGGCAAGAAGCTTGCCGACATGGTGTTTAGAAAAAAATCTCTGAACGCAGTCAATTAGGGCTTTTTCATCAAAATGGTTTTGTGGTATACTGGACATGGCATAAATCTCCTTTGTAAAGATGGTTTCTAGTCAATTCCATTATACCAAACGGAACAGGTTTATGCCTTTTTTATTGGCTGAAATATTGAATTTTCAAGGTTCAACACACCACATCGGTGTGGGAAGTTTGAAGGGCGTTATATCCAACTTGGACGGGTCAAATGTGATCAAGGTTTCACCTACCAGAGTTCGAAAAATTTCGGATTTATGCTGGCTCATCCATGCGCTACGGTAGCGCCGGTCAAGCTGGATGATTATAAGATCCATGAGGACCCGCCGGGTATTTCCGGTTCCCTGGTAGAGGGCCGTATCTGCTATGACGCTTTCGTTTTAGAGAATAAGGCAAAGGCGATCTATTACCAGGAAAATAAGACAGTATAAGAGAATGCCCCAGACGTCCTGTGCGGATGATCTGGGGCGTTTTGAAAGGTGAAATGTTAACATTTGTTAAGGTTCGGGCTTTATGCACTCGTACCGCAGTACGAGCCGCTCTGACCGAAATGTTAAGATTTGCTAAGGTTTGGAGGAAAAACAGCATGGAATTAATCATAAAGCTACTTGTGATTACAGTAGGAACCTTCCTGGGCCACTGGATCGCAAGGAAGTTAGATAAATGATCAGGGGAGGCAACAGGCAATGACAAATGAGCAGCTGGCGGCCAGAATCCGGTCTGGTGAGAACGTAGGTAACAATATGGCTGCCCTGTATGACCAGGTAAAGGATTTTATCCACGCTATGGCTTATAAGTACCATGGTCAGGGGAGAACTGGAAGATCTGGAACAGGAAGGCTTTTTAGCGCTGTATGATGCAATAGATCACTATGAAAAGCAGACCAGGGCGTTAAGTTCCTCACCTATGCAAGCCACTGGATCCGGCAGAGGATGCAGAAGTATATACAGAACACCGGAAGCCCTCTGCGCTTGTCTGCAGGCCGCCAGGAGGCTATTAGAAAATACCGGAAGTTCTGCACAGAGTTCCAGGCAGAACAGGGCTGCAAGCCCACAGAAGCCAATTATGCCGCTCTTTATGGCTTACCCTGGAACAGTTAAAGGGAAATACAGTATGACGCCTGTATGACTGCGGTGAAGAGCCTGGACGCGCCTATAAAGGAGCAGAAGGGGAAGAAGATACCACACTGGGAGAACTGGCGGCCTCTGCCACGGATCCATGTGAGGAGGTGCTTGACCGCCTGGAACAGGAAAGCACTTTGCTCTGTCTTATGGCAGTGTGTGGACAGTCTGCCAGGGAAGCAGCCGGATGTGATCCGCAGCCGGTACAAAGATAACATGACCATGAAGCAATGCGGGCAGTTTTGCGGGATCAGTGAGGCAGAGGCAAAGGAAGCAGCAGATAAAAGCGCTCAGAAGCCTCAGGAGCAGGGGAGAATGCAAAAGAAGCTCCGGCCGTTCCTTCCTGCGGATGCCTGGATCTATAGCGGCGCTCTGATCGGGAATGGTGTGGAGCGGTTTAACCATACCTGGACCAGTTCAACGGAGCGAATAGCACTGGAACTGTAGTTGCGACGTCGCAACGGGGTGGTCGGTACCGTTTTGGTACTTGAGCCTCGTACGGTTCCCTAAGACCAACGATAATATATGATTAATACCACCAGTCAGTAGGCCGGTGGTATTTTTGTATCCATTTTTAAGGTGTCGAAATCGACTCATTTATAAATTGCGACATCGCAAAATGATATGGTAGAATATTTATGTGCAAAAGAGACAAATGTATTCAAAAAGCACCTGAATTCCTCGCTCATGGCTTCAGGTGCTTTTTTTCATTGTTTCCTGATACTGAAATGATACTAAGAAAGCGAATAGAAAGTAAATTAGCTTATAATTAATGAAGAAAAGCTATAAAAACATAAGAGAAACAGACTGTCATACAGTTAATAATTGCTTCGTGCATATAGTATTGAATACTATATGACAAGAATAAAATGTTGATGATTTTTGAATGAAATGGTTTATAATGTTTCGATGTAACGTTACTTTAATAAGTTCACGCGTAAAACAGCTAAAGAAGTGAAGGTGAAAATACACATAATATTAAGAGCAACTTAAAAAATACACTGTAAAAAACAAATAAAACAAAAAACAGAAAAATAAAGATTAATAAAATAAATTGCACAAAAAACTATTTGACATATATCATTGGCAATGCTATAATTCATTTAACAACATTATTAATAATATTAGAGATAATATTAAAAAGGAGGAAGATATATGAAGAAGAGAGCAATGGTGATGGCAGTGGCAGCTATGATGGCAGCCGGAGCACTGACCGCATGCGGAGGCGGTTCCAAGGATACCGCAGGTACAGCTGAAACAAAAGCCGCTGAAAGAGACCAAGGCAGAGGAAAAGAGCGAGGAGACCGGTGCAGAAGCATCTGGTGAGAAGCAGGTATTCCCGGCTGGTACAGTAACTGTATATGCAATGGGTAACCCGCAGTACAGACAGCAGTGGTTTGAGACATGGCTGGAGAACCACAGAGGACATCGCTCCGGATGTTAAGATCGAGTTTGTACAGACCAAGGGTACCGCTGATATCCGTGAGAAGATCACAATGACCGCACTTTCCGGTGCTACCGATGACCTTCCGGATGCAGCTATGTTAGACCCTGTTACCATCAGGACCTTGCAAAGGCAGGTTTATTAAAGGATGAGACAGAATACCTGACCCCTCTTATTGACAAGATGGTAGATGGTGCAACTACAGATGCAACCATCGGCGGACGCATCTATGCGCTGCCGGATTCCGTAAGGCCTCAGGTGCTGTTTTACAACAAAGCTATTTTCGATGAGTATGGCATTGATCCAGAAATGATGAAGACGATGGACGGCTATATCGAAGCTGGACGTCAGTTAAAGGAAAAGAGCAACGGAGAAGTTTACTTATCTTATATCGATCCTACCAGTAAGACCTGGAGATACTGGGGACGTCGTGGTTTAATGCCATCTGCAGGTGCTAAGATCTGGGATGAGAACGGAGAAGTTGTAATCGGCAGCGACGAAGGAACACAGAAGGCATTAGGCGCCCTTGGATACTATGAATTCAGAGGGACTTCTTTTAAAGACCACCATCATGGAGCCGGCTCTTTATGATGCAATCAACAAAAAGCAGGTAGCTACTTTCTGCATCGGTGCTTTTCTGGGATGAATTCATGAGAAAGAACTGCGAAGCTACCAAGGGTGACTGGAGAGTTATGTCCGCACCTGAATTTGAGGGTGTAAACAAGGCAGGTGCTCCTGTATCCCAGTACATGGCCATCATCGAGAAGGGCGACAATCCTTATTCAGAGCTGTTCCGCCAGATGTGGTATGATTTCACCTTTGACGGAGCTGCAAAGAAAGTGGGTTAAGTCCATGGAAGAGCAGAATGCTCCTTATTCCAACCCTGTTTCCAAGGAACTGTTACAGTCTGATTCTGGAAAGAACCATCCGATTTCTACGGCGGAATGTCCTTCCGTGAAATGGAAGGTAAGTGCCTGGAGAATGGCGCAGAGAACCTGGTTGTAACTCCTCCAGGATGCTGAAGCAGATGAGATCATTTCTGCAGAGTTAGAGAACTATGTTGCAGGCAACCAGACCATGGATGAAGCAATTGCAAACATGGACAAGAACTTAAAAGGCTAAGATCGGAAAAGCCGAGATCGTTAAATAATCTATTTATAAACAGCCAGGCGGTTTACTGACAGAAGACCGCCTGGCGTAACTAAAGGAGGAGGTAGAACATGCTTAAGGCACTGAAAAAGTATAAAGCTCCCTATCTGTTTATTCTGCCCTTTTTATCCTGTTTTTCGTATTCCAGCTGGTTCCTACCATATGGACATTCTACATCAGTTTTACTGACTGGAAGGGAATTGGGGATCCGGAATTTTTCGGTCTGGGCAATTACAAGAAAATGATGGTTGACAACATGTTCTGGGAGTCACTTGGAAATACAGTTGTCTATTGGCTGACAGGCCTCGTCTTTATTTTTATTCTGTGCACTGTTGATTGCATGTCTGTTAAACAGCCGTTTTTAAAGAGCAACAGCGCAAGAGCATTTTTCAAAACAGCTACATTCCTGCCAAATATCTGTGCAGCCATTGCCATGGGTCTTATTTTCCGAATGCTGTTTGATGAAAATGTAGGTCTGTTTAATGAACTGCTTACCATATTTGGTGGCAGCAAGATCCCCTGGCTTACCAGCACCACATTTTCAAAGATACCTGTTATTATCCTGAATGTCTGGAGATATACACCATGGTTCACCATGATCCTGTTATCCGGTCTTTTGAACATTTCAAAAGATTACTATGAGGCAGCAACTGTAGATGGAGCAACCGGACTTCAGCAGTTCTGGTACATCACACTGCCATCTTTAAAGAATATTTTATTCTTCTGTTCCGTGACTCTGACTGTAGATATGTGGAAACTGTTCAATGAGTCCTATATCCTGCCAGGTCCTGGTACATCCAATACATCCCTGTTCCAGTACATGTATGAGTCTGGTTTCAATGTATTCAACATGGGTTATGCATCTGCTATTGGCGTAGTACTGATCCTGATCCTGATCGTTATATCTGTGATCCAGTTTATCGTGCGTCATAAGCAGGGAGAAATTTAGGAAAGGAGAACCGACATGAACCATAAAAAAGCAATGTCTTCCGCGATCACATATGGGGTACTGGTGCTGATCACTATTGTATGTCTGTTCCCTATTGTATGGATGTGCCTGATCTCTATCAAAGACACTTCTGAAAGCATTACCGGCTTTAACTCAATTCTTGTAACTCATCCTACACTGGGCAATTTCAAACGTCTGTTTGAGATGATCCCTGTAGGCCAGAATACATTTAACAGTGTATTTACCACCATTATGGGTACTGTAACTTCCCTGTTTTTCTGTGCACTGGCAGGTTTTGCTTTTGCAAAGTATAAATTCCCGGGAAAGACAGTTTTATTCTATTTTGTAATTGCTACCATGCTGGTACCGCCGGAAGTTGGTTCTGTACCACTGTTCATCATCATGAAAAAAGTGGGACTGATCAACAGCCTCTGGTCTTTAGTTATCCCAAAATTGCAACAGCAGTTGGTATCTTCTACATGAACCAGTATATCACCGATGTTCCGGATGAACTGGTAGAAGCAGCCAGAATTGACGGCTGTACGGATTTTGGTATCTTTATGAAGATCATCCTTCCAGTTATCAAGCCGGCTATGGCTTCCTGGGGTGCGATCACACTGATCGCAAGATGGAATGACTTCTTCTGGCCATTACTTTACTTAAGAAAACAGGCAAAATACACATTGATGGTAACCATTTTCCTTACTGCCAGTCAGTGAAGGTTTGTCTACACCATGGCCTGTTATCCTTGCAGGTACCACATTAGTTATCATTCCTATCATTATACTGTATCTGATCCTGGAACGTTTCCAGAAAGCAGGTATGATGGAAGGTGCTGTAAAGGGCTAAATAATGAAAATGACCGAGCTTTATTAAAGGGTTCGGAAAATAAGAACAGAATGCCGTGTTTCAGGCTGTATGGAGAACGCCTGGAACATGGCATTTTTGTGTTTAGGAGAACATTTGTTTTCGTGCCTGCTTGCAGGATAGGTACAGGGATGTTATAATGACTCCAGAGAAAAAAGGCGGTAATAATATGAGCATTTATGATACATTAAATCCAAAACAAAAAGAGGCAGTCTTACATACAGACGGCCCTCTTCTTATACTGGCAGGCGCCGGTTCCGGAAAGACAAGGGTCCTGACCCACAGGATCGCTTATCTGATCGATTAATGTGGCGTAAATCCATGGAACATCCTGGCGATCACTTTTACCAATAAAGCAGCCGGGGAAATGCGGGAACGTGTGGATGACCTGGTTGGCTTTGGAGCAGAGAGTATATGGGTCAGCACCTTTCATTCTTCCTGTGTGCGCATCCTGCGCCGTCATATTGAAAGTCTGGGCTATACCACCAGTTTTTCCATTTATGACAGTGATGACCAGAAGACCCTGATGCGTCAGGTGTTTAAGGCAATGAATGTTGATACCAAACAGTTTAAAGAACGGTCTGTCCTGGCAGCTATTTCTTCTGCAAAGGACAAGCTGATCACTCCGGAAGAGTTTCTGTTAAATGCAGGAGCGGATTTCAGGAAAAGAAGACAGGGGAGATCTATAAAGAATACCAGAAGCAGCTGCGCAAAAATAATGCCCTGGACTTTGATGACCTGATCGTTAAGACCGTAGAACTGTTCCAGAATAACCCGCAGGTACTGGACTATTACCAGGAACGTTTTAAATATATCATGGTAGATGAGTATCAGGATACCAATATGGCCCAGTTTAAGCTGGTAAGCCTGCTGGCTTCCAAGTACCGCAATCTCTGCGTAGTGGGTGATGATGACCAGTCTATTTACCGGTTCAGAGGTGCGGATATCCAGAACATCTTAAGCTTTGAGCATACATTTCCAGGTACAAAGGTGATCAAACTGGGCAGAATTACCGTTCTACCCAGAATATCCTGGATGCGGCAAATGGAGTGATCCGTCATAACTTCGGGCGAAAGGATAAGACTCTGTGGACAGCCAACGGTGAAGGAGACAAGATCTTATTTAAGCAGTTTGATACAGCAAGGGATGAGGCGGATTTTGTAGCCCGCCAGATCCGTGACAGTTCATATTCCTATCAGGATCAGGCAGTGCTTTACAGGACCAATGCACAGTCACGACTGATAGAAGAGCGGTGTATTTTCTATAATATCCCTTACAGACTGGTAGGTGGAGTCAACTTCTATCAGAGAAAAAGAAATCAAGGATGTACTGGCGTATTTAAAGACTATTGCAAATGGAGTGGATGACCTTTCCGTGATCCGTATCATCAATGTGCCGAAACGGGGGATCGGCGCCACTACCATTGGAAGGGTGACTGCCTTTGCGTCAGAACATGGAATGAGCTTTTTATGATACTTTAAAAAGAGGCAAAACAGATCCTGGTATCGGTAAGGCGGCAGAAAAGATCAGCCGTTTTATTGCCCAGATGGAAGCCTTCCGGGCGATGGCACATTCAGAAGAGTACTCTATTAAAGATCTGATCGATCATATTCTGGAAGATACGGGTTATGAAGAGGAACTTTAGGAAGAGGGCGAGATCGAGGCCCAGACCCGTCTGGAAAATATCGAGGAATTGATCAACAAAGCAGCTGCCTACGAAGAAGACAGTGAACATCCTACACTGGATGAATTTTTTTTGAGCAGGTGGCGCTGGTTGCGGACATTGACAATGTAGATGACTCGGAAGACAGGGTAACCTTAATGACCCTTCACAGTGCCAAGGGCCTGGAATTTCCAAAGGTCTATTTAGTAGGTATGGAGGACGGCTTTTCCCGGGAATGATGTCCATTATGTCTGGTGATAAGACAGAAATGGAAGAAGAGCGCAGGCTTTGTTATGTAGGTATCACCCGGGCAAAGAAGGAACTGGTGCTCACAGCAGCCAGACAGCGCATGGTAAACGGAGAGACCAGATGGTCCAAGCCAAGCCGCTTTATTAATGAGATCCCGCCGGAACTTTTAGATACGGATAAATTGCAGCCGGTTCTTGGAAAAGGAAAGCAGGATGACTTTGACGAGTCAGGACTTCCATGGAACCAGGGCACTAAAAAGCGGTGTCAGCCGGTTTGGAATGGGATATAATGCCTATGCTTCTAAAACAGCATCACCAACGGGAAGCAGTAAAAGTTCTGGAATGGGCGGTTTTGGCAGCAGCATGCAAAAGCTTAGAGCCAAAGAAAAAGCCGGGCTTTGGAAAGACATTTACAGTCCAGAAAGCAGCATCCCTTGACTACAAAGAAGGGGACCGTGTAAAACATGCAAAATTTGGCGAAGGAACTGTAAAAGAGATCATAGACGGGGCAAGGGATTATGAGATCACGGTAGAGTTTTGACAAAGGTGGCCAGAAGAAGATGTTAGCGGGATTTGCAAAGCTGGAACGTGTCTGAAAACAGTAGTAAAAAGTAAGAGTTTATGGTATACTAAATAACAAGGAAAAAATAAGTGCAGAAAGGATGGACCTGCTATGAACAGATTTGACAGAGAAAGATGGGATACCATGGGAAAAGAGGCTTTAAGCCGTGTAGAAGAACTGATGAATACCAGCCGTATCAACGAACTGATCCACAAGAGAGAAGAAGATGAAAAGAAAAAGAACTGTATTCTCTGGGTACTGGCTATTATCGGTGCAGTAGCAGCAGTAGCAGGTATTGCATACGCAGTTTACCGTTTCTTTACCCCTGATTATCTGGAAGATTTTGAAGACGATTTCGATGATGACTTCGACGATGACTTCTTCGAGGATGAAAAGGCAGAAGAGAAGAAAAGCGAAAAGAAAGAAGAGAGGGCTGAGGAAAAAGCTGAATAAAATAAGAAAGAAGCCATAACAGGTGTAAAATCTTATAATTTTAAAAGCGTGTCTCATATAAAAGGGACACGCTTTTCTTAGGTATAGGTTGCTATTCGGGCATATTTGTGATAAATAAGTGATAGATTGAAATATTTAAAGTGACAGAATACAAAATAAGGAGTAGAAAAGTGAAAAAGGCGAGATTTACGAAGCGATTGTAGAAAAGGTAGAATTCCCAAACAAAGGTATTGTTCATGTAGGCGAGGAAAAAGTGATCGTGAAAAATGCCATTCCTGGACAGAAAATACAGTTTGTGATCAATAAAAAAAGAAATGGAAAATGTGAAGGACGGCTTTTAGAAGTGTTAGAAGCCTCTGAACTGGAACGAAAGGAAGGCGCATGTCCTCATTTTGGCGTATGCGGCGGCTGTCTGTACCAGAGCCTTCCATACGAAGAACAGTTAAAGATCAAAGAGGGACAGATCAAATCACTTTTAGACAGTGTGTGCAAGTCCTATGAATTTGAAGGTATCAAAGGGAAGCCCCATTTCTGATGGCTACAGAAATAAAATGGAATTCTCTTTTGGTGATGAATATAAGGGTGGTCCCCTGGCACTGGGAATGCACCGCAGAGGCAGTTTTTATGACATTGTAAATACCCCGCAGTGTCATATTGTCCATGAGGATTTCCGTAAAATATTAACAGCTACCTTAGAGTATTTTACAGAAAAAGGCATGGGCTATTACAGAAAGCTGCAGCATGAGGGCTATTTAAGACATTTGCTGGTGCGTAGAGCTGTTAAGACAGGTGAGATCCTGGTAGCTTTGGTTACTTCCGGACAGACCGGCAAAGAAGGAATGCCACAGTCCTTAGAAACAGAAAAAGTGTTATTGGAAGAGTGGAAGAAAACACTGTTAGCTCTTAAAATGGAGGGAAGTTTTGCAGGTATCCTTCATATCCGCAATGATACTCTGGCAGATGTGGTACAGAGCGATGAAAACTACAGTTCTTTATGGAAAAGGCTATTTCTATGAAGAATTGTTGGGCCTGAAATTCCAGATCACCCCATTTTCCTTCTTCCAGACCAATTCTCTGGGAGCAGAGGTGCTTTATGAGACAGCCAGAGGTTATGTAGGAGAAACAAAGGATAAAGTAGTTTTCGACTTATACAGCGGAACCGGAACCATTTCCCAGATCATTGCACCGGTAGCAAAGAAGGTAGTAGGGGTGGAGATCGTAGAAGAGGCAGTAGGCGCAGCAAAGGAAAATGCAGAAGCAAATGGTCTGCATAACTGCGAATTTATTGCAGGAGATGTATTAAAGGTGATCGATGAGATAACCGAAAAGCCAGACCTGATCATCTTAGATCCGCCAAGAGACGGCATCCATCCAAAGGCATTAGACCGTATCATTAATTTTGGTGTGGATCATCTGGTCTACATTTCCTGTAAGCCAACCAGCCTGGTAAGAGATCTGGTGATTTTACAGGAGAGAGGTTATAAGCTGGAAAGGGCAGTAGCTGTAGACATGTTCCCGGCAACTGCTAACTGTGAAACCGTAGCAAACTGATCCGTGTAAAATAATCCGGTTATAAAAGGGGTTACATTATGAAACTTCTGTTCCGTCAACGCTTCTTTTCCTGGTTTGACAGCTATGATATTTATGATGAAAATGAGAATACTGTATACACAGTGAAAGGTCAGCTTTCCTGGGGACACTGCCTGAAGATATATGATGTGGCCGGCCGTGAAGTGGGGGACAGTGAAAGAGCGGGTATTTACTTTTCTGCCAAAGTTTGAGCTGTATGAAGGTCCGCAGTATATAGGCTGCCTCAGCAAGGAATTTTCGTTCTTAAAGCCGTGTTACAGTATTGATTTTAACGGCTGGGAGATCCAGGGAAGTTTTATGGAGTGGGACTATACGATCGCGACGTCCGATGGGCGGAAAGTGGCAGTGATCTCCAAGGAACTGTTCCATATGACGGATACCTATATACTGGATATTGCGGATCCGAAAGATGCCCTTCATGTGCTGATGTTTGTGCTGGCCATTGATGCGGAGAAATGTTCCAGAAACAGGCATTAAAAGCGGTTTAGAATAAAATTACAGAAGATAAAACGAGGTGTAGAATGGAATTGGCGGTGCTGACACTGTTTGCAGTGCTTTTTGATCGGTGCGCTGGCGGCAGGTGTCCCTATTTTGTATGCCCTGATAGCAGGTCTGATCCTGTTTTCGGCATACAGCTTGAAATGTGGATTACCCTGGAACAGACGGGGAAAATGTGTTTAAAAGGCGTAAATACAGTAAAAATGTGCTGATCACTATGACGATCATCGGAGTTCTTACAGGGTTATGGAGATCATCAGGAACGATCCCGGCTATTGTTGGCTATTGTGTGCAGCTGATCACACCTTCCGTATTTTTGCTGCTTACCTTTTTGTTAAACAGCCTGGTATCTTTTCTGATCGGAACTTCCTTTGGAACGGCAGCCACTATGGGAGCCATCTGTATTGCCATGGCCCAGGCAATGGATATAAGCCTTGCCCTTGCAGGCGGAGCAGCTATATCCGGCGCCTTTTTCGGGGACCGGTGTTCGCCTGTATCCACCAGCACTCTGCTTGTGGCAGAAGTGACCCATACGGATATGTATAAAAATATACCGAAACTGATGAAAGATTCTATCGTTCCTTTTGTGATGTCCTGTGTGGCATACCTGGTAATGGGATGGCTGCAGTCTGCTTCCGGCAGTGCGGCAGCAGGAGCAGGGGAGCTGTTTTCAAGAGAATTCCGTATGGGACTGATCCTCTGATCCCGGCAGCAGCCATTTTTATTTTAGCAATATGCAAAGTAGAAGTGAAAAAGGCTATGGCAGTGAGTATTTTTCTGGCATTTGTGATCTGTCTGGTCTACCAGCATCGTCCTCTTACGGAAACTTTATACTCTATGGTATTTGGCTATGTTTCAGAGGATGCCCAGATCAGTAAAATGCTAAATGGGGGGCGGCATCCAGTCCATGATAAAAGTGGTAGCTGTAGTGTGCCTGTCTTCCTGTTATTCCGGTATTTTGAGAAAACAGGGCTTTTGCTGCCTTTACAGGAAAAGATCATAAAAGCAGGAGAAAAGCTGGCGCCTTTTGCCGTTGTACTTCCGGTTTCTGTGATCGCCTGTGCAGTGTCCTGCAACCAGTCGCTGGCTACACTGGTAACAGAGCAGCTTTGTAATAAGCTGGTGACAGATCAGGAGAAAATGGCCATGTATCTGGAAGACGGTACCATTGTGATCGCACCGCTGATTCCATGGTCCATTGCAGGCGCTGTTCCTTTAGCTTCTATGGGAGCACCTGGGACTGCGCTGTTTGCAGGGTGTTATCTGTATGCCCTTCCTTTATGGAGGCTGATCACAGACTGTTTTACACGGGGAAAACAGAAGGTATAAAGTGTATTGGTTTGATTGGGGAAAAACATGAAATAGGAAGTAAAAGTCATGGCACAGGATTTGACAAAGGGAAATCCATTTTCCGTAATCTTAAAATTTTCACTGCCGGTTATCGGTGGTAATCTGTTTCAGTTATTTTATACTCTGGCAGATACAGTGATCGTAGGCAGGACGCTGGGAGCAGACGCTTTGGCAGCAGTTGGTTCTACGGCGATTGTTATTTATCTGGTACTCTGTTTTATCTAGGGTATTACCGGCGGTTTTGGTATCTGTCTGGGACACAGGTTTGGCGCAAGAGATGAAAAAGGAATGCGTCGCAGTGTGGCAGTGTCTATTATTCTATGTGTTTTTTTCTCACTGGTTATCATGGCGATCTGCTGCGGCCTGGCTCATCAGATCCTGTACTGGCAGAAAACACCGGAAAAGATCTACGATATGGCTTATGATTATATGTTTGCTGTATTGTTAGGAACCGGTGCGACTATCTTTTATAACATGATATCAATATTCTTCGTGCATTGGGAGACAGCCGTACACCCTGGTTTTCCTTGTATTTTCCTCTCTTTTAAACATTGTCCTGGATGTAGTATTTATTGTCCCGTTTAAAATGGGAGTAGCAGGAGCTGCCTGGGCAACGGTACTCAGCCAGCTTTTATCAGCAATATTATGTACAGTGATAGGCGTGAGAAAATTCCTCATACTTAGACTGAAGAAAGAAGATTTTCAAAATCTTGGTTCTGTGATAAAAACTCACATGAGTATGGGATTTCAGATGTCTGTTATGTGCATCGGCCAGCTTGCCATGCAGGGAGCCGTTAATGCACTGGGAACAGAGGCAATTGCCGGATATACGGCAGCGACGAAAGTGGATCAGTTTTCTGTACTTATGAATGCAGCTTTTGGTATCGCCATCTCCAACTATGTGGCCCAGAACTATGGTGCCGGTCTGTGGGACCGTATCCGCAAAGGGAACGGCAGCCTGCCTGCTTCAGACAAGCATTGCAAATGCTCTTATGTGTGTGATGATCATTTTCGGACGCCATCTGGTCGTGCCCATGTTTGTAACACAGCCCACAGCAGAGATCATCTGGTATTCTGATTATTATCTGATGACCGTAGCGCCTTTTACCTGCTTCTTGGAGTGCTGCAGATCTATCGTTCTGCCATCCAGAGTATGGGCAACAGCTGGACACCCTTTACAGCCTGTATCATTGAACTGATCTTTCGTATTACATCCACCACTGTGTTTGCAGGGATCATCGGTTATGTAGGGATCTGCTTTGCAACGCCCTTTGCATGGATCGGGGCGATCGCATTGTTAGTGCCTGTGTACTGGCATGAAATATTAAAAAGAAGAAAAAAGTAAATTCGGAAAAGAAAAGGACAGAGGTGATCAACCTTCTGTCCTTTTTAGCTATTCATATTTTTTTTTTTCTCATATTCAGCCAGCGCAGATAAGGCCTCATTTGAAAGAGGAAAGAGCACTGCCAGATTAAAAATAGTCATCAGTCCGATGCCAACATCTCCCAGATCCCACACCACTGTATAAGCCTGGATGCCGCCGATGAAGAGCATGATCAGGGCCAGGATCTTATAGAGAGTCTGCCACAGCCAGCGGTTTCCGAAAAGATAGGACACATTGGAACGGGCATAAAGAGGATACCAAGGAAAGTGGAGAAACTGAACAGGGCCAGGATCACAGCTACGAAGATCACACCAAAGCTTCCCAGGTGGTAGTTCATGGCAGTCTGTAACAGCTCCATTCCCATAAGGCCACGGGTCAGTTCTTCCGGGACAAGGAGCAGGATAAAGGCAGTACAGCTGCAGATCACAATGGTATCAATAAATACGCCTAAAGCCTGGATCAGTCCCATTTTAACCGGTTCCTTTTCATCAGCAGCAGCTGCCGCGCAGGAGCAGAACCGGAGCCAGCCTCGTTGGAGAAAAGACCACGTTTTACACCATTCATCAGTACAGCTCCAAAACCACCGCCTGCTACTGCACGAAGTCCGAAGGCTTCTTTAAAAATCCTGGAAAATACGCCTGGAAGCTGTCCGATATGGGTCACAATGATAAAAATCGTGATGATAAAATACATAGCCGCCATAACAGGAACAATGATATCCAGTGCCTTTATGGTGGCATTTTTGCGCAGCACGATAATGGCGGATAAGATCACCAGGATCACAGTGGTGATGATAGGTGGTACAGAAAAAGCATTTTCAAAGGCAGAGGCAACGGAGTTGCTGATCACCTGGCTGATGCCGCACCAGCATAAGAGTCCGGATAAGGCGAAGAAAACTGCAATCACAGAGTGGTTCAGTTTCTTTCCACGGACTTTTTCTGCATAATAGTGGATATAGTAAGCCGGACCGCCGTGATAGCCGCCGTACAATGAATCTCCCTCTTTATGGATCTGGGCCAGAGTTGCCTCGATAAAAGCAGTGGCAGAGCCTAAAATAGCGGAAAGCCACATCCAGAACACAGCACCTGCGCCGCCTGCAGAAACAGCAGCCACTACGCCCACCAGATTTCCCATACCAACCCGGGTAGCGGTAGATACGAAAAGAGTCTGTAACGGTGATAAGCTGTTGCCATTTCCTTTCTTTTCTGTCAGGGAACGCACCATATCCGGAAAAAGACGCACGGATACAAAGTTAGTACGGAAGGTAAAATAAATACCTGTTGGGATCAGAAGCAGTACCAGAAGAGGAATACCAATGGAAGTGCCTGAAAGGTGCAGTGTAACCAGATCTCCCCACAAAAGTGGTAAACAGCTTCGATTATATGAACGATCATAAATTATCTCCAGTCATTTTCATTTTTGGACCTGTTAAAACGTTGAAACACACTTAAACGCTTTAAAGGGCCAGTCTAATTATTGTACACTGTTTTTGATGATTTGTAAAACTATAAAACAGTGGAAAATGTCTATTATTGGTAACTTCTTGCCGTTTCATGGTATACCCGGTGATCTCCTGAAGGATATCCATATGGGTAAAGTCTTTTTTGATATACGATCTTGGTCTCACGCATCATACTTAAGTTTTCAATAGGAAGAACGGCCATTTTTCCTTTTTTCTGTTCTCTTGCGCAGGCACTCTGAGGCAGGATGGAAACGCCCAGTCCTTTTCGTACCAGGTCTTTTATAGTGGCGATATTGTCAACTTCCAGAGTGATGTTGAAATTGTCAATGGAGTCCCCGATGCTTTTTAATGTGGACTCAAAAAGCATGCGTGTATCAGAAGTAGGAAGCCGCAGGATCATCCGTTCCTGTTTTAATTCTGATAAAGTGACCATGGCACGTTTGGCCAGAGGATGCCGGATGGACATAACACACACCAGATAATCGGTAGCTAACATCAGGGAACAGAGGGAATGCCCGGTTGGCGTTCCGTCCACAACAGCCAGATCGATCTCGTAATTATCCAACATATCATAAAGATTATTTATGGTATCCGTAATAATTGTTATTGAAAAATTATTATCAGCATTGCTGCAACGGGCCAGAACCTCCATGATCAGGTTGCTTTCCGAGGTGTGGGTGATGCCGATGCGGACTTTGGTCAGCTGTTTTCTGGAATTATCGATCTCCGTCTCCATCTTTCCATACAGCGCTTTGATCCTTCGGGCATATTTTAAGACGATCTCACCTTCCGGGGTCAGCATTAAACTGCCTTTTCCGCGGATAAAAAGGGTGACTCCCAGTTCTTCTTCCAGCTGATTGATATGATGGCTGACTGCCGGCTGGGTAAGGGAGAGAGAAGCAGCCGCTTTTGTAAAATTCTGAATTCAGCTACTGCCAGCAGAGTTTCTATTTTTTGAACCGAGCATGGTACCTCCTTATTGTGTATAATAAAGAAAAATTATCATACATAAAAATAAAATAATTTGATTTTATTATAAAAAAGTATATCATATAGAAGCATGACATACAAGGAAAACGAACGGGGGGTTATAGCATGAAGTCATTTTATTTTACCATGCAACAAGCCCAGGCATCGGTGGTCATTATCACCATTGCACTGATGCTGTTTGTTGGTTATCTTATGACCCGCATCACCAGAAAGTTTAAACTGCCAAATGTAACGGGTACATTCTGGCAGGGATCCTTATGGGACCCTACTGTCTGGATATGGTGCCGGTAAAGGTCATAGATGGCATGGATTTTCTATCAGATATTGCGCTGGCTTTCATTGCTTTCAGTACAGGTGAGTTTTTCCGCTTTTCGGTTCTGAAGAAAAACGGCTGGAAGGTGGTCGTGATCACGGTCATGGAAGCAGTGCTGGCATCGGTATGTGTTTTTGCAGTGGTTTATGGGGTGCTCCACTTAAATCTGGCATTTTCCATTGTACTGGCAGCTCTGGCATCAGCTACAGCTCCTGCATCCACTATCATGACCATCCGTCAGACCGGAGCGAAGGGAGATTTTGTTGATACTCTTTTGCAGGTGGTGGCATTGGATGATGTGGTTGGTCTGGTGGAGTACAGTGCGGCTATTTCTATTGCGCTGGCAGCTCTTTCCGGGACTGGTGGTTTCCAGGTGGGAAATATCTTAAAACCGATCCTGATCAATGGGGCAGTACTGGTGTTAGGCGGTATTTTTGGCTGGCTGTTAAAATGCATGATGCCAAAGAAAAAATACAAAGACAACCGGCTGATCATATCGGTGGCAGCGCTGTTTGCTTTTTGCGGGATCTGTTCTCTGGCAGATGTATCCCCTCTTCTGGGATGTATGTCCATGGGAACCATTTATATTAATTTATCTGATGATGATAAGCTGTTTAAACAGTTAAATTATTTCAGTCCGCCGATTCTGCTTTTTGTTTTTTGTACGGTCCGGACTTTCCTTCCGGTTAGATGCGCTTCTTAATCCCTCATCAGGAGAAGACGGGGCTTCCCTTTTAGTGATCGGAGTGGCATATTTCCTGACACGTATCATAGGAAAATACGCAGGTGCTTATTTAGGCTGTCTTGCAGTACATAAGAAAAAACAGGTGCGCAATTATCTGGGGCTGGCACTGGTGCCTCAGGCAGGCGTAGCCATTGGTCTGGCGGCTCTGGGAGCAAGAACTTTAGGCGGTCAGATGGGGATTGATCTGCAGACCGTTATTCTTGCATCTAGTGTACTTTATGAACTGACGGGTCCGGCATGCGCCAAATTGTCCCTATATCTGTCCGGATCCTATGGGGATATTGAACTGCCAAAGGAGGCTAAAGAAAAGGATCCGGTGACCCGGTTGGAAATGCTGATCGAGCGGATCCATGAGATCCAGCAGGAAATACCGGAGACAGAAGAAACTATTTCACCAGAGGAACAGGCATTTTTAGAAGCTGCCAATGAACAGTACGAAGCAGTGGGGGCATTAAGAAATCATTTAAGAGCAAGGAGGACGTATTGATATGGGACATATAACAGCAGAACTGACAAAGGGATGGATGATGGAAGGAATAGGAATGCAGGTGATCCTGCGGATCCTATTATCACTGGCGCTGGCGGCGATCATTGGATGTGAACGGTCCAGCAAGCGTCATTCTGCAGGTATGAGGACTTTTATGCTGGTCAGTGTATCTGCCACAGCAGCCGTGCTTGACAGATCTGTATCTGTCCAGTGAATTTTCTTTTGGGATCCCTGTTATTTCAGGAGCGGCCGTTGTGGGCATTGCCATGTTAAGCGGCAATTCCATTCTTTTCAGTTCCAAGAACCAGATCAAGGGACTGACTACATCTGCAGCACTTTGGGCCTGCGGTTTTATGGGCTTAATGGTTGGGACCGGAATGTATATTTCCGCATTTGTGATCTTTATGGCACTTCTTTGTGGGATTTCCCTGTTCCCATCTGCAGAGCGTTATTTAAAAGACCGTTCCAATCATTTTGAGGTGCATCTGGAATTAAAGAGCAGTTTCAAACTTCAGGATTTTGTAGCGACGATTCGTAAACTGGGGATCCGCATTGATGATATTGAGGCAAATCCGGCTTATTTAAAGTCCGGTCTCAGCGTGTATACGGTTTCTCTGACTGTGGACAGTCAGGAACTGAAAAAGATAAAAAACACAGTGACATCATTGAAGCACTGCGCTCTCTTGATTACATTTACTATATAGAAGAAATCAAATAAAAACGATTTGCCTACTACCCAAAGCAGGAAAAGTATTGTATAATTAACAGGTGAGCAATAACAGGAGGAATACCCAAGTGGTTGAAGGGTCTGGCTTCGAACACCAGTAGGTCGGTAGCACCGGCGCAAGGGTTCAAATCCCTTTTCCTCCGTAAATAAGAATGTGCCTTGGCACATTCTCGCGCCGAGGCGGTCGCTTGCGACAAACTTCCTCATCGCGCGAGTGCGCATCGTTGGCAGTCGTGCCTTTTTGTGTACTAGGGAGTTCCAACGGAATTTCCTAGCCGGCCGCAGGAAATGCACCTTTGATGTGTTCCTGCGGCTGTTTTTTAAAATTTCAGATCACCGGTTACTGACTGTGGAATGGTAAATTCAACAGCTCCCATGTAAGCCGGGGCTACCTCGGTCTCGTCAAAAGTGATCACAAGTTCACCTTTTTCATTAAAGTAAAAGCTTTCATCTCCATTTAACTCCTTAAAATCCCATTCAGGCATATCACTTTCAATAAAATAAGTAACAGAAGAGTCGGCAGCCATCTGGTGTTTCATCTGTTCTTTTATGTTGTCGCTGATAGCAGTGAGCATTTCCGGTCTGTCTTTAAAAAGAGCAGAAAGGGGAACAATATTTCCGGTAGTTTTATCAATGGTAAATACCTTGGTATATTCTGTTCCGCTTGCCATCACAAGGGTGGTGTCAATGCGCAGGCACAGGTATCTGTCTGTGTCAGTTACTACCTTGTAAGTAGAAGTGAGAGAGTAGTTGCCTTCTCCCTGGGATTCCCGAAGCTCTTTTTCGTATTGGGCGATCAGTTCATTTGCGTAGTCCTCAATAGAGCGGTTCACAGCTCCTGGTGCGGAGTCAATTTCCGGGATGTCTACTTTGGCTTCAAAATGATTGGTCTTATCTTCATATGTACGTAAAGTGACTACTTTTGTAATGGCACCGATCACCGGCAGGTTTGTCATGGCATTGGCAATGGTTGGGCTTACATTGGTGACAATGGCCAGAGCTACTACAGCAGCGGCAGCAGTAGTGCCGGTGGTGCGTAAAATACGGAAAAATGGGTTGTGTTTTTTATTCATGGTTTTTCCTTTCTGGATACCTGACATGATACGTGCTTTTGCGGCTTCTGGAACGGGAATGTTGTTATATTCCTGCTTTAAAGACTCCAGTTTATCTAAATCATCAAAATATTCTAAATTACGATCCTGTTCTTTCATTAATATATGCTCCTTTCTTTTAAAAAACTGGCAGTGCCGTCTAAATGGATCCGAAGCTTTTTTAACGACCGGTATAATCTTGCTTTTACGGTGTTTACATTTTCGGCTACCGCAAGGGCAATGTCCTCTAATTTCATATCTTCAAAATAGCGAAGGATGATGATGGTGCGGTTTTTCGGTTCCAAATGGTTCAGTGCTTCTTTAAGTCAAATTCCTCATATGTATCTTCTGTTGCCGTTTCAGGAAGTTCCTCGGCAGGCTGCTCTTTTGTCCGGCTTCGCAGCAGGTCCAGGCTTGTATTTACTACGATCCGGCACAGCCATGGAAAAAGTTTTTCTGTATCCTTTAAATTTTTACACTGTGTAATGGCTTTACAGGCACTTTCCTGGACGATATCCAAAGCGTCTTTGCTTTTTTTCGTTATGTAGTTCATAACTGTAGGCCAGGCGGTAAAGGCGCTCATATTGGTCAATGAGCATTTTTTCCGTCTGCGCGGTTATTTGTTTTGTCTGATCAGAATGGTTCAGATATGTTCTCCTTTCATGTCTTACACTTATTAGACGCATGAACCGGGAAAAAAGTTGCAGAAGATAGTATACTCTTCATAAAATTTACTGCAAGTCCTTAAGAAGTTCTTCATTGAGTTTTTCGGGGAATAATGTTATATTGGAAAAAATAAGATACAGGGGATAGATAATTTGGAAAAGCGAGAACGAAAGGCGATAACTTTTCCCATGGCAGCTGTTTTATGGCAATGATGATCGGCATTCTTTCCGGTCTTGGCAGCGGCTACTATATATGGGGAAGAGAGCCTGAAAATACAGTTGATCTGAAAGCAGTAGAAGTTCCTGACTGGGTACAGCAGGATTTTTTGCGGAAAAATATTTTTTTCACGTCCGGATGTGACCCGCAAGCAGGTGAAAAATATAGTGATCCATTATGTGGGAAATCCGGGAACCAGTGCAAAGGCTACCAGAAACTATTTTGACGGTCTGGCAGACCAGGATGCACAGAAAGAGGGGTTTCTTCCAGCAGTCATTTTGTAGTGGGACTGGACGGGGAAGTGATCCAGTGCATTCCCATTGATGAGGTGGCATATGCCAATGCTCCCAGAAATGACGATACGCTTTCCATTGAAGTCTGTCATGCGGATGATACAGGCAAGTTTAATGACGCTTCTTATGAGTCAGTGGTGAAATTGACAGCATGGCTCTGCAAACAGTTAAAACTTAAAAGCTCCGATGTAGTACGCCATTATGATATAAATGGAAAAAAGTGTCCAAAAGTATTATGTAGAAGATAAAGAAGCCTGGAAACAGTTAAAAGAAGATGTAAAAGAGCAGATGAAGGCAGATTAATGGAGCCGTCTTGCAAATGTCATTGGCACGAAACATGGATCTGTAAAAAACTCTGTATAAAAAGCAGAGATGCCCCTACAGCGGGAGCATCTCTGCTTTTCTTTCATGAAATACGGTATAATAGCGGAAAACCATAGCTTTTTAACATTGCACGGCATTAGTTCAAAGCCGATGCCTAAAGTTTCCGGCGTATGGGCATCAGAGCCAATGGTGATCCCTTCACCGCCCAGTTCTTTATAGAGACGGAAAACATCAGCACATGGATTGGTGTTTCCAAGTCCATAGCGGATGCCGCCTGTATTACACTCCAGACATTTTCCGTTTTCAATGAGCAGCTTCAAAATCGGACGGATATAGGATTCGTAATCCTTCCAGGAATAAAACTCATTTTTATGGGGGAGCATATCTTAAAGAATAATCCAGGTGTCCATAGGAGTCAAAAGTATCAAGGAGGTTTTGTACCCGTTAAGGGATACTTCAAAAATGCACGAAATCCTTCTTTTTCCCCGAAATGTTTCCAGTATTCCCTTTCATAAGGATCCATCTGGTCTACAAAATGGCTGGAACCAATAACAAAATCAAATTCTTTTCCCCCAGGTTTTTGCAAAATCATGGAGATAATCACCCACATGGTTTTGTAATCCTAATTCAATCCCTATATTTAAACGGATCCGTCCAGCGTATTCGTCCCGTATTTTGCGTAAACTTTCTATATAAGAAGGAATGTCTAACGTAAAATCGTCAGGACAGAATTCGCTGCCGTAATCATGATGATCGGTAATACAGATCTCTTTCATTCCAAGGGAGATGGCTTTTTCTAACTGATCCCGTACCGGGGTTTCGGAGTCTGCGGAAAATTCTGTGTGGAGATGGCAGTCATAAATGGCATCCATAGTGATATGCCTCCTTTTTTATCATATTGCGTTTGTATCCATAAAGCACATATCTGCCCCACGAGTGCGGCAGCTGTATTCGTCTGTATCCGACTCATAAACTGCCACAATAACAAGTCTATGCCCCACCCTTCTATTGAGAAAATAAAAATGCGCTGAAAATTAATGGAATTTATGAGAGAAAATAGTCAGAATGGCAGAAACGAAAAAAAGGCTTGCTATTTTGGATAAAATTGAGTACAATGTAGACAGTTGATTAATATTTAACAAATAATATTTTTTAACAATCTAGGAGGAATTGAATCATGGCAGTAAAAGTTGCTATCAATGGCTTTGGCCGCATTGGCCGCCTGGCGTTCCGCCAGATGTTCGGCGCCGAGGGTTACGAGGTAGTAGCAATCAACGACTTAACCGATCCTAAGATGTTAGCACATCTGTTAAAGTATGATACAGCACAGGGTGGATACGCTGGACGCATTGGCGAAGGCAAGCACACTGTAGAGGCTGGAGAAGATTCCATCACAGTTGACGGCAAGAAGATCACTATCTACAAAGAGCCAAAGGCTGCTGACCTTCCATGGGGCGAACTGGGCGTAGATGTAGTATTAGAGTGCACTGGCTTCTATACTTCTAAGGAAAAAGCACAGGCTCATATCGATGCAGGCGCTAAGAAGGTTGTTATTTCCGCACCAGCTGGAAAAGATTTAAAGACCATCGTTTACTCTGTAAATGAGAAGACTCTGACAGCAGAAGATACCATCATCTCCGCTGCATCTTGCACCACCAACTGCTTAGCACCTATGGCTAAGGCATTAAATGACTACGCTCCGATCCAGAGCGGTATCATGAGCACCATCCATGCTTACACCGGCGACCAGATGATCCTTGACGGACCACACAGAAAGGGCGACTTAAGAAGAGCACGCGCAGGCGCAGCTAAACATCGTTCCTAACTCTACTGGTGCAGCTAAGGCAATCGGCCTGGTTATCCCTGAACTGAACGGCAAGCTGATCGGTTCCGCACAGCGTGTACCTGTACCAACCGGTTCTACCACAATCTTAACAGCTGTTGTTAAGAAGGCAGACGTAACCAAGGAAGAGATCAACGCTGCTATGAAGGCTGCTGCATCTGAGTCCTTCGGATACAGCGAGGATCCGATCGTATCTTCTGACGTTATCGGTATGAGATTTGGTTCTCTGTTTGATGCAACCCAGACTATGGTTTCCCATATCGCTGATGATCTGTATGAAGGTACAGGTTGTTTCATGGTATGACAACGAGAATTCTTACACCAGCCAGATGGTAAGAACTATCAAGTACTTCGCTGAGTTAGCATAATCCAGATCATCCAGATTTTAAAGACTCATAAGGGGTCCGGTCTTTAGGACCGGGCCCTTTTTTTTCGTGAAATACATTTACAAGTTTGCCAGTTTACTGAAAGGAGATATCTAAAATGTTAAACAAGAAATCTATTGATGATATCAATGTAAAGGGAAGAAGAGTTTTAGTCCGCTGCGACTTCAACGTACCGTTAAAGAATGGCGAGATCACAGATGAGACCCGTATCGTAGCAGCTCTGCCAACCATCCAGAAGCTGATTAACGACGGCGCAAAGGTTATCCTGTGCTCCCATCTTAGGAAAAGTTAAAAATCGGTCCTAACGAAGGTGAGTCTTTAGCTCCTGTAGCAAAGAGACTGTCTGAGAAATTAGGCAAGGAAGTTGTTTTCGTATCTGATTACAATGTAACCGGCGAAGCAGCTACCAAGGCTGTAGAAGCTATGAAGAAGGAAGGCGATGTAGTTCTTCTGCAGAATACACGTTTCCGTGGCGAGGAAGAGACCAAGAACGGCGAGCAGTTCAGCAAAGAGTTAGCAGATCTTGCAGATGATTATGTATGCGACGCATTCGGTTCCTCCCACAGAGCACATGCTTCTGTAGCAGGCGTTACCAAGTTCATCTCTGCAAAGGGTGGCTCCAACGTAGTTGGTTACTTAATGCAGAAAGAGATCGCGTTCCTTGGAAATGCGGTTGAAAATCCGGTTCGTCCGTTCGTTGCGATCTTCGGCGGTGCTAAGGTTGCTGATAAGTTAAATGTTATCTCCAACCTCCTTGAGAAGTGCGATACACTGATCATCGGTGGTGGTATGGCATTTACCTTCTTAAAGGCTGAAGGCAAAGAGATCGGTAAGTCCTTAGTCGACGATACTAAGTTAGATTACTGCAAGGAGATGATGGATAAGGCACAGAAGCTTGGTAAGAAGCTTTTACTTCCTGTAGATGCTGTAGTAGCAGCTTCCTTCCCGGATCCTATTGATGCTGAGATCCCTGTAGAGAACGTTTCTGTAGACGCTATCCCAAATGACAAGATGGGTCTGGATATCGGTGTAGAAAGTGCAAAGCTGTATGCTGAGGCTGTTAAGAACGCTAAGACTGTTGTTTGGAACGGACCGATGGGCGTATTTGAAAATCCTGTTCTTGCAAAGGGAACCATTGCAGTAGCTCAGGCTTTAGCTGATACTGACGCAACTACTATTATCGGTGGTGGTGACTCTGCAGCAGCGGTAAATCAGTTAGGATTTGCTGATAAGATGAGCCACATCTCTACCGGCGGTGGTGCTTCTCTGGAATTCCTGGAAGGAAAGGAACTGCCAGGCGTAGCTGCAGCAGATGATAAATAAGGACAATTGATATTGCAGGCGGCTGTTTTGAAATAACTGGGGATAAAACAGACCGCCTGTGAGTCGTATATGGTATTTGTGTATAAAGGAGACAGAAATTATGGCAAGAAAGAAAGATCATCGCAGGCAACTGGAAGATGAACATGACACCTTCTGAGGCAGTTGCTCTTGTAAATGAATTAAAACCATTAGTAGTAAATGATGAAGTAGATGTAGTATTCTGTGTACCGGCTATTGATATCATTCCGGCAATGGAAGCAGCAAAGGAACCAACATCGCCGTGGTGCTGAGAACATGTATTTTGAGGAAAAGGGCGCTTATACAGGCGAGATCTCCCCTAATATGTTAAATGATGCAGGCGTTAAGTACGTTATCATCGGCCATTCTGAGAGAAGAGAGTACTTTGCAGAAACAGATGAGACAGTGAACAAGAAAGTATTAAAGGCTTTTGAGCACGGAATTACTCCTATTGTCTGCTGCGGCGAGACTCTGACCCAGAGGGAACAGGGCATTACCATTGACTGGATCCGCCAGCAGATTAAGATCGCTCATTCTTAAACGTAACAGCAGATCAGGCAAAGACGGCTGTTATCGCTTACGAGCCGATCTGGGCTATCGGAACCGGTAAGGTAGCAACCACAGAGCAGGCTGAAGAAGTATGCGCAGCGATCCGCGCATGCATCGGCGAGATTTACGATGAGGCGACGGCTGAGGCTATCCGTATCCAGTACGGCGGCTCTGTATCAGCAGGAAATGCAGCTGAGCTGTTTGCACAGAAGGATATCGACGGAGGCCTTGTGGGCGGTGCTTCCTTAAAGCCAGATTTTGGAAAAATTGTTAATTACAACAGATAATTACTCAGGACGGCGGGAAATTTGACCCAAAAAGGAGCGTCAAGCTTGCTTGTAAGCGCCTTTTTGGGGCAGATTTCACATTGGAGTGACCTCCGATGCTTCTTGTGTGGCAAAGCCGCGCAAGAAAATGCGCTGTCCGGGTGGTTGCGGAATCTAGCCCTGGGGTCGTGAAAACGGGTCTCAGGGCATTTGTATCCATTTTATAAAGTCTTTGTACAAAAGGCAGATTTAAGAGGAGAAAACAAATATGAGCAAGAAACCAGTAGTATTAACGATCCTGGACGGCTATGGACTGAATGATAACTGTGAGCACAACGCAGTATGCGAAGGAAAAAACTCCTGTTATGGATCAGTTAATGAGCCAGTGTCCATTTGTTAAAGGCCAGGCAAGCGGCCTTGCAGTAGGACTTCCGGAAGGACAGATGGGTAACTCCGAGGTAGGACACTTAAACATGGGCGCAGGCAGAATTGTATACCAGGAGCTGACACGCATTACCAAGTCTATTAACGATGGTGATTTCTTTAACGTACCAGAATTTTTAACAGCAGTAGAAAATTGCAAGAAAAAACAATTCCGCTCTGCACCTGTTTGGCCTGGTATCTACAGGTGGTGTACACAGCCATTTAAATCATATTTACGGCCTGTTAGAGCTGGCAAAGAGAAATGGCCTTGAGAAAGTGTATGTGCACTGCTTCTTGACGGTCGTGACACACCACCGGAATCCGGCAAGGAATTTGTTACTGAGCTGGAAGCAAAGATGGCAGAGCTTGGCACAGGCAAGGTAGCATCTGTTATGGGACGTTACTATGCAATGGATCGTGATAAGAGATGGGACCGTGTAGAGTTAGCTTACAAAGGCGCTTACAAAGGGTGAAGGAAATACAGCAGTAAGTGCAACAGAAGGCATCCAGGCTTCCTATGATGCAGGAAAGTCTGATGAGTTCGTTGTACCATTTACAGTGACTGAAAACGGAAAGCCACTGGCAACGATCAATGATGGCGACTCTGTTATCTTCTTTAACTTCCGTCCGGACCGTGCAAGAGAGATCACCCATGCATTCTGCGATGACAATTTTGACGGTTTTGCAAGAGAAGAAGAAACTTAGACCTGGTATATGTATGCTTTACTGATTACGATGAGACCATTACCAATAAGCTGGTGGCATTTAAGAAGGAATCCATTACCAATACCTTTGGTGAATTCCTGGCAGCAAACGGCAAGAAGCAGGTAAGAATCGCTGAGACGGAAAAATATGCTCACGTTACCTTCTTCTTTAACGGCGGCGTAGAAGAGCCAAACGAAGGGAAGACCGCATCCTGGTTCCTTCTCCAAAGGAAGTTGCTACCTACGACTTAAAGCCGGAGATGAGCGCACCGGCGTATGCGATAAGTTAACTGAGGCGATCAAGTCCGGCAAAATATGATGTGATCATCATCAACTTCGCTAACCCGGATATGGTTGGACATACAGGCGTAGAAGCAGCAGCAATCAAGGCAATCGAAGTAGTAGATGAGTGTGTAGGCCGCAGTTGAGGCAATCAAAGGAAGTAAACGGCGTTATGTTCATCTGTGCAGACCACGGAAACGCAGAGCAGTTAATCGACTATGAGACAGGCGAGCCATTCACCGCTCATACAACAAACCCAGTACCGTTCATCCTTCGTAAACGCAGGCGCATGGCTGAAGGCCTCAATTAATGAAGGCGGCTGCACTGTGCGATATCGCACCGACCCTGATCGAATTAATGGGTATGGAGCAGCCAAAGGAGATGACTGGTAAGTCACTTCAGTGCAAAGCGTATAAAATTCGGTATCAACAAAAAAACCTTTTGCGTCTTTAAAACATCCTGGGAGTCAGAAACCAGACTGGTGTCTTCACTGTGACATACTGGAAATCCTCCTTTTGCCAGGGCAGTCTGTCCGGTATTCAGATAGCAGATACCCCGGTTGTAGGTAGAGAAATCTGTGAAACACTGGCCTTCTATGGCGGTGGTGAAGTAAGGGGATCGCTTTTTCGTAGTCCTCTTTATCCATAGAAATAGCACCCAGATAGAAGTTGGTTTCCGGCAGGTAGCTGGTTCCATTTAAGGCAGTTAAAAGATAACTTTCTGCCTCATTTTCCTGCTTCAGGTTCATAGCAGGAAACCAATGAGAAAGTTTAACTCTCCATCTTCCGGGTAACAGGCAGATATTGCACAGACCTGGATGTAAACGGAGATGTGACCACATCTGACGGAGCAGTTTTAGAAGCAGATAACCTTCATATTACAGCAGATAATGCAGACCTGACCACAAATGTGAAAGATCTTTCCGGAAATGTAACAGGAAGCATTTCTGTAACAGATAAGGGAAGCATCACTGTAACAGGCACACTGACAGCAGGTGAGGATGTAAGCATCCAGGCAGCAGAAAATGGAAACATTACTGTAAGTGGAACTATCCATGCAGCCAATACATTTTTTTAAGAGGTGCGGCAAAGATCATCGTAACTGTAAAAGGACACCATGGGAAATCTGGGTGTGGAAACATCTGACCGTGAAGATTCTTCTGCAGATATTAAGCTGGAAAGCTGTGACAGAAGCCAGGACATTAACATCACTACACCAGGTGAAGTCAGACTTACTACCACAGAAGCAGATGAGATCATCGACTTCTTTGCAGACTGTATCCAGGTAACTGGTGGAGCAAACAATGCTGTTTTAAACTTCACAAAGGCGCCTGCAGGACTGAAAGTAAGAGTTCCAGGTGGAAATAACCTGATAAATGTTACCACTACCATGGCTCCTACAGACATCCAGACAGGAAATGGAGATGATACATTTATCCTGGGCGGACCGGTGGAAGATGAAAAAAGATTCAGAGTATAAGTATAAAGATGAAAATGGCTTTATGGGTGCAGGAAATCTTCACAGACTGGATATTGCCACAGAAGGGCGGATCCAATACCTGGCATCTTTGGATGAGTGGTGAAAAATTCTATCTCACAGGCGGTATGGGAAATGATACCTTCATAAGATATACCTTTTTGAAGTAACAGATAAAGAAGGACAGACTTATACCTTTGCAACAAGGGATTACAATATCAGCAGCCTGAGTGGAAATATCACCTGCATCGGCTTCCCAACATATCGTGGAACAAGCAGCAATGCAATTAAAACAGCCAGAAAATGGATCCAGATGACAGACGGAAGCTGGAAATACAGAACCCTTCAGGGATATGTAGAGAGCAGATGGCTGAAACTTGGACGTAACTGGTGGTACTTTAATGAAGATGGCCGGATGCATACTGGCTGGTTCCTTTACGGAAACCGCTGGTATTATCTGATACCTGGTGAAGGCTCTATGGCAGCAGGCTGGAACCTGATCAACGGTTTCTGGTATTACCTTAATCTGGCAGGACAGGCGGAACGTCCGGAAGGTGCAATGTACAGCAATGAATATACACCTGATGGATATTTCGTAGGAACAGATGGCAGATGGATGCCGGAAGTGCCGAAAAAACAGCATAAGACACAAAAATCCGGAGGCAGCCCATTTGGGCCGCCCCGGATTTTTAGGAGTAACTGCTATAAATAAGAGGTGATTGCGTGCTTTTTCATTAGAATCCCTTAATAAGTTCGCCGTTCTTGGGCTCGAAGCGTCCGGTGAAGAAGCGGAGAACTTCTGGTTCTGTAAACCCATTTCAGACCGCTGATGTCATGCCTTCTCTCATACAGACCGATGATAGCGTCAGCAACGTAATCCAGATGAGCATATGTATAAACACGGCGTGGAATGGTAAGACGAACAGTTTCCAGTTTCGGAACGTGGTTTTCACGGGTATGTGGGTCACGTCCTGCAGAGATGATGCCGCGCTCCATTGTACGAACGCCGGAGAACTCGTAGATAGCTGCGGAGAGTGCCTGAGCCGGGAAGTCTTCTTCCTGATTTAAGTGATCTAAGAATGCCCTTGCATCTACGAAGATCGCGTGTCCGCCGTAAGGTTTAACCATTGGAACACCTGCTGCGTCTAATTTTTCGCCCAGGTAACGGATCTGGTTTACACGGTGGCTGATGTAATCGAAGTTCATGGACTCGCGAAGACCAATAGCCATTGCTTCCATATCTCTTCCTGCCATACCGCCGTAAGAAGGCATTCCTTCAAACTGTACAACCATTCCAGTTGCGCGAACATACAGGTCATGATCGTTCATACACAGGAAACCACCGATGTTGGTTAAGCAGTCTTTCTTACCAGACATTGTACAGCCATCGCCGTAGGAGAACATTTCATGAACGATCTCTTTGATGGTCTTGTTCTCGTAGCCAGGTTCACGGGTCTTGATAAAGTATGCGTTCTCAACGCAGCGGGTAGCATCGTACATAACCTTGATGCCGTATTTGTGAGCCAGTTCAGAAACAGCTTTGATGTTAGCCATGGAAACAGGCTGTCCACCTGCCAGGTTTACGGTAACAGCGAGGCAGATATAAGGAATGTGCTCTGCGCCAACTTCGTCGATCAGTGCCTGGAATTTATTTAAGTCGATGTTGCCCTTGAAATCAAGGATTGCACTTGGATCGTGAGCCTTCGTCGATGATAACATCACGGAAAGTAGCACCATTGCGCTCCTGATGGAAACGGGTGGTAGTAAAGTACATGTTGCCTGGAACATAGTCGCCTGGCTTAATAGTCAGAGAGGAAAGAATGTTCTCTGCACCGCGTCCCTGATGAGTAGGAACTACATATTTAAAGCCAAACAGTTCACGAACGGTCTCTTCCAGGTGATAGAAGTTGCGGGATCCGCCGTAAGCTTCGTCACCTAACATAAGACCAGCCCACTGATGATCACTCATTGCATTGGTTCCGGAGTCAGTTAAAAGGTCGATAAAGCATTCTTCAGACTTTAACAAGAATGTATTGTAGCCAGCAGTTTTGATCGCCTGTTTACGCTCTTCTTTGTCTAAGCGTGCCATGTTCTCTACCATTTTGATCTTGAAAGGCTCCGGCGCAAATTTCATCATATCCATGTTCTTCTCCATTAAAAATCCTCCTATTATATAGTTTTTATATAGTTTTTTGCTTTAGCGCAACATTACGCTTTTTGCTTAATTAATAATTGTTTTTATGCTTTTTTCTTCTTATAATTGGTTTCGTAATCCTTTAAGGCATTGATGGCCTGGCCGGAGAGTGGGACGATCGCGATCATATTAAATACTGTCATAAGGCCTACGCCAAGGTCGCCGAGTTCCCAGACAAATTCATAGGCTGCCACACCGCCGATAAAGAGCATGATAAGTAAAAAAATCTTATATCCTGTCTGAGCTTTCCATGTATCACCGAAAACGTAAGATACGTTGCAGCGGGCATAATAAAGAATGCCAAGGAAAGTGGAAAAGCTGAACAGGAAAAGTACAACTGCGATAAATACAACGCCTGCATATCCAAGGTGATGGTTCATAGCTGCCTGTAAAAGGTCCATTCCCATAAGACCTTCGATCTTTTTCAGACGGAGCTAAAAGCATCAGGAATGCGGAACAGCTGCAGATCACTAACGTATCTATAAATACGCCAAGTGCCTGTATGAGTCCCTGCTTTACCGGATGGCTGACTTCTGCTGCCGCTGCAGCACATGGAGCAGAACCGCTTCCTGCTTCATTTGAGAAAAGTCCGCGCTTTACGCCGTTCATTACGATTACACCAAGTCCGCCGCCGGCAAACTGTCTGATACCGAATGCCTGGGAGAAAATGTTTCCTATAACAGATGGAAGCAGTGTAATGTTTTTGAAGATAACGAACAGAGTTACTAAGAAGTAAGCACCTGCCATAACAGGAACTACCATGTCTAAAACCTTAACAGTTGCGTTCTTGCGAAGAACGATGACTGCGGACATAGCTACCAGAATGGTAGCAGTTGCAACCTGCGGGATACCGAATGCGTTCTGGAAGGAAGTGGTAACGGGTTTCCGATTACCTGGCTGATACCTGCCCAGCAAAGCAGTCCGGAGAGTGCGAATGCGGTTCCTAAAGACCGTATTTACAACCGCGGGTGTAATAAGTCTGTTCATCATCTGCCACATATTCGGCTTCTTCTTTTTACGTTCTTTACGAAAGCATCTTCTCGTTTGATTTTTGTCACCAGTCGGATACGGTCCATTACGTAAGCCGGACCGCCGCGATAACCGCCGTAGAGAGGATCTTTTCTTTGTAGATCTGTGCCAGGGTGGACTCAATAAAACTGCTGGAAGAACCAATGAGTGCGGTCAGCCACATCCAGAAAACAGCTCCAGCGCCGCCAAATGAGATAGCAGCAACAACACCGGCTAAGTTTCCCATACCTACGCGGGTAGCAGTAGCAACGATAAGTGCCTGAACACCAGATATAGAGTTTTCGTCTTTTTTTGTTTCATCTTTTTCCAGTGTGACCCGGATCATTTCCGGGAACAGGCGGAATGGAAGAAATTTAGTTTTAAATGTAAAGTATAAACCCGCTGGAATAAGGATCAATACCAGAAGAAAGACCAAACTGAACTTCTCCCCTGAGAATTCCAGGATAATTAAATCTCCCCATAACAGATCATTGATAGCTCCCACAAGTTTGATGATCATGTGGAGTATTCGGTTGATGAGATACACCTCCTTTTGTAATGTGTGAATTTTCACGTTGCGTCAAACCGTCAGGGCCCTCTGACATGTCTTGCACGATCATACATCTGCAGCAACCGCTGGCGGCTGGTTCTACAGATGATGTTTGATGCGTGATGCGTGATGCATCACATATCTTGTAATTCATATAATACACTATTTTGCACAAAAGTCAATGGTTATTTTAAAAAAAATTATGCAAAATAAAAAAAGCCGACCCTGATGGCGCAGAAGGATGGGACAGGAAGAAAAAACGGGAAATGTGTGACGGGCGGATACACCTGTAGTTGTGATACGGAAAAAAAGAATGCGAGGGGCAATTTTGAAAATATTTTTGACCGTTTGCTAAAATTGTAGTATCATGAAAAAAGTAATGTGGATCCATTTGTGATGCACTGATAACAGTACAACAGAATAAGGAAAACAGGAAAAACAATTAAGAAAAAAAAGGAGGCGAGGGCTATGCCCGAAAAAATTGTCAAGCAGACACTTAGTGAACAGATCTATAATATTTTGAAGGAAGATATTCTGTGTGGCAGGATTTTAATGGGCGATAAGCTTACTAATAGGGAACTTCAGGAGCGGTTTCAGGTTTCATCCACACCCGTGCGTGATGCCATCAACCGACTGTCAAAAGATGGACTGACTCAGGAAGTATCAAAAAGCGGAGCACAGCTTATCACCTTCGATTATTCCTATGCCAACGAACTTAATGACTTTATCACTTTTTTAGCCTGTAGGGCTGTGATGCTTTCTTCCACAGAGCCTGATACAGAAAAACTGGTAGAAAAGCTTCAGATGTATGAAGAAGAAATGGCAGGAGCCAAAACATCCATGGAATACTTTGAGGCGGATTTTCGCTATCATAAGGTATTCTTTGACCATTGCGGAAACCGTTTTATGAAGGAAACCTAAAGCAGTATAATTTTATCCGGACCCTTCTTATACGTTATGCCATCCGGACCGAAGATGAACGGGATCTGGGGATCAGACAGCACCGGGGGATCACTCAGGCTTTTCAGAAAAAGGATTATGAAAAGGCAAGAAAGCTTATGGAAGAACATTATCTGTCCGGTATGCAGTTAGCAAGAGAGCATTACCGGGAAGGGCATACTTTCAGAGAAAATAAAAATGATCAAAATATTGGGAAACATTAAGGAGACAGATATGAGAACAGCGATCGCTACGGACAGCAACAGCGGTATTACACAGGAGCAGGCAGAAAAATTAGGGATTTACGTGCTGCCTATGCCTTTTATGATCAATGGGGAAATGTTTTATGAAGGTGTAAATCTGACCCATGAAGAATTTTTCAGACAGATGGAAGAAGGAGCAGATATTACCACTTCCCAGCCATCACCGGTGAGGTAACTGACTTCTGGGATAAGCTGTTAAAGGAATATGATGAGATCCTTTATATTCCTATGTCCAGTGGTTTAAGCGGTTCCTGCCAGACTGCTATTATGTTATCAGATGATTATGATGGCAAGGTACAGGTTGTAAACAACCAGCGTATTTCTGTTACCCAGGAGCAGTCAGCACTGGATGCAAGGGATTTAGCTGCAAAGGGATATGAGGCAGCCCAGATTAAAGAAATCTTAGAACGTACCAAGTATGAGAGCAGTATTTATATTACCCTTACCACTTTGAAATATCTGAAAAAAGGGGGACGTATCACTCCGGCTGCAGCTGCACTGGGAACTTTGCTGCGTATTAAGCCTGTTTTGACCATTCAGGGCGAAAAGTTAGATGCTTTTTCAAAGGCACGTACAGCCAAGCAGGCCAAGACCATTATGCTCACTGCACTGGCAAAAAGACTTAGAAGAGCGTTTTTCATGACAAGAATGCGGAACATACTTACCTGGAGATTGCCCATACCTGCAATGAAGAAGATGCAAAAGAGCTGGAAGAAGCTTTAAAAGAGCAGTATCCAGGTGTCCCGATCACAATAGCACCTCTTTCTTTAAGCATTGCCTGTCATATTGGACCAGGAAGCCTTGCAGTAGCCTGCTCCGGTAAGCTGAAAGGAGCTGGAATAATTTGGAAAAAGAAAAATGGTATGAAAAGTTAAAGGCACAGGGACAGAGTATTACTGTCCCCATGACTCTTTTAATGATCGCAGTGGCGGTCATCCCGCTGTTGCTGCAGACCTGGATACTCATAGGCTCTTTTAAAGCAGAACCAGATAGAGGCCAGAGGCATTGAGATACAGAATCAGTGTGTGATCTTAAGCAACCGAATGACCCGCTCAGGGTATCTGACAGCAGATAAGACTAATAATGTCAGTCTGGATGCTCAGATGCAGACGATCGCAGATCTGTATAACGGACGTATTGTTATCGTCAACAGCAGTTATAAGATCATGACAGATACCTTTAATCTGTCTACAGGAAAATATTATATATCTGAAGAAGTCATACGCTGTTTTAAAGGGGAAAGCGGCAGCAGCTTTAATAAAGAGGGTGGATATTTTTACCAGACTATCCCTGTTTATGATCCGGCAGATGAGAAAAAGATCCAGGGAGTGATCGCAGTGACTGCTTCCATGGAAAATGTTGTGTCGGTAACAGAACGGGTAAAAAGCAGGGCCCAGCTGTTCTTTCTGTGTATGGCACTGGTGGCAATCCTGTTTTCCATTATGTCAGCTCATTTCCTGGTGCGGCCTTTTAAGCGGCTTCTGCGTTCCTTTGACCGGGTGGCACAGGGGATCTGGATGCAGATATCAGCGAAGATGCTTACAGCGAGACAAGACAGATGTCCCATGCTGTGCAGAAGTCTCTTCGCAAGTTAAAGGCAGTGGACCAGTCACGTCAGGAATTTGTTTCCAATGTGTCCCATGAGTTAAAAAACCCCGATTACATCCATCCGTGTACTGGCGGACTCCCTTATGGGAATGGAAGATGCGCCGGTGGAACTGTACAGGGAGTTTATGGCAGATATTTCAGATGAGATCGACCGGGAAAATCAGATCATTGAGGATCTGCTTACACTGGTGCGTATGGATAAGTCAGCAGAAAGCCAGATGAAAATTTCCCAGGTGCATATTAATCACGAACTGGAAATGATCTTAAAGAGACTGCGGCCTATTGCCAAGCGCAGCAATGTGGAACTGATCTTAGAGAGCATCAGAGAAGTTACAGCAGATGTGGATAAAGTGAAATTAAACCTGGCAGTGACCAATCTGGTGGAAAATGCAATTAAGTATAATGTGGATTCCGGATGGGTGCGGGTAACACTGGATGCTGACCATAAGTATTTTTACGTGAAGGTTGCAGATTCCGGCATTGGTATACCGGAGGACAGTGTGGATCACATTTTTGAGCGTTTCTTCCGTGTGGACAAGGCACGTTCCAGGGAAGTTGGCGGTACAGGACTGGGACTTTCGATCACAAAAAATGTGATCCAGATGCATCATGGTGTGATCGATGTGGAAAGTACACCGGGAGAGGGAACTACCTTCAGTATGCGTATCCCGTTAAATTATGTGCCAAGACAGGAGGAACGGTTATGAAACATGGAAAAAGAAAGTTTCTTCTGAGTATACTTTTAGGGTGTACTGGTGGCTGCAATGGCGGTCCTTTCCGGATGTAAAGCCAGGACAGACCCAAAAATCGGATCCGGGGCCGGAAAATACCTGATCTATTATCTGAATTCCTCGGTTACGAAACTGGTTGCCCAGGAATATGAAACAGAAACAAAAGATCAGGTGGCGCTGGCAGAGGAACTGGTCGATCAGCTGACTTATGTGCCAAAGGGATCTGGACTGCCAGACTGTTTTAAATGATAAAGTGTCTTTTAAAGCCTGCAGGATCGATGAACAGGTACTGTATCTGTATTTTGACGGCAGTTATACGGCTATGAAACCGGAACAGGAGATCCTTTGCAGAGCGGCCCTTGCAAGGACAATGACCCAGATACCGGGGATCGATTATATCAGTATTTACCGTGGAGACCAGCCTCTTATGGACCGTCAGGGAAATCCTGTGGGCTTTATCTCAGCAGGAGATTTCATTATCAATACAAGTAATGTAAATGCCTATGAAAAACAGACGGAGCTGACCCTGTATTTTGCAAACAGCACCGGTGACAAGCTGGTGGCAGAAAAAGCGGGACGTGGCCCACAATATCAATACGTCCATGGAGCAGCTGATCGTGGAACAGCTGATCGCAGGACCATCCGACAGCAGCCATCAGGCAGTACTGCCATCTGACTGCAAGATACTTAGTGTGTCTGTAACGGATAATATATGCTATATCAATTTTGACTCTGCTTTTTAAACAGCAACCAGGCGGTAAATGAATACATCCCTATTTACGCAATTGTTAATTCGCTGGTGGATAAGACTTCTGTTTCCAAGGTACAGATCATGGTAAATGGTTCACAGGATGTAATGTTCCGCGAAGTGGTATCTTTGAATACGGCCTTTGAGCGGAATACGGATTATATTGAGCAGGAATAAAGGCGGATCAAAAAAAGATAAAGCATTAAGAACAAAACAGGAGAAAACAGAATATGAAACGGCCCCTTGTGGTGATAACTGCAGGTTCTGTACTTGGAGAGGTGCTTGCCCTGTGTTTGCAGGAGGCTGTATACAGAATATTTTTCTGGTTTGCAGGAGTGCTGTTTTTGACAGTGCTTGCTGTCAGGCGGTTTTTAAGCAGGAGTGTCATGTACAGGACGCTTCTGCTTATTTTTGTGTTTGTTTTTGGCGGGATGACGGCAGGAAGTTTTTCAGGCGCCAGGTGCCGGGAACAGATGGAGCAGGAAGAAAAGAGGATTATCCAGGCAGGATTTGGGGATGTGGTGCAGCTGACCGGCCAGGTAGTGGATGTACGGGAAAAAAGTGAAAAACTGGAAATAATTGTAAACCAGGTAAAAGTGGGAAAGAGAGTGCGAAATATTGCTGACCCGGATAACATCCGGTGGCTGTCACTTCAATATCCGGTGCAGCTTTCTGGAACCCCAGGTGATCTGGAAGGCTGGGAAGAAAAGCTTCTTCCAGGGAAACAGGTGAAAATGGCCTGTTCTTTCCGTCTCACAGAACCTGCAAAAAAATCCGGGGGAATTTGATGCAAAGCTGTATTACCGGTCAAAGGGAGTGGTGTGTACCGGATATATAAAAAGCTTTAAAGGAAAGCTGTGGGGCGGATCAGCCGTTTATGAGGCTTATTCTGTGGTTCAGACGATATTGCAGTCATGTTCTGGAAGAATACGGTGGGAAAAGAAGACAGCAGTATTTATAAAGCAATGTTACTGGGTGATACCTCGTTTATGGAGAAGGATACCCTGGATCTGTACCGCAGCAGCGGGATCGCCCACTTGCTGGCAGTCAGCGGGCAGCATTTGTCACTGATCGGTGGTGGAATGTATCTGCTTCTTAGAAAGACAGTGGGAGGTTTCCGTGCTTCCGGGATAATAGGATGCGGTTTTGTGATCAGCTATGGCATATTTACCGGCTCATCCGGGTCTGCTATCCGTGCAGTCCTTATGATCTGTTGTCTGTGGCTGGCAGCAGAGCGGGGGCGGACCTATGACAGTCTTTCCGCCTTAAGTTTTGCAGCGTTAGGTCTTCTGGGAAACAATCCCTATCTGATCTTTCACAGCGGTTTTCAGCTTTCTTTTTGCAGCGGTCCTGGCTATTTCCGGACCGGGGCAGTGGATGATCCGGGAGTATAGTATTGGAAAAAACTGGGAAAAAGACAGTGGTGATCAGTTTATGGGTGCAGATTTTTCTTCTGCCTGTTATGGCATGGCATTATTACCAGTATCCTCTGTATGGGATGTTTTTGAATTTTCTGGTATTGCCGCTGGTGCCGGTTTTGATGATAGCGGGGATCATGATATTGCTTACAGGAGGATTTTGCCTTTGGCAGCAGGGACAGCTGCTAAAGTGGGGCATGTGATATTGGGTTATTATAAATGGATCTGTGAAGGTTCCTGAAACTGCCGGGGGCAGTAAGGATAATGGGGCGGCCCGGTCAGGACAGATCCTGGGGTATATTGTGTTGTGGGGGATAGCAGTGGCTTTATTGAGATGCCAGAGGCGGGGGCAGACCAGAAAGATCCTGAAAAAATATATAAATTTGATATTTGCAGTTGCAACCCTGCTCACAGCAGTATTGTTTAGTTTCGCTATTCTTTCTCCACACCCGGTCCGTGGTTTGAACTTCTCTGCTTTGATGTAGGTCAGGGGGGATGGTTTTTCTTAGGTCAGGAACAACCAACATCCTTATAGACAGCGGAAGTTCTGACCAGAAAAAACTGGGAAGCAGGACTCTTGAACCCTGCCTTAAGTCTAAAGGGATCTCCCGTTTAGATATAGCGATCGTAAGTCATGGGGACAGTGACCATATAAGTGGTCTTTTGTATTTATTAGAGCAGAAAATGCCCATAGAGCTACTAATGTTGCCTGCCGGAGGAAAAGGGGGAGAGATCTACGGTCAATTGGAACAGCTGCAGACAGAAGCAGGGGAAAAACATATTACATGCACCAGGGAGATAAGATAAAGACCGGAGAAATGGAATTTACCTGTATTTTTGAGAAGGAAACAGAAGAAGAACGTAACGCCCATTCCCTGGTTTTATGCTCCCACTATAAAGATCTGCATATTTTATTTACCGGTGATATGGGAATATCAGAAGAAACAGAACTTTTAAAAATGACAGAAATAAAAGGCAGTATCCAGCAGGAACATTTAAAACATGTACAGATCCTGAAAACTGCCCATCATGGTTCTAAAGGCTCTTCCAGTCCTGCCTTTTTTGGAAAATGCCTTTAAAAGCTGCTTTTATTTCCTACGGTAAAGACAATTCCTATGGACATCCATCCGGGCAGGTCATGGAGGAGATGAAGAAACAAAACATTTCCCTTTTATGAAACCGGTGGAAAGGGCGCCTGGATATTAGAAAATAAAGACAGGAAGCGTTATTATCAAAAGAGCAGTAAAAACTAGAGTAGAAAATTAAAATAAAGGGTTTTCAAGTAAGAAAAGAAGTGATATTGTTATTAACAAAATCAGCCGCAAAGGCAGGTGCAAAAGACTCAGAGAGGACATCTCTAAATACAGGAGGCAAGAATAATGAGAGAGAAAAATGAAAATGTAAAGATCCAGGTGGCATCTGTGGAAGATGCAGAGGAACTGCTTGCAATTTATGCTCCTTATGTAGAAAAGACAGCGATCACTTTTGAGTATGAGGTTCCGTCCGTAGAAGAATTTAAAGGACGGATTGCCCATGTATTACAGCGTTACCCATATCTGAAAGCAGTAGAAGCAGGTAAGATACTTGGATATGCCTATGTAAGTCCTTTTAAAGAACGGGCTGCTTACGGCTGGTCAGTGGAAACCTCTATTTATGTAGATGAAAATGTAAAGCACAAAGGCGTTGGAAGAAAGCTTCATGAAGTTCTGGAAGCTGTCTTAAAAAGAGCAGGGCATCCTGAATATGGAAGCCTGCATCGGTTATCCGGAAGTGGAAGACGAATACCTGGATAAAAACAGTGTCAATTTCCACGCACACATGGGATACCGCATGGTAGGCGAGTTCAAAAAAATGTGGATACAAATTTGACCGCTGGTACAACATGGTATGGATGGAGTACATCATTGGCGAGCATCAGGCCCATATGACAGCACCGGAAAGCTTCCCGCAGATCCGGGACAGACTGAAAGAAAAATATGGTTTAGAGTAGAGTTGTAAATGCGTTGTAAGCTCCTTCGGGGCGCTTTTGCTTTGTCTGGGGAAATTTTATTTAAAGCAGTTTTTGGAAAAAGAAGTGTTGTTGATACAATAAATCCGTGGTAAACTTGGAATGAGTTTTTTGAAAAATGGTGTAAATATTTAACTGCGAGGAGAAAAAAATGCCAGTTTTTGATTTTAATGATGAACCGAAAGAAGAAAAGAAAGCACCGGAATGCACCTACACTGTGATCCGTTCCAATGAAACAACCGCTTCTCCAGAACATCCGATCCTGGTTCTGGACAACAGTAATAGAAACTGGGAGCACCATTCCTGGGGTGTATTTACAGATCCCATCCGTAAAACAGCTTTTGAATTTCAGGTAGAAGGCGGCGGCACTGTCAGTGCTGATATCTTAAAATGTAGATGCACGCTTTGTAAGCCTTCTTAAATGGTTGGGGGAGAGCCATATCAATGTGCGCCTTTCCGGCTCTAATAAAGCAGATGGGTATGCTGTATACAAGATCCGCGAGATCGCCTTTGGAGGCGGTACCAAGCTTTCCGCAGAGGACGGCTTTTTACAGTACATGATCGGGCGTCTTCAGGCCAGCAGCGCACCGGCAGAAGAGAGCAGGGAAGAAGATGCAGAAAAAGACGGCGATGATATGAAGCTGACCAGTTTACAGAGTATTACGGACTTTATGACCTGCGCAGGAAGGACACTTCCTGACAATATCCGTCTCTGGGCAAGAAGAAACCTGGCAGTTGCCAATTCCCATGAGGTCTCACCGGAAGAACGCCGGCATGCACAGAGAGCTTTATCTATTATGATGAACATCCAGTGGAAGAGCAATTATTTTGAGGCCATTGATCCTGATGAAGCAAGACGGATCCTGGATGAAGAATTATACGGAATGGAACGGGTAAAACAACGTATCATCGAAACTATTATCCAGATCAACCGTACCCATACACTGCCTGCTTATGGTATTCTTCTTATCGGACCTGCAGGAACAGGAAAGTCCCAGATCGCTTATGCAGTAGCAAGGATCCTGAAGCTGCCGTGGACCACTCTGGATATGAGCTCTATTAATGATCCGGAACAGCTGACAGGAAGCTCCCGTGTATATGCAAATGCAAAGCCGGGTATCATTATGGAGGCATTTTCACTGTCCGGCCAGTCTAATCTTGTATTTATCATCAATGAATTAGACAAAGCTGCTTCCGGCAAAGGAAACGGCAATCCAGCCGATGTGCTTTTGACCTTACTGGATAATCTTGGATTTACAGACAATTATATGGAGTGTATGGTGCCTACAGCCGGTGTATACCCAATTGCTACAGCAAATGACCGTTCTCTTATCAGCGCTCCGTTAATGTCACGTTTTGCAGTGATCGATATTCCGGATTATACAGAAGATGAAAAGAAGATCATTTTCACAAAATTTGCCCTTCCAAAGATATTAAAGAGAATGAGCATGAAGGAAGATGAATGTGTGATCCTTCCGGAAGCTTTAGATGAGGTAGTCCGCCACTATTCTGATACTACCGGTATCCGTGATCTGGAGCAGGCAGCAGAGCATATTGCTGCCAATGCACTTTATCAGATCGAAGTAAATCATGTGGATCATGTTGTATTTGACGCAAAAATGGTTCGGGAACTGTTAGGTTAAAGGACAACTCACATGAAACATGTAAAAGATAAAATGATACCGGCAGTGCTTATTTTGGTGCTGCTGGTGATCTGGGAGGCAGCAGTGGACCTGCTGCACATCCCTTTATATGTGCTTCCATCACCTCTGGAAGTGGTAAAAGCCCTGTTCACAGAAGGAGCAGAGCTTTTTAGCCATGGCCTGACTACAGTAGGAGAGGGACTTTTGGGAATTTTGATCGCGTCAGCTTTGTCACTGGTGCTTGGAATTTCCATGGACTGGTTCCCGGCTGTGCGAAAGGGACTCTATCCTATTCTGGTAGTGACCCAGACGGTTCCCATGATCGTTATGGCTCCGATCCTGATCATTTATATGGGATTTGGAATGGCACCGAAGATCCTTACGGTAGTTCTTATGTGTTTCTTTCCAGTGGCAGTCAGTTTTGCAGACGGACTGCAGCGGGTAGAACGAAGAATATGTACATCTGGTGCGATCCTATGGGGCAGACCGGTGGAAAGCTTATTGCCTGGTAAAGATACCGGCAGCGCTGCCGGAACTGTTTTCCGGACTGAAAGTGGCAGCGACCTACAGCATCAGCGGTGCTGTAGTAGGAGAGTGGCTTGGTTCCCAGAAGGGACTTGGCTATTACCTGTTAAGGGTAAAGAACAGCTATATGCTGGATAAGGTGTTTGCCTGCGTGGTGGTCATTATCCTGTTAAGTCTGGCTATGAACGGGCTGATCCGGGTGATCGCTATGGTGTCTATGCCTTATGAGAGAAATAAGAGATCGTGAGTTTCCGCCGCAGGCGGGGAGCAGGTGTACCATTTCCTGCAATCAACAGAGAAACAGACAGAAAATGAGAGGAAATATTATGAAAAAATCTTGGAAAAAAAGCCAGTGCTATTTTTATGGCAGCAGCTCTTGCAGCCGGACTTGCAGGCTGCGGTGCGTCTAACAATAACAATACAGCTACAACAGCTGCAGGCAAAAGCGCAGCAGAAAGCAAAGTAAATGGTGAAAACAGCCCAGAGGCAGATAACCAAAAAACAGATGTGACTGTTATCTTAGATTATGTGGCAAACACCAACCACACAGGTATGTATGTGGCCCTGGACCAGGGATATTATGAGGAAGCTGGACTTAATGTAAACATTGTAGAGCCGACAGAAGGCGCAACCGCGACACTCGTTGCCGTTGGAAAAGGTGATTTTGGCATCAGTTATCAGGAAGATGTAACCGTTGCCTTAGCGTCCAAAGACGCCCTTCCGATCAAGGCGATCGCAGCCATTCTCCAGCACAATACCTCCGGCTTTGCAACCTATGAGGGCAAGGACATCAACTCCCCGAAGGATTTCGAGGGAAAGACCTATGCAGGCTGGGGCGGACCTGGTGAAGAGGCTGTTTTAAAAGCTGTTATGACACAGGCAGGTGCGGATCCTTCCAAACTGAACCGTATTATCTCTGACGGTTCCGGTTTTGAAGCACTGAAAGACAAAGTAGATATTGAGTGGTTTTTTTGAAGGCTGGGATAATGTAAAGTGCAAGCTGAATGATTTCCCGATCAACTACATGGAGCTGCGCCAGTTAGATGAGCGTCTGGATTACTATACTCCGGTAATCATTGCAAATAATGATACGTTAGAAAACCGCCCGGAACTGGTAAAAAGCTTCCTGGCAGCAACAGAAAAAGGCTATAAATATGCCATTGAAAACCCGGACGAAAGTGCCCAGATCCTTCACAAATATGCCCCGGACTATTCTATGGATCTGTTAAAACATCCCAGGAATATCTGGCTGGAAAGTATATGGAAGATACCGACCGCTGGGGTGAGATGAAGGACAGCGTATGGGATAACTATACGGACTTTATGACAGAATACGGCGTCATTGACCATGCCATTCCTGCTGCAGACTGCTATACCAACGAATTTCTTCCAGAATAAAAGCGTATTACTTATAAAAGAGTATCACTTATAAAGGAGTGCCACTTATGACAAAAAAGCTGGAGGTCTCAGACCTTGTATTTGACTATGAAAACCGGAAAATACTGAACTACCTGGATTTTTCTGTAAATGAAGGGGAGTTTGTCAGTATCCTGGGACCTTCCGGCTGCGGTAAAATCCACTCTTTTAAAGCTGCTTACCGGAGTTTTAAAGGCAGAGAAAGGTCATATTTTAGTGGACGGACAGGAGATAAAAGGCGTTACAGAGCATTTTGCCTATATGCCACAGAATGACCTTTTATTCTCCTGGAAGACCATTTTAGAAAAATGTGTGCCTTTATGGCCGGATCCATGGAAGCGCTGATGGGATGAAGGAACAGGCAATAAAGCAGATGGAAGCCTTTGGTTTAAAGGGTTATGAAGATGAATATCCATCTTCCTTATCCGGCGGAATGCGCCAGAGAGCAGCATTTTTTACGTACCCTTTTGTGCCATGCGGATATCCTGCTTTTAGATGAGCCTTTTGGCGCTTTGGATGTGATCACCAGGGGAGAAATGCAGGACTGGCTTTTAAGTGTGCGAAAACAGATGAACCGTACAGTTCTTCTTGTGACCCACGATATGGATGAGGCCATCTATTTATCCGACCGTATTCTGGTACTGGATGCGAAAAAAGGCAAGGTACGGCAGGAATTTACAGTAAAAGAAGAAAAACGAAACAGGGAGTGGCTGTATGAACAGGGCGCTCTGCGCAGGGGAGATCTATAAAGAGATCATGGAAGGTAAGGTAAATGTATGATACAGCTTACAGATGCCCATGCACATATAAAGAATGAAAAACAGGCCATGGAACGGATAACCTTAGGGATCCCTACCATGGCCTGTGCCGACACCGGGAGAAATGCAAGAACTGGAAAAATTTGGAAGGCTGCAGGGAGCAGAAAAGATCCTGATCCCTGCCTGCGGCCTTCATCCATGGTACAGTGACAAATGGGAACCGGAAGAGATGTTTTCCTTAATGGAAAAAGTGCCTGTAATAGGCGAGATCGGAATGGACAGTGTGTGGTGTGATGTGCCACTTGACCGGCAGAGGAAGGCTTTGGAAAAACAGCTGCAATTTGCCTGTGAGATCAAAAAGCCGGTAGTCCTTCACACCAAAGGCCAGGAAAAGGAGATCGCCCGTATCATATCCCATTATCCAAACACCTATCTGATCCACTGGTTTTCCGGGGATACAGGTCTTGAGGATTATTTAAAACTGGATTGCTATTTTTCCATTGGACCGGATATTTTGTGGAACCCGGCAGTACAGAAGGTGTCAGAGCAGGTGCCGGAAAACAGGATCCTTATAGAAACAGATGGAATGGAGGCTGTGGACTGGGCTTATGAAGAAGGAAAGAAACAGGGATTTCTTAAAGAGAAAAAAGAAAACCTGACGCCGGAAACTTCTCTGTTTGAGACCCTGAAAACAACGGCAGGACTTAGAAACTGTGAACCGGAAGCGCTGGCAGAGGCAGTGTACGCCAATTTTATCGTTTTATATCCGTTCATATGGTCGTATGGCACAGTGATAAATTACTAAAAACTGGACTGGTTAATTAATTGAAAACTGGATGTTTGAAAAAAACCAATTATCATTTATCCTTGTGTTAAGCTAATAAAGCAAATACAAAAAGAAAGCCTGATGTCATTCTCCCAGGGCCCTGAGAACCCGTCAGGAAGAGAGGAAAAGGATGATGAGTATGAACACAAAACAGACAGCTGCGGTTTCAAAAAGCGGATACAACACAAAAGAACTTGTTTTAGATGCAATGTTTATTGCACTGACCTATGTATTTACAGCATTTGTAAATGTTAGACTGCCTATTGCAGCAAACGGCGGGCTGATCCATTTAGGAAATGTACCCTTATTTATCTGTGCGATCCTGTTAGGAAAGCGCACTGGTATGTTAGCAGGTGCTTTTGGTATGGGATTATTTGACCTGTTATCCGGCTGGACTGTATGGGCGCCATTTACATTTATCATTGTAGGTGCTATGGGTTACGTAGTAGGTGCCATGACAGAAGGTCACCACAGTACAGCAAGAGATGCAGCAGCCATTGCAGCAGCCTGTGTGATCAAAGTAGCAGGTTACTATATTGCAGAAGTGATCATTTACCACAATCTGTTTGCTCCTGCAGCTTCTATTCCCGGAAATCTGGTGCAGATCGGTACAGCAGCAGTGATCGTTCTTATATGTGTAGAGCAGCTTCGTAAGGTACTTCGTCCTATTTTAAAATAAGACAGAAAAATAAGAGAAAGGAACCATTATCATGTACGATATCATGACACCTGGCCCCACACAGGTAAGGGAAAATGTACGGCAGGCCCGTGCGCTTGCCTGCACTAATCCAGACCTGGATGCGGATTTTTACGATTTTTATAAGGAGACCTGTGAAGAGATCAGTGAACTCCTTTATACAAAAAATGAGACCCTGATCCTGGACGGGGAAGGCATTTTAGGACTGGAAGCAGCCTGTGCCACTCTCACAGAAAAAGGTGACCGGGTGCTGGTAATGGATAATGGAGAATATGGAAAGGGATTTGCCGGTTTCGTGACCATGTATGGTGGAGAACCAGTCCTTTATTCCACAGATTACCGCAGTGCTTTTGATGTAAAAGCGCTGGAAGAATATCTGGAAAAGGATCACGATTTTAAGTATGCAGCCTTAGTACACTGTGATACTCAAGCGGTATGTTAAATGATGTTTCAAAGCTTTGTCCATTATTAAAGAAATATGGTATCCTGACCCTGGTGGATTCGGTTTCTGCCATGTTCGGAGAAGAAATGCGTGTGGATGATTACCAGATCGATCTTCTCTGCGGCGGCTCCCAAAAGGCAGTTTCAGCACCTCCGGGATTAAGCTTTGTGACCATCAGTGATGATGCTTATAAGGCAATGCATTCCAGAAAGACACCGGTTGCATCTTTTTATGCAAATATCTTGGCGTTTGATGGCTATTATGAGAAGCAGTGGTTTCCATATACAATGCCCATCAGTGATATCTATGGTCTGCGTCAGGCTTTTGATAATATTAAAAATGATTCGGACATGTTAAAACGTCACAGAAAGATCGGCGAAGCAGTAAGAGCTGCGGTAGTGGAAGCAGGACTGGAATTATATCAGGAGACCGGTTTTTCCAATACAGTCACTGTATTTAATGTTCCGCAAGGGACCACAGACACAGCTATCCTTACGGCTATGAAGGAAAAATGCAATATCATGTTAGCTGGTTCTTTCGGTGCTTTTGCAGGAAAGGTGATCCGTATCGGCCATATGGGAGAAAATGCTTATCCTGAAAAAGTAGAAGCAGTTATGTCGGGACTGGATAAAGTATTTGCGGATCTGGGAATTACCTTAAAATGCAGCCTGAAAGATGCTTATAATAAGAGAATGAACGGATAATGGTTTAAAAGAACGGGGGGCTGAGATGCCCCCTTATTCTTTTTTTGACATAAAAGCTGATGAGATAAATACCGCATATGCCTACTATGGTATAGATGATCCGTGACAGCAATGTCATGCTTCCAAAAAAGAAATGCAACAAGGTCAAACTTAAAAAGGCCGATCAGCCCCCAGTTTACAGCTCCGATAATGGATAAGGTAAGAGCTGTAGCGTCCAGTGCCGTATTTTTTTTTCATGGCAGTTTACCTCCTTATACATAGCCAGTATGGACCGGAGACAGTTAAAATATACATGATCTTATGGGATCATTGAAAAATCACCTGCCAAAAAATCTGTGAAAGAGTAAAAAATTTTCAATGACAATTAACGGACAGTGTGCTATGCTATGTTGCGCGGAACCTGAGTCCGCGTTTATTTATGATCTGTTTTGATATAAGATAAGAAAGGTAGAAAATTATGGAACAGGATATGACCAGGGGCAATCCACTGTCAGTTATTTTTATGTTTACATTGCCTCTTGCAGTTGGAAATATCTTTCAGCAGCTTTATAATATGGCGGACACGATCATCGTCGGCCGCTTTGTGGGAGCAGATGCCTTAGCGGCAGTTGGCTCCACAGGAACCATTATGTTTTTGCTCAACGGTTTTGCACAGGGCATTACAGCCGGCTTTTCCGTTCTTACGGCCCAGCGGTTTGGTGCGGGAAAAAGGAAGGGGTAAAAGAAAGCGTGACCAACGGCGTTCTTTTATCTATTATAGGTGCCATTCTTTTTACTGTTTTAAGCTGTAGGATCATGAACCCGCTTTTGCACCTGATGAACACTCCCGATGATATTTTTGATAAGGCATATACCTATATCATTTTGATCAGCCTGGGAATGATCGCCAATGTATTTTATAACTTATTGTCCTCTTATTTAAGAGCAGTTGGAAACAGCAAGGCACCTTTATTTTTCCTGGTATTTTCCGCCTGCTTAAACGTAGGTCTGGATCTTTTCTTTATTGTTGTTTTGAAAATGGGAGTTGCAGGAGCTGCCTGGGCTACCAATCTGTCACAGGGAGTATCGGCTGTTTTGTGTGCAGGATACATTTTTTTTTGAAAGTGCCTGCCCTGGTGCCGGAGAAAAAGCACTGGCGTCTTACCAGAAGAGATACCCGCTATCAGCTGCAGATGGGTATTCCCATGGCTCTTCAGTTTGCAATTACTTCTTCCGGAACCATGATCATGCAGTCCGCCATTAACCTTTTCGGTTCAGAGGCAGTAGCTGCCTATACAGCAGCCTGCAAGGTACATAGTTTGCTGACACAGGGAATGGTGGCTATGGGACAGACCATGGCAGTTTACAGCGGCCAGAACTACGGAAAAGGAGATGCAAAGAGGATCAGGGATGGTGTTAAGGCAGCGTTACTGATCGATGTGATCTACTCTGTTGTATCAGCCGTGCTGGTATCCCTGCTCTTAGGTGTGACGCTGGGCTTGTTCTTCTCAGGAGATGTGGACCTTACGGTTATGATGCCCTGGGCAAGGACTTATATTACCATCTGTACATTGTTTTATATTCCTCTTAGTACGATATTTATTTTCAGAAATACCATGCAGGGATGCGGCTATGGTTTCCTTCCAATGATGGGAGGTGTAGTGGAACTGGTAGCCAGGCTGAGTGTGGCTATGATCGCCATGCGTGGTCACAGCTATGCGTTGTCCTGTTTCTGCGATCCGGCTGCATGGCTCAGTGCAGGTTTGTTTACAGGCGTGTCTTATCTTTTTGTAATGAAGAAGATCAGGGCATCACTGGAACCGAAGTCAGTTACGGTTCAGCCATGACAGGACTGTAAAACCCTATAGTAAGTATAGATAGGTATAGACAAAAAATCAGGGGCATTTTTACAAAAAATTTGGGGTGTACGGGGGTGAAAATTATGGATCTGAGTATTGGTCAGATGGCCAGGATCAACCACATCAGCATCCAGACTTTAAGATTGTATGATAAAATGGGGCTGCTAAAGCCGGTAGCAGTAGATGCAGGCTCCGGATACAGGTATTACAGTATCCTGCAGTGTGCCAAGCTGGATCTGATAGGCAGCCTGAAGCAGTGCGGCCTTAGCCTGAAAGAGATTGGGGCATATTTTGAAAACGGGAATATTGAAAGCCTGGAAGGGGAACTTCGCCATACCTTAGACCAGATCGGTACAGAGATGAGACGGCTGTCAGAACAGAAAGAGGCAGTAAAACGCACGCTGGAGTCTTTTGAACAGTACCGTGTGGCTCCGCCTGCAGGTACTATTACCCTGGAATATATCCCCAGACGCAGTATTATCGTGCTGGACAGCGGGAATAATTACTTTGAAGAACGGCTGGAATTTTATGAACACAGCCTTTTGCAGTTAAAACACGCCTTGGCAGATCGGAATGTGGAGCATATATATTACCGCAATCCAGGAACCATCTGGCGTAAGGATAAGGTGATGAAGCGGGAATTTGTTTCCACGGAAGTTTATGTCCGGGCAGATGCGGAGAGGTTCCGTCCTGATGAGATCACAGAGATCCCGGCGGAATGTATCAATGCATTTACTGCAGCAGTTTTGATACAGAAAAGGAGCTGGCATGTAAGCTTCTTGATCAGGTGGAAAAGAACGGATATACCATTGCAGGGGATTATCTCTGTGAGACTATTGTGGAAACACCTATTTTTGAGAAGGATGAAAGAGGAATGTTTTTGCGGCTTCAGGTGCCTGTAAATGTGAGGTAAGAGAAAAATTGTCCTAAATCTGCCCTTGACTCTCTACTTAGTATAGGCTCTATAATGAAAGTACAAAGAAGGTTAATTAATTAACAAGCAAATCAATGTTGCCAATGTTATTATTCATGTACATCATTACAAGGAGGTTACACTATGAATAAAGAGAGAATCAGAGTGGTTCAGTACGGATGCGGAAAGATGTCAAAATACACACTGCGTTATCTTTATGAGAAAGGCGCAGATATTGTAGGCGCGATCGATGTAAATCCTGCTGTAGTAGGCATGGACGTTGGACAGTTCTGCGGACTGGGATTTGATCTGGGCGTAAAGATCCGTAACGATGCAGATGCAGTATTGGATGAGTGCCAGCCGGACATTGCCATTGTAACCTTATTCAGTTTTGTGGATGACTGCTATGAGCATTATGCAAAATGTTTAAGCAGAGGCATCAATGTAATTACCACCTGCGAGGAAGCAACCTATCCATGGACCACTTCCGCAGCATGCACCAATAAATTAGACGTTCTTGCAAAAGAAAACGGCTGTACCATCGTTGAGCAGGTATGGAAGATATCTTCTGGGTACATCTGATCGGAACCGTAGCAGGCGGCTGCCATGATATTAAGAAGATCGAAGGCGCTGTAAGCTACAATGTAGAAGATTATGGTCTTGCACTTGCAAAAAAGCTCACGGCTGCAACCTGACACCGGAAGAATTTGAAAAGACCATTGCTCATCCGGAAGTTCTGGAACCATCTTATGTATGGAACTCCAACGAAGCGCTCTGCAACCTGATGGGATGGACCATTAAGAGCCAGACCCAGAAGTGCGTTCCATATTTCTCCGATAAAGAAGTTTATTCAGAGACCATGGGACTGACCATTCCGGTAGGACGCTGCATTGGTATGAGCGCAGTGGTTACGACCGAGACTTTCCAGGGACCAGTGATCGAGACACAGTGTATCGGTAAAGTTTACGGACCAGATGACGGCGATATGTGTGACTGGAAGATTAAGGGCGAGCCGGATGTTACCTTCTATGTACAGAAACCGGATACACCTGTCCACACCTGCGCAACCATCGTAAACCGTATCCCGGATGTAATTATGGCACCTCCAGGATTTATCACCGTAGACAAATTAGACAGCGTAGAATACAGAACTTATCCAATGCATCTGTATGTAGATGAATATTAATAATAGTAATACAAGTGTTTTTAAGCTTAAGCGGCCGCAGTGATGCGGCCGTTTTTCTCTTCTATTTGGAAATATCTGGGATTAATGATAAAACTTGGCACCAGAAAGGGTTGATCGCCCTTGCGAAAAAGTAAATTCGGATATATAATAAGCAAGTCTGTCCAGATGGGAAAAACTGGAAGATAAGAAAAATGCAAAGGAAGTTAGAAAAATATGTGGTTTTGGCTTGCTCTTATTGCGCTCCGGGGCTGGAGCGGATCCGACCTGTTTTCAAAGATTGGCTGTCGCGGCAATGACAAATATGCCCATTTAAAAATGGTCATTGCTGTAGGTATTATCATGGGTATCCATGCACTGTACGAGATCTTCGTAGGCGGTGTGGAAGTTACCTGGCACGTAATACTTACTTATTTACCGGTATCCCTGTTATACATTTCCTCTATGACACTGGGATATATCGGCCTTCGTTACATTGAGTTATCTATTTCTTCACCGATCTGCAACTCTTCCGGTGCCCTGGTAGCAGTTTTTATGCTTTATCACAGGTACATTGGATGATGGAATTGAAGGTTCCATGCGTCTGGCTGTTATGGGCGCTGTTGCCCTTGTATGTATCGGCGTCATCGGACTTGGCGTCGTTGAGTCAAGAGAAGATGATGAGCTGCGTGCAGAACGTCAGAAAGCATCCAATTACAAATATGCAAAATCCTGGCTGGCTCTGGCACTTCCGTTGCGTACTGCCTGTTAGATGCAGCAGGTACATTTGCAGATACCTTAGTTCTTGATACACTGGCTGGTGAAGTGGAAGCAGCAGGATTGTTTGCAACAGCAGAGGAGTGCTCTTCCTATGCAGCTTCTGTATCCAACTGTGCTTATGAACTGACTTTCCTTTTTGCAGCTGTCTGCTGTATCGTATATGTAGGCTTTATCAAAAAGCAGAAGTTTGCATTCAGCCAGGAAGGACCGAAATACTTCGGTGCAATCTGCGAGACTGCTGGTCAGTTTGCTTACATTTTTGCATTATCTGATACTGCACATGCTGCTATTTCTGCGCCGATCATTTCCGCATACTGCGTGGCATCTGTTGTCTGGAGCCGCATTTTCTTAAAGGAAAAGCTGTCCTGGAAGCATTATGCAATGATCCTGCTGGTTATCATTGGTATTGTAATGCTTGGTGTGTTTGATATTTAGAATAAAACGAGAGATGTCTTTTACAATTTACATTTCAGATCAAAGGCTGCTGTAGAAATACGGCAGCTTTTTTTGATATGATAAAAGGAGCAGAAAAGGGGAATTATATATGCTTCAGGATAAATGGATCGAATTTGCAGTAGAACTTCAAAGCCTTGCACAGGCGGGACTGGCTTATGGAAAAGATGTGTACGATCTGGAACGGTATACCAGGATACGGGAGATCGCAGCGGAGATGATCGCATGCAAAAGCGATATTCCGCTGGAAAAAGTAAAAAATCTGTTTTGCAACGAAACAGGTTATCAGACTCAAAAGTAGATACAAGGGCGGCTGTTTTAAAGAGGGAAAGATCCTTCTGGTCCATGAGAAAAATGGGACCTGGTCACTGCCGGGAGGATGGTGTGATGTAAATCAGTCCGTGGCTGAAAATACAGTGAAAGAAACATTGGAAGAAGCAGGGCTGAATGTAAAGCCGGTGCGTATGATCGCAGTTCAGGACAGGAACAAGCACAATGATCCGCCTTATGCTTATGGGATCGTGAAAGTATTTATTTTGTGTGAAGTGATCAGTGGGGCATTTACGGAAAATATTGAAACAACAGAGATCCGGTATTTTGGTAAAGAGGAAATTCCTGAAAACCTGGCTCTGGAAAAGACGAATAAAGAACAGATCCAAATGTGTTTTAAGGCAAATGAAGCGAAGCACTGGGAAACGCAGTTTGATTAAATTATTAAAATAAAAGGACAAAAGCTGATATGACGGATATTCAGAAACGATTATTTGAATTACAGGATCATGCATATGGGGATTTCCACAGCGGGCTGATCCCGGAACTGCCAAGAGAGTATTTTATCGGGGTCCGTGTGCCGGTTCTGAAAAAATTTGTAAAAGAGTATAAAAAAGAGGCAGAGTCAGAAACATTTTTAAAGCAGCTGCCTCATACCTATTATGAAGAATACATGGTCCATATCCTTTTGCTGGGGGAGATCAAAGACTATGATACCTGTATGAAGGCAGTGGAAGAATTTCTTCCCTATATTGACAACTGGGCTATCTGTGACGTCCTTTCTCCTAAGGTATTTAAAACCACAAACCGGAATTGTTAGAAAAGATCAAACAGTGGATCCCTTCTGAGCATACGTATATCTGCCGGTTTGGCATTGAAATGCTGATGCGCTGGTTCTTAGATGAAGATTTTAAGCCGGAATATCTGAAAATGCCGGCTTCTGTCCGGTCAGATGAATACTATGTGAATATGATGATCGCCTGGTTCTTTGCAACCGCTCTTGCAAAGCAGTGGGATGCAACCATTCCTTATCTGCAGGATCCGGTTTTAGAACCGTGGACCCACAATAAGACCATCCAGAAGGCAAGGGAAAGTTTCCGCATTACGCCGGAGCAGAAGGAATATTTAAAGACTCTGAAAAGTAGGGGTGCAAAAAGAGCATCAAACGGCCATAAAACAGTCATCAAACAGTCATCAAACAGCGTAAAAATCCTGAAAGTTGGGAAAGGCAGAAGGAAACATAAAAAGGGCAAAAGGAGTACATCTATGACACTGCAGCAGCTGACCTACATAAAAATGACGGCCGAATGTGGAAATATCACAGAAGCGGCAGAAAAACTCTTTATATCCCAGCCAAGCCTCAGCGCAGCGATCCATAACCTGGAAAAAAAGAAATGGGAGTGACTATTTTTGTCAGGTCCAAAAAGGGTGTAGTCCTTACCAGGGAAGGGGAAGAACTGCTGTCTTATGCGGGAATGCTGTTGGAACAGGTGGATATTATGAAGGAGCATTTCGGCGTCGGAAAAGCGCGGATGCCCAAGTTTTCTGTTTCCTGCCAGCATTATTCCTTTGCAGTCAATGCCTTTGTAGATGTGGTCCAGACCTATGATGCGGCAAAATATGATTTTATCCTCAGGGAAACACAGACCGGTGAGATCATTGATGATGTGGCAAATGGAAAAAGTGAGCTGGGAGTGATCTATCTGTCTGAACACAATGAAGAAGTGCTGACGAAGCTGATCAAAAAGAATGGCCTGATCTTTGAAGAATTATTTACAGCAGAGCCGCATGTATTTATCAGCAATGTACATCCTCTGGCGGTGAAAGCGAAGATACAGTTAGAGGATCTGAAGGCGTATCCATATCTTACTTACGAACAGGGGGAGCGGAATTCTTTTTATTATGCAGAAGAGTTTTTAAGCATGCTGGACATGCCTAAAAACATTCAGGTAAGAGACAGGGCTACCATGTTTAATCTGATCATTGGTTTAAATGGTTTTACTGTGTGTTCCGGAGTAATAAGCGAGGAACTAAATGGCTCCCAGATCATTGCAAGACCGCTTGACATGGATGTTCAGATGCGGATCGGTCTGGTGAAAAAGAAAAATATACTGTTCAGCCGTTATGCAGATACTTATATTGAAGCACTGAAAAATATGTATCCATAGATTGAAACTATGGATAACATAAAATATAAAGTATTATCCCAAAATGAAAACTACTGTTAAACTATCCTCAGAAAAAACAGACGGGAACCAGATAACAACTGGTTGATTGATCTATAAAATTGTGAAAACGGAGGATAAGACAGTGGCAGATTTAAAAACACCATTTCGTTATGATTATGTAGGAAGCTTCTAAGACCGGAAGCATTAAAGCAGGCAAGAAAGAATTTTGAAGAAGGAAAGATCACAAAAGAAGAACTGACAGCAGTAGAAGATGACTGCATCCGTGATCTGGTTGGAAAGATCAAAAAGCTGGGATATCATGTGATCACAGACGGTGAGTTCCGCAGATCCACCTGGCACCTTGATTTCATGTGGGGATTTCAGGGCATTGAACACAGAAAGACAGTAGAAGGAAATACGACTTTCGATGCAGAGGCAGCTATGATCGACGATACCTACATGGTAGGAAAGATCTCTGTAAAGAACCATCCATTTGTAGAGCATTTTAAGTTTGTAAAGGCTTTAGAAGATGAAAATACAGTAGCAAAGCAGACTATTCCATCTCCTGGACAGTTTTATGCTTACTTTACAGGTGCCGAGCTTTTGGAACTACACTGGATATCTATGGAAGTGAAGAAGCTTTTGCAAAAGATGTGGCAGGGGCATATGTGGAATTTGTCAATGAGATCTACGCAGCAGGCTGCCGCAACATCCAATTTGATGACTGTGTATGGGGCGGTATGGTTAATCCAAAACTGGCAGTTGCATTGACCGGAAGAAAGGGAGATGCGTTGAGGCATACAAGAAACTGCTCCTTCCAGTTAAACAATGAAGTTGCAGCTCAGGCACCGGCGGATCTGGTGATCAATACCCATGTATGCCGCGGAAACTATCATTCCACATTTTTCAGTTCCGGTGCATACGACGGAGTAGCCGACCTGCTTTTTGGCGAGGAAAATGTAAACGCCTACTATCTGAATACGATGATGAAAGATCCGGCGGTTTTGCTCCTTTAGCAAAAGTTTCCGGCGACAAAAAGTAGTTCTGGGCCTTGTAACCACCAAATCCCCGGTATTAGAAAAGAAAGAAGACGTGATCGCAAGGATCCATGAGGCTGCAAAACACGTGCCTTTAGACCGCTTATACTTAAGCCCACAGTGCGGTTTCGCCTCCTGTGAGATCGGAAACAAGCTTACAGAAGAAGAGCAGTGGGCAAAGTTAAAATTGGTGAAAGAAATTGCTGAAGAGGTGTGGAGATAGAAATAAGCAAATGACTTTAATGATATTCTGAAAATTTAATATTCGCTGGTGCCGTATCTGGTGTGGCTGACTTATGTGGGATATCTGAATTTCATGATCAGTATTTTGAATTGAAGTGAGAATGAGTAAGTTAAGAATAGATAAGAACAAATGTTTGTAGCGTTCATGGACAGGAAAAATGGCGTATGGTATACTAAACAGTAACTGGTCATGGAGGTTTAAACATGGGTTCTGATAAGATTTATATTGCTATTGATCTGAAATCTTTTTATGCTTCCGTAGAAGCAGGGATCTCGGGCTGGATCCGCTTACTGCTAATCTGGTGGTGGCGGATCCTTCAAGGACGGAAAAGACCATCTGTCTGGCGGTATCCCCTTCTTTGAAGGCTTACGGGATCTCTGGGCGGGCGAGATTATTTGAAGTGGTGCAGAAGGTGAAGCAGGCTAATAGGCTGCGAAGAAGCGGATTGCCACAGCGAAAGTTTACAGGGAGATCTTGTGATGCGAAAATGCTTGAAAGGGATCCGCGGCTTGAGATTGATTATGTAATCGCGCCCCCTCAGATGGCTCACTATATGGAAGTGAGTACAAAGATCTATCATATTTATTTAAAGTATGTGGCTCCGAGGATATCCATGTATATTCCATTGATGAAGTATTTATGGATGTGACAGAGTATCTGGGCACTTACAGGATGACAGCCCGGAACTGGCGATGAAAATGATCCAGGATGTGTTAAGAAAACAAAGATCACTGCCACTGCGGGATCGCCCCTAATCTGTACCTTTGCAAGGTCGCCATGGACATTGTGGCAAAACATGTGGCTGCGGATCAGACGGGGTGCGGATCGCAGAGCTGGACGAAATGTCTTATCGCCAGATGCTATGGGATCACAGGCCGCTTACGGATTTCTGGAGAGTAGGAAAAGGTTATGCCAGAAAACTGAAGAAAATGGAATTTATACAATGGGGGATATTGCCAGGTGTTCTCTGGGACGTTCTGGGGATTTTTATAATGAGGATCTGTTGTTTCGACTGTTTGGGATCAATGCGGAACTTCTCATTGATCATGCATGGGGATATGAGCCATGTACCATTGCAGATATAAAGGCGTACAAGCCTCAGGATAAGAGCATTGGCTCGGGGCAGGTATTGCATTGTCCCTGTGATTTTAACCAGGCAAAGCTGGTTTTAAAGGAAATGGCGGATATGCTGGCAATGGACCTGGTGGATAAAGGGCTTATAGCCAGCCAGATCGTTCTGACGGTGGGGTATGATATTGAAAATCTGACGGATCCGGTGAGAAGAAAAGCGTATAAAGGGGCAGTGACTACGGATCAGTATGGCAGGAAAATACCCAAGCATGCCCACGGAACCATTCATTTAAAACTGCCGACTTCTTCTGCAAGACTGATCATGCAGGGGGCTATGGAGCTGTATGATGGTATTGTAGATAAAAATCTGCTGATCCGCAGGCTTTATATTACGGCAGAACATGCTATGGAAGAGAAGAAGGTACAAAAACAGGAGACTTATGAGCAGTTAAGCCTTTTTACAGACTATGAAGCAGTGGAGAAGGAGCGAGAAAAGGAAGTAAAGAACCTGGAGAAGGAGAAAAGGTTGCAGAAGGCTATGTTGGATATTAAGAAGAAGTATGGGAAAAATGCGATCCTTAAGGGGATGAATTTGGAGGAAGGAGCAACGGCTATAGAGCGCAACCGGCAGATCGGAGGGCATAAGGCGTGAAAAAAGTATGAGGATATCATTGGTCTGTCAAGACCGGTTTCAAAAAAGCATCCTCCTATGTCAAGGGAGAACCGGCGGCACAGTTTGCGCCTTTTGCGGCTCTTACGGATTTGAAGGGGCTATTAAGGAGACTGCCAGGGTGACAGGGGAGAAGATCGAACTGGATGAGACGCAGAAAACGTTTTTGGATGAAAACTTAAGGTACTGTTGCGCGAAAAACTCCCGCCCTCTTTACGTATTTTCAAAAAAAGATGAACAAAAAGAGGGGGGAGCTTATATAACTGTTTCAGGGATCGTGAAAAAACGGATGCTTATACCCATAAGATCGTCTTAGAAGATGGTACCGGATCTGCGTGGAAGATATCCTGGAGATACGGAAACTTCTCTGATCCGGCTTATACTTCAGCTTCCTGGTGCTGGTACATCAGTTCAATGTATGCAAGGATCAGCGGTGCAACGCCTTTCGCCTCATTTTTAACGATCGGTTCGCGCATATAATAATCAAAGGTTCCTTCCCGCATTTCTTTATTTCCAAGTCCTGCCACAAGACAGATCCCGCCCAGTTGCAGTTCTCCGTTTTCTTCAGAAAGGTAAGTGCGACAGATCCCTTCAAATGCTTTCTTTCCATAGGCAAAATAGGATCCGTCCAGGAAACCGAGACGTACACTCTTCATGATCGCATATGCAAAAATTGCGGAACCGGATGTTTCAAGATAGTTGGGATGAATTCCACCCCGGTTTACGACCTGATACCACATTCCTGTTTCTTCATCCTGATAGGGAAGCATGGAATCAATAAGTTCCTTGTAGATCCGATTCATTTCTTTCTTTTCGCTGCCAAGAGTTTCTTCTGGCATTACTTCCATTGTATCGATCAGAGCCATGGCATACCAGCCCAATGCACGCAGCCAGAAGTTGTCAGATAATCCTGTGACTTTATCACACCAGAAAGACGTTCTGGAGTCATCATAAGCATGGTAATACAGGCCGTTTCTCAGATCACGCATCAGATTGTACACATTGACGAACTGCTGATAGCAGTCTTTGCAATTAGTACTGTTGTTGTAAGTAACTTCATATTGCATATAAAATGGCTGTGCCATATAGAGTCCATCCAGCCAGATCTGGTTTGGATAAATTTCTTTTGTGCCAGAAATTACCAGTTGAAGTTCGGGGCTGGGTCTTTAACTGGCTGTATACCAGGTCAATAGCGAGGCGGTATTTTTCTTTTTCCAGTCAGATCATACAGATCAAAGAGGGTTTTTCCAGTATTAACATTGTCAAGGTTGTGTTCTTTAGGATCATAAGAATGGATGGAACCATCTTCTTCTACAAAATAGTCAATAAACCGGTCTGCAAAATCAAGATATTCTTCTTTCTGTGTAATATGATAAAGTTCCAAAATAGCATTGATCATACAGCCATCCATATAATTCCAGGAAGGTTTTGCACCTTGACGGATTTTTTCAATATTCCAGATCGGACGGGACGGACTGCTTTTTTCTAAAAGCTGGTCAATGTAGCGGTCAAGAATTTTCATAGCAATATAGATTTCCTTTCTGAATTGTACAAAGTAAAAAAGTATACAGTAAAACTGAAAACGTTTGCAACTACTTTGATTTTAACATAAATCCAGCAGAAAGAAAATTGTGCATAATACACAAAGTAAAAGCAACTAAACTGGATAAAATGTCTAATTGACGGGAGAAGGGATGCGTGATAATATATGAAATATCACGAGAGACATGCAGGACTGATAGTTGGACCGCAGAAATGTGACAGCATCCAGGATCAGGAATGCATTAAATTTTAGCCGAATTTGCAAACCTTGCAAAACAACAGGGCATGACGGGGATGGTTCTGTAATTCTGGCAAATATCAAAGAAGGAGTTGTGTGTGGTGAATGGATACGTTCAAAAATATTATAAAATTTGTATGTATACAATAAAAACAACATATATATACATACAAAATATACAATGATATATTGACATTACACTAGGCTTATACTATTATAAGAGTACAAGGCAATTGGAATTAGGATGTTTTGTGGCGAAAACAGTTAAATTCCAGAATTATTTATGAAACAGGAGGAAGAAAATGAAAAAGGAATTGATGAAGCGTGTGGCGGCAGCAGGTCTGGCAGTATCTATGGTTGCAGGGCTTACAGCCTGCGGACCTACAGGAAAGCCTGAAGAGACCAAGAAGGAAGAGACAAAGGCTGAGGGCGGAGAGACTTCCGCAGCTGCAGATAAGGAAGATGCTGCAGCTTCTGACGGAGAAGTTACTCTGCGTTTCAGCTGGTGGGGAGGCGATGCCAGACATAAGGCAACAGAGGCGGCATGTCAGGCATTTATGGAAAAATATCCTAATATCAAGGTAGAGTGCGAGTACGGAGCCTGGGACGGATGGGCTGAGAAGGTAGCTACCCAGCTCAGCGGCGGTACAGCACCTGATCTGATGCAGGTTAACTGGAACTGGCTGTATCAGTTCTCTAGCGACGGTTCTAAATTCGTAGATCTGACCCAGTTCGCAGATGTAATCAATATGGAAAACTATCCGGCAGATCTTCTGGAGCAGTGTGTAGTAGGCGGCAAGCAGCAGGCGATTCCGATCGGTACTACAGGAAAGTGCTTCTACTGGAATAAAACTACCTTTGACAAAGCAGGTATTGCTCTTCCTACAAGCTGGGATGAGCTGATTGCAGCAGGAACCACATTTAAGGAGAAATTAGGCGATGAGTACTATCCTCTGGCTATGTATGAATATGAGAGAATGCTTCTGATGATGTATTATCTGGAAGGAAAATACGGAAAAGAATGGGCAGAGAACAATACCTTAAATTATTCTCTTGAGGAAGTAAAGGAAGGTCTTGAATTTATTAATTCCTTAGAGGATGCACATGTTCTTCCAAGCATTGCTCAGTTAAAGGGCGACGGCGCTACAGTTCTGGAGAAGAATCCGGGCTGGATCAACGGACAGTATGCCGGCTTCTATGAGTGGGATTCTGCTCAGGCGAAATTTGCTAACGCTCTGGAAGGCGATCAGGAGTTTGTACTTGGTGAGTTCCTTAAGGGCGGAGAGTATGAGGCAGGACTTATAAAGATTTCTTCCTGCTTTGCAATTACAGAAACCTCTGAGCACAAAAAAAGAGGCTGCTATGCTGTTAGATTTCCTTATCAATGATCCAAAGGGTATTGAGCTTTTGGGCACAGAGCGCGGTAGGCTGGCTAACACTTATGCAAATGAAGTTCTGTCAGGTCTTGGCAAGCTGGAAGGTCTTACCTATGAGGGCAATCAGGCAGTTATGAAGGTTGCAAACTTTGCATTGATCCAAACTTTGAGAATTCCGCATTAAAGGATTCTACAGGTATCTACTATGAGGTATTTGAGGGACTCAGCAACGGACAGGATGTAGAGATGCTGGCACAGTATCTGATTGACAGTATCAATGAAGTTTATGCAAGCAATCCTTACTAAGAAAAAGGGATAAAGAGATGAAGAACAGAGAAGTAATTAATTCATATATTGATAAATGGATTGAAGATTATAACAACAGACAGCGTCCGGTTTGGAATTATGAAGATGGCTGTGTAATGTTAGGAGCCCAGTATCTGTATGAAGCCACCGGAGATGAAAAGTACATCAATTGTATTCGTACCTTTATGGACCGGTATATACAGGAGGATGGAACGATTCGTTATTATGTTCCTGAGGATTACAATCTGGATAAGGTAAATAACGGAAGAGTTCTTTACTTCCTCTATGACCAGACCGGGGAAGAAAAATATAAAATTGCTCTGAGCCATATCAGAGAGCAGCTGGAAACACATCCCCGTACAGACTGCGGAAGCTTCTGGCATAAGCAGATATATCCGTATCAGATCTGGCTGACGGATTATATATGGGGCAGCCTCTTTATCTGGAATACGAAAAGAGATTTAATGGCGGAGAGCGCTACAATGATATTACAGGACAGTTTTTAAACGCCAGAAAATATCTGTTTGATGAAGAGAAAAAACTGTATTACCACGCATATGACGAGAAGCGCCAGATGATCTGGGCAGACAAAACAACAGGCTGCTCCCACAATTTCTGGCTGCGCTCCATTGGATGGTATCTGATGGCGCTGATTGACTGCTGCGGCCTGATTCCCGAGGAGAGCTTTGAACATCTGAGTACATATAAGCGGCTGTTTAAAGAAGCTCTGGCAGGAATTATGCAGTATCAGGATGAAAAAACAAAGCTGTTTTATCAGCTGGTAGATATGCCTGAGCTGGAAGGTAATTATCTGGAAACGTCTGGATCCGCTATGATTGCATATGCGATTTTAAAGGGCTGCCGTCTGGGTATTTTACAGGAAGAAAAATGGCGCAGGAGAGGCGAAGAGATCTTTGACGGCCTGGAAAGAGAAAAGTTACAGAAGGATGAAGATGGATGGCATCTGACCGGCATTTGTCTGGTGGCTGGATTAGGCCCCAAGGATGAGCGGGATGGAAGCGTAGAATACTATCTTTCCGAACCGGTGGTTTCAGATGAAGAGAAGGGCGTAGGAGTTTTCATGATGGCCTACGGCGAATATCTGAAACTGGAAAAACAAGATGAAGCATAGAATGGAGAATGCCTTATGCAGAAAAAGACAAAAAAAATAACCCGTGCATCCAGACAGAACATAGGATATGCATATATTGCTATCTGGATCATCGGTTTTCTCGTTTTTAAATTTTATCCGTTTATGTCCTCTCTTTTCTATAGCTTTACGAACTATAATCTGTTCAAGGAATCTGTAGAAAATATAGGATTTGCAAATTATGAGAAGATTGTCGATACGGCAAAATACTTAAAGTCCTATATTGTAACCTTTAAGTATGCCTTTATGACAGTACCCTTAAAACTGCTGTTTGCGCTGTTTATCGCATATCTTCTTAACTTTAAGATCAAAGGGAATTAACCTTTTCCGTACAGCGTATTATATCCCGTCTATTCTGGGAGGTTCAGTTGCGATTGCTGTTTTATGGCAGTTCCTTTTCCAGAATGAAGGTCTGGTTAACACTATCATCGGCCTGTTTGGAGTAAAGCCTGTTAACTGGCTGGGAAGCCCGGATTATGCACTGTTTGTAATCTGCCTTCTCCGTGTATGGCAGTTTGGATCAGCTATGGTTATTTTCCTGGCTGCATTAAAGGGCGTTCCGCAGGACCTGTATGAAGCGGCGTCCATTGACGGAGCAGGAAAATTTACACAGTTTTTAAAGATTACCATTCCGCTGATTACACCGGTTATTTTCTACAATCTGGTTACTCAGCTGTGTCAGGCATTCCAGGAGTTTAATGGACCGTTTATGATTACCAAGGGAGGCCCCTTAGGTTCTACAACCCTGATTTCCATCCTGATCTATCAGAATGCATTTAAGACATATGATATGGGACTTGCCAGTGCTATGGCATGGCTGCTGTTCCTTATTGTTGCAGTGCTGACGGCAGTTTCGTTTATCAGTCAGAAGCATTGGGTGTATTATGGTGATGAAGAAAGGTAGGAATTAAAATGACAAGACAACAAAAATACAAAATTCAGACCATAGCACGCTACATAATTCTGATTGCAGTGGGGCTTGTAATGATCTACCCCATGATATGGATGGTAGGGAGCTTCCTTTAAAGCAACCAATGCGGAGATCTTTGGTTCCATCGGTTTTATTCCGAAGGAGTTTACGCTGGACGGCTATAAAAAACGGCTGGTTCGCCAGTACCCTATCAGTTTGGCAGATATATGGTCAATACCTATAAATTTGTTATACCAAAGGTAATAGGAACCGTTGTTTCCTCAGCCATTGCAGCATATGGTTTTTCACGGTTTCAGTTTAAGGCACGGGGCTTCTGGTTTGCACTGATGCTTTCCACGCTGTTTCTGCCTCAGGTAGTGTTAAATGTGCCTCAGTTCTTATTGTTTACAAAATGGGGCTGGGTGGATTCCTACCTGCCTTTAGTTGTGCCGAGCTTTTTTTGCCTGTGATACCTACTTTGTATTTATGCTGGTTCAGTTCATGAGAGGAATTTCAAGAGAGCTGGAGGAGGCTGCGGAGATTGACGGCTGCAATTCCTTTAAGCGTTTCATCTACGTAGTGCTTCCCATGGTTCAGCCTTCACTGGTATCCTGCGCGCTGTTCCAGTTTATGTGGTCCTCCAATGACTTCATGGGTCCGTTAATTTACTTAAATTCTACAAAGAAATTTACAGCTTCTCTGGGCCTGCGTATGATCATGGATACGGAAAGCGGATTTGACTGGAATAAGACGCTGGCATTATCTGTTATTACACTGATTCCATCCCTGATTATATTCTTCCTGGCGCAGGATCAGTTTGTGGAAGGTATTGCAGCCGGAGGAGTAAAGGGTTAAAGACGCGAATTGTAAGAAAGGACGCAACATGAAATTTCAGATTATATTTCAGACATCCAGAAAGGTCACGATTGAATTTTTGGATTTTGGAATTTATTTTACAGAAAAGAAGTATCGTCTGTTGTTAAATGGAAAAAGAAATTCTTACTTCCGATCGGGTAGTTCAGACCATTTCCGGTCTGACGCCTGATACGGAATATGAGCTTACTGCTGTGGCAGACGGGGAAGCAGAAGAGACGGTTCGTTTTAAGACAGATTATGAATTTGTAACCCTGAACGTACGCCGTTTCGGAGCGAGAGGCGATGGAAAGCATGATGATACAGTTGCTATTCAGGCGGCGGTGTCATCCTGTCCGGAGCACGGAAGAGTGTATATTCCCAAGGGAGTTTATAAAGTATCCAGTATCTTCCTGAAGAGCCATATGACGCTGGATATTGGGGAAGGAGCAGTGATTTCTGCTTATACAGAGCGGGAGAAATTTCCTATTTTACCGGGACTGATTGAGAGCTATGATGAGACGGAAGAATATAATCTGGGAACATGGGAGGGAAATCCTCTGGATATGTTCGGATCTATTCTTACGGGTATTCATGTTTCAGATGTGGTAATTACCGGAGAAGGAACTCTGGATGGAAATGCCAGCTATGAAAACTGGTGGAAGGGAGAGGGCCGTGAAAAAATCGGAGGAGCCTTCCGCCCAAGAATGATTTTTTTGAATCACTGTGAAAATGTTACTGTTCAGGGACTGACTGTTCAGAACAGTCCAGCCTGGAACCTTCACCCATATTTTCCAATCATACGAGGTGGATTGATTTGAAGGTACTCAATCCCAAGCAGTCCCCGAATACGGATGGAATGGATCCTGAATCAGTAGATGGACTGGAAGTAGTAGGCGTATATTTTTCCTTAGGTGACGATTGTATTGCCATGAGTCCGGCAAGTTCTATATGGGACATAAATATAAGGTTTCATCAAGAAATGTTGATATTCGCCAGTGCTATATGAGACATGGACACGGAGCGAACTCTGGGCAGCGAAATTGCTGCCGGGGTGAGACATTTGTCCTGTAAGAAGTGTATTTTCGAAGATACGGACCGCGGACTGCGCGTAAAGACCAGAAGAGGCCGTGGAGAAGATTCTGTAGTTGAGGATATTCTGTTTGAAGATATTAAGATGGATGGCGTTTTAACACCCTTTGTAGTAAATTCCTACTACTGGTGCTGCGATCCTGACGGACATTCTACCTATGTAAGCACAAAGGAACCGCTTCCGGTTGATGAACGGACTCCCCAGAATAAAAAGAACTGGCCTTTCGCAACATTGAAGCTCATAATTGTCATGTGGCAGGAACCTTTATATATGGACTTCCGGAAGCCAAAATAGAAAAAGTGACAATGGAAAACATAGAGATTGATTTTGCGGAAAATCCGCCGGAGTATCCCGCAATGATGGCTGAGGTTGAACCCCTGTACAAACCGAGGCGTGTTTATCAATAATGTAAAGGAACTCACCTTAAAGAATGTAAAGGTTCACGGCACAGCAGGAGAACCCTTTGAAATTGAAAATGTAGATTGTGTTGAAAAGGAGTAAACGATGGAGTTAGCGATAACAAGTACCAGCATGAAGCTGAGAGATCGAGCTCCGGTAGTTTTCCGGGGTGAGGATAACTGGTGCTTTGAACAGATCCGCAGCATAGGATATGATGGCGTAGAGCTTCATATCCATGATTCCTCTCAGCTTGACAGGAAGCAGTTAAAGGAGAATTGGATCAGTTTGGCCTGAGTTTGACTTCGATTGGAACAGGATCTGCCTATGGAAAGAGACAGGGTGTTTTTTATCCAGCGAAGATGCGGATGTAAGACAGGCTGCAATTGAACGTATTAAGGGACATATCCTTACGGCTTCTGATTATCCTCATGCTGTGGTGATTATCGGGCTGATTAAGGGAAAGGTATCAGACTGCGAAAGCAGAGAAAGCTATTTTGCCAATCTGATACCTGCTCTGCGGGAATGTGCAGAAGAAGCAGGAAAATATCAGGTATATCTGGGGCTTGAGGTTATCAACCGGTATGAAAGCGATGTGATCAATACCGTTAAGGAGGACTTGAATTTCTGGAAATGGTTGGATCACCATGGTTGCAGCTGCATCTGGATACATACCATATGAATATTGAAGAGAGTGATATTAAAAAATCAATTCAATCAGCTAAGGGGAAAATCTGTCATGTACACGTTGCAGATAATGACCGTTGGTTTGTAGGACATGGGCACTATGATTTCGCCGAAACATTAGGTGCTTTGAAGGAAATAGGTTATACCGGAGCTGTCAGTGTAGAATCCTTCGGTTTTCCGGATATGATCAGTTCTGCCAGGGCATCTTATGAAAATATGAGACATATTATGAATCAGTTATAAAGAAAAGCTGCAGTGGGAACCATCAAATATGGAATCTCTGCAGCTTTTTCTATCCGATTTTCAGATTTTGTGATAGAATAGAAAAATGCAATGGATAATTATTGAACGGGAGGGGGTGCGAATTAAGTGGAGAAAACAGTGTTGTTAGTGGATCAGGCATATGAAGACATTAAAAATATGATCTGTAATTTTGAGTTGATACCGGGCCAGATCGTATCAGATTTTACATTAAGTAAAAAAATGGGAATGAGCAGAACGCCGATCCGTCAGGCGCTGCAGAAGCTTGAAGGCGATGATTTGATTGTAGATGCAGGTGCGGGGAAGAGCTATCAGGTCAGTCCTATTACAGAAGATGGAATTATTGATCTTTTGATGCAAGAGAAGGAATTGAGGTTGCAGCTGTACGTATTGCTCTTGAAAAAGGGATTGATGAAACAAGGCTGATAGAACTGGAGCGTATTAACCGGAATATGGAGGATGCTAATATAGCCGGAAGAATTAAGGAAAATTTTTGAGGCGGATCAGCAATTTCATGATTATCTTGTAAATCTCTCACGGAATAACAAACTGATACGTTTTCATGAAAGCCTGCTTCTTCAGTGCCGTCGGGTAAGGATGATTTCATATCTGGAGCGTAAATATCAGGATAAAGCATACAGGGATCATCAAATGATTTTAGAGGGTCTTAAGTCAGGAGACAGCAGACTGGCGCAGCAGGCGCTGGCTGAACATATTGAAACAGCAAGGCTGGATTATCTGAGAGTTATGAAGGAGAAGAATATAACAGAGGATTTTGGGATGCTTCGCTTTTTCCGCTGAAAAATACCTCAAGCAGCAGATGCTTGGGGGTATTTTTTAATTTCCACAAGACAAACCCCCGGTAAAGGTGGTATGATAATACCAAAAGAACTAATCAGAAGAAAGCAGGTGAAGGGCTTGACATTATAGGAAGGGAAAAGTTTTTTATGAAGAAAATGAAGAGAGCAGCACTGGCAATGGCTTCCGTTACAGCAATTTCACTGGTTGGATGCGGTGGAAGCAACACAACTACTACAGCAGATACCAAGGCAGCAGGTGAAAGCAGCGCAGAAGGCGGAAATTCCGGTGATATTTCCGGTAACATCACTTTTCCTGGTGGGGCGGAGATTCAAGACATGAAGCAACTGAAAAAGCGATCGAGGCTTTTCAGGCAAAATACGAAGGTGTAACTGTAAGTCCGGAATACGGCGCATGGTCCGGATGGGAAGAGAAACAGTCCTTAAACATCTTGGGCGGCAACTCAGCAGATCTGATGTAGATCAACTGGAACTGGATCGACCTTTATTCTAATAATGGAACAAATTTTGCTGATTTAAACCAGTACGCAGATATTATTGATCTGTCCCAGTTCCCGGAAAGCGCACTTGAAATAAGGCTACCGCAATCCCACTGGCTTTAGACGGTGGGTTAAGGTAGCCAAAAAAAGCTGAGAATTATTGTATGCTAATGATATGGGAACATGGAAATCTAAAAACAGACACAAATATTTATTACAATACCACATTATTTTCGTCTGCAAATATAGGAAGAAATTACTGGTTTCAAACAGGTATCAGATGATATAAAGCAGTTTTCATATGAGATATGTCAAAAGCACAAAGTTATTATCAAATACATGGAAACTGACAAAGACCATATTCACTACATGATAGAAACTGAACCTACAATGTCGGTGAGTAAAATTGTAAACCTAATGAAAAGTTATACGACTTACCATATATGGAAACGCTATCCGAATTATTTGCGGAAGCATTTCTGGAAAGAACATACATTTTGGACAGATGGTTATTTTGCTTGTAGTGTAGGAAATGTATCAGAAGAAATGCTAAAAAAGTATATCGAAAATCAAGGCTAAGAAAGAAGGTGGCAGCGAATGTTAAAAAGCATATAAATACAGAATATATCCCAATAATGAGCAGAAAGTACAGATAGAAAAAACATTTGGCTGTTGCCGTTTTGTGTATAATCAGACACTTGCATATCGGAAAGAAAGATACGAAAAGAGAAAAAATCTGTCAGCAAAACAGATTGTAATAATTACTGCAACAGGGAATTAAAGAAAGAGTATGAATGGCTGAAAGAAGTGGATAAGTTTGCTTTAACAAATGCGATTTATAACATGGACAGTTCATATCAGAAATTTTTTTAGGGAGCATGCAGGTTATCCAAAGTTTAAGAGTAAACATGATAATCATAAATCATATACAACAAATTTTACGAATGGCAACATAACAGTAGATTTCGATGGAAACAAAGTAAAATTGCCTAAATTAAAAGGCGTAAAAGTAAAACTGCATAGAAAGTTTAGCGGGCAGATAAAATCAGCAACGATATCACAAGTGCCGAGTGGGAAATATTATGTATCGGTTTTAGTGGAAACAGAACATGTGGAACTGCCACATACAACCCAAAATACAGGAATCGATTTAGGTATTAAGGATTTATGTATTACTTCTGGTGGAAAGAAATACGAAAATCCCAAAATTATCAGAAAAACGAGAAGAAACTGGAAAACTGCAAAGGCAGTTAGCCCATAAAGAGAAAAAAGTCAAAATTACTACAAAACAAAGAAAAAGATAGCATTATGCCATGAGAAGATAACAAATACCAGAAAAGATTAGCTACATAAGATTTCACACGAAATTGTCAGCGAAAACCAAGGGATAGTCTCGGAGAATTTGCAGATAAAGAATATGGTAAAAAATCATCATTTAGCAAAATCAATCAGTGATGTGTCATGGTATGAGCTTACAAGGCAACTGGAATATAAGTCAAAATGGAATGGCAGGGAATATGTCAAAATAGACACATTTTATGCCAGTAGCCAGTTGTGTTCAGTCTGTGGATACCAAAATACAGAGACGAAAAATCTGACAGTAAGGGAATGGATATGTCCCGTCTGTGGAACGAATCATGACAGGGATATCAATGCGGCGAAGAATATACTGGAAGAAGGATTAAGACAAATAGCATAAAAGGAATAACAACATAGGGCAGGAACTGCCCAAATTTACGCCTGTGGAGATAGTAGGTTACGAGGTCAGGGAAGCAGGAAGCCCATTGGCTTTAGACAATGGGTAGTTCACGAAAAGTAAGCTGTATTTTTAAGAATGCAAGATCTGCTACCATTGAGATCGGGGATGAGGGGATCTTTCACACAAAACGAGAATATGAAGTCTATGTCAATGACGCATTTTACCAGAAGACAGACCGGGTGATTACCGGGATCTATGATCTGCAGCCTTCTTCCGATTATAAGGTACGTATAGTGGCAGAAGATGAGCAGGCGTGTATCGAGATAAAGACTGATGAGGAATTTGTGACACTTAATGTCAGGGATTTTGGTGCAAAGGGAGATGGAATCACGGATGATACTCTTTTTATCCAGTCTGCCATTATGGCATGCCCGAAAAAAGGCCGTGTGCTGATCCCTGAGGGAACTTATAAGGTGACCAGCCTGTTTTTAAAGGATGACCTGAATTTGGAACTGGCACAGGGAGCTGTGCTTTCTGCTGAAACAGACCGCAGGAAATTTCCAATCTATCCGGGACTGATCCAGAGCTGGGATGAGACAGAAGAGTATAATCTTGGAACTTGGGAGGAAATCCTCTTCCTATGTTTTCCGCGATCATTACAGGTGTTAATGTGAAACATGTTGTGATCTACGGAAAAGGAGTGATTGACGGAAACGCAAATTTTGATGAGGACAACTGGTGGTATCAGCCAAAAGTGAAGCAGATCGCATTCCGCCCGAGAATGCTCTTTCTCAATCACTGCGAGGATGTAGTTGTTGCCGGTATCCAGGTACAAAACAGTCCAAGCTGGAATATCCACCCATATTTTCCGACAATCTCCGCTTTATAGATCTTAAGGTACTAAATCCAAAAAGTTTCCCCAAACACAGATGGCCTGGATCCGGAATCATGCAAAAATGTAGAGATCGTTGGTGTATATTTTCTCTGGGAGATGACTGTATTGCTGTTAAAGCCGGAAAATTTATATGGGTGCAAAGTATAAACGTCCATGTGAAAACCTTATGATCCGTCAGTGCTGTATGCGGGACGGTCATGGTTCTGTAACGATCGGAAGTGAAATGGCAGGAGGAGTGATAAACCTTACTGTTAAAGACTGTCTCTTTATCAATACAGACCGTGGACTTAGGATCAAGACGAGACGTGGCCGGGGAAAAGATGCTATTGTTGACGGGATCCTGTTTGACAATATCCAGATGGATCAGGTTATGACACCGCTCGTTATTAACTGCTTCTATTTCTGTGATCCAGATGGACATATTGAGTATGTTCGCAGCAAGGGAGGCACTTCCGGTTGATGAGCGTACTCCCCAGATCCGCAGTCTTGTATTCAAAAATATTGAGGCAAAAAACTGTCATGTTGCAGGTGCTTTCTTCTACGGACTTCCGGAGAAAAAAATCCAGAAGGTGGTTATGGAACATGTTCATATTACCTATGATGAAAACCCGCAGCCAGGAGCTCCGGCCATGCTTGACGGAATTGAGCCATGTACAAAAGTAGGAATATTTGCAGATAATATTGAAGAACTGATAATGCACGATGTAAAGGTTGAAGGCCAGGAGGGAGAGGCGTTCATACTGAGAAATATTGAAAACATGATCAGTGATCCGCAATAAAAAGTGATATACTAGTTTGTAAAGGATATCAAAATGGGACGGAGGAATAGACATGGGGGTAACGATCAAAGATATTGCGCAGAAAGCGGGGGTCTCTTATTCTACGGTTTCGAGAGCATTAAATGGGATCGGAAGTACAAACGGGGATCGTCGGAAGCGGATATTGAGATTGCCAAGGAGATGGGGTATGTTCCTAATCAGGCGGCGATCCATCTGAAACTTTCAAGATCCTATGTGATCGGTCTGTATTTCTCAACCATCAGCAAGATGACATCACCCTTCGTTCTCCATGATGTTCTCACGGGGAGTATACAGTATTGTAGGGAGTAAGTATAATATTGTAGTCAAAGGTATTGACATGCACGAAGCGGGAACATTAAATCCGACCTATTATGATGGGATCATTGTTTTAAGCCAGAGAACGGAAGACCGGGCATTTATGGAGGAAGTTCTGGAGAAAAAGATCCCTATGGTTGTGATCTGCCGTAAGGTGGATATAGATGCACTCAATGTAACAACCGATGAAACGAAGGCAATGGAAACAGCAATGGATTATCTGATCGAAAACGGCCATCGAAATATCTGTGTGATCGAAGGGGCTCCAATTTGGACTCTACAAGACTGCGCCATATTGGATGGCAGAATGCAGCCAGAAAACATGGCCTGATCCGATATCATTCCCACTGTCAGCGGGACTTACCGGTACGCAAGCGGGTATCAGGGGGCAAAGCTCCTTCTGGAGTACCATCCCACAGCTCTTTATGCTTCAATGATGAAATGGCTTTCGGAGCGAGAGAGGCTATAGTAGAAGAAGGGCTGAAAGTGCCGGATGACGTTTCATTGATCGGCTTTGATAACTGGGATATGTCTGGATACAGCAGTATGAAACTGACAACGGTTGAGCGGAGTATGAGTGAGATTGCAAAAGAGGGCACCAGGGTCCTTTTGCGCCGGATCGAAGACGGCGTAGAGGATAACCGCAGGATCGTTCTGGAAAACCGTCTGATCGTCCGGAATACGGTCAGACGGCTGGTGTAGCTGGTATACAGTTTTTTTATATATGAGAATTATATATGAGAAGGATCAAAGTTCCTGCTCATAAAGGCAAATAAAGTAGGTCAGTGCAAGAAGGTCGGCGCTGCCGCCTGACTGATGTTGCGTTCTATCATTTCAGCATCCAGTTCTTTTTTGCATAAGTAAGAAGCCTCATGGGTATCATGAGCTTTTTCTTTTAGCACATTCCGGATGCGGGCCTGAAGTTCCTTCATTTCTTCGTAGGAAGAGCGGTTTACGATGTTGGTGTCTTCGGAGGTCGCAATAATGGACAGCAGGGTGATCACACCGGCATCATTGATGGAACGGTCTTTTTCAGCTCTTCTTTCAGGATGGGGAGAGCTGTTTTAATACGGTTGCGTAGCCGGACAGTGCTTCACCCCGGGCTCCTTTCATACCATAGAGGGCGTAGAGGCGTTCGCCATTGGTGCGGGCGGTTTCTGCCGTAATATCTTTGAAATCTTCCAGGACATCGGCTACCAGTTTCCGGTTGATGGAGAGCAGCGTGTCTGGGGAATAGGGGATATGGTTTGCATACATATAGCCTAAGGAGCAGTTTAAGATCGCCAGGGAGAAGATAAGTCCTTTGTGTGTATTGATACCTTTGGTGGCAGCCATCATGGCATCTTCTGCCTGATGCCTAAGGAGCGCAGTCTTGCAAAGATACGGGAAAATGGTTCGTGGCCGCTTTCATGTTCTTTTTCCATGCCGCAGAGGGCGAATTTTTCAAAGTAGTGGTTTAAGGAAACAGCGCTGGCTTCAAAGGTGAAGATATCCATATCTTTGTGGGCACCGGTGTTGTTGCGGTCTACCAGTCCTGGTTTAGGGTGGCGCTTACCTCGTAGAGAAGGGCCTGCATGGACAGGGAAGACAGTTTTTTTGCCTGTTTTTTCTTCAAAATAGTCTTTCATCAGTTCGCAGGCTTTATCTAACAGTTCTTTTACTGTGTGGGTACGGGAACGGCTGCATACAAAGGCATCGTTGCTGCATAAGAAGACATTTTCTGCCTGGAAAGCCCAGCTCTGTGCGGGAAACCTTAGTTTCATCGGTCCGGATCACATCAATGTCGAAAAGACGTCCAAAGGACAGGCTGTCTTCTAAAAGGCAGAGGATCTCTTTGATGAAAAGGGTATCACCTTTTACAGACCAGAACTGTTCATTTCCTGTAAAGTCCCGGATGGTCCGTTTTTCAAGGACCGGGATCTTCCAGGCGTGAAGCTGGGAGTCAATGAGACGTACTCCTTCTTCAAAGGTCATTTCTCCTAAAGGAAAGAGACTTTGATGGGACCGGGAATATTTAAGGTAAAGGAAATGACAGTGGCACCATGGGTGCGGATCAGTTTCTGCTGGATGGCGTGGCGCCTGTCACGGGCATTTAACATATCAGGCACTGTAACTTCGCGGCCGGTGATAAATTGGGATGAGTCGGTATTCATAAAGGTATTACCTCCAGATCATGGTATAGGCAGGTTCTGAAAAGCTGCGTTTTTGAGCTGAAATAAAAAGAACCTTTATTAATGAGTATAGCATATAAAAGGCTTTGAGAAAGCTGGTTACAGTATGCCAGATGTTGAATTATAATAAAATAGATGCGGAATTACTTTATGACTTTACAGTGGCAAAATAAATTTTTCTAAAAATCATTGCGTTGGATACGTTAATGTGTTAAAATTTTTGTTAATGAAAAAGAACAGCCGGTGCGGATACAAAGGGATAAAGGCACGATCGCTGTAGGAGGTAGAGAGATGGTTCTTTCAAAGAATATGCAGAAACTGGTAGCAGGAAGTTCTACAATAAGAAAACTTTTTGAGGAAGGTATTGAGCTGGCAAAGGAAGTTGGTGCTGAAAATGTATATGATTTCAGCCTTGGAAATCCGGCAGCTCCTGTACCGGAAGAGGTAAAAAAGAGCATTTATGATATTCTTGAGAACAGAAATGCCAATTTCGTACACTGCTATATGCCAAATGCCGGTTATCCGGAGGTAAGGGAGAAAGTAGCAGCAAACTTAAATAAGAAATACAATTCTTCTTTTTACAAAAGATGACATTATTATGAACGTAGGTGCTGCAGGCGGTATCAACTGTGTTCTGCGTTCTCTGCTGGAGCCGGAAGATGAGGTCCTTTGCTTTGCGCCGTTCTTTGGTGAGTACAACAGCTATGTTATGAACTTTGGCGGCAATTTAAAGGTAGTTCCGGCTGATTATGAGACGTTCCAGTTAAATGTGGAAGAGGCTGATAAGTACATCACAGAGCGTACCAAGGCTGTGATCATCAACAACCCCAACAATCCGTCTGGTGTTGTATACAATAAGGAAACGCTGATCCGTTTACAGAAAATGCTGGAAAAGGCAGAGGAACGGATCGGACATCCTATTTACGTTCTTTCTGATGAGCCATACCGTGAACTGGTATATGATGGCTGTGAGCTTCCATTTGCGCCGGACTATATTAAAAACTGCATTGTCGTTTATTCCTTCAGTAAGTCCCTGTCCCTGTCTGGTGAGCGTATTGGATATATGGCTGTGAGCCGCCAGATCGCAGAGTATGATACCATGATCAATGCACTGGTGGTTGCAAACGGCTGCATCGGTTATATCAATGCGCCATCGTTGTTCCCGCTGGCTGTAGCTGACTGTCTGGATGTAAAGAGAGACGGAGAGTTTTATGACAGAAACCGCAAGCTGTTATATGAGTCTATGAAGGATATGGGCTTTGAATGTGTGAAGCCGGAAGGTGCATTTTATATGCTGGTTAAGGCACCTACAGGAGATGACGCGGAGTTTTCCGCAGCAGCCAAGAAGTTTAACCTGCTGATCGTACCTGCAACCAGCTTTGGCTGTCCTGGTTATGTTCGTATGGCATACTGCGTATCCAATGAGATGATCCACAGAGCACTTCCTGCACTGCAGAAACTGGCTGATCATTACGGACTGAAGAAATAACAGGAAAAAATAGTGTAAATATCTGATCAAAATGTGAATATATAACTGCCGCAAAGCAGAGGATGATGAAAAAGTCACCTTTGTTCTGCGGCAGTTTTTTTTGTGCATAAATCCAGATAGAATATGACAGGAAACACCCAATTTACAACAGAATTCTACCAGAAAAGCAGGGGCTGTAAAGGCTATACTTTAGAAAACGAAAAGGAGAAGAAAGTATGAAGTCAATTGATGTTTTCTGCCATTTGATGCCGCAAAAGTATGCAGAACTGGCAATGAATGAATCACCAAACAAATCCCACATGTTTGTACGTGCCCTGAAAATGCAGGCTATGTCTGATATGGAGTACAGAAAGCAGGTGATGGAAGGGTTTGAGGGGTATAAGCAGATCCCCAATATTGTATCACCGCCTGTGGAGCTGTTTGCAGGGCCGGACAAATCACCGAAGCTGGCAGCTATTGGAAATGATGAGATCAAAAAGATCACAGACAGCGATCCGGACCGTTACTGTGGATTTATCGGGGGTATCCCGTTTAACAATGTGTCTGCGTCTGTGGAAGAGATCAAACGATGCAAGGATATGGGGGCAAAGGGAATCCAGATCTACACACATATGAACGGAGAAGCTATTGACCAGGAAAAGTTCTGGCCGATCTATGAGATCTGCGAAAAGCTGGATCTTCCGATCCTGATCCATCCGGTAGGAGGACAGATGGTCCCGGAATTTCCTACAGAGGACTGCTCCAAATATGAACTGTGGTTTCTCATCGGCTGGCCTTACCAGACAACCGTAGCTATGAGCCGCCTGGCGTTTTCCGGTATCTTTGAGGATTTTCCTCAGTTAAAGATCGTTACTCATCATGTAGGAGCCATGATCCCTATGCTGGCAGGCCGTATTGAAAATGGCCTTAAGATGTATGGGGGCAGAACAGCACCTGAATTAAAGGAAAAGCTGACAAAGACAAAAATGAAAGGCAATCCGTTAGATACTTTCAAGAAGTTTTATGCAGATACTGCTTCTTTTGGCTCTGCTTCCGCAATCCGCTGTGGTCTGGATTTCTTTGGAAAAGACCACCTGTTATTTGCCTCTGATATGCCATTTGATCCGGAAAAGGGACCGGGTTATATTGACAGGACTTTAAAATGTATTGACAGTCTGGGGCTGTCTGCAGAAGAAAAAGAGTCCATCCTTTATGGAAACGCAGAACGTATTTTTCATGTGTAGATGAACAAAAATGTATAAATGTTCAGATAACGATTTGGAGGGAATCAAATGTCAGCAATGATCAATTCAGTATTAACGAACCAGTTCTTTTTAATGTTTCTTGCCATTGCAACAGGACTGTTGATCGGAAAGATCAAGATCGGCAGTTTTTCACTGGGAGTTTCCGGTGGTATCTTTACCGGTATTGTGATCGGTTATTTTGTAACAAAATGGGCTCACACAGTAGAAGAGGGACAGAAGTACTACAGTACAGCGAAAAGGATCCTTTCTACAGGTGTGGTTGCACAGGCTTTCTTTACTTTCTTTCTGCTGCTTTTTCTTGTTTCCATCGGAATGAAGGTAGGCGGAAGTATCGGTGCCATTTTTAAGAAATACGGCAGCAAATTTGTTGTGATCGGTGTTTCTATCCCGGTGGTTTCCCTGATCGCAGCCTGTGTTCTTTATGGAACGGTTCTTTCAGGAAACGAAGCTATTACACCATTTGAGACCATTGGTATGTATGCAGGAGCTATGACTACCACACCTGGATACGGAACAGCCCTGGATGCAGCCGGTCAGGTAGATTATAAGGAACTGTATGAAAATTATTCTGCAGAAGACAAAGAAAAATGTTATTAAAGATCGATCCGTCAGGAAGTCTGACTGTGGAAGATACCCCATCTTTAAATGAAGAACAGGTAGCAGCTTACAAAAGAAGCAGCCGCTTCTTCTATAAGCCTTGGTTATACTGTAGCGTTCCCTATCGGTGTTCTTGTGATCGTAGTAATGGAAACACTGCTTCCAAAGGTATTTCGTATTGATATGGAGAAAGAGCGGGAGAAATATCAGAAAGAACTGGAAGAAAATATGGCAGGTGAAAAGAAGATGAAACCTCAGCCATTAAACTTCATGATCCTCTCTTTTGTTGCGATCATCGGTATTGCAGTTGGAAGTATTACTATTCCATTAGGCGGATTTGGAAGCTTCTCTTTAGGCGCAGCAGGCGGTGTGTTGTTAGCAGCACTGATCTTAAGCTATGTGGGACAGATCGGACCTGTAAATTTCCGTATGGAAGATAAAAGCCTTGGTATCATGTATCAGATGGGACTGACTTTCTTTATGGCAGTAGTAGGACTCCGCTATGGATATGATGTAGTTATGTCTTTAATGGGATCCGGCCTTTCACTGGCAATTGCCGCTATTTTCGTAGAAGCAGCCGCAGTGCTGGTAAGCTTCCTGATCGGTCATTATATTTTCAAACTGAACTGGATCATCTTAAGCGGTGCCATTGCAGGCGGCTGTACTTCCGCGCCCGGACTGGGAGCAGCCATCAGTTCTACCGGTTCTGAGGAACCAACAGCCGGATATGGCGCGGCACAGCCATTTGCGATCCTTGCAAATGTATTGCTTGCAACTTTGTTTTCCATTTCTTTTGTAGGATATCTGGTACAATGGGGCATGGATACCCTTAGAAAATTGCGGGGTAAAGAGAGGTGGGAGAGTTATGGAAGATTTCTGGATGGAACACAGATACAGTTCCTGCTGCTATCAGCTGGAACCTCATTATGAGCATACATATCAGCTTGTGTTTTTCTTCTGAAAGGAAAAATCCTTTATCAGGTAGGTGAAAAACAGTATGAAGTGTCAAAAGGCGGGATGATCCTTTTAAACAGTCTGGAGGAGCATACATTAAAAGGTGCTGGAATATCCCTATGAACGGTATATCATCCAGATCAATCCTCTGTTTTTTCAGAAAGAGATCAATACGCCGGAGATTATTTCCATTTTATTAAAAGACCTGAGAATTTCTCTCATCTTCTTGCCCTTACAGATCCCATCTGGAATTATGTGTATGATGTGATCCAGGAACTGGAAAAAAGAATACCGTGAAAAACGGCTTTACTGGGAAATGTATATTGGTGCAGATTTAAGGCGCATGTTTATTACCATTTCAGGGAATGTGAAGAACTTCTGGCTTCTGTGCGGGTGGATGCCAGCGCAGCCATTGCTTATAAAGTGCTGAACTATCTGGATCATCATTATCCGGAAGATATCTCTGTTACAAAATTAGCTGAAACATTTTTCTTAAATAAACATTATATCGCTCATGTATTTAAGGCAGAGACCGGTTACAGTCCTATGGACTATGTGATCTCCCTTCGTATGAACCGCGCCAAGGCCCTTTTGGCGGAAACCGCCCGTTCCATATCGGAAATAGCAGTGGAGTGCGGCTATACGGATTTTAACCATTTTTCCAAATTGTTTAAAAAATATGCTGGAATGTCACCAAGCCGGTTCAGGAAAACATCAGGAAAGGAATAGATTTTTATGTCACAGGAAAGATTTCACTATAAAACACTGGAACAAGTAAAGGAACGGGCAGAAGAACTGAAGGTATATTTGCCATTTTCTTCCAGTACAGATATTTTAAAAACTCCCTTAAAAGTGGGAAATGTCACATTTCATAACCGTATGGGGATCGCGCCAATGGAGGGAGCTGACTCTTTGGAAGATGGATCACCGTCTGATTATACCATCCGCCGTTATGTAAATGAAGCTATTGGCGGCAGTGCCCCCTGATCTGGTTTGAAGCCATTTCTATTGTGCCGGAAGGCCGTTCTTCCAAAACACAGCTTCTTCTTACAGAAGAAAATGTGGAAAGTTATAAACGGATGAATGAAAAAATCAAAGAGGCAGGACGCAAAAGCCAATGGTTTTGAACCTTATCTGATCATGCAGGCAAACCACAGCGGCCGTTATTCTAATCCGGATAACCGTCCGGCGCCTATGATCGCCTATCGTCATCCGCAGTTAGAGCAGTACCGGGCAGCAGATGATTCCTGTATTGTTACAGATGATTATTTAAAGAGCCTGGAAGAAAGTTTTTGGAAAAGCGGCACTTCTGGCGAAAAAGCCGGTTTTGATGCAGTAGATATCAAGTCATGTCATGGTTATCTGCTGGCAGAACTTTTATCTGCCTATGACCGTCCGGGGCAGTATGGCGGAAACTATGAGAACCGTACAAGACTGTTAAAAATGGCATTAAAGCAGCAAAAGTATGGGAAGATGAAAACTTCCAGGTGACCTGCCGCCTGGGGATTTATGACGGATATGAATATCCATGGGGCTTTGGCGTTTCAGAGGGAAGCGGGTTAAAGCCGGATCTGAAAGAACCGATCCGTCTGGTGAAAGAACTTTACGGAAACTGTGGTATTCAGATGATGAACCTGACTATGGGAAACCCATATGCCACCACTCATGTAACAAGACCTTTTGATATGGGAAAATATGAGCCGGAGGAGCATCCTTTTTACAGGCATTGGCCGTATGATCGCAGGAATAGGGGAAGTAAAGAAAGCAGTTCCTGAAATGGTCATTTTTGGTTCTGCACCTACTTATCTGCGCCAGTTTGCAGATCTGTATACAGCGGGGGGCAGTAGAAGAAGGATTTTGTGATGGGATGCTTTTTGGAAGAATGGCCTTTGCTGACCCTGATTATGCCAATGAGATCATTAAAAACGGCCGTATTGATCCTAAAAGAGTATGTATGACATGCGGAAAAATGTGGGGATCTGATCCGTGCCCATAAGCCTACAGGCTGTGTGATCCGGGATCCAAAGACGTTTATGCCTTTTTATAAAGAATTTCTGGAAATAAAAAGAAACAGCCTGCTAATTTCAGAGGATAAAGATAAATTTGTAAAAACAAACAGAAATAAGAGGTAAAAGATGAAGAAAACGGCGATTATAACAGGAGCCAGCCGTGGGATCGGATATGCGGCGGCAAAGAAGCTGGGAATGGACGGATGTCAGGTAGTCCTTTTTGCGACAGGAGAAAAAAAGAACGTTATAAAGCAGCAATAGACGGATTAACACAGGCAGGGATCACCTGGCATTATGTAAGAGGATCATTGACTGTAGAGAAGACAGGGAGCGTCTGATCAGGGAAACAGTAGAAAAATTCGAAGAATAGATATTCTGGTAAATAATGCGGAGTTGCGCCAAAAGAGAGAAAAGACCTGTTAGAGATGTCTGAGGAAAGTTTTGACCGTGTTTTGGGGGATCAATACAAAGGGAACCATGTTTCTTACCCAGCTGGCCGCAAAACAGATGATAAAACAGGAGCAGATCTTTAAAAAGCAAAGGGACATATTGTAAATGTGGGTTCCTGTTCCGCAGAAGTTTCGTCTACATCCAGAGGGGAATACTGTGTTTCAAAAAGCAGCGGTTTCCATGCTTACCACACTGTTTGCGGACCGTCTGGCACCGGAAGGGATCCTGGTGAATGAGGTGCGTCCGGGAGTCATTGCCACAGATATGAACAGTGTTGTTACAGAAAAATACGATACAATGATCAAAAATGGTGTATTTCCTATTGCGCGTTGGGGAAAAGCAGAAGATGTGGCAGAGATGATCGCTTTTTTCTGTTCCGACAGTGTACTTTATACAACAGGAAATTACGTGGATGTAGACGGAGGTTTTTCACATCAAGAGGCTATAAAGGAGGGCTTACACAATGAAACTGAAAGAGCAAAAAATCGCACAAGTGGTCATCGGAAGCGGGGCGGCAGGTTTTCAGTCTGCCTTAAGGCTGTACCAGAACGGGGAGTGGGACCTGACGGTTGTAACGGAAAATATAAATGCAGGTACATCCAGAAATACCGGTTCTGATAAACAGACTTATTACAAACTGACGTTGTCAGGAAAAGACCCGGACAGTGTGGAAAATATGGCAGAGGATCTGTTTGCAGGACAGTGTGTGGACGGTGATCAGGCGCTGTGTGAGGCAGCTCTTTCAGCACGTTGTTTTTTTGCCCTTACAGAACTGGGGGTTCCTTTTCCATGTACAGAACAGGGCGAGTTTATGGGATATAAGACAGACCATGACAGGGGAAGGAGAGCTACCAGCGCAGGCCCTTATACTTCAAGGCTGATGACAGAAGCTCTGGAAAAGGCAGTAAAAAGAAAAAGAGATCCGGATCTTAGACAAGATGCAGGTGATCAAACTTCTTACCTTTGAGGGAAGGATAAAAGGAGTGCTCTGCCTGGATAAAAAGGAGAAGGAAGAACCTTCTTATGTGCTGATCTGGTGTGAAAATGTGATCCTTGCAACAGGGGGACCTGCGGGAATGTACCATGACAGTGTATATCCTGTTTCCCAGACCGGTTCTACAGGCATGGCTTTTTTGAAGCTGGCGCTGTGGGAAAAAATCTCACAGAATGGCAGTTTGGAATGGCATCTTTAAATCCAAGGTGGAATGTAAGCGGAACTTATATGCAGGTACTCCCGGCTTTTATTTCCACAGATCAGGAAAGTAAGGATGAAAGAGAGTTCCTTTTAGATTATTTTAAGGAACTGCCGGACCTGCTTTCCATGGTCTTTCTGAAAGGATATCAGTGGCCTTTTGATGTAAATAAGATCTTTGGGGGTTCTTCTGTGATCGATCTTTTAGTTTACCAGGAAACCGTTGTAAAAGGACGCAGAGTCTTTTTGGATTACAGGATCAATCCGGGAAAACTGGGAGAAAAGGAAGAGCTTCCTTATGGGGCTCTGATCCCGGAAGCCAGGGATTATTTGAAACAGGCAGGCGCCTGTTTTGGAACACCCATTGAGCGATTGAAGCATATGAATGAGCCTGCAATCCATTTCTATCAGGATCATCATGTGGATCTTTATAAAGAGCGTTTGAAATTGCCGTGTGCGCCCAGCATAATAACGGCGGTCTCTCAGCTGACAGCTGGTGGGAAACAGGAATATCCGGTCTGTATGCAGTAGGAGAAGTATGTGCGAGCCATGGCGTGACCCGTCCCGGTGGAACCGCCTTAAATGCAGGACAGGTAGGTGCAGTTCGGGCTGCAGAAGGATCCGGCTTAAGAAAGTGGCGCAGACAGAAAATACAGAAAACGATTTCCGGGATGCGGATGTAAAAGAAACGCTGAGAAAAGAAGCATTTAAGAGAATCCGTCTTTCTGAAAATGCAAAAGGAGATATAGCATTATCAGCTCTCTGGTTAAAGGCGTCTAAGAGAATGAGCGCAGTTGCAGGTATGATCCGCAGCCGGGCACAGATGGAAAAAGCCCTGGAAGAAACTTCAGAAGATGTAAAGAATTTTGAAAAGAAGGTATGTACTCCTTCTGTTTCACAGCTTCAATGTTTTACAAGCTGTATGATATGCTCCTTTCCCAGAAAGTTTATCTGTTTGCCATGCTGGATTACGCAAAGCAGGAGGAGCAAGCAGGGGTTCTGCATTATATACAGATCCGGAAGGTGAACTTCCGGGATTTGAAGGCTGTGAACCTTTTGGAGAACTTTACCGTTGTAAGTTAGACCGGAAGGATCATGGGAAAAAGTACAGGAAGTGGTCTTAAAAAGATGGAGAGGTTATTTCTTCCAGACGGCCGGTGCGCCCTATTCCGGATGTGGATTACTTCTTTGAAAATCAGTGGCGGGCCTATAGAAAACGCACAGGGACCGAACATTAATTATAAAAAACTATAAAACTTTAAAATGTAAAAATAAAAGGCTGACAGGAAAAATCGTAAGTATATTTCCTGCCAGCTTTTAGTTTGTATACAACTTTTGGAAATTATGTACAAATATCGAAAGTGTATTTTGTGCGAAATTATTGTGTAAAACCAGTTGATATTAGAAAAAAATATGTTAATATCTTTATAGCTTCTTAACACAACCGATTGCAAAGAAAACAATCGCACAAAAAAACTTGAAATCAAGTTATTTTTTTGTTAAAATTGTGCATAGAAGTGCTGCGGATCTCAAATGGAGTTTATTGAGAAAATCAGTCAGCAGGGGGATAAAAACCTCTTTGAATGTACGAGATTTACGGACATGAAAGTGTCCGTGAAAATAAAAGAGTGAAGGAAGTAGAAGTATGAAAAAAGGTTAGCATTAGTACTGGCAGGTGTTATGATGGTATCATCATTAGCTGGATGCGGATCATCAAACCTGCTGAAACAACAGCAGCAGCTGCTGGCGAGACAACCGCTGCAGCAGCAGATGCAAAAAGCAGACACAACAGAAGCAGCAAAATCTGATGCAGCTCCAGAGTTAAATCTGATCATCGCTTCCAACCAGACTTCTTTAGATAATCCATATTCCTATGGTATGGACAAGTTCAAAGAGGTAGTTGAGGATGTTTCCGGCGGAAAGATCGCTGTAACTGTTCATAAGGGAACCTTAGGCGAGAACGAGAACGAGCTGATCGAGAAACTGGAAATGGGCGCTGCATCTATGGTAGTTGCTTCACCAGGTTTCATGACAGCTATCGGTGTTCCGGAAGTAGATATCTTCTCACTGGAATATCTGTTTGACAGCTTTGATCACTGGGAGAAGTGCTTAGACGGCGAATTCGGTGACAAGATGAAAGATGTTGTTAAGGAAAAGACAAACAACAACTTCCGCATTATGGCTTACTGGAGCTCCTCCGTTCGTGATTACTACGGCAAAAGCCAGTTACCAAGCCAGAAGATTTAAAGGGTATGACAATCCGTACTCAGTCTTCTCAGGTACAGCAGGACTTCTGGAAAGCTTGCGGCGCTATCCCAACATCTGTAGCATGGGGCGAGTTATACCAGGCATTACAGCAGGGCGTTGTTGACTCCGCTGAGAACGATTACACTAGCTTTATGTTAAAAGAGCATCACAAGACACCAAACGGCCACTACATCTCTGAAACACATCATGACTACACAACCCGTCTGTTACTGATGAACGGAGCTTTCTATGACGGTCTGACTGATGAGCAGAAGGGCTGGATCGATGAGGCTGTTGAGGCTTGTACAGAAGAAGAGCGTCAGGTAGTTTACCGTATGTTCAAAGAGTCCAAAGAGAAAGTTATCGCTGATGGCGCAGAAGTTACCAACTTTGAAGATGTTGATATCGATGCATTCAAGGCACTGGCTCTTCCAATCCAGGATAAGTTCGCAGCTGATAACAACATGACTGCTGAGTTAGAGATGATCCGTGCAGCAGCAGAATAATCTGTCCAGAACGGAAAGCTTATAAAGTTCTGAACATTTACGAAAGAAAAATGAAATGGGTCAGGTCTTCCTGATCCGGAGGATATCAGCCATCTGGGCGACTGGATGGCTGATGTTAGGTTTAAAAAGAGTGTTAATATGGTGTTAGGATTTCCTGAAAGGAGAACACATTATGAAGAAAGCAATTGAATGGATGCAGAAGATCCAGATTGCTGTAGGAGGATTCTTCCTTTGCATCTTCCTTCTTACAGTAGTATTCCAGATGCTATCACGTTATATAGGCATCGCAGCAACCTGGACTGAGGACGTATCTATGTATTCCTTTATCTGGGCTGTATTTATGGGCGCAGGGGCTATGGTATATGAAAACGTCACTTCGCGTTTACTTCCGTCAGCGATATGCTGAAAAACGAGAAAATTAAGAGCGTATTAGCAATCATCATCTCTCTTGTTATGCTGGTGTTTGCTGTATTAATGGCTTATTATGGTTATAAATTAACACAGAAGTTCTGGAACTATACATGGACCAATATTCCGGCCTTTAAGCGTGGACCTACATGGACTTGCCTTCCAATCTGTGGCGTGACTTCTGCTATTTACCTGATCGCGCAGATCATTGAAGAAATCGGTGCTATTATGAAAGGAGACAACAAGTAATGGGTGTTTTATTAGTAGTAATGTTTATCGTTTTGTTGCCATTGGTGTGCCGATCTCATTCGCACTTGGTGTTGTATCTTTTACCGGTATCGCATCTCTGGGACAGATTCCCAATTTAGTTGTATTCCAGAAGATGTTTAATGGTCTGAACAGCTTTACACTGTTAGCTGTTCCGCTGTTTATCCTTGCAGCAAACCTGATGAACGAAGGTGAGATCACTGAAAAACTGATCGACTGCTGCAACTCTTTAGTTGGACACCTTCGCGGTGGTCTTGCTTATTCAAACGTACTTGTATCCATGATCTTCGCTGGTATCTCCGGTTCTTCCCAGGCTGATACCGCTGGTGTTGGTAAGATCTTCTATTCCTGCAATGGAGAAGCAGGGGTATGACAAGGGAACATCTGTTGGTGTTACCGCAGCATCTTCCACATTAGGTTCCATTATCCCTCCAAGAATTGAAAAGGAAAATTCATGTGGCTATAATAACGGACGAAACAAAAAAGACAAGAAAATAGGTAGGAAGGAGAGTGAAAAAATGGACCAGCTGGTAGACTCCCTGATGGAGGAATTAAACTGTAATACAGTATTTACCATTCCTTTATTTGGCGGGATCGATGTACTGGAATCGGTGGTGGTCACATGGATCATTATGGCCATTATCATGATCGGTTCCCTAATCTGGGTGCATGGGCTTAAGATCCGTAAAATAAGCGGAAAACAGGCAGCACTGGAAAGTGGTTTTTCGTTTCCTTTATAACTTCTTTCTGGATCTTCTGGGAGAAGAAGGAAAAGATTACATTCCTTATCTGATCACCGTTGTTATCTACATAGCCATCGCCAATATGATCGGTCTGTTAGGTTTTTTAAATCCCCCACAAAAGACTTAAATGTGACCGCGTCTTTAGCTGTTATGAGTATTGTGCTGGTGGAAGCCGCAGGTATCCGGAAAAAAGGTGTAAAGGGCTGGGTGAAAAGTTTTGCGGAACCCATCCCCATTATCGCCCCTATTAATGTGCTGGAATTATTTATCCGGCCTTTGTCCCTTTGCATGCGACTGTTTGGAAACGTGCTGGGAGCGGTAGTTGTTATGGCGCTGATCAAATATCTGCTGCCTTTAGTAGTGCCTCTGCCTTTCAGCGGGTATTTTGATATATTCGATGGAGTGATACAGGCTTATGTGTTTGTATTCCTTACATCTTTATATATAAAAGAAGCTATTGAGTAAACAAACCAAAATAAAAAAATTTAAACAAAAGGAGAAAACATCATGTCAGGATTAATCGCACTTGGAGCTGCAGTTGCAGTAATTACAGGAATCGGAGCAGGACTGGGAATCGGAATGGCTACTTCTAAAGCAGTAGATGCTATTGCAAGACAGCCTGAAGCAGACAGCAAGATCACAAAGGCACTTCTTCTTGGATGCGCACTGGCAGAGGCAACTGCTATTTACGGTTTCGTTATCGGTCTTCTGATCATCCTTGAAATAATGAGCCCAAAAAGTTCCTGGGCACCGCAGAAAAGAAAGGCAGTACATATGCTAAATATTAATTTTTGGAATATTGCCTTTACGATCATCAACATTGTTGTGCTGTATCTGTTTTTAAACATTTCCTTATGAAGCCGCTGATGTCTATTCTGGAAGAGAGGAAACAGATGGTGGAAAAGGAATTAGATAAAGCGGCTGCTGCTAACAGGGATGCGGATCTGCTAAAGAAAAAGTATGAAGTATCCCTTGAAAAAGCAGATGAAGAGGCTGGCATGGATCGTTGCCCAGGCAAAGGAAAGGGGCAGGAGAGGAATACGAGAAGATCCTGTCAAAGGCAGATGCAGATGCTTCAAAAGCTGGAAGATGCAAAAAAATGATCGATCTGGAAAGAGAAAAAAGGCATTAAATGATCTTCGTGCTTCTGTTACAGGTCTGGCAATGACTGCAACGGCAAAACTTTTGTCTGAGCAGGCAGGACCGGAAAATGACAAGAAACGTTATCAGGCATTTTTAGCAAGCGCAGGTGAAAAACATGACTGAGCAGGCAAGATTATACGGAACCGTTCTTTATGAATTAAAGGTACCTGAGAAAATGGTCCGGGAGACCGGGCGCATTTTCCAGGAAAATCCAGAACTTAAGGCAGTTCTTGATGATCCCACATTGCAGGAAACAAAAAAGGAAGCCATTATTGGAAAAATATGGAAAGAACCTGATTTTTCCAGTACAATGGTTCATTTTTTAAAGAAGGCCTGTGAGGAAGGCTGCATCGGGCAGATGGAAGATATGATAAAGGTCTGGGAGAAATGTCTGTTAGATGGAGCGGGTATTTTATCAGCCAGTCTTTTTATGTGACCAGACCAGATGAGGAACAGTTAGCAGGGATCCGGGAATTTTTATGCAGGGAATATAAAAAAGGATGCAGCTTGAAATGGCTGCTGCTCCGGAACTGATGGGCGGTTTCGTCTTAAAGACCGGAGATGTGGAATATGATTACAGCCTGAAAGGGCAGCTTGAGCGGCTTAATACATGTTTCAGACTGCATGGCAAACGATAGGAGTTATTACTATGAGTACAATCAGTTCTCAGGAGATCATCTCCATTATCAAAGGCGAGATCGAAGACTATGACGCTCATGCAGGACAGGTTAATGAGACGGGTTCTGTTATCTGGGTAGGCGACGGTATCGCCATTGTATACGGTATGGAGCATGCCATGTATGGAGAGATTGTAATATTTGAAAACGGAGTCAAGGGCATGGTCCAGGATATCCGTAAAAATGAGATCGGCTGTATCCTGTTTGGAAAAGATACAGGCATTACAGAAGGGAACAAAGGTTACCAGAACAAAGAAAAGAAGCCGGAGTTCCGGTAGGAAGCGCTTTTTTAGGCCGCGTAGTCAATGCGTTAGGCGAGACTATTGATGGAATGGGTCCTGCAAAAGAAGAGGCTTACCTGCCTGAGCAGGAAGCACCGGGGATCGCAGAACGTAAATCAGTAGGAGTACCTATGGAGACAGGGATCCTGGCCATCGACGCCATGATCCCCATTGGACGTGGACAGCGAGAACTGCTCATTGGCGACCGCCAGACCGGTAAAACTACAATTGCTACAGATACCATTATTAACCAGAAGGGAAAAGATGTGATCTGTATCTATGTAGCCATTGGTCAGAAGGCATCTACCATTGCAAAGCTGGTAAATACATTAAAGAAAAATGACGCCATGGATTACTCCATTGTTATGGCTTCTACAGCCAGTGATCCGGCGCCTTTACAATATATTGCCCCTTATGCGGGAACTGCCATGGCAGAGTTTTTCATGCGCCAGGGAAAAGATGTGCTCATTGTTTATGATGACCTGTCCAAGCATGCAGTAGCTTACCGTGCATTGTCCCTGTTGCTTGA